>Ga0213866_10000001_pt1 | contig 556963 bp, 487 predicted proteins | sample PICome_11_FD_160079 | JGI IMG/M metagenome (GOLD analysis project Ga0213866, IMG submission 160079) | Coastal seawater microbial communities near Pivers Island, North Carolina, United States - PICO284 | ecosystem: Environmental > Aquatic > Marine > Coastal | place: USA: North Carolina... | reverse complement strand
CGCTTTTTTTTGATGTTTTCATTATACAAAAAAAGTTTATTGAAACCAGTTTCAATAAACTTTAACGTAGCCTTTTGTTTATAAAGAATTCAAAGAGTTTTACCAACTATTTTTGACCATTAAACCACTAATCAAAAAGAGCCTCCTTACGGAAGCTCTTTTCTTTTACCAAAAATAATTGGTTATTCTTATTTGGGGTCTTAGGGTAATAAGGGAAATAATTTATAACCAATAAATTACTTTAACCATGAAAAAAAGTTAAGCTCAAATATACTATGTCTATTTTATAAAACCCTATATATTAGACAATAACCACGAAACCTTCGATGAATGAATGTTTTTTGTAGATAAATGTACTTTATAGTGACATGTTTATGTCAAACCTCCCGATTTTATTAGGCTTAGACTACAAAAAACAACCTTATTTTGTGACAATTTTGACAGTAATTAAACTTCTTTATGTAATACAACTACCAATGATGATGAAACACCGTATTCTTGATATAAGATACCGTGTTTTTATGAGTATCTTTGTTGTGCTGTAAAATAAATATAATATGAAAGTTCAAAATATACAAACAGCTACTATTGGTGGCGGATGTTTTTGGTGTACAGAAGCTGTTTTTCAGGAAGTAAAAGGTGTAGAAACGATTGTGTCTGGATATACTGGCGGAACCGTTCCTGGGAAACCAACCTATAGAGAAATTTGTTCTGGACTCACAGGACATGCTGAAGTGATTCAACTGACGTTTGACGCAGACATCATTTCATATCAAGAGATTCTCATCATTTTTATGGCAACGCACGATCCTACTACGTTAAATCGTCAAGGAGCCGATGTTGGAACACAATATCGTTCGGTGATTTTTTATCATGATGAAACTCAGAAACAAATTGCGGAAGTTGTGATTAAAGAACTTTCTGAATATTATGACGAACCAATTGTGACCGAAGTTACTGCCGCAGAAACGTTTTATGATGCAGAAGCAGAACATCAAAATTATTATCGTCAACATACACAACAAGGGTATTGCAGTTATGTGATTACGCCAAAGTTGACGAAGTTACGCAAGTTGTTTGCGGATAAGTTGAAGTAGATTTTCATCACTTCGGTTTGGGTCGCCGCTTGAAGGAATTAAATTTCCAATCGAGCGAAAGCATTACAAAACGTCTTAGGATGAGACTTTGCGTATTTTGAATGAAATCCGTAGTGACTATTCGTCTTGTATTGATATTTTGATTAAGCAAATCGTACACTTTCAACGATAAATCCATGCTGTCATTGAGAAAACTATAACTTAACGAACTGTTCCAAGACCATGCATATTTGTCAAAACCATTGGAAACATTCGGGTTGTAAATGTAGCGCACTTTGTTTTCCCAATTCAAATTTCTAAAAAGCTGCGTGGCTGTGTAAAAATTGAGTTCGTGCGTAATGATTTCTTCATTGTTAAAACCGTCAATGGAAGCATTGGTTCGTATGTAATTCCAATTGTAATCCACATTAAAATCGAACGCATTTTCCCATTCAAAATCAAATCCCAATGAAGGTTGATAGTTGGTGCTTTTTATATCATACCGTTGTTCATTGTTAAAATTAATTCGTTTGGTCGTACTTATGGAGCCATTTAGATTGATACGCATGACTCGAATTTCATCAAATTTTATCTTTTTATATAGATTGAAATAACTGTAATAACTGTAATTTCCATCTACGTTTATAAAGGTCGTTTCTCGAACCAAATCGTCATTAATGGTATATCTTGAAACAACTCGATTGTTATCAAAATCTGCTTTAATTCTGCTATACAATCCAAAACCTTTACTGAAGTTATTCGTTCTAAAATCGACATGAATACTGTATCGATTTTGCGGTTTTAGGTTTGGATTTCCGCGAATGATATTTAACGGATCGGACACATTGGTAAACGATTGCAATTGCGATAGTGACGGAATCATATTGGTGAGTCCAATTCCCGAATTTAGCACTGTTTTTTTACTGAGTTGATACCGAAATCCTGCGGAATATGTCGCAATTTCAAAACGTCTTTTAATGTCGAGTTCGGGTCGCAATCGATCTTGATTTTCTAAGGTTCGGAACGCATAATCAAAGTTGACAAATGCTTTTATATTGTCGTTTCTATAATTGATTTCCACGCTCGGAATCATCGCTTTGTTCGTGTATATAAAATCGGAACTCAAGCTAGTATTGAGTCCATCAAACATTTGCTGATTTTCATCAAAGTCAAAAACCGCTTTGTCACTTTCTTCTTTCCGAGAATACTGATCGTATTTAAAATCTACAAAAAGTTTTTTCGCTAAAATGGGCAATCGAAAGGTCAATCCAGTATTCAGCGAATTCGACTGATCGTCTGTATTTGTAAATTGATTCCGTATGATATCTTCCGTGGTAGAATTGAGAAATAGCAATTCAGAAGCTGTAAAATCATCACTTTCAAAAGCATTTGAACTTTGGTTGAGACGCATTTTTAAAAATGCACCTTTGTCTCCTATTTTCTTCGTTAGATTTAAAGTATTTGCAAATTCTTTTTGGTTTTCTGTACTGCTGGAATTGATGTTTGATGTATTGATTAATTCTTGAAATTCGTCCAACGTTTCTGAAGTACTTCTAAAACTATTTTCGCCTGGCAAATAGGTAAAACTGGAAACCAAATCTATGTGAAATGTCTTCCCAATAATGGCTTCATATTGCAAATCTACCGCATGTTGTTTGGTATCTGTTTGAGAACTTGAAGTCGCATTGGAAAAATACGGCGCATCAGGCACAATGTATTCCGTTTCTTGGACACTTCTGTTTTCAAACTGAGTTTTATAATACATGTAATTTACCGATAATGATTGATTTTTAAAGAGTTCATCTGCATACGTAATGCCACCTTTTTGAGAAGTTCGAATTCCTTTTGTGCCAAACCCGACTTGTGGCGCATTAATGTTGTTGCCCGTTCCTATCAAACTTATGTTTCGGTTGTTATTGAATTTGCTATAGTTTCCCGCAAATTCATACCGATCGTTGTCACCAACACCTGTTGAGAGTTTTCCAAACGAACCTTTATTGTTTTCTTCTTTAATGACCAAATTGATGGTTTTGTAATTGCCGTCGCCCGTTTCTCCAGTAAACGCTTCGGAGTTAGTTTTGGAGTCGGTAACTTGTAGTTTTTCGATGATTTCTTTGGTCAAATTTTGAGTAGCAATTGTAGGATCATTGGCAAAGAATGGTTTTCCGTTGACTAATATTTTATCTACTTTTTTACCATTTACTGTAATATTTCCCTCGTCATCGACTTGTGCGCCAGGTAATTTTTTGATGAAATCTTCCACCGTAGCATTTCGTTTTGTTTTGAATGAATTCGGATCAAATTCTAACGTGTCTTGTTTGATTGTAACAGGCGCTCTCGTTTCAATCATTACGGCGTCTAACATGGAACTGTTCTCCAAATAAATTGATTTTAAATCTAGTACAGGTTCAATCGTAATTTCTTTGGAGTATGTTTGACTTCCAACGTACGAAATGAAGAGTGTGGCATTCTTCAGAGAAGTTTTACCACTTAGGGAGAACTCTCCATTTCTGTTGGAAGTTGTATATGTTATTAGAGAGTTGTCTTTGCTATTTTGCAAATATATGGTTGCCGATTCTAAAGGAATGCTATCCATCACACCACTTACCGAACCTTTGATTTCGTACGACAGCTGTGCCATTGCAGTCGTAGTCAAAAGTAACAAGTATAGTATGAGTACAATCCTTTTCATGATGAATGGCTGTGTTTTTTCTGTTTTTTTGAACAGTTTTTGGATCAAATTAACGCGTACGAATCTTCTAAAATGAGCGTTTGCTATTTTTTTAATTTGATTGAATTCCTGTTGAATGTGTTGTTCTTTATAAAAAGAAGTGTTGTTCTTCTTTTGAAATTAGCCTGCAATGTTGTCGTGCCAATTTGTATCTGTATTTTGAGACAATCGCATATAGAAAGTCTGTGATGAATGTGGGAATGATTTGAAAATAGCTTACATATTTCCAAGGACTTCCTAGTTGTTTTGTGAGTTTAAAAATTGCGGTGGATTTTTGGTAATAGTGATTATTTTCTACAACAATGATGGATGTTGTAAATCCCTGAATATTAAGCCGCTTGATGAGTTTTTGTCCTTTTTCTGATTGTGACGAAACAAATTTTAGTTGTTGCGAAGGATTTCTATCCAATACAAATTGAATGTATTCATTACAGAATCCGCAAGTTCCGTCATACATGACAATCGTATGATTTTTTAGTTCCGTCCACATGATCTTTTATGGTGTTTAAATTTCTTCTACTTTTAGGTTCGTTGGCAAAGTGTTTCTTCTTTTAAAGAGTGCTGTAAAATGCTTTGATAGGTCTAGTTCTGGCATTGGTTTCGTAATGTAGAATACGGTTACATTCCAAAACATCATAAACGAAGCGAAGAAGTATAGATCTAAGAACAATCCTATTCCGATGTGCATGGCTAAAGTGCTGTATAACCATATTTTTCTGGTTTTTGGAATCCATATAAAGATTGGATATAAGGTTTCTATCATTAAAACTCCCCAACCCATAATCATAAGGATATATGAATTTTCCGCTAAAAATGTATAGTCGATATTAAAAATACTATTGGCGCTCCATAAGTGAATAGATTTCCATATTGCTTCACCATTCCACCAAGTAATTCCCATCATTTTGGAAAGACCTGCATAAAAATAGACCATACATACATTGAATTGTAAGAGTCGTTTGAATAAGGTTACGTTTAAATTGCTTCGATCTCTGTTTTTAAAGATGATGTTGTCTATGGAATGAAAATATCCTGAAGGAAAAATAATTAGATAGAATAATGATGTCACCATGAAACCATCAATTCCATAAATATAGGTTCCTGAGTAGATTGCTTTGTATAAAATTAGCGTCATTATAGCAGAAAATCGTGTGCACAATCCAAACATTAACGCTAATAGAAAGAAAATAAAAGTAGCTATAAAACCATTTGTAGTGACACTTTCTGAAATTCCGTAGCCTTCAAAAAAGGTGATGATTTGCGTAAATGAAATCATTTGATTCGATAAAAAGAATTCGCGAATATCATAAGGAATAATTCCTTGTTTTCCGAATAATTTACTGAAGTCCAGTATAATACTCATTAAATGAATGAGAATAAAGGCACTTGTTCCTATTCTAAAAAAGGCAATAAAGGAACCTTTTGTGTTATCTTCCTTAAAGAAGAATGCTTGTGTTTTTGATTTGATTAACTGCAACGTATTCATGGTGTACTATTTTTTTAGAATGTAAATGTGTAACGCTCTAATAGCGCGAGTTTTTCGGTTTTACCATCTAACGCTTCTTGAATTTGAGCAGGTTGGTGAATGTATATTTCAGAGACTACCGTACTTGCTGTTTCATAAGAATCATTGATGTTTTTTGCAATTTGGTGCATCATGACTTCAAAATACTTGTCGTAAATTTCGTTTGGCTCTCCTAACATAATTCTTTCCATCATTGGAAATGTACAGAGATTAAAACGTGCTTTACTTTCTTTTTGTCGCAAACTTATGGGTGCTTGGTGTTCACCTAATAGTTTACCATCACAATCTACAACTGCAAAGGACATTACAAATTCGCTTCCTACATTCGGAGAATAAAAGCCGTAACCAGCGTCTGTTCCGGTGTAGTTCGCATACGTTTTAAAAATAGGGCTGCCTTCAATGGCATGCCCTATTTTTAATACCTCTACATCTTTCACATCTGGATTTGTCAATGTGTAATAGTCTCTTATTAATCCATAGGTATTGATAAATACTAAACAGAATAACTGAATGACAATTAATGTGATACATACGAAGGTATTTTTGAATGGATTCATCGTTCTATAGTTTTAGATCCGTTGATTATCTACGCATGTAACGTGACATCATTTCATTGATTTCAACTTTTGCTTGATCAACAAGTTGCAAGTCTTCATTCGTTAATTCTACACTTACAGAACTTCCAATGAATGTTTTTTGTGTAAACTTGTTATCATCATGTGTTTTGTTTCTGAAAATCCAGATGCCACGTGCCGCAGACTCTTCTGTGATTTGATCGTTGATGCTAATACGTGATGCCATTTCATCAAGTCTGAAAAGATCTCCTTCTTCTAATGGAGTGTTTTGTAATAAGAAGTTTCCATCTGCTAATTGTCTTACAGAACTTTCACTGTTTGTGTTTGTTGTGAAAGAGAATAATACTAAGCTTAGCATTGCTAGGACTGGTAAAAAGATTTTTGTTTTCATAATTTTAAAGTTTTAATGGTTTATATAATTTTTGTTAGGTTTATTAAAATGTGTGGTAATTTGAAATCTACACTAGATTATCTACGCATGTAACGTGACATCATTTCGTTGATTTCAACTTTTGCTTGATCAACAAGTTGCAAGTCTTCATTCGTTAATTCTACACTTACAGAACTTCCAATGAATGTTTTCTGTGTAAACTTGTTATCATCATGTGTTTTGTTTCTGAAAATCCAAATGCCACGTGCCGCAGACTCTTCTGTGATTTGATCGTTGATGCTGATACGTGATGCCATTTCATCAAGTCTGAAAAGATCTCCTTCTTCTAATGGAGTGTTTTGTAATAAGAAGTTTCCATCTGCTAATTGTCTTACAGAACTTTCACTGTTTGTGTTTGTTGTGAAAGAGAATAATACTAAGCTTAGCATTGCTAGGACTGGTAAAAAGATTTTTGTTTTCATAATTTTAAAGTTTTAATTGTTTATAAATGATTTATTACTATTTGATTTTATGCTTACTCTATTTTTTTAAAAAGGCTTTTCAGCGATCGCCTTGAATAATGTTGCAACAAAATTTCATTTGCTAAATAACAACGTAAACAACACATTTTCAAATGATTACTATTGTGATTTATAAATACAATCACCTGATTTATAAATATCACGTAGGTGCTTTTTATACGTTTTCACGTAAATACTGGCTTCACAGGCGAAAAAGACATGATTTTTATAAATTCACGGAGTTGAGATGACATTTTTTAGTTTGCTTAAAAAACAGTGAAATACCTGTGAAATAAGGGTTTTGGAGACTGTTGATTTGTAAATATCACTTTTGATAGAAAGAATATTGAGCGTGATTTTTGTGTTTTCTGCGTTTTTGGGTTGAATTTGAAAAAAAGGTGTCAAAAAGTGGATGGTTTTGGAGGTTTTGAATTGTTTTTTGGGAAGAAATGGTTCTTTTTTGAAAAACTTCGCTACTCGTTTTTAGTTTTTTTAATAGCAAGTGGGTTTTTGAGCGAATCCTTCAAAAAAAATTATGCGATTTGATGGTTGTAACTGGAAATGTTTTGACTGAAACAGCAAATTGTCCTGAGTTTCTTCTGGCGAAAGCCAAAAAATAAAGAATATTGATCTATCTGCCGAAAAAAAAACAATATAGAGTTTGTGATTTTGTATAAAGAAAGTAACAAAAGCTAGGCATTGCAGTTGAGAAAAGCCAAAATTAGGATGAAGAGCACTGTTCTGATTTCGTTTTGTGGCGCATATCTTGAAATGATGCACAGATTTTAAAATATGCACCGCATTTGAAGTTGAGCGTAGTTGCTATATGTAAAAAATTACATTTTTATGGATAAATTCAATTGTTTTTATTCCTCAGTAGGAAGCTTCCTAGCATAAAAAAAGAGCACTGAAATCAGTACTCTTTTTTTAACTTTCTTTATTAAAATATTTTCTTCTGGATTTTTGAAATTTTTTAAAAAGTACTCACATAATTACCTCTGGTAGGTACAACTTTTTCAAGTGTATTGTAAAGGTGTTCTGTGAGTACTATAAATTGGGGGTTTTTTTCTGCTAATTTGATACGTGCTAATGGCTGTTTTTTTACAACAGCCATTAGCTTTTGTAATCAAAGTATAGAAGCTGTAATTACAGAGAAAATTATCCTTATAATTACGATATCAAAAAGTTACTTAGGCTTTTTAACACAACTTCTAATTCGTAGGCTTTTATTTGTTATATAGCATATCTAGTTATCGTAAATAGTATTCAAGAACCATCATTAAAATTGACTTATCTTCAATTTTTAAGATACTCATGGCAATGATGGTAATGATCAGTATGCATATTACCATGATGAAGCCATTTCGGACTAAAAAGAAGTTTTTCCGATTCATTATTTTATCTAGATCTTGTTCCATAGTTTACGCGCTTAGTTCTAGTTGATTTTTTACAAGATTGAAATAATAGCCTCTTATGGAGACAAGTTCATCGTGTGTTCCTAGTTCAACAATGTTTCCTTTTTTCAATACAATGATTTGATCGGCATTTTTTACCGTTGATAAACGATGTGCAATTTTTACCACTGTTTTCCCTTTGAAGAATTCATCAAGATTTTCATAAATGATTTTTTCATTTTCGGCATCTAGTGCAGAAGTTGCTTCATCAAAGAAAATAAAGTGTGGGTTTTTGTATACCGCTCTGGCAATAAATACACGTTGTCGTTGTCCGCCTGAAAGTCCGTTTCCGTTACTTCCGACGATTGTTTGCAATCCTGAAGGCAATGACGCTACAAACTCTTCAAGGTTTGCAATGTGCAATGCTTTTTGTAATTGTTTTTGATCTACATCCTCATCACCCGTAACAATATTACGTTCTAGCGTGTCTGAGAATAAGAAACCATCTTGCAGTACAATTCCGCAGTTTTTACGTAAATCTTTCGCAGATATGTCTTTTAAGTTATTATTTTCATAGGTAATTTTTCCGTGTATAGGATCATAAAATTTTAGCAACAATTTCATGAGTGTTGTTTTTCCACTTCCGCTTTCGCCTACAATCGCTGTTGTTTTTCCTTTTGGAATATTAAAATTTATATTGTGTAAAACGTATGGTGAACGCGGTCCATAATATTGAAATGCAACATTATTCAACGTAATTCCTTTGGAGAGTTTTATGACAGCAACTTCTGTTTCTTCATATAAAGGAATGTCTGAAGTTTGCACTTCATTTTCTACGAGTTGTACTTCGTACAAGCGTTCTAAACTGAGTTTTGCAAATTGCCAGGATCTAAAGAATTCTATGAGTTGATCTACTGGCGAGTTCATTTGTCCAATGATGTATGAGATACTTAATAATGCTCCAAGCGTGATGTTTCCCAGGATTACTTCACGCGCAGCGATAAAGATAACTACAATGTTTTTGAGCTGATTGATGAAATCATATCCCATGAGTTGTATTTGATCTAGCTTGAGTGATCTTAGGTTTATTTTGAATAGTTTTATTTGTGATTTTCTCCATTTAGAGATACGATAACGCTCCATACCATTCAATTTTACTTCTTGAATTCCATTGATGAGTTCAAAGACAGATTGTTGACTTTCTGTTTTATAATTGAATTGATAGTAGTCAATTTTTTCCATCTTTTTTAAGAAGAATAGCGACCATAAAATCGCAAGTATGGTTAGTGATGAATAGATTAATAATATTTTATAATCATAATATGTAAGTACTAAGAAGAATACGAAGAAATTGAGTGATGAAAATACGACCATTAAACTTTGTGAGGTCAGGAATTCTTCTATACGTTCATGATCTTGGATACGTTGCGAAAAATCGCCCAATTGCCTAGAATCAAAGAATGAAAACGGCAAGAGAATGATTTTGTTTAAAAAGTCTGATACAATGGTGATATTTATTTTTGAGTTGATGAATATTAGCACCCAACTTTTCACAATTTCTACCACAGAGGAACTTAAGAATAGAAATATTTGTGCCAATAATATGATGAATACAAAGTCGAGATTTCCTGTGCTGACACCAGTATCAATCAGTGCTTTGGTAAGAAATGGAAAGATGAGCGTAAAGAAACTTGTGACTGCCAAACCAGCACCTAAGATTCCCATTTCGCGCTTGTATGGTTTTAGAAAGTTAAAAACAAAACTCCAACTGAAGGCTTTTTCTTTGGCAACTTCTTTTTCATAGAACGCTTCTGTTGGTTGTAAAAATAGGGCAACGCCTCCATTTTCTTTTAACCATAATTTTTCAAAATCTTCACGTGGCAAGGAAATTCTTCCATGTGACGGATCTGCGATTTTGAACGATTCTTTTTTAGTAATTGGGTGTTTTTTTATATCGTATAATACAACGTAATGTCCATCATCCCAGAATAGAATACACGGTAGCGGTGCTTTTTCTACCAAGGTTTCTACATCAATTTTTACCGCCATGGTTTCAAATCCCATGTGAATGGCACCTTCTTCTATGCCTAATAAACTAGCACCATCTTTTCCAAGAAAACACTCGTTACGTACTTGTCGGATGTAATATTTTTTTCCGTAATGACGTGCTACCATCACCAAACACGTTGGACCGCAGTCCATGGCATCGTGTTGATATACGAAATCAAAAGGTTTTATGGTATGTATCAAGCGTTTTAACATTGTTTCTAAAGTTCTGTTACTAGCGTTTTTAATGGATTTATGCTCCACTCTGTCCATTCATTGGTATATGGATTGTATCCACATTTGAGCGGTTTGCTATGGTCATCATCGGTGTTTTGCGTAAATGCGCGACAATCTGAACAGTTGTATCTGAATTCACAGTCTTTGCAAATAGCGATGTCGTCTTTTTTTACATTCCAAAGTGATTGATAACTTTTTTGTTGCATGACATCTTGGATACGGTTGTCTTTGAAATTTCCGTACGTTTTGGTCATTTTTGGGCAATTTTTGATATTCCCCATTTTGTCGATGGTTAGTTTTTTGAATAAACAACCATTATGTTTTTGATGAAAGTGATGTGTGGATATGTCTGAAAAATTGAGCGTGTCAAATGATATCACTCCACAACAACCTTCTTTGAAATTGATGGTATGGTATTGTAGTTTTCCTATTTCGATAGGATGAAAGTTTTCGGTTTGCAATCGGAATTCAATCGATTTGTCTTCGTTGGCACTGTAAATGTGCACATGACTCAGCGTGGAATTTTCTTTAAAGATTGTGTGCCATTCGTCTTTGGTAATTGTTCCTGAGTTTGCTAAAAACATTTCTACAAACAGAATGTTTGTTTTTCCGACATGGCGTATTACTTTTTCAATGAATGCTCTGTTTGTGTTTGAAGAAACTCGCAGTTGAATGTCATTACAGCGCATTTCATTGATTTGAAATAGTAAATCAATGAAATCTTCTTCATTGAATACTTCTTCATCCAATTCTACAATGGCGTCTTTTAATAAGATTTGATCGTCGTCAAATGCGGTTGAAATTTCTGGAAAAAGTGCTATGTTTTCTGTTAAAAATCCATACTCGTTTACTAACATGTATTCAATAAATTGCAGAAAACTTCCTTTGGAATCTGCATCAACAGCTTTATAGCTTTCCGCTACATTTTTACGATTGATTTCTTGTACCAAATCGTAGTATTCATTCGGAATTACTTGTACTTCGCCGCGTCCATAATCGATAATTACACTTCGTTTTGCTCCTTTTACCAATTTGCAACTTGACGACACGAAAAATATATCATTTTGTGTAAATTTCATCTTTTGTGGTTTTAGGATTGGCTATTTTACATATTGTTCTATTAGGATAATAACTTCGCATTTCACGACTTTGCGTTCTTGCGCTAAATCCATAAAGTTTGAGTTCGTCTTCTATATTTGTTATTTTGTTGTAGAATATTTTTTTGAAGAACATTGGCAAGCCTTGCAGTTGTTCGTTACTTAATTCTATTCTATCTAGTCGTAAATCATTTTGTGTTTCCATTGATAAGGTATTTAGCAATTATTTTGTCTAGATTGTAATTACATGGTAAACTCGTCATAGCATATTGTCCTACAGGATTGATTTCTAAGAAGACATATTCGCCTTTCTCGTTGACAATTAAATCTACAGAGCCACTATTGAGTTCTAAGTCATTGAAGACATTGATAAGTTTGTCTTCTAGACTTTTTGGAAGTTGATAGGTTTCTGTTTTATTGGGTCTTTCGTCAGAGTATTTTCTGAAATCTACTTTGGTTTGCCCAATTGATTGTGACATAATTGCCATGGAGTAGAATTTTCCATCTAAATAAAACGCTCTGATTTCCATTTGTTTTTCAATGATATTCATAATCATAGAAGGGAAAACGGCGATATCACTTCCTGTATAGTCTGCTTTTTTATGAGATTCCGTGTACGAATAATAACTTTGGTTGTCTATCATTTCATAGATTCCTTCTGCAATAGATTTTGTTACAAATTCTTCTTGTATCTCACTTTTTTCAATTTGATTGAGATTGGATATAATTTCATAATCAGGTGTTTTTAATCCGTGTGATGCTGCTATGTCTAATACTTCTAGTTTGTTTAACCCATAGCGCCAAGGACTTCCAATATTAATCTTACAGTTGTCATATACTCGTTTTAGGATATAATTTTTGAGATCGACTGTTTCTGTATAAAGCAGATTTTTTGGGCCTTTTACTAATGGGGTTAAGTCTAAGTCGTCTACTAAAAATTCTTCTTTAGGTTCTCCAAGTGTAAAGTTTCGTTTGCTTATCCCAGTACGTCTCCACCAACAGCTTTTTGCGTCAAGTAAGTTGTATGTTTTGTTCGTTGCGGTATTTTTAAAGTAAATACCGTCTTTATTAATGAGTGAAAACTTAAAGAGATCGTCATCAGAGTTGATTCTGATTACTTCTTCTCCATAGTGTTCTAACCAGCCCATTACTTCACTTGTAGAAGCTTCATGTTCTATAGAAAAAATTAGTATCATCTTAGTTTGTATTAGTTGCGTTGACGTATCAACACTAGTTAAAAAATTAATGTGTAGTATATTTTAAGTACAGAGAGCTTGTTAAGAACTCACTCCCTGTACTTAAAAGGTAGCAGAGAATTAGTCTCTATCTAAACTTTTAAAGTCGTGGTCACTTCCTGTACAAGATGTTCCACTTCTACGTGAAGATGTTACTCCGCTTCCTCCTTTAGTGTTCATTTTATCGTTTAAGTCTAATTTTTCGTTTTCGAACTCGTTTAAATTGATTTTTTTGCTCATAATTGATAATTTTTAATAATTAATAATAATTTTGATTTAATTTATGTCGTCTTTTAGGCATTGACTTCTTCCTTGTCTTTTTTTGGGTATAGTAAAGACAAACTACAATCATTGGCCAATGATATTTTTTTATGTTTTTATATTCTTAATCGCTATCATGTTGTTGTTCATGATTAAAGATTGATTTTTTATTATCCACAGTCATAATCACATGGTTTGCAATCTGAATCTGTTCCCGTGCTTCTAGTGATGCAACTCCTTGTGTGTGTGCTTCCACTTCCGCCTTTGGTTTGCAAGCGTTCTTCAATAGATAACTTTTCGCTTTGAAATTCTTTTAGATTGATTTTTTTCATGGTCAAAAATTTAGGTTTTAATATGTTGCTTGTTCGTTTTTACGGATTAACTATCGCAATCTTGACGACGAAAATCGTGATCTGTTGCCGTAGACATGGTGTAGTTTCTTCTTGAAGCTGTTCCGCCACTATCTCCTTTTAAGTTTAGCTTTTCAATCAGTGTTAGTTGTACTGCTTCAAATTCCTTTAAATTAATTTTCTTAATCATTTTAAATACTTATTAATTAAACTATCACCTTTTCCGTAGGCATGATGCTTTTTCCTTTATGTTTAGTTTATTTTTTACTGTTACAATGTCTCTTGTTGTGCTGTTATAGTTTCATACGCTACCGATAAGGCTACCACCACTTTTAACGTGATTAAGTGTGCTATTCGCTGACTTATGGTTTCTATGAACGCTTCTTTTTGCGCTTCTGGAAAATCGTCACTTACATAGTTGAGTGCTTTTATTTGAAAGGTTTCCCAATGTTGCGGCGTTGTGAGTTCGTTGAAAATAACTTGATCTATCAACATGAAATCTTCTAAGAAATCGTTTCCGTCAAACTCGTGAATTGTGATTAGTTTTTCTTCTCGGTCTACCGTAAATCCTGGTAAGAGTTTGAGCATGAAATCATTTTCGTTGATTAGAAATTCACAAAACCTTTCTAACTTTCCTGTCATATACATATCACGTGCTAATAAGTCTGTTTTTTCTTGAGATATAGCTACCGTTTCATCTGTTAAGTTTGCTGTAAATTCCGCTATTAAACGCTGGTTTGTCGTTTCTGTATAATCGTATTCAACTTGTGTTGCAATTGCTGGCAATTCAAGTAAGGCTTCTAGTTTTTTGTAATACGCTGGATAAAATCGAATGACGTATGTTTCTAGCTTTTTACAGACGAATAATTGTCGTTTAAAATCGCCCAACAGGTGCAAATAGGTACGTTTATGAGGCACATCGTCAAAGTTGCCAAAGTTTGCATATTGATTGTCTCCAATGTCTTCTTTGATGTATGAATGCACGGTTTGATTTTTAAATTGTGCCATTTCATGAAATAGTACTTGTTCAAAGAAAATGTTAAAGTTGAACTGATCTATGTTTGCAAAGTTGTCTTTGTTTTTGTTTACAAAATCGAAAGATGCATTGCAGTATTTTTGCAGGAATTCCAGGTTGTTTCCGCCAAAGATTCCCATGTTGTATGCTTTGTTATGGATAGATTGGTCAAATAATTCCATAGACGCTGGTAAGTGTGTCAAATGCGGTCTGATGTCTGCCCACATGGTGCGGTAATAGTCTGACGTGGTTTCTATGTTTTGCGCAATTAAATTCGCATTGAGCAATTCGTCACTGAATCGTTCCCACACAAACACATCTCCGTCAATATGTAAAAAGGGTGTCGTTTGCATTTGGTAAGCTTTTATTTTTGCCAACGCCCACAAATCTGACGGATAGTCGTTTAGTTCGTCCAACACCACATGTACATCTGTGTAGGGTAATTGTAACTTTTCAATGAGCAATTCATATCCAAAACGATCGGTTACTAATTCTACCTCATCATAATATTTTACAAGCTGGTTGACGCTCAATATCCAACCTAACATGTGATATTTTTCTGAGAACCATCCGCAACTTGGAATTTCGTTGCTATTTCCTGTCCAAAAACTTTGTATAATTTTCATCGTTTCTACTTTTTGGTTTGTGTTGGTTACTACTTATTTTTTATAATCTATTTTTATCAGAATCGTCAATAGTTCTGTTTGATGATTTGGATTTGTTGTTTCCAAAGGTGTAGGTCAATGCCAGATTAAATCTTCTGATATCATTGTATATTTTTGAGTTAAAGCGATAGTCTTGATAGATTTCTCGGTTTCTACTTCTATTTTGTCTAAAAATGTCGCTTACATACGTATTCAATGTCAATCGTTTGTTGAAAAAGGTAAACTTTCCACCAAGTTCAAAATTGGCAACATTGAAGCTTCGTAAGAATCCTGCCGTTTGCGGGAAATTCTGAAAGAAATTCACATACACTGTGTTTCCTTTTTCTTTGTTGAGCGTGAATGTATTTCGGGTTGAGATAAAGTATCCAGAACCTGATAAACTTGCTAGTGTAATGTCTGGTATGTTAGAGTCAGAACTGTTGTAATACGCACTAAATCCGTTGTTGGTACTAAACCAGCTTGTTGGACTCCAATTGTAATAGATGTCTAGTCCAAAAGTGGATTGATCATAGAAATTTTCTGGTCGTGATATGACCGCATTTTCAGTAGCTGTGGTCAGTGTAATAAAATCAACCGCATCATTTAATCTGGAGTAATAGGCACTTATTTCTAAACTGTTATTAAAGATGTATGATACATCAATATTGTGTGTAATTGACGGTACCAATCTTGGATTTCCTTCGCTGTAGAAGAAGAAATCTGAATAGGTTCTGAACGGATTAATGTCAAAGAATCCTGGTCGGTCAATTCGTTTTGAATATCCTAAAGAGAACGAATGCTTATTGCTCGGATCATAGGATAATGAAATTGATGGAAACAAGTTGTTAAACGTATTTTCATTTACTTCACCAGTGGTGATGGAGTTTCCACGCGTTTGGGTATATTCATAACGTAATCCCATTGTGAGGTATACTTTCTCACCCAACGGTTTTTGAAATGATGTATATACGGCATACACATCTTCATCATACGCAAATATATTACTTTGATTAGCATCTAAAATTGGCGTTCCTGTGGTGGTATCAAAATATTGGATATCACTGTTATTCTTTAAGAATGTTAACTTTCCACCAAATCCAAATTTTGCATCTTTTATGGGCAAGCTTACATCTACATTTAAGGAGTTTACTTGAAAATCTGATTCAGAGGTGTTGAGAGCAGAATTGTTTCGTAGTAAATTTAATTGATCGCCTTCATAAGCTGACAAGAATAGGTTTCGCTCATCTTCATTATTTTTGTTTAAATGGTTGTAATTGAACTGCAATATACTTCCTATCGTATCTAATTTGATGTCATAATATGCTGACGCAGATAGGTAGTTGTACTTGTTTGTATTGTTTGATGGTGCAATTAAAGTAGAATCTACTTGTTGTAATCCAACGGTTTGAAAAATGGTATTGTTTTGTAACTCATCTTGCGTTTTCCAAATATCACCATTGAGAATGATTCCTGCTTTGTGATTGTCATTGAATTTGTATTCAAAGTTTAATCCACTAGACAAACCATCTATTTCTTGTTTAGTTCGTGTATTTCCCGTTCTTTTTAGTGTTGGATATAGAAATTCATTCGTTGCTTCATTACGTTTTGCTTCCGCAGTTGCATATAAATTCATAGATACTAATAATTTATCTGTAGAATATTTTAAGTATGCTGATGGCATAATTCCTGCGTATGAACGTTGTACGTACGTTCCTGTTACAGAACCATCAAAACCTACATCGGTATTCTTTTTTAGGATGATATTGATCATTCCACTATTTCCAGAAGCATCAAAACGTGCAGGCGGATTTGTGATAATTTCAATACGTTCTATATTTTCCGAGCGTAAGGATTTTAGGTACGAATCCAAGCTTTGTCCGTCTAGGTTTAGCAATCGGTCATTTACCATTACTGCCAATGAGCTTTTACCAATCATCCGAATACCATCGCTTGTAGGATCAATTTTGGGTGCAAATTTGAGCGCTTCCATTGCATTGAAACCATCGGAAACAACACTATTTTTTACATTAAAGATGAGTTTTCCAGCTTTTCGTTGAATGACAGGCTTTTTGGCGGTGATCACTACGGTACTAAGTTCATTTTGACTTTCGTTAATGATAATCGTTCCGAGATTCGTATTCATTTCAGCAGTAATTACTTGTTCAGAAGTTTCATATCCGATAAAACTGATGACAAGTTTAAAAGGTATCTTATTTACTGTAATTTCAAAAGAGCCATCTTCGTTCGTGATAACACCATTTAATAAAGTGCCATCCGTAACATCTTTAGCAATAACATTCGCAAAAGCTACAGTAACATTTTGTGCATCTTTTACAACACCTGTGTACTGCTGTGCGAAAATCAATTGACTTATAAAGAGACATGCTATGTATAATTTATTTTTCATCTTTATTATTTGGTATTTTATAATTATTTAGATTTTGTATTATTCTGAATTTACTTATTTACTATTTTTAAAGACTTTTTTGTTTATCGCCTTGTTGATTGTTGTATCAGAATCACAGTGCTAAATAATGGCGTTATTTTCTCTTTATCAAGTAGTTGATATTTCCATTTGTAAATCTCACGCAACGGATTTATAAATCTCATGTGTCTAATTTTTATGGAAAGCAGCATTTTCACTTGCTTTAGCTAGAAGTATCGTTATTCTTTCAAAAAGTGATATCTTTAGAAGCACTTATAAAGATTTTATAAGAATATTTTGATTCATTTGCTAAAATTGTAATTATCAACTTACAATTGTATTGAGTTTTAGCAATTAAGATCAATTTTAAAAAGTAGTTTTTAAGCTCGTTTGAATAAAAATTAAATAAAAGTGAAAGATTATATCCAAAATTTAGCTTCTTTTTCATTTATACCTACAAAAAAGTATATAACCTACTTTCTGTTGCGTATTATTATTGTGCTATTTGGTATCAATTCAGCATTTTCACAATCGACTGATACTTTTGAAGCGCTAAAATCCAACTTCAACGCATCACCACAAAATTCTGAGGAAGCATTAAATACAGCTACATTATTTTTAGCAAAAGCTAGAGAAACCAATGATGTCAATAGAATTGTAGAAGCGTATGAATTGCTCGTTTCACATTACAGTCATACACCAAAAGCTATTTTGTATACAGATAGTATTATTTTGTTAACTAAAAATACGAAGCTTGATAATTATCCTGCGGAAGGATATTTAAAAAAAGGAATACAATTATATTACAATTCTAAATATAATGATGCGCTGAATAATTTTGCGACTGCTAATGACATGGCACTGACGAGCAAAAATATCAGACAGCAAATTTCCATTAAACATTATATTGGTTTGTTAAAAAATGTGAGTGAACAACGTACAGAAGCGCTCAAAATTTTTCAAGAAAATATTGAATTCATACGAAAGAATGCGTTTGAAACGAAAGATCCTGATCAGTATTTGAAATCGCTTTTTGCGTTGGCAGATTCGTATAATAAAAATCGAATATTAGATTCCGCAGAAGTAGTACATCAACGTGGAATTAAAGCGAGTTTACAACATCCAAACCAGTATTTATATCCTTGGTTTTTAACTTCTTACGGAATTACTTCTTATTACAAGGAAAATTATACAAAAAGTATGGATAGCTTGTTAAAAGCTACTCAATTTCTAAAGAATAATGAAAAAACCTTGTGTTCTAATTATTTATATATCTATCAATGTTTACAAAAACAAGCAAAAACGACTGAAGGAATTACCTATTTATATAAAATAGATTCTATTTATAAGCAAAAACCAAAGGTGATTTTTCAAGCAAGAGAAGCTTACGAATTTTTGAATAAAGAGTATAAAGCGGTAAATAATGCTGAAAAACAACTAGCAACTATTGAAAAATTGTTAGCCGTAGATCGAATTATTACTGATGAATATCAAAATTTAGGAAAAGAAATTGTTCAAAAGTACGAGACACCATTAATTATCTCGGAAACGGAAGAATTATTGAGTCAAAAAGAAGAATTGATCAATCAGTTAAAAGATGAAAATTTTCTATCTGGAAAAATCGTCTTGGCACTCGTGATAGTTTCCATATTACTAATTATTGTTATTTTTTACTTCTCCAGAAGAAATATCGTGTACAAGAAGCGATTTGATGCATTGATGAAAACGTATGATCAGAAAAAAGTTTTAAAAGAAAAAGAAGCAGAAAATAAAACGACGGAGGCAGAAAAAATATCCAATACAGAAAAGGAAAAAGAAAAAGAAGCGATTGGATTGCCAAAAGAAATTGTAGATGGCATTTTAGTGAAACTGCAAAAGTTTGAAGACACACATCGATTTACCAAAAAGAATTATACCCAAACAAAACTTGCAAAAGAGTTAGATACCAATAGTACGTATTTGTCCAAAATTATCAATATGACCAAAGGTATGAACTTTGCAAACTACATGAATGAGTTACGAATTGATTATGCAATTACGCGACTTAAAGAGGATAAAGTATTCCGATCTTACACCATAAAAGCTATTGCTACGGACGTTGGATTTAATAATGCACAGTCATTTTCCATCGCTTTTCATAAGAAAACAGGCATAAATCCATCGTACTTCCTAAAACAACTTGAAAATCAAAAAATTGAATCAAGTAGTTGATTATCAATTATTTAAAATCAAATTTTTATCGTGATATTTGTAAATATCACGATACTTCATTATTATTAAGTACAGTTTTGATATACTTTTACATCGTAATCAAAACTTAACTTAACAAATGAAAACAACTAAAAGAAACTTCGGAAAATTAAGCTTAGCAAAATTAATGATCGCTAAAGTAGGAAACGTAAACAGTATTTATGGTGGTTCTATTCCAAAAGAAACTGAAACCTGTCCAGAAACATACACATGCGGAGCCGACACGATTGATACGCAATAGTAAAAAAATTATTATTTCTCTTTTTTTTTCTTATCATAAAAATGCTATTTCAGATATCGTGTAAAATCTCTGAAATAGCATTTTATCATTAATGAGAATTATTAAAAATCCTCCTAACTCATGAAATGTCCATATTTCATTTATATCTTACTTTCCGTGGTATGTATACAATGTACTACCCATGAAAATCGCCCAGAAATTGCGCCTGTAAAACCTGTAACAAATACGTATTTCTCAAAAACTATTGAAGATCCGTATCAATACCTAGAAAACTTAAAAGACACTGCCGTGCTATCCTGGTTGTCATCTCAAAATACATACGCTAAAGAGGTACTTCAAGATATTTCGGGACGTGCACAATTATTGAAAAAGATAGAAATCTACGATAATTTAAGTGCAGAAACGGTATTTGATTTAAAAGTACTTTCGCCCAATGCCTATTATTACTTGAAACATTCCAAAAACCATGAAGCGACCATTCTCTACTTTAAGGAAGGAATTGATGGAGAAGAAACTGAAATTTTTAACTCTGAGAATTATAAACCCAATTCAAAACAAACCTATATTATTAATTATTTTCAACCCAGCTGGAATGGAAAAAAAATAGCGATTGGTTTTACAAAAAACGATGAAGAATTTTCAGAAGTTGTAGTATATGATGTTGAAAAAAAACAGTTTAACAAAGAAATTATCGATCATTGTTGGCCATCCGAACTAGGCGGAATCAATTGGTTAGCAGACGATTCTGGATTTATCTACTTACACATTCCAGATATTGATACTTCTTCGCCCAATTATATTTTAAATACCGCAACCGTATTGTATCGTTTGGGAACAAATCCTAAAGATTTACAGGTTATTTTTTCTAAAAAAACACATCCAGAACTAAATTTGAGTGCTGCGGATTTTCCGATTGTACATATTTTTGGAAAAGAGCAAAAGTACATGTTTGGTAGAGTTGGCGGTATTGGTTTTAAAGATTATTACTATGCACCAATAACCGAGTTAACAAAAGAAACAGTTACCTGGAAACCTTTATTTAAAAAGAAACATAAGGTTGAAAAATTTATGGCGATTGCGGATGAAATTTACTTTTTGAGTGCGCAAAACGCTTCCAATTTTAGAATTTGTAAAACTCGTTTTGATCAATTAGATTTTGATCATCCAATCAACATAATTCCTGAATCGAAAGATGAAATTTTAAAAGATTTTACCATTACTTCTGAAGGATTATTTTACACCACTTCAAAAAATGGCGTACGCGCAAATTTATATCACTTAAAAGATCAAAAAATAGATACTATTGAATTGCCAAAAGCTTCTGGAAGTATTAATTTGGCAACTATTGGAACTCAATTTTCACATTTGTGGATTGAAGTTGAAAGTTGGATTCGTCATAAAAACAGGTATCGATATGATATGCAAGAGAAGGCATTTAAGCAAGAAAACATAACGCCTGTTGTAGAATATCCAGAACTAAATGATATTGTCGTAAAAGAGATTGAAATCACGTCTTATGACGGTGCAAAAGTACCATTATCTATCATTTATAAAAAAGGCTTGGTCAAAAATGGTCAAAATCGCATGTTATTGAACGGCTATGGATCGTACAGTTGGATTAATGCGCCCATGTTGTATCCGTATTTATTGTATTGGATTGCAGAAGGCGGCGTGTATGCGGTAGCGCACGTACGTGGTGGTGGCGAAAAAGGAGAACTTTGGCATAAAGACGGATTTAAATCCTCAAAACCAAATACATGGAAAGATTTTATTGCCTGTACGGAATATTTGATTGAACATAAATTTACCTCTCCAGAACGATTTGCCGTTTGGGGCGGAAGTGCTGGCGGAATTAATATTGGTCGCGCTATTACCGAAAGACCCGATTTGTATGCGGCGGCGGTGATTAGAGTTGGCTTGTTGAATACGTTGCGCTCCGAAATTGCGCCCAATGGTCAAAACAATATTAAAGAATTTGGAACTATTAAAGATTCACTAGAGTTTGAAGCCTTGTTGCGCATGGACGCCTATCATCATGTTGAAAAAAATACGCCGTATCCAGCCGTTTTATTAACCGCTGGATTGAATGACTCGAGAGTGGCGGCTTGGCAACCTGCAAAATTTGCCGCACGAATGCAAGCGGCTACCAATTCGGATGCGCCTATTTTATTGTCGGTCAACTTTTCCGAAGGTCATGGGTTTGATCGTACCCAAAAAAGTAAGCGTGAAGAGCTTGCCGATATTATTTCGTTTGCATTGTGGCAAACTGGAAGTGAGAAGTATCGGTTGGATGAGTAGGTGTCAGGATTTCGTGAAATTGAGAGATATTCTAATTGTGTTATTGTTTTGCTAAAGTTCAAAACTCGTCCGTATTCTTGTCTAATTTGTCATAAATTTATGTTTTACACCTCAAAAGAATGCTACTAAAAAATAATCTATCAGAAGTTATTTTGCAAAGACTCACGAAGAATTCAACATATACAAATGTTGGACTTTTAAATGGACTTGCTGGTGAAAGTTTATATTTTTTTTACAGAAGTTACTTGTTTGATGAAGAAGCATCTTTTGAAAAGGCAGTCGCTAAACTTCATAAAGTTATTGAAGCAGTAGAAAATGATTTTTCTCACGCTAATTTTTACAATGGTATTGCTGGTATTGGTTGGATGATTTCTCATTTGAATAAAGAAGGTATCGTAGAAATTGATATTGAAGATTTTTTGGACACTTCCGTAGATACATTTTTATATCAGCAGATGATTAGCTGTTTAAATAAAAACCTCTACGATTTCTTTTATGGAGCTTCAGGAATTTGTTATTATTTCATAAATAGATATGCTACAACAGAAAATAAAATTCTGAAGGAAAATTATAAAAACTATATCATACATTTTCTTTTTTACATGGAATATAATGGTGTAAATGATTCTAATGGTATGCATTGGAAACACAATTATTACCCTTTTGAAAACGATGGAATAAGCTACCAATTGAGTTCACAAACAAATATTTCGGCAGTCATTATGATATTAGTTGAAATTATTTCTTTACATGATTTTAATCCTATCTGCATTCCATTATTAGAAAAATCAAGTAATTGGTTAATAAATAGTTTAGAAAACTCTCAACAAGTAACTATAGATCAAGCTTTAAGTTTATGGAAAGCCAGTAGTGTTTTACACGATCGTAAACTTGAAGAAAAATCACTGGAGTTATTAAAAAATATTACTTCTAGTCTCAATGAAGAAAGTGGTATTTCGTTATTCAAATACGCATTGATTTATAAAAAAATTGGTCAGCAGAAGAATCATCATTTCTTTACAGAAAAAGCAAAAGAATATTTTAAAAAAGCCGCTATTCTTTTTGCTAATGAAGATAATACTGATTTGAGTATTTGGAAAGGAAATTCGGGTGTTGGACTAGCCGATTTAACATTTAGTCATGATTTAAATATGGAATGGACAAAATGTATGTTGATTTAAATAAGAGTCATGGAAAAAGCACTTGAATTATTTATCGAAAAATATAAACAGCAATATACTATTAGAGGAATTCTTTTAACTGGAAGTTATGCTGTTGGAATTCAAAATGCGGATTCAGATGTTGATATCCGTTTGTTATTAGCTGAAGATGCAACGATTTCTTTTAAAGGTTTAGATACGATTGACGGTTTTGTGTTTTCTTTTATTGGAAGAAGTAAATCCGTTACTTTACAAAAATTCAATCGACAGTTTTTCTCGCATGTAAAAATGGAAGCGCGGATTTATAATGTAGGTAAAATTTTGTATGATCCTTTTGGTGAAATAGCCTCAATTAAGGAAGTTGCTAAAACCTATGTTGAAACTCCTTTGATTGCAAAAGAAATCTCAAAAGATGATTTAGAATTACAGATGTATTCTTTACATAAAAAATATATGTATGTGATAAACTCAACTAATGAAGATCCCTTTTATGATTATAATTATATCTTGTATTTAAAAAGTGTACTTAATTTTTATGCCGATTTCCTCAATACTGAAATCATGTTTGTAAATGATAGCAAGCTAAAACGATTTTTAACTGATGACCGTTATTTATCTGCTTACGGCTATTCAAAATTCCCTGATCAAACCTTTATAAAGTTATGGTTTCTTGCTTTAAGAAAGAAAAAAGTTACTCACATAAAAAGCATTAACAGCTATTTAAGAAAGAATTTACACAACTTTAACGATAGTAATACTATCATCTCATGGCAAGAATGAGTATATTTATGAGATAATATTAAAAATATAATCATGAAAAAAAGTCCAAAAAAATTAAGCTTAAAAAAGATGTCAATTTCTAACTTGGCAATTGTAAAAGGTGGTGGCGGAACCGTTTGGTGTACAATTCCCGTTGGTGGTGGCGATTACACTTATCCGTGTCCTCCAACTTTAGAAAGTGCTTGTTGTGACACTATAGAAGATTCTTATTGTGACAGAGAATCTTAATATATTTATTAAAAACTTGAAATTAAAAAAGCCTCGCAATATCAATTGCGAGGCTTTTATATTATATAGTATTTTCTAATTACTTAGAATGTATAACGTACACTAAAGTTCCACGTTCTTCCAAATCCGAAGAATGCTTTGTTTTCCGTGTTAATTCCGTCATACGTGTTATCTCCTGGATTCGCAAAAATGTTTGTTTGAGATTCCGCGATGTACGTCGTATTGAATAAGTTGTTTACATTTAATCTAAAGAAAATGTTATTTTCCTTTTCTTTTCCAACTAACCACTTGTAAGACATACCTGCTTCAAATAAGTTATATGCAGGTAATTGTAATGAACCATTGTTGTCAGCAGTATCAAAGTCTTCTGCTCTAATATCAGCATATAAATTATCTGCTCTAAAACCAGCAATATCAAACTTTAAACGCTCAACAGGCTCTACAATTACAGCTAAACGCATGGTTGTTTGTGCTGCATTTCCAACTTTTACACCGTCAAGGAATAATGTATTTTGTCCTACTACCGTATTTTGGTCATTTGTATCAAATGCAGGTCCAGAAACAGTTCCTCCATATTCCCAATTTCCAAAAGAAGCCATTCCTCTAAATGTTAACATGTCAAGTGGCTTGTATGTAAATTCTAATTCCACACCTGAGTGAATTTGCTCTACACCTACTAAACTAGAAACACCCTGAACTTGTTCCATAGGATCTATAGGATCTGGGAATGTTCCAAATACTCTGATAAATCTATCCTTCCAAGAAGTTCTGTATAAGTTTACGTTCGCATTGAATTTTTCAGATTTGAATCCGTATCCAAGTTCAACTCCGAATACTTTTTCATTTCTGTAATCTTGATTCAAATCATTTGAGTTGTCAAGATATACTGCATCAAATAATGGTTGTTTCGAGTAATATCCTGCGTTTGCAAAAACATTGTGATTTTCGTCAATGTTGTAGTTCAATCCACCTTTGATAGTTCCTCCTAGGATATTTTCCCAATCAGTTCTTTGTCCTTCTGCTGGTGTAAGTAAAAATAAGTCTTCTCTACTAAATCCTTGGTTTGAACCAGAGAATTGTACGAATGCAGAGATGTCATCTTTCTTATATTCTAATTGACCAAAAATACCTAACCAACGTACATATCCGATGTTGTAGTAATCAATTTTATCTTCGTTGTCAATGTCTTTAAATACATTTACAATAGAACCAAAGTCTGAAGAATATTGGTTTGATAGGATGATAAATGGATTGTTTACATCTGCATTATCTCTATATCCATCAGCTCCTAATAAGTTATCAATTCTTCTGTAATGGAATCCTTTGTAACTTCTTAAATCAACACCAGCATCTAATGTTAATGTTTCTGATAATTGTGTGTTGAAATTCGCTAACACACCATACCAGTTGTGCGAGTTGATAGAAGCTCTTCTGATTAATCCATTTCTTCTTTGGATACCAGGTAAATCACTTGTACTGATGTTAGGGTTGTTTACAATTTGAGTTCCTGTTTGGAAATCTGGTTGTGTTGCATACGGAGCATCAGAACCAAATACGGTTGGTGTTCCAGAGTTAGAAGCTACAATTTTATCCCATAATACAACTCCTGTGTTTGGATCTCTGAATTTACTATCACTAGCAAAACTTCCATTAAGTCTTCCTAAGTCTCCAGTTCCTCCTCCACGTCCCCATGAAGCGTATAATACTGTAGATAATTTAGATTTTTCAGAAATATTCCAATCCCAGTTTAAAGATACTACTGGTTTGTGATAGAAGTTTCTTCTCCAGTTGAATTCTTCACCATTTAATGTTCCATGGTTGAAGTTATATTTGTCACCATATTGTAAGTACTGACCAATAGTTGCAGCGTTAAAGAAACTTGTTGTTCTTTGGTCGTGAACCTGTGGCGCACCTGTTACAGTAAATTGAATATCGTGTTTTCTATTTTCGTCAGTCCATCCAAATCCTAAGAAATAGTTGTATCCTTCAAAAGCAGTTCCGTTGATGTATCCGTCTCCAGCAGTTCTACTAAATAATCCAGTAAATGCAAAACCATTTTCCATTCTTCCTGTAGAATACGAAGCAATAGTTTTTAAATAGTTGTCATTCCCTAATGTAGTTCCAACAAATCCACCTTGATTTCTTTCTGTTGTTTTGGTAACAATGTTTAAGGTACCACCCACAGATGAAATTGCTAGTTTAGAAGAACCTAAACCTCTTTGTACTTGAATTGCAGAAGCAACATCAGCCAAACCAGTCCAGTTACTCCAGTATACAGCTCCGTTTTCCATGTCATTTACAGGAACACCGTTTACTAATACCGCAGTGTTTACTTGATCAAAACCACGAATGTTGATTCTTGAATCTCCAAATCCACCACCAGATTTTGTAGCATACACAGAAGGAGTAGCGTTTAATAATTCTGGAAGTTCTTGGTTTCCTAATCTTTCAACAATTTCTTCAGCTCTAAGTGTAGATACTGCCACAGGAGTTTCACGCTCTTTTGCGATGTCAACGACACCAACAATGACAACTTCGTCAAGAGAATTGTCAGAAACTAAAGTAATAGTTCCTAAATCTTGAGTTCCACTAGTTACGTTGAATGTAACCGTTTTTGTTCCAAAACCTACATAAGATACTTGAATTGTACCCGTAGAAGTTGTAACATTTAATTTAAATTTTCCATCAAAGTCGGTTGAGACTCCATTTTGTGTTCCCTTTACAATTACACTAGCACCTGGTAATGGACCTAATTCAGCATCTACTACCTTACCTGTAATTGTTCCCTGAGAAAAAGCAACAGATGTTACTAAAAACATCGCTACTACAAAAAACAAATTGTTAATCGTTTTCATAAGTTTTATTAGTTTATTTAATGCCGCAAAAATCGTATTTATTGTGCATGCATATATTAAGCGAATGTTAAATGTTTTAACATTTTCTCAAAATTACATTTTTAACTTATTTGATTGTTTTGCAGTTAATTAAGATATAAACCGAATTATTAACATTTATTTTCGACTTTCCTTGAAGTATGTTAAAAGTTTTGAGGTAGAAGCATCATGTTCTGCAATTTCATCATTGTTAATATCTGTTAAAATTTTAGAAGCAAGTTGTTTTCCAAGCTCAACTCCCCATTGATCGTAGCTAAAAATATTCCAAATAACACCTTGTACAAATATTTTATGCTCGTACATTGCTATTAAAGCGCCTAAACTTTCTGGTGTGAGTTTATCTATAAGAATGGTATTTGTCGGTTTGTTTCCTTCAAATATTTTATATGGAAGTAGTTTTTCTAGCTGAGAAGTTTCCATTCTAGCAGCGGTTAATTCCGCCATCACTTCTTCTTTTGTTTTTCCGTTTGATAATGCTTCTGTCTGCGCGAAGAAGTTTGCCATCAATTTTTCATGATGATCTTTATTGTTATGTAACGAATGTACATATCCTATGAAATCAGTTGGAATGAGCTTTGTTCCTTGATGAATGAGTTGAAAGAATGCATGTTGCGAATTGGTACCAGGTTCTCCCCAAATGAGTGTTCCCGTTTGGTAATTGACACGGTTTCCATTTCTGTCCACACTTTTACCATTACTTTCCATAATTCCTTGTTGTAAGTATGTAGAAAAAAGGTGTAAGTATTGTGTATATGGAATGATCGCTTCACTTTCCGCACCATAGAAATTGTTATACCAAATACTCAATAAAGCTAAAACTACTGGAATGTTTTGATCGAACTCGGTATTTTTGAAATGTTCGTCCATTTCGTGCGCGCCTGCTAATAGTTTGTCAAAATTATCAAATCCTGTTGCCAAACTAATCGATAAACCAACCGCACTCCACAAAGAGAAACGTCCGCCAACCCAATTCCACATAGGAAATACGTTTTCAGCAGCGATTCCGAAAGCTTCAATTTTTTCCAAATTGGTGGATACTGCCACAAAGTGTTTCGCCACAGCTTCTTCAGTCGCATGCGTTAGAAACCATTTGCGAATGGTCAAAGCATTTGTAAGCGTTTCTTGTGTGGTAAATGTTTTGGAAACAATGACAAATAAAGTCGTTTCAGGGTTTAATTTTTTAATCACTTCCTGTACATGATCGCCATCAATATTGGATACAAAATGTACGTTTAAGTGATTTTTGTAATATTGTAATGCTTCCGTGACCATTGCCGGACCTAAATCCGAACCACCAATTCCAATGTTGACAATATCTGTAAAGGCTTTTCCTGTATGTCCTTTTTTGTCTCCAGAAATGATGGCGTCTGAGAATTGTTTTATTTTTTCCTTTACTTCATATATTTCCGGAATGATGTTTTCACCATCAACATATACGCTGCTATTTTCTTTTTCGCGCAACGCAGTATGTAACACTGCTCTTCCTTCTGTTTCGTTGATGACATCACCTTGAAAGTATTTTTGAATGTTGCCTTTTAGGTTCACTTCATTTGCTAACTCTAGTAACAAATCCATTGTTTCTTGCGAAATTCTGTTTTTAGAATAGTCTACATAGAAATCTTTCCATTGAATGGTAAAGCGATCTGCTCTTTTTGAATCTGTTTTGAACTGCTCTTTGATCGCAAACGATTTCGTTGCATAGAAATGCTCCTGAAGTTTTTTCCAAACTTCAGTTTCTGTAGGGTTTATGTGTGTTAGCATGATTTTTATTTTATAGCAGTGACTGCTTGTTGTGTAAGTTGTTCCGTTTCTTTTGGAGGTTGTACAGTAATGTTGTCCAGTTGAATTTTTAACGGTTTAATATATGTTAGATATGATTCTTTTAGTGTTGCTTCAATAGGATCAGCATCTGGTAAGTTTTGCTTGAATGGATCTACTTGACTTCCATTTTTCCAAAAACGGTAACAAACGTGAGGACCAGACGTGTTTCCTGTCATTCCAACCCAACCAATTACGTCTCCTTGCTTTACAAAATCGCCTACTTTCACTTTCCGCTTTTTCATGTGTAAGTATTGCGTAGTGTAGGTACTATTGTGTTTTACTTTTACATAGTTTCCGTTTCCGCCTCTTCGAGCAGATTCAACCACAACGCCATTAGCTGTTGAAATAATTGGCGTTCCCATTGGTGCTGCAAAGTCAGTTCCTTTGTGTGCTCGGACACGATTTCCGTATAATTTTATTCTTCTTGTAAGATTGTATCTCGAAGTGATGCGTACATTTTTGTATTGCAAAGGTGCTTTTAAGAATGCACGACGTAAATTTTTAGCTTCATCATCATAATAATCAACTACTTGGTTTACACTATCCGTTTCAAACGAAAAGGCGTAAAATGGTTCGTTGTTATGCTTAAAGTATGCCGCATGAATTTTGTCAATTCCCACGAAAGTGGTATCATTTATATATTTTTCCGTGTAAATTAATTTGAATTGATCGCCTTTTTGCAGTCTAAAAAAGTCAATAGTCCACGCGTAAATATCTGACATCTCCCAAGCTAATCGCTGACTTAACCCAGCTTCGTCTAATGCAGCCGACAGTGAACTTGTTATCACACCAGAAGCTTCTTTTGTAACTATTTTTACAGGTTTTCTTTCCGTATATGCGTTGATAGAATCTTTGAATTTTATAACGACATAATCAATACTATTTGGCTGATAAATAAAACATTCCGGACGCTGTAATGAATCGCCTTTAGCGCATAACAACGTATATGGTTTTCCAACTTGAAGTTTACGAATGTCAAATGTATCTTTTGTTTTCTCTGCAATTTTGAAAACAGTTCCATAACCAATGTTGTTTTGCACTAAAATTTCGCCAAAACTATCGCCATTTCGTATGGTATCTTTTACCACTACATAATCATTTAGATTGAAGCCAAATTCCATAATTTCTGCTTCTTTAGCTTCAATTTGCTTGGTAACTTCAGATTTTTCTTCGGTTTCTTTGCACGCATTGAAGCTGATGAATAATACGATAAGTAGTAAAAATTTCTCTATTTTCATTGTTTCCTTTCTGTATTGAAGATATGATCTACCCATTCTTTTCCCCATTCATTTTTTTCATTTTCGCTCCAAATTTCGGGAAAAAAGATCACTTTTTGAAAGCTTGGCGGTAAATATTCTTTCCAATTGGTTCCGCCAGTGGCTTCAATAGCCTTTTTTTCTCTTCGTAAGTAGCGATACGCAGATCCCATGTGCATTAATGGCCAATTGACATTTGCATTGAGATCGAGGTTTTTTAGAGCTTCTATTAAACTTTTGTTTTGTTTGATGTTTTGTGGCAACGCTAAATACCGATGATATATTGTACTCACCTGCACTTCTTTTGCAATTCGCATAAAACGTGGCGTGTAACGATATTCAAATTGTTTGAGCGTCAACGTTTTTTCTCCCGTTTTACTATCGGTTGCGCCTTTTTTCCAATAGATATTTTCGTATAAATCATCTAAGGAATTTTTTGCGGAGAATTGGTCACGAATGGAATGATGCACTAAGTTTTCTAGTGGTGTTGCGTATAATTCAATCATTCTGTATTGTGCTGATTGAAATCCGCTCGCGGGTAATAACGACATTCTGTAATTCAGGAATTGCTCTTTTTCCATTCCATTAATCATAATTTCGAAGGAAGAGATTAATGCTTTTAGGTAATTGTTGATTCTGTGAATACGTTTTGTGAAAAATTCTGCCGTTTGATCTTTGTCATCAATGATTTGCTTTTGCTCATGAATAATGAGTTTAAAGTACAATTCCGTAATTTGATGATACATAATGAAGATTTCTTCATCAGGATAAAACGTGCGTGGTATTTGTAAACTAAGTAAGGTATCTAAGTGAATATAATCCCAATATGTTAAATATCTTTGATGTAATAAGCCGTCGAGATAAGAGCCTAAGTCTTGACCAGAATTTGTGTATTTCTTGTCTAATTTTTCAATTCGCTCCGCAATTTCTGGTGGAATTTTCACTCACTTATTTTTTTAACAATCTATTTATAATTAATCTACCACAATTTTAAAAGGATGTTTGAGTCCTTTGAAAGCGTCCAAATCTGCTTTGAGAGAACCTACTGCCAAACTCGCTTTGATCCGAATTGGAATTTTATTTTCATCATTTGAAACCCACAAGGTAAGACTTTCATTTTCTTTGAACACACGTCCTTTTTGCACATACGGTCTAAAAATGAGACATGGAACTTTTCCGAATTTTGTGCTCATTACTTCTTCTCCCAAGTATTTTAACTTGAATTTGAAGTTTTCTTTGTCAAAAAACATGTTTAACACAATTTCGTCACCTACTTTGATATTAGAGATATCGTAGTTGTTACGCAAGTAATAGAACGCAGAAACCATGTCTTGCACATCTTTTTCAATGTTATATTCTACTTTAGTATTGTGTTTTTTATTGTTGACTAAGGCTTTTTCTTTTTCGTAATTGAAGTCTATTTCAATATCTTTTGTGTGTCCACCTTCATCAATTTGACGAATAAACTTGTATGGCTTTCCGGTTTCTTTGTCAAAATAGCTTTCATAATTGTCATCTACTTTGAAAAACCAACTAGCAAAACCTGTTGTTTGTCCTTTTCCGACAACGTGATATACACTTTTTCCGTTGAGATATTCGTCTTTAATTTCTAAGGTAGCATAGCTGGCATTTATGAATCCATAGTGAATTCTAAATTTAAACCATTCGCCCGATTGGAATGCGCTTTCTTTTTTTTGTGCTTGTGATGCGATGCATGTTAGCAAGAATAGTATAGTGAGTGTACGTTTCATGTTTATTGTAAAGGTTTGTAAAAATAATAAAATTCATATTACTTTTTGTTAATTTATGTTAGCATTACAATTACTATTCCAAAAAAAAGCAAAAAAAAACTCGATCCTGAGACCGAGTTCTTTTTTTATTAACCAACCAAAACTTTAAATTATGAAAATCTCTCTTCTTAAAGTCGCAAAAGGAAACCACTCGCTTTTGCACTGCAAATATAGGTTGAGAATTATGTTATGCAAGCATAGTATTTAACTTTAACACAATTTTTACATTCACAGCTGTATTTTATCGAGATTTATTAATAAATGTGTATTATTTTTTTAATTTACTTGATAAATACGCAAGAATTTGTAGTTTTTAACTTTCGTGTTTTTGGTTATTTTAGGGCTTTATAGCCTTCTAAATTGGTTATTCCCCAATTTTTTAGTTCGTCTTCACTCCAAAGTTCTGGAAAAAAGATTCTTTTCTGATATTTAGGATGCATATATTTCTGCCAATCACTTCCACCAGTCGCTTCGGCGTTTCCTTTTTCAGAATTTATATATTTTCCGGCAGCATGATAATGATGCATTACCCAGCTAATGTTTACGGTATGATCGTAATGACGCATCGCATTGATTAGGTCTTTGTCGTTTTGATAGTTTCTAGGCAATTGCTTGAATTTTGTCCAAAGGTTGATCGTATTGTATTCTTTCATCCAACTGATGAGTTCTTTTTTGTACTTTTCATCAAAGTTCACCATCAATTTACTACGTTTGCCTGTTTTGTGATCGTTTCCAGCCACTTGCCAATACATATTGTTGTACGCATGTAAATACGGTGTTTCACGATCAATCGTAGTTCTGAATCTGAAATCGATCAGATTGATAAGTTCCGTAGAAGCGATTTCAATTTTACGATATTGCGCTGATTGAAAACCACTTGCAGGCGTTAAAGTATCGCGAAATTTCATGTATTGTTCTACTTCCATGCCTTCACCCATAATGTCGAAAGAATTGGACAACATATCAAAATAGCGACTGATCCGCATTAAGTGCATGACAAATTTATCGGGCTCAATGTTTTCTGTATGCGCGATTTGTTGCATTTCCCACAAAATCATTTTAAAAACCAATTCATTGATTTGATGATACATGATAAATACCATTTCATCGGGCAATTGTGTACGTTGCGTTTGCAATCCTAAAAGCGCGTCCAGTTGAATAAAATCCCAATATTTCATGGGTTCGGCGTGTAATAGTCCCGAAAGATGCACATTAGGATCTTGTCCCATATCCAAGTATTTTTTGTCTATGGCAGCGAGTAATTCTTCTCTAGTCATGTGATTTTTTTTGGAGAGAAATTGTTTGGTCTGTGAATTGTCAGTTCGCAGTCGAGAACTAAGAAAACGATTTGCTTTATTAGCATTTCGACTGCGCTCAATGTGACATTTTTGTATCCTGATTAACAGATTACTTCAAAAGTACATTTTTAGCTTTGCTTCTTATACTTTTTCGTAATGACGCATATATCAAGATTATCTATGATTTTTTATAAAGTTCCGCGTGCTTCTTGCTCTCTTTCGATAGCTTCAAATAATGCCTTGAAGTTTCCGACTCCGAATGATTGCGCGCCTTTTCGTTGAATGACTTCAAAGAACATTGTTGGTCTGTCTACAATGGTTTTCGTGAAAATTTGCAATAAATAGCCTTCTTCGTCTCTGTCAATTAAAATTCCGTGTTTTCTGAGTTCCGCAACATCTTCATCTATTTCTCCGACTCTTTCAAGTAAGTCATCATAATACGTTTCAGGAACATATAAAAATTCTACGCCGCGTTCACGCATTTGCGAAACCGTTTCAATAATGTTATCCGTAGCTACTGCAATGTGTTGAACGCCTGCGCCATTGTAAAAGTCTAGGTATTCTTCTATTTGCGATTTCTTTTTTCCTTCTGCGGGTTCATTGATTGGAAATTTAATTCTCCCATTTCCGTTACTCATCACTTTACTCATCAACGCCGTGAATTCCGTAGAGATATCATCATCCGTAAACGAGATAATTTGCGCAAAGCCCATTACTTTTGCATAAAATTCACACCATTCTTTCATTTTTCCCCAACCAACATTTCCAACCATGTGATCGATAAATTTTAGTCCAACTGGCGTAGGATTGTAATGAGATTCCCATTTTTTATAGCCTGGCAAAAAGATTCCATTATAGTTTTTTCGTTCTACAAAAATGTGAACCGTTTCTCCATACGTATAGATTCCGGAACGAATGACATACCCGTTTTCGTCTTCTTCTTTCGTTGGTTCCATGTATGGTTTTGCGCCTCTTTTTGTGGTTTCTTCAAATGCTTTTGTGGCATCATCTACCCAAAGTGCTACGACTTTTACGCCATCGCCATGTACATTAATGTGTTCGTTGATTTCGCCACCTTTTCCAAGTGGTGTTGTTAAGACCAATCGGATTTTATCTTGTTTTAGCACATACGAAACTCTGTCTTTCATTCCTGTTTCCAATCCTGCATACGCTTCTGATTGAAAACCAAACGCTGTTTTGTAGAAATGCGCTGATTGTTTTGCGTTTCCGACATAGAGTTCTACATAGTCTGTTCCCAGTAATGGAAGAAAATCTTGTGCTTCTTCAAATAATTTTTTGAGTCCGTATTCTGTATTTTGTAAGTCTTTTAAGTTTTTTATTTCTGCTGCCATCTTTTTATTTTTTTTAGCTTTTGATATTCGTTTTTTATTTAGTGTTGTAAATAGTTTTTGATATTTACCACATTGCCCGAATATGCGTTGCTATTTTAGTGTTGTGTGTCATCAGTGTTTTCCGTTTTCTAACCAAGATTTGAAATAGTCTTCATCTGCAATTTTCATCGCTTCTTCCGTTACTTGCAATGGTTTGAACGTATCTACCATCACCGCTAATTCTTCCGTTTCTGTTTTTCCAATGCTTCGTTCTACAGCGCCTGGATGCGGGCCGTGCGGAATTCCTGCTGGATGCAACGAAATGTGTCCTGCTTCAATGTCGTTTCGACTCATAAAATCACCATCCACATAGTATAAAACCTCATCGCTGTCAATGTTACTATGATTGTACGGTGCTGGAATGCTTTGCGGATGATAATCGTATAATCGTGGGACAAACGAACAAACGACAAACGCATCCGTTTCAAAGGTTTGATGCACTGGTGGCGGTTGATGAATGCGCCCTGTAATCGGTTCAAAATCGTGAATGGAAAACGCATACGGATAGTTGTAACCATCATAGCCAACGACATCAAAAGGATGCGTTGCGTAGATCATTTCAAAAATATCGCCTTGTTTTTTTACTTTGATTAAGAAATCGCCTTTTTCATTATTCGTTTCGAGTTCGTAAGGTCTTCTGAGATCGCGTTCGCAGAATGGCGAATGTTCTAAGAGTTGACCAAACCAGTTTCGATACCGTTTTGGTGTATATATAGGTCTGTACGATTCTACAATGAATAAACGATTATCGTCTGTATCAAAGTCTATTTTATAGATCACTCCACGTGGAACAAGCAGATAATCGCCGTATTTGAAATCGAGATTTCCGAGCATCGTCCGCAGTTTTCCGGTTCCTTTGTGAATGAAAATGAGTTCGTCTGCATCAGTATTTTTATAGAAATAATCTCGTGTAGATGCTGTTGGTGCTGCCAGAATGATGTTACAATCACTGTTGGTTAAGACAATTTTTCTACTTTCTAAGTAATCTTGTTCAGGTGCAACTTGAAATCCACGCAAGCGATACGATTGTATGTTGTTTGCTTTCGCGATTTTTGGTTGAACACTGTATTGTTTGCGTATTTCTTTGACTTGTGTAGGTCTGTGTTCGTGGTAGCTGTTGGTAGACATTCCGTCGAAACCAATGGTTCCGAATAATTGTTCATAGTACAAATCGCCATTAGGTTTTCTAAAAATGGTGTGTCGCTTTGGCGGAATGTTTCCTAGTTTGTGGTAAAAAGGCATGATTTAATGAATTTAGGTGATTAAAAAAGTTTTAAACGATTCAATAAATGCACTTTCTTATTCAGGATTTCTTTTGATAAGATAGTGTAAATGTGCCAATAAGTCGCTCCAAAATGGTTTCATTTACCGTTTAGTGTTTTGATTTTCAGAAAGATGATTTTTTCATCACTATACAAATATCGGAATTATTTATAGATTTTTTATAGGGAAGTTGTCTTTACTTTGTATTTCATTATTTATTGAGGAGTTCATTTTCTTCTTCCGTTAAGAGTCTTGAGTGAATGAGGAAACGAAGTCCTAGGGGAATTTCTAGAGAAAAACTTGCGCCGCGACCTTCCGTTATGTCTACCGTTAAATGTGTGTGCTTCCAATATTCAAATTGATCTTGGTTCATGTAAAAGTTAACATCATTTAGCGTTCCTAAAAGAATATCGCTTTCATCTAAATACATTTCGCCTTTTTCAAATAACATTGGGGAAGAGCCATCGCAACAGCCGCCACTTTGATGAAAAATTAAGTCGCCATATTTCTCCTTTAGTTGTTCTAAAATTTTTGCTGCTTTTTCAGTAATTGCTATTCTTTCCATAGTTTTAAAGGTATTAAAAAAGACTGAGATACCTTGTACATCAGTCTTTTTACTGTATTCAGTTTGACTTTTTTTGTTTAATTTTTATTGAACTTTTTCGTTCCGTAGCGCTGCTATGAAACTCAAAAAAGCTTTCAACAAAACTTAAAACTGCTAATTTTCGCCTAAATCCCAAAAGTTTAAATGAGTTCATTAAAAGAAACCTAATTTATTTTTGTCATACGAGATTAACATGTTTTTAGTTTGACGATAGTAATTGAGCATCATAACATGATTTTCTCTACCAAAACCAGATTTTTTGTAACCTCCAAATGGCGCATGTGCAGGATATGCATGGTAACAGTTTACCCAAACACGACCTGCTTTTATAGCTCTTGGTATTTGGTATAGTTGATGTGCATCTCGAGTCCAAACTCCGGCACCAAGTCCGTAAAGTGTGTCGTTTGCAATTTCTAATGCTTCGGCTTCATCTTTAAATTTCGTCACACAGGCAACAGGTCCGAAAATTTCTTCTTGAAAGACTCTCATTTTGTTGTGACCTTCTAGGATTGTTGGTTTAATGTAGAAACCATTTGCCAGATTACCACTTAGTTTATTGGCTTCTCCACCAGTTAATACTTTGGCTCCTTCGTCTTTCCCAATTTTGAAATAGGATTGTATTTTTTCATATTGATCATTCGATGCTTGCGCACCAACCATTGTATTTACATCATAAGGATTGTCTTGAATGATTGCATTTGTTCTTTCAATTACGCGTTCCATAAATGCATCGTAGATATCTTCTTGCACCAAAATTCGGGAAGGACATGTACATACTTCTCCTTGATTGAACGCAAATAAGACAGCTCCTTCAATTGCTTTGTCTAAATATGCATCGTCCGCATCCATAACAGAGTTGAAGAAAATGTTTGGCGATTTTCCACCTAATTCCATCGTTACAGGATTTAGATTTTTAGACGCATATTGCATGATTAATTGCCCTGTAGTCGTTTCACCAGTAAAAGCAACTTTGTCTACTTTGGCACTAGACGCTAATGGTTTTCCAGCTTCTGGTCCAAAACCATGTACAATGTTTACCACTCCTAGAGGAAATACTTCTGCAATTTTTTCCATGAGTAATGTTGCAGATGATGGCGTTTGTTCGGCAGGTTTTAGCACGACACAGTTACCCGTTACTAGTGCTGGCGGTAATTTCCAAGAGAGCATGAGTAATGGAAAATTCCATGGAATAATTTGACCGATAACACCTAAAGGTTCTTTTATATTCATGGATAGCGTATGCTGATCTAATTCTGTTGCGCTTCCTTCTTCCGAGCGAATACAGGCTGCAAAGTAACGCCAATGATCTACGGCCAAAGGAATATCGGCATTTAAGGTTTCACGAATTGGCTTTCCATTATCGCACGTTTCCACAAGTGCAAATTCTTCTAAGTTCGCTTCAATAATATCGGCTACTTTGTTTAATAATGTTGCACGTTCTGTTGCTGACGTATTTCCCCAAGCTTCTTTTGCAGCATTGGCGGCGTCTAAAGCCAACTCCACATCTTCTTTTTGAGAACGAGGATATTTTGCAATTAAACTATTATCAATGGGAGATGTATTATCAAAATATTGTCCGCCTATGGGTTCAACAAATTTTCCGTTTATAAAATTGCCGTATTTTTCTTTGAATTTCGGTTTAGAATAGCTCATATAATTTCTTATTAAATTAGTAATTAGTTAATTTTTTGATCTAAAAAATAAATTTTATTCAGTTTTCATAAAAGTATTTTATCATATTCAGAATTTCTTGAACATATTTATTATATTAATGAACATATCTATTATTTAGTTATTTGTGTATTAAATTTTTATAATATTGAGGATGAAATCTATATTAGATCAACATAAAAACAATCGAAAACTGACCACTTTGGTGGAAAATAGAACCACGTATAGTGCTGATTATGCAGAGCTTAATATTTATGAAACGCATGCTTTTGCTGAAAAGGTATCGTTGACGTTTGATTTTCCAATTATTGCTAGCATGCTAACAGGAAAGAAGATTATGCATCTTGATGGTTTTGAAGCTTTTGATTTTTTCCCCGGAGAATCTGTAGTGATGCCATCCAATAAGGAAATGGTTATCGATTTTCCTTTGGCTACAAAAGACAATCCAACACAATGTTTAGCACTTGGTATTGATACGTTTAAGATTGATGAAGTTGTAGAAAAGTTTAATCAGCATGTTGCTATTGAAAACGAGAATAATGATTGGAATTTAGAGAAAACCACTTCACATTTGATAAATAATGCAGACGTAAATCATTTGATTGAACGATTGACGCACACATTTACTCATAATAACAAATCTAAAGATGTATTGTTAGATTTAATGATACAAGAATTAATTATCAGACTTTTACAAACCAAAGCTAAGTCATTAATTATCAACGATGCAAACCATATATTTAATGATACCCGAATTGGAACTGTTATTAAGTATATAAAAGACAATTTAACCGATAAAGATATTTCTGTAGATTTGTTGGCTAAAAAAGCTTGTATGAGTGCTTCTCATTTTCATAAACAATTTAAAAACACTTTAGGTATTTCTCCTATTGATTATATAAATTCTGAAAAGATTAAATTTTCAAAAAAACTCATCAAAGAATCTAAAGATTTTAGAATGTCTGAAATTGCGTTTAAATCTGGATTTAATAATACCAGCTATTTTAACAGACAGTTTAAAAAGATGGAAATGATGACACCTCAGCAATTCAAGAAATCGATTTCGGTTTAAGATTTAGTTGGCGTTATTCTACTGAAATACAAAACATTACACAACATCAAAACCAAAACCCAACACTAAAATACAATTGATCTTTCTCAACATCAGGTGTCCAAGCGTATTTTACTTGCAATGGTCCAAAGAAGGTTTCCAGTCCGTATCCAATGGCGTATCCGTTAAAATCGGGTTTTGAGAACCATTCGCCACTTTCAAATATTTTTTCACCTACATTGGCATAGTTTGCCGTGAAATTCAAGTGATGTTTGCTGTAGAAATTATAATCAAGTGTGAGACTTCCTTTTACAAAACTATCACCTGCAAAGCTTAGAAAATCGTATCCTAAGAACGAAATGTAGTTGTTGATGAAATTGTTCCCAAATCCACCTAGTACAAAATCTAACGAGTTTACGGATGAATCTCCTAGTTTGAAACCACCTTCTGAGGAAATATTGAGTGATATGTTACTGAATAATGGTGTTGCATACCCAATTTTTGCTTTTGCGATTGAAAAAGGCTCAAAGTTTTTGTTATAGTCAGACGAATACAGATACCAATTGAAATTCCCTGAAAAGAAGATTCCGTCTGAAGGAAAGTATTTGTTATCATAAGTATCAAGCTTTAAGAATCCAAAAGAACTGACTAAATCACTTTTTTCAAAAATAGTTTCGTCTTCATTGTTGGGCACAATGGTTTGTGACGTAATTTTTAAGCGTTTGTGTTCAGCGCCAATTCCAAATACAAATTCTTCTCTAACAACTGTTTGCGCATAGATTTGATTGGTAAAATCTGCGATTTCTACATCAATTCTGTTGATTTCAGGGTTTGAATTTCCTTCACGAATTAAATCATAATTGATACCTCTTTCAAACGCATTGAATCTGGATTTTAATCCAAGACTCCAATAGTATCCTTTGTCAATATAGTATTCAAAATTATACCGAATGTTATCTCCAATAATAAAATCGAGCGAAGCCACATCATTGTTAAAAAGTATTTTTTTCTTGGTTACATTAATGAGTCCAGCCGTTTTGTAAACATCATCATAATGTGCCGCCAAGCGCAAAAATGTAGTGTTTGGAGTTTCTCTTAGGTTAAGAATAATATCTTCCGTGCCATCTTCATTTTTTATGGTTTGGTATCGAATTCCCGAAAAGTTTCCAGTTGCCGCTAAGTTGCTGATTCCTTCTGTGAATTTTTTAAACGATATTTTAGTCGGTGTTTTAAATCGTAATTTTCCACGTACATACGAACGTGTATATTTGTCATTTCCACGCAAGTGTACATAATTGATTACTAAAGAATCTTGGGTTTTTACAGGTTGAAGATTGGATTTTCGTTGCTGTTTTTCGGCAATTGCTTTTAACGCTTCTAGTTGATTTCTTCCTGCCGCTTCTCCTCGTTTGATGAGTTCACGACCTTTATCAAAAGACATCACGGAAAAGCCTACGATATCAGGACGAATGTACACATCGGTTTCCTTGCTTTTCTTTTTCATGTCGTTAATGGTGCGGAAATTGTTGATTTGCGACAGAATTCCCATCGCAGATTTTAGCTTGTCTCTGTTTGCCAAACCCGCTTGCACATCCACGCCAATAATGACATCTACGTTTTTTGCTTTGATTTCGTCAATTGGATAATTATTCGTCACGCCACCATCAATTAGTAACCTGTCGCCCATGGGAATCGGTTCAAATAGCGACGGAAACGCGCCACTTGCTGTAATGGCATCTGGTAAATAGCCTTTGTCTAAAATAATTTGCTCACCTTTTTCGATATCGGTAGCGATACAGAGAAAAGGAATTGGCAGTTTGCTGAAATCGTCAATAGCATCCACATGTAGTAATAGTTGTGCCAGCATATTGTAGACGTTTTGTCCTTTGGAAATAGACGATGGAAATGCTACTTTAAAGTTGTCAAACGGCAAGGTAATGGCATAGCGTTCGGAATCTTCTTTTTCATAAAACGTTTTGGCAGAACGTGGTAATTCATCTTGAATTAATACATCAAAATTTGTTTTTTTAAAGATGGAATCTATTTGTTTTCCTGTATAACCAGAAGCATATAATGAACCAATAATTGCGCCCATACTTGTGCCGCCAATATAATCGACTCTAATTCCTAAACTATCAATGATTTTTAGGGTACCAATATGTGCTAATCCTTTTGCGCCGCCGCCGCTTAGGACTAAACCAACTTTAAGATCTTGCGTTGTTTTGGAGTCTTCTTGCGCAGTTGCAAAAGAAAAACTCAATAGTGTGATGCAGATGAAAATCCACTTTTTCATGGTATGGTAGCTTATTTTTTATGAAAGTTATCGTATATTTTTTTTGCTCTACTGTTTCCAACTACAGTTGCAATTTCTTCTAGAGATGCTGCTGAAATTCGCTTGACAGATTTGAATTTTTTTAATAATTCAACGATTGTTTTTTCGCCAATTCCTGCAATCGTTTCTAATTCTGAATTTAACGCAGTATTGCTTCTTTTATTTCTATGAAACGTAATTCCAAATCGGTGTGCTTCGTTTCGTAATTGTTGAATGATTTTGAGTGTTTCACTTTTTTTATCTAAATATAGTGGAATTGAATCACCTGGATAATAAATTTCTTCCAAACGTTTTGCAATTCCGATGATTGCAATTTTCCCTCTTAAATTTAACGCATCTAAACTTTTCAATGCTGACGAAAGTTGTCCTTTTCCTCCATCAATGATGATGAGTTGTGGCAATGATTGTTCTTCTTCAAGCAATCGTTTATACCGACGATAGACGACTTCTTCCATGGAAGCAAAATCATCAGGTCCCACAACCGTTTTGATGTTGAAATGGCGATAGTCTTTTTTGCTTGGTTTTCCATTTTTGAAAACTACACACGCCGCTACCGGATTGGTTCCTTGAATGTTAGAGTTATCAAAACATTCAATATGTCTTGGTTCTTCAGACAAACGTAAATCTTTTTTCATTTGCATCATGATACGATTTACATGCTTATCAGGATCGGTTAATTTGATTTGTTTAAAACGTTCCTGTCTGAAATATTTTGCGTTTCGCAACGAAAGGTCTAAAATTCGTTTTTTATCGCCTAATTTTGGCACTGTAATTTTAAATTCTTCTCCAACTTCTACTTCAAAAGGTACGTACAATTCTTTGGAATTGGTTTTGAAACGTTGATGAATTTCTACAATTGCCAATTCTAGCAGTTCTTTGTCGGTTTCGTCGAGTTTCTTTTTGATTTCTAGCGTGTGCGATCGAACAATAGAACCTAATGATAATTGCAAAAAGTTGATGTATCCGAAGCTTTCATCCGATAGTATCGAAAATACATCTACATTGTTAATTTTTGGGTTGACAATCGTCGATTTTGCTTGATAGTTTTCTAAGATTTCTACTTTTTCTTTTACTTTTTGCGCTTCTTCAAATTCCATCGCTTCTGCATGCGCTTGCATTTGTGCTTTGAATTGCTGTAAAGAATCTTTAAAATTTCCTTTTAAAATTTCACGAATTGCGGTGGTTTGCGCATCATAATTTTGAATGGTTTGATAACTTTCGCATGGACCTTTACAGTTTCCTAAGTGATATTCTAAACAGACTTTGTACTTACCCGCGTTTATTTTTTCTTGAGATAAATCGTAATTACAGGTTCGCAATGGATATAATCCTTTGATTAAGTCTAATAGCGTGCGAACTGTTTTTATATTGGTGTATGGACCGAAATATTCCGAACCATCTTTGATCATTCTGCGAGTTTGAAATACGCGTGGAAAACGTTCATTTTTGATACAAATCCACGGATATGATTTGTCATCTTTTAATAACACATTATACCTTGGTTGGTATTTTTTGATGAGATTGTTTTCTAACAACAACGCATCTGTTTCCGTTGCTACAATGATATGGCGTATGGAAGCAATTTTTTTGACCAGCACTTTTGTCTTTCCATACTCATGATTTTTATTAAAATACGAAGACACTCTTTTTTTTAGATTCTTTGCCTTTCCGACATACAAAATTTTCCCGTCTTTATCGTAATATTGATATACGCCAGGATTGGTTGGAATCGTTTTGAGTTGTAGTTGTAGGGATTCGGTCATTGTTTGGGTAGTTGGGTTGTCTTTTTATGCTGAATGTTAAATTTTGAATTATTTCTTGTCTTTTTTTGAGTTTTCTTTTTTTGAAATGATTTTTTCAATGTAGTTTTTATGTACTTTAATGGTTTTATTAACTATTTGATTGATTTCACTTTCACTTAGTTCCGTCCTGTAGTTCTTCTCTAATAGGACTCTTGAAATCAATTCCTTTTCAGTTTTTTCATTAAAAAGTATGGAGTAATTTTCTGGTTTAAAAATAAATTTCACATCAAAACCAAAACTTTCTTTAACTGAAGCTATATTAATTTCGCTTGTTATTAATGAAATTATGAATTCGCTCACTATAGGTTTTGATTGATTATTTATTGATGGAAATGTACGTGTAGCTCCTCCTACGTTTATATCAGCGTAAAAGTTTTTGAAAAGTTTCTTTTGTTTTAATTTAATTTCCTCTAAAAGTCTATGTCCAGATTTTTTTAAAATATTACTTACTATTTGAGAGTTTATATTTATAGTATCATTACTATTAATAAACGCTAATCGCTGCTCCAACAAAGCCAATTCCTTCCCCACATCATCATCTTCCTCAACACTTTCTCCTTTAGCGCCAGAAATCATCAATTCTAAAGAATATACTAAGTTTTGTGCGATGTAGTTGATAAAAGCTTCTATGTTTCCTGCATCCGCTAATCGCAACGCCGCAAAATAATTTTCTTTGTCTTCTGTTTTGATGATGGTTGGCGGAAAGCCGTATTTCATCAGAATGAAATTCATAATGATTCTTGCCGTGCGTCCATTTCCATCATCAAACGGATGAATTCTAATAAATTTATAGTGAAATTCTGCCGCAACTAATATTGGGTTTACAGTTTCATCGTTAGTTTTATCACGATACCAATTTAATAAATCGGTCATTTTTGCAGGTGTTTCTTCTGGTGTTGCAAAGCGAAATATTTCACCTGTAACCGTTTTTACATGATTTGGTGTTTTTTTGTATTCACCTACAAGCACTTTCTTTTTTGTTGGCTTTCCATCAGGTGTTTCAGAATATGTTTCATAGGGTTCTTTGAGTAGTAATTGATGAATTTGTCGAATAAAGCTTTCGCTTAATGGACGATCGCCTTTTACCAAATCTAAAACCCAATTGATGGCTTCATTGTGTCCTGTAACTTCAATATGGTCTTTTAATGGCTTTCCTTGCGCTGTAATATTGAACAGCAACAATGCTTTTGTTTCTCCATAAGTAAGTGCATTTCCTTCTAAATGATTTGAATGATAATTCCAATCCAATCGAAATTTCTGCATAATGATTGCTTCCGTTTCAGGATCAATGGGTCTTAACGAATCCAATTCTTTTTTGAGCTCTAACGCTTTTTCTAATTCTTCCATAGTACAAGCTATTGTTAACAAAGTTACTCGCAATTATTCCAAAAACAAAAGCATATTCAATTTACAATTTTTATTTTAGTGAAACTCTATTTTGAGAAGCCTTATAAGTTGAACTAACTCCGCAAAAGTGCGGAGTCTGTATTTTTAGTCTGCCAATTTCTTTTTTGATTCAAAATTTGATCTCAATATTGATATAGTCTATTTTTGTTGTAAACTCTTTTTAAATGTCAAAAGCTGCCTTGCGTAAGAAGTATAAAACCTTGCGAAATGAACTTACTGCCGAACAGGTGGACGATTTTAGCATCGCGATTGCAAACCGATTGCTTACACTTTCCGTTTGGGACAAACGGTATTATCATTTGTTTTTGACGATTGCCGAACAGAAAGAAGTGGATACCGAATTTATTTTGAATATCCTTTCGGGAAAAGACAAAGATATTATCCTGTCTAAAAGTAATTTTGACGATCATTCTATGACTCATTTTTTACTGACCGATAACACAATGATTAAAAAAAATGCCTACAACATTCCTGAACCTGTAGACGGAATTGAAGTTCCTACTAACAAGATTGATGTCGTTTTTGTGCCATTACTTGCCTATGATATGAAAGGAAATCGAATTGGCTATGGAAAAGGCTTTTACGATCGATTCCTTGCCGATTGCAAACCAGAAACCATCAAGATTGGTGTGTCTTTTTTTCCACCTGAGCAAACTGAATTTACCGAAATCGAAAATGATATTCCACTAGATTTTTGTGTGACGCCTGAGGAAGTTTATCATTTCGGCTTTGTGCAATGACAAAGGAATGTTTCTCGATACTATTTTTCATGTTTTGACGCTCGTCAAACACAAAAAATCACTCGACATAACGTCTTGTATTGATGAATTCCTGCCTAGACTTCGATAAACTCAGTGACCACGAAGGAATGACAACGAAGTTTTTATTCCGAAATTTCTTCTGTAGCAATTTGTTTAGCGGTTACGGACTTTTTAGGAAATACTCTTTTGTTAAAGATGATTAATAACGCTACGCCAACAGTAATTGCTGAATCGGCAATGTTGAATACAGGATCAAAAAAGGTTAATCGATCGCCGCCAAGCCATGGAACCCATGATGGCCAAGTAGTATCAATTAATGGAAAGTATAACATGTCTACCACATGCCCGTGAAATACAGGTGCGTATCCGCCAGCTTCTGGTAAAAAGGTAGCGACTTCTCCTTTGTATACACTTTCGTTGAATATGACTCCGTAGAATACAGAATCGATGATGTTTCCAAATGCGCCAGCAAAGATGAGTGCAATGGCAACAATGAGAATTCTGGAGCTTTTTTTCTTTACAGAATCATACAACCAATATCCAATGGCTGTAATGGCAAATAAACGAAATAAGGTAAGAAATAGTTTTCCGTAACTTCCCGGAAGTTCCACGCCCCAGGCCATTCCTTTGTTTTCTACAAAGAGAATTTTGAACCAACCGAAAACCTCTACAGATTCTCCAAGGGCAAAGTTTGTTTTGATGTATATTTTACTGATTTGGTCAATGAGTAAGACCAAAACAATGATTCCAATAGCTTTATTTAATGACATGAATCGTACAATTTTCGTTTGAAAATTCTAATAGTCGGCTAAAATAAGAATATTTTATTCTTTATCAGAAGAATATGTGATCTTTCCATTATCTGCTTTCAATTCTACTTTGTTGCTTTTTTCGAAGAAGATAATTTCTCGATCTGATTTTTTTTCAAATTTGGGCATTTTTTGATTGATGTAGTGTATGTTTCCTTTTTTGGTTTGAATTTTTGCTTCGCTGTGAAAGTTTTCGAGCGTATAGTTACCCGAAATTAATATGGCTAAGAATTTTTTGTAGGTTCCTGTGACATATACTTGTGTGGCATCGCCTTCTAATTGTACTTTGAGTTGCTTTGGAATGTAGATATTCATGGATACAGAAAATACTTTGTGCGCGCTTAGTTTGTCATTTGGAATCTCAAATCCTTCCGCTAATTCACAGAAAAGTTGCAATTGCTTGTTTTTAGTAAATGAAGCAATGTTTACATCTCGAAAGTATTCACCTTCCATTTTTGTTTCAATTTTAATGGTATTATCTGTGGTGCTAAAGATGTTGAGTTGAAATATTTTGTCTGTATTAATCCTTATTTCTTCTAGTTCGTGTGCAGAAAATGTTTGTTGTGTTACTTTTTGCGCAAAGCAATTTGTGTAAACACAGCAGAGAAAGAAGAGAATGAAGAAGGATTTTTGCATTTATGAAATAATGTGAAAGTTTATAACCAAATTACTTGATTTCGATACAAAATCCTATTCATTTCCACACCGTCAATGAATCGGATTTCACTCAATCTGACGTAATTTAAAAAAACGTCAATTCGAGTAATTTTAAAGCAAAACTAGTATTATTAATACCAAAAAAGCGCTTCAAGAGCGCTTTTTGTGTTGTATGATGTGTTTTTAAGCTTGCATATTTTTCGCCTCAATGCTTAGTGTAGCATGCGGAACTAGTTTTAAACGTTCCGGATTGATGAGTTTTCCTGTAACTCTACATATTCCGTAGGTTTTGTTTTCAATACGAATTAGCGCATTTTTTAAGTCGCGAATAAATTTTTCTTGACGAATGGCTAATTGCATATTTTTTTCTTTAGACATCGTTTCAGATCCTTCCTCAAACGCTTTGAATGTAGGTGAAGTATCATCTGTACCATTGTTATGGTCATTCATATACGCACTTTTCAACAATTCTAAATCTTTATGCGCTTGGTCTATTTTATCTTGAATAATTTTTTTGAATTCTTCAAGTTGTTTGTCTGAGTATCTTACTTTAATATCTTGCATATTCTACATTTTTTTAATAAACAATATGGTGTTTACTTCATCGAAAGCAATTTCTGTCCCATTTTCTAGTTGATCTACAAATACTAATTCGGAAGTTAAGGTTTCAGCTTTTATATAATCCAAATTCGCATTGATAGCTTTTACTAAATGTTCGTCATTTTGCAGCGTTACATGAATTTTATCGGTGACTTCAAATCCTGAATCTTTACGTAAGTTTTGAATTCTATTGACCAATTCTCTTGCAATTCCTTCTTTGTGTAATTCTTCGGTGATTGTTACATCTAACGCTACTGTTATTCCTCCCGAATTGGCTACTAACCAACCTTCGATATCTTGTGAAGTAATTTCTACTTCTGTTATGTCTAATGTACTGTTTTTTCCGTTAATTTCTACAGGTATTTTTCCTGTTTTTTCAATTTCGGCAATTTCTTTTTGTCCAAACTGCATTATGATAGCCGCTGCGGCTTTCATGTCTTTCCCAAATTTTGGCCCTAAGACTTTAAAATTAGGCTTTATTTGCTTGACTAATATTCCAGAAGCGTCATCTAAGAGTTCTATTTCTTTTACGTTTACTTCCGATTTGATTAATTCGGCAACCGCCAAAATTTCCGCTTTGTTTTGCGCATCTAACACCGGAATCATGATTCGTTGTAATGGTTGACGCACTTTTATTTTTTCTTTAGCTCTTAACGATAATACTAAGGAAGATATTGTTTGTGCGTTTTCCATTTTACGTTCTAACGATTTGTCAATGAATGCTTCATCATACGTTGGAAATTTTGCCAAATGTACACTTTCAAAGTTTTCTGTATTCGTGGTTTTTGTTAAGTCTTTGTAAAGTCTGTCCATATAAAATGGTGCAATTGGCGCGCCTAGTTTTGCAACTGTTAGCATACAGGTATACAAAGTTTGGTATGCTGATATTTTATCTTGTTCGTAATCGCCTTTCCAGAATCTTCTTCTGCTTAATCGAACAAACCAGTTACTTAAAAGTTCTTGTACAAAATCTGAGATGGCTCTCGCAGCACGTGTTGGTTCGTATTCTGCGTAGAATTGATCAACGTTTTTGATGAGTGTATGCAATTCTGAAAGAATCCAACGATCGATTTCTGGACGTTCTGCTACTGGAATTTCTGCTTCGCTGTAGCTGAAATTGTCAATGTTTGCATATAAGCAGAAGAATGAATACGTGTTGTATAAGGTTCCGAAGAATTTACGGCGAACTTCTTCTATTCCAGGAGAATGTTCTTCAAAATCTTCCCCTTTTTCAGTATCTGGCTTTTCCCAAGAAAATTTTAAGTTATCCCACGGATTTGCATTCGAAATCATGTACCAACGCGTCGCATCTGGCCCATATTTGTCTAAAGTTGTGAATGGGTCTACTGCATTTCCGAGACGTTTGGACATTTTTTGCCCATCTTTATCTAGTACTAAACCGTTTGATACTACATTTTTATACGCAACCGAATCGAATACCATGCTTCCAATTGCGTGAAGCGTATAGAACCAACCGCGTGTTTGATCGACACCTTCCGCAATGAAATCTGCTGGAAAGCTTTCGTTGTTGTCAATCATTTCTTTGTTTTCAAACGGATAATGCCATTGTGCATACGGCATGGAACCTGAATCGAACCAAACGTCAATTAGGTCACTTTCTCGCTTCATTGGTTTCCCAGAAGGTGATACTAATGTAATTTCGTCTACTATATGTTTGTGTAAGTCAACTTTATCATAGTTTTCTTCCGACATGTTTCCTGCTTCAAAAGAAGCATATACGTCTTTCGTTTCAACGCCAGCAGCGATTGCTTTTTGGATTTCAGCTTTTAATTCTGCTAATGAACCAATCATCAATTCTTCTTTTCCGTCTTCTGTACGCCATATTGGCAATGGAATTCCCCAAAAACGGGAGCGTGAAAGATTCCAGTCATTTGCGCCCGCAATCCAGTTTCCAAAACGTCCTTCTCCTGTAGCTTTTGGCTTCCAGTTGATCGTTTGGTTTAAATCGTACATTTTATCTTTTACATCCGTGATTTTGATAAACCATGAATCTAACGGATAGTATAGTATGGGTTTGTCCGTACGCCAGCAATTTGGGTAACTATGGACATATTTTTCTACTTTGAAGGCTTTGTTTTCCGTTTTTAGCTTGATGGCAAGTTCAACATCAACCGATTTTTCAGGTGCTTCTCCGTCTGCGTAGTATTCATTTTTGACATATTTGCCTGCAAATTCGCCTAATTCTGGTCTAAATTTCCCTTGTAAGTCTACTAATGGTACCGGATTTCCGTTGTCGTCTAAGACTAATAATGGTGGAACTTCGGGCGTTGCTTCTTTGGCAACTTTGGCATCATCGGCTCCAAATGTTGGTGCGGTGTGTACGATTCCTGTTCCGTCTTCCGTGGTAACGAAATCTCCAGAAATCACTCTAAATGCATTTTCAGCGTTTTGATATGGCAATACATAGTCTAGTAATTGCTCATATTTGATACCTACGAAGTCTTTTCCTTTGTGTTCACTAAGAACTAGGTATGGTATTTTTTTAGCTTCTTTTGTGTATGCTGCTATTTCTTCTTGTGTTTCCACTTTCGTGAATTTACCCGCGAACTGCTTCCCGACAAGATTTTTAGCCAATACTACATTTATTGGCTCAAAAGTGTATTGATTGTAGCTTTGAACGACTACGTAATCGATTTTTGGTCCAACGGTTAATGCTGTGTTTGACGGCAATGTCCAAGGCGTTGTTGTCCACGCTAAGAAATAGACATCACCTTCTAGGTTTTGTAACGCTTCTGGCAAGGTTTCTTTGATCGTTTTGAATTGTGCTACCACCGTAGTATCCGTCACATCTTGATAGGTTCCAGGTTGATTTAATTCGTGTGAACTTAATCCGGTTCCAGCTTTTGGTGAATACGGTTGGATAGTGTATCCTTTGTACATTAACCCTTTGTCATAGATTTGCTTGAGTAACCACCAAACACTTTCCATGTATTTTGATTTGTACGTGATGTAAGGTGTTTCCATGTCTACCCAATATCCTGTTCGGCGTGTCATGTTGTTCCAGATATCAGTATATCGCATCACCGCTTTTTTACAGGCTTCGTTGTATTCTTCGATGGTGATTTTTTTCCCGATATCTTCTTTGGTGATTTGCAGTTCTTTTTCAACACCTAATTCTATAGGAAGTCCGTGTGTGTCCCAACCTGCTTTTCGCTTTACTTGATATCCTTTTTGCGTTTTGTAGCGGCAGAAAATGTCTTTAATGGCTCTTGCTAATACGTGATGAATGCCCGGTAATCCGTTTGCTGAAGGTGGTCCTTCAAAAAACACAAATGATTCAGCGCCTTCTCGTGAACTTATACTTTTTTCAAATATGTTGTTTTGTTCCCAATAGTTGAGTATTTCGTCTGCTACTACGGGTAAGTCTAGTCCTTTGTATTCTCTAAATTTATTAGCCATTTTTTTCCTGCTGTGTATTGAATTTGCGAAATTAATGAATTTCATTGAATTGTAATGTTTTAAATAAAAAAAGACCACTTGGATTGCAAGTGGTCTTTTGTATGAGTTGTGATTCTGTTTTATTGGATGACTATTTTTTTGCTAATTTTTCCTTTTTCAGAATAGATACTTATAACGTAAATACCACTTGCTTTGTCGTTAATAGGAATTCGAATGATGTTTTCACTGATTCCTTCTTTCATTGAGAGTATTTGTTGTCCAATAATGGTATGCATGTCAATACCGTCTAGTTTGAAGTTGGTATTGTTTGTAATCACAATTTCTTGATTTTCAGTATCTGTATGCACTATGATACCGTTTTCTAAGATTTCATTGTTGATACTTAGCGGATTTTCTGGTTGGAATACTAATGAGTATTTGTCATTTGTTTCTCCAGCCGGAATTGACACTTGGAAATCAGATGCTCTTAGATCATGCGTTGCTCCTGTATAGTTGTCTTTTATGTAGATGCCTACATTGTCATCAATATTTTCAAGTTCGTCTAACGAAATTGTTCCACCACCAGCATTTTCAGCAACTAAACCAATAGACAATTCTTTTTCTTCAACTAAGTTTTGCACTGCTTGAATTACAAATTTTTCATTTTCTAGTGACCAATACATATCATTTAAAAACCCATCGATCGATTTTCCTTCATATCCCAAGTCAATTCCATCAGTAGCTCTTTTATCAAAAGTTAATAATAATTGTCTGTGAAAACCTGCTGGATTTGTGTACCCTAAACGGATTTTTTTTCTGTTATCTTTTCGAATCCCAAATTCTACATACATGTCATTTGTATAATCGTCTGAAGTCGTTGTGTTTTCTGGATATTGAATTGTATTTTCTGGATTTTCGAACATTCCTGAATCATCTGCACCATCAACTCCATCTCTTGCAAATACTGTAAAATTAGATACATATTCTCTGGTAAAACTTCTTTGCGAGTTGTTAAATTCAACTGTGGCTGTTACTCCATTCCCTGCATTACTATCTCCTTGCACAAAGAATCCTTGTCCAACAGGAACAAAGCGTCCTGGTGTTTTATTTCCAGATCCTGTTTGGTTTACCGAAGGATGTGACATGGCTGGCGCTCCGCCACTTAGTGTATAAGTAGCATAACCACCTTGATAATTTAAAAGTGTGTGCGTTCCGCCGCCCCAATGTTCCCAATAGTATAGTGTTCCTGATGTGGCATTGTTAGCAATGTTATCATTGATAAATTCATCTGAATCTAATACACAAGGATACGGATTTCCAACTAAGTATAAGTTCGTATCGTCTAAAGGACTTATTGTTATTACACCATTGTTTGGTTTTCCTCTGAATACATAGTTTTGCTCTGCTCTTTCGTGTAATAGTGAAACTCCTTTCATTGTGTATCCTTCTCCTGGCGAAATGTTTCCTGTATTTCTAACAAATTGCCAAGCGTCGTAATCTTCGTCTGCGCCGTTTATATATTTATATATCCAACGTGTACTAATGGTAAATGGTGATGTTGCTCCATCTGCATTTGGTGTCCATGTTATTGCAGAAGGTGTTGCTACTGTTGTACCGTCTAATAATACGTCGTCTAATGTATATATTTGGTTGTTTGCCGCAGTGTTTATTAAACTTACTGGTGACGACCAGTAATTGTATGTATACCTATTGGCAGTTCCTTGCTGGTCTTTTTCAACATATCCTGAACTTGTAACTGCCAGGTCACTACGGAATGTTTGTAAAAATTGACTTTCCCCATTCAAATCTATGATACCATTTAATTCGGTATACCACGTATTTGTTAGTAAAAATCCTGTTCCAGCTGTTGCACTAAAAGGTGATGTACTGTTTATTACAGGATTTGTTCCTGTGAACGTTAGTGAAGCTCCGCTATCTACCGTTAATCCTAATGTAGAGTAACTTGCACTTGCCGTAACATTGTTTCGTATTTGAACAATAGACCAATTGATACTAGAGGCTGATGGTGTATCCCATACAGAACCAAATTCCCATGTTGCATCGTCAGCCCAGTTACCGTCTGCAATACTTATGTATGGCATTGGTGCCGTTTGTGGCTCAATGGTTGACATGTTTTTCATAAACGAAGTGTTTCCATTTCCTGTTGCATCTTCTATACGATTTCCTTTGATGTTCGACATATCATAGTATGCAATTAGCGAAGACCAAGGTAAGTTAGCGGCAGTTGTAAAATCTTCAATATCTTTTGGAATTATTTTTCCTCGCACATTTGCTCCATTTTGTTCAATTTCTTGATGCACCATTTCTCGAAGTTGATCTAAGGTAATTGCTCTATCAAAAATTCGTACTTCATCTATGGAACCTGTAAAGAAACTTGTATTGTCAAAAGATCCCATTCGGAAAGGATTTGGATTTGATGCTAATGGATCTAATCCTCCACCTCCAATAAGTCTACCGTTGATATAATAATTTGCGATACCCGTTGAAGAATTTACAATGATAGCAAAATGAACCCAATCTCTTATAGTTCCTGATGATGCCAATAAAACACCTCCTGTTTGACCTTCTTGAATTGCTAATAATCCTGAACTTAGAGAAAATCTGAATTGATTTCTTACCCCTAATATTCTTCTATCAGCAGTAGCTGTTGTTTGTCCTGGGTTTTTAATCCAGCCCATTACTGTATAATCCGTTAACCCATAAGTTGTTGGTGTTTTGTCTTCTACATAATCGTCTACACCATCAAAAAATAGTGCGTTAGAACCTGTTATTGTTTCTGGTTCAGCCAATGTAAAATATTGTCCATCACTTAAGTTTACGCCGGTAAATGTCAATACTCCACCAACATTGGTTCCTTCATAGTTTTCATAGGATGCAAAACTAGATCCGTCAGCGATGTATAATTCTAAATCGTCAAGGTTGGCAACACCGCTAGTACTCATGTCAAATGTTAATTCTAAAGAGCCTACATCCGTTGAAGTTTCACGGGCTAACCATATTTTGTTAAGCATTCTTAACGTACGTTCAGGTAATGTTGTCGTTTGAGTTGTTTCTGCAAGTCCATTGTTTCCTACTAATAAATAACTTTTATTAAAAGGAAAGCTTCCGCTTTCAACTTCAATGGTCAGTATATCGGAAGGACTTACATTCACACTAGTTGATCTAGTTTGAGTTAACTCAGAAATATCATCTCGTGCTACACCAAATATGTTGTATCCATATCCGGCATTTGCTGAGCCATCCCAAATAATATCTCCACTAGAGTCTACATAGTCTTCACTAGTACCAGCATATCCAAACGGAGAAGAAGTATTCGTATTACTATCCCAATTCAAATCGTTAGAACCTAATGTAGTTCCGTATTTTACAGCTAAGTATGTTTCTACTTGTTGTATTTCTAATGCCGATAACGGTCGGTCATACATAATAACTTCTGCAATATCTCCATTGAATAAATATCCAGAATCAGCATTGAAACCTGGATTCCCAAAGGTATCTTCATCTCTGCGTGCTCCAATTAAAACATCTACATTATTACTCCCATTATTGACTCCATTGTTGGTAAATGCTGGATCATTGACTCCATTTACATTGGTTGTTAATCGCAAAAATGGATCTGCGTTATTTGTAACCACACCTGTTGTTATCTTAGGCTCATTTAGTGCGTAAATAGTTCCAAATCTTTCTGAGGTTAGTGTATTATCTGGTCTTCCCAATGTGTAATGCACGACTCTATCTGTGGCTCCAAGCCAAAGTTGATAGTTACGCATGCTATTCGTCCCTTTGCATATTACAGTACCTGTACTTCCACCGCCTGACACAATTACGCTAATTATGGTCATTTCATCTGTAAGTGGATTAAGGTCAAGTGCCGCAGGATTTCCTAAGCTTAAATATTGAGTTCCTGTAAATCGTAATGTAGGATTAAAGTTTAGTCCATCTGTAATTAATTGTGCGTCTGTAGCACCTTGAGAAGTTGCCGTAAATGAGTTAGGCGATTGATCGTCCCAACTATCTACATCAGTTCCTGTAAGTGTAGTTCCTGCATCTGCTTTCATCCAAAGTTGTAAATCTGTAGATACATTTCCTGGACCAAATACTGGCGGAACTCCAGTTCCTGCAATGTTGAATGTATACAATTGCTCTGCTACATCAGGGTCATCATTTGCTATAATAATTTCACCAGTAGCAGCTCCCGCAACTGTTGGTGTATACATGATTGTAAATGTTGTTGATTCACCAGCGGATAAGACTAAATCTCCTGGCTGTGAAGTGATGGTAAATGCAGCATTGGTACCAACTCCAAAACTTACCGGATTTGATGGCAATGTTAAATCTGTTGTTGTTCCTGTATTTTCAATGGTAAAAGTTTGTATTACACTTTCTATACCAACTACTACTGATCCAAAATCTGTATGATCTGTTACGGAAGGCGTATTTACAGATCCATCAACGATTTCAATAGCATTACCACTTACGTAAATATCTGGTGGTAACGTTGGACTTACAATGTTCACAGTGTAATCTTCTACTTCTCCATAATCAAATGCAGTAGCTAACACATCACAAGGATCGTTTGGAGTAACATTGTATTGCATTTGTACACGCATTCGTGTAGTTCCGGTCGTGGCACCTACAGGCACTGTAAAATTTCCTGAAACAGGAGATATTGTTGATTGAGCGTCATTGTAGACAAGTTCTCCTGGATCAAAAAAGTCACCATCTTGGTTATAATCAATCCAAACACCAACTCCTTCATCATAAGGACCACCTCCTCCCGGCCAAAATTTAGTGACGGTTATTGTATAAGAAGTGTTTTGCACCAAATCAGTAGGCGTCACCGCTGTAAAGTCTGTATATCCAGTTGCAGGGGCAGATGGACTAGCATTGTCTAAGGTATTTAGCTGTACTCTACTTATGTGTTCAAATGAAGCATCTGAATCAAAACCAGAGGCACAATATTGTGCATTGGCATAAGTAAATGATAGCAGTAAAGCTATGAATAAGTAGGCTTTTTTCATATATGATGTATTTTAAGGCGTAGTAAATTTACTTTTTTTTATTCTAAATAGTAAAGTTTTGGCACTGTAAAGCAATAATTTAGATGAAAATTACGAATAAGTCGTTAAAAATAACATGAGATTTCAAAAGATTTTTACCCTTGTACTTTTTTTCCGAATTAAAATTGATTAAAACTTACAATTTAACCCTAAAATTAAATTTCTTCCTGGTGCTGTAATCCCAGAAGAGTAAGCTCTATACCTTTGATCGGTAATGTTTTCAAGAGAAGCAGTAAGGTTTATTTGGTCTGTAATTTCAAAACTCGATTTTGCATTGAACGTAAACCATGAAGGCGCATACGGATTTCCATTTTTATCCGTTGCATACAAGTATGCTTTGTTACGTTCTGAAGGAGCCAAGTTTTCATAGGTTATGGAACCATTGTAGTTGGTGAAAATATCAAATTTGAGTCGTTCGTTTTTATAAACAAAATGAACATTTCCAAAAATTGGTGATATATGTTGTAAGGGAACTTTTGTTCCATCTGCTTCTTCTTCTTTTCCACGAGGAATGGTAAGGTCTGCCGTAATTTTTGCTTGCTTACTAAACTTTGCCACAAATCCAAACTCAAAACCATAGGTAAATACTTTGGAAGCATTTTGAATGGCTTGCACATTACTTGCTTCTCCATTGTATAGAATTTCAGTTTCTCCATTGATATTGAAATCTTTACGGATTAACGCATCATCTAATATGGTGTAAAAAGTTGTAAAGTTTACATCAAAACTACTTCCTATTCTTTTTTGAATACTAAATTCTGCACTGTATGCATACTCTGGAGTTAAATTAGGATTTGGCACAACGACCGAGCCTGGTTCAGAATCAAATACTTTTCCAATGTCATCAATGTTAGGTGCTCTAAATGCCGTTCCGATATTTGCTGTAATTTGCCAGTTTTTTGGCAACCAGCTAAATCCTACACTTCCTGTGAAAGCACCCGTGTTTGTACTAGCTTCCGTAAACGGGAATGGGAAAAATGTGGTATCAAAATCTGTGTCGATAAAAATACGATTGTAGCGCAACCCAGATTGGAAGGTGAATTTAGGATTTAATTTGTATTCCAAACTTGCATACGCTGCTATAGATTGCCACACTGCTCCATCTGGATAGCGCGATGGTGCATCTGTAATTTCGCCTGTGTCAATGTTTTTTTCAAATCCATCCGAATGTACTTTATTATACACATATTCCAACCCGTAAAATCCTTTAATTTTTGGATTGAAAATTTTTTCAAAGTCTAAATTTGAAGAGATCGCATCTACTTTTTCTTTTGTTACGTTCAGAGTTGTACTTTGAAAGCTACGACTGTTTCTACTTTCCTCAAAGTGTTGATAGGCATTGGTAAATTTTACATTATCGTAATAGGTATTATTTCCTTTTTTTTGTGTTTGAAGATTCCCCATAAACCATTTCTGTGGCCCATAATACCAATCGCCAAAACGCAAAGAGTTGTTTCGGTATTGAGTTAAACGATCATACCTTGAATAATTTGAAGTTGCCGAGTAATGCAGTCCTAAATCGAATTCCCAAATATCATCGGGTACTAACTTTATACGTTGTGCAGCATTAATTTGGCTGTATCCAGAAAATCGTTGAATTAGTGGATTTCCATTAGCTACAACAACATCTTCGTTGTTAATTCTGGTTACATATTCTGGGCGCAAATAGGTATCTCTACCATTTCTCCCCATGCGTAAATCATCAAAATCACTGTGACTTATGCTTGTTAAGAATGCCCATTTTTTAAGTCCGATATTAAAATCGATATGACCTGTTTTTTCGGTATTTGCAGATGCATACCGAATGCCTGCATTTCCGGAGAAGATTGTTTTTTCATCCCAAGAGAGTTGTGGCGTTTTCGTATAGAAATTCATAACACCACCAACAGCGTCACTTCCATACATAACGGAACCTGGTCCTAATATTACTTCTGTATTGTTTACGTTGAAAGGATCAATGGAGATTACATTTTGGATATTTCCGCCTCTAAATATGGCATTGTTCATACGAACACCATCTACCGAAATGAGCAATCTGTTTGTAGAAAATCCTCTAATCATAGGACTTCCACCTCCTAATTGGCTTTTTTGAACAAATATTTTTCCGCTTTTTTCTAGTAAATCGGCCGCCGTTTGTGGAGATCCGAATTGAATTTCCTTTTGGTCAATGCTTACCACTTTTTTTGGCACTTCTTTTTTGTCTTGCTGCCACTTGGAAACCGAAATTATAATTTTTGATAATTCGGCTGAACTTCGAACTAGATATATTTTATTTTTACTTTGTAGGATTTCTTTTTTTGTGAGTACGACTGGCGAATATGTGATATGCTGAAAAGTAATTTTTTCATCATCCGAAAATATAGAAATGTCAATTATCCCGTGTGCATTGGTAATTCCGCCTTTAGACTGATCCAAGTTGTAGACACTAACATTGGATATGTTTCTATTATTTATGATGTCTTTTACTTGAATTTCTTGACCGAAGATCGCTGTGGAAAAAATAAAAGAAATTATAAACGAAAGACCTTTCATTTTATTTAAATACTTCATGTAACACTTCTATTGATTTTGGTTGCCTAAATCCCTGCAAATGTAATTTAAAATATTGAATGAGTATTGCAAGGATTTCATTTCTTCTTTGAGAAGATAATATTATCGTGTTTTGTTCATCAAATTTCGTGCCTAAGAGCAGTTTGAAGTGCGTTAAAATTTCACCTGTAATACATTCGTTCATCGTACTACTGTCAAAGAATCGACCTTCATGTAAGTCGAAATATTTTTTGTGTATGTGAGCCGTTTCTGGATAGAACCCAAAATACTTTGTGAGATTGATTAAAAAGACTAAATGAAAGTTGGCAATATTAGTATATATGTCTAACCATTGTAGTGCATTTTCTATAAATTCAAATAAGGTTTCGTTTTTTTCTTCTTCTTGAATGGAGTAATTTAAGATTTCAGATAGAAATAATGCGATAGAACTTTTCGTAATTGTGGTGTAAATTGAGGTATACGAATAGACTGTTTTTACATCTTTTATGTATTCTAAACTTCCTTTGTTTTTGTGATTGGCAACGATTTCAAGCTGCATTAATGGTTGAAAATACGCTATTTTAAGCTTTCCTTTTTTTGATTTGAGAATTCCACGCAGTAGATAACTTTTGATTCCGTCAGAAGCGGTAAGACATTTGACAATAATGCCGCCATCACCATATTTTATGGTGTTTATTACAATTGCTTTTGTGGTAACTAACATTTAGCGAACAACCATCACTTTGGTGACTTTGGTCTCAGAACCATCTTGATTGGCGATCAGTATTAAGTATACACCCGAAGCTACTTTGTGTTTTCCAAAGGCTGTTAAATCCCAAAGTAAGGTTCCGCCTTCCGACGTGGTTTCGTATACCAAGTTTCCTTCAATATCCGTAATTTTTATATTCGCATTGTTTACAAGTCCTGTAATTGTTAGGTTTCCGCTGAATCCTGGTCGCACAGGATTTGGATACGCATATACGTTATCTAACGTTTCTTTTGGTCCCGTTGCAGTTCCTTGGTAGGATAAAAGTCCTTTTGTTGTTGCAATGTAGACACGTCCCGTTTCTGAGTCAATTTCAATGTTATTGACTGTATTTGTTGGCAATGGCGAATTGTCTTTGGTAAAATGCGCTAAGGTTTCTGTAGCATCTGAAGACATGTAAAATACACCTGAGGATGAAGTAGCAATCCATTTGTTATTAGAGCCATCTACTTCAATATCCGTAACTGTTTGTTCAAATAATAGTTCTTTTGGTACGCCATCTTCATCTACAATAATGATGTCATCAGATTGCGGATTACTGTCGTTAAAAATATTATCTGCGCCAAAGTACACTCTAATTCCTTTGACTGTTCCTATCCAAAGATTACTGGTTTTGTCAATGGCTAATGCTCTTACGTCTGTTGATGGTAAGTTTCCTGCTCCTTCTTCACTAATTGTTACAAAGCGAGCACCTTCACTTCGTGTTTCATCAAATGCTAATACACCGTGTGATTGTGTTGCGATAAATTTTGTACCGTTTTCAGATATTTCAATTTTTGAGAGTCCGTTTTCATCATTAAAAGGGTCGCTAATAACTTCTGAGAGAGAATATGAATTCCATTGTCCGCTACTGCGCAATACTTTGATGCCGTTGTCAACTTTAGAGTTCAATACCCAAAGATCTCCATTGATGTCGTATTTGGTTTCTCCAATACGAATATCTATATAGGTTGGAACTCCAATATCCAACGATTCTAAGCCACTATTTGTTGTATTTAAGATTTCCGTGGGAACGTTTTCTTCAATTTTGAGTATGCCAGAAAAGAATGAACTGATGAATACTTCACTGGTATTGGAAGGGTTTACAGTAGCATGCACCAAGCTTTTGGCATCAAAGTCAGTTGTGTACGGTATGTTTGTCCATGCGGATTCTTGTAAATGACTTACACCTCTATTGTCCAACGGATACGGATTGTAACCCGCGGTATAATCGCCATATACAACCCATAATTCATTTGGAATTGCCGTTATAGAGAATGTATTGTTTAGCAATGGTCCATCGGGTAATATTTGGGTTGTAGAACTTGGATTAGGGAAGGAAGTTGCTATAATTCCTTCTGTTTCAGTTCCTATATATATTGTGTTGTTTAAAAGTAACGCTGAATTGAACTCTACGTTAGGATATTCATCTAAGACATCTATTGCTAAAACTTCATTTAAATCAATGTCATACACATGTACTTTTTTATCATGAACCAACGTCATGTAAGTGTCATTCACTTTTAGGTCTTCTAAAATAGTTGTGTATTGAGGAATTTGAGATTGTAATAAAAATGCCGTTCCATTGTACTTGTAGAGTCTTCTGTTGTTATTGACTGCATATAAGTCTTCGCCAAAAGCAATAATTCCTCTCCAATTTAGGGTAATTACACGTTCCCATTCTTCAAAATCAATTAAATTATCGTTAGCTACTATTGCTCTAAAAATTCCGACATTGGTCGCTGCATAGATAAATTCTCCAAAAATAGTTGTTTGTCTTACTTCTATTTGACTTCCATTAGGGCCGATAAAATACGTGTCGCCAAATTCTAAGGCATTCGCATCATAAAGTGAAATTCCATAATTTGTAGAGAGATAGAGTATGCCATTGTATTCTAAAATATGATTGATGACTTTCTTATTGGGCGGAATTGTAGGTTTGTCAACAATATCTACCACTCTTCGGATGTCTTGGGTCGTCGCATTAAATACTTCCAAAAGTCCGTTATCGTAGCCAATTACATAATTTTGAGCCGATTCACTAAAGAATGCAGTGCTTATTTGTTCACCTGATAAACCATTGATCGTAGAAAATTTTTCTATTTCGTTGGTTGTCAAATCATAGGTGAAAAACGCATTTTCCGAAGCACCATATATTTTGTCAGCACCAAGCGATATATCAATCACATTGTTGTAGGAGTAATGACCAAGCCAAGTATTAAAAGATTGTCCATTTACTGAGAAGTAACACATCAGCACAAGAAAATACAAGCCTCTTTTCATCTGTTTGTTTTTGTTTTATGATTCTATTCAAACGGAATTTACCATGTTGTATAGATTTATTTCAACCTATATAAGTTGGTTTATTTCACGCTTTTAGAATATTTTATCAAATATATTTAATAATAACGTAAATGAATTGGTTATCATATATTATTGTACTAAAAAAAGCTTCCTGTATTTTCAACAGAAAGCTTTTCAATTTATTTTAAAGATTTTAATTAGATAACGCCTTGTGCAATCATAGCATCCGCTACTTTCACAAAACCAGCAATGTTAGCTCCTTTTACGTAATCAATATATCCGCTTTCATCAGTTCCATATTTTTCACATGCTTCGTGAATGTCACTCATGATTTGTTTTAATTTCGTATCAACTTCTTCACGTGTCCAGTTGTAACGCAATGAGTTTTGTGTCATTTCTAAACCTGAAGTTGCTACACCACCAGCATTAGATGCTTTTCCTGGCGCAAATAATATCTTCTTGTCATGAAATACGGCAATTGCTTCTGGTGTAGAAGGCATGTTTGCTCCTTCACTTACACAAATACAACCATTCGCTACCAATGTTTTTGCTTCATCTTCATTCAACTCGTTTTGAGTAGCACAAGGCAATGCAATATCACATTTTACACTCCAAGGTCTTTCACCATCATGATACGTTGCAGAAGGATATTTGTCTACATATTCACTAATTCTTCCTCTTTTTACATTCTTGAGATCCATGACAAATGCTAATTTTTCAGCATCAATTCCGTCAGCATCATGAATATATCCTGAAGAGTCAGACATTGTAACCACTTTTGCTCCTAATTCCGTCGCTTTTTCTACGGCGTATTGCGCCACATTTCCCGAACCAGAAACGACTACTGTTTTTCCTGAGATAGATTCACCTCTTGTCGCTAGCATACTTTTTGCAAAATAAACATTTCCGTATCCTGTTGCTTCTGGACGAATTAAAGAACCGCCCCAAGTAATTCCTTTTCCAGTAAGAACTCCTGTAAACTCGTTTCTTAATTTCTTGTACATCCCAAACATGTATCCAATTTCACGTCCACCAACTCCGATATCTCCTGCAGGAACATCTGTATTTGGTCCAATGTGTCTGAATAACTCCACCATGAAAGCCTGACAGAAACGCATAATTTCTACATCAGATTTTCCTTTTGGATTAAAATCTGATCCACCTTTTCCACCACCCATAGGAAGTGTTGTTAAGCTATTTTTAAAGACTTGCTCAAAGGCTAAGAATTTAAGAATACTTAAATTTACACTTGGGTGAAAACGCAATCCTCCTTTGTAAGGCCCAATCGCAGAATTCATTTGAATTCTATATCCACGGTTCACTTGAATTTCTCCTTGATCATCAACCCAAGATACTCTGAACATTATAACACGTTCAGGCTCTACCATTCTTTCAAGTATTTTTGTCCCTTTATATTTTTCTTTTCCTTCAATATAAGGGATTACAGCTTCTGCAACTTCCTGAACTGCTTGTAGAAATTCTGATTCGTGCGCGTTTGTCTGCTTTACCAAGTCTAAAAAGTCTCTTACTTTTGCTTCCATAAACGAAGTTTGATTAACATATTATTATTAATATCATTATTTGACTGTACAAATATACGTTTAATTAAAAAAAAACACTCTTTTTTTTATAATTTGATAATGCATGTGTCTTATTAAATTATCGAAAGTAATTTACCAAACATGTTATATCTATTGAATAATAAACAATAGTTAATACACTTTTTGTTTTTTTGTTTTAAGGGTTTTTATATATTTGCTGTGTAGCCTCAAAAAATACTGGTTTATAACATGTTAAATAGAATCCGCCCTATCTTCCTACTTTTCATGCTGATGTGTGTTGGATCGGCACATGCTCAATTTGGATTTTCCCATGAAATTGGCTTTGTCATCGGACCTAATGCATTCCAATCAGATTATGGAGAACGAAATGACTTTGATACCAACATAGGAAATGTTGGGCTCGAATTAGGAATTGTTCATTATTTAAACTTTTCATATCGCGCTGAATGTAATTGTTTTACTCGTTATACGTACTTTAATGATCACTTTAAAGTGAGAAACGAATTGACGTTTACAACTGTAAAATTAGAACATTTCGGAAGATATGTTGGTGATGATAAAGTGTCATTAACGGCTAATCAATTGCGTGCCATGCACGGAAGTACACGTGTTTTGAACCTAGGAACACAGTTAGAATTTTTCCCAAGAAGTATTCGTGAATTTGAAAGTGGTGGTTATTTATTAGCACCGTATGTCGCTTTGGGTGTGCAGTACAACTATTTTACACCAACGGTAGAATCTGATTTGGGACGACTTACAGATCCTGGAGTTTTACCCATAAAATATCAAAATGCATATCAAAATGAATCTGGCTCTACGTGGTCAGTAGTCGCCAGTATTGGAACGCGTTATAAACTTACAGAAATATCCGATTTATTATTCGACGTTCGTTGGCGATATTACTTTTCAAACTGGGTGGATGGATTAAATCCAGATGAAAATCTCTATCCTGAAAACAAAGCAAACGATTGGGGATTCATCATTAATGTAGGATATATTTATTACTTGAATTTCTAAGAAAAACGTATATAAATTCAAAAGTCATTCGCAACGGAATGACTTTTTTTATGCCTTAATTTTTCTTGATTATTTTGCAATCGCTTGTTCCAAATCCGCAATTAAATCATCAATATCTTCAATACCTACACTCAATCTAATAAGCGAATCTACCACACCAATTTTTTCTCTTGCTGACTTCGGAATGCTTGCATGTGTCATACTTGCTGGATGTCCCGCCAACGATTCAACGCCACCTAGCGATTCTGCCAACGTAAATATTTGTAAATTTTCTACAATCTTAATGGCTTCCTCATAATTATTTCCTTTGGTTACAAACGAAATCATGCCACCAAAATCGTCCATTTGCTTTTTGGCAATTTCATGGTTTGGATGACTTTCAAATCCTGGCCAATATACTTTTTCAACTGCTGAATGTTGCGCTAAATAGTTCGCTATTGCTTTTCCATTTTCACAATGACGTTGCATACGAACATGCAAGGTTTTAATGCCTCGTAGTGCTAAAAAACTATCCATCGGGCCACAAATTGCGCCACTTGCATTTTGAATAAAATATAATTTATCGGCTAGTTCTTTGTCTTTTACCACCAAAGCACCCATGACTAAATCACTATGTCCGCCAATATATTTTGTAACCGAATGCATGACGATGTCTGCGCCTAAATCTAATGGTCTTTGTAAATACGGTGTGGCAAATGTATTATCAACCGCTAATAAAACCTTGTGCTTTTTAGCAACTTGCGCAACTTCTTGAATATCAATCACATTCATCATCGGATTCGTTGGTGTTTCCACCCAAATCAGCTTGGTATTTTCATTTACAAACGATTCAATATTCGCCGCATTTTCCATTCCGATAAAGTGAAATTTAATCCCAAATCCTTCAAATATTTTGGTAAACAATCGATATGTTCCGCCGTATAAATCATTCGTGGAAATCACCTCATCGCCTGGTTTTAATAGTTTCATTACAGCATCAATAGCTGCCAAACCTGAACCGAATGCCAAACCATATTGTCCGTTTTCAAGACTTGCCATTGCGTTTTCTAAGGCAGTTCGTGTTGGATTGTGCGTTCGGGAATATTCATAGCCTTTGTGTCCGCCTGGCGTTGTTTGTGCGTAGGTTGATGTTTGATAAATTGGCGGCATCACAGCTCCGTACGCTTTATCGGGCTTTTGTCCACCGTGAATCGTTTTTGTATTGAATTTCATGAGTATATTTTTAAAATGTGAAGTGCATTTCACTTTTCATTTGTGAGTTTTCGAATTATAAGTTTACCTTTAGGGCAATTAAATTTTAGTCAAAATGATACGTAAAAATAACAATTTCCATATACATCTTCTCATTTTGCTCGGGATGTTTAGCATGCAAGCATTTTCGCAAAATTTCACCAAACAAGATACTTTGCGCGGTTCTATAACGCCAGAACGTGTTTGGTGGGATTTGACACATTATCATTTGGACATCAAAGTACAACCAAGTGACAGTACAATTGTTGGAAGTAATACCATTCAATATAAAGTGTTAGAAAGTAATCAACAAACGCTTCAAATTGATTTACAACCGCCATTACAACTCACAAAAGCAATCCAAAACGATCAAGAATTAGCCATTACACATGATGGAAATGCGCATTTTATTCATCTCGCGGAAGCGCAAAAAATAGGAGAATTGTACAGTGTAAAAGTTTTTTACGAAGGAAAACCAAAAGTGGCAAGACGTCCGCCATGGGATGGAGGAATTACGTGGAAAAAAGATGCGAACGGATTACCGTTTATCGCTTCTTCCTGTCAAGGTTTGGGCGCAAGTGTTTGGTGGCCGTGTAAAGATCACATGTATGATGAAGTGGATAGCATGAAAATTAGCGTGAATGTTCCGAAAAATTTGATGAATGTTTCCAACGGACGTTTAATTAACGTGGAAGAAAAAGAAGATGACACCAAAACGTATCATTGGAATGTTTTGAATCCGATTAATAATTATGGTGTAAATATTAATATTGGCGATTATGTACATTTTGGCGAAAAATACAACGGCGAAAATGGCGTATTGGACATGGATTATTATGTGCTTCGCGATCATTTAGACAAGGCAAAAACACAGTTTAAAGACGCCAAACGCACCATAGAAGCTTTTGAACATTGGTTTGGACCGTATCCGTTTTACGAAGATAGTTTTAAGTTGGTAGAAGCGCCATATTTGGGCATGGAACACCAAAGTTCGGTTACGTATGGAAATGGTTTTAGAAATGGTTATAGAGGTTATGATTTGAGCAGAAGTGGTTGGGGAATGAAGTTCGATTATATTATTATTCACGAATCGGGACATGAGTGGTTTGCAAATAATATTACCAATATTGACATTGCTGATATGTGGATTCATGAGAGTTTTACCACGTATTCTGAAAATTTATTTTTGGATTATTTTTATGGGAAAAAAGCAAGTGCTGAATATGTCATTGGACTCCGAAATAATATTCAAAATGACAAACCCATTATTGGAATTTACAATGTAAATCATGAAGGTTCAAGCGATATGTACTATAAAGGTGCAAATATGTTGCATACCATTCGTCAACTTGTAAATGATGATTCGACATGGCGAACTATTTTGCGTGGTATGAACAAAGATTTTTACCATCAAACCGTGACTACACAACAGATTGAAAGTTATATTTCTGAAAAATCAGGAATGGAATTGTCTTCTGTTTTCGATCAATATTTACGAACTACGGATGTTCCTGTTTTTACATATAAAATTAAAAATAACTCCTTAACATATCGTTGGCAAAACTGTGTTGATGATTTTGATATGAAAGTCAAAGTAAGTATCAACGGAAAAGAAACTTGGTTATCGCCAACCACTTCTTGGAAAACGGAAAAAATTTCGTCTAAAATTATGGATGTGGAAGTTGATGAGAATTTTTATGTGGAAACTGAAGATAATTCGAAATAGTTTAGCTTGTTTGACAGTACAAGTTGCAAAAATCGCGCTAGCATGAAGCTTCTCGATACAATTTTTTACTCATTTCAATTTCTCTCAATGATAAAAAACCACTCGAAGTGACGTTTCTTAGATTCAAAAACGTCACTTCGAGTGATTTTTTGTAATGAAATGAAGAAAAATTGTATCGAGAAGTTTAGCCACGAATTGTTTTTAGCTTGTTTAATGGCACAAATTGCAAACTTGCGCTAAAGATGCGTATTACATCGTGACCCTGAACTTGATCAAGGTCTCATCATACATTTCATACATTTTCTTACTGTTGTGTGAAGCTGAATCAAGTTCAGCTTGACGTTGATAATCATGCCAATTTAAGTATTCCTTTAAAGTGCTTCTCGATACAATTTTCCATCGAAAATCACTCGAAGCGACGAATTCATCAATCTTCAAATTACCAAATTGATACACTTTTAAATTTTCTCCACAAAGTCCAAAAACACTTCTTTATGACGTTCTAAATCCATATTTCCTGAAAGCGCTACACGAGCGATATAATCTTTGTCGCCTTCTTTGGTGGTTCCTTGAGTAGAAGTTGCCGGAATTGTCCAATAACATCCTTTTAATTGTCCGTAACTCACGCAATATTTGCTTTCGTTAGGAATTTCAGTAATCATCAAATTGATTAATCTGTGATTTAATTTTCGTTTATACGCTTCTTTTTCTTCAGCAGTAGTTCCTTTTGTCGGAAGATCTAATGAAAATACTGAGGGCGTAAATCCTTGTTCGGCTAATTCTTCCGATACAAAATTGATTTTCGCTGCTGGCAACGTTTCTTGAATAAAGTTGACAAATTTGCGTGTGTTTTGATACGCATCTGCAATTCGTTGATTCATAGAAGGCAATTGCTTCGCTAATATTTCATATTGAAGTTGGGTCGCTTCATTATCGCACACTTGTAAATGTGTTTCGATGTGTTGCATCAACGCTTCCGCTTTTTTATTTCCCACACAGTAACCAGCAGTACATTGTCCGCCACTTGGAAATTTGGATCCGCTCGCATACGAAATCGCACGAACTGTAGAAAGCATTTTTCCTTCGCCTAAAAAGAGCACATTAGGACAAAATGTTTGATCTAAAATAAACACAGGATCAATCGCCGTTTCACCATTTTTAGTCGTGCGTTTTTTGCTTAATGCTTCTTTTAATTTCATCAAATCAGGAACTTCTACTCTCGGATTTGTTGGAATTTCCGCAATGATATACGGAATGGCATCTTCGTGCGCAATTTTGGCTAGCACAGTTTCAACACTTTGTACCATATCATTGTCGCCATCTACAGGTAAATCAACAATTTCCACATTGTCAAGACAAGCTGCCACACGTCGTGCTTGATCATTAGTTCCGCCGTAACAATTTGGCGGCACCACAAATTTAATCGCTTTTCCTTGGTGATTTTCGAGCGCATCATGAATGAGTCCCATCATAATGGCATATTGAATAGAAAGTCCACTTGAACCGACCAATGGTTTTGTTGGTGCGCCCGTAATTTCTTTGATGGAATTTAACACACTGGCTTTATTTGCCGTGACGTCAAGATCATTATTTTTTATAGAAGTGTTTTCTGTAAGTGATTTTAAAGCAATTAAACAATTCGCTGGCGTCATGGCAATTGTTTCTCTTCTTCGTACATGTTGAATTTCAGAGATATAACGTTCATTTTCTTCGCCATTTACTACTAAAATACTTCCTAAATTACCATGAAAATTGACCAAAAAATCAATATTTGGATTGAGATTAAATTTAGAAATTCCTGTTTCTTGAGAAATAAAAACGGTACTTCCGTCAAATTCGGGAATGTCCGATACTTTTTCAAGGTGTTTTAATTCAAATTGATAACCATAAACGTTCTTTATAAGTTCTGCATCAAAAAAATCAGGCAATGCATCCGTATAAACAATTTGTGTGTTTTTATTTACGAGTAAATTTTTTCTTAGAATGGCTAAAATAGGTGTTGTTTTGGATGAAAAACTGATGACATTTTCAGGTCTTAACTGTTGTAAGTTTGCAATTCCCCATTCTAGCACACATGATAACGGATGTCCTAATCGAATGTAATCGTAGGCTGTTGGTAATTCATTCAATGCTGATTTTTCAGTAGTATTTTCATTGAATAAAATTTCTAATTGATCTAAAAATTGAACTTTTGCTAATTTTTCGTTGTAAATATCGAGTCGATGTGTGGTTAATTCCAACCAATCTGTTGGCATATTTTTTAAGACATCTTTTATATAATTGAGTACTTTGTTGACTTCCATACTATTCCTTTTTAAAGAGCGTGCAAGATACTGTTTTTAGATTTTTTTTAAAGAATATTACAAGCCGTTTTGTCGAATAAAATTGCGGGTGATTTCGTTATTTATGTATAAATCATAGTTCGTAAAAAAGGCGACTTTAGTCAAATAGCTAAGTCACCTTTTATATTATTTTGAAAAAACACTTTAATTAGTTTGTCGCTAATTCTAGTTTTTCAATTTTATCTAATGTCTCAGTTGCTAGATAATCCGTTAAACCTACTGAACCGCTTGTTTGTATTAATTTATCTTTTAAAATTTTAGGCAAAGCGTTTAAAGATTTATCATCATCAATAATTATAAATTTATCTTTTGAACGTGAATCATCAAACCAACGTAATAGTTCTTCTTTTCTATTTAGGTGATTTACATTTTCGGGAAGTCTGTTTATGTTCTGAATTAAAATATCTCTTCGATTAAAAATATTACACCACTCATTTAAAGAATATTTATGCTTATGTGAAGTAGTCAACACAATATCTGCATGTGTGTTAGAGATAATTCTATTAAGTGATTTTATAGCCATTGAACTAAACGCAGGAAAACCATCTTCTAATATTTCAGGTTTTCTCCAAGAGTTCGCAGGAATCATTACGCCGTCTATGTCTAAATACAGTAACATATTGTAAATTTACTTAATTATTTTATGATTTCAATTATTTTCTCGATTGTTAGATTGTTAAATTCTGCATCTAACTCGTTCATTTTCCTAATTTTACTCTCTGTATCCCATTCTTCTTCCACAAATTCTACATCTTTCCAATCATGAGCTACAGTTGCGCTAGTTTTGGAAGAAATAGCTCTATCAATTTCAATATTTGCCAACAAAGAACATATATACCGATGATGTCCATTCATAATCAATGTATTGTCGTATACTTTTATGTCGTCAAACTTTATTCCAAATTTCATTTTTTTATAAATTCTATTTATAATTGGAAGACAAAGTTTCTTTTGAGTGGCTAATAAGGTATTCTCAGATTTACCAATTACATCTAATATAAATTGTTTGTTCAAATTATCCATTTTTAACTTTTATCAATTACTACTCTTCCTTCAACTTCTTTACCAACTTTCCAACGGTTAAACCTTGTATTAAGATGGAGAATATCACAACGACATACGTAATGACTATGAATAAATCGCGGTGCATTTCGTTGGTCAATCCTAAGGCAAGTGCAATGGAAATTCCGCCACGCAATCCGCCCCAAGTCATGATGAGATTGGTTTTCGGAACAAAATCGAGTCGTTTTTCAAAGAATTTAATCGGAAATAATAACGACAGATATCGACACGCCAATACAATCGGAATTGCCAATAATCCAGCAATGATGTATTTGCCTTCAAACACAATGACGAGCATTTCCATTCCTATCAATACAAATAAAATGGTGTTGAGTAAAATATCAATCAGTTCCCAAAATTTGTCTACATACGTTTCGGTAATGTTCGACATAGCATTTACCCGAACCGTATCGTTTCCAACAATTAATCCCGCCGTAACTACGGCTAATGGTGCCGAAACGTGTAATGTATGTGCCACAGCCGTTCCGCCCATAACGGTTGCCAAAGTAATGATGACTTCAATATCGTAATCGTCAATTGATTTTAACAATCGATAGGTAATCCAACCGAGAAACGCACCAAATGCAATTCCGCCTAAAACTTCTAATCCAAATAATTTGGCAACATCTGCCACGCTTACATTACCTGGACCTGAGTTTGCAATTTGAAATATCGTCAAAAATATCACGACACCAACTCCGTCATTGAATAGTGATTCGCCCACAATTTTGACTTCTAGTTTTTTAGGAACGTTTGCTTTTTTTAAGATGCCCAACACCGCAATTGGATCTGTTGGCGAAATCAACGCACCAAATAGTAAACAGTAGATAAAATTGACTTCTAACCCTGTGAGTTGCAACGCGTAAAACATCACAATTCCGACTAAGAATGTTGAAACTAATACGCCTAAGGTTGCAAAGACTAACACCGGCCAACGTTGCACTTTGAGTTGTTCAAAGTTGGTATGCAATGCACCTGCAAACAGCAAGAAACTCAGCATGATATCGAGCAATACGCTTCTAAAATCTATTTGTGAAATAATATATCTTTCTGCGTTTAATAAGGTGGCGTCAAAGTAACTTAACCCAAATACGCCAAGCGTAAAGAGAATCGTAATCAACATTAAACCAATGGTATTTGGCAATTTTAAAAATCGAACATTGATATATCCAAAAGCCGCAGCTAAGGAAACAAGGATGGTAATAATTAAAAAATAATCCATATTAAATTGCTTTTCTGAGTGCTAATATATATCCTAAATGGATACCTTCGTGAAAGTTATTGAATTCTATTGCTTGGTGTGCATTGGTTAATGTTGTTCCTAAACTCACCGTATATTCAGTGTAGGTTTTAAAAATTCCTGCGGCTACATCTTTTTCTGTTTGAATAGGTAAGCTTTCTAACAAATCGCTGATTTCGTTAACTTCAGCTTGCGTAACATCGCCTTCAGGCTTGGTTTTGTTTCTGTATTTTGACACCATTTCGTCCGAAATATACATTGGCAAACCTGATAGTTTATAGATTAACAATTGCTGCGTCACCACAACATGCGCAATATTCCAGATGATATTATTGGAAAATCCTTCAGGAATTTTGTTCAAATCGTCCAAAGATATTTCTTCTAAAAATCGTTTTAAAATGATTCTATTTTTATGTGTGATAATGCTTGTAAAATTCATTTTGGTATATTTTCCTTAAAAGTATCAAATTTTACTCGAAAAGAATTTTCTTTGCAACAGTTTTATAACGAATTCATCATTCATTCTCTTTTAAAATAATACACCGTGAAGAAAATTTATCATTTAAAGACGTGTAATACGTGTCAGCGAATTATTAAAGATATTCAACCAACGTCCGATTTTGTACTGCAAGGAATTAAAGAAGAAGAAATTACCGTGAAACAACTCGAAGAAATGCACACACTTTCAGGAAGTTACGAAGCGTTATTTAGCAAACGTGCTAAGTTATACAAAGAAATGGATTTGAAAAATCAGGAGTTAACTGAGGAAGATTATAAACACTATATTTTAGAACATTATACGTTTTTAAAACGTCCTGTGATTATTGTAGACGATCAAATTTTTATTGGAAATGCCGCCAAAACTGTCGCCGCGGCTAAAGAAGCTATTGCTTGATGATGTCTAACAGAACTTTTGCCTTATTGGCTGCTTTTGCTGTGCAAGTCTTTTATGGCGTTACCTTTACATTTGCATCCGATGTTATCAAAGGTGGTTATATAAAACCGTTTGGGTTTATATTGCTTCGGGTTACGGGAGCTGCCATTTTATTTTGGATTTTTAGCTTTTTTGCGCCCAAAGAAAAGATTGACAGGAAGGACTTTCTTACCTTCTTTTTTGCGTCCATCTTCGGAATTGCACTCAATATGCTTACTTTTTTTAAAGGACTCGAATATACAACGCCCATTCACGCTTCCGTAATTATGGTGGTGGTTCCGATAATTGTATTGATTTTGTCCGCTTTCTTTTTGAAAGAGAAGATAGTTTCCACAAAAATTATTGGCATTATTTTAGGGCTTTCGGGCGCCATTGTGTTGAGCATTTATGGAAAATCAGCATTGGCTTCGGACAATATTCCGCTGGGGAATTTGCTCGTGTTTATCAATGCAGTTTCGTATAGTATTTATATTATTATTATTAAAAAATTAACGAATAAATACCATCCATTTACTTTTATAAAATGGTTGTTTTTGTTTGGAATGATCTTAGTATTTCCGTTTGGATATTCAGAATTAGCCGTTGTAGATTGGGCTATTTTTACGCCGTATGTTGTATTTGAGACTTTATTTGTAATTATTGGTGCTACTTTTGCGACTTATTTGCTAAATCCATTAGCATTGCGACAATTAAAAGCCTCAACCGTAAGTACTTTTTTGTACATTCAACCTGTGATTGCAGGAATTTTTGCCATCATTATGGGAAGTGATTCCTTGAATTTTGTTAAAATTATGGCAGCTTTGTTGATTTTTGCTGGAGTTTATCTCGTTTCAATGAACAAAGCAAAAACCCCTAAATGAGTAACACAAAACCTCTTTTTTATTCAAACGTCAACGATATTCCTCAAGAATATTGGCAACAATTGGGCTGTGTAGACAACATCTATTATACACCTGAATTTTTATACGCTTACGAAATCGCAAATGAAGATATTATATTTCAATATATCATTGTTGTGAACGATCAACAAGAAGCTGTTGCCTTTGCTGTTACGCAAGTTGTCACCATTCTGATAGAAACCATTACAAAAAACATCAAAATTTCTGATCGACTCAAAAAAGGAATCAATCGTTTATTTTGCAACAGCGCCTTAAAAATTATGTTTTGCGGAAATATCTTTTTAAGTGGCGAATACGGAACATTTATCAAAGAAGGCGAAGATATCAATGCACGTTTTCACGACTTGGTGGTTGCGCTGAAAATATTGATGAAACGCACAAAAAAATTACACGGTGTTTTTATAAAAGATTTTAAAGAATCTTCGCTTCCAATTACCGATCAATTAAAATCATATAGTTATGCACCAATGAAGGTAGAACCCAATATGATTATTGAGTTGCAACCCGAATGGAAATCGTTTGATGATTATAAAGATGCGTTAAAGTCTAAATACAGAGTAAAAGCAAATAAAGCCGATAGCAAAAGTGCAAAACTCACCACAAAATTATTTACTTCTCAAGAAATAGAACAGTATAAATGTGAGTTGCAAGCTTTGTATGAAAACACGATTGCCAACGCTAATTTTAATGCGCAAATACTAAATTTGAATACCTATACGCAGCTCAAAAAAACATACAACGATCGATTTATTGTAAAAGGTTATTTTTTGAATGATATATTGGTCGGGTTTTTATCAGCAATGAAAAATCAGGAAAATTTAGATGCACATTTTATCGGACTCGATTATGCACTGAATAAAGAATACGCCATTTATCCACGTATTTTAAACGATTATGTACGATTGGGAATTCAGTTTGAAGCAACACGCATCAATTTGGGCAGAACAGCTTCTGAAATTAAAAGTACGCTTGGCGCGAAACCACAAGAACTCACTTGTTACATTCGCCACAAAAGACCTTTTTTGAATGCTTTGATGCGACCTTTTATCAAGAATATTAAGATTAAAGATTTTAGAGAACATTCGGTTTTTAAGGAGTGATTTTAGACTTTATTAGATTGTTAGATTTCTTAGACACGCTTCGCTTTTAGACTTTTCCGTCAAGCTGAACTTGATTCAGCTTCCCACAAGAAACTCTCGTTAAATGAATAGATTCCTGCATTCGCAGGAATGACAAAAAAGAAATCAAGAAAAAATATTCGTGCATTCGTGGCAAAAAAAATTAAACCGAAAAACACTAAATTCTAAATATAAAAGTGTTTTTAAATCTTTCAATTCTTAAATCATTTTGTATCGAGATTAAGCGATTCTCTTATGTCGAACTCACGTTTTATTAGATTGTTAGATTTCTTAGACACGCTTCGCTTTTAGATTTTTAGACGTAATTGAAACGTCATTACGAGGAAGTATGATGAAGTAATTTGTCACTTCACTAACAGATAGTTTCAAAGTACTTCTCGATACAAAATTCTTTCAGAATTTCACTCGAAGTGACGTGTTTTTGAATCCAAGAAACGTCACTTCGAGTGGTTTTTGTCATATCGAGCGCAGTCGAGATAGACAAAAATTGTATCGAGAAGTAGTTTTTAAATCTTTCAATTCTTAAATCATTTTGTATCGAGATTAAGAGATTCTCTTATGTCGAACTCACGTTTTATTAGATTGTTAGATTTCTTAGACACGCTTCGCTTTTAGATTGTTAGACGTAATTGAAACGTCATTACGAGGAAGTATGATGAAGTAATTTGTCACTTCACTAACAGATAGTTTCAAAGTACTTCTCGACACAAAATTCTTTCAGAATTTCACTCGAAGTGACGTGTTTTTGAATCCAAGAAACATCACTTCGAGTGGTTTTTGTCATATCGAGCGCAGTCGAGATAGACAAAAATTGTATCGAGAAGTAGTTTTTTAATCTTTCAATTCTTAAATCATTCAATCAAATTCAACCTAAAGAATATAATCCGTACTCACAAAATTAGAAGTTCTCGTTTGCAATAATTCGGTTAAAATAGCATTGTTGTAGTCGTTATCTTTTGAAGCCACAAACGTTCTGATGGAAAATGAACGCAACGCATCATGCACACTTAAAGTTCCTACTGCTGAATCTTTTCGCCCTGTAAACGGATACACATCGGGTCCACGTTGACACGAACTATTTAAGTTTACACGACAAACCAGGTTGACTAAAACATCGATTAAAGGTGCTAACGTTTTGATGTCACTTCCAAACAAACTTACTTGTTGTCCGTAATTAGAAGCTGCCATATCGTCCAAAGGTTCTTCAATATCCGAAAAAGAAATGACTGGAATTACAGGACCAAATTGTTCTTCTTCATACACACGCATATCTTTTGAAACCGGATATAATACCGCTGGAAAAATATAATTCTCCGTCGTTTCTCCACCTTTTTTATTAATGATTTTTGCGCCTTTTGCAATAGCGTCATCAATTAATTCTTGAATGTACGCAGGTTTATCTGGTTCTGGTAAAGGCGTCAATTTTGCACCATTTTCCCAAGGATTTCCAAATTTTAACGCATCTACTTTTTCAGAAAAACGTTTGTTAAATTCGTCCACAATGGCTTCATGCACATATAATACTTTTAACGCCGTACAACGTTGTCCGTTGAAAGAAGTTGTTCCGGCAATACATTCTTCAATGGCTAAGTCTAAATCGGCATCTTTCAATACAATCGCAGGGTTTTTGGCTTCCAAACCTAAAACCATTCGTAAACGATTGCTTTTTGGATGTACATTTTGCAACGCATTTGCAGAAGTACTGTTTCCAATCAATGCCAACACATCTACTCGACCATCTTTCATAATGGGAGAAGCGACTGTTCTTCCACGTCCGTAGATGATATTCACAGCTCCTTTTGGAAAACTATTCTGAAAAGCTTCTAACAAAGGCGACAATAATAAAACTCCATATTTTGCAGGTTTAAAAATGATCGAATTCCCCATAATCAACGCAGGAATCAACAAGGCAAAAGTTTCGTTTAACGGATAATTATACGGTCCTAAACACAATACGACACCAAGCGGACCACGTCGAATGTGCGCATTGACACCTGCATGTTTTTCAAACTTTGCAGAGTTTCTGTCCATTTGTTTGTAATCTTCAATCGTATCGTAAACATATTCTACCGTTCGATCAAATTCTTTTTCTGAATCGGGTAAGTTTTTGCCAATTTCCCACATTAAAAGCTTCACGATTTCGTCGCGCTTCGTTTTCATTTGCGTGACAAATTTTTCCATGCACGCAATTCTGTCCACAACTTTCATCGTTGGCCATAAACCTTGTCCTTTGTTGTATGCTGAAACGGCTGAATTCAAAGCGTCTAACGCTTCTTTTTCTCCCAAAGTTGGAATCGTTCCAAGTAAGGTTGGTTTGTATGCCGCCGTAGAAGAAATGGAAGAATAGACTTCGGACGTTTCGCCTGTCCAGATTTTTAATTCGCCATCGACTAAATAGGTGTTTTGGGTAATTGTTTCTTTTATTTGATACTGTTCGGGAATGTTCATAAAGTAGTTAGTTTAAACTAAAAATTGAAATAAATCGGGTTTATCATTTAGATAATCGCCGTAAAAGTTACGCAATTTCATTTTGGTAATGAGTGCTTCTAAATCGTCCGCACTTTTTAATTGCAAACCAACGACAGCCGCACCATTTTCACGATTGGTTTTTTTGGTGTATTCAAAATGTGTAATATCGTCCGTTGGTCCTAAAATTTCGACCACAAATTCACGTAATGCGCCTGCACGTTGCGGAAATTTGATGATGAAGTAATGTTTTAAATTGGCATATAGTAATGCCCGTTCTTTAATTTCTGCTGTTCGTGTAATATCGTTATTGCTTCCGCTAATTACGCACACTACATTTTTTCCTTGTATATTTTCGGCATATTGCGATAAAGCAGCAACACTTAAAGCACCAGCAGGTTCTACCACAATAGCTTGTCGGTTGTATAAATCTAAGATAATTTGACATACACTGCCTTCATCCACCGTAATCATATCGTGTAAATTTTCTTTACAGATGGCAAAATTTAAATCGCCCACACGTTTGACAGCCGCGCCATCAACAAAATTTTCAATGTTTTTTAAGGTGGTATTTCGATCATTTTTGATAGAAGTTGACATAGAAGGCGCACCTTTCGGTTCTACACCAATAATTTTCGTTGTCGGAGATAGTATTTTGAATACGGAAGATAAGCCCGCAGATAATCCGCCGCCGCCAACAGGCACAAATACATAATCGATTGGGTTTTCGGTTTGTTTTAAAATTTCCAAACCAATCGTTGCTTGTCCTTCAATGACTTTTTCATCGTTAAACGGATGAATAAATGTTTTGTTGAGTCGTTCACATTCTAGCATGGCGGCATGATACGCATCGTCAAAACTATCGCCAATTAAGACCACCTCAACATATTCTTCGCCAAACATTTTTACTTGTTCTATTTTTTGATTTGGCGTTGGCGTTGGCATAAAAATCGTGCCTTTTATTTTTAGTAATTTACACGACAAAGCCACACCTTGCGCATGATTTCCAGCACTTGCACATACAATTTCGTTTTCAATTTGTGAAGCTGTTAGAGCAGCAATTTTGTTGTACGAACCTCTAATTTTGTACGAACGCACTTGTTGTAAATCTTCTCGCTTAAAGAACACATTACAATTCCATTGTTTGGAATAGTATTCGTTGTAACTCAACGGTGTCAATGAAGCAATTCCTTTGAGCGTTTCTGCCGCTTTTTTGACAGCTTCCAACGTTGGTGTGTATGTTTTTGTTGTTATTGGCAAAATATATTTTGATTAAATGACAAAGTTATTCTCGATACAATTTTTAGCTGTTTGACATTGTCAATCTGACAAAAACCACCCGAATTAACGTTTGTGTTATTCATAGTCTTAAACCGTCACGGGTTTTTCATTAGTAGCTGTTGTTTTGATGGTTTTCATCGCCGTCATCGCAGCTCTTAATCGTTTTCCAACGGCTTCTATTGGATGATTTCGGATGGCATCATTGACCGCAATTAAGTCTAAATTGTCAACAGCATTTGAACTTGAAAATGCGGTTCCGATAACGTCCGTAGAAACATTTTTCATAAAGTCTACCAACAAAGGTTTGCACGCATGATCGAACAAATAGCAACCATATTCTGCTGTATCAGAAATGACACGATTCATTTCAAATAATTTTTTTCGTGCAATCGTATTCGCAATTAATGGCAATTCGTGCAACGATTCGTAATAGGCAGAATCCTCAATGATTCCGGCACTTACCATCGTTTCAAACGCCAATTCTACACCCGATTTTACAAAAGCGACTAATAATACACCGTGGTCAAAGTATTCTTGTTCCGAAATATGATCGGTCGTTAAGGTCGTTTTTTCAAAGGCAGTTTCGCCAGTTGCTTCACGCCATTTCAGGAGATTTTTATCGTCATTTGCCCAATCTTCCATCATGGTTTTTGAAAAATGTCCGGAAATAATATCGTCCATGTGTTTTTCAAATAAAGGCTTCATGATCGTTTTTAATGCTTCTGATAATTCAAAAGCTTTCAATTTGGCAGGATTTGATAAACGATCCATCATATTGGTAATTCCACCATGTTTCAAGGCTTCCGTAATGGTTTCCCAACCCAATTGAATTAATTTTGCCGCATAATTCGCATCAATTCCTTCCGCGACCATTTTGTCAAAAGCTAAGATAGAACCTGTTTGCAACACGCCACAAAGTATGGTTTGTTCGCCCATTAAATCACTTTTTACTTCTGCAATAAATGAAGATGCTAATACGCCAGCTCGGTCGCCACCTGTTGCAACGGCATACGCTTTTGCTTGCGCCCAACCTTTGTTTTCTGGATCATTTTCTGGATGAACCGCAATTAAGGTTGGCACTCCAAAACCACGTTTGTATTCTTCTCTCACTTCCGTTCCTGGACATTTTGGCGCGACCATAATTACCGTGATATCTTCACGAATTTGCGTGCCTTCTTCCACAATGTTGAAACCGTGCGAATAACTTAATGTGGCACCTTTTTTCATCAACGGCATCACCGCTTTTACCACCGACGTATGTTGTTTGTCTGGCGTCAAGTTTAATACTAAATCTGCGGTTGGAATTAGGTTTTTGTACGTTCCTACTTTGAAACCGTGCGAAGTTGCATTTGTATACGAAGCGCGTTCTTCGTCAATGGCTTGTTGTCGTAACGCATACGAAATATCGAGTCCAGAATCGCGCATGTTTAAACCTTGATTTAAGCCTTGTGCGCCACAACCGACAATGACGATTTTTTTTCCTTCAAGTGCTTTTACGCCGTCTGTAAATTCGGAAGCGTTCATGAATCTACATTTTCCTAGTTGTGCTAATTGATCTCGTAATGATAGTGTATTGAAATAATTTGACATGGTTTTTTTATTTTGGAGTCGAGAATCTAGATGTAAAGAACCTAGACTTTCTTACTCGTGTGTGTTTTTTATTTTTTTTTGAATTTGGCTAGCATCTTGGCTCTAGCATCTAAAATCTTTTTTATTGATTGAATGCTTCGAGCATTTTTGTGATTTTCATTTCTTCTTTGGACACCGAAATTCGTCCCGATCGTGTAAATTGCATGATGCCAAAAACACTTAATTCTCTGTGTAATAGTTCAATTTCTTCTTTTCTTCCTGATTTTTCTATGACGAAAAATTCTTTGTTTACCGTGACAATTCGCGCATTGCTGTCTTTGATAATGTTTTGAATTTGGCGTTCATCAAACAGTAAATCTGACTTCATTTTGAAGATACACGATTCTTGATAGATGATTTCTTCGTCCGTGTGATAATACGCTTTGATGACTTCGACTTGTTTTTCAATCTGACCGATGATTTTTTTCATTTGTTCTTCGGTAAGATTCACTACAATCGTCCATCGTGATACGCTTTCAATTTCTGAAACTGATGAATTGATACTTTCTATATTGATGTGTCTCCGTTGAAAAATTGCTGAAATTCTATTCAACAATCCTATGTTATTTTCGGTGTAAACCGAAACCGTAAATTGTTTTAGTTCTTTTTCCATATTTGTAAAGATGTTAGAAAAATGATGAAAGAAAAAAGACTTTTACGCTATTTTTAAAACGTTAATTCGAGTGATTTTTTCATACTTTTTTTTAATGAAAAAATTGTATCGAGAATTATATGTCTGTCTTTTCTTTATTCTATTTTCTGTGATCTATTCTCTAAATTATTAACTCAATCGTATGTCTGAAACCGACGCTCCTGAAGGAACCATTGGAAATACGTTGTCTTCTTTTTCTACACAAACTTCTAAAAAGTACGCTTCTTTGCTCGCCATCATTTCGGCAACAGCTTCCGCTAATTCTTCTCGTTTGGTCACACGTCGGGCGTTTAAATAATAGCCTTTCGCAATCGCTACAAAATCAGGATTTGTCATTTCCGTTGATGCATACCGTTTGTCAAAAAATAGTTGTTGCCACTGACGCACCATTCCTAAGAAATCATTGTTTAACACCACAATTTTCACCGCTGTTTTTTGCTGAAAAATAGTGCCTAATTCCTGAATGGTCATTTGGTAACCACCATCGCCCGAAATGGAAACGACTTGACGTTCTGGAGCTGCCATTTTTGCACCAATAGCGGCTGGCAATCCAAATCCCATTGTGCCCAATCCGCCTGAAGTAATGTTACTTTTTGTTTGATTGAAATTTGCATAGCGACACGCAATCATTTGGTGTTGTCCAACATCCGAAACAATCGCCGCTTCGCCTTTGCTTTCTATATTTATTTGATGTAATACTTCGCCCATGGTCAATCCTTCTTTCGTTGGATGTAAATCATGTTTGATGACTTTTTCATATTCTATTTCATATAAATCCTTGAATTTTTGATGCCATTCCGTATGTGATTTTTTTTGAATGAGCGGCAAAATTGTTTCCAAACTCGCTTTTGCATCACCCAAAACCGCTACATCTGTTTTTACATTTTTATCTACCTCAGCAGGATCAATTTCAAAGTGAATGATTTTCGCTTGGCGTGCATATTCATCCAATTTTCCCGTTACACGATCGTCAAAACGCATTCCAATCGCGATTAACACATCACATTCATTTGTTAATACATTGGGCGCATAATTTCCATGCATTCCTACCATTCCGACATTTAACGGATGTGATGTAGGAATTGCAGAAGCTCCCAAAATAGTCCATGCCGAAGGAATTCCCGCTTTTTCAATGAACGCTTTGAATGCTTTTTCGGCTTCGCCTAAAATCACACCTTGTCCCCAAACGATGAACGGTTTTTTTGCGTTGTTGATTAATTCCGCAGCCGCTTCAATGGATTTGATATCTGTTTCTGGCACTGGTTTGTAACTTCGAACTCCTGTACATTTTTTATATGCAAAGTCAAATTGTTCAAATTGTGCATCTTTGGTAATGTCGATTAAAACTGGTCCTGGACGACCGCTTTTGGCAATGTAAAATGCTTTTGCGATGACTTCTGGAATTTCAGATGCTTTCGTAATTTGATGATTCCATTTGGTCACTGGCGTTGAGATTCCTACGATGTCCGTTTCTTGGAATGCGTCACTTCCTAATAAGTGTGAAGCCACTTGCCCCGTGATACATACCATCGGCGTGGAATCAATTTGTGCATCTGCAATTCCTGTGATAAGATTTGTAGCGCCTGGACCAGATGTAGCCATGGCAACACCTACTTTTCCAGAAATTCGTGCGTAGCCTTGCGCTGAATGTGTGGCACCTTGCTCGTGTCGCGTAAGCACATGATGAATTTTATCTTGGTATTTGTATAATTCGTCATACACAGGCATGATAGCACCGCCTGGATAGCCGTAAAGAATGTCTACGCCTTCCGCTAGTAAACAGCGAACGATGGCTTCACTTCCTGAGATACGTTCGGTTTTTTGTGAAGTAACTTCTTTATTTTCTATGGTTTTTGTTTCCATGATTTTTTGTGTTGATTATAGAACTGAGAGTATAGAAAATAGCTATTCTTTTGTATTACTATTTGTCGTTTGCTCTTTATTCTTTTGTCTTAATTTTTGTTTATCTATGATGAGATTCCCGTTTTCACGGGAACTAGAACTCATCCGTAACACATCCTTTGGATGCGGACGAAACTGTTTTTGCATATTTGTATAATACACCGCGTTCAAATTTGAGTGCGGGTGTTTTCCATTGTTTTCTTCGTTCTTGTAATTCTTCTTCTGAAACTTCTAGTTGAATGGAATTGGTTTGAGCGTCAATGGTTATGATATCGCCATCTTTTACTAATGCTAAATTTCCGCCTTCTTGCGCTTCTGGAGTGATGTGTCCGACGACAAAACCATGTGTTCCGCCTGAAAAACGTCCGTCCGTAATTAACGCGACATCTTTTCCTAAACCTGCGCCCATGATTGCGGCTGTTGGCTTGAGCATTTCTGGCATGCCTGGACCACCTTTTGGACCTTCATACCGAATGACGACGACATCGCCTTTTTGGACTTTTCCATCACGAATTCCGTCATTTGCTTCGTATTCGCCTTCAAATACTTTTGCTTTTCCAGAGAATTTTAATCCTTCTTTTCCAGTGATTTTTGCGACGCTTCCTTCTGTTGCTAAGTTTCCGTACAACATGCGTAAGTGTCCTGATATTTTGATTGGATTTTCAATCGGTTTGATGACATCTTGACCTTCCGTTAAATCGTCCACATCTAAGAGGTTTTCAGCAATGGTTTTTCCGGTAACGGTTAAACAATCACCATGCAATAGTCCTTTTTTGAGTAAATATTTTAATACCGCCGGAATTCCGCCAACCGCATGCACATCTTCCATTAGGTATTTTCCACTTGGTTTTAGATCTGCTAAGAATGGTGTGGTATCGCTTATTTGTTGAAAGTCTTTGAGTGTAAAATCGATTTGAGCGGCTCTCGCAATTGCCAAAAAGTGTAAGACTGCATTCGTTGATCCGCCTAAAATAGTTACCAAGCGAACCGCATTTTCTAAGGATTTTCGTGTGATAATGTCCGAAGGTTTGATGTCTTTTTCAAGTAATAAACGCATGGCTTCACCAGCCGCGATGGATTCTTGTTGTTTTGCATCACTCAACGCAGGATTGGACGAGTTGAACGGCAACGTCATTCCCAACGCTTCTATCGCAGAAGCCATCGTGTTTGCCGTGTACATTCCGCCACATGCGCCCGCGCCAGGACAGGCTTTTTCGACAATGTTTTGATATTCCGTTTCGTCCATCGTTCCCGCCACTTTGCTTCCCCACGCTTCAAACGCAGAAACCACATCGAGTTTTTTTCCGTTGTGACAACCAGAGTCAATTGTTCCGCCATAGACCAAGATACTTGGACGATTTAAGCGAATCATTGCCATGAGTGCGCCAGGCATATTTTTGTCACAACCAACTACTGTGATTAATCCGTCGTAACTCATCGCTTGCACAACGGTTTCCATAGAATCCGCAATGATATCACGCGAAGGCAACGAATAGCGCATTCCGGGTGTTCCCATGGAAATTCCGTCACTGACACCAATCGTATTGAAAATGAGTCCGATAACATCTACATTTTTCGTTCCTTGTTTTGTCAGTTTTGCCAAGTCGTTTAGGTGCATGTTACATGGATTTCCTTCGTATCCTGTACTTGCAATTCCGATGATGGGTTTGTAAAAGTCTTCTTTCGTCAATCCAATGGCGTGCAACATCGCTTGTGCCGCAGGTTGGGTAGGATCTTGTGTAACTGTTTTACTGTATTTATTTAGGGTATTCATATTATTTTTGATCGTTTTTGTGCGCATTTTCACGGTACTTTTTATTTGCGTATGATTTGCACATGTCTACTAAGGCTCAAAATTAGTTTTTTGTGTTTCTTTTTTGAATTCGATTTTGTTTTTTAGCCTAAAACCAATTGTTAGTTTTTTTAGTCATTTTTCTGACTTTCAGTGTTTTAAATATTATTATATACGATGTTCAACATGTAATTTTTAATTGTGAGATCCCGCTTTTCAGCGGGATTAGTTCAACTTACAATATTGAATGTGTTCTGCGAACTTTTCAATATTGAGTTTCACTAAAAAAAGAAACCGTAGCGATGGCTATGCTTTAATTTTTTAGCTTGAATAAAGAAAAAAATTATTATTTTCTTTTACAGTAAATTCAAACTATAAATGGTATTAGGGGCATTACACCATGGGGTCAAGGCATTCTGGAAAGGGATATCTCCCATACGAGAACCCTTCGAAGGACTTCCGTAATGTTTGGAAGCGTTACTGAAGTATTTATAAGGCATCTTGGAAGGCTTTTTACCCATTAATTATCGAAAATAATTGACACATTCATACTTCGAAGCAATCAAGTATGGCTAATAGACGATACTTTAACACTTCGAAGGAGTTCGGAAGTACATCAAAGTATTTTAGTAACGTTTGTAAGTGTCTTTATAAGCTTTATTAGCATTAAAATATAGAAAATAAGCGACAATTTACTATTTTTAACTAGTAAACGAATCTTTAAAAGCAGTTTTGTAAAGCTTATAAATAGTATTCTAATTCTTTAAAGCAGTTCGGAACCGCTTCGAATAGGCTTGATAAGCGGTGTTATTTTTAGGACTCCATAGTAAAACTCAAAAGAAAGACTTCCTTAAAAGGGCTAAAAACGCCTCGCTTTATATAAAATTATAGGGTTGTGCAACGGTTACTGGTGTTGGCGGTATTATTTATTTCTTTTTCAAGCTCATAACGTAGTCATAACTTACGTTCAAATATTTTGATACATTGTCCAAATCCTTTAACATTTCTTCTGGAATTAGTATGTAACCTTTCATTTTTGCTCCATAGGATAAGAAGAATGTTGTATCAAGTTCTTGCATATATTTTTCTTGGATTTCTTTTGAAAATCGAATACCTATTTCTCCTGCTTTGTTTAATGCAGAAAACATATAACCATTAGCGGAAGTATAAGGCATTGCCTTTCCCAACCTTTCAAAACGAGGACATTTTGAAATTAACTCGTCATAGAGTTTTAGTTTTTCCTGCCAATTATCCATATCCTACTTTTTAATTTTTTTTAATGCTCCAAGATATTTATTCTTTACGCCATTATCTTGTTCTGCATCTGCCAATTTCTCAATTTTTGTCAAAAGTGTTGAATTATATTCAAGTTTCAATTTAAGGATTTCTCCCAATGCAAATGCACTTGCCCAACGCACAACTGTGCCATCAAACTTTGCATTTGACAATAGGTTTTTTATCGCATCTGATAAGTCGGCTGGGAATAATTTTGCAATGTTTCCGATAACTTTTGCACTTTCCCATTTTACTCTGGGTTCGTCTTCTTTTAAGGATTTTGTTACAAAAGTAAAAACAGTTTCATCTGCGATTTTTGGTTGTTTTTTAGTTGCATATTCTATAGCTTCAATACAACTGGCTTTAATTGGTTTTGGTTGGTTTTCCGAAAAAACCATTAGTTCATTAATGGGCAAAGTGCCTTCCAAGAGCCATTCTCCAATTTGCTTAACTTTAGCTTTGGCTTTAATCGTTTTGTCTGTAAAGATTTGTTCAAGTGTCATAAATTTTCTTTTTTTTTGCCAATTCCTGCATTTGTCCAACTGACCAATTGGTTGTTTAAACACTCCTCTCTTTTCTGACTATATTTTTTATTTATATTAGGATTGTTCATATTACCGCCAACGGTCTAGTGTATGAGCAGTAGCGGGCTTTATGCATTTGCTTTTCGGTTAAGCACAAAGATAGTTATAAAGTATAAACTTTTGATTTATCACTTTAACCGCTATTGCTTATACACATTGTTGCCAATAGTGCTTAATTTTTATATTTACGATCCTAAAGTATAATCAAAGTTTGAGTATAATTAGTCGATTTCTACTGTTGGTTCTTGTTATCAATTGTTTTAAGAATAGCATAAACCAAAATTATTGCACTTTTAGAAGCCTCTAGTTGATTAAATGTGTTATACCATTTTCACTTTAAAATTACCCACAAAAACTTGGGCTTTTTCCTTTAGTCAAAAAATAACTACCTTTTTATTGCCTAATTTTAAAGCAAAACTGGTATTACTCTTGCAGTGTTTGTAATATATAATAATCCGCTTTGTGATTATGCTTTATGGAACAAAATGGAACAACTGACGAACACCTTATTACCTGCCTTTAAAACCTATTTAATAATACCCTCAAAACAGTGTCTATATTATTAACTAAATCACTCTTTTTTTGATTTACTATTATATCAGGCTGAAGTGCTGTATTTACTTGATTAGATAATCGAAATAATCTTTTAGAATAGGTTATTACCAATTTTGAATTTGGCAAGATAAAACTATCCATATCTTGATACCCATTTGGGTTTGAGCCTGTAGGCTGACCAATGACTTTTGCATTTAACAATTGCTTAAACAGAGCTGCATTACTTGTTGCTGCAGAAAAGGTTTTATGACTTGTTAATACGAACACACCATTTTTCCAATCAATACTATCTGCAAGATTAAGTGCATACGCTAAGACTGTACCTACATATAAATCGCCTCCTCCATTTTTACGCATATCAATAATTACCTGCTTCGTTTTATTTTCTTGAATATATGATATTAATTGTTCACCAAACACTTGCATATCTTCAAAAGTTGGATACCTTTCAAAATTTATATATAATGCTTTTTTACCTAAAATTGAGGTAAACCATAAATCACGATTGATATTATTGGGAATTGTGATTTCTGGTACAGTTAAGGTTACCATTGAAAGATTACTATTCTCCCAAATATCATTAGTAATTGTGTTCAATTTCAGATGTATTAATTCATTATTATTGTTACGAAAACTAAATGTGGCTTCATTGGTAGAATCAATCAAATTAAGATGAAAAAGTACTTCTGATATAGTTAAATAACTACCTGTTCTATCTTTTAGAGAATATTCATTTTCAACAAATTGCGCTATTTCTGATATTTTTTGAGTAACTGTATCAATCGGAATACCATTGATGGATTCCAATGTAGTTTTTAGAATTTGTTTATTCTTATTCAATGTTTTTACAACATACCATCGATTCTCGATCCATTCTATCTCAAATGGAAAACGGTGCGTTGACATATTTCTCAGGGATACAGAAGTATGACCATCATTAATACGCCTTGTTAAACGCATTAATTTTAAAATGATTTCAAAATCACTTAATGACTCAACATTATTATAAATCTTAAACCATTCTTCTAAAAAATCTTCTTTAGTAATCGAATGATATATATCTATATGTTTTTGTTCTAATGAAGTCTTATAAATTTTAAGATCCTCTTTCCAGTTTATTGCATTTGTTGTTTGAGCTAACATTATATTAAACATCGAAGCAATAAAAATCGTTAAACAGATTATTAATTTTTGAATTGAGTTCATATAACTAGTTGTTTTCTATTATTTTAAGTATGCTATATACCAAATTAAGTGTACTTTTTGAAACCTCTAATTGATTTAAAGTACCTGCTATATAAGTATCTAATTCTGGGCAATACCATAAAAATGACGCTGTACTTCCTGTGTGACCAATTAGTTGTAAGTTTGAATCTGTATTGTAAATGGTATTAAAAGATACCTTTCGTATGCCAAATCCGTATTCCATTCCTAGGGTTTCATTAGTCCAATGTTGCATTTCTAAACGAGTTTCTTTTGTTACAATTTCATCTTCATTAAACGCTTTTAAAAAACCTATTAAATCTTGGGTAGTTGAGACTAAACCACCTCCGCCCCAATCGGCACTTAGGCTTTTAAGAGACGATAATTCATATTCACTTGCATAAAATTTAGCTATATCAAGTGAATTGTCTATCGCAGAAGATTTTAAATTGATGTAAGAACTATGCATTTTTAATGGTTGAAAAATATGTTGCTTAAAGAACTTATCTAAAGATAAACCACTTACGTTTTCAATAATCAAAGCTAAAAGTACATACTCTGTATCTGTATAATGATAGCCTTTACCGGGTGCAAAGTGAGGTTTCATCTTCTGTTTAGTAAACTCAATCATTTCTTGGGCTGACCAAGATTTACTAGTGTCAATGAGTAATTGATTGATGATATTTGGACTTCCATCAATGGTTGTATCTGTAAAATAATCTGGTAAACCAGAAGTGTGTTGTAATAAATGAGCTATGGTGAGGTCGTTTGAATACTCTTTACCATTTAAAACGTGAAGATTACTCATTAATGAATCTGTTAAATATTGAGCGATGTTGTCTTCAAAATTTAACTTTTTTTGATCTTTTAAAATACCAATAGATGTAGCTGTGAGCATTTTGGTAACACTAGCTGTGTAAAATGGACTCAGTATTGAAATAGAATCTTCTTTACTATCAGCTATCTGAATGTTAATGCCACGAGACTCAGAATGCACGTGTAGTACGCCACTTTTAATATTTTCCTTTTCTAATTCGTTTTTAAACAATTTCTCTACCTCCTTATTGATATGTTGCTGACCAAAAGAGGTAATTGAAATAAAAAGTAATAAAATTAGTATTAAATTGCTTTTCATAGCTATGTATTTATTGTTATTCCTAATTATTTATATTTGTAAAGTTAGTTTTATAATTAAAACCAGCTAAATCCTAAACCTATATTAAAGGTTACTACGTCTCTATGCGCATCTCCTTCTAAAAATGCTCTTCCCATCACCAATTTGGACTGTACATTCAATGCAAAGTTTTTCTTTTTGTAAAACTCATATCCTGTACTTGCCATAACTGCACATCCAAAATTCCAATCGTCATTAACGTTATTTTTAATGTCGTAAAGTGCAGGTGAATCTATAGCTAAACCAATACCTCCATGAATCCACAAACGATCTTTTACCCAATATTGTACAGAGGGAATAAAACCGCCAAAATGTCTATCGTTGTCTTGAAATTCGTAAATCATACCCGGCATAGATGCGGTTAATGCCAATTTATCATTAAGCATATAACCAAATTTTAATTCAGGAAAACTGATGGCTCCTTGGGATTTATCAAAGGTTTGAAGTCCTTCGCTATCTTCAATACTTATAACTCCACCTCCAAGACTAAACTCAAAGATAAAACCATCGCGTTTTGAGGTTGAATCGAATGTTGAATTGTTTTGTGCAAAGCTTAATGTTGACATTAGGATTAACGCCATAAATGTCATTTTTAATCGGATTTCTGTTTTAATTGTTTTCATAATTATTCGTTTTTTGATTGATTTAAATTTTTTAAAATTTTATACCTATGTAAAGGTTTGGTTCAAAAAGGAAGTAGTTTTTCCATTTATTATCTAATTGTTTAAATGCATCAGGTGTATTGGTGTCAAAAACCCAAAATTGAGAATGAACCTGAGGCTCGATAAAAAAACGTTTATTCTTACCAAATGCAAAATGATAACCAAGATGGAACGAATTGTAAAGCTTAAAACCGTTTGCTATTTTTTTATTGTCAAGGTCTAAATAGGTTTTGTATTGTGGTAACACTTCTACTGAAGCAAACAGCCCTTTCCAAAGCATACGTTGATAAGAAAATCCTATCCCCGTTTCACGTAAATAACCTGGATAAAATTCAGTTTCCGTATCTATTTTGTCTGTAAGTCCATCCCACCACTGGATACCCATAGGCTGAAATAAACGCCAAGTGGCCAACTTAATTCCAACAATATTTTTAGCATCTAATTCTTTTTTTATGTGCAACTCAAAATGTTGGGTATTGGTTCTTTCTCCTCCTTTACCAATATTTCCTAGTATAATAGCAGGAAAGCTAACTCTGTATTTTAAATCCGTGTCACTGTGTTTTGATGGTTCTGTGTTGTTTTGTGCAAAAACATTTAGTGTAAAAAATGTTAAGCCGATGATGAATAGTTTTTTCATTTTTAATAAGTATTTAGTAGTTCGTTTTTTGATTTATAATTTGATAATGCAAAGATGTATCAGAAATGAAGGTCTATCGTCCTGAATTATGATTTCAAACCTTTTTACTTATAGTTTTATTTAATTGTAATTTCCTTTAAGCAGAACTTTAAGAAGTAGCTCTTGTATACTATTGGATGCTTCCATTGGTATTTGATGACCTACATCTTTAAACCTATAAATTTCCTTTTCTTTAGTTTTTATCCTCTTAAAGAATTTTTCAGATAACTTATAATTAGCTGTATAGTCTTTATCTCCATAAAAAATAATCGTTCTACATGGTATTAAAGGTTTATTTTTTAGTTTGTTTATCTCATAAAGTTGGTTATACAATAAACCCCATTGAGTGTACCATTGCTCAAAAAACGCTAAGTATTGGCTAAAGGCATTATCACTAATTGGTTGTCCTTGAAACTCAGATTGCCATTTGAATTGAATAGCCATATCCTTTGCATTATGATATGGTATATTTATAGCTTTTAACTGCTCAATCGCTTCTTGGTTTTTAGTTTTTCTGAAGTGTTTAATAAGGGTTTTATTCAGACTTTTTTGACTTGACAAAAGATTTATGATTGGACTTATGACCACCAATGTTGAAATCTTGTCAGGATGTGTTTCTGATAAATGAAAAGCTAATGAAGTTCCCCAAGAATTTGCCACTAAAATAATTTGTTGACGATGAAACGTCTTTAAAATATAAGTGAGTAACTCTTCAGCATCTGATTGCATTAATGCTAATGTTGGACTTTTTTTTAAGCCATTTTGCTTTAAGGTTTTCCCTGCACCTCTTTGATCCCAATGAATCACTAAAAAATCCTGTTCTAATGATGCTGTTATTTTTTCACTATGAGCAGATGCCGCTGCTCCAGGACCACCGTGTAAATACAATACTATTGGTTTATCCTTTATACCTTTAAGACTAATGTATTGGTCAATACCGCCAATTTTCACAAAGTAGGATGTATCTATTTTTTGAGGTTCCTTTTCTATATTTTGCGCATTCATGTTATACATAAATACACTTAGAAATATTAATAAAGTAGATTTAATAGTCATTTTAATTGTTTTTACGTTACTAGGACAAAGATGATTTGAAAAGTAGTTTCCATCGTTTTAGATTATAATTTAGCACCTATTGAGTGCTATGTGTATTTTTTACAAACAGAACAAAGTGGCATAAAAAAGGCTTAACATTTTAGAGTTAAGCCTTTTATTAGTTCTTAGGGTTTTATCTTAAAGCAATGCTTCAGGATGAGAAGTAAGTTTTTCTACGTTTTTAGTGATTTTTTTAATATCCCAATCCCACCATTTTAACTGTAATAGTTTTGAAATGGTAGCTTCAGAAAAACGTTTTTTGATAGGTTTTGCGGGATTACCACCAACAATGGTATAAGGTTCTACGTCTTTTGTAACCACCGCTTTTGTTGCGATAATAGCACCATCACCAATGTGAACACCAGGCATAATAGTAGCATCGTGACCAATCCAAACATCATTACCAACTATAGTATCGCCTTTTGTTGGATAGGTTTTGCCTTCCATAGCATCTTGCCACGCACCACCAAAAATGGCAAATGGATAGGCCGTTGTGGCTTCAGTTAAATGATTACCACCATTCATAATAAATGTAGCGTCTGAAGCAATCATACAAAATTTCCCAATAACGAGTTTGTCTCCTATAAAATCGAAATGGTATTTGACATTCTTTTCAAAGTTAGACACATCTTCAACATCATTGTAATAGGTAAAATCACCCACGATAATATTCGGATTCTTAATGATGTTTTTTAGAAAACAAAGCTTATCCGTAATTTGCTAACGGAAAAACGGTATTTGGATCTGGAATGTTCATATCTCGAGTGTATTAGCTTCTTTTCTAAAATAGTCTTTTAAATAATAATGTCCATACGTTGGTGCAATATTATCTTCTGCCATTAAGGTTAGAAAAAACTCAATAGGACCATAGGTTTTAACAGAGGTAAATGTTCTCAAACTCCAAATAGTTAGTTTTCGCATCCAATCTGGTAAATGAATGATTTTTATGGGTTTGTTCAATGCATTTAAAGCTAATTCACTAATTTCATTCAAACTTAACACATCGGGACCTCCTATGGTTAATTCTTTATTGGTTTCCTCTACATTGTCCACAATAAATGTTGCCAAATCTTTACCGTGAATTGGGTTAAATTTTTGATGACCCGATCCAAACAAATAAACACGACCCGATTTAGCCATTTGCAAAAAATCTTTCATATCCGAGAAAAATCCATTCGGCCGCACTATGGTATAGTTAAGCCCTGAAGCTTTTAAGGCATCGACAAATTTTTCTTTGGCTTCAAAAATTTTCAGGTGTCGGTATTTGTCTCCGTTGATGGCGGAAACATAAACAAAATGCTTTACATCTGCTTTTTTAGCTTCTTCAAGTAAATTCATATTGGCTTGATAATCGACATCCATATAGGTAAGTCCATCTTTTTGTCTGGTAATACCTACGGTAGAAATTACGGTATGAATACCTTTACAGATATCTTTTAGGGTATCAGGTTTTGTGACTTTAGCTTGTTTAACCTCTAAAAAATTTTCATTATCATTTTTTAGTTTTTTTGGATTTCGTACAATGGCAAGAACTTGATTTTGATTTTCGATTAATGCTTTCAACAAATAACTACCCAAATACCCTGTAGCTCCTGCTAATAATATGTTGGTATGTTTCATTACTATAAGTTTACTATGATTTTAATTAAACTCATTTGTTAATAATTGCTCAATAATGGTATTGCGTTGCATACCTGTATCGTCTTGTTGATTGCTTAATAGTACAATTGTAGCATCAAATTCCGGAATAAAACCAATCATACTCCAATAGCCATTAATATCACCACCGTGCCAATACATTGCTGTATTTCCTTCTTGGGTGGTAAACCAACCCAAGCCAAAATCGGTATAACCGCTTGGTACGTTTTGAGTAAATATTTCGGCTTTTTCAGCCTCTGAAAACCAACTGTTTTTTACTGCATTTACCCAAGTTTCCATATCTTTTGGGGTACTACTAAAATCGCCTGCACCAAAAGCGATTGTCATTGGGTAGGTGCTATTCGCACTACCATTTAAATAGCCTTGAGCGTGTGTATTTTCATCTACTATATTTGTGCCTTTATAAGTAGCCGTCATTTGTAAAGGTGTAAGTATTTTTTGTTGAATATAGTCGTGGTAAGACATTTGAGATACTTCTTGAATTAATAAAGCAGCAATAAGAAAGTTTGAGTTGCTGTATTGTTTACTTGAACCTGGTGTAAAATCGAGACCATTTTCAGTAACTAATTCTTTAATTACTTCATATATATCTTCTTCATCCAAAGTTTCTCCTTGATTGTAAGCCTCCTCTACGATAAGTTGATAATTTGGAATACCCGATTGATGCGATAATAATTGTGCAATACTAATTTGACTACCGTTTGGAAATTCAGGGTCAAATTCATCTAAAGTTTGATTAAAACTATTGATTAAGCCATCACGTTTTAATTGGACAATGCCAGCTGCGGTTAATGTTTTGCTCACTGACCCGATGCGATAATCAAGATTGTAATCTTGCGCCAAAGCTGTGGTTTGGTTTGCTAGTCTAAATCCTTGTCTCACTAAATCGTTTCCGTTTTTGGTTACAATGGCGTACCCTTGAAAATCAATTTCAGTTAGTAAATTTTCAACCGTTGTGTAATTGTTTGGTTGTGCGTTGTTGTCATCATCTTTTGAACAAGATGTAAAAAGTATTATGGTAGTTACCATAAATGCTACTAAAGTTTTGTGTAAAGTTGTCATAACTGTTCGTTTTTTGATTATTAATTAAATGATGATGCAAAGATTCATCAGATAACTAAAGCAATCGTTCTGAATTATAATATGAAACGAACTGAATAAGATTTGCTACGAATTGGCTTTTAACCAAGCCTTAGGGGTAATGCCCTCTGTTTTTTTGAAGTACGTATTAAAGACACTTTTGGAATTAAAGCCGCTATCATAAGCCAATCCAAGAATGGTGAGGTGTGAGTTTTTAGGATCTAAGGCTATGGTTTTAAAATGATTTAAACGATACGAATTGACAAAGTCATTGAAATTAACGTCAAATGCTTGGTTAACTAAATAAGACATTTTATTTGTATTTAACCCTAAAACATCTGCTACAAATTTTAATGTTAATTGTGGATTTAAATATGGTTCGTCTTCCTTAAAATAACAAAGTAATTCTTCCTTTAAACTATCAATTTGTTGTTTGTCTAAAAGAATTGAAGGTGATTCTTCTTTCGCTATTTGAAGGCGTATAAGGTCTTGTAAAACTAAATTTGATTGATGCAAATCAGAAAATCCATTGAAATTTTGCAAGGGTTTAAAAAAAGGTTCTTGTCTAAAGTTGATGACTTGACCTCGTCTTAGACTTATCATTTCTTTTAAGCGAGAAAAACCAAGCTCTTTATGGTTTGAATTACATAAAATAAATATATCATAAGGAACCAACATTGTTAATTCATTGTCTCCTTTAGACCATTTTGAAATATCATCATTTGTTATTTCTATATCCTTTTTATTAATGAGGTTAAACAATAGGTTTTTTTCTTCAATTAATGAGGTTTTCTGAATAAACGAGTTAAACTGCTCAGTGTCATTGAGCCATATTAAACAAAAGCATTTTAAATGATGTGCCAATTCTAGTTGAGGGTTCAACGTTAACGCGTAGTCTATTGTTTTTAGTGCTTTATCATATTGACGTTGATAGTAGTAAATATGGGCTAAGGTATAATGATTGTTAGCCGAAAGCGGGTCTACCTTTAATAATTTGTCGGTATATTGTAAAGCAACATCAAAAATCCCAAGAGCGATACATAATTCTGCCATCGCTTCTAAACCATCTATGTGATTTGGGTTTATCTCCAATACTTTGTTTATATGTAGGTAAGCATTTTTAAAATCCCATTCTTCCCAGAAAAACTTACCTACAAAAGATAATGGATATTCTGGTAAAGAGGTATCTATTTCTTTGGCGATTAACAAATTACTAATTGCCAAGTCCATCGCTTCTTGATAGGGCATATAGCCCCACATTGCCAGTAAGCCATAACATTGCAAATTGGCATAGTAAGCTTTTGCATAATTCTTATCGAGCGCAATGGCTTGGTTGTAAAATGTAATAGCTTCTTTTATGCTTTCTGGTGTCCATTTTAATTGTAATGAACGTCCTTTTAAAAACAATTGGTAAGCATCAATATTGTTTGTGGGTTGCTTTATTAAATGGTCTTGTACTTCAAAATGCCCAAAATTGTTTCTTACTTCGTCTGCAATTGCTAAACTTATTTCATCTTCTAAATCGAAAATGTTAATCAGCTCTCTATCATATTTTTTAGACCAATAATGTATACCATCACTTACATCTATCAATTGCGCAGTTATTCTAACCTTATCGTTAGATTTCTTTATACTCCCTTCAAGAATTGTATTTACACTTAATTGCTTACCAATTTCCCTAATATCAATATCCTTTCCTTTAAAAGCAAAAGAAGAAGTTCTTGCTATAACTTTTAGTTGGTCAACTTTTGTAAGTGCATTTATAATCTCTTCAGTAATTCCATCGCAAAAATAGTCGTTATCAATATCACTGCTCATATTGACGAAAGGAAGGACTGCTATGGACTTTTGATAATTCAAATTTTACAGAATTTAGTAGAATATATTACTTGTTGTTATTTACGCTTACTTACTCTCGCATTATTGGCAACGGTCTCAGCTATGAGTAGTTGCGTGGGTTAGCACTTAACTTTGCAAGTACACCAAACTGAAAATCCGAGAAGATTTTCGTAAGTAGGCGAGAACTAGCCATTAATTTTATACGGTGTGCCTGTTGCACAAGTCTAAGATATTGATAAATTTCGTATCTTGAATCATGCAAGGAAAAAAAGTATACCAAGAACAATTATTCAATAGTTTTCGTTTAAGTGATCGCGTTCCAAAAGAGAATTTTTATCGTCGTTTATTTGCAATTTTAGACTTGGATTATTTGCATGAACTTACTAAAAATAGCAAGCAAACAAAGTAATACACTTAGCTGCCATTGCTTTTAACTTGAAGAAATACCTGAAATTCATCGAAAAAACTACAAAAAGTGAAGCAAGATCGCTTGCTTTAATTATTTTTAAAATAAAACCACTATTTGGCAACTATAGCTGGATTTTAAGCCGTGTTAATTTTAGAACTCCATAGTAAAACTCAAAAGAAAGGTCTCCTTAAAAGAGCTGAGAATGCCTCATTTTTTATGAAATTATGGGGTTGTGCAACGGTCACCGTTGTTAGGTGTAGTTTTTATTTTGTATTAATTTATATTCTTCTAAAGCATCTGTCCATATTTTCTCTGAATTGATTTCTATTAAACTTTTTACCAGTAGTTCAATAGTCTTCTGGTCAATCGACTCTTTGTTCATTTCCTCAACGAATTTTATTGAGTCCCGTTGGTCAAGCATCTTTGAATCTTCGATTTCGCAACATCCATATCCATCAAATGAAATTCGTTTAAGATAGATTTGAACATTGTTATTTAAGTTAAAGTCGATAAAGACAGAACTATCTAAACATCCCAAATAGAAGTCAGCTTTTCTCGTTTGAGGCATTGTGGTCTTAAAAAAATCGTACTCGTTCATTGTCTTTTTAACTTACCTATTTTCTTTTATCCCTCTTACTCTGTCTACAAAAGTCGAAGAATCAATTTCATCTGTACCAAACCTTTCTCTGAACCGTTCTGCTATCCGATTTACCCAACTTGAATACCCATCCATTCCTTCCGCTTTAACTACGTCCAGTGCAAAGTCCCTATCATTGTAATTATCCATTTTCGAAATTTGCTCGAAACTATCAGGAGGAATACAGAAACCCCACTTGACACAAAGGTCAGCAAGGAGGTAAATTAATTCTCTCTCCATTGGTGGAGTATCTTTTGGTACTTTAAATCCCATAATGTGTAATTACACCTAACGTGTTTGTGTATGATTTCGTTGCGTGTTTAAGCACCTAATTTAGCAAATAAAAACCGAATAGAAAGTCCGCGAGGATTTTCGTAAGTAGGCTAAAACTAGCAATTAATTTTATACGTCTTTGTTGTACACAGTATTTTTTTGGAATTCTACTTTATATTAATCACTATCTAAAGAAGCAAAGAAAGTGTCAAGATCATCTTCTTTATATTCATTCAATATTATTTCTTTCTCTAATAGTTTATGAACTATTTCTTGAAGATATTCAGCGTAATTAACTTCACATTCCATACTATTATTTTGTCCATTAAAAATTCCCTCTCCATTAAAATTTGACGTGACATTCATTTTGTTATTTCCAAGAAATGTGATTTGTATATGAGGTTCTTTATCTAAACCATGATTTCTATTCCTTGATAAGAAGAAAGTCGTCAACGCCTGTCCGACTCTTATTTTTTCATCAAGTCCCAAATCTCGCATTTGTTTAATTAATCGTATCGCATCTTTACCACTTGAACTCCAATTTCCACTAAAAGAATTATAAAACTCTTCAATAGAATTCCAGCTTTCAATAAAGTCTCTTTTATGGGAATCCTTTTTTTGATTTTTCATTCTTGTTGAGTATTGATATTGTGTACAACGTTTAGTGTATGAGCAGTGGCGTGGTTTAGCACGTAATTTAGCAAATACAAACCGAATAGAAAATCCGCGAGGATTTTCGTAAGTAGGCTAGAACTAGCAATAAATTATATACGGTGTTGTAGTGCGTTTTTAATTCCACATATATTCTAATTCAATGTCGTTTTCTTCAATTGATTTCACAATGAAAGTAGCTCCATAATTCGCAACTGAAGTGTATTTTTTTCCGTTTTCTTCTCTGGTCTTAAAACCACCACTTATTACTAAATAGGTTTTTCCCTCATCAACGTCCCAATTGTAACTTTTCGAAAGTTTCAAGTCAAGTAAATTCGAGCAATTGTCTTTAAATTCTTTTTGGCTCGAAAATTCCCAATAGCAATCTTTATCTAATGCTTCTGATTTGCTTTTTGTGAGTTTTAATATTTCTCCTCTTTCAAATGTTTTCTTTATAGTTTTAGGATACCAAATTCCATTAAGTTTCTTTGATAGTTCTTTTTCTAAGTTATTTCTTTCAGATTTTAGATTCTTAAAAAACTCCGAAAAAAGAACTTTTTCTATATTCTCATATTCATAATCTTGCCAATCACAATATCTGTCAATTTTTAATGTATCTAAATCTCTAATTATTGTATAATCTTGAATTGAAGAGCTCCAATATTTTTGCTCACAAGAATCTTTGAATTTAAGTGCTTGATTCCAAAACTCATTTAGAAGTTTAATCTTGTCAGAGTTCAATTCTGAGTCTCCTGAAATCGCAGTTCTTTCACTAATTTTATATTCAGGTCGTATTATTTTTCCAAATATTTTATTTCCTTTTTTAGTGAATTCCATTCTTTTATTGACATAAGCTTCGTCTCCAGTCCAATAATCGATTATTAATTTCTCAAATTCTGGGTTTTGGGTATTTTCTTTTTTTCCGCTACAAGAACAGAATAAAATTAAAATCAGAATGATAGATGTTATTACTGTTCTCATTTCTCAAATGCACTACAACGTTCTCGGCTATGAGTAGTTGCGTGGGTTAGCGGTTAACTTTGCAAGTACACACCAAGCTGAAAATCCGCGAAGATTTTCAGAAGTGGGCGAGTACAAGCAATTACTTATAGCCATTGTTGGGCGTTCGTTATTTTATTTCGTTTTTCATTCGGTTGTATAGTTTCTCAATTCCAACCCAATCTGTTTCATCATTTATTTCATTTTCAAGAAAGAATAGGTTTTTATTAAATTCCTGTTTTCTTTCTTTATGCTCTTCTATGAGTCTTTCTTTGTCCACTTTTATATCTCCCCAATCTTTTGAAAGTGTTAAGTCGATTTGTTTCTCCATTGATTCAAAGAAACTCAGTCCAAAGTTTTTAACTTCACTTATAAAGTCAGAATAATTCATTTCAAAATTTCCATCTTTTGCTTTCCACAAATTAATTCCATTTTCTAAAGTATGTTCAGTATCCCAAACAATTCGGATTTTGTCTTTGTGTCTAAAAAATGACAAATGAGGTCCTCCAATTAAATGTCCAGAGTCAAAAAGTCGCTCATAAGTCCACGAGATTAACTTATCATACTCGTTAAAGTAAAAATCACTGTATTCATCTTCGTCTTTATCATATATGTCGAGCCACTTTTTAGCATCATTTCTAAACTGCTGTATGCTTTCTGTAAGTCTGTAAAAGTTGTTAGGAATGGATACACAAATTTTCTCAAAAAGCTCCGTGAAATCTTCTAAAAACCTAACTATGTAGTAATCATTGTATGGACTTTGTTTGTCTCCAAAATGTTGTAATGCTTCTGCGGAATACTCATAAATTGTCTGATTGTCAAATTTTAACCATAAATCTCCTTCAGTTAGCCAAAACCAACTTAAATACAAATTCGGCTCTTGTCCAACTGCATTTATTTTATCAAAGTCTCTAAGTTTAAAATTTATCACGGTCTTTTGTTCTAATGACGCCCAACGTGCGTATAATAAACATATGTTCATTATACAGTATATGTTTTCACAAATCTAACCGATTTTTAATTAATATGAAAGTAAATGACTACATTAAAAAGCTTCTAATAGATCATAATTTTAGTCTAAATACTCAACAAATAAAATTTTCAATAAAAAGCAAAAGTTAATCCTAAACCTAAACCCTCGGCAAATCACTATCATCCTTCAACGGCAAACTAGAACTTCCCATCAAAAAAGTATCTACATAGTGTGCCGCTTGGCGACCTTCCGATATTGCCCAAACGATGAGCGATTGTCCTCTGCGCATATCGCCCGCCGTAAAGATTCCAGAGATATTTGTTGCATAGTTTTTTGTGGTGGCTTTGATGTTGTTTAGATTCATTTCTAAGCCAAATTGGTCTGCCAATGTTTTTTCTGCGCCTGTAAATCCTAAGGCGAGCAATACTAAATCGCAATCCCAATATTTTTCTGTGCCTGAGATTTCTTTGAGTTGTGGACGTTCCCCTTTTTTGAAAATCCATTCCACTTCTACCGTTTTTAATCCCGTAAGATTTCCTTTTTTGTCTTTTATGAATTCTTTTGTGGAGATACTAAAAAATCGTTCTACACCTTCTTTATGTGAAGAGGTTGCTTTGAGTTTCATAGGCCAATACGGCCAAGGTTGATGTGCTGGACGACCAACCGTTGGTTTGCTCAATATTTCAAAGTTCGTGACCGATTTTGCACCATGACGATTGCTCGTGCCAATACAATCCGAACCTGTGTCGCCACCGCCAATGACGATTACGTTTTTGTCTTTTGCTGAAATTATTTTGTCAAAGTCAAGTAAACCATCCACATATTGATTGTTCAGTTTTAAGAAATCCATTGCTTGATGTACACCTTTTGCGTCTGCGCCATCAATTGGAATTGTACGTCGTATCGTTGCGCCACCGCACAGCACAATAGCGTCGAAGTCTTCTTTTAGTTGATTCGCATCAACATTTACACCCACATGTGCATTGGTTTTGAATAGGATTCCTTCTTCTTCTAAAATTTTTATACGTCGGTCAATGACCTGTTTTTCCATTTTGAAATCTGGAATTCCGTAGCGCAATAAACCGCCGACTTTTTCGTCACGCTCAAAAACAGTCACTAAATGACCTGCGCGATTGAGTTGTTGTGCCGCCGCTAAACCTGCCGGACCAGAACCAATGACCGCTACTGATTTTTCTGATCGTACTTTTGGTGGTTTTGCAACGATCCAACCTTCAGCGAAAGCAGTTTCTACAATATTTTTTTCAATGTTTTCAATACTTACCGGGTCTTCATTAATGCCTAATACACACGCTTCTTCGCATGGCGCGGGACATAAACGTCCTGTAAATTCTGGAAAGTTGTTGGTAGCATGTAAAATTTCTGCTGCTTCTTTCCATTTTCCTTTGTAAACTTTGTCGTTAAAATCTGGAATTAAATTCCCCAACGGACAACCACTTTGACAGAAAGGAATTCCGCAATCCATACACCGCGCACCTTGATCTTGAAGTTCAGATTCTTCTAGTGGAATCGTAAATTCTTTGTAATTTTTTACGCGCTCTTTTGGAGCTTTATACGTTTCATCTTGACGTTTGTGTTCTAAAAATCCTGTTATCTTTCCCATGTGTTACACTGTTTCAAGTTGTTCTTTTTCTAATCGCATTAATGCTTGGCGATATTCTTCTGGCAATACTTTTATAAATTTTGGAAGATACATTTCCCAGCTTTCTAATATTCGTTTCGCTAATGGACTTGCCGTTGCTCGATGGTGATTTTCGATGAGTTCTTTTAGCTGTATTTTGTCTTCTTCTAGTTCAACCGCATCAATGTTTAGATTTTCTAAATTGCAGTTTTGAAGAAAGGTATTGTTGGTGTCTAATATGTACGCAATTCCGCCACTCATTCCTGCGCCAAAGTTGCGTCCTACATTTCCGAGAATGACCGCAATTCCGCCTGTCATGTATTCGCATCCGTGATCTCCAATGCCTTCAACTACTGCTTTTGCACCAGAGTTTCGGACGCAAAACCGTTCGCCTGCTTTTCCATTGATGTACACTTCGCCCGCAGTAGCACCGTATAAAGTTACATTTCCTGTGATGATGTTATCTTCAGGAATAATCGTGGAAACTTCGGGCACTTTGATGATGAGCTTTGCACCAGATAGTCCTTTTCCAAGATAATCGTTCGTGTTTCCGTGAACCGTCATGCTGATTCCTTTGGTGGCAAACGCACCAAAACTTTGTCCTGCCGAACCATTGAAATTGATGTTGATGGTATCTTCTGGTAAACCTTCCGCGCCATATATTTTGGAGATTTCATTACTTACAATCGCGCCAACTGCTCGGTCAATGTTTGTTATTTTTAAATCTAAGTGTGTTTTTTGTCGTCTGAATAATGCTTGATGCGCTTGTTTGATAATTTTGAAATCTAAATGATGTTCTAGGTTATGATCTTGCTGTTCTGTGTTGTACAGTTTTACATCGTCTGCAACCTCAACTTTGTGTAAAATTGGCGTTAGGTCAATTCCTGATGTTTTGTAATGTTCAATCGCTTTGTTTCTGTTTAATTTTTGCACTTGACCCACCATTTCGTTCACCGTTTTGAATCCAAGTTTTGCCATGATTTCGCGTAATTCTTGCGCCACGAAATACATATAGTTGACGACATGTTCTGGTTTTCCTTTGAATTTTTTACGCAATTCAGGATTTTGCGTTGCAATTCCGACTGGACAGGTATTTAGGTGACAAACACGCATCATGATACAACCCGAAGCGACTAATGGCGCTGTGGCAAACCCGAATTCTTCTGCGCCTAGCAAACACGCAATGGCAACATCGCGCCCTGTTTTTAGTTGTCCGTCACATTCTAAGACAATTCGATTTCTTAGATCATTCATAACAAGCGTTTGTTGCGCTTCTGCAATGCCTAATTCCCAAGGTAAACCTGCATGTTTTAGTGACGTTAGTGGAGAAGCGCCTGTTCCGCCATCAAAACCAGAGATTAACACGACATCTGCTTTGGCTTTGGCAACTCCCGCAGCAATCGTTCCCACTCCAATTTCTGAAACGAGTTTTACATTGATACGCGCTTCTCGGTTTGCCGATTTTACATCATAAATTAATTGTGATAAGTCTTCTATGGAATAGATATCGTGATGTGGCGGCGGCGAAATCAATCCAACATACGGTGTGGAATTTCTTGTTTTTGCGATTTCCGGATTGACTTTTGGCCCAGGCAATTGTCCGCCTTCACCTGGTTTTGCACCTTGCGCAATTTTGATTTGAATTTCATTTGCATTTGTCAAGTAGTTTGACGTCACTCCAAAACGTCCAGAAGCAACTTGCTTGATGGCAGAGTTTTTCCAATCGCCTTGCGAGCTTTTGTAGAAACGTTCTTGATCTTCGCCGCCTTCGCCAGAATTGGATTTTCCGCCAATTCGGTTCATCGCAATGGCTAAATTTTCATGCGCTTCTTTACTGATGGAACCGTACGACATGGCGCCTGTTTTAAAGCGTTTTACAATTTCTGTCCACGGTTCTACTTCTTCTATGGGAATTGGATCGTATTGATCAAATTCAAACAAACCTCTGATCGTCATTAGGTTTTTAGCCTGATCGTTTACTAAGTCCGAATATTCTTTGAACGTAGATGCTTTGTTCGTCCGCACTGATTCTTGCAATTTTGCCACCGTTAACGGATTGAACATGTGTTTTTCTTGTCCACGTCTCCATCTATATTCGCCACCAACTTCAATGTCTGCATTGACTTCATTGATTTGAAATGCTTTTTTGTGACGTTTTACAATTTCATGTTCTATTTCGCGCAAGCCAATTCCTTGAATACGAGTTGGCGTGTTTGGAAAGTATTTTTTAACCGTTGTGGTGTTGATGCCGATACATTCAAATAGTTGCGAACCACGATAGGAGTTTAAGGTAGAGATTCCTATTTTGTTCATTACTTTTAGAATGCCTTTTCCAATCGCTTTGTTGTAATTTTTGATAGCTTCCAAGTATTCTAAATCTGTAATATCTCCGTTTTCTACTTGTTTTTCAACGATTTCGTTCACGATATACGGATTTATTGCGCTTGCACCAAAACCAAATAGCAAGGCAAAATGATGTACTTCTCTTGGTTCTGCCGATTCAATGATTAGACTGATTTTTGAACGCTTTTTTAGTTTGTGCAATGCGTGATTTACATACGAACACGCTAATAATGCTGGAATTGGCGCACGTTTTTTATCTACATATCTATCGGATAGTATGATGATGTTTGCGCCATCGTCTATCGCTTTTGAGGCTTTAGACATTAGATTTTCGAGTGCAACTTCGAGTTCATTTAAACCTCTATTTACTTCGTATAACATTGAGATAGAAGCTACTTTGAAGTTTGGATTGCTGTCGTAATCTCTGATTTTATCTAAATCGTGTTTTGAGATGACAGGATTTTGAATTTTTAGCTTTTTGCAATGTTCCGCATTGATTTCAAATAGATTGACATCGCTTCCTAGCGTGAGACTGATGTCTGTGATTAATTCTTCACGAACACCATCTAACGGCGGATTCGTGACTTGTGCAAATAGTTGTTTGAAGTAGTTGTAGACCAATTGCGGTCTTTCCGAAAGAATAGCGATTGGCGTGTCACTTCCCATTGAGCCAATGGGTTCTTTTGCCGTTTGCGCCATAGGAAGAATGATCGTGTTTAAATCTTCTTGCGTATAGCCAAAGACAACTTCGCGTTTTTTTAAGTCAATTTCATCATATTTTATAGGTCCTTTTTTTGCGGAAATATCTCGTAAGTGTACTAGGTTTTCGTCCAACCATTTTCGGTATGGATATTTGGAAGCGATTTCTTCTTTGATTTCTTCATCGTTTACAATTCTACCTTCATTCATGTTGACTAGAAACATTTTTCCAGGTTCTAAACGCCCGTGAAATTCTACATTTTCAGGTTTTATGTCTACGACACCAGTTTCTGAAGACATGATGACGTTTCCGTTTTTTGTGACGGTATATCGTGAAGGACGCAATCCGTTACGGTCCAAAACCGCTCCGATAAAGTTACCATCTGTAAATGGAATCGACGCTGGTCCGTCCCAAGGTTCCATTACACAAGCATTGTATTCATAGAACGCTTTTTTAGTGTCTGACATGGTTGGATTTTTCTCCCAAGCTTCTGGCACTAACATCATCATCGCTTCTGGTAATGAGCGACCTGTCATGAGTAATAATTCTAACACCATGTCTAAGGTGGCAGAATCTGATTTTCCTTTTAGAATTGTGGGCATTATTTTTTTGATGTCGTCGCCAAATAAGGGACTTTCCATGATTTCTTCGCGTGAAAACATCCGCGATACATTTCCTCTTAGTGTGTTTATTTCACCATTGTGACAGATGTATCGAAATGGTTGTGCTAAATCCCAGGTTGGGAAAGTGTTTGTTGAAAAACGTTGGTGTACTAAGGCTAAGCGCGTATCTAAAACAGAGTCAAATAAATCCAGATAGTACGCATTGATATGTTCTGGTTTTAGCAAACCTTTGTATATGATAATTTTCGTTGATAAGCTTGGCACGTAGAAAAACTTCGATTCTGAGAGTTTTGAGTTGTAAATGGTATGTTCTGCAATTTTACGCGCCGCAAATAATTTCAGATTGAAGTCTTGATCGGATTGTTTTTTATCTGATTTTCCGACAAATAGCTGTTTGACAAAAGGTTCTGTTACTTTGGCAATTTCTCCCAAAACTTCACTATTTACGGGCACATCTCTCCAACCGATAAGTGTTAAACCTTGATTTTTAATTTCTTTTTCAAAGACTTCAATACAAAATTCACGTTGATTGTGTTTTTTGGGAAGAAATACGTTACTGACGGCATAATCACCCACATGAGGTAATTTGAATTCACAAAATTTTTCAAAGAATTTATGAGGAATATCAATTAAAATACCTGCGCCATCACCTGTAACGCCGTCCGAACTTACTGCGCCACGATGTTCAAGTTTGACTAAAATTTCAAGCGCTTTGTGAATAATGTCATTGGAACGTTTTCCTGTTAAACTACATATAAATCCTGCGCCGCAATTATCATGTTCAAATTCTGGCAAATACAGTCCTTGTTTCTTTAGCATAATCGTCTTGTTTTGGGTATAAAAAAGTGCTTTTTCAATACCTAATATAGAGTGTCATTTTTGAAGTGTCACTATGTCCAAATAATTATTTCGAGATTCGGAATTTTACGCCTTTTAAATACATTTTATACAATTTTCACGTGTTTATTTTAAGATATACACAATGTTAAAATATTCTGAAAAACACTTATTATTTGCGAAAACGTTTGCGAAAAATTGATTTCGTTAGATATTTTTCATCAAAATTATTAAAAACGTGTGAATTGTTTAAAATTCAAATTATTGATTTGTTAAAAAACATTCTTAAAAATAGTTAACCCTAAAAAAAATAGGGTTCAAAATTCTATTTTAACAAAAATGATTTATTAACCTCTATTTTTTTATGGGTGTAAATAAAGTTTATATAGATTTGAGTAGTGCTAACCCTAAAATTCAAATTTTATGAAACATGTATTTACACTCACATTGCTTTTAACTGTTTTAACGCTGAATGCGCAAGATAGCTCAGAGACTACAGACGCTCCTGTGAAAAAATTCACCTTTGGAGGAAGCGTAGACGCTTATTATAGAACAAATTTTACAGCTCCAAACGATGAAAATCAAATTGCACCTTCAACTTCTTTTGCAGATACTGCTGGTTTTTCATTAGGCATGGCAAATATTATTGCCGCTTATGAAAAAGGCAAAGTTGGTGCTGTTGCTGACTTAGTTTTCGGACCCAGAGGAGAAGCCGCAAGTGCCACCGTGTTAAATCAGTTGTATGCCTATTATAATGTAAGCGAGAAAGTAAAATTGACAATTGGTAAGTTTAATACCTTTTTAGGATATGAAGTGATTTCTCCGACAGGAAATTTTAACTACAGTACTTCGTATTTATTCTCTAACGGTCCATTTTCACATACAGGATTGAAAGCTGATTTTACATTGTCAGAAGATGTTAGCTTGATGTTAGGTGTATTTAATCAAACAGATGTTACCGAATTTAACCCAGACGGAAGTTATGCTGTTGGAGCGCAATTGGGCTACCGCAGTCAATTTTTAAACTTATTATATGACAAAGCTGGTTTAGGGTTTGAAGTAGATTATACAGGCGGATTTGATGCTACTGAAGACTTCTATGTTGGAATCAACGCAGCGTATACAGATAATGAAGGCGAAGGATTTTACGGAGTCAATATTTATCCGCAGTATAGCACAAGTGAATCTTTAACGATCGGATTGAGAGGCGAATTTTTTCAAACACAAAGCGATTTTGTAAGTGACGATCCAAGCGTTTTCGCAATAACGCTTACAGGAAGTTATGTGATTGATGAAGATTTAATTATTAAACCTGAATTCAGATTGGATAGTGGTTCTGAAGATATTTTTATTGACACCGATTTAATGGCAACCAAAAGCTTAGGTTCTTTTGTGTTGGCTGCTATTTATAAATTTTAATTATATAAAACACAAATAAGATAACTAATCAAAAAAATAATTACGATGGATAATTTTTTAACGATGTTACCAAATCTAATTACAATTCAAGACGCTGTACCCGCTACAACGAAAGATATTGCAGAAGCGGTAAGCGCAATTAATACAGATTTAGGAATGCTCTGGATGTTACTTTCAGGTATTTTAGTATTCTTTATGCAAGCAGGCTTTACGCTTGTTGAAACAGGAATGACACGTTCCAAAAACGCAGCGAATATAGCAATGAAAAATTTGCTTGATATCTGTGTAGGTTCATTAACCTATTGGCTTGTTGGATACTCTTTAATGTATGGCGACACTACGAACGGATGGTTTTTTTGGAGTGGATTAATGCAAGGTGAAGGTGCTGATTTATTCTTCCAAACGATGTTTGCCGCAACAGCCGCTACGATTGTTTCGGGTGCTATTGCAGGACGAACTAAGTATTCAACTTATGCAATTTTCTCGATAGTGATGACAGCGTTAATTTACCCAATTGCTGGTGGATGGCAATGGCAAGGATCTGGATGGCTGACAGAATTAGGTTTTATTGACTTTGCAGGATCGTCAATTGTACATTCTGTTGGTGGATGGGCTGCACTTGTCGCTGCATTTATGGTAGGCCCTAGAATTGGTAAATTTGTAGATGGAAAAGTAATTCCGATTCCTGGTCACAATCAAATTTTAGCAACCTTAGGAGTATTTATTCTTTGGTTAGGATGGTTTGGTTTTAATGGTGGATCGCAACTGGCTTGGGGCGGAGCTGATGCTATTGGAGCTTCTAACGTTGTTTTAATTACAAACTTAGCAGCCGCAGCAGGTGGTTTAGGCGCATTGATCACCACATGGATTTGGTACGGAAAACCTAATTTACCACAAACTTTAAACGGTGCATTGGCTGGATTGGTGAGTATAACCGCTGGCTGTGGAAATATGACTGCGGTTGGTGCTATTGTTGCCGGTCTTGTTGGAGGTATTATTGTAGTATTCTCGATAGAATTTATTGAAAAGAAACTTAAAATTGACGACGCCATCGGAGCCGCTTCTGTACATGGCGTTGCTGGTGCATGGGGAACACTTGTTATCGGCTTATGGGGCGTGAATGGTGAAGAAGGAATTGGTCTTTTTAATGGTGGCGGATTTGAGCAACTCGGCACACAAGCTATTGGCGTCTTAGCCTACGCTTTATGGTCAATTTTATTATCATTTATCATTTTAAAAATACTAAAATCTACGATGGGACTTCGTGTGACTGAAGAAGAAGAAATGGTTGGTTTAGACCTTTCTGAACATGGAGAAATTGCATACCCAGGAAAACGAAATAGAGGCTAAAAATAATTCTTATACCTGATTTAATTGTTCAAAAAACCTTCGAGATGTAAGTTTCGGAGGTTTTTTATTCGCACACAAAAAATAGTTCTTTTCAAATCATATTAAATTCATAACTTTAAACCTCTTAATTTTAACTTCTTTTTTATGAAAAAAATTACATGCACTTTGCTACTGTTATTGTGCTGTATTGCTTTTGGAAATGCACAAATTTGGAAACAATTACGTGGTGGCGGAAAAGGAAAAGAAATCTATAATGATAATGGAACGCTTTGGGTTATTGGTATTGACAATAGTGTTTTTTCATATAATGGTAGCAGATGGCAAGAATATCCAGGCCATGGAAAAGCATTAGACATTGCTGTACATAATGGAACTCCTTATATTATTGGACTGAATAATGGAATTTGGAAAGGAACTGGCTCTGGTTGGGTTCCTATGCCTGGCAATGGACTTGGAAAACGAATTTATAACGATAATGGTCAATTGTGGCTCATTGGCATCAATAATAATGTGTTCTCTTTTGATGGTAGCAACTGGAATTTATATCCAGGACATGGAAAAGCAATTGATATTGCTGCATACAATGGAATTCCATATATCATAGCCGAAGACGGAAGTATATGGCGTGGAAACGGAATGGGCTGGATAGAACTTCGCGGAAACGGAATTGCTCAAAAAATATATTGCGATCGTGGAACTGTTTGGGTTGTTGGTGTAAATAATGGAATTTTCTCCTACCGTTTCGGTCGTTGGAATGTATATCCAGGTGGCGGAAAAGCTTTAGATATTGCTGTGTATAGAGGAATTCCACATGTTATTGGACTCCAAAATAATATTTGGAAAGGATAAAAAAAGCTCTCTAAAAGGTTTTAGAAAGCTTTCCTTTAGTATAAATTTTAGATCTACGTATTGACAATTTTACCCGCGAGTGTACTAATTTAACGTGAGTTTGACATAAGTTTGTATGCACTAAAAAACCTATTCTCGATACGATTTTTTAGTTTGAATTACGTCAAATTAAATATTATTTGAAGTCAGAATATATTTTGAATGAAAATACCTAACAAAGCTACTTTGAAAGAATTTTGTATCGAAATTAGCTCGAACTCATGTTAATTTACTATACAAGTACAATCCAATTTACATTAGCTAAACAAAGATTATCTTTTTAACTAATAATCAAATAGTTACTGTAAATTTTCAGGTTTCTTTCCGAATCGTCGTGTATCTTCTTTCGTTAATAATTTAAAATTTTTCGCTCTTGGTAATTGGTGTAATGCTACATTGAATTCTTCTGGCAATCCAATTAATTGACGTGATTTTAAATCGATCCATGCGCCCATTATTTCACAACTTGCAAAGTTTTTTCCGTTGGAATCATAAAAATTATGAAGAAATTCAAAAAACATTCCGTCTTCACTCAATCCAGCAACTTCAAGTGATACACGCACAGGTTTTCCAGGAAACGCTTCTTTAAAATAGTATACATGTTCATAAAATACTACGGGACCAATATTATGCTTGGCTAATTCTTGTTGCGTAAAACCACTCTCTATCAAGAATCCCATACGCGTATGGCTCATAAAATTTATGTATGCAGCGTTGGCTAAATGACGATTTGCATCTAAATCACTCCAACGAATTTCAAATTCTTTAAAATACATTGTATATTTATTTTTTATTTTCAAAAATAACATGCCATTAGTTAAAAGTCATTATAATCCACCACTTATTTTTAAAAGTGGACATCTTTCTACCATTTATGCTGGTCTTTATAGAAATGTTTCTGGCGTTTATCAAAAGCGAGAACGCATTACGCTACACGATCAAGATTTTATAGATCTCGATTGGAGTTATGCCGCATATCATAAAAATGTTTCCAAACTGATCGTCATATTACACGGTTTGGAAGGCAATGCGCAACGTGCGTATGTAAAAGGAACTGCAAAATTATTCAACCAAAACGGATATGATGCTGTTGGTATGAATTTTAGAAGTTGTAGTGGAGAATTAAATCGTTTGTATCGCTCCTATAATGCAGGTGCTACCGATGATTTAAGAGAAGTTATTGAACACATCTTGACGAATTATCCAAACTATTCACACATCGTTATCAAGGGTTTTAGTTTGGGCGGAAATATGTTGTTGAAATATTTAGGCGAAGCCATTCGAGTACCAAAAGAGGTAAAAGCAGGAATTGCTGTGTCTGTTCCGTGCGATTTAGAAGGTTCGTTAGGACAAATGAATCGTGTTGAAAACTTTTTATATGCGCGTATGTTTCTCAAATATCTTCAAAAAAAGTTAATAGAGAAACACGCCGCTTTTCCAAGTTTAATATCATTAGACGCTATTAAAAAAGCAGATTCGTTATTAAAAATTGATCATTTATATTCGTCTAAAGCACATGGGTATACAGACGCTTTTGATTATTATAACAAATGTTCTTCGCGACAGTTTTTGCCGTATATAAAAATTCCCACCTTACTTATCAATGCTAAAAATGATTCTTTTTTGTCGGAAGAATGTTATCCAATTGAAGAAGCTGAACAGAATAAAAACCTCCATTTAGAAATTCCAAAATACGGCGGACATGTTGGTTTTTTTGATGAAAATAATATCTATTACACTGAAAAAAGAGCGCTCAACTTTGCTACTTTGGTCTAAAATGTGAGTTTTGTTGATGAATTCGGATGGCTTTCTGCGATAATAAAATTCCAACGGCTAACGACATAAAAGCTCCAATAGAAATTCCTGGAATATAATTGATAAACAAGAAGAAATCATAAACTCCGTGAAAAAGCGTTGCCAAGGCTAACCCGATAAGATTGTACCTAACACGATGTCTAGAAAATTTTGCTTTTCCCATGTAATACCCCATAATAATTCCAAAAGTTGCATGCGCAGGAACGGCTGTAAAAGCTCTGTACAACGCAATTTCTATTCCTCCTTGAAAGGCATACGCTAAGTTTTCTGTAACGGCAAAACCCATAGAAACCATAATGGCATACATGATTCCGTCATAAGGCTCGTCAAATTCTTTGTGATTTTGCGCAAAATAGCGCACAAAAATATACTTGCTAAATTCTTCAACCAACGCTACTACAAAAAAGGCTTTGCAAAATTGAATCCAAACAACAGGTTCTTCTAATTGTGGATAATAACGTGAAACAAAAAAATTCGAGGCAGACGCAATTAAAATACTGCCAATAGCGCCCAATAAAAAACAGATAAATAGTAAATGCCGCGGTTCCTTATCATATTTATCGCTATAATAAATATAAATTATAATCAACAGCGCTGGAGCAATAGATAATAATAATAAAGGCATTAGGTCGTTTTGTCAAAAATAAAAAAACGAACGATATAATGAACGTTTTCTAAAGGTTTATCATCACATTTCTTCTTAAAAATTTCTATGACAAACCTGAATCTGATTTTAGAAAAGTCTTGAAAACATACAGAATAGCCACCTAGAAACAGAAGCATTGTCGCTATTTTTACTATTTTTGTCGTTATGATAAAGTCTATGACCGGATTCGGAAAGTCTGTGGAACAACTTCCGTCTAAAAAAATAACCATCGAGTTAAAATCGTTGAACAGTAAGAGCTTGGATTTGAATGCTCGAATTCCTTCTTCATACAGAGAAAAAGAATTGGCAATGCGTAAAACAATTGCGGCTACTTTAGAAAGAGGAAAAGTTGATTTTTCTTTGTATATAGAAGCGACTGCGGAAGAAACTTCTACCGTCATCAACCAAGCCGTTGTAAAAGGATATATGCGCCAACTTCTTGATGTTGAGCCAGCAGCAGACAATATAGAGTTGTTAAAAATGGCCGTTCGCATGCCCGATTCATTAAAAACCGAACGGGAAGAAATAGACGAAAAAGAATTTGAAGTCATTGAAAACGCATTGCAATACGCCATTAAAGAACTAGACAAATATCGTTTAGAAGAAGGAAAAGTATTGGAAGAAGAGTTTTTATTGCGTGTACAAAATATTTCAACTTTATTGAATAGTATTATTGCAATGGATGACGAACGCATGACTTCCGTCAGAGGAAGACTTCGCAAAGCATTGGATGATTTAAAAGAACAAGTAGATGAAAATCGTTTTGAGCAAGAATTGATTTATTACTTAGAAAAATTTGACATTACCGAAGAAAAAGTTCGATTGGCAAATCACTTAGATTATTTTTCAAAATCATTGCATTCTACGGATTCTAACGGTAAAAAATTAGGTTTTATCACACAAGAAATTGGACGTGAAATCAATACGATTGGTTCTAAATCCAATTATGCGCCTATGCAACAATTGGTCGTGCAAATGAAGGATGAATTGGAGAAAATAAAAGAGCAACTTTTAAACGTGTTGTAAATGAATAGAGGAAAGCTCATTGTATTTTCAGCACCTTCTGGCGCAGGCAAAACGACCATTGTTCGTCACTTGTTAACGCTCCCTGAATTGAACTTAGAATTTTCTATTTCTGCAACATCTCGCGAAAAACGTGGTACGGAAGAAGATGGAAAAGATTATTATTTTATGTCCACAGAAGCATTTAAACAACATATAAAAAACGATGCGTTTGTAGAATGGGAAGAAGTATATCGTGATAATTTTTACGGAACACTGAAAGCCGAAGTACAACGTATTTGGGACATGGGAAAGAATGTAATTTTTGATATTGATGTTTCTGGTGGATTACGCATTAAGCGAAAATTTCCAGAAGATACGTTGGCAATTTTTGTAAAACCACCTAGTATTGACGATTTAAAAATACGCTTGAAGAAACGCAAAACTGAAAGCGATGACAAAATTAATATGCGTATTGCAAAAGCGTCTTCTGAGTTAGCTACTGCACCATTATTTGATGTAATTATTGAAAATGGAGAACTTTCAAAAGCGTTGCTAGAAGCGGAAACTCTCGTTTCAAATTTTGTGAATACCAAACAAAAAGATGCTGAATGAAAATAGGCTTGTATTTTGGTACATTTAATCCAATTCATATTGGACATTTGGCAATTGCCAATCATTTAGCAGAATACAGCGACTTAGACGCCATTTGGATGGTGGTTACGCCACACAATCCGTTTAAAAAGAAAAGTACCTTGCTGGCGAATAATCATCGCTATCAAATGGTGATGATTGCTACGGAAGAATACCCAAAGATTGAGCCAAGCAAGATAGAATTTGACTTACCACAACCGAATTATACCGTACATACCTTAGCACATTTACAAGAAAAATATCCAACGTACGAGTTTTGCTTGATTATGGGCGAAGACAATTTAAAAAGTTTGCACAAGTGGAAGAATTACGAAGTCATTTTAGCAAACCACGATATTTATGTATATCCTAGAATTTCTGAAGGAACGGTAGAACATCAATTTGAAAATCATCCTAAAATTCATAAGGTGAATGCGCCAATTATGGAAATTTCTTCCACCTTTATTCGCAAAGCAATTAAAAATCAAAAAAATTGCAAACCCTTGTTGCCACAAAATGTTTGGGAATATATAGATGAAATGAATTTTTATAAAAAATAGATACGTTTAGACTCCTTGGATTGTTGGACTTCTTAGACTTTTTTAATTTGAAAGCATCTCGACTGCGCTCGATGTGACAAATTTAAGGTTACTCAATTTTTGTATATAAATGTTCTTCATCGTTTTCCATATCAACCAACACTAAAACACCATCATTATTTTCATTAACGCCTTTCAATTCGTAGCATTTTGAAAACTTCCCTTGATCGTCAGTCATTTTCATAAATAACGAACCATACGCGCTATGTTCATCACATTGTGTAGCAACGGTATAATGGTAGCGTTTATGGACTTTATCTGCATAATAATCTTTTCCAATTCCGTTTTGAAGAAATTCTAACTTGTATGCTGGGTTTTCTTGTGAAACCCAAGCACCAACAATTTCCTTTTTGGGCATGACAAAAGAGGTAATTCCCATAAGGATCAATAACAATACAGCAAGCGGAATAATAATTAGAGGACGATAGCTTCTCATGATATTGGTTTATTTAGAACGCAATATTAGATATTTTAATAGGTATGAAGCAAGGGTATTTTTCCCCTTTTTTGTAGGTATTAGCGCTTTTAAGCACCAAAAACTGTAATAAAATATAATCTCAACAATATTACATAAAAAGAAAACCGTCTTCACAAGTGTGTGAAAACGGTTTTCTAAACTAAATAACCAACCAAAGTCTTTCTATTTTTATTTCTTAAAGTCGTCCTTATTGAACTTCTTATTGATAATTTTTTTACGTTTTTTATCGGTCTGTTTCAATTGTGTTGAACTTCCATCTACGGACGAACGTAAAAATTGTATATATCCTCTTCCTTGAAATTCGTACGTTGTTCCAGAATCTGGGTGAAACAACTCAATGTTTCCGTCATCTATAACGTTCAATTCAAAATATTCATTGTCCAGATAATCATAATCTAATGTTAAAACTTTTGAATATGGATCGCCTTGCACATCATATACCGTATAAATTCCTTCATAATCGTATATTAAATCCGAAATAGGCGTGTTTACATCATCTGTTGAGGATAAAAATGTATCATCATTTCCACCAGCCAAAAAGGTTAAAAAGTTTTCATTATCAAACGCGTTTAGCATTCCAGCCTGACTTGTGTATGTTTTTTTCCATGCCGTAAATTCTTGTAATAAATAGTGAATATTGTCATAGAATACAAAGTCGTAATCAAAATTTGCACGTTGATATCCTGTTAAATAATAACTTGTATTTGTTACCGTATCAACCATTCGAATTCTGTTTGTGCTAAGTTGATCTACTCGCAATGGATAATATCCATCAATATCATGATCGATATCTACATAATTAAAATCTGTTCCGTAAATTCCAACATCAATTCCATAACCGTTTCCGTTGGTGCCAATTCCTGAAATATTATTATTTGCATACAAAGTTCCGTTGATAAATGAAACTGTAAACGCTCGTTGCAAAAATGGAACTTCACCATTTCCGGTCGTTTCATTGATATTTACATACCATAATTCATACGAATTCAATAACTGATTTAACGTAATTCCTGGTGGCTCAATAATTGGATCTTCCACAAGAACTTCTGTATAACATGAGCTCATTATAGCGCTAACCAATGTAATTGTTAAGAGTAATTTTAGAGTCTTCATAAGCCAATCATTTTAATGTTGATGTTTTATAGTATTCAAAACACATGCCAAAAAACTAAACTCTTGATTTTCAAGCATACGCTAAGAGTAATATTTTCCGTATTTTTGAATCATAGATCAACAATTTATGGACAAAGAATTAAAATATGCTGTTTTTGGCGCTGGAAGTTGGGCAACCGCTATTGTAAAAATGCTTTGTGAAAACTTAGACGAAGTCGGTTGGTACATGCGAAGTGTATATACAAAAGAGCATCTACGAAAAGAACAACACAATCCGAGTTATTTAAGTTCGGTTGAATTTAACATTAACAAGTTAAAACTTAGCAACGACATTAATGAAACTGCCAAAGATGCCGATGTATTAATTTTTGTCATTCCGTCTGCTTTTATTCATGACGAATTGAAAAAGCTAACGGTTGACATTTCTAATAAAATCATTGTTTCTGCCGTAAAAGGAATCATTCCAGAATCTGGATTGTTGGTGGGCGAGCATTTTCATGATATTTACAAAACGCCTTTTGAAAATATTGCCGTGATTGCCGGACCTTGTCATGCGGAAGAAGTCGCTCTCGAACGTTTATCATATTTAACCATTTCCTGTGCCGATCAAAAGAAAGCACAAAAAATTGCTGATGCCTTGGCAAGCGATTATATTAAAACCAAAACGAGCGATGATGTTATTGGCACCGAATATGCCGTCATGTTGAAAAATATCTATGCCATTGCTGCCGGAATTGCACACGGATTAGGGTATGGCGATAATTTCCAAAGTGTATTGATGAGTAACGCTATTCGCGAAATGAAACGCTTTATCAAAAAAATGCATAAGATGAAACGAAACATTAATAATTCAGCGTATTTAGGCGATTTATTGGTGACTGGCTACTCGGTATTCTCTCGAAACAGAATGTTCGGAAACATGATTGGAAAAGGCTACACAGTTCGTTCTGCGCAATTGGAAATGAATATGGTTGCAGAAGGTTATTACGCGACCAATAGTGCTTTTTTATTGAATCAGAAAAATGCTAAAAAAACACAAATGCCAATTATCAATGCCGTGTATGCTATTTTGTATCAGAATAAAGATCCCAAAAAAGTTTTTCAAAAGTTAACGGAAAAGTTGGATTGATGTTTCAATTTGAAGATGTGTTAATGTGTTGATTTGAAAATGGATTCCTGCCTACAAAAGAATGATAAAAAAGTCTCAAGAAAAATCTAAAAGCGAAGCGGTCTTGCGTCTAAGAGCGTTAGCGATCTAACAGTCTACTTCACCAAAATTCCCTTAGTATTCATTAACGGAATTTCTTGAAACGCGTTTTTATTGATGGTGTTTTTTCTGAAAATAAATTTTTTGTCATACATTTTTCCGCCTTCAAAAAAAGTTACTCTAAACTCGTTGTTTAGGGCAAAAACATCTTCTTGCAACCATTCTGCTTTTGCGAACGATTTTGCCGGTAGTTTTGCCAATTTATGACGCATTAAGGAGGTTTCTCGTTCCGCATCATAGCCACGAGAAACAATTAATACCATTTCTAAATCAACATTTTTGTCGTTGATGATATATGCGTTCCAGTCGTCTGTTTTGTAGATTTCGTTGTATTCTTGTACCACAGCCATGTACACGCCTTCTACTTTTGGAATTTCAATGTCTTTTTTCATGAAATTTATAATGCCGATTTGAATTGCGCTAAGAAACGCACATCATTTTCACTTAATAAACGAATGTCGCCAATTTGGTGTAATAACATCGCAATACGATCAATTCCGACACCAAAGGCAAATCCTGAATATTCTGTTGGATCAATGCCACAATTGGTCAATACATTTGGATCTACCATTCCGCAACCTCCAATTTCTAACCAGCCTGTTCCTTTGGTAATTTTATAATCGGTTTCTGTTTCCAATCCCCAATACACATCAATTTCTGCACTTGGTTCCGTAAACGGGAAATACGAAGGACGCAATCGAATTTTTGACTTTCCAAACATTTCTTTGGTGAAATGTTGCAGCGTTTGTTTTAAGTCTGCAAAACTAACGGCTTTGTCAATATATAATCCTTCTATTTGATGAAAAAAGCAGTGAGAGCGTGCCGATATCGCCTCATTACGATATACTCTTCCTGGAGAAATCGTACGAATTGGCGGTTGATTATTTTCCATGTATCGAACTTGTACCGAACTGGTGTGTGTTCGCAATAAAATATCTGGATTTGTTTGAATGAAAAAAGTATCCTGCATATCACGTGCTGGATGATATTCTGGAAGATTCAACGCAGTAAAATTGTGCCAATCGTCTTCGATTTCTGGACCTTCCGACACATTAAATCCAATGCGTGAAAAGATATCTGTAATTTGATTTTTTACTAATGATATCGGGTGACGCGCGCCAATTTCAATCGGTTGAGCCGGACGTGTTAAATCGCCATACACACCTTTTTCTTCTGCATTATTTTCCAACGCTTCTTTTAATGCGTTTACTTTTTCTTGAGCGACTTCTTTTAATTTGTTAATCGTTTGCCCAAATTCTTTCTTTTGTTCATTTGGAACATTTTTAAACTCTGCAAAAAAATCATTCAACAGTCCTTTTTTACCTAAGTATTTAATTCTGAAGTTTTCAATATCTTCTTTTGCTTTTGTAGTAAACTTTTCTACCTCAGCAATATGTTCCTTAATCTTATCAATCATGACGATCTTCTTAATTTAGCAAGCAAATTTACACAAAACTAGCGTATACCAATAATCATTTAAAATAAACTGCATAATTCGTTTCAAACAATAATTAGTATTATTGAATGTATTCCTTTTCCAAAAAGTAATTTACAATGGCTTCTTTCATTAAAACCGTTTGTTCTCCTGCTTTTAACGTTGGCAATTGCTCTTTAAAAGTATAATGTGGCCAGCCATCATCATCAAAATAGTCAAATTCGTAATATCCATACGGTTCCAACAAACGACAAATAGCAATGTGCATGAGATTTACTTTTTCGTCTTTTTTGAATGTTTTATGAATTTGACCCAATTCTTGAACGCCAATTAAGTAGATAATTGCATCCAAATCGAGCGTGTCGCCTTCCGCAAATTGAAGCGTTAGTTTTTCTACCACTGCGTTCCAGCGTTCCTTTAGCTGTTCATCTCTTGCCATTATTTCGTTCTTTTTCAACTGCAAAGGTACTTAACACTTATGGAAAAAACTTAAAAACTGCTTTTAATATGTACTAAAACACTTTGTAGAAAAGTTCTATATTTGTTAAAACTCGGTTTTTATGAATATGATAGATATCATTTTGGGCGGATTGATTTTGTTTGGATTTGTGCGCGGATTGATGAAAGGACTTTTTGTAGAAGTTGCTTCGTTGGTTGCTTTGATTGCTGGAATTTATGGTGCGATTCATTTTTCGTATTTCGCTGGCGATTTTTTAAAGGAAAGTTTTCAAAGTTGGGAAGAAAAATATATTAATTTAACAGCTTTCGCCATTACGTTTGTAGTCATTTTAATCATAATTACCATGGCTGGAAAGTTGCTGACGAAAATTGCCGATTTTGCTTCACTAGGAATTTTAAACAAATTGTTGGGTGGTGCGTTTGGCGGATTGAAAGTTGCCGTCATGTTAGGTGCTATTTTAGTGTTTTTTGACAGAACCAATAATACCATGGAGTTTGTCGCAAAGGATAAAGTGGAAGATTCCGTATTATATGAACCTGTAAAAGAAGTTGGCGGATTTGTGTTTAAATACGTTTTAGAAGAAACCAATACAACTATTGATGATGAAAAAGATCCTGAAAAAGAACAAGAACAATTGCAGGACGATTTAAAAACGATTGAAGAAACTGAAAAACAATAAGTATGTGTGAAAAATGTGCAAATCCAGAAATTCAACATCTTACTGTTGAAAACGCTGTAAAACCGTTTCTAAAAAAGCTGAATACGACTTCTTTGAAAGGAAAGGTTAAAAAAATAAAAACAACTTCGAACTAATATTATAAAAATACCATCAACACATGTGCAAACATTGTACGCCACTTACCGTAAAAAATTTCTTTTCACAAGAAGACTTTGGAGATTTTGACAAAATACTTCAAGCAAAATGCGTTGACGGAACCTTTGTTCGCGTCGTAAATTCAGACGAAACTAAAAACTCAATGTATAATGATAAAGATTTTTACCAATGTACATTTTGTGAAACAGATTGGGTTTTGTTTTTTGAAAGTCGTTCAGAGCGTGGCTATTTTTTACCTTTAGATGGAGTTACCACGTATGAAAACAATCAAACAAATGAAGCGAATGGTAATTTTAAAACATTTCAAGTCAAAAGAAGTAAAAGTTGCGGTTGTTGTTTACTCTTAATTCTTTTATTCCTCGGATTGATTATTTATGGACTCTATAGTTTGATTGCTTTCTTGTTTGATTTGTTGTTTTAATTGATGACTATTCTACTAAAAATTACTGCAACTACAGTTTCAGCATCTAAGAAATGAATTCTTTTTCGTCAATTATTAGTTAATTGCAGACAGAATAATATGCTCGTTTTTTAAACATGAAATGTTGAAAATATAAATGTTTTAGCTAAAAATTAAGTTAAAAAGTTACGCTTATACAAAAAAATCAACGCTTGTACATTTTATTCTTTGTTTAAAAAAGCATTCTGTACTTTTAAATAAGTACTTCCCTTTCCATAACCGAAAAATAGTCTCTAGTAGATCGTTTTACATCATCACTTTAAGTGGATGACAAGCTAGCTATGGAATATTTTTAAAACAAATAATAAGTATGAAAATAATAAAACAAATGTGTAAACGATGGAAAATGTAAACATATTAACGAGTTATCTAAACCCAAAAAAATATACTGCCCAAAGCAGACATAAAAACATATATCATATAATTAGGATTGACAGTGATTTTTTAGATGAAAATCAAAATGTTTTATCCGAAAATATTACTAAAATTATTAGTAATGAATTACCAATAACTTATGGACTTAATGGAGGTTTCATGCTAATAAATATTGATTATCCGCTAGTTGTCACTAGAGATGGAGATACTATTGATTATTATTTTGAGAGAAATCAAAATGGTGTAATTACGTATGTAAGTTTGAAACATGCTTTACTCCCAAATACAAATGAAAGTCATTTTCTTCCTTATGATCATTTGACTTTTACTCCTATAGAGTTACAATATTTACATTATTATCATATTGAACAACAAAAAATTTATTCTGTAGAAATTGCACTTCCTGAAATTACCCTTTTCTGACATAAGACATTAGATTATAACCCAAAGCATCTTGGCGGACTTACCAATGGAACGCACGAATTGAATTATAAAAATGCTGCTGGCTATACCAATGTGCCAATAGAAATTATTATTGGAGAACTTTTAATGGAGCAATCTAGGGAAGAGTTTAAAAAACGGATTGTCAATGTAAATTTGTATCCACAAGCAGGAAAAGTTTATTGGTATCCAAGAGTTATAATGGAGCATGGAAAAATCACTTTATACTACGAGTATCACAAAATACTGAATGATCATTTTGAAATTCCGTTTACTGATGGACGTTTACAACCTGCTATAAAGCTTGTATTCAATTATATTGAAGGTTTCTTAGCATTTATGCAACTTACCTATTTTACAAATGGGGTATCTCTATTAGATCTTTGGGAAGGTTCTGGTTTTAGAAAAAAAGATTTCTTTGCAGACTATGTGGAAATTATTCTTGAATACTTAAAACTCAATGAAGATCATATTTATGGGATTCTTACCATTTTGTATTATGTTCCGACTGATTTCTTTATCAAAGAACAAAAATTATTCAAAAAGAAAGGAACTGACACTACTATATTAGGAGAAGAATTTATTTGGTCATGTATTGACAACGTATTAAAAATACCAATATCAAATTATACAATAAATGTAGAAGACATTACGTTGAAATTATTCGAGATTTTAAGATTAATTCAAGCGCATAAAGGTTATAAAGACGAAGAAAAAAACGATCATATACTCAACGAATTACTTAGAAGAAGATTTAAGGGGCAAAGTTACTTACTTGCTTTTTACGATAGAATGAACACTAGTAATTTTGAGAGATACAATTACTTAATTTATAAAATTTGGAGAAACAGTTCGTATATCAATCCTGAAAAAAGCATCTATAAAGAGACAACATATCTTACTAAACTTACTGATATCGAAAAGAAAGACAAACAGAAACCACCAAGAATGTTGGCGTATGAAACTGATAAAGTAATTGGATTTTACACAAGTGACATTAATACCGAATTTGATGAAAAAGAAAATATTGTATTCACTCCTGATGCAAGTTGGCTTGATGACGGTTTTAGACTTATATATGGAAAAGAGAAGGCAAGAGGAATTACAGCGCTTATAGAAGGTAACTGGGAAATTACATATCATCCTTTGTATCCAATATTTCTACCAAACCCTTCTGATAAAAGTGCTATTCAAGTTCAGAAAATTTCGCCAGCATTATTAATAAAAGCAAGTGAAGACAAAGCATTTTGGAGCAATGTAGGCACAACTGTTTCCTATACATTTGATATACTTACGACACTTTCTGGTGTTGGAAATTTAGCAAAGTTTCGACATTTGGCCCGAATTGCAGATGCTGCTGGCTATATTAAAAATGGTATTCGACTTAAAAATACGTTCTATGTATATAAAGCGGCAAAAGGAACGCTGGCTGCTGTAGAAATATCAAGTGGAACCATTAATATATTATTACGAATAACTGGGTTAGACGAAACCGCTTTTGGACAAGCATTAACTAATTTTCTATTTTGGATGGAAATGCTTACTTTGTCTGTAGATCTTACGGATGCTATTTCAGGAGGATTAAAGACAAATGCTAAAATATTATCAACTGTAGAGTCAGATAAATTAAATAAAATACTTGATGACCTTGTTGCCGCAAAACAAATTGACGAAGCGGATAAGGCTAGGGTTTTACAAGAATTAAACAACATTAGTGCTGACTATGCTAAATTTACAAAAAATATTGATTATGTTAAAGGAAGAAAAATAGATGTAAAAGATCTTGATGTCTATAGAAGTATAATTGAATCCAAAGGAGGAAGATTAAAGTTTATCGATGAATCTGATCGTATTATTAGACTAAAAAGAGAAAAGAATTTTGACGCCGCTTTCTTTCCCGAAGATATACCTCCTACAATATGGATTCCTAGAGATGCAACAGATTTGCTTATATTTCATGAAACGATGCATTTTGAAGATTTCTTAAGAAGGGGAAAAGAAAATTACCTAAGAGGAGCTAGTAGGAAATTAAAAACTGGTGAATTCATTGAAGTTTCCACTAGAGATGAATTAATAAGATCTTATTTAAGAGAGAAATATGTCTTGGAGAGAGTTCTAGAAACTCAAGAAAAGTGGTTAAAAAAGTATGGAAAACCGAGATGGACAGAAAGAGAGATTAATGCTAGTATAAACTATTTCTATGAAGACTATTATTTTAAATGCATAGAAAATGGAATAGATGTCACCAAATTAACTTTAAAATAAATTTTATGGATACAGATAAATTATTTGAAAAATTACATAAAAAAGCTATGGGAACTTTAGATTATGTAAACAATCTGACAAGAGAAGAAAGGCAAGAAATCAAGGAAAAAGAAGAATTTCTCAGTAAAAAAGTAAAAGTATTATTAGATAAAAAAGGAATTGCTATTTCAGATATTGACACCTCTTTTCATAAAAGTTTCAAAACAAAAGATGATGAAATAATTGATGCCTTCAATACTGTTTATACCTCTTCTATTACACAAAGAGCTAATTCTATCACAACTAATGCAGAAACAATGGAAATGCTATATGTTAGAATTGGTGTCATGAAGTTTTACAGTATAAAAGATTTTTTTGACCTAGAACAATGAAAATAACTAATAATATTGTGGTTATACTTAATAATAAACTATGAAACCACGTATAGAAAAATTACTCTCTGAAATGATTTCTTTTAAAGAAAATAGAGAGTGTAAGGAAACTGACACATGTATAAAAAAAGCGTTTGAAAAAATAGGAAAAGAAATTCTTTTTTTTCGTATTTCCAATCTATTATACTGGATTGATCCAAAGTTTCATCATTCAGATACCGATTTGAAAAAATACCTTCTCTATGAAGATTTTATGGATCTTGAGGATTTCGAGGAACTCCATGGGAAATTCACCTTAGTTTTCAAACACATACCTGAATTAAGTGAGATTTTTGCACTAAAAGAGCAACATATTGAATTTAATAGATCTTTAACTGAAAGTGATATTCAAGAAATATATGAGTATGTTATACCATTTACCATTTGAATTTACTGGAATAAAACACCCTTTTTTCCATTCTTCTTCACTAAAAAAAGAAACCGTAGCGATGGCTATGCTTTAATTTTTTAGCTTGAATAAAGAAAAAAATTATTATTTTCTTTTACAGTAAATTCAAACTATAAATGGTATTAGAATAAATGATATTATTAATCCTAGAGATGTAACTCGTTATTATAGGGCGAAAAAGTAAGTTTAAAACTTATAAACACAAACCCAGCCAAACTCCAAAAGTTTAGCTGGGTTTTATAATATCTGTACTTAGCAATTCAAATCTATACTCAATAGTTCTACTGAGTTCATCGAAGTGCAATTTTTTCCTGAATTGACGTTTTCACGAAACCGTATCCTTCACATTCGCTTTTATCCATTGTAAACAGGCTTCAAACGACTTAAAACAATCTTCTTCCGGAATTAAATCGGGAATGATATCAATACGTTCCATCATATATTTTGGCTGTTTTGGAATGTTGACAAACAATACTTTTCGTCCTGCACTTTTTAAATCGATCAGAATATCTTCTAACGCATATAATCCAGATTGATCAATGTATTGCATTTTTCCCATACGAATGATAACTGTACGCGCTGTATCGGGTAATTGTTTGGAAAGTGCTTGAATTTCACTGGTAGAACCAAAAAATAAAGGTCCTTTGATGTGCTTGATAAAGACTTCTTCTTTTAAATTTTCTGGAAACTGCATTTCATCTTCCCAAGTTTCTTCCCGTAAGGTTTTAATATCAGAACCTTTTGCGGTAATATCGCCAATCTTTTTCATAAACATTAACGACGCAATGATCAATCCGATTCCTACAGCATAAATTAAATCCCAAAAAGTAGATAACGTAAGTACAATCAACATAATCAATACTTCCGAACTTAGTTTTAAATTGAAACGTCCAATTCCAAATTTCATATCTTTTGGCAAACTTGGAATGGCGCGTAATCCTTTATAATCCATCACGCCAATTCCGACGGTGATTAAAATTCCTGCTAAAACTGCTGCTGGAATTTTGGAAGCAACCGGACCTAACGCAAGTAAAATGATTAATAATAAAACACCTGCAATCATTCCTGAAAGCTTCGTTTTTCCTCCTGAATTGATATTGACAACCGTACGAATGGTGGCTCCAGCACCCGGAATTCCTCCAAAGATGGCGGCAATAGAATTTCCAATTCCTTGTCCCATCAATTCTTTATTCGGTTGATGTTTTGTTTTGGTCATATTATCTGCCACAACACTGGTCAATAAAGAGTCAATCGCGCCCAATAACGCCAAGGTCAACGCTGTAAAAATATACGGCGTAATACTTCCCAAACTAAATCCTGTAAAGATTTCCATGTTGGGCATTGGAAAATCGCCTGTAATTTGCTCAATAGGTTTGTAATTGAGTCCGAATCCGACAGCAATTCCCGACATGACAATGAGCGCTACCAACGTACTTGGAATGACTTTGGTTATTCGCTTAAAACCATAAATAATAAAGATAGTTCCTAGTGCTAAAATGAGTTCTAGCCATTTGATATTTTTGAGCGCACGCGGCACTACTTTCAATGCGCCCAACACTCCTGAAGCATTATTTTTTGCAAGTGTTTTTGATTTTGTTAGAATATCGTCTTGAGAAATTTGCTTTGCTCTTTCTATGGTTTTTTTGAAGTCTTCCAAAACTAAAATTCCTTCATCTTTCTGTTCTCTCAGAATTCCTTCTAAAATGACTTCTTCCGCTTGCGGTTTAAATTTGCTCACGTATTCCATATCTTCTTTTGGATAATATCCGATTGAAGGTAAGATTTGTGTAATGAGAATGATGACACCAATAGCCGTCATAAATCCAGAAACGACCGGATACGGAATGTATTTTATGTACGTTCCCAAGCCCAAAGCTCCTAAACCAACTTGAAATAAACCTGCTAATAAGAAAACGGTCAAAATTGCGGGAAGTGCTTTGCTAATATCACCTTCATTTGTTGCAACAATTCCTGCGATGACGACCATACTTACGGCAGTCATTGGTGCGGTTGGTCCAGAAATTTGCGTGTTCGTTCCTCCAAATAAAGCCGCAAAAAATCCAATAAAAATGGCGCCATATAATCCTGCACTTGGTCCTAAACCTGAGGAAACTCCAAAGGCTAATGCTAATGGTAAAGCAACAATTCCTGCGGTAATTCCTCCAAAAGCGTCGCCTTTGATATTAGAGAATAATTTTTTCATAATTGGTGGTTATTGTGGAATCGTGCTAAGTTAGCGCATAAATTATAATTCCTTGACGTCTTCTGCGATAATCCAACCAATTTTTCCATCGATAAGTTGAATTTTTTTCCAGTTGTCTAAGGTGTCTACTATTTGAACCTTTGTACCTTCATGCAATACAAAAACCTCATCACTTCGCAAGTTTGGTTCTGCTTTTACAGCTGTTTCTTGTGCAAATATAATGGCAGGACGATCTTTTTGTGCTTTTCCATATTGTTGAAAAGCAATGGCAACCGTTCCTAAAATAAAAAGAAAGGCTATAAAACTGATGATGAAGTAGATTCTTTTTTTCAAGGTTTCATAAGCAAATTGATATAATAAGAATGAAATTACACATAAAAACCCGCAAATAACCGCAATCCAAGCCCATTGATTGTATGAAAATTTCCCTGTGATATTTCCAATAAATTTAGAAAGTTGTGTTTTGGGTAAGGGTTCAATGGCGTCAATCGTCATGTTTCTAGCAAAGTCCAAATTGTTTAAAATATCTTTATCATTTGGCGAAAGCTGTAAGGCTTTTTCAAAATAATAAATACTTGGCCCAATTTCGTTGCTTTTGTAATATGCGTTCCCGAGATTGTAATAAATAGCCGCAGAATGATTTCCTGTTTCTAAAATGGATTTGTATTGCGGAATCGCTTCGGCATAATTTCCTTCATTGTACGCTTTGTTTGCCGCTTCAAATAAGGTTTCATTGGCGTTTTCTTGTCCAAATACGAGCGCGCAACTAGAAATGAGCACGAGCAGCAAATAGGTGATCTTAGTTTTCATTTCTTTCTACTTAATTTGTTTATCAATTTGCGAAATGGTTTGCACCGATTTTTCGTAATCTTTCGTGATGGTTCCGTCTGTTGCTGGCGTATAGCGAGCAAATTCGCAACTTTCTAATAATCCTATAAAATCTCCTACCGTTTCTTCTTTTACCGAACGTTCTGTGAGTAATTGACTGATTTTTTCTTTACTAAATTCAGAAGTTTCTATGCTGAGTTTTGCTCGTAAATAGTTGTGCAAAGCACGTTCTAATACTTCGTAAAATGCTTCTTTATCGCCTAGTTTTTTCTTCGCTTCAGATAAATATTTCTTTGCCAATCGATTTGCCAATCGTGTTTTATTTCCTTGAATATCATTATCAAATTCACGCTTTTTTCTTCGCACTAATAATATAATTGGAATGAAAAAGAAAGGCCCAAATAACAATCCATAAAATAGGTTGGATTGAAAGAAATCTTCGGTTGCAATCGGCGTTAAATTCGCGGTTGTTTTTAAGAATCTGAATTGTGAACCATTCGTCGTTACAATTTGTTTTTGTGTCGTTGTTTCATTGTCAGTAGTCGTAGCCGTTGTTGTATTTACGGGACCTTCTACAACATCGATGATAATTTCCTCCGAAGTAATTGTTTTGTATTTTTTCTCTTTTGGATCAAAATACGAAAATGAAATGCTCGGAATTGGATATTTTCCTTTGTATTGTGGAACAACCGTATAACTGTCTGAAATTTTCCCTTGCATTCCGCTTAAACGTGTGGAAATACGTTCTGTAAACTCAGGTTCATATACTTCTAACGAACTTGGAAGATTTAATTTTGGCAATTGAAATAATTTTAAATTTCCTTGCCCTGATACTTCTACTTTCGCCTGAAGCGATTCGGTAGCATCTAATGATGTTTTACTGGTAGTTACTTCAAAATCGAAATCGCCAACCGCACCTGCAAAATCTACTGGTTTTCCAGCTTCTGGCAAGGCTTGTACTTTGATGGTTCTTTGCGAAGATGACAAGGTTTTGTGAACCGTTTCATAACGTCTTCCAAATACATCTCTCCGTTGTGATGGTACGGAAACTTGTACGTCTATCGAAAAAGGTTCAATGACTTGATTTCCTGTTTTTTGCGGATATAATACGTAGCGTTTTAAGATGACATACGTGTAAGGTTCTCCTTCATACGTTCCGCTTTCGGCTTTGAGTCGTGTTTCTATATTTTGACTCCAAAAGTTATTGAATGTTGGTTTTCCGAGTTCTCTATAATCATTTACATTGATACCTGGTTTTACATATAATTTATACGAAACCGTGACAGGCTCATTTAAATATGGACTTCCGTTAGAAATTTCTGTGACTAAATGGATTCCTTCGGAAACGACAAAATCCGCATTGTTTACGTCTTTTGGTTTTTCAATCGCTTTGGTAATTTCAACTAGTACGGGCAATGTTTTGTACACCTTTCCATCAATTTCAACTTTTGCTTGTTTGATGGTAAATTTTCCTTCTGCTGTTGGTTGTAAAAAATAGGTGTATGTTTTGGAAAATGAACGTTGTCCATTGTTCCAAACGTGATTCATAGATTGTATCGGTCCGGCTGCGATGCGGAATCCGGTAAATTCTGGCGCTGTAAAATTATCGCCATCTTTGTCCATTTCAAAGTCTACACGCAAACGCTCATTCACGCCAAGCTTCTTTTTGCTTACTTTGGTTTCAAAAGTAACCTGCGCAGCAACGACGCTTGCAAATAGCAAGAAAATGATAGTGGATATGTATGCTTTTGTTTTCATGTACGGTAACGACTTTTTCGCCGTATTTTCTGTTTTGTGTGACTAATTACCAGTCTTTTTCGGCTTTTACTTTAATACCTTGTCCTTTTTTCTCGTTCAGTTTATCTTGTGTTTTCTTTTCGGCGTTGTTCATCGCTTGAAGTAAACTTTTTACTTGCTGTGGCGATAACTGATTTGGCTTCGGTTGCTGTTGTTGTTTGTTTTGATCGTCCTTTTGATCTGATTTATTTTGATCTTTTTTGTCGTCTTGTTTGTTTTTTTCTTTCTCTTTATCGCCTTCTCCGTCTTTGTCCTTATCGTCCTTTCCGCCTTTGTCTTTTTCCTTGTCGCCTTGGTCTTCGTTTTTATCCTTGTCTTTGTTGTCTTGATCTTTTTTATCCTGCTCTTTATCTTCTTCCTTTTTGTCCTTATCTTTTTTGTCTTTGTCATCTTCTTTCGGAGGATTTTTTTCTAACATGTCTTTCGCTAAGGCAAAATTGTAGCGTGTTTCATCATCCGTTGGATTGTTGCGAAGTGCCATTTTGTAGGCTTCCACAGCTTTTGCATATTCTTTATTTTTCATGAAAACATTTCCCATATTATGATACGCACTGTGTTTTTCTGCTTTTGTCAACGCAACTTCAGACGCTTGTTTGTACCGACTGAACGCTTCTTCATAACTTTCGTTTTCATAATACGCATTTCCTAAATTGTACTTGGCAACTGCATTTTCGCCATCTTTAGAAATTGCTTTTCTGTATTCAGCTTCTGCATCTGAAAAACTGTTTTCTTCCAACGCTTTGTTGGCTTTGTACGTATAGTTTTTTGATTCTTGTTTAATTTGCTCCGCTTCTTTGTTCTGCGCATGCGCGATAGAAAACGTCAGGATTAAAATCAGTATGTTTTGTAAATGTTTCATATCATGTTCCTTTTTCATTAAATAAATTCAACTTTTGCAACCATGCTGTTTTTCTTTCTAGTAGAAATACATCTAAGAGTAATAAAAAGATTCCCAAACCAAGAAACCATTGAAATTGATCTTGAAATTCTGAGAATTTTTTTGCTTCAAATTCTGTTTTATTCATCGTTGACAATTGGTTTTTGATGAATTCAACCGCTTCTTCCGTGACCGTTCCGTCAATATATTCACCGCCGCCTTCCGAAGCAATGTCTTTTAAGGTTTGTTCATTGAGTTTGGTAATGACCACTTCGCCTTGTAAATCGCGTTTGTATGATTCGGTAACACCTCTTCTTTTTAGCGGAATGGGTCCACCTTTGGTCGTTCCAACTCCAATCGTATAGGTTTTTATACCTTCTTTCGTTGCTTCTTCTGCTAGTTTTCCTGCGCCGCCAGTATGATCTTCTCCATCCGAAATAATCACCAAAACTCGATTGGTTTGTTCTACATCGTCATAATACGTTTTTGCCAATCGAATCGCGTCATCAATAGCTGTTCCTTGTGACGATAACATGTCTGTATTTAGGTTTGCTAAAAACATTTTTGCTGCCGAAAAATCGGTTGTAATTGGCAATTGTGGCACAGCTCTTCCCGCATACGCGATGATTCCGATTCGGTCACTTCCCAAATTATTGATGATTTCAGAAACAATTCGCTTTGCTTTGTCCAATCGGCTTGGCGAAATATCTTCTGCGAGCATACTTTTTGAAACATCCACCGCAAATACAATATCGACGCCTTCACGTTTTATCGTTTCAAGTTTCGTTCCAATTTTTGGATTTACCAACGCAACCACTAAAGAAGCAATTGCCAAACACCATATTGTCAATTTTAAAATAGGTTTGAAAATCGATTTTTCTGGACTCAATCGTTCTAATAATTGCTTGTCTGCAAATTTACGCTGTACGCTTCGTTTCCAAAGTTGTAAGAATAAAAATAGCAACACCACAATTGGGATGATGATGAGTAAGTAAAAGTATTTTTTTTCTTCTAACATAGTTTGTTTTAGATAAAACTTCTAAATAGTGTTTTACGTAATAATATTTCTATTAATAATAGGATTCCTGCAAATAATACGAAGATTCGGAATTTTTCTTCATAGTTTGTATATCGGAATTCTTCTATTTCTGTTTTTTCTAACTTATTGATTTCTTCATAGATTTCCGCTAGTTTTTCACTGTTGGTCGCTCTAAAGTATTTTCCGCCAGTTGTTTTTGCAATTTGTTTTAATAAATCTTCATCAATTTCTACTTGCATGTTTCTAAACAAGATGGTTCCATCAGGATTTAACGCTACTGGTGTAGAAGCCATTCCGTTGGTTCCTATTCCTATCGTGTATACTTTTATACCATATTCTACGGCTAATTCCGAAGCAATTTGCGGTTCAATAAATCCTGCATTGTTTACTCCATCTGTTAGTAGAATGATGACTTTACTTTTGGCTTTGCTATCTTTTAAACGGTTGACGGCTGTTGCCAATCCCATTCCTATAGCTGTTCCGCCTTCCAATTCGCCATGCTTGTATTTGATATCTTTTAGCGCATTTTGAATGATGTTTTTATCCGTTGTTATTGGTGTTTTGGTAAAACTTTCTCCAGCATATACCACGAGTCCAATTCGATCACTTGGTCGTCCGTCGATAAATTCGGCAGCCACTCTTTTGAGCGCATTGAGTCGGTTTGGTTTTAAATCTTTCGATAACATACTCGCCGAAACGTCAATTGCCATCACAATATCAATTCCTTTGTTGGTTTTGATTCGTGATGAAACTTCTTTGGTTTGCGGACGCGCCAATGCTGTGATTAATGCCGCTATTGCCAACATTCGCAATGCAAATAATACTGGTTTTAGCTTTGGTAATATACTTTGCGTCGCTTTGAAACCTTGCAAACTTGACATTTTTAAGGATGCCAATTGTTTTGGTTTTTTCCAAACATACCAAGCAATTGCTACTGGAATAAACAATAGCAACCAGAAAAATTGTGGATGGGCAAAACTGTAATTTTCTAACATCATTTTTGTTCTTCTATTTGCACTATTGAGTTCATGACTCTATCCAATACTTTTTCAGCTTCTTCATCGTTTTCAGCATACGCAAAACGAAGAATTTGTATGCCAACACCTTCTTGGAAAATGTAAACATCGTACGCTCTTTTTTGTGATGTTCCTAACGGATTTTCCACATCGTTAAACGTAGCACTTCCATACATTTTTAAGCCTTTGATTCCGCGTGGCGATTCGTATTCGTCATATTTTACGATGATGTCTTTTGCGCCAGATTCTTCCATTTGTCGCAATATTTTTTCTGAAATTTTATCTGCGGTGATATCTGTTTTTTCCTTGAATGTCACCGTTTCCAAATTGATCGTAAATGGCGCTAAGTAACTGTTGTACTGAAACATTTGCGAGTCAAATTGTGATGCAATACTGTCAGGAGCTTTTATGGGCGAAATTCGTTTTAATACTTTTGGTGTTGAAATCGTAAAACCAGACGCTCCATATTCACTCGTAACCCATTCATTTTCAATTAAATCACTCATAGAGTGACCGATATAGGTGTTTTCTTTTACGTAGGATAAGGTTGCGTAGCCTATTAATCCACCAAATACAATAATCATCGCCACAATTCCGATAGCTGCATTTCTGAAACGTCTTTTTTTACGTTGTTCTTCGAGCAATCGCAATTTGTATTCTTCGTCTTTTCGCAATTCTTCTTCTGAGATTTCTGGAATCGCTTCTTTCGTTTCCACCACAATGTGTTCTACCAAATTACGATCGGCTTGCACAACAGCGTCATCAGGTTTTGATTTTGCAAATTTTACCAAATCGGCAGTTTGCAATACATTTTTTAGATTCCTAATGGTTTCTTCTTTTAAGTCTAAATAACCCGCTTTTTTTTGTGCTTCTATTTTAAGAATGAGTTCTTCCGTCGTACTTTCTAAGGCGTCAATTCGGACTTCTTCTTCTATGTATTGACGTACAATATTGGTCAATTCTGAATAGTAATCTTTGTATTCCGATTTTAGTAGAAATGTAGAGTTATCCAATTCATTTAATTGTAATAAAGCTCTATCATACGCTGGAATTTCCGCTTTTTTCTTTTTTGCTTTTTTTGCTTTTAACTGAAATACAAAGTAGTAAAAGTACAATCCGAAAGCGACTAATAAGCCTAACACAATTAATGGATATTTCCACCAATTACTTTTTCCTTTTTCGACAGAAACGAATGATTTTATTTCAAACATTTTCTGCTTCAACGTATCCACCGCAACATCTGCCACCGCAATACGAATTGAATCTGTAAAGAACGGTTTTTCGTTGATGAGTATTTTTTGCTTCGGGATGAAATACACACCTGAATCAAATTGCGTGAGTCCATATTTTTTGATCCAATTGAACTTCGCATCTTTTTTTAAGGTATCTGCATCGTACGATTCTAATAATTCTAATGGTGAGAATAGATTCGCTTCTTGCGGAAATACAATACTTGCTGTAGAATCTGCTTCGACTAAGATGGAAAATTTTATTTCTTCTCCAATTTTTATTTGAGTAGAATCTACAACTGCCGCCACTTTTTGTGCTTGAGAAGTGAGCGAAAAAAGAACCGCGCAAACAAGAAAGCATACTCTCAATTTTCCAATTGAAAACAACGTATTCCATTTTTGTAATTTATAATTCATCATTCGCTTATCCTCTTCGTTTAAAATAACCTAATAGTTTTTTTACATAACTTTCGTCAACACGAGTACTTAAAGCACCTGCGCCACTTCTGGAAAATAATTCTTGAAAATAGTTTACTTTGTTTTGGTAAAATTTCGCATAATTGGTTCGTACTGTTTTTGAACTTGTATTAACCAACATACTTTCACCAGTTTCACTATCAAGCATTTGCACGATGCCTAAGTTGGGAATTTCCGCTTCACGTTCGTCAAAAATTCGAATTCCAGTAAGATCGTGTCTTTTTGCCGAAATTTTCAAGGTTTGTTCGTATTCATCCGCAATAAAATCGGATAGCATAAAAACAATTGCTTTTTTCTTCATCACACTCGATAGAAATCGCAATGCTTGTGAAATATCTGTTTTGGTACTTTTTGGTGTAAATTCTAATAGTTCACGAATGATGCGCAATACGTGTGATTTTCCTTTTTTTGGTGGAATGTACAATTCAATTTCGTCTGAAAATAAAATCAATCCGACTTTATCATTATTCTGCATCGCAGAAAACGCCAAGGTTGCCGAAATTTCTGTGATCGTTTCGTTTTTAAATTGTGTATTTGTTCCAAATAATTCTGAACCTGAAACATCGACCATTAACATCATGGTGAGTTCACGTTCTTCTTCAAAAACCTTGATGAATGGTTCGTTGTAGCGCGCGGTTACATTCCAATCAATATTTCGCACATCATCGCCAAATTGATACTGACGCACTTCGCTAAACGTCATTCCTCTTCCTTTGAAGGTAGAATGGTATTCTCCTCCGAAGATATGATCGCTCAATCGGCGCGTTTTTATTTCTATTTTTCGTACTTTTTTAAGTAACTCTTTCGTATCCATTGTTTCAGTGTCGCAGTGTTCAGTACTCAGTTTACAGTTTGCAGTGCTCAGTATTCAGTTTTCAGTTTTCAGTAAACTGAAATTTTAAATAATTACTCACTGAAAACTGTAAACTGCGAGCTGTAAACTAGTTTAAGGTACTTCAATTTCGTTTACAATCTTATTGATGATTTCTTCAGAAGTAATATTTTCAGCTTCTGCCTCGTATGTGATTCCGATTCTGTGACGTAAAACATCATGCACAACCGCACGAACATCTTCTGGAATTACATAACCTCTTCGTCTGATAAACGCGTAACATTTAGCGGCATTGGCTAAGTTGATACTTCCACGAGGCGATGCTCCAAAACTGATTAATGGCTTTAGGTCTGCCAATTTGTATTTTTCTGGATAACGCGTAGCGAAGATGATATCCAAGATGTATTTTTCAATCTTTTCGTCCATATAGACATCTTTTACCGCTTCTTGCGCTCTCAAGATTTGTTCCACAGAAACTACCGGATTTACTTTTTCAAAACTTCCTTTTAAGTTCGCACGCATGATAAGTTGTTCTTCATCCATTTTTGGATAATCAATCACGGTTTTTAGCATAAAACGGTCTACTTGTGCTTCAGGCAACGGGTACGTTCCTTCCTGTTCTACAGGGTTTTGCGTTGCCATTACCAAAAAAGGTTTGTCTAACACAAATGTTTCATCTCCAATGGTCACTTGCTTTTCTTGCATGGCTTCTAACAATGCTGATTGTACTTTCGCTGGCGCACGGTTAATTTCATCTGCCAAGACAAAATTTGCAAAAATCGGTCCTTTTCTGATAGAGAAATCATTCTCTTTCATGTTATAGATCATCGTTCCAATAACATCGGCTGGAAGTAAATCGGGCGTAAACTGAATTCTGCTAAAGCTTCCTTGTACAGCTTTACTCAACGTATTAATTGCCAATGTTTTTGCCAATCCAGGAACACCTTCTAAAAGGATGTGTCCTTTTCCAAGCAAACCAATCAATAAACGTTCAACCATGTGCTTTTGCCCGACGATTACTTTATTGATTTCCATTGTGAGTAAATCGACAAAGGCACTTTCTCTTTCAATTTTTTCGTTAATAGCTTTAATATCTATTGTTTCTTCCATTTGGGTACTTTTTTTTAACGCGTGAATTTACTAATCACATTTTAACGATGCAAATTGTTAAAATTATTCGTTTATTGCTGTTAATAATTGGTTAAAATATTAAGGATATTTATATATTGAACCCTTTAAACTCAAAACAGCCGTTGAAATCGAATGATCTCAATTTTTTGTTGATAACTTAAAGTGGTATGTGCAGTAATTTTAATGATTGTATTGCCTTTTTTAAACTTATTTTATGGAATTATCAGGATTAGATTACAGTCTTATTATTGGATTTTTTGCCATTGTTTTAGGAATCGGAATATACGTTTCTAAAACGTCAGGAAAAAACACAAGCGAATATTTTTTATCAGGCAGAAATATGCCGTGGTGGATTTTGGGTGTTTCTATGGTGGCAACAACTTTTTCAACCGATACACCAAATTTTGTCACCGATATTGTCCGAAAAGATGGGGTTTCTTCCAACTGGATGTGGTGGGCGTTTTTAATTACTGGTTTGTTAACGGTTTTTGTCTATGCAAAACTCTGGCGAAAATCAAATGTTTCCACAGATATCGAATTTTACGAATTGCGCTATGGCGGAAAACCTGCCAAATTTTTACGATGGTTTCGCGCAGTATATTTAGGTGTTATTTTCAATGTATTCGCGATGGCTGGTGTAACGCTTGCCGCGATAAAAATTGGTGGCGTTATGCTTGGATTAACGCCTATTGAAACCATATTGTACGCTGGAACAATTACAGTAATTTTTAGTGCTATTGGCGGATTTAAAGGTGTTGTGTACACAGATTTTTTACTGTTTTTTGTTGCAATGGCGGGCGCAATTGGAGCTGCGTATTACTGTGTAAATCTTCCTGAAGTTGGCGGAATTCAAAACCTAATTACACATGAAAATGTAGCTGATAAACTCAATATTTTTCCAGATTTTAACGATAAAAAAGCATTAATAACCTTAATTGTTATTCCATTAGCTGTACAATGGTGGAGTACTTGGTTTCCAGGTGCAGAACCTGGTGGTGGTGGCTATATTGCACAACGAATGTTAGCCGCAAAAGATGAAAACCACGCAATTGGCGCTACATTTTTCTTCAATATTATGCACTATGCGTTACGTCCGTGGCCATGGATTTTAGTGGCGTTGGCTTCGTTAGTGGTTTTTCCAGATATTGCGAGTATTCAAGAAGCGTTTCCAAACATTCCAGCGGATAAATTAGGAAACGATTTAGCCTATTCTGCGATGTTGACCAAATTGCCTAGCGGTTTGTTAGGTTTAGTGCTTGCTTCACTAGTGGCGGCATATATGTCTACGATTTCTACACACTTAAATTGGGGTTCATCGTATGTTGTGAACGATTTTTACAAACAAACTATACATAAAGAAGCTTCTGAGAAAGAACTTGTAAATGTAGGACGAATTTCTACCGTTGTGTTAATGGTATTAAGTGCCGTTTTTGCGCTGTATCTAAAAAATGCAAGTCAACTTTTTGACATCATTATCATGTTTGGCGCAGGAACTGGACTGATTTTTATTTTACGATGGTTTTGGTGGCGAATTAACGCGTGGAGTGAAATTTCAGCAATGATTGCTTCGGGCGTAATTTCTTTTTTGTTTAAACTGACTGTTGTCGGAGAAATTTTATTTACACACAAAGACAAAGTAACCGAAGAAACTATAACTGGCTGGATGCCAGAATATGCACAATTTCCATTGGTTGTTTTAATCACAACCATTATTTGGCTTACTGTCACTTTTTTGACACAACCCGAAACGAAAGAAACTTTATTCAATTTTTACAAAAAAATACAACCTGGTGGTCCTGGTTGGAAAAAAACAATTGCCGACGCAAAAGCTGAAAATATAGAAATCGTAACAGACAGACAACCTTGGAATGTTCCATCGGGAATATTAGCAATGATCGTCGCCATGATTTTTATTTACAGCATTATGTTTGCCACAGGCTATTGGATTTATGGCGATTATTACTACGCAATAAGTTTGACTATTGTCGTCATCGCCTCAGGGTTTTTGCTTGTAAGACTTTGGAAAAAGATCAAAGCGACGGTTTTTTAGACGTGCTTCGCCTTTGGTATCGCTACGCTCTTGGATTGTTGGATGCGCTTTGCTTTTGGACTTTCTTAGACTTATTAGATTATTAGAAGGTTAGTTAAAAGTTCGTCAAGCTGAACTAGAGTTCGCTTCTCCTTAGAATATCGGAATGACGCAGAAATCAAAATCAACAAAAATATTCGTGAATTCGTGGCAAAAATAGAACAATCTAAAAATCAAAAAAGTCTAACAATCTAACTTTCCAACAATCCAAACTGTCTAAAAACAAATTCGTATTTTTACGGGAAAATATATAGACTTTGACATCAAATTATTCAAGAATTATTGCTGGCGCCATGACGTGGGCACATTGGGGAAAACAACTCTCGTCTTCACAAATGATTGACTTAATGCAACATTGTATTTCTCTGGAAATTACAACGTTTGATCATGCAGATATTTACGGCAGTTATACCACCGAAGCATCTTTCGGAACGGCATTCGCGCAAAGCGGAATTGATCGTGAAAGCATCCAACTTGTTTCAAAATGTGGTATTCAACTTCTCGTGGAAAATCGTCAAAATACCGTAAAACATTATGAATATTCCGCAGATTATATTGTTTCGTCCGCAGAAAATTCATTAAAATATTTACAAACCGACTATTTGGATTTGTTATTGTTACACAGACCAAGCCCGTTGATGCATCCTGATGAAATTGCGAAAGCGATTGATAAATTACAAAAAGAAGGAAAAATCAAAGACTTTGGCGTTTCCAACTTTACGCCTTCACAAATGAACATGATTGGCACAAAAAGTACCATTTCTGCAAATCAGATTCAGTTTTCATTGACACATTTTGACGCCATGTTTGATGGAACACTCGATGCAATGATCACAAATTCCATCCTTCCGATGGCGTGGCAACCGTTGGGAAGTATTTTTCGTGAAGAAAATGAACAAACAACTAGAATTCACAAGGTTTTAGACAGTTTAACTAAAAAATACAACGCCACTAAAGATCAATTAGTATTAGCGTGGATTTTGAAACATCCAGCAAATATTCATCCTGTAATTGGCACAACAACGCCCGAACGCATTACAAATTCAGCGAAAGCGTTAGAAATTGAGCTGTCTTTGGAAGATTGGTTTTTGTTGTTAGAAGTAAGTCAAGGACATGAAGTTCCGTAGCTTCGCAGTAATGATAATGAGATGTGAGACATTAGTATTGAGTAAAAAGATAAATTTTAGTTTAATTTAATAAGATTCCCGTTAAAGTTTATCTTGAGCGGAGTCGAAAGAGAAAATGAATATGAAAAAACTTTCAACCGCAAGCTATATCATTATTGCCCTTTTTACTTTTGCAATACTTGGCAATTTGGAATCATTACAATATTCAACAGCATTCATTTTATTTATATTATTACTAATATTTGTCTTAATTAAAATCTTTAAAAGATGACAAAAAAAACAGCTTTTATTACAGGTGCGACGAGCGGAATTGGTCGTGAAATTGCACGCGAATTTACAAAACATAACATCCGCTTAATTCTTTGCGGACGCAGACAAGAACGCTTGGACGAATTGCAAGAAGAATTGAGTTTACATACAGAAGTTCACACCTTAAATTTTGATGTACGCAATAAAGAAAACGTGGCAAAAGTCGTAAATTCTTTACCAGAAAACTTCAAAACGATTGATATTCTCATCAACAATGCTGGAAATGCACATGGTTTAGATCCAATTCAGACAGGAAGTTTGGACGATTGGGACGCCATGTTAGACATCAATGTAAAAGGATTATTATATGTCAGCAAAGCCATTATTCCGCAAATGGTCGCACGAAAATCGGGTCATATTCTCAATATTGGTTCTACGGCTGGAAAAGAAGTGTATCCGAACGGAAATGTATATTGCGCTAGTAAACACGCAGTTGATGCACTAAATCAAGGCATGCGAATTGACTTGAATGCATACGGAATTCGCGTTGGCGCAATCAATCCTGGATTGGTAGAAACCGAGTTTAGCGATGTGCGATTTAAAGGTGATGAAGATCGTGCAGAGAAAGTATATCAAGGTTTTCAACCACTAAAACCACAAGATGTTGCAGAAATTGCGTATTTTATTGTGTCACGTCCTGCGCATGTAAATATCGCTGATTTAATGGTAATGTGTACGGCGCAAGCTTCGAGTACGATTGTGAAGAAATTTTGATAAATAATAATACGATTATCCAAAAATAAAAAAGCCTCTCAAAATTGAGAAGCTTTTTGTGTATCTTTCACTTAATTACGTTTCTATAGAGAAAGAGGCTTGATTAAGCATTACTTCACAAAAATAGTGAATTTATTTGTCATGACAAAATATATTAAGATTTGGAATATTTAAAATTAGAAAAGTTTTTATCACAACCAAGATTGAACAGGTTTTTAACAGCTACTGGTAATTCCAAAACAAAAGCCAAGAAGTTGTATAGGATTAATTTACGAATTGCTCAGTCATTTTATCCTGTATTAAATCTTTTTGAAATTTTTATTAGAAATGCTATTAATCAACAAATAGCTTCTCATTTTGTGGATTCTAATTGGATTATCACTGAAAAAAATGGCTTCATGAGTGATAATTCTCTTCGTGGTTCAAGATACTTCCTTAAGAACTCAATCATTAAATCAGAGCAAAAAATAAGAAGAATGGGAGGAACCATAACTTCTGGAAAAGTAATTGCAGAACAATCTTTTGGATTTTGGACGAGACTTTTCGACACTCATCATTACAAACTTTTAAGAGGATCTATAATTCATTGTTTTCCAAATAAGCCAGCCAATGTAAACAGAAATATTATTAATCAAAAGCTTAATAATATTAGAGAGTTTAGAAATCGTATTTATCATAATGAACCTATTTGTTTCAATAGAGATAGTATTGATTTTACAGAAGCAATAAATATTAAAAATGAAATTTACGAATTACTCGAATGGATGGACCACGATTTGGTTGCTTATGTAGATTATTTTGACGGGATTACTGCTAAAATCAACAACATCAATAATTTGTAATTTTATAAAAAACATTCAAAAAGAACTCAGCTTGTTATGATTAATAAACGCCTTTTGATTAAAAACTTGCTCGCGCACAACGATGAGAATAGTTTTTATGACAAAAAGCGAAAGTTGAATATTGGCGAAAAAGAAGGCAAAGCAAAGTTTCTCAAACATATTTGTGCACTCTCAAACAGCAATCCTAAAAACAATTCGTATATCGTGATTGGTGTGGAAGATGAAGATAATAAAATTGTCGGTGTAGACTTTTTTGACGACAGTAAAATTCAGAATTTAGTCAATGCCTATTTATCGAATCCGCCAATGGTACAATATGAAAATGTGTACTTTCCGCATTTACCCAAAGGAAAAGTAGTGGGTTTGGTGACGATTCGACCTATTGATAAAATTACATCACTCCGAAAAAATATTTGGAAATATTATGGCGGTTCTATTTTTCTTCGAGATGGCAGTATTTCCATGCCAAAAGTGTTTGATATTGAAGTGAAAGATGTCAATTCTAAAATTGTTGCAGAAATTGAAAAAAGTGCTCAGAATAATATCAAACTTACGTTGGATAGCGTGATCAATTTCATCAACAATGATCATGAAAATTTAGAATCGCATTACCAAGTTTTTAAGGAACAATTTGTCGTCTGTTGGGCAGGAATTAAGCAAAAAAAACGGGACAAAATCTTTTATTCCAGAGTAGATATTGAACTCATTAATGAGCAAGTAAAATTGTTTTATTCTGCGTTAGATCAGGTTGAAATTACCTATTCTGAAGACGAATTTACAATCATAGAATACGTTCCGTTGGGCTTGCAAAAAAAATACACCTATTATCCACTAGAAAAAGTCACAATTACCTTTCAACCTAACGGAATGTACAAATTGGAAAGTAATTTGATTTTTGAAGCGCCACAATTTGACAAAAAAACCTTGCATCATATTTACAATAGTAATAATGCTATTCTTGAAAAATTGAGCAAAAATATTCCTATTAACGAACAAGAAGATCACGATTTGCGCAATTTGCCCGCAACGCACATGATTTGTTATTTAAATGGTTTTCACGATGCAAAAGACAGGTTAGAAGCAGCCAAACTTTTTTTAAAAGCGTATGACAATGACATTTACGAACTCTACAAAGCGACTATGCGAATTTTGAGGAAGATCAAATACAGTTAAACAGTTAATTTGTACTTTTGCCTTATGATACAAAACATTCGTGTAGCGGTTGACGCCGTCGTATTTGGGTACAAAGACCATCAATTGAATGTGCTTCTGATCAAAAGAAAAGTGGCGCCGTTTCAAGGTTCATGGGCGCTGCCTGGCGGATTGGTTTTAGAAAATGAAAGTTTAGAAACCGCTGTCGAACGTGAATTACAAGAAGAAACCAACGTTACAATTGACTATTTAGAGCAATTATATTCATTTGGAAAACCGGATCGAGATCCGCGAAACAGAGTCATTTCAGTAACCTATTTTGCCTTGGTAAAACCTTCGCATCACGAAATAAAAGCGGATACAGATGCGCAAGAAGTAGCCTGGTTTCCCATCCATGAATTACCCAAATTAGCGTTCGATCATGATATCATCTTAGAAAAAGCCAAAACACGTTTGCGCAACAAATTGACCTACGAACCCATTGGTTTTGACTTATTGTCTACAAAATTTTTATTCTCCGATTTGGAAAAATTATACATGTCTATTTTAGAGAAAAAAATTGATCGAAGAAACTTTCGCAAAAAAATCATGAGTTTTGAAATCTTGGAAGAACTCGACGAAAAAGTTTCCGAAGGTCGTGGAAGACCTGCCAATTTATTCAAATTCAACAAAAAACAATACTTCAAGTTGCAAAAAGAAGGTTTCTTATTTGACATCAAATAATTGTCATTCAATTGTTTAATTATTAAATCTTTCAATTACTTTGGGCGTGCCCGAAACGGTCAGGCTTTCGGCTATATCTTTTTTTAAAATCTGTCATTGTCACACAAATTCTCAATTTATGCCAATAATCGAATGCTCTAAAAAAGATTGTCAAAACAAAACAAAAAAGGATGCCGCCTCTATCCTTCACGCGAAAAAAGGAACATACACAATAGTATTTCTGTGTAAAATCAAATTAATGTAATTTTTACACAAAATAATTTGCAGAACTAAAAAAGCAGTCTATATTTGCGTAAAAATAACGCTAATATGAATTATTTACACTTAGATCCAGACTTTACTCCTTTTGGAACATCCATTGACTTTGAAACCTTTACATTTTCTGGTGGCGAACCACATATCAAAATCAAAGAAGTTATAAAAGGTGCCGTGACAATTACGCAGCGTATTAAGAATTTCAACGATTTAGGATTTCTATTAATAGCTACGGATGCGTTACGCAGAATGAACATCAAAGAAATTAACGTATTCATTCCGTATTTTCCAGCAGCGCGCCAAGATCGTGTCATGGTTTCAGGTGAACCGTTAAGTGTAAAAGTGTATGCGGATATTATCAACAGTCAAAACTATGAAAAAGTCACGATTTTTGATCCGCATTCGGAAGTGACACCAGCATTAGTAAACAATGTGGAAGTCATTGACAATCATAAATTTGTAAAACGTTGTTTGGAAACCATAAAAGAAGAAATTGTATTAATTTCACCCGACGGCGGCGCATTAAAAAAAATATACAAACTGTCGGCATATTTAGGCGGAATTGAAGTCATTGAATGTTCTAAAAAACGAGATGTAAAAACAGGTCAATTATCAGGTTTCACTGTATATGCGGATGATTTAAAAGGTAAAACGGCAATTATAGTCGATGATATTTGCGATGGCGGCAGCACATTTTTAGGCTTGGGAAAAGCGTTGCAAGAAAAAAATTCAGGAGATTTACATTTAATCGTAAGTCATGGAATATTCAACAAAGGATTTGATCCATTAAAAGAAATTTATAAAACTATTTTTACCACAAATTCATTTAGAAATGTGGAATCGAAACAAGTAATACAAATTGATTTTTAGGTGCTAGAAATAGATTAAAGACAAGTTTAAAATTCAATAGTTAGTATTTAAGGTATAAAAACATGAACTATTCATTACAACATATACAACAACAATTCAATGACGGAAAATCATTGAAATATCTATTTTTTTGGGGACATCAACCTGCGAAAGATGGAAGCACAACAAAAAGTTGTTTCAGCCAATGGTGGGAAGTGGAATTTACGGTTGAAAATAAAACCTATAAAACCGCTGAGCATTGGATGATGGCCGAAAAAGCAAGACTATTTAAGGATGAGGAAATTCGCGATAAGATTCTAACGGTAAATCATCCTAATGACGCAAAAAAGCTAGGAAGAAAAGTTAAAAATTTTGATCCTAAAATTTGGGATGAAAAAAAGTATAAAATTGTTGTCGAAGGAAATTATCATAAATTTTCACAACATGAAAGTTTAAGACAATTTCTAATAAACACAAAAGATAGAATCATTGTTGAAACGAGTCCCGTAGATACAATTTGGGGAATTGGCTTGCATCAAGATGATGAAAAAGCAATGAATCCGAATCTCTGGAAAGGTCAAAATCTATTAGGGTTTGCCTTATTGGAAGTTCGAGATCGATTAATCAATAATAAGGAGTAAGCTTCCTTTTATGCAATGTAGTAATTTAAATCCGTTAATAATTTATGAAACCTTGGAAGAAATTTAGGAGTTAAAGTACAGTTTTACTTCTTTCAAAAAAAGAAGTGAAAACATCTGATAAAAGTGCCCTTTCTTTTGGTTCATTTTCTTTAGGCAAACAAATAAAAGAACAGAAATATATAAAAATCATGAAACTCAACATACAAAACTATAAAGAACAAAACAATGAATGGCCACAAAACGGACATCACATTATGGCGCAATACGACGATGAAAAAATAATCGTATACCAATCTTACCGACCAGCCATTGGACATTTTGCAGCAGAAAATCAATTTTTTGGCGGCCCATTTAGCTTGGACAGAATGACTTGGATAAAACCAAATTTTCTATGGATGATGTACCGAAATGGTTGGGGAACGAAAGAAGGACAAGAAGTCACTTTGGCGATTCACTTAAAACGGGAAGCTTTTCAAAAATACTTGGAAAATGCTGTACATTCTTCTTTTAAATCGGAATTGTACGAATCGCAAGAAACGTGGGAAAAAGTCGTAAAATCATCCAATGTGCGTTTGCAATGGGATCCAGATCACGATCCGTATGGCACAAAATTAGCACGCAGAGCGATTCAAATTGGCGTTCGAAACAAATTCATTCAATCGTACGCGAAAGATGATATTCTCGAAATAGAAGACATCTCTACTTTTGTAGCCGAACAATACGAGTTTGTCAAATCGAAACAATTGGACAAACTCCTAATTCCCGCAGAACGCCCTTTCTTACCAGAAGGCGACGAACTGCGAAAAAAATTGCAATTACAATGAGTAAAAAAAATAAAAACACAAGCAAATTTCTAAGTTACGTCCTTAGACACAATCCTGAAAAACTTGGAATTACACTCGATGAAAACGGTTGGACTTCGGTTGCCATTTTACTCGAAAAAATAAACGTTGAACCTTATTCATTATCGATGGACGAATTGGAAGAGATTGTTGCCACAAACACTAAAAAACGGTTTGCTTTTAATGACGATCAAACGAAAATTAGAGCAAATCAAGGACATTCTGTTGCAATCGATTTAGGCATCGCTTCAAAACAACCGCCTGAATTTTTGTATCACGGAACGGTTGAAAAGTTCATCGTATCAATTCAAGAAAAAGGATTAATTAAAGGAAGCAGACAACACGTCCATTTGAGCGCAGACAAAGAAACCGCTATCAATGTGGGAAGCCGAAGAGGAAAACCAATCATTCTAACTGTTAGAAGTAGTGAAATGCATGCAGAAAACTATGCCTTTTATCAATCGGAAAACGGTGTTTGGTTGACGGATGAAGTGCCGACGAAGTTTATTGAATTTTAATGAAATAACACATTAATTTATGATTGTAAGTTCTGTTATTAATCGCTTCGAAGGAAGTATTCTATTAGGCGCAATTGGAGACGCTTGGGGAAGTGCTTATGAAAATCTAGCTATTCCAGATGAGCATACTTTTTATGTAATTAAAGAACCCGAAAAACCAAAAGTTTGGCAATTTACGGATGATACACAACTTACATTAGCTACTTGTGAAGCAATTATTGCAGACGAAAATCTAGCTCTAGAAACATTCGTAACATGTTTTTTAAAATATTATAATGCGAATCGTATAAATGGTATTGGAGCTTCTACGTTGAAAGCATTCCATGAACTCAATATAGGTGCACATTGGAGCCAAACAGGAAGAAAAGGAGAATATGCAGCAGGAAATGGTGCTGCAATGAGAATTGCTCCAATTGCTTTTTTAAAAGATGTTTCTAGAGAACGAATTAGAGAGTTATGCTACATAACGCATCAAAATGAAGAAGCGTATGTTGGAGCCTTAGCTGTCGTTTTAATTATTAGAGAAATCATACAGAATAAGAGGAATAACAATACATTCATGGATATTGTTATTCCTCAATTGCCTGATACTCGCGTAAAAGATCGATTGATTGCATTACAAGAATTAGAATCAAAATCTATTACTGATGTTGGAAAACTTGGAAACAATGGCTATGTAGTAAATTCAGTTCCTTTGGCAATTTTTGCGGCTCAAAAAATAAAATCTCAATCCATAAAAAGTATCTTTGAAGAACTTATAGCTGTTGGAGGCGATACGGACACAAATTGTTCCATCGCAGGTCAAATTATTGGAGCATCTATTGGAATTGAAAATGTTCCGAAAGAATTAATAGACAAGATCAAAAATCTCCATGGTTATAAACATTTAGAGACTATTATTGCAAAATTATCAAACATACCTAATTTATGAGAACACTCGCAATAGGAGACATTCACGGAGGATTCAAAGCTTTACTACAAGTGATGAAACGCGCCAATGTGACTACAGATGACACCTTAATTTTTCTGGGCGATTATGTCGATGGTTGGAGTGAATCTGGCGAATTGGTGGAATTTTTGATACAACTCAACACGAAACAAAAATGTATTTTCATTCGTGGAAATCATGATGTTTGGTGTTATGAATGGTTGTTAGATCATCACGTAAATGATGTTTGGTACATGCACGGCGGCAAAGAAACCTTGGAAAGTTATGAGCGAATTACGTTTGACAAACAACAGCATGTAGAATTCTACGAAAATTTAGAAAACTACTATATTGACGCTCAAAATAGATTGTTTTTGCATGCCGGATTTACCTCTATGCACGGCGTCACCAAAGAATATTATCATAAGAATTTTTATTTTGATAGAACATTGATTGAATCTGCTATTTTAGCTGAACAAATTGGCATTGAAAATCTAAGCAATGCCCGATATGAACCAGCAAGATTTCAACATTACAAAGAAATTTATGTTGGACATACACCCACTATTAATTATGGATGTGATATACCGATGAAAGCCCATAATTTATGGGATGTGGATACGGGCGCAGCGTTTACAGGAAAACTTTCCATCTTAGATGTGGATACCAAAGAATTTTGGCAAAGTGATACGCTTCCTGAATTATATCCTGATGAAAAAGGACGTAACAAAAGGTGAGTGATTCCTAGAAAGTGATTCCATTTTTTTTTCATGCTTTCGCAGGAATCTCTTTCGGTTTATGATGGATTTAGTATCATTCGGTTTTCAATTTCAAAAATTATATCCTCACGTAATTTCAACGATTAAAAACCTATTTTTCTTGTCAATCTCAAAAAACAATTTATATTTGCGTATAATTAACACAAAATAATATTTCCTATGAATCCATTATTGCTGACAGATGGTTACAAACTCGGACACAAAGATCAATATCCAACAGGAACAACCAAAGTATATTCGAATTGGACACCACGAAAAAGTAGAATTGATCATATTGATAAAGTCGTCTTTTTTGGACTGCAATACTTCATTAAAAAATACCTCATCGAACAATTTAATACTGAATTTTTCAATCAACCAAAAGCACAAGTTGTTTCTGAATACAAAAAATATGTCGATCATTATTTAGGCATCAATTATGATATTTCTCACATTGAAGCCTTACACGATATAGGCTACTTGCCTATCGAAATTAAAGCATTACCCGAAGGAACCGAAGTTCCCATTCGTGTGCCAATGTTTACGGTTGTAAATACACTTCCTGAATTTTTTTGGGTAACCAATTACTTAGAAACGTTGCTTTCAAACGTAATTTGGCAGCCATGTACTTCCGCTACAATTGCAAAACAATACAAAACGATTTTAACGAAATATGCGCAAGAAACCGACATTGAAAACCTAGATTTTATCAACTGGCAAGGACACGATTTTTCCATGCGTGGTATGTCGGGAATTGAATCGGCAATCTTAAGCGGAATGGGACATGCTTTGTCTTTTACCGGAAGTGATACGCTTCCCGTAGCCATCAATCTAGAAAAATATTACAATACGGATGTCACGAAAGAGTTAGTCATTGGAAGTGTAAATGCTACCGAACATAGCGTAATGTGTGCTGGAAATCAAGAAGGTGAAATAGAAACGTTTCGCCGTTTGTTAGAAACGTATCCGACAGGAATTCTTTCGGTGGTTTCAGATACTTGGGATTTATGGAAAGTGCTAACCGATTATTTACCAAAACTTAAAGAAGAAATTTTAAATCGTAATGGAAAGTTGGTGATTCGTCCTGATTCTGGCGATCCAGTAGACATTATTTGCGGGTGCAATCACGAAAATTCAACCATTGCAAAAGGTGTCATTGAATTATTATGGGCAGCATTTGGCGGAAGCCTTAACTCACAAGGATATAAAGTATTACACCCTAAAATTGGTGCTATTTATGGCGATAGCATTACCATTGACAGAGCCACAAAAATTTGCGAACGCCTGAAAGAAAAGGGCTTTGCTTCTACCAATGTAGTATTAGGCATTGGAAGTTTTACCTATCAATATAACACCCGAGATACCTTTGGTTTTGCTATGAAAGCAACGTATGTAGAAGTCAATGGTGAAGGGCGCGCTATTTTTAAAGATCCAATTACGGATGATGGTACTAAAAAATCCGCAAAAGGATTGGTAAAAATAATAGAAGAAAACGGTAGACTTAGTTATAAAGACGAATGTACTCTTGAAGAAGAAAAAGAAGGAGTATTAAACACTGTTTTCAAAGATGGAAAACTCATCAGAGAGCAATCTTTACAAGATGTTCGGACGATTCTTTCAAAATCAAAACAAGATGTTAATTGTTTTAAAATAAAGGCTTTTGTTGATATTTAATGGTACTTTTGCACAATTATCAAACAACCATCAATGTCTATAAAAAATATACGTTTAGAAGTCATGCAAACCATCGAGAAAGAAATCGACGGTTACATGGATAAATATCTAATTCCGCCCGAAAAAATATGGCAACCTACTGACTTTTTACCTAATTCACAAGGAGATACTTTTTTTGATGAAGTACATCAAATTAGAGAAGAAGCCAAAGAATTAGGATACGACTTTTGGGTTGTATTAGTGGGAGATACCATCACAGAAGAAGCGTTGCCAACCTACGAATCATGGTTAATGGACGTAGAAGGCATTAATCAACATGGAAATAACGGTAGAGATAATGGTTGGGCAAAATGGATTCGCCATTGGACAGGAGAAGAAAATCGCCACGGAGATGTGTTGAGCAAATATTTATACTTATCAGGTCGTGTAAACATGCGTGAAGTAGAAATTACCACGCAACATTTAATTAACGACGGATTTGATATTGGAACGGCAAACGATCCGTATAGAAACTTTGTATATACGAGTTTTCAAGAATTAGCCACTAATGTTTCTCATAAAAGAGTTGGACAGTTAGCGAAGAAACAAGGAAATGTTTTGCTTGGAAAAATGTGTAATATTATTGCTGGTGACGAAATGAGACACCATTTAGCGTATAGAGAATTTGTAAAAACAATTTTTAATTACGACCCAAGTGAAATGATGTTAGCGTTTGAAGATATGATGCGTAAAAAAATTGTCATGCCAGCTCAGTTTGTACGTGAATCAGGAGAAGCTATCGGAACAGCTTTTGAAAATTTCTCAAATGCAGCACAACGTTTAGGCGTGTATACAACGCATGATTATGTAGATATTTTACGAAAATTAAACGCATATTGGGAAATTGATAAGCTAAATGACTTAACAGATGCAGCTAAAAAAGCGAGAGATTATGTCATGAAATTACCCGATCGTATGGCTCGTATTGCTGAACGTGTTGCCATTCCAGAAGATATTACAAAATTTAAATGGGTGGAAGCCAACGGAATGCTTTAAACTTAGATCGCTTCGCTTGTTAGACCGCTTTGCTATTAGACCGGCTACGCCTTTTAGATCGCTGCGCTGTTAGATATTTTCAAAAGAAATTAGAAATGATTACGTCAAGCTGAACTTTTACATTGAGGTTGTCGAAATGTGATTCAGCTTCTCATAAAATAATATTTCAATTTGAAAATTTGAAAGTGCAATAATTGCTGAAATCTGCAATAAACTCTGAATGAAGAATACTTGAACCTTTTTAATCTTTTCTTAAAAAATATAAAAATCCGCTCTTGTGAAAAAGCAGATTTTTTACACTTTTTCCTTATTTAATATGTTTTTTTTCTTTCATTTAAGGCAAAACCGTAATTAATTTACTACGATTTTTTATAATTTTAGTCTATTATTAACCAAAAAAAAGAAATTATGTTATCAAAAATTTTAAAGTTAAAGAATGTAAAAAAATTGAGTAAAAACGATCAACGATCTATTAGTGGTGGTTTTGATGACGATCCGTGTGGTAATACTCCATGGTGGCAACAACAATGTCAGGACGGGCGCGTTTATGCAATTTGTGATTATTCAAGTAATAATCAAATTTGTAATCCTTGCGTATTTTGCGTGAACTAAGATTCAATCCTTCAATAAAAAATAAAAAACTCGCTCCAAGAAGAAGCGAGTTTTTTTATGAGTTTTTTCAATCTATTTTACAAATCAAACTTAATTCCTTGCGCTAATGGCAATTCTGTGGTGTAGTTGATCGTGTTGGTTTGTCTGCGCATATATACTTTCCAAGCATCAGAACCCGATTCACGTCCGCCACCAGTTTCTTTTTCGCCACCAAAAGCACCGCCAATTTCTGCGCCTGAAGTTCCAATATTTACATTAGCGATTCCGCAATCAGATCCTTGTACCGATAAGAAATGTTCTGCTTCGCGTAAATTATTGGTCATAATAGCAGAAGATAAACCTTGTGCTACGCCGTTTTGAGCTTCTAGTGCATTTGAAACATCACCCGAATATTTTAATAAGTATAAAATTGGTGCAAACGTTTCATGCTGTACAATTTCAAAAGAATTATCTGCTTCTGCAATAGCAGGTTTTACATAGCAACCACTTTCATAACCTTCACCTGATAAAACACCACCTTCAACAAGGATATTTCCACCTTCTGCAACTACTTTTTCCAAAGCCGCTTCATACATTTTTACCGCATCTTTGTCAATAATTGGTCCCACATGATTGTTTTCATCTAACGGATTTCCAATACGTAATTGTCCGTACGCAGCAACGACTGCATCTTTTACTTTATCGTAAATATCTTCGTGAATAATCAATCTACGAGTAGATGTACAACGTTGTCCTGCCGTTCCAACAGCGCCGAAAACAGCTCCAATAACGGTCATTTTAATGTCTGCATCTGGCGTTACAATGATAGCGTTGTTTCCACCTAATTCTAATAAAGACTTTCCTAAACGACCTGCAACTTCTTTCGCAACAATTTTACCCATACGCGTAGAACCTGTTGCAGAAACTAACGGAATTCGTGTGTCTTTTGAAAGATATTCTCCTACTTTGTAATCACCATTTACCAAACAGCAAATTCCTTCTGGTAAGTCATTTGCAGCAAAAACCTCAGCCGCAATATTTTGACAAGCTACACCACACATTGGTGTTTTTTCAGAGGGTTTCCACACACAAACATCGCCACAAATCCAAGCTAGTGCTGTATTCCAAGCCCAAACGGCTACTGGAAAGTTAAAGGCAGAAATGATTCCGACAACGCCTAGCGGATGGTATTGTTCGTACATTCTATGTCCTGGACGCTCTGAATGCATCGTAAGTCCGTGAAGCTGACGCGATAATCCAACAGCAAAATCACAGATGTCAATCATTTCTTGCACTTCACCTAAACCTTCTTGGTATGATTTCCCCATTTCATACGAAACCAATTTTCCTAAAGCTTCTTTTTTCTCTCTTAATTTTTCTCCGAACTGACGTACAATTTCACCACGTAATGGCGCTGGTTTTGTTCTCCAAGTTTTAAAAGCTGAAGTTGCCGCTTCCATCACTTTTTCGTAATCTTCCTTGGTAGTCGATTTTACGTTTCCAATCAATTTTCCATCTACTGGAGAATAGGATTCAATAATCTCTCCGTTTGAAAAATTGTGTGAACCGGTAGATGTTCCTTCATTTATATCTTTTAAGCCTAGTGTTGCTAGTGCTTCTTTAATTCCAAAATCAGTGGTAACTGCTTCCATGTTATTTATAACTTTTTTTGATTATTTTGTTAAATTTCTGCAAAGATAGCACAATTCTAGCAATCTTCACGGGCAATAAATCGTTTATCATTCCAATTTTAAAATAGTGTAAAAGTAATGTGCACGAAGGTATTTTTGGTTTTTTAAAACATCAACCAGAAAACTTTTTCGTTCTTTGTGTAAACGCAATCCTGTTTCTTCTTCGTGTTTTATATTTTTGATTTGACTAAAAGTCGTTCCATGTTTTACTAAGTTTTCTTTTAATAAAAACGAGCTTGTGTCAAAATAATACCACCATTCTGCATCACTATCAGGATACGCAGCTTTAATTCGATAGGCTTTATAACCATCTTCTAAACGAACTTTATTTTCTAATGTCAAAGAAACTTCATCATCCAGCAATTTATACGGTTGCCACAACACATATTGTGCGCCTATAATTTCTTTGTGAGCTTTTTCGATGACTTTAGCGTCCGTTTGTGGAATTTCATCAAAAAATAAAGATGTTTTTTTTCCATCAAAAAAGGCACGCTTTTGTATTCCATTTTCTTCCCAAGTAACTTTTGAGGTAAATTTGGGCTGTAAAGTATTATGAAATAACTGTTTTTTTTGACTTTCGATTGTTCCTAAACTGTCATATAAAATGGTTGTTTTCTCATAAATCAGCACTTTTGGTTTTTCCCAACGCTGTTTTCCGCCATGTGCTTCTTCCAACGATTTTTGTATTATGGTTTCGGGAGAAAGTTCGGCCTCACATGATAAAGTCAAAATCACCAAACTTATGCTTAGAAAAATGGCTTTACTCTTCATCAGCCGTAAATCGCTTGTCTACCGGCATTACGGTTCCACAATTATCACAGGTTCGTAAGGTTTCTGAAGCATAGAAATCTTTAAAATGTCCTAAGAAATCTTTTTCAACATCAATTAAGGGAAACTTTACTTCATGTAGTTTATGATTACAGTTATCACAATACCATTGCAAGCCGTCCATTAAATCAGTTCCTTTTCGCTTTCGCTCGACAACGAGTCCGATAGAATTTTCAAAACGTACTGGAGAATGTGGTACGCCTGCAGGATGTAAATACATGTCGCCTGGCCCAAGTTTCATGGTTTTCTTTTCGCCATCTTCCTGAATATGTACTTCGATATTTCCTTCCAATTGATAAAATAATTCTTCAGTTTCATTGTAATGATAATCCTTTCGAGCGTTAGGTCCGCCAACAATCATTACAATATAATCACCTGCATCTTTGTACAAATTTTTATTTGCTACGGGTGGTTTTAATAAGTCTCTATTTTCTTCAATCCATTGATTGAGATTGAATGGTTTTTGTATTGCCATTTGAATTAAAATTTAGAATTTTAAAATTACGAATTTTTAAGCGATCCTACATTACTTCTGTAAAGTTAACAGTCAAAACGGACACAAAAGTGTTAAGTAAGGCAAAACCGTACTTCATTCATTGTTGAATTCTTTACCTTTTGTTAACTAAATTAATCTATCATGAAAAAAAAGAAAATTAGCAAAAAGCTTGACTTAAGAAAGAAGGAAATTTCAAGTCTTTCAGAAATAAATGGAGGCGTTATTCCAATTCAAGGAGCCATTACAGTACAACCTGTAACAAACGCTCCTAAATGTGTCAGTAGAGTAGACACTTGTTTGTGCATGACTTATGATGAATGCAATTCTATTCAAGCAAATTGTCCTGTTTAAATAAAAACTAAAAACATAGAATCATGAAAAAAAAGAATTTAAAATCATTATCGTTAAAAAAATCGTCTGTTTCTAACTTGAATGGTGGTGTGCAAAGTAGCCCGTTTCCAATTCCACTATCAAGAAAAATTCAAGAATGTCTTTTTACAATCAATCAAACGCAATGTACAACAACTTGGGTAAGTGAATTATACACGGCTTGTAATTGTGAACCTTCTTGGCAATTTGGATGTCAGCAATCCGTTGATATTCCTTGTGAAGCATAAGCTTCTTAAAAACTAAAACAATTCGTAAAAAGCTTCAAAAGTGCATTCTTTTGGAGCTTTTTTTATGAATTACTTTTTTTAATAATTATCTGATAAACAACTGTTTTTCCATTTGAAATTGTGTAATTTTAAGCCACTAATCAATCCAATACCCATGAAAAAACTGGCTTTTGTTTTAATTTTACTTGCTTTTATCTTCAATAGTTGTACAAACACAACTCCTCAAAAAGAAACTTCCAAAATTGATGAAACTCCTAAAAATAGTTTTGGATTAGTAATTCACGGTGGCGCAGGAACCATTTTAAAAAAGAATTTAACGCCCGAACTGGAAGCGCAATACAAAGAAGTCTTAGAAAAAGCCGCTAAAAAAGGCTATGAAATATTGCAAAATGGCGGTACAAGTTTAGATGCCGTAGAACAAACGATTCATATTTTAGAAAACTCACCGTTATTCAATGCGGGAAAAGGAGCTGTTTTTGCGAATAATGGTAAAAATGAACTCGATGCTTCCATCATGGAAGGAAAAACGTTGAATGCGGGCGCAGTTGCTGGCGTGACGAATTTAAAAAATCCAATCTCCGCAGCACGAAAAGTCATGGAAAATTCAGATCATGTGTTGCTTGCCAGAGAAGGCGCGGAAGAATTTGCCGCTTCGCAAGGATTGGAAATCGTAGATCCAAGTTATTTTTACACTGAAAAAAGATTTCAATCGCTTCAAAAAATAAAAGACGAAGAAAAAGTACAATTAGATCATGATGACAAAGCTGCTTTTGTAGATCCGTTTATCAAAGATTACAAATTTGGAACCGTTGGTTGTGTCGCACTCGATAAAAATGGCAACTTAGCCGCAGGAACTTCTACAGGCGGAATGACAAATAAAAGATGGAATCGTATTGGCGATTCTCCAATTATTGGCGCAGGAACGTACGCGAATAATAAAACCTGTGCGGTTTCAGGAACTGGTCATGGCGAATACTTTATCAGAGCCAATGTTGCCTACGACATTTCAGCTTTGATGGAATACAAAAATATGTCGCTGCAAGAAGCGGCTTCAGAAGTCGTTCAAAATAAACTTAAAAATATGGGTGGCGAAGGCGGAATTATTGCCATTGACGCCAAAGGAAACTTGGTTGCCGAATTTAATACCGAAGGAATGTACAGAGCAATGGTGGACGAAAAAGGAAATATTACGATCGGAATTTATAAAGAATAAAAAACGAAAAAGTAAACATAGGTTACGAATTCTAAATACATCTCAACGAATACTCAATCAACAACATCAATATGGAAAAGTCTGTTTATTTTACAAAAAAAATCGTCATGCGCAACACTACTATTTTCATCCTTTTTTGGGTTTTTGTCGGATTCTTTTCGTGTAAAACGGAAAATCCTGAAACAGATAACATCTTTGAATTCAAAGACTATATTTATCAAACAACTGCTGGAACCGTTTCTGTAAACGATCCCATTATTATTGGACTTCAAAAAGAAGTGACCGATTGGGAAGATGAACAAGAAGTGCCAGCAAATCTCCTTAGTATTCTGCCAAAAATCAACGGAAAACTATTCGTTCAAGGAAACAAAACATTACGATTTGAGCCAGAAACAGCGTTGCAACCAGACACCGAATATTCGATTACTGTTGACTTGGAAAAGATTTATGAAAATGTGCCTGCTGAATTCAAAAAATACACCTTTGCGTTTAAAACGGTCGCGCCAAATTTCTCCATTATCACCAATGATTTGCAATCGTATTCCAAAGAATGGCAATACCTAAATGGCGTGTTGCGCTCCGCAGATGTCATTCCTGCTGAGAAACTTCAAGAATTGCTAAAAGTGACGCAAAACGGTAAAGAATTAGCCATAAAATGGAACGCTGATGCGCTCAGTAGTACCACATACGAATTTACCATAGATAGCATCAACAGACCAATTGACGATACAGAAATACAAATTTCTTGGACAGGAAAACCGATTGGTGCAGCTACAGAAGGTTCAAAATCGTATACAATTTCTGGGCAAAATAATTTCTCTGTGATAGATGTAAACATCCTGCAAAATCCTGAACAAAAAATTAGCATTAACTTCTCTGATCCTTTACTCAAAAATCAAAACTTTGAAGGATTAGTAACCTTGCAAAATCAACGAAACATCACGTATGCCGTAGACGGAAACATTCTAAATGTATATCCAGAAAACAGAATGACAGGAACTGCAACGCTGGAAGTTTTTACAGGAATCAAAAACAAAGAAGGTTTCAAACTCAAGAAAAATTATACCCAACGTGTTTCTTTTGAACAACAAAAACCTCAATTACGCGCCATCAGTAAAGGCGTCATTTTACCAAATTCTAAAAATCTGACCTATAATTTTCAAGCAATGAACTTGAAAACGGTGGATGTGCGAATCGTCAAAATATACCAAAACAACGTATTGCAATTTTTACAAGAAAATGATCTCAGCGATATTGATCGATACAGCATTCGTAGAGTTGGAAGGCGAATTGCCAAAAAAACCATCAACCTGATCAAAAATGAAAACGAAAATGATGGACAGTGGAAAACCTACGGAATTGATCTATCAACCTTATTCAAAGCTGAACCTGGTGCTATTTATCAAATAGAAATTGGTTTCAAAAAAGATTATGCTTTGTACACCTGTGAAAATATTTCTACCACAGAAGAAGCAAGCTCACGAAGCGATTATTACCAAAACCGAGAAGACGAGGAAGAAAATGAAGAAGAATATTGGGACAATCGTATGTACGAATTCCGAAACTATCGCTACAATTGGAACGATCGTGAAAATCCATGTACAGATTCCTATTACTTACAAGACCGTTTTTTAACAGCAAATATTCTGTCTTCTGACTTAGGTGTCATTGTAAAAAGAGGCGAAAACAAATCGTATTATTTCGCGGTAAGCGATATCATATCTACCAATCCTGTAAGCGGAGCAAAAGTAACCTTGTACAATTACCAACAACAGGAAATTATTTCAAAACAAACGGATACAGAAGGGCTTATCACCATTGATGCAGACAAAAATGCGTCTTTTGCGATGGTGTCTAAAGGACAACATGTTACGTATGTAAAACTGAATGACGGAAGTTCGCTATCCATGAGTAAATTTGATGTTTCTGGTAAAGAAATCAACAAAGGAATCAATGGATATATTTATGGAGAACGCGGTGTTTGGCGACCTGGCGATAGTTTACACTTAGCATTTGTGTTGAATGACAAAGGAAATCCGCTTCCAAAAAATCATCCTGTAAAAATGGAAATTACGGACGCTCGTGGAAAATTGGTCTACAAAAACATTCTAACGCAAGGTGTTGATAATTTCTACAAATTTACGGTACCAACGGATGCGGAAGCACCAACAGGAAACTGGGAAGCGAATGTAAATGTCGGCGGCGTAAACTTTTCTAAAACACTCAAAGTAGAAACGGTAAAACCAAATCGATTAAAAATTAGTATTGATTTTGACGATGAAATCTTAGCCAATTCTCGCCCGATTGAAGGAATGCTTAAAGCAGCTTGGTTACATGGCGCGCCTGCAAAAAACCTAAAAGCAGAAGTCAGCGTAAAACTGACGAACACAAAAACGGCTTTCAAGAAATTTCCAGACTATGAATTCAACGATCCAACCCGTGAATTTAATGCGGAAGAATTTATCATGTTTGAAGGAAAACTGGATGAAGACGGTTTGGCGAAAATCTACAAAAAAATAAATGTCGATAAAAAAGCACCTGGCATGTTGCGTGCTTCCTTCTTAACGCGTGTATTTGAAAATGGTGGCGATTTTTCCATTGATGCTTTTTCAAAAGATTTTGCACCGTATATTTCTTTTGTGGGATTAAAATCACCTGAACCAAAACAATACGGTTCATTCTATACCGATGAAAATCAACAATTTGACATCGTCACGGTTGATGATAAAGGAAACCCAATCAAACGCAACGGACTCGAAGTAAAAATCTATGAAATCAACTGGCGTTGGTGGTGGAGTTCGTCGTATGAAGACCTTTCTTCCTATTCGGGAAGTGACTATCATGAACATTACAAAACCCTAAAAGTTGATACGGACGCAAACGGAAAAGGAAGCTTTAACCTCAACATTCCTGATGAAAATCGCGGACGCTATTTAATTCGTGTGTATGATCCAAAAAGTGGTCATGCAACTGGAATGACAGCTTATTTTTATAAAAATTGGTGGCGAAGAAGCAATGATGGAAACTCAGAAGCCGCTAAAATGCTTATTTTTGCAGCAGACAAAGAAAAATACAATGTGGGCGAAAAAGCAACAATTACGTTTCCTTCTGGACAAGGCGGACGTGCGTTGGTAAGTGTTGAAAACGGTACGGAAGTTCTCAGCACAAAATGGGTAGTTACAACAAACGAGCAAACAACAACGAGCATTCCGATTACGGAAGAAATGGCGCCAAATGTATTTGTCAATATCTCGTTAGTTCAAAAACACGATAATGTTTCCAATGATTTGCCAATTCGTTTATATGGTGTCATTCCTATCTTAGTAGAAAATCCTACGACGATTTTAAAACCTAAAATTTCAGTGCCAGAAACCTTACGACCAGAACAATCGTTCACAGTAAAAGTAAGCGAGGAAAACAAAAAAGCAATGACGTATACCATTGCGGTAGTTGATGAAGGTTTATTAGATTTAACTCGATTTAAAACACCAAATCCTTGGGATACTTTTTACCAACGACAAGCACTTGGCGTACGAACTTGGGACGTGTATGATGATATCATTGGTGCGTTTAGCGGAAACATCGATCAGGTATTTGCAGTTGGTGGTGGCGATGGCGGAAATGGTTCCAAAAACAAAAAAGCAAATCGTTTCAAACCTGTTGTTGAATATTTAGGACCTTTTCAGCTAAAAGCTGGAGAAACCAAATCACATAAAATAGTCATGCCAAACTATATTGGCGCTGTTCGTACCATGGTAGTGGCTGGAAATTCAAAAACGGAAGCATACGGAAATGCTGAACAATCTTCGCAAGTGAAAAAACCATTAATGGTCTTGGCAACTGCTCCACGAAAATTAAGTCCAGGCGAAAAAGTAACGTTGCCTGTAACTGTTTTTGCGATGGAAGACAAGGTAAAAAATGTATCGTTAGAACTGAAACTTCAAGATGGAATTTCCGTGATAGGAAGTGCAACGCAATCACTTACATTTGACAAACCCGATGAAAAAATGGTGTTCTTTGACTTAGATGTGAGCGAAGCAAAAGGCATTCGAACCATAGAAGTATTGGCAACAGGAAATGGCGAAAAAGCATCGTACAAAATAGAAATTGATGTAGAAAACCCGAATCCGATCACAAAGAAAATTCATGAACTTACGTTAGATGGAAAAACGTCTCAGACGCTCAATTTTGATACATTTGGTGTCACGGGAACAAATGCGGCAACCGTAGAGTTTTCCACATTGCCACCAATGGATTTCACAGCACGTATGGAATACTTAATTCGTTATCCGCACGGTTGTATTGAGCAAACCACTTCAAGTGTATTTCCACAACTATATTTAAACGATATTTTTGATCTGACAACTGCTAAAAAGCAAGAAATAGAAGATAATATTGAAAAAGGAATCAAGCGTTTGGCACATTTTCAACGTCCAAATGGCGGTTTGAGTTATTGGATTGGGGAAAATATGACCAATGAATGGGGAACGAGTTATGCAGGACATTTTATGATAGAAGCCGAAAAGAAAGGCTATACATTACCGCTCACTTTTATGAGTCAATGGATTAAATATCAAAAAAATGCAGCACGTTCTTGGCGTTATAAAAATGATAATTATTACAATTCTGATTTAACGCAAGCATATCGTTTATATACATTAGCCTTGGCAGGACATCCAGATTTAGCTTCTATGAACCGATTGCGAGAATCGAATCAGTTATCAAATGATGCCAAATGGCGATTGGCAGCAGCATACGCATTAGCGTCTCAAAAAGAAGCTGCGGAACAAATTGCAAGAACGGCAAACATCAACTTTTTGCCTTCAAACGCACGCTATGATTATACGTACGGTTCGGTTGATAGAAACCGTGCCATGGCAATGGAAACAATGGTAATTTTAAAAGATAAAAAAGCAATTGACTTGGCAAAAACCATCGCAAAAGATTTATCATCAAACGATTGGATGAGTACGCAAACCACCGCATATAGTTTGTTAGCGATGGGTAAAATGGTGACGCAAAATGGCGGTAAAAATATCAAGATGCAATTCTCGGTGAACGGGAAAAATCAGCAAACTATTGAAACGACAAAAGCAATTGCACAACGTGATTTAGAGATCACAAAAGGAGCAAATGCTTTGTTAGTGGAAAACAAAGAAGACAATGTATTGTTTGTCCGTGTATTGAATACTGGAAAATTACCGTTAGGAGAAGAATTAGCAGAAAAGCGAAACTTAACGATTAGAGTGACGTATAAAGACAAAGCGGGTAATAAAATTGATGTTTCAAAATTAACACAAGGAACTGATTTTATGGCAACGGTGACGATTTCCAATGACAAGCCAGAATTTGTAGGCGATGTTGCGCTGACTGAAATTTTCCCTTCAGGTTGGGAAATTGTCAATACACGTTTTACCGATTATGGAAATACCGCATCAAGCGAAGCAAGACATACTGATATTAGAGACGATCGTGTGAATTTCTATTTTGATTTACCTCGTGGAAAATCAAAAACGTTCAATGTATTATTGAATGCTTCGTACTTAGGAACGTATTATTTACCGGGCATTCAAGCGGAAGCGATGTATGATAATGATTTCTTTGTGCGAACGAAAGGACAATGGATTGAAGTGGTGAAGTAACTAAAAATGAACACAACTTTTACACCCTATTACGCTGTTATTTTTACGTCTATTCAAACAGAAATGATAGAAGGTTATGCTGAAATGGCGCAACAAATGGAAGACTTAGCTAAAAACCAAGCCGGTTTTATCGGGATGGACAGCGCTCGAAGTTCCATAGGAATTACAGTGAGTTATTGGGAAAGTTTGGAAGCTATTCAGCAATGGAAACAGCATACCGATCATTTGGTAGCGCAACAAAAAGGCATCAAAAATTGGTATGCCTATTACAATGTAAAAATCTGTAAAGTAGAACGTGAATATAGTTTTCAAGAGCGTTCTTTATAATGTTTAAAAAACGCTTTTTCTTGCACTACATCATTTCTAAAATAAAAAACAATAAAATAAAAACGGCAATCTTTATCATTCTTTTGATTGCCTACTATTTCTGTTTACCAAAAACACTTTTCAATACGCCAACTTCTACCGTAATTGAAAGTCGTGAAGGTATTTTGCTAGGCGCGAAAATTGCCGATGATGGACAATGGCGATTTCCAAAACTCGATTCCGTTCCCGAGAAATTCAAGGTCTGTATTGTACAGTTTGAAGATGAATATTTTTACAATCATCCTGGATTCAATCCGATTTCTATCGCAAAAGCATTCTGGGAAAATATAGAATCGGGCGAAGTAAAACGCGGCGGAAGTACACTCACACAACAAGTCATTCGATTGTCTCGAAAAGGGCAAAATCGCACCTATCTTGAAAAAATTAAAGAACTCATTCTTGCTACACGATTAGAATTTCGATATTCCAAAGAAGAAATCCTAACTTTTTATGCTTCATACGCACCTTTCGGTGGAAATGTTGTAGGATTAGATGCGGCTTCTTGGCGATATTTTGGCAGAAAACCGCAAGAACTTTCATGGGCAGAAAATGCTACATTAGCCGTTTTGCCAAATGCACCAAGTTTAATATTCCCTGGGAAAAATCAAGTGCGATTAAAAGAAAAAAGAGATCGATTACTTAAAAAATTACACGAACAGGAAATTATTGATCAATTAACCTACGAATTAGCGATTTCAGAACCGCTTCCGCAAAAACCGTATCCGCTGCCACAAATAGCCACACATTTACTCAATAAAGTTGCAGAAGCACACAAAGGAAAACGTGTGCAAACTTCCGTTGAATCGTATATACAACAAGAAGCAAACGCTATTGTAGCGAAACACTATAAAGAACTAAAACAGAATCAAATTTACAATGCAGCTGTGTTAGTTTTAGATGTAAAAACACGTAAAGTTTTGGCGTACGTAGGAAATACGCCAACCGATAAAGCGCATCAAAAAGATGTCAACGTCATTCACAAGCCGAGAAGTACAGGTAGCATTATGAAACCGTTTTTGTACACGGCAATTTTGGATGCGGGCGATTTACTTCCCAATACCTTAGTGATCGATGTTCCTACGAAAATTGGCACTTACAATCCTAAAAATTTTAGCGACACGTATGATGGTGCTGTCACAGCAAAACGAGCATTGTCGCGTTCGTTAAATGTTCCTGCGGTTCGTATGCTGCAACAATTTGGCTTGGATAAATTCCATTATTATCTTCAACAATTACAATTAAAAGATATATCGTATAATGCCGATCATTACGGACTTTCATTAATATTAGGTGGTGCAGAAAGTAATTTGTGGGATTTGTGCAAAACCTACTCAGCTTTTTCATCAACACTCAATCATTTTGGCGAAAACTCTGGTCAATATTTTACCAACGAATTTTGTGAACCTTCTTTTTTGTTTGATGAAAACATAGATTTTGGAACGCTAACTCCCGAAAAAACGATTTTTGATGCAGGTTCTATGTATCTCACGTACGAATCGTTAAAAGAAGTCAACCGACCAGAAGGCGATCAAAATTGGGAGTTTTTCGATTCGAGCAAAGAAATTGCCTGGAAAACAGGCACAAGTTTTGGTTTTCGAGATGCGTGGGCAATTGGTACAACCAAAGATTATGTCGTGGGTGTTTGGGTTGGAAATGCCGATGGCGAAGGTCGTCCGGGATTGATAGGAACTTCCGCAGCCGCGCCCATTTTATTTGATGTATTTGATATTTTACCAAAAAGCGACTGGTTTGACGTTCCGTATGACGAACTCGAAGAAGTATTGATCTGTTCAAAAAGTGGATATAGAGCTTCTGAATTGTGTGAAAAAGCGCAGCTACAATTTATTCCGCGAAGCGGATTGAAAACGAAGCCGTGTCCGTATCATGTTTGGGTACATTTGGATAAAGACGAACGTTATCAGGTAAATTCGTCGTGTCAGCCACTCAGTGAAATGATACATAAAAGCTGGTTTGTGTTGCCGCCATTGATGGAATATTATTATCAAAGCAAAAATCCGTTGTATAAAACGTTGCCGCCATATAGAAGTGATTGTAGTGCGGAAGGACAAAAAAGTATGGATTTTATTTATCCAGCGGAAGCTGTCAAAGTGTTTTTGCCAAAAGATTTTGATGGCACAAAAAACGGCTTGATTTTACGTTTAGCGCATTCTATCCCAGAAGCCAAAGTATTTTGGTATGTAGATGAAACTTTTTTGGGTACTACACAAACCATTCATGAAATGGAAGTCAAACCCAAAGTTGGAATTCATACAATTACCGTTGTCGATGAGTTTGGCAACGAAGCAATCCGAACAATAGAAATTCAGGAATAAAAAAAGAGGCTCAAAAGCCTCTTCGTATATTTTTTTTGTACGGTTTAAAAGTACACACATCCACAACCTGTTTCTGGAAATGTGCAGATTCTTTGTGGTTCATTACAACCGCCGCCGCCAGGATTTCCGCCGCCATCTGTGTAGCAAACATCTCCGATACAGGTTGAACCTTGTGGACAGTTCCCGAATTCGTCACATAATGCAATTGGTCCTGATCCGTTAATACGCTGCTGCTCTTTTTTGGTTAATACAACAGCTCCTTTTACTTGTAAAATTTGTTTTTTCATGGTAAGTAGGTTTAAAATTTATTCCATGAATATACTAAAACCGAAAGACAATTGTAGCTTTTCACCTTATTTTAACTGTTTTTTAATACTTGTTATTGTAAAAATATAGCTACTTTTTGTTTTCAAAAAAAGTAATCTCTGCCTCAACAGTTTCGCCATTACGATTTACTTTTATCGTGGTTGTATTTCCGTTTTCAAACATTGACAAAGCTTTCATGTAGGTTTTCATATCGGTGACTTCGTGTTCGCCTAATTGAATGACCACATCGCCTTTTTGCAATCCGGCTTTTTGTGCTGGACGATTTTCGCTAATCCCATCAATGCGCATGCCTTTTCCGTCAAACAAATAATCAGGAATCACGCCTAAGGTGACTTTAAATCGTGGCGTATCATCCGATTCATTAACGGTTTTTGTAAATGCTATTTTCCCTTGCGTATTTACTTCAGAAATGATTCTAAAAATATAGTTCGAAATTTGAAGCATTCCTTCATAATTCAGCTTTTCAAAATCGTCCGAAGGTTTATGATAATCAACATGTTGCCCTGTAAATAAATGCAACACAGGAATATCTTGTAAGTAAAAAGAAGTATGATCTGATGGGCCAACTCCAGAAGTATTTGTCTTTAAATCAAACGTATGTTGACTATTTGCTTTTTCGATAGTTTCTTCCCAAATAGGCGATGTTCCGGTTCCGTAAATTGCCAAAGATTTGTTCTTTTTTAAACGACCTACCATATCCATATTAATCATGTAATTCACTTTTGTGATATCAATAGTTGGATTTTTCACAAAGTAATTAGATCCTAATAAGCCCATTTCTTCACCCGAAAAAGCAATAAATAAGTAGTTATTATTTTTGTTTTCGTCTTTCAATTGATCTGCCAAATGCAATAGCACCGCAACACCACTTGCGTTATCGTCCGCCCCATTGTGCACCAACTTTTCTTCGCCTCTGTACAACGAACCTTCATTCCCCATTCCTAAATGATCGTAATGTGCGCCAATAACAACGGTAGTTTCCGAATTATTATCGATAAATCCAATGACATTTCTTCCAGTAATAGTTCCTTTTTCGTTATTCTCGATATATACGGTTTCCGCATGTGGATCTGTTTTTGGTGTAAAGGTAAACGCTTGTAAATATCCATCAGTACCTTTTGGTAAAATGCCTAATTCTTTAAATCGTGCTGAAATATGTTCGGCTGCCAATAATTCACCTTGCGTTCCTGTGGCTCTTCCTTCTAATTTGTCATCTGCCAAGACTTCAATATCTGATTTAATATTATTTTCTACGACGCGTTCCGTTTTACAAGAACATACAAACGCTAAAAAAAGAATTCCAAATAGTGGTTTTGTGAACATAAGAAAGTTATTTTTGTGTAAAATTATCAAAATATTACCACTCCATGACACGTATTTTTGTTTTAATCATACTTTGTACTGTTTTTTCATGTAAAGAAACTACCAAAGAAAAAACGACTGCTACAACGCCTGAATCAGAAGCAATCGTGAAAACGACTTCTACAGATTCTTTAATTTATCCAGAAGAAAAGTATTTTAAAAATATCCGCCAAGTGACGTTTGGAGGCGATAATGCAGAAGCGTATTGGAGTTTTGACGACAAGCAATTGATTTTTCAATCGAATAATACCAACTGGAACGTTTCCTGCGATCAAATGTTTTTGATGAATGTTGATGAAACGTTTAAAGACAACATGCCACCAATGGTTAGCACCGGAAAAGGAAGAACTACCTGTTCGTACTTTTTACCAGATAATAAACATATTATTTATTCGTCTACACATTTAGTAGATGAAAAATGTCCAGATGTTCCCTTACGTAAAAACGGAAAATATATTTGGCCTGTTTATGATTCGTTTGACATTTTTGTGGCAGATTTGGAAGGAAATATTGTAAAGCAATTGACCAATGAAGTAGGGTATGATGCCGAACCAACGGTTTCACCAAAAGGAGATAAAATTGTGTTTACCTCAACCAGAAGTGGCGATTTAGAGTTATACACGATGAATATTGATGGTTCGGATGTGAAACAAATTACAAACGAATTAGGCTATGATGGTGGCGCATTTTTCTCGCCAGACGGTACCAAAATTATCTTCCGTTCATCACGACCGAGAACCGCCGCAGAAATCAAAGAATACAAGGATTTGTTAGCAGAAGGTTTGGTACAACCTACCGAAATGGAGTTGTATATTTGCAATGCCGATGGAAGCGATTTGCGTCAGTTAACCGACTTAGGAAACGCGAATTGGAGTCCGTTTTTTCATCCTTCTGGAGAAAAAGTCATCTTCTCATCCAATCATGAAAGCGAACGTGGTTTTCCTTTCAATTTATACATGATTAATATTGATGGAACAGGTTTGGAACGCATCACGCATAGTGAAACATTTGATGCTTTTCCTGTATTTTCAAATGATGGAAAAAAACTAGCTTTTTCATCCAACCGAAATAACGGCGGCGGAAGAGATACAAATCTTTTTATTGTGGAATGGCAAGAATAATCTTATAAACTTGCACGCAATTCATAAATCAAGACTAATAGTTTTTTGAATTTTAATACATTTCAAGTTTCTTTGAGTATATTTAGTTGACCAAAACTTTAAATCGCATGCTCATGAAAAATAATGAAAAGAAGATTCAGTTAAAAAAACACTTAGTTTCTGTGCTAAATGCTTATGAAATTAAAGGTGGAATAAATACGACTACATTGATTACTGTTACGTGTAAATCTTTCATCCATAATGGTGAAGATAACTGCGTTTCCAATCAGCAACAATAAAAAACAGCCTGGAAAGTGACACTTTCCCGACTGTTTTTACTCTTTAAACACTTGTACAGGATTTCCACGTTGTAACTGTTTGTGTTGCATCCACTTTTCCTTTTGAATTGCTTTTTCCTGTTTTTGATTTTGTGCTTTGATTGCCATATCTAAACGCGCAAATGCTAGTTTTTTATTTAAAAATTGTGAGCGTTCCTCACTCGCTTGCACAGTAATTCCTGTTGGAATATGTGTAATATTGACTGCCGTTTCTACTTTATTTACATGCTGTCCGCTAGCTCCTGAACTTCGAGAAGTTTTTACTTGAATTTTTTTCGATGTCCAAGAAAATTCTGTTGGCACAGTATACACTCGAACGTTTACAAACCAGTTTTTACGCGGATGATGGGCGCGATACGGACTTCTGAAAATAAATTGCACACTTCCTTGCCAATGGTTTTTAAATTCGTCACTATCGCCTGTTCCACGCATCCAAACCGAACTATAGTTTTGGTATTTTGTAGCGACTAACTCAATAATACTAAACGTAAAATTTGGCAAACGGTTGAGTTTTTCTGTTAAGTATTTTACGGCGAGGCAACATTCTTCAGGACCTGAACCCGAGGAAATTTGCACCCAAAATTGATTGTCCATAATTTCTATTTTTTTTAATCCAACATCGTGTTGAATGTAAGATTTGTTCTAATTTTCTTTCCTTTTTTCTTTTTAATTGACTTCTTTGATGCTTTCAATTTTTCGTTCACACGCGTTAATTGATTTTCAATAAAGTATCTGTGTTCGCTATTCAAAGCCAATTCTTTTGACTTTTTTAAGCACCTTTTTGCTTCTTTAAACTGCTCTTGTTTTTCAAAAAGAATTGCTTTTACATAGTATAAACGCGCTTTGTCAGTCTGTGGCAATGAAAACCCAACTTCCAATACGTGCAACGCTTCTTTATAATCGCAGATATCAATTAATAAAAATGGGTAATAGTAATATGTTTCTACGTATTCATGATCTATACATAATGCACGATGGTAATATTCGCGAGCATTTTTATAATCGTGTAATTGTTCATGGTAAATTCTTCCCATTAAATTATTCACTCCTGCCTGATCGTTTCCGCCTAAAACATATTGTAACTTTTCTACACATTGCTCCAAATCGAACGGATAACTGTCAAGTGCCTGAATGAATAATAAATCGTTTGTATATGTTGACATTTTAATATTCTTTGTTTGTTTAAACTTTCTTTTTTTTGGTTGAACCTTCTCGTTTTTGAATACTAGAGAAACCATGAGAACCTTGGTTTCCCTAGTATTACTGTGAAGAAACAACTCTGCTTCGACTCCGCTCAGCATAACGTACGCTGAGGTTCTCGAAGCGTACTACGTATCCATGCGTACAATTTTTGGCGTAAAACTTCCCACAACTTCCACCAATTCGGTTTGATTTGCCATCACATGATGAATATTTTTGTATGCCATTGGCGCTTCATCAATTCCACCACCGATTAACGTAACACCGTAATCTTTCAATTGTTTTTTAATGTCACTTTGCGTGATGGTTTGTTTGGCTTTTCGCCGTGATAATTGTCGTCCTGCGCCATGCGAAGCCGATTGTAACGAAAGTGGATTTCCTGTTCCTCGAACAATAAATCCTGGTGCTGTCATGGAACCTGGAATAATTCCCAACACGCCTTTTTGTGCGGGCGTTGCTCCTTTTCTGTGTACAATCAATTCTTCTCCGTTCACGATTTCTTTCCACGCAAAATTGTGATGATTTTCTACCATAGCTAACGGTCGAGAACCTAACGCTTTTCCCAAACGCTTATGAATGTCATGGTGACACGCCGACGCATAATCGCCCGCTAAATTCATCGCTAACCAATATTCTTGTCCGTCGTGCGTATTGAGATCGAGCCACGCTAAGTTTTTCGCTTCTCCCGGTAACGGCGTTTGTTGTATTGCCAATTTCGTATAGTGTTTTGCAATATTTGCACCCAAACCTCTCGATCCGCTATGTGACAGAATTCCCAAATACTTCCCGATAGGAACATTAAATTCGTTGTTTTTATCAGAAACCTCCACAATTCCAAATTCTACAAAGTGATTTCCACCACCTGACGAACCTAGTTGTTGATACGCTTTTTTGAACAATTTTTTTACCGTTGGAATTTCTTTAAATTCCGAGCGTTCAAAAATTTCATGATCGTTGATCGTTTTATGCGTTTCAAAACCTCCAAATTTGGTATGATCTTGCAGCATATTTACATATTTGTCTTTGTGACCTTCCAAATACGAAGCTGGAATATCATAGATGGACAAACACATTCTACAACCAATATCAACACCAACTCCATACGGAATTACGGCGTCTTTTGCAGCCAACACGCCGCCAATTGGCAATCCGTAACCTGCGTGTCCATCGGGCATTAGTGCGCCAGCTTTGGCTATTGGAAGTTTCAACGCCGTATACAATTGATGTTTTGCTTCCTCTTGAATTCCGTTTTCGCCAAATATGGTAAACGGTGCGCGTTTCGTTTCTAATTGTTTTGCTTCAATATGTACAGGAGTTGTGAGTTCTTCGGCGATTTTGCCAAAAATTCCATCTCCAATATATTTTTTAGGATCTTTCAACACAGATTTTAAACGCTGTATTACTTTGTCTTTCCGTTCGCGTCGGTAGTGTTTCAACATCGCATCAATAGCAATACTAATTACTTTTCCTTTCTGTGGATATCCTATTTCAATGAGGTCTTTCCCTCGTAATTTTAATTTTGCCATAACTTGTTTTTTAGAGCCATTTCCCGATTTTTAGATCGTTTTCAACTGCCCAATCGTACATGATTTTTTGGGCATTTGCCGAAATTGGCTTGTTAAATCGTGCTTTTGCTTGCACGATTGTTTGTGATCGTACATCTACTTCAATGGTTGCTAATGTTTCTGTTCCTTTTGAGAAACTTGTACATCGCAACGTGAAAATACTGGTTACTTTCACACAGCATGAACGTGCATACGAAGCCACACAATGATTCATTTTTTTACCTTCTGCAATCAATTCTTGTGAAGAACAAAGTTCAAATAAGCGATACTTTTTGAGTTCTTTTTCTTGTTTTTTATGAATGATTAAAGAACTGTCTAGTAACGGATTCCATGTAAATAATTCTACCGTACTTGCGCTATGAATTGCCTGTGCAATATGCCATTCGTCAGATTGTCTTGTGAGCGAAGTAATCGTTCTTCCTTTGATAGAATAATTATGATTAGTTCGAATACAATCGGCTAAATAGTCCATGATTTCATTCATTTTATTGAAATCTAACATGGTTTGCTTCATAAAGAATTGAATGACCGTTTCCCAGAAATCTTCGTGTTGAAAATTGTTTCTGCTCAATCTAGAATGTGCAATTCTTTCTGCGACCAATTCGTCTGTTCCATACGATAAAGCTTGCGCTCGACGCAACGCCATTTCAATTGTATAACTCGCTGGCGCTTGTAAAAAATAATGAGCGCCTTTTTTAGTGAGTTTTACGGGAACTTTTGTTAAATTTTTTACACTGTAACCATTTCCCAAATCGATAAACCAAGACATGTATTTTCGATTTCCGTCAAACCATACTTCGTACATGAATGCTGGAATGTCATATTTTGCAAAACAGTGTCTTGCAATGTCTTTGAGTTGCTTTTCAGGATTGTGACTGTTTCGTTTCCAATCGTTTATAGCTCTTTTGTATTCCGAATTAAACCAAGAAATTTGATAGATTACTTGTAAAAATTCTTCACTTCGCAACAGTTTTGTACAACGTTGTTTGAATAAGTGAAGCAACATGTCTTTGAACGCTTTGCGTCTTTTTGCTTCTTTCTTTTTACTAAGTGAGCCGAAAAAAGTTTCTAAGATGTGTGCAATTGTATTGTGTTGATAATACGCGCGTTCTTTGCCTTCAAAAATTCGTTCTACCATTGCGGGAAACAGTACTTTTTTTGCTTTGTTATGATTTTGCAAGCTTTTTTGTAATGCTGCTTCTTTGGCTTTGAGTTCTAGTTTTTCCTTTAGTCTTCTGGACTTGGATTTGTGTTTTTGATGTGTATGTGATGTTTCCATGACTGTATTTTTTGAATGTTGTTTTCAGTAATAATTCCGCTAAATAATTGTACGTTTTCCATTGTTTTGTTTAATAGATTACTAATTTCTTTTGGCTACTGAAAACATATTTCCGTGTTTACAGTCGCTCCATTTCTGGTATTAAATTCATCTTTTTTTATGTTGTGTCGCTACACGATTTCTAGTTATTGTGTTATTATTTTACTTCTCTAAAAATTTTATAAGATCCTGCTTTTCAGCAGGATTAGTTCAACTTATAGTTTTCAGTATGCTTTAACTGGCTTCTGAACATTAGATCCCGCTTTTCAGCGGGATTAGTTCAACTTACAGTTTTCAATATGCTTTAACTGGCTTCTGAACATTAGATCCCGCTTTTCAGCGGGATTAGTTCAACTTACAGTTTTGTGTGCGCCTTTACAGGCTTCTCAAAACTGAGTTTCACTAAAAATAAAAGCCCAATTCTTAGGTAGAACCGGGCTTTTATACTGATGTGTATCTATTCTTTATTCCAAAGAATAGTTGGGTTCTAATGCGAACAATAGCTGAGTTTCCTCAGTTGTTCCTCCGATATGTATGTGTCCTGTTTTGATCATATTTTGAAAATTTGTGCATTAAAAAACCCGAGCCTTTTTGGACTCGGGTTTTTTAATGGTATGTTATATTTCTACTTAAAGATACAACTGGTAAAACCCAAGTCGCGCATCGGAATAGTTCCGGCACTTTTTCGATATGTAAATTTTACGTTTTGCACTGTATAGTTTTTATTAATAATTGTTTTTTCTATTTCGTTTTGATGGTTGCAAATATAGAAGATCATTTTTCTATTTTCCAAATTTATTTTTTCTCAGCATCATTTTTAAGGTACATTTTGAGCATAGAATGATCTGATTTTGTCGTTAAAATTTTTTCCGTTTTTAGAATTTCTAAATCGCCCGAAACCCAGATATGATCTAGGGAAAGCAGCGGAATATTCCAAAACCAAGTCTCGCGAAATCCATTCCCTTTTTCGGTAAATGCGTGTTGGTAATTTTTTTTGAATTTTTTAAAAAATAACGACTCGTACGGCGTATTAAAATCACCTAAAATGATGTTTTTGTCTTCCGTTTGTATCGAAGAAAAGACATTTTCAAGCATGGGTTTTCGAAAATATTTTATGTTTGCCGTGACATCTACTGCATAAAAATGTATGTTTTTTGTGCTGAAATGTACGAGCGTTGTATTCCGTTTTGAAGTAGTATCTGAATGAATTTCGAGTGGTGTTTTGGAAAAAATTCCAATGGCTTCATCATTGAAATAGAAATAATATTCACTGTATTTTGCTTTGATTTTCTCATAATCATGTTCATCACATTCTATCAAAACCAACACATCAGGAATCGTTTTACTGACTTCAAAAGCATCTTCAAAGTTTTCGGTTCGGTATGCATTCCACAATACAATTTCTAGCGCTTTAGAAGTTTCAACTTTTGGCGTGTATATGTAACTGTTTTTCACCCAAATTATTGATACTACAACGGCAAGTATTGCATAGTATTTTCTGGTGGAAGCCTTTACAAATAGTAGTAAAAACAAGAGACCGAGTACAATCAGCGGAAGCGGTGTTGCATAAAATAGTAAAGAAGTGATATAGAACGCATCTTTAATTGTAAGGTGTAAAATAATTGCAGCAAAGAGAAAGACTTGTAATGCTTTTTTGATGTAGAATTGGAGTTTCATTTACCGCAACGGATATCCTTTTCCAGCCCACCACGGATGCACTTCTATTTCTAATCGTCCTGCTTTGACCATTGGATCTGAGTTTGCCAAACTATCTGCCATTTCAATGGTTGGGACATTGTAAATGGTGACGCCAACAATGTCGCCCAAATCACCAAAAGGGCCTGAAATATCAGCGTATCCGAGCTCGTACATTTTGCCTAAATGTTTTAAGTGTAATCGTTGTAAACTATCGGCTACTTGCTGACTTTGCGTACGGTTTTTTCCTTTTTTTAGAAAAGCCATAAAGTATTCTTGCATTAATACCGTGTCTTTTGTTTTTTCATCTACGTATTCAAAAAACTTGAATCCTTTGCTTGAAAGTTCTTGTTTTATGGCTGCTGCCGATTTTTTATGTGATTTTTCAGAAGTGTGATCGTGTGTGTGATCGTTCTGAGTATCTTTACACGCGATACAAAAAAGTGCAACGAAAAACAGGATGATATATTTATTCATAGTGCCAGTTTTTATAAGGGTTTTTAATGAGTTGTGAGTTGTAATATTTTAGTTGTCCTGTGACTTCTTCGCCAAGCCAAGGTGGTTTTGTAAATACTTCTTCTTCGTGTTGTAATTCTACTTCGGCAATGATTAATCCTTCATTTTCTCCAAAAAATTCATCTACTTCAAAGATATGATTACCGCTTGGAATGTTGTGTCTTATTTTTTCGATGATTCCTTTTTCGCAAAGAGCTAATAATTGTTTTGCTTCCGCAGCAGCGATTTCGGTTTCCCATTCAAAACGTGTTGTGCCGCTTTCGCTAGATTTTCCTTTGATGGTTAAAAATCCTTGGTTTCCCGTAATACGAACTCTGACAGAACGTTCAGGATGTGTATTAAGATATCCTTGCGCTATTTCTAACGAAGTGACTGCCTTTTCTTTAAATTGTAAATTGGTAACGAGAAATTTTCGTTCTATTTCTTGCATGAATGCTTTTAGGTTAACGTTGGTTTACTAAATTTTTATCAATTGAAATCTTTAAAAATTTAATTCCTCTTTTTGAAATCAATTATATTTTTTACTTGTTATTTTCATTTTCTTTGCTTGCCCAAAGAAAACGAAACAAAAGAAAAGGCACTTTTTCCAGAGGTATTTTTAGCGGAAAAAGCTAAAAACATAATTATTTTTCTAAATTTTTTCCAAGGCTTCAAAAATTCTTAACGAAAAATAATTATTATACTTCGGAAAAAGAAGTTTTCGCAATTTTGTATCAAACGCATAATTAGATTACGCTAAAGATATTATAATTTTGAACATGGACTTCGATTTCCCGTTACGAAAAATTATTCACGTGGATATGGACGCTTTTTATGCGTCTGTAGAACAGTTGGATCATCCTGAATTGAAAGGAAAACCGCTGGCTGTTGGCGGAGGCGAAAAACGTGGTGTCGTAAGTGCGGCAAGTTATGAAGCGCGAAAGTTTGGCGTGCGAAGTGCTATTAGTGGATATTTAGCTAAAAAACGGTGTCCAGAGTTGATTTTTGTACCGCCACGTTTTGATCGTTATAAGGAGATTTCAAATCAAATTCGGGCTATTTTTTATGAGTATACCGATTTGGTCGAACCTTTGTCACTCGATGAAGCGTATTTAGACGTCACACAGAACAAGAAAGGAAATCCGAGTGCGTCTTTGATTGCAGAGGAAATTCGTGCTAAGATTTTGAAAGATGTTGGTTTGACAGCTTCTGCCGGAATTTCTATTAATAAGTTTATTGCCAAAGTTGCCAGTGATTATAACAAGCCTAACGGACAAAAAACCGTTCCGCCAGAAGAAGTGTTGGATTTTTTAGAAGCGTTGGATATTCGCAAGTTTTACGGCGTTGGAAAAGTAACCGCCGAACGCATGTATCAATTGGGAATTTTCACGGGAAAAGATTTAAAAAGTAAAGATGTGGAGTTTCTTACGGAACATTTTGGTAAATCGGGAAGTTTTTATTTTAATGTGGTAAGAGGAATTCACCTGAGTGCTGTAAAACCGAATAGAATTGCAAAGTCGGTTGCTGCTGAACGTACGTTTTCAGATAATTTGACTAGTGAAATTTTTATGTTGGAAAAGCTTGAAAACATCGCAAATGAATTGGAAAGACGTTTGAAAAAGTATTCCGTTTCTGGGAAAACAGTGACCTTAAAGATAAAATATAGCGATTTTACGACACAAACTAGAAGCAAAACCATTCCGTATTTTATTTCAGATAAGGATTTGATTTTTGATATCGTGAAAGAGTTATTATTTCAAGAAAAATTAAAGAATTCTGTTCGATTGCTCGGTATTTCATTGAGTAATTTAAACACAGATAAGAAAGAAAAAAAGGAACAAAAAACTGAACAGAAAAGTATTTCTGTTCAGTTAAAGTTTGAGTTTTAATATGTTTATTCGATCAACGAAACACGCAATGTATTTACCATTCCTTTGTCCGTAATTGGCATGGCTGCTAAGTTGATAAGCATATCATTTTTCTTGACAAATCCTTTTTCTTTGGCAATTTGGTTTACATCTTCTACTGTATCATCCGTACTTACAAATTTATCATAGTAAAATGCTTTTACGCCCCAAAGTAAGTTGAGCTGTGAAAGTATTCTTTTGTTCGATGTAAATACTAAGATATGTGAATCTGGTCGCCAAGCAGAAATTTGAAAAGCCGTATATCCACTGTTTGTGAGTGTACAAATTGCTTTGGCTTTGATTTCATTTGCCATGTTTGACGCATGAAAGCATACCGATTTTGTGATGTATCGTTTGGTACGAATGTGTGGCGGCTCTTGTGGCACATTGATTAATGGCGAATCTTCTACGCTTTTAATGATTTTTGTCATTTGCCGAATGACTTCAACTGGATATTTACCAACCGAAGTTTCTCCTGAAAGCATCACGGCGTCAGCACCATCCATAACAGAGTTTGCTACGTCGTTTACCTCAGCTCTTGTAGGCGTAAGACTTGTAATCATGGTTTCCATCATTTGCGTTGCAATGATGACTGGAATTCTCGCTTTTTTGGCGCGCAATACCAATTGTTTTTGAATTAATGGTACTTCTTCCGCAGGCACTTCTACTCCTAAATCGCCTCGTGCTACCATTAAACCATCACAATAGGCAACAATTTTATCAATATTCGCTACGGCTTCTGGCTTTTCAATTTTTGCAATGATTGGAATTTTATGTTCCGAATGCTCATTGATGATGGCTTGCAAGTCCATTAAATCTTGACTGTGTCGCACAAACGAAAGTGCCAACCAATCCACTTCTTGTCCAATAGCAAAAATAGCGTCTTCAATATCTTTTTCCGTTAAGGCAGGTAAAGAGATATTTGTGTTGGGAAGGTTTACTCCTTTTTTAGATTTTAGTGGTCCACCTTGAATTACTTTGGTCGTTACTTCTTGTTCTCCATCGGTAGCCATCACTTCAAACATGAGTTTTCCATCATCCAATAAAATACGTTCACCGGCTTTTACATCTTTTGGGAAATTTTGGTAATTCATGTATACTCTTTCAGAAGTTCCTTTGAATTCTTTTCCTGTACAGAATGTAATGATGTCTCCTGGCTCTACAATAACGTCTTCCGACATTACGCCAACTCTCAGTTTTGGACCTTGTAAATCGGCTAATATAGATGTATTGTATCCATATTCTTCACTCAATTCTCGAATGATAGCAATACGCTCTTTTACGTCTTCATAATCGGCATGTGAAAAGTTGATGCGAAATACATCTACTCCTTCTTCTATCATTTTTTTGATGACTTCTCTAGATCCTGATGCAGGACCTAATGTAGCTACTATTTTCGTTTTTTTTCTTTTTGGCATTACTCAAAAATTAAATTGTTTTTAGATTTTAGTTGGTTTGGGTTTACAGTATATGCTGTAATTACTTCCGCAATTGCGTTTATTTTAGATACTATAATTTTGGAAGATTTTAAGTGGTTTTCAGTTGATATCTTAATAAAATAATCTACTCTTTTTTGTTCAGGAATCAAATATTTAGAAATGGTTCGTTTTCCTTTTTGATCAGAAAATAACGATCCTGCACTTGCCATTTGTTCCACTTCTTTTTTACTAGTATTGGCGACCAAATTCCATGTTATAAAATTTTCTTCATCGTCCCATTCGTATATCGAGAAAGAAGCTTCCATGTAATTATAGTCCAAATCTTCCTGTTTTCGTGCTAATTTTAGGTTGAGATTGGCGTTTAATAAGTACGCTAATCGATAATCTTCTGTTGAGCAATGAATTGCTATCAGCGTGTAGTTATCTTCTTCAAAATCATCCTCAAAGAGTTTATGAATTGCCATAAATCTTACTATTAACAAATGTAAATATATAATTTAATGACTAGAAAAAGGTTAAATTATAGTAATGTTTATGAAGATTTCACAACGAAAACGTTATCGTTCAAAGATTCTTTTTTGTAAATCTTAAAATTGAGCAGGTATTGCTATGAAATTTATAAAGTAGTCGCGAAATTTTAACGTGAAATTTGTTTTTGAAATGCAAAAAAGGCGCGTTTTGATGCTTTTTCTTCTGCTTTCTTTTTGGAAGTTGCCCGTGCTTTTCCTGCAACTCTGTTATCGATAAAAAGTTTTACTGCAAAATGTTTTAATTCGTCATTTCCAGTATCATCATAGACATCAAATTTGAAATTTTTCTTTTCTTTTTGACACCATTCAATGAGTAAACTTTTGTAGCTGATTACTTTTCCTTCTAAGCGTTCAATATCTACATACGGAGAGATCACTCGATATTGAATAAATTTTTCGCAGTAGTTATAGCCTCTATCTAAAAATATAGCGCCAATTAGTGCTTCAAATAGGTTTCCGTGAATGTTTTCTCCAAAGTTATCTTTTGGAATACGTGATTGTACTAAATCGATGAGTTTTAAATCGCGTCCAAGTTCATTTAAATGTTCACGACTTACAATTTTAGAGCGCATTTTGGTTAAATATCCTTCATTTCCTGATGGAACTTCGTTAAAAAGATATCCAGAAATAACGCTACTCAACATGGCGTCTCCTAAAAATTCTAACCGTTCGTAGTTTACAGAATTACCATCAACATCTTTCTGATTCATAGAACGATGCGTAAAAGCTTTTTTGTAGAATTTTTTGCTTCTAATTTTAAATCCGAGAATATCTTCGAGTTCAACAAAAAAATTCCCGTCTTCATTGGATCGGGAACTTAATATTTTGCGAACGAAGTTCATTTGAATTAATCTAACTTTTTAAACAATACACATGCATTGTGTCCTCCAAATCCAAATGTGTTGCTCATTGCAACTTTTACATCTCTTTTTTGAGGTTTGTTTAAAGTTAAGTTAAGACTTGGATCAATATTTTCATCTACCGTAGTATGATTTATTGTTGGCGGAACTATTCCATGTTCCATAGCAAGTAAGGAAGCAATAGCTTCTATCGCTCCAGCTGCGCCCAATAAATGTCCTGTCATGGACTTCGTAGAGTTTATGTTAATGTTTTTTGCGTGCGTACCAAAAACTTCTGTAATCGCTTTTAGTTCTGCAACATCTCCAAGTGGAGTTGACGTTCCGTGTGTATTGATATGATCTACGTCTTCAGGTTGCATTCCTGCATTTTCAAGACAGTTTTTCATCACGGCTACCACGCCAATTCCTTCAGGATGTGGAGCAGTCATGTGGTATGCATCTGAAGATAATCCGCCACCAACAAGTTCTGCATATATTTTTGCGCCTCTTGCTTTTGCATGTTCGTATTCTTCTAGAACAATGGCACCAGCTCCTTCACCAAGCACAAAACCATCTCTGGTTGCGTCAAATGGTCTTGAAGCACTTTGTGGATCATCATTACGTGTAGACATGGCGTGCATGGCGTTAAAACCACCCATTCCAGCAATGGTAACGGCGGCTTCACTTCCTCCAGTCACAATAACGTCACAATGTCCTAGTCTAATGTTGTTTAAGGCATCAATCATTGCGTTTGCTGATGATGCACAAGCAGATACTGTAGTATAATTTGGTCCCATAAATCCATATTTTATGGAAATATTACCAGGAGCAATATCTGCAATCATTTTTGGAATAAAAAAAGGATTGAATTTTGGAGTTCCATCTCCATTAGCAAAATTGATCATTTCTTCTTGGAAAGTTTCTAAACCTCCAATTCCTGCGCCCCAAATGACACCAACTCTTAATTTGTTTACCTTTTCAAGGTCAAGTTTTGAATCTGCAATGGCTTCATCGGAAGCAATCATTGCATATTGCGAAAACTTGTCCATTTTTCTGGCATCTTTTCTGTTGATAAAATCTGTGACTTCAAAATTCTTAATTTCACAAGCAAACTTCGTTTTAAACTTTTCGGCATCAAAATGTGTTACTGGAGCGGCTCCGCTTTTACCAGCGATAAGCGCATTCCAATATTCTTCTACTGTATTTCCGATTGGAGTTAATGCCCCCAAACCTGTAACTACAACTCGCTTTAATTCCATCTTTGATAAATTCGTTTAAAATTAAGAAGAAATCTTTAAAAAATAGAACATTAGAATGCAACGTGTGCACTCTAATGTTTTTTTTAAATATGAAAATTTGTTCTTTCCTTACTTTTTTGCTTCTTCAATATATTGAATTGCTTGACCAACAGTTGCTATGTTTTCTGCTTGATCATCTGGAATCTGAATATCGAATTCTTTTTCGAATTCCATTATCAATTCTACGGTATCGAGTGAATCTGCTCCTAAGTCATTTGTGAAGCTAGCTTCATGTACAACTTCGTTTTCATCTACACCTAATTTGTCTACGATAATCGCTTTTACTCTTGATGCAATGTCTGACATAATCTTATAGTTTTTAAAATTTAATTGTTGGCAAAAATAAAAAACTTTACTTTAAAACAACCTTTTGTTTGAAAAATGTCTTCTAATTTACTAAATTTTTAAAATAAGTAATTTGCTTTTGCCTTCTTTTTGTTAATAATTATTCTTTTTTTTGTCGAAACAACAGTCACTAAATTCCATTCTTTTTATGAAGCGTATTGCAATTTTTGCTTCGGGTTCCGGGACCAATGCTGAAAATATTATTACTTATTTTCAAGAACGAAATAACGCTTCCGTTGTTCAAGTCCTGACTAACAATCAACATGCCAAAGTTCTTGAACGAGCTAAAAACCACAAAATCAGCGCATTTAGCTTCAATAGAACTGCGTTATATGGCAGTGATGATGTTTTAAATTTGTTGCAAAATGCACAAATTGACCTCATTGTACTTGCTGGTTTCCTTTGGAAATTTCCTGAACATATTCTTACGGCATTTCCAAACAAAGTCGTTAATATTCATCCCGCCTTGCTTCCAAAATATGGAGGAAAAGGCATGTATGGATCACATGTACATACTGCTGTCGTTGCAAATAAAGAAAAAGAAAGTGGCATTACCATACATTTTGTCAACGAAAATTATGATGAAGGTGCTATTATTTTCCAAGCAAAGACCAATTTATCTGAAATTGACACGCCAGAAACTGTTGCACAAAAGATTCATCAACTTGAATATAAACATTTTCCGGAAGTTATTGAACAAGTGTTAACTTCACAATCATAAGCTATAAAAATGGCAGACGTACACATATACACAGATGGTTCTTCTAGAGGAAATCCAGGACCTGGTGGTTATGGAATTGTCATGGAATGGGTTGGAAAACCATATCGTAAAGAATTTTCGGAAGGATTTCGGAAAACAACCAATAATCGTATGGAATTGCTTGCCGTTATTGTTGCTTTAGAAAAGTTAAAATTTATGCATACCGAAGCCAAAGTGTTCACGGATTCTAAATATGTCGTAGATGCTGTGGAGAAAAAATGGGTGTTTGGTTGGGAAAAAAAAGGATTCTCAGGTAAAAAAAATAGTGACTTATGGATGCGCTTTTTAAAAATTTACCGCAGACATATTGTCTATTTTCAATGGATTAAAGGACATAACAATCATGTTCAAAATGAACGTTGTGACTTTTTAGCTGTAGAAGCTTCCAAAAAAGAAACGCTAAAGATTGACACATTCTACGAAAGTGAAAACAATTTACAGTAAGTATTATTTCTGGTACCTTATTTGTATTTTAGCGTTTATAATTTCCTCAAAATCAAACATGAAAATATACATAGCGATTCTTAGTCTTTTAATTGGAATACCCCTTTTTGCACAAAAAGAATGGACTCTCAAGAAAGATAAAGATGATATTCAGATTTTTGTAAAATCTGTTGATTCTAGTGAAATAAAGGCATACAAAGCTGAAATGATCGTAAAAACTTCTTTAGATAAAGTAAAAGATGTTATTGTAGATGGCAATCAATTGTATGTTTGGAATTACAAAGCAATTGATAGTAAATTGCTCAAAAAGCCTTCTGAAAATACGTATCTTATTTGGATGGCACTCGATCTTCCTTGGCCCATGCGAAATAGAGATTTTGTAGCTACACTGACGCTGAATAAAATTTCAGAGGAGACAATCCGAATTGATATTGTGGCTGCTTCCGATCAACATAAAACACAAGAAGATTATTTGCGAATGACGTATTTTGAAGGTTATTGGCTGTTAGAACAACAAGGCGATATGGTCAAAATTACCCATCAAATGTTTGGCGATCCAAGCGGAAATTTACCCAGTTGGTTTGTAAATAGTACCATTGCCAGAGCGCCTTACTATAACTTTTTGGCATTGCGAGAACGTGTTGAATAGTTGCTTTTTTCAAAAAAGAATCACAAAATAAGGATGAACCTCATCAACCTATTTTTCTTGGGAAAATTTTATGTAAGTTTGCAAAAATTTTAATTTAGGAAATGAGCAAATTATTAATTGTTGGAACGGTCGCTTTTGATGCTATTGAAACGCCATTTGGAAAAACAGACAAAATCTTAGGTGGCGCAGCTACTTACATTGGATTATCTGCTTCTAATTTTAATGTAGATTCAGCTATTGTATCAGTTGTTGGGGAAGATTTTCCACAAGAATACTTAGACATGTTAGCTTCTAGAAATATTGATATTTCAGGAATAGAAATTGTAAAAGGTGGTAAAACATTCTTTTGGAGTGGAAAATATCACAACGATATGAATACTAGAGATACGTTAGCTACAGAACTAAATGTGTTGGCAGATTTCAATCCAGTAGTTCCAGAAAATTATAAAGATTCGGAAATTGTCATGTTAGGAAACTTACATCCTGGCGTCCAAATGAGTGTGATTAATCAAATGACAGAAAAACCGAAGCTAATTGTATTGGACACCATGAATTTTTGGATGGATTGTGCTTGGGATGATTTATTAGCCGTGATCAAAAAAGTAGATGTCATTACCATTAATGATGAAGAAGCGCGTCAACTATCAAAAGAATACTCTTTAGTAAAAGCTGCACAAAAAATTCATGAAATGGGTCCTAAATATGTAGTCATCAAAAAAGGCGAGCACGGTGCTTTAATTTTTAATGATGGAAATATTTTCTTTGCTCCAGCATTGCCATTGGAAGAAGTATTTGATCCAACAGGTGCTGGTGATACTTTTGCAGGAGGATTTTCTGGATATATAGCAAAACACGAAAACATTTCTTTTGAAAGCATGAAAAACGCTATTATATATGGTTCTAATCTAGCTTCTTTCTGCGTAGAAAAATTTGGAACACAACGAATGGAAACGCTCACGGAACAAGAAATTATAGATCGCTTAGAGCAGTTTAAAAAGCTGACTCAGTTTGAAATAGAAGTAAATTAAAAAACTTGCGCTCATAACTGAGCGCTTTTTTTTGCAACAATAAGTAACAACAACACAACAAACTACGATAATGAGTGACGCTTTGAAACACGAGTGCGGAATTGCACTTTTAAGGCTTTTAAAACCATTAGATTACTATAAAGAAAAATATGGTACTGCATTTTATGGAATCCATAAAATGTACTTACTAATGGAAAAACAACACAATAGAGGACAAGATGGAGCGGGTTTAGCAAACATTAAGCTCAATATGAATCCTGGTGAACGCTATATTAGTAGAGTTCGCTCTAACCAACAGCAACCAATTCAAGATATTTTTGCGCAAATAAACGAGCGTATCAATGGTATTTTGGAAGAAAGTCCTGAACTTCAAAACGACGTACAACTTCAAAAAAAGAAATTACCGTATGTTGGCGAACTGTTTTTAGGACACGTTCGGTACGGAACTTTTGGTAAAAATAGTATTGAAAGTGTACATCCGTTTTTAAGACAAAACAATTGGATGCATCGAAACCTGATTGTTGCTGGAAACTTTAACATGACCAATGTAAATGAACTTTTCGATAATCTTATTAAAATAGGACAACATCCAAAAGAAAAAACAGATACGGTAACGGTGATGGAAAAAATTGGTCACTTTTTAGACGATGCGGTTGCCAAATTGTATAAAAAACTAAAGGAAGAAGGTTACAACAAACAAGAAGCTTCTCCAGTTATTGCAGAACGATTAAATTTAGCAAAAATTCTACGTAGATCAGCAAAAAATTGGGATGGTGGATATGCTATGGCTGGATTATTAGGTCACGGCGATGCCTTTGTACTAAGAGATCCTGCGGGAATTCGTCCTGCGTATTACTACAAAGATGACGAAATTGTCGTGGTTGCATCCGAACGTCCTGTGATTCAAACGGTTTTCAATGTAGATTTTGAAAAAGTTCAAGAAATTATACCCGGTAACGCACTCATCATCAAGAAAGACGGAAGCGTACACACCAAAGAAATTTTAGCACCACTTGAACGCAAAGCGTGTTCTTTTGAGCGAATTTATTTTTCTCGCGGAAGCGATGCAGAAATTTATAAAGAGCGAAAAATGCTAGGAAAATTGTTGCTTCCAAAAGTATTGAAAGCCATTGATAATGATATTAAAAATACGGTATTTTCGTTTATTCCAAATACTGCCGAAACTTCCTTTTTTGGACTCACAGAAGCTGTAGAAGAATATTTAAACGAACGCAAAACCAGCGAAATTTTAAACGGGCAACGTTCGTTATCTGCTGAAAAAGTTAGAGAAATTCTTTCGGAAAGACCTCGTGTGGAGAAAATTGCTATTAAAGATGTAAAATTACGCACATTTATTACGGAAGATAGCAGTCGTGATGATTTAGTAGCACACGTATACGATGTTACGTATGGCGTGATAAAACCCGAAGATAATTTAGTGATTATTGACGATAGTATTGTTCGTGGAACTACGCTAAAGAAAAGTATCATTAAAATGATGGATCGTTTGCATCCAAAGAAAATCGTTGTTGTGTCTTCTGCGCCACAAATACGATATCCAGACTGTTATGGTATTGATATGGCACGTATGGAAGATTTAATAGCGTTTAGAGCCGCTTTAGAACTTTTAAAAGATCAAAACAAATATGGTTTGGTTGAAGAAGTGTACAACAAGTGCAAAGCGCAGGAAAATTTAAAAGACGTGGACGTCCAAAACTTTGTCAAAGAAATTTACGATCCGTTTACAGACGAAGAAATTTCAGAAAAAATAAGTGAACTCATCAAAACAGATACGGTAAAAGCGGAAGTAAAAGTGATTTTTCAAAAAGTAGCAAATCTCAACATCGCTTGTCCAAAGAATTTAGGAGATTGGTATTTCACTGGAAATTATCCAACCAATGGAGGAAATCGTGTTGTAAATCGTGCTTTTATTAATTTCTATGAAGGCATCAAAGAACGCGCATATTAATCATTTACGATCAGATTCATACGGTACATTTTTAGTTGAAAAATCTAATTTTTAAACGTTGAATCTAAAAATAAAAGTCAAAACACACACTTAGTCTAAAAAAGAGGTATTTGGTCTGATTTTTTAGGACTTATTTATTTAGTCTACTTACATTAGCAATGCCATAGCATAAGTAGGTTAAGTTCATGGTAAGATTTGGGGCAAAAAAAGGTGGTTAATACCACCTTTTTTTATGCGCAAAAGTTTTTTAGATCGCTTTGCTTTTTAGACCGTTGACGCTTTTAGAAGCTTATATTTTGTCATTCCGCACTTGAGATGTGACAAATAGTTTATTTTGAATTACTTTTTATTCTGTACGAATCACTTTTCATATCAAATTCACAAAAAAAAGACGAACATCGCTGTTCGCCTTTAATATTTTATGAAAATCGGGTTTCTAATTACTTGCTTTCTGCGTAACGTCTTTCAACTTCATTCCAGTTAATTACCTTAAAGAAAGCTTCAATATAATCTGGACGTCTGTTTTGATAGTTTAGGTAATATGCGTGTTCCCAAACATCCAATCCTAAAATTGGAGTTCCGCCACAACCAACACCAGGCATTAACGGATTATCTTGGTTTGGTGTAGAACATATTTCTACTTTTCCTCCTTTGTGAACACAAAGCCAAGCCCAACCAGATCCAAACTGTGTTGCTGCGGCATTGCTAAATGCTTCTATAAAAGCGTCTTTAGAACCAAAAGCTGCTTCAATAGCATCTTTTAATTCTCCAGAAAGATATCCTCTACCTTCAGGATTCATGACAGTCCAAAAAAGGCTGTGATTGTAAAATCCGCCTCCATTATTACGAACTGCGCCATTACTCATGTCTAAATTCGTTAAAATATCTTCAATTGATTTTCCTTCTAAGTCAGTTCCTGCAATTGCAGCATTTAACTTTGTAGTGTATCCGTTGTGATGCTTTGAATGGTGTATTTCCATTGTTCTTGCATCAATATTTGGTTCTAATGCATCGTATGCGTATGATAATTTTGGTAATTCAAAAGCCATTGTATCTGTATTTATTTATTAAACATTCATTTTTTACACTCACAAATTTAATCATATATACGGACATAACGAAAGGAATGAAACAGATTATCACAATTGACACATAAGGTTAATCTATAGATAGAGAAACTTAACAGTACTTTTACATCAATACAACAAAAAGTAAAACCCTTTATAATATTTTCAGTACATCTTTCTTTTTTCAAAATCGTTGTTTTTACATTTTCATGAATAAAAACACATACGCTTACATATTAAATTGTAAAATACTACAAAATGATGTATGCTTTTTTTAAATATTTTCCGTTTCTTTAAGCAGAGTCGCAATTTAACCACTTGCATACGCTCACTTATATAATGTTTAATCAAAACCTTTTAATCATGAAAAAAAAGAATTTAATCAAAAAATTACAACTTAAAAAAACACAAGTATCTAACCTAGCGAAAGACCAAGTTATCGGTGGAAGAACTGGTCTTTACTGCGAACCTATAGATTTATCCATTGCAGAAACTTGTGTTTCAGATTGTAATTTAACGGAAACTTGCACCAATTACACAAACTGTAATAATTATTCTTTTGCCAATTGTACTGTAAACAATTGCGGAACTACTGGCGGCGGTGGAACTACTGGTGGCGGAACAGATCCTTCTGGCGGAATTTCTTGTCCAGGATATGTATGCTAAATACATTATGAAAAATAAAAAAAATCCAGTTTCATCACGAAGCTGGATTTTTGTTTTGTAGCTACTCTATAATTTAGGCTATATTTGTAAACATCGCTAAATTTCTTTTTGTGTCTGCACCATTTATCATTTACAACGCTTCTGCTGGTTCTGGAAAAACGTACACACTCGTTAAAGACTACTTACGCATTCTCCTAAACACCAATCAAAAAGAAACGTACAAGCAAATTTTAGCAGTTACTTTTACCAATAAGGCGGTTGCCGAAATGAAAGCGAGAATCATTCAAAACTTAAATGCGTTTGCTTTTAATGAAGAAAGTAAGCACGCACTCATGTTTCTAGAACTCGCAGAAGATTTAAAATTGCATCCTGCACAATTACAGCAAAAAGCCAAAGAAGTACTCAAAAGTATTTTGCATAATTATGCGTTTTTTGAAGTGGCTACGATTGATAAATTTACGCACAGTATTATCCGAACATTTGCCTACGATTTAAAACTTCCGTTGAATTTTGAAGTAGAACTCGACACAGATGCTTTGCTAAACGAAGCCGTAGATCAGTTGATTTCAAAAGCTGGCGAAGACAAATTGATTTCAGAAGTGCTGATCGATTTTGCACTAGAAAAAGCCGATGACGACAAAAGTTGGGACATTGCGTTCGATTTGAATAAGATTGCAAAATTATTGCTGAATGAAAACCAAGAGTCGCATCTTCAAAAAATAAAACATAAAACCCTTGAAGATTTTAGTGACTTGAAAACTTTACTAAAATCTAAAATCAATACGACAACAGAAGAACTTGCCAACGCTGGAAAAATAGTGTTACAACTTATTGCAAGTGAAGGATTGGAGTTTACCGACTTCCTTCGAGGAACGTTGCCAAATCATTTTCAAAAAATTGCAGATAAAGATTTTGATGAAAAACGCTTGTACGCAAACAAACTAGCTGAAGATTTAGAAAATGGAACTATTTACAAAAAAGCCTTAGATGTCTCAAAAGCAGCTACTATTGATGCGTTATTACCACAACTCAAACAAGTATATCATAGCTGTAAAACCAATATTTACGAACTGAGTTTTCTCAAAAATTTCTATAAAAATGCGACACCACTTTCGGTGCTTAACGCCATTCAGCACGAATTAGAAATTATCAAGGAAGAACAAAATTTGTTGTTGATTTCGGAATTTAACACCTTAATTAGTGAAACCATCAAAGACCAACCTGCGCCTTTTATTTATGAGCGTTTGGGCGAAAAATATAAGCACTATTTCATTGACGAATTTCAAGACACGTCTATCATGCAATGGGAAAACTTAATTCCGTTGATTTCAAATAAATTGCAAACTGAAGTTTTGGAAGGAAAAAGTGGTTCCTTAACCATTGTGGGCGACGCAAAACAATCTATTTACCGTTGGCGTGGCGGAAAAGCAGAACAATTCATTGGGTTAAACCAGGAAGTGAATCCTTTTCACGTGGGGAAAGAAAAAATTGAATTACCACGAAATTATCGTAGTTACGACGAAATCATCAACTTTAACAACAGTTTTTTTCAACACATTGTAAAATTCTTTCATCAAGAAAAATATGCAGCTATTTATAAATTTGGAAGTACACAATTGACTAACGATAAAAAAGGCGGTTATATTTCTTTTGATTTTATAGAAGCAAAAACCGTTGAGGAAGAATTTGAGATTATTCCTGAAAAAGTACTATTCAAAATTCAAGAATTATTAGAAAAAGGCTTTGCTTATAAAGATATTTGTGTCCTAACACGAAGAAAATCAGAAGGAATTGCCATTGCAGATATGCTTTCGGCAGCGCAAATTCCTATCATTTCATCAGAAACTTTACTCATTAAACGTTCCCGAGAAGTACAATTTATTAATGATGTGCTTCGTTTGGCAATTCAACCAAAAAATAATGAAGTAAAGCTCCATTTATTGAATTATCTGGCAACAGAAAAACTAGCGATTTCACAAACGCACCAGTTTTTAAAAACACATGTAGCGCTTGAACCCGAAGCATTATTTAACGCACTCACCGAGTTTAATTTTGACTTTACCTATTTCTTGCAATTATCGTTGTATGAAGCGGTAGAGTATTGCATCAGAAGTTTCCAATTAACAAGCAAATCGGATGCGTATTTGCAATTTTTCTTAGATTTTGTATTGGAATACACGCAAAAAAAACAATTAGGTTTTTCGGGCTTTTTAGAACATTGGGAAAAGAAAAAAAATCAATTGAGCATTGTAGCTTCTGGTTCAGAAAATGCAATTCAAATTATGACCATTCACAAAGCAAAAGGATTGGAATTTCCAGTAGTAATTTTTCCGTTTGCAAACACAGATATTTACAAAGAAATAGAACCGAAATTGTGGTTTCCAATTGCAAAAGAAGATTTTAATGGTTTTGAAGAAGCATATTTGAATTTTAACAGTACCATTCAAGAATATGGCGAAATCGGCGAACAATTATACCTTGAGCGACAATCACAATTAGAATTGGACAATTTTAATATCCTATATGTTGCGTTTACGCGCGCTGTACAGCAGTTGCATGTCATCACCAAAAAAGATGTTGACAGCAAAGGAAATGAACGTTTGCAGACATTTTCGGGCTTATTTATCAATTACTTAAAAGAAAATAATCATTGGAACGATGAATTGAATGTGTACACATTTGGTGATTCCGAAGAAAATCTTGCGAAAGTGGATCATTCAGAAAAAATTCACACTATTGTACAGGAGCAATTTATAAGTACGGCAAAAGAAGATCATAATTTACACTTGATGACCAAACAAGGTTTATTGTGGGATACAACGCAGGAACAAGCCATTGAAAAAGGGAACTTAATACACGATGTATTGGCGCATATAAAATATCCATCAGACATTGATTTTGTGTTGGATGAATATATTTCGAAAGGAATTATTGACGAACAACAGCGTGAAAAATTGTCAGAAAGTATCAATCGCGTTGTAAAACATCCAGAAATTGCACCTTATTTTGATCAAGAAAATACGGTGTATAATGAAAAAGACATCATTTCAAAAGCGGGTAGGATTCTTCGTCCCGATAGAATTGTAGTCAATCCAGCTAATGAAACCATTATTATTGATTACAAAACGGGCATGCACAATCCATTTTATGTAGAACAAATTTATGAATACGCAGATACATTGGCAGAAATGGATTTTAATATTACTAAAAAAATCTTACTCTACATCAATGACGAAATAATTATTAAATACATATAAAACTTATTGCTATTTTGAATTTTTTATAAAAAACAAAGGCAAAAAGAGCATTTTATTGCAGTAAATTAAAATGAGAAGTGGTATAAATCAAAAATCGTGACTATTTTTGTAAAAAACAAACAACATGTACGGAAGTATACAACAACACTTAGAAAAAGAACTTCAAGAAATTAAAGATGCTGGACTTTATAAAAAAGAACGCATCATCACTTCGGCGCAAGGTGCTGAAATTACGATAAATACAGGTGAAACCGTCATTAACTTTTGTGCAAACAATTACTTAGGTTTGTCTTCGCATCCAGACGTCATTCAGGCTGCAAAAGATACCATGGATACGCACGGATTTGGAATGTCGTCCGTACGTTTTATATGTGGAACACAAGACATTCACAAAACTTTAGAAAAAAAGATAGCCGATTTTTACGGAACAGAAGATACCATATTATACGCCGCTGCTTTTGATGCCAATGGCGGTGTTTTTGAACCTTTGTTAACGAATGAAGATGCTATTATTTCTGACTCGTTAAATCATGCTTCTATTATTGATGGTGTGCGCTTGTGTAAAGCAGCACGTTATCGTTATCAAAACAACGACATGGCGGATTTAGAAAAACAGTTACAACAAGCAAATGCTGATGGTGCTCGCTTTAAAATTGTGGTAACGGACGGTGTTTTCTCTATGGACGGATTGGTAGCTCCTTTAGATGAAATTGCAGTCTTAGCGGAAAAATATGACGCAATGATTATGATAGACGAGTGTCATGCAACAGGTTTTATTGGTAAAACAGGACGCGGAACCTTGGAAGAAAAAAATGTAATGGGTAAAATTGACATCATTACGGGAACACTTGGAAAAGCAATGGGCGGCGCCATGGGCGGATATACGACAGGAAAAAAAGAAATCATTGAAATATTGCGTCAACGTTCACGACCGTATTTATTTTCAAACTCCTTAGCTCCTGCCATTGTAGGCGCATCTATCAAAGTATTTGAGATGTTGGAAAATGACACAACATTGCGTGATCAACTTGAAGAAAACACCAATTATTTCAAAAAAGGAATCAAAAATGCAGGTTTTGATATCGTTGATGGTGATTCGGCAATTGTACCCGTGATGCTATATGATGCAAAACTTTCACAAATAATGGCAGATAAATTACTGGAAAAAGGAATCTATGTAATAGGATTCTTCTATCCCGTAGTTCCAAAGGGAAAAGCAAGAATACGAGTACAATTATCTGCCGCTCATACCAAGGCACATTTAGACAAGGCTATTGCTGCATTTACAGAGATTGGCAAGGAATTAAATGTAATTTAAAAGCTTAATTACACATATTTCTTAAAGGATTCTAAAAAAATTAATATATTTGTCTTTGTTAATAAGTATTAACAACTTACATTTGTCCTTTAATTAACACTTAAAATTAAATAATTAAAACATGAAACATCTTAGCAGATTTTTAGTTGCTTTGTTGCTTGTAGTAGGATTCAGCAACGTAAAAGCTCAAGACTCAAATAATCCTTGGCAAATTAATGTAGCCGTAAATGCAGTTGACTTGTATCCAACAAACGATATGGAAGCAGCAGGTATTACAGGAAAATGGTTCGACGAATACTTCAATGTAGGAGACCATTATAACATCCTACCAACACTTTCTTCAATTAGTGTTTCTAAGTATGTTGGAGACGGATTTTCTGTTGGAGTTAGAGGTTCTGTAAACAGAATTGAAAAGTACGGAGATCTTAAAGTAGAAGATTTAACTTACTACGGATTTGACGCACTTATCAAGTACAACATCAACGAGCTTTATGACATGGGGAAATTTGATCCTTATATCGAAGTTGGTGGAGGTTACACTTGGATTGATGATATCGGAGCAGGTACAGTAAACGGAGGTTTAGGTATCAACTACTGGTTCACAGAAAACATTGCTTTTAACATCCAATCTACGTACAAGCACTCTTTCGAGGACTATTTAGCTCCTCACTTCCAACACATGGCAGGTATTGCTATCAAATTTGGAGGAAAAGATTCTGACGACGATGGAATTTATGATAAAGATGACGCTTGTCCAGACGTAAAAGGTTTACCAGAATTCAATGGTTGTCCTGACACTGACGGTGACGGAATCGAAGACAGTAAAGATGATTGTCCTGAAGTAGCTGGTTTAGCTTCTTTAAACGGATGTCCTGATACTGACGGTGACGGAATTGCTGATGGTAAAGATGATTGTCCTGAAGTAGCTGGTTTAGCTTCTTTAAATGGATGTCCTGATGCTGATGGCGACGGAATCACTGACGCTAAAGATAACTGTCCTAACGAAGCAGGTCCATCTGCAAACAAAGGTTGTCCTTGGACTGACAAAGACGGTGACGGAGTATTAGACAAAGATGACAGATGTCCAGAAGTTGCTGGAGTTGCTGAAAACGATGGTTGTCCTCCAGTAGCTAGAATGACTGAAGTAGAGATCACAGTATTAGATAACTTAGCTAGAACTGTATACTTCAACTCAGGAAAAGATTCTTTCAAGCCAGAAACGTATGCTATCTTAGACAAGATTGCTGAATTATTAAAAGGTTTCCCTAAAGAAGAATTTACAATTGGTGGTCACACTGATAGTGTAGGTTCAGAAGCTTTAAACCAAAAATTATCTGAGCAAAGAGCAAACGCTGTTAAGAAATACTTAGAAAGCAAAGTAAGTAACAAGTTTACTGCAACTGGATACGGAGAATCTGATCCTATTGCTTCTAACAACACAAGAGCAGGAAGAGCACAAAATAGAAGAGTAGATATTAAATTAATAAGAAACTAATTTAAGTTCTAAATAACTTCAAAGAAAACGCCTCGATATATCGAGGCGTTTTTTTATTTTTACAAGATGAAGTCATTCCTTTCTCATGTTGTTAGCTATATTTTAGAAAACAATGCCAACATTAGCCATCTCACATTGGTATTGCCCAGTAAAAGAGCTGGCGTTTTCTTAAAGCATGAACTTTCACAACAAATTCAAAAGACTTCATTTGCTCCCGACATTCTTAGCATAGAAGAACTGGTAGAACAAATTTCGGGATATACTGCTGTTACCAATACCGAACTACTCTTTGAATTTTACACCGTATACAAAGAATTAACTCCCAAAGAATCACAAGAACCATTTGATTCCTTTTCTAAATGGGCGCAAATATTATTACAAGACTTTAATGAAATTGATCGGTATCTGATTCCGCAAACAGAAATATTTAATTATTTAGGCGCAATTCAAGAAATCAATCATTGGTCGTTGGAAAAAGAACCAACTACTTTAGTTAAAAACTATTTGACGTTTTGGAACAAACTTGAAGATTACTATAATGCGTTGACAGAAAAAATCACGCAAAAAGGAATTGCCTATCAAGGGTTGGTATATCGTGAAGCAGTTGATAGCTTAGAGTTTTATCTTCAAAAAAACGAACACAAAAAACATTATTTTATTGGTTTTAATGCGTTGAATACTGCCGAAGAAAAAATCATTCAAGAATTTTTAGAAGTTGGCTTGGCAGAAATTTTATGGGATACCGATCATGTTTTCTTTGACGATCCTGAACACGATGCAAGTCTGTTTTTACGACGTCATCGCTATGAGTGGAATTACTTTAAAAAGAACGACTTTTCGTGGGTCGCTGATAATTTTTCAAGCAAAAAAAATATTGAAATTATTGGAGTTCCCAAAAATGTAACACAAGCAAAACATATTGGAGAAATTTTACAAGTGTTACAAAAAAAGGATGAAACATTGCAAGATGTAGCGGTCGTTTTGGGTGACGAACAATTACTCATTCCTTGTTTAAACTCCTTACCTCCAGAAATTGACAAGCTCAATATTACGATGGGATTTCCATTAAAAGATATTCCACTAGCAACGACCTTCAACAATTTATACTTACTGCAAGAGCATCACCGAAATGATACTTTTTATTATAAAAACATCATCAATGTACTTTCAGATACCAACTTGCGTCCGCTATTTCAACAAGAAGACACCAATGTAGCCGCAGATATCATTCAATATATTCAATCGAATAATATTATTTATGTAAGTACTGAATTGATTGTAGAACGATTTCCAGAAGAACTTCAAGACATTGCCAACATACTTTTTACGTATTGGAATGACAAACCGAAAATGGCTATTCAACATTGTATTACTTTGATTCGTCGTTTAAAAACGACCTTAATTGAACATCGCGAACAACATTTATTAGCCTTAGAATATTTATATCGTTTCAACGAAGTATTCAATCAATTACAACTGTTGACCAAACAACACAATTACATCACAGATATCAAATCGTTGTTAGCGTTATACAAAGAAATCATCAGTACAGAAACACTTGATTTTAAAGGCGAACCACTTCAAGGATTGCAATTAATGGGTATGTTAGAAACACGTGTGCTCGATTTTAAAACCGTCATTCTTTCCTCTGTAAACGAAGGCATATTACCTTCTGGAAAAAGTAACAACTCATTTATTCCGTTTGATCTTAAAAAACAGTTCAATCTGCCAACCTACAAAGAAAAAGACGCCATTTATACCTATCATTTTTACAGACTTTTGCACAGGGCAGAAAATATTTATCTATTATACAACACGGAAGCTGATGGTTTAAACGGCGGCGAAAAAAGTCGTTTCTTGATGCAATTGGAAACATACACGATGCCAAATCATACAATTTCGCAACATGTCGTGATTCCGAAAGTACCAAAAATAGAAAGTCATTTGCAAATTGTACAAAAAGAAGCACACATTTTAGAACGCCTCAAAGAAATTGCAGGCAAAGGTTTTTCGCCTTCTGCACTGACATCATACATCAGAAATCCGATCGATTTTTATTATCAAAAAATACTCGGCATCCAAGAATACGAAGCCGTTGAAGAAACGGTCGCAGCCAACACACTTGGAACGGTCGTGCATGATACGCTAGAATTGTTATACAAACCCTTTGAAGGAAAAACTATCGTGACAGAAGACATCAAAGCGATGTTTAAAAAAGTAGATCAATTGGTTACGGATAATTTTAAAAAAACCTACGGAGAAGGAAACATCAAGCGTGGAAAAAACCTCATCATTTTCAATGTTGCCAAACGCTATGTAACCAATTTTTTAAACCAAGAACGGGAAACTTTAAAAACGGGAAAAGTATTGCGAATTCTACAAATAGAGCAAACATTACAAGCGAAAGTGGAGATTCCTGAACTTGATTTTCCAGTATATATTGGCGGAAAAGTAGATCGTGTGGACGAATTGGACGGCGTACTGCGAATTATAGATTATAAAACGGGAAAAGTATTGCAAAGCGATGTAGAAATTGTCGATTGGGATTTGCTTACGCAAGATTATAAATTCAGTAAAAGCTTTCAAGTATTGGCGTATGCGTACATGATTTATCAAAAACAGGCATTTCAACAAGATACAGAAGCCGGAATTATTTCGTTTAAAAATTTACAAAGCGGATTTTTAAAATTTGGCACTAAAGATAAACCTGGAAGTCGCACCAAAAATCAATTGGTCACTTCGGAAACTTTAGATGATTTTTTAATCGAACTCAAACGACTCATTCTTGAAATTTGCAACGAAACCATTCCGTTTACCGAAAAAGAAGTATAACCATGATACAGAAGCTCAAAAACAACATTTTAACGCGCGAAAACCAAAAAGACATCCTAGTTGATTACTTTTTTACAAAAAACGATCAGGAAAAGCCGCTTGTGATATTTTGTCACGGTTACAAAGGATTTAAAGATTGGGGCGCATGGAATTTGGTTGCGGAAACGTTCGCGAAAGCAGGTTTCTTTTTTGTGAAGTTTAATTTTTCACACAATGGTGGAACGATCACGGAACCAATTGACTTTCCCGATTTAGAAGCATTCGGCGAGAACAATTACACCAAAGAACTCAACGATTTACAAAGCATCATTGATCACGTAACTAACGATTCTTTTCTGTTTTCTAATGAAGTTGACACGCAAAATATTTCACTCATTGGACATTCACGCGGCGGCGGCATTGTTACGATCAAAGCAATAGAAGAAGTAAAAATTACCAAGGTGATTTCTTGGGCGGGCGTTTCAGACTACGCGTCACGTTTCCCGAAAGGAGAAGCGTTGGAACATTGGAAACAAACAGGCATTATGTATGTAGTAAATGGCAGAACGAAACAAGAAATGCCACATTATTATCAGTTTTTTGAAGATTTTAAAGCCAATGAAAAACGATTAGATATTCAAAAAGCAACCGAAAGCTTGAAAATTCCGCATCTTATCCTTCATGGAACTACAGATTCTGCGGTTTCGGTGGAAGAAGCTAAATTAGTGCATCAATGGAATCCAAAAAGCACTTTACACTTGATTGAAAATGCCGATCATGTGTTTGGCGCCAATCATCCATGGGAACATGATGAATTGCCGAACGATTTGAAAGAAGTTGTATTTACTACGATTCAGTTTCTCAAAAACGCATAAAAAAGCGAACCGAAGTTCGCTTGAGTGTAAAATTATAATTTCTAAACGAACAATTATCGTTCTTGTGTGTTACATGTTTTGTGACACGTGTATACAATTGCTGTATCACCACTACAATTAGGATCGTCCGAACCTCTTCCCAATTGTCCTTTTAAAGCATCAATTTTTAGGTGACTAATCACTTTTTTGTTTAATGTAAGGTTTTTTAAATTTCTTTTTTTCATGATATGACGTTTTAGTTAATTCCTAAAATTACCAAAATTTTGTGCCGAATGTTTACGGTATTCCCGTAATATGAACACTCACAAAAAAAGCCATTCAAATTGATTTTGAACGGCTTTGTATTTATAATGAATTTTTTCTGTTATTCAGTTTCTTTTAAAACTAACAACGGAATACGACTTTCAAAATCTATTTTTTTCACTGAATTTTTTTCCCATAGTTTTTGAAAAAATCCACGTTTACGTCTAAAAACACATAACAAATCGGGGTTGTTTGCGTTCAAATGTTCCAAAACACCTTGAAATAAGGTTGCGTTTTCAGAACTTTTATAGGCTGATGTAATTGCTGCCAATTCTGAGTGAAACTCTAAATCTTCTGGAAGAAAATCAGGCGTTTTTATTTGTAACAAACGCATCTTTGCATCAAATGCAAGTAAAATTTTCTCTAAAGGTTCTAAAATCTCTTTGTGTTTTATAATTCCTGATTTTATAGCAGTTAACACCTTTTTTATCGGTTGAAAAGCATATCCTTCAGGCACCACTAAAACTGAAATGTTTGTCTGCTTGATAATGCTTCCCGTAGTACTTCCTAAAAATACTTCTTCTTTAATAGAATTGCTTCTTGGACCTACAATAATCAAATCAATGCCTAATTCTTTATCAATCGAATGAATACTATCAACCACATTTCCTTTGGCAGAAATAATTGCCACTTCCACATTTTTAAGATCAACACTATCAACGATTCCTTTTACATAAGCTGCTGTCTCACGACCAACAATTTCATCCACATTCAAAATTGTTCCTGTTTTTGAACGTACTTTAAACGCTCTAAACACAAATACTTTTGCATTGACCGCTTCTGCAAAATCAATTGCGTATTGTAATGTATTTTTTGCATTAGGAGAATTTCCAATAGGAACTAAAATATTTTTCATGGTATAAAATTTCTACAAAAATAATCATTTTTTAATTCTAAGATCACTTTTCAATTTTTTAAACCTTAAAAAATAAATATCTTTAAAAACAACAATTTAGAACTTACTATACATGATTCCAGAAATTCGTTTGGCTACTCTTGAAGATGTAGATACATTATTAAATATGACACAAGCCTGTGCTAAGCAGATGATTATCAATAATATATTTCAATGGAATGAAAACTACCCAAACAGAACAGCTTTTGAAAACGATGTTCATCGAAATGAATTATTTGTATTGCTTGAAAATTTACAAATTATCGGATGTATTGTACTATCTACCTTTATGGATGAAGAATACAAAACGGTTGATTGGCTCACACCAGATGATACAAATCTTTACATTCATCGATTGGCAGTTCATCCAAAAGCACAAGGAAAAGGATTTGCACAACAGCTAATGGAATTTGCAGAAAACTATGCCATAGAAAATAATTATCGTTCCATAAGATTAGATACGTTTAGTAAGAACCTCAGAAACCAAAAGTTTTACGAACTTCGCAGATATAAAAAATTAGGCAACATATACTTTCCAAAACAAAGTATATATCCTTTTTACTGTTACGAATACGTACTTTGAAAACACACATCACCAACGCACATATCAATAAATTAGCCATTCCGGCACTCATTGCAGGAATTGCCGAACCGCTATTATCCATTACCGATACCGCAGTAGTTGGAAATGTAGCCGTAAATGCAACTGAAGCGTTAAGCGCTGTCGGAATTGCAGGCGCGTTCATCTCAATGTTAGTATGGGTTTTTGGACAAACTCGAAGTGCTATTTCTGCGTTGGTTTCTCAATATTTAGGCGCAAACAAACTAGATCAAATCAAAACTTTGCCAGCGCAAGCGATTGGAATCATTCTGACCATTAGTATTGTATTAATTTTAATTACCTATCCGTTTGCAGAATACATTCTCAACTTTTACAATGCAGAAGGAATTATTTTGGATTATAGCAGTTCATATTACCGAATTCGCATCTTTGGTTTGCCGTTTACCTTACTCACTTTTGCCATTTTTGGTGTATTTAGAGGTTTGCAAAACACTTTCATTCCCATGATTATTGCGATTATTGGCGCGCTACTCAATGTCGCTTTAGACTTTGCGTTGGTATACGGAATAGAAGGGTATATTCCTGCTATGCATGTCGATGGCGCAGCGTATGCAAGTTTACTTTCGCAAATAATAATGGCGGTATTAGCCGTTATATTTATGATCAAAAAGACACCCATTCCACTAAAAATACAATTGCCTTTACATAAAGAATTACCGAAAATGAGCATCATGATTCTGAACTTAATCATCAGAACCATTGCTTTAAATGTTGCTTTATATTTCGGAACTTCCTTTGCGGCAGCTTATGGTGCAAAATATAGCGCGGCGTATACCATTTTGCTAAATCTTTGGTTCTTTGGAGCGTTTATTATTGATGGATATTCCAGTGCAGGAAATATCTTAGCAGGAAAACTTTTTGGCGAAGAAAACTATGAAGAATTAGTCAAACTCAGCATGAAACTTATCAAATATGCCGTAATTATTGGTGTAGTAATGTTGGTTATTGGCGGAATCTTATACTATCCTATCGGAAGAATTTTCACAAAAGAACCCGATGTTTTAGACGAGTTTTATACGGTTTTCGCGTTAATTCTTGCCATGCAGCCACTTTGTGCAATCGCTTTTATCTTTGATGGAATCTTTAAAGGGTTGGGAAAAATGGCAACCTTACGAAACGTATTACTAGTCGCAACTTTCTTAGTATTCATTCCAACGATTTTCTTGTTAGATTTACTACACTTAAAACTCTACGCTGTTTGGATTGCTTTTACGCTTTGGATTGTTGCACGTGGTTTGCCACTTATTTTTCTCTTCCGAAGAGAGTTTATTCCAAAAATTAGAAAGCTTTAGATTCAGTAGACGTATTAGATTTTTAGACGTGTTAGACTTGCTTAGATTTTGTCAATTTGATTGCAGTTGAGAACTACTTCTTTCTTCAAATGTTGAACTAACGAAATTATCTTCCTACTTTTACCAAACACGAAAAAAAATACCATGAGCACCACAAGAACCAACGGAAGTTTATATACCAACATTCAAAATAACATTGCAACGATTGAATTTGGACATCCTGCAAGCAATTCCTTTCCAGGAGAATTGTTAGATCGATTGACGAACGAATTGAAAAAACTTGCGGAAAATACTGCTGTAAACGTCATCATTCTCAAAAGTGAAGGCGATCGTACATTTTGTGCCGGTGCCTCTTTTGACGAACTCATCGCGATTGATAATTTAGAAGACGGAAAAACATTTTTTAGTGGTTTTGCAAATGTCATCAACGCGATGCGAACTTGCAGAAAACTCATCATTGGTCGTGTGCAAGGAAAAGCGGTTGGCGGCGGCGTTGGTCTAATTGCTGCTTGCGATTACGCATTTGCAACCGAAGCGGCTTCCATAAAACTCTCCGAACTTACTATCGGAATTGGTCCGTTTGTGATTGCGCCAGCCGTTCAAAATCGCATTGGAAAAGCGGGTTTCTCCGAGTTAAGTCTTGCGCCAAGCGAATGGAAAAACGCCTATTGGGCAAAAGAAAAAGGCTTGTTTGCCAAAGTATTTGAAACCCAACAAGAATTGGATAAAGAAGTAGAGATTTTTGCAGAAAAATTGGCTTCATACAATCCGGATGCATTGGCTGGCATGAAAAAAATATTGTGGGAAGACACTGAAAATTGGGATACACTTTTAGCCGAACGCGCTGAACTTTCTGGAACGTTGGTGTTATCTGAGTTTACTAAAAAGGCGTTGGCGAAGTTCAAAAAGTAGTTCTTTGTCATTCATGCGAAGGCAGGAATCTACGTCATGCTGAACTTGATTCAGCATCTCATTGTCATAATTACCAAATGTCAGTTCGAGCGCAGTCGAGAACACAACAAAATTCATCACTTTTATCAAAAAAGTAAGTCACTCATCTAATGCTTGAAAGAAAATAGATACATTTTCGTATTTTAGTAGCTATTATTTTTATAAAACGCACATGACTACTAAAAAATACACCTTTCCTCCTGAATTAATCACTGCTATTGAAAAAGAAAATCTCATCGTTTTTGTCGGTGCAGGATTGTCTCTTGATTTGAAAAACACCAAAGATCAAAAAATTGGGAATTGGGATAATTTAGTTTTACAAATTCTAAAAAATGTCAAAAATGATGATACAGATTTATTGATTCCATTAGTTGGAAAATTTGATCCTGTTGATATTTTAGACTTACTAGAGAAAAACAAAAATGTCAATGTTGGAAAAGTAAAAGACTTCACGAAAAGTTTCTTTGATCTACATTCAGAAAATGATCTTTCAGTACATGAAAAAATATGCAAGCTGACTGATCAAATTATTACCACAAACTATGATTGTGCGTTTGAAGAGGCAAATCCTCAGCTTAGAAAAAATATTGCGCATACAGGAAATAAACATGAATTGGTAAACTTCACCAAATCTAATGTTCCGACTTTATTTAAGTTACATGGAACGTATGAGCGTTCAGATTCTATGATTTTATTTTCTTCGGATTATGATACACTTTACGTAAACCCGGATAGTGACTCAGAATTAACGTTACTAACATTACGAAATACAATTTTAAATAAAACAGTATTATTTATTGGTTGTAGTATGAGCGACTTTCAAATTAATGAATTATTTCAATACATTAAAAAACTAAAAGGAATTTACAACCAAAAGCACTTTATCATTACAAAAGATACATTGGACAGTTCTTTAGAATTTTTAGAAGCTATTTTTATTGAAGATTATATTGAAATTACAGCAGTAATTGAACAATTGTTAAAAGAAAAAGAGCATTTTTCCAAAAAGAAAACACCAGAGCAAGAATTATTGGAAAAGCAAATTGAAGAAGCTAAACAAACAAGTCTTATTTTAAAAAAAAGACTAAAAGAAACCTTGAGTGACTCTGAACGTAAAGATGCTTTACTAGAGCGAGAATCGTTAAAATACTTTTCAAGAGGAGTAAAATTTCAAGATGAACATGAACATGAAAAAGCATGTAATGAATATGAATTTTCTAGTGAGCTTAATCCGAATTATGCAAACACTTTTTATAATTGGGGAGTTGCTTTATATAACATTGCAAAACAGAACGATCGTTTAAATTACTATAGTGAAGCTGGTGAAAAATTCAAAATAGCAACTGAAATTAATCCAAAAATTTCAGTAGCTTTTTATAATTGGGGAACTACCCTGAATAATTTAGGAAGACTAACGAATAATCCTGAATATTACCTTCAAGCTTGTGAAAAGTACGCAATAGTTACTACAATTGACCAAAAAAACTCATTCCATTTAATAAATTGGACGAATACTATTTTAAAATTATATCACTTAACCCAAGAAAAAAATCTTTTAGAAGAAGCACTTGAGAAAGCTGCGAAAGCTTATAAATTAGATTCAAACCCTTATAACATGGCATGCGTACATGCTTTAAAAGAAGACAAAGAAAAAGCATTAAAGTATTTAGAAATATGTCTTGAAAACAAACAAGTTCCTATTGATCATATTGACAAAGATAATGATTGGGATTTTTATCGTGATGATTCTGATTTCATAGTATTATTAGATAGATATAGACATGGTTAGAGTTCTTAGAATAAAAATCTATGTTTCAGCTTGTGTGATGCTGAATCAAGTTCAGCATGACGTTAGTATTAGAACAAAAAAATCATGAATTCCTGTCAAAAAAGCTTCCAATCATTTGATTTTTCAAAAACCCATTCGTGAATTCGTGGCAAAAAAGATACATTAGACTGACTTAGATTTTTAGATTCGTTAGACTTCTTAGTTTAAAAGTAGATTCCCGTCTTCACGGGAATGAAAAAAAGGCAAAATAAACTATATTTGCGCATTAATTGAAAATGAAAATGAGCAAAATTCGCATTACAAAGCAATTTAATTTTGAAACTGGTCACGCTTTATTCGGCTATGACGGCAAATGTAAAAATGTACACGGACATAGTTATAAACTTTCCGTAACCGTGATTGGAACGCCTATTACAGACAATTCCAACGTAAAATGGGGAATGGTGATTGACTTTAGCGATCTAAAAAAAATCGTGAAAGAAGAAGTTGTAGATGTGTTTGATCACGCCATTGTATTCAACAAAAACACACCACATAAATCACTAGCATTAACGATGCGCGGTGAAGGACATAACGTAATTTTAGCAGATTATCAGCCAACCAGTGAAAATATGGTGATCGATTTTGCGGGGAAAATCAAAAGTAGACTTCCTGAAAACATTCAACTATTTTCATTGCGTTTGCAAGAAACCGATTCCTCTTGTGCGGAATGGTTTGCGAGTGATAACGAATAACAATTTGGACACTTCGACTCCACTCAGTGTCTAAATTTCTTTCTTATATTTACACTATGAACATTCCCGAAGGAAAAAAAATATACTTCTCCTCTGACAACCATTTAGGCGCGCCAACGGCAGAAGCTAGCGCTCCAAGAGAGAAAAAATTTGTGGCTTGGTTGAATGCTATTGAGCACGATGCCGCCGCTATTTTTTTATTGGGTGATTTGTTCGATTTTTGGTTTGAATATAAAACTGTCGTTCCCAAAGGTTTTGTACGAACGCTTGGAAAACTTGCCGAATTGCGTGATAAAGGCATTCCAATTTACTTTTTTGTGGGAAATCATGATTTATGGATGAATGATTATTTTGAGAAAGAACTCAACATTCCTGTGTATCATAAACCGCAAGAATTCACGTTTAATACCACTACTTTTTTTATTGGCCATGGTGACGGATTAGGTCCTGGCGACAAAGGGTACAAACGCATGAAAAAGGTGTTTACAAATCCTTTTTTTAAATGGTGTTTTCGTTGGTTACATCCCGATATTGGCGTGCGATTGGGACAATACATGTCTGTCAAAAACAAACTAATTTCTGGCGATGAAGATGCTAAATTTTTAGGAGAAGAAAACGAATGGCTCGTTCAATATGCGAAGCAAAAACTAGAAACGAAACACTACGATTATTTTATCTTTGGACATCGCCATTTACCTTTAGAAATTGACCTCAACGAGAAAAGTCGCTATGTAAATTTGGGCGATTGGATTCAATATTACACGTACGGAGAATTTGACGGAAAAACGCTTTCGTTGAAGAAATATGAGTAGACTTCTTAGAGCGTTGGACTATTTAGATTATTAGATTTGTTAGAAACGTCATAGCGAACAAAGTGAAGCTCTCTTTTAAGTAACAGATTACTTCTTCATTCTTCCTCATAATGACGAATCAAAGCTAAAAGCTATTTTTCATTTGCATGCGCTTCAATATCTTCTGTAAGATCTAAATTTCGGAATGTTGGCGAAATCAATCCTGTGGTAATTACGGTAATTAACGTCATAGTTCCGCCAAAAACAACTGCCGTAACGGTTCCCATGAGTTTTGCTGTTAAACCACTTTCAAACGCTCCTAATTCGTTAGATGAACCGACAAACATAGAGTTTACAGAAGCGACACGACCGCGCATTTCATCAGGCGTTTTGAGCTGTAAAATCGTTTGACGAATTACCATGGAAACGCCATCTGTTACACCACTAAAAAACAGCGCAACCAGTGAAACCCAAAATATAGAGGATAATCCAAAAATAATGATACAAATTCCAAAGCCAAAAATAGCAGCCAACAATTTGAGTCCTGCATTTTTGCTAATCGGAATATAAGCTGTAATCAACATAGTTAATACTGCACCAACAGCTGGTGCGGCTCGTAAAAACCCAAATCCTTCTGGACCAACTTTTAAAATATCTTGTGCAAAAACGGGCAATAATGCAACGGCACCACCAAATAAAACGGCAATCATATCAAGTGTTAACGCACCTAAAACCGCTTTTTCGTTGAATACAAATTTGAGACCTGCGTCTAAACTTTCCCAAACATTTTCTCCAATTTTCGGATTTAATATTGGCTTCTTAGGAATCAGAAAAAGAATCATAAATGACAGCGTTACAAGTCCAAAAATGATACAAAGCGACCAATGCACGCCAATCCAATTTATAGTAAATCCTGCGAAAGCAGGTCCTAAAATCGTAGCCGTTTGCCATGTAGAACTGCTCCAAGTTGCCGCATTTGGATATATTTTTTTAGGAACAATTAACGCAATTAGTGAAAAGATGGTCGGCCCAAAAAATGAACGTAAAAACCCGCCAAAAAACACTAGTGCATAAATACTATATAAAATTGAGTTTTGAGACCATTCTGCCATCACTTTGGGTGATGTTAACAAAAATAATCCGAAGCTTATTAAAGAGAAAAGCGCAATACAAATAGCTAATAAATTTCGCTTTTCTCGCTGATCGACAATATGTCCCGCAAATAATGCCATGGAAACCGCAGGAATGACTTCCATCAAACCAATTAAACCCAGTGACCAAGGATCTTTGGTAATGGAATATACTTCCCATTCAATCACAATAAATTGCATGGACCAACCGAATACTAAGAAAAATCGAACTAACAAAAAGATGTTAAATTCTCTAAATCGTAAAGCTGCGTAAGGATCTTGTTTTTCCACATTATGAAATTTCCAAGCAAAAATAAGCTATAAATTAGAATCCTTCACAGGAATCTGGCATATTCTATTTTTTAGGAATTACTTCTTTATAAAACTAATCGCTGTTCCGCCGCCAGCCGCTAATTTTAAGTCTAGATTTGTTTCTGAAGTAACGTCCATTGTTTCTATAGAAATCGCTGTTGGATTGTCATTCCAATGCGCATCTTCAGCATCTTTATAAATGGTTGCTGTATAGGTTGTATTTTTTTCAAGAAAGTCTAAAGGAACGTTCAATTCGCGCGGATTTTCATCCGTAATACTTCCTAAAAACCAATTACCCGTTTTGCGTTCTTCACGAGCAATCGTTACAAAATCGCCCACTTCTCCATTGATAACTTTTGTTTGTTTCCAATCGACACCAACATCACGAATGAATTGCAACGCAGGATTTCCTTCGTAGTTTTCTATTAAATCTGCCGCCATTTGAATAGGACTATAAATCACCACATACAACGCTAATTGTTGCGCAATCGTCGTATTCACTTGATTTTTATCTTTGTAAGGCATTAATTTTATTTTGAAAATTCCTGGCGTATAATCTATCGGACCTGCTAACATTCGCGTAAATGCTACTATTGGCAAATGTTCTGGCGGATTTCCACCATCGGTTGCCCATGCGTTAAATTCTTGTCCGCGTAAACCTTCACGAGAGATGATGTTTGGATACGTTCTACGCAAACCTGTTGCTTTAATAGGTTCGTGCGCATTCACCGCAACTTGATAGTCAATTGCTTTGATAGCGGCATTGTTGTAATGATTTACCATCCATTGTCCGTGATGATATTCTCCTTTCGGGATAATTTTACCCACATAACCCGATTTTACCGAATGAATTCCCAAGTCTTGCATCAGTTTGTATGCTTTGTCCATTTGTTTCTCATACGTTCCAATTGCTGCTGAGGTTTCATGATGCATGATGATTTCGACACCTTTTTCTTTGGCGTAACGGACTACTTCTTGCAAATCGTAATCGTCGTATGGTGTGATAAAATCAAAAACACCTTCTCTATCTTCAAAGCCAATCCAATGTTCCCAACCTGTATTCCAACCTTCTACCAACACACCGCCAATATTGTTTTTTGCTGAGAAATCTATGAATGATTTGGCGTTTTCAGTAGTCGCGCCATGTTTTCCAGCCGCTTTGTCCCACGACGATTTTCCTAAGTGCATTTCCCACCAAATTCCTGTGTATTTCATCGGCTTGAACCATGAAATATCGTCAATTTTAGAAGGTTCATTTAGGTTGACAATTAACTTAGAGTCAATTAATTCTGTGGCTTTTTCTGCAATTTGAATCGTTCGCCACGGCGTTGTAAATGGTGTCGTACGTTTTACTTTATATTGTGTACGTTCTGAACCTACCAATTCACTTTGAAGTGATAAATTTTTAGTATCTACTTTCAAGGTCATTCCCGAATAATCAAGTAAAGCAGCTTCATGAATACTAATGTGTAATCCGTCTGCAGTTCGCATCGTAACGGGCGTATTTACTGCATTTTCAGGAATATAGGTTTGTGCTAAACTGGCGTGATTTGCTTTGCTCAGCGCATCAATTTCAGAAATTTTAGACGTTGTGTATAAATGTTCATAAATATCCCAATCGCCCGGAATCCACCAAGTTTTATGATCGCCTGTCAATTGAAATTGTGTGTTTTCATCCGTAATGATGACTTCTTGTAAGTGTTCTTGCGAAGGAATTTCATATCGAAAACCAATTCCATCATCATACACTTTAAATACCAAATTTAATTTTCGTTGCAAGGCATCTTTTTCTTGAAGTTCCACAGTTAATTCATTGTACTGATTTCGAACGTTTTCTTGTTCGCCCCAAGGCATTTTCCACGTTTCATCAACCGTTTTAGTGCTTGTATTTGTGATCTTGAAATTATCATGCAGCGAAGGCAAATCTTTTAAGTCAAACCCTAGTGAAGACGTATCAATTACTGTTTTTGCATCACGAAGTATTTTGTAATTGGCAACTCCTTTTTCAGACAGAAAAAAAGTCACGTTTATTTTTTCATCTGGTGAACTTACATTGACAGTTTTCATTTCTTCTTTACAAGAAATAAAACAACAAATAGTCAGTAAGAAGATCATTTTAGAGATTGTTTTCATAAATATATATTTGGAATACTAAAAGTACAGTTTTTACAATGAAAAAAAATATGCAATCGTTTTCGTGTTGATAAGTTGCTGTTTTGAAGTGATTTTGAGTACTTCTCGATATAATTTTTTTCATTTTATTTCGAAAAATCACTCGAAGTAACGTTGCGTCAGATCGAGTGAAAATTCGATAGAATTTTTATATCGAGATCTTGAAATCTTCAAATTATGCTATATTATTGAAGAACTCTCTAAAATATACTTTATAGAATCTCGACTGCGCTCGATTTGACATTTGTGTAATTGTTGTAACATAATCAATTTTTAAATCAACACATTTTCAAATCTTCAAATTAAATTATCGAATATCTCGCAATCGCAATTGAAGCGTTGTGTTTCCGTTCCACTCGTTTTCGTCAATGGAATAGACTGCGCCAAACGGTTTTTTGTTTTGTACGATGGAAAGTTTTTCGCCCAAGTTGAAGCCAATTCCAGCAATGGGTTTTGATTTTTGTTGCACGACATTTAGTTTTAGATGATCTTTTTCTGCGCCCACACATTTTGCCCAGCCATTGTCTTGCAATTGCGTACTCATAAAAACAGGACTCATGTTTTGTGGGCCAAATGGCGAGAATTGTTTGAGAATCCGATAGAATTTTGGTGTGATTTCTTTGAGCGTTATTTTTGTATCGATCAGAATTTCAGGAGTTAACAGATTTTTATTAATGGTATTTTTGACGACTTCTTCAAACGCATTTTTAAAATCTTGATAGTTTTCTTCTTTCATCGTTAATCCTGCCGCGTATTTGTGACCGCCAAATTGGGTTAAATGCTCTTTGCAAGCTTCCAACGCTTCGTATACATCAAATCCTTTGACAGAACGCGCCGAAGCCGCTAATTTGTCGCCACTTTTTGTAAAGACTAAGGTTGGACGGTAATAGGTTTCTATTAAGCGTGACGCTACAATTCCGATGACGCCTTTGTGCCAATTTTCGTCATAAACTACGGTCGTAAAACGTTCTTGTTCGCCTAGTTTTTCTATTTGTTTGAAAGCTTCTTCTGTAATTTCTTGATCGAGCGAGCGACGTTCGGTATTGTACATTTCAATGGACGCGGCGAATTCTTTGGCAACTTCAAGATTGTTTTCCGTGAGCAATTCCACCGCGTGCAATCCTTGACTGATTCTTCCCGCAGCATTAATTCGTGGTGCGATGATAAAAACAACATCAGTAATGGTTAATGTGTCTTTTTTTAATTGATTGATAATCGCTTTAATTCCAGCTCTCGGCGCCGAATTGATGACTTGCATTCCAAAATATGCTAAGGTTCTATTTTCGCCTGTAAGTGGCACAATGTCTGCGGCAATTGCCGTTGCGACCAAATCTAAATATGGAAATAAATCTTCAATTGTTTGACCTCGTTTGGAACTTAATGCTTGAATCAGTTTGAAGCCAACGCCACAACCACACAATTCGTCGTACGGATAGTTACAATCATCTCGTTTTGGATCTAATACTGCGACAGCTTTTGGTAATTCGGTTCCTGGTCGGTGATGATCGCAAATGATAATATCAATATTTTTTTCGGAAGCATACGCCACTTTATCAATTGCTTTGATGCCACAATCGAGTGTAATAATGAGTGAAATATCATTGTCTTCCGCAAAGTCAATTCCTTGAAATGACAATCCATAACCTTCTTCATAGCGATCTGGAATGTACGTTGCTACATTTGGATAGATGGTTTTTAAATACGAAGAAACCAACGCAACGGAAGTCGTTCCATCTACATCATAATCGCCATACACCATGATATTTTCGCCATTTGCGATTGCCTTGTCAATTCGCGCCACAGCGAGCTTCATATCTTTCATTAAAAACGGATCGTGAATGTCAGTTAACGAAGGACGAAAGAAGGTTTTTGCAGCTTCATAGGTTTCGATTCCTCTTTGTAACAACAATGTTGCGACAATTTCATCGACTTGCAACACGTCCATTAAATGGGTGATTTTATGTGCTTCTGGTTTTGGTTTTAGAGTCCAACGCATGGTGATTGTATAATTAGTTACTTCTTGATTTTATGGTTTCAAGAAGCATGATTGCCTTCATTTCGATTCCTCCGATTGATGTACGGAAATATCAAAATGTTAGCTGTTCTGAAGTAAACTGAGGAAAATTATACTACGAATTAAGAATTGTGAAAATACGTATTGATTTCCACTTTTGCAAAACGACGGAACATTTCCATGACGCCACAATAGGTTTCTACCGATAAATCAACGGCTTTTCGGAGTTTTTTTTCTTCTAAATCAACACCGTAAAAATGATAATCAACAGTTACCGTATGGTAATATTTTGGATGTTCGTCTGTCAATTCGCCCACAACTTCTATTTTGAAATCGTCTATTTTGACTTTCATTTTGTTTAGGATAGAAACCACATCCAATCCAGAACAACCTGCCAAAGACGATAACATCATCGCTTTTGGCGAAAATCCTTCGTTGTTTCCGCCATTTTCTGGCGAAGTGTCAATTAATACCTTATGTCCACTTGGATTGTCGGTTTCAAATAATAGATTTCCTTTCCATTGTGTCGTAACTTTATGTGCCATGTTTGAAGTTTTTTTCGTTTCTTGTTGGTTCAAAAATACAAGGAATTAATTTAAAAATATACGATTATGCCATTAGTTACACCGTTGAATCCGGATCACGATTTGGAAACCAAAGAATTAGCCGAATTTTTTAATGAAACACTCGGATTTTGCCCAAATTCGGTCTTAACCATGCAACGCAGACCTGCCATTTCAAAAGCATTTATCAACTTGAATAAAGCCGTGATGGCAAATGAAGGTCGTGTGACTTCCGCTTTGAAACGATTGATTGCTTGGGTAAGTAGTAATGCCACAGGTTGTCGTTATTGCCAAGCGCACGCTATTAGAGCCGCCGAACGTTACGGTGCCGAACAAGAACAGTTGGACAATGTTTGGGAATATAAAACACATCCTGCTTTTTCTGACGCTGAACGTGCTGCGTTGGATTTTTCGTTGGCTGCTTCCATCATTCCGAATGCGGTAAATGAAGACATTAAAACCGAATTGTACAAGTATTGGAACGAAGGTGAAATTGTAGAAATGCTCGGTGTGATTTCTTTATTTGGGTATTTAAACCGTTGGAACGATAGCATGGGAACTTCTATTGAAGAAGGCGCTGTAGAAAGCGGAAATCAGTATTTAGGAAAGCACGGTTGGGAAAAAGGAAAGCACGTTTAATAATCTTTAATGGAAGAAAATAAATGTTCGTATTGCAAAGCGGAAGTCTCTCAAGTAGAAGTTTTTTGTGAAAGTTGTGGATTTCCGCTAAGCGGAACGGACAAGGAAAAAGCCATTTTTATTGGACAACAAACCTTGCGAAAATCAAAAATTGACAACTCCGCCAAAATGATAGGCAAAACACGCATTATTTTATATGTTGTTGCTGGAATTCAGGTGTTGAATGCTGTTTTGGTATATGTAAGGTTTAGTAGTGTAATTGATGTCATTTTTTACTTAGTAATTGCCAAATTCTTAGCCACTTTTGGTTACTTATCGCCTAAAAAACCTATTTTATTTGTTTCTCTTGCTTTGTGCGTTATGTTGGGCTATTATTTAATTTTATTTTTAGCAAATCCAATGTTATTGTACAATGGAATTATTTGGAAATTTGCTATTGTCATGGCATTGTTATACACTTTGTATGACGCTATTGAAAGTCACAATCTGAAAAAGAAATATAAGTTGTAATTTTTTAAATTATACAATTAATACGATCATAATTATTTATGAAAACAATTTTGAACATTATCTTCTTTGTTGCTTTGTGTGTACCGAATTTGTATGCACAAAAACAGCTCGATAGTCTTCAAAATGAATTACAACAAACCACTGTTGATACAGTAAAAATTGCCTTGCTTCAAAAAATTATGGTGCAATATCGAAGAAGCAACGCCGAGAAACATTTTGACTATATTTCTCAAGGACTTACGTTGTCTGAAAAACTATCAAAAACACAAAATCAAGGGATTTTTTTAAAGGAATTAGGCTTGTATCATAAAAATCAAGGAAGCTTGGATTCTGCACTTTTTTATTACGAAAAGTCACGTGCACTTTTTTTATCCGATCAAGATTCTACTAATTTTTACAGCGTTGCGTTTAGCATGGGAAATCTGAAAAAAGCGCAAGGCAATTACGAAAACGCCATACAGTTTTTTGTAGATGGAATTGCTTTTTATGAACGACAGAAATCTCCCAAAATGCAATCAAATGCAATTATTGGAAAAGTAAATTTGGGCGCACTTTATACAGCAATCAAAGAATATGATAAAGGAATTTCTATTTACAGAAAGGTTTTAAACGATTCATTATCCTATAAAAATTCAGGAATTGTAAATGCCGCTTACACCAATTTATCTGCTTCCTATACGAAACTTAAAAAGATAGATTCTGCTTTGTTTTATGCCGAAAAATCAGAGAAACTTTTAAAAGGATCCAACAAAAAAAGCAGTTTGGCAAATACTTATATTAATCTTGGCGCTTTGCATGAACAAAACAACGATTTTATACGCGCTAAATCCTATTTTGAAAAAGCATTGCAGTTGTTTGAAGACTTAAAAAATCCTTCTGGGATGATTAAAAGTCATAATAATATTGGAAATGTATTTACCAAACTTGGAAATCTTACGCAAGCAGAATATCACTTGTTGAAAGCAAATGAGTTGCTTCAATCTACCAAAAATAGTTATTCTTTAGAGCATAATTATAGCATGCTTTCCGAATTGTATGTACAATCGAATCGGTTTGAAAAAGCGTTTGAAGTTTCTAAAAAGTTACAGCATTTAAAAGATAGTATTCTTGGTTTGGAACAACAGAAAGCCATTTCTGAGATTGAAGTAAAGTATGAAGTGGAAAAAAACGAATTGCTCACCAAAAACGCACTCAAAGAAAAAGAAATTGCGGAAATTAATGCTGAGAAAAACAAGAGTTATCTTTTCTATGGAATCACCATTGCTGGATTGGTTTTGATTTCGTTAAGCTTGTATATTATCTTTTTTAAAGCGAAAAAGAAGCAACAAATTATCGCGTTGGAATTGCAACAAACCACTAAAAAATTAGAGTTGGAAAAGTTGTATCGCAATAGCGAATTGAAAGCGTTGAAAGCACAAATGAATCCTCATTTTATGTTTAATGCGATGAATTCTATTCAATCCTTAATTTTGAAAGGCGATCGAGATGAAGCGTATTCCTATTTGACAAAATTTGCGGCGTTGATTCGAGAAAACTTGAATATGAGCGAAAAGAATTTTGTGTATTTTGATCAAGAATTGCAATTGCTCGAAACTTATTTACAGTTGGAAGAACTTCGGTTTAATGCTGATTTTACCTATGAAATTTTAGGCGCAGAAAATATTGAAGACATTAAAATTCCAGCCATGATTATTCAGCCATTTGTTGAAAATGCCATCAAACATGGACTTTTACATACGGTTGGAGCTAAAAAATTAACCATTCGCTTTGAACAAAGTACGCTTTTAACCTGTATTGTGGAAGATAATGGCATTGGACGAAAAGCTTCTGAACAATTAAAATCTAAAAATTCAACACATCAATCTTTTGCCACAAGTGCGATTGCAAAACGATTTGAATTGTTTAAAGAATATTATAAAATGGATTTGGGTTTTGTGTATGAAGATATTATGAATGATGGTGTGTTAGAAGGCACACGTGTGATTATAAAAATTCCGTTTCTCGATGAATAAAGAAGCCAATATCGTTCGTGCAATTATTGTGGATGATGAGTTAAGCGCACATGAAAACCTGCGCTATTTACTTCAACAATATTGTCCTACTGTCAAAATTGTTGGCGAAGCATTTCAGGTAGATGAAGCCGTTATTTTAATTGAAGAAACATCGCCCGATCTTGTTTTTTTAGATATTGAAATGCCGCATAAATCAGGATTTGAATTGTTCAATTCGATTGAAAACATTTCTTTTCACACCATATTTGTCACGGCGTATGACCAACATGCGATTCGCGCTTTTTCGGTATCTGCCATTGATTATTTGTTAAAACCTATTGCGATTGATCTTTTAAAAAGTGCCGTAGAAAAAGTGACGGTAAAACAGGAAGCGCAACATTTTATGGAACGCATTAAGGTTTTTCAGGAAAATCATTCGCATTCAGCCATCCGAAAATTATCGATTCCGTATAAAAGTGATTATATCATTATTAACATTGACGATGTTGTATATATTGAAGCTGATAGAATGTATAGCAAGATTCACATCCAAAGTGATAAACCTCAAAAAACATTTTTGTACGCTAAAAAGTTGAGTTATTTTGAAGAATTGCTCACTTCCAATGAAAATTTTTGTAGAACACATCGTTCTTGGATGGTCAATTTAGATCATATTACCTCGTATTCTAAAAAAGAACATCAATTGCACCTCAACACTACTACACAAATTCCTGTGAGCAAGAGTTATAAAGAACTTGTAGAAAGTAAACTCGGTTTTACCGCTTAAAAAAGTCATTCGGAAATAAATTTGTAGCACTCGGAAATAATCTAACGTCCGTTTTTAATACTTCCTATTCTTTTGTCATCATAAACCTTAAACACATATATGATGAAAACAAAATTACTATTCCTTTTAGTCTGTTGTATAAGTTACGTGACTACTGCACAAACTCCTTTATGGGAATACACGTTAGATAGTGGAAATTTACAAGACACACAAAACAATAACGATTTTACCCAAAATGGAAGCAACTTAACCGTTACAGATAACCGAGGCAATCAATCAAACAGAGCGATTTCTCTGAATGGAGATTATTTAGTTTCCGCTAGTGGAGTGAGTACCACAAATACACCAAGATATACAATTAGTTTTTGGTTAAAAACCTCTACAAACGACGCCAATTCAAGATATGTTTTAGATCAACTAGCAAATAGTGGTTATCGAATCATTTTAGTAAATGGAGCACTTCGAATTCTAGGAAGGTATGAATATAGCTCATCAGGTGTTACGAATTACTCTATCTCTGGAAATTTAGATTTCGCAACGCCTATGGTATCAGATGGCAATTGGCATCATATAGCTTTGTCTGTGAATATGAGCGTTAGTAACAACCTGACTGTAAATTACTTTGCGAAAATTTATTTAGATGGTACAGAAATCGAAAATCACAGTCATAATGTAACTTCTTATTATCCTACAGTGAGAGCTATTAATACAACGGCTGAATTAATCGCAGGAAACAATCAAAACCTTAATGCTCCTTTCTTCTATGAAGATGCTATTGATGATATAGCATTTTATACAACCAACTTATCTGCTAGTCAGGTAAGCACCTTATTTTCCACATTGAGTGTTGACGATGTTGAATTTAATACAACGATTTCAGTATTTCCAAATCCAACGGCTGATATTTTACAGATCAAATCAAGTCAACCGATTGAAAGTGTACAACTCTTCACCATGGAAGGAAAACAACTTTTAAATGTTCAAAATAGGGCAACAATTGATATTTCGCAGCTAAAATCGGGCATGTATGTACTTACTATCAAAACCCAAAAAGGAACGATTATAAAGAAAATTTCAAAAATATAAAATCATAGTTTAAGGTTATAACACTATGAATTTAGGTCCTTAGAGTAAGCACTTTAAGGGCTTTTTTGAAAACGATTATAATTTTTTACATGAAAAATAAAAGAAGAATTTACCCTAAAGTGATACTCTTGATTGTTTACATCTTATTTGTTGTCGTCTTTTATTTTACGGCTTCATAATTAGGTTGCCAAAACTAAATCCTTACTAATCGTGAGGATTTTTTTAAGTAAAAAAACGTAGAAATACCTCATCTATACTTATTTGCATTTCGTCTACACTTATTTTCCATTAAGCTGTATTTAACTTTTCATTCTTTTTTTATATCGTAAAATTGTATTTCTAATGGCTTAACCTAGAAAAATGAAAAATGCGTTGAATGTATTATTAATCGAAGATAACATGATGGAAATCATGAAGATGAATCGTGTGTTTTCATTATTAGATGTAAAACATAAAATTGCAGCAGCGAAAAATACCGAAGAAGCATTGGCAATTTTAGAAACAAAAGAAAATCTTCCCGATATTATTTTACTCGATTTAAATATCCCTAACGTGAATGGTATTGAGTTTTTATCGATTTTAAAAAAAGATGCTAATTTACATCATATTCCCACCATTATTTTAGCAACATCCGACAATAGAAAAGATATTTTAGACTATTACGACATCGGAATCTCTGGCTATATTTTAAAACCCTTAACATACGAAGAATACGTGTCCAAAATAGAAATTGCACTTTCGTATTGGTCTATTAATGAGTTAAAAAGTGCCTGAGGTTTAACTGTTTTCCCTAAAAGACAACTTATTTTATTAGAATTAAGAAAAAGTTTCACAATGCGATTCTCAAAATATTCTATTATTTGAATAAAAGTAAAAAAGCTACAGAAAGTGAACTCCTTGAAGACAGTGCGTTTTTTTAAAATGAAAACTGTTTAATTTCATAAAACTAAATACAACAATGTATTATTAAGGTTAATTCCTTGCCTACATTAGAAAAGTTTTCAAAAAAAGGTAAACGATTAGATGACTTAAATGAAGTTGAACTATAATCTTATTCAATACTAAAGAAAATTTTTATATTTGGAGAATGGAGGAAAACAAACTTATAGAAATCGTTACTGAATATTTTAAAGAAAAAATATTTGAAAATCATAAAATCAGTTCTTTAAAGACACATTCTAAACTTAAATCTTATAAGATAAATCCAATTATTGTAAAGTATTTATCAAAAATACTTGTAGATGATTTTTCTCCAATTGGAATTGCAAAAGCACTCTATTATCCTAGAATTTTAGGAACTTCAATCAATACTTCTTTTGGTACTAGAATCCAAAATATGTTTGTAGAGTTAAATCTTGCGCAAGGTTCCTTAATCAAAGGAATGGATATTGAATTTGTGGATAAAATTGATGGAAGAAAAAAATGGTGTCAGTTGAAATCTGGTCCAAATACCATCAATTCTGAAGATGTAAACCCTTTGCTTAAAAAATTCACATCTGTTACTAATTTGGCAAGAACAAACGCTATGAACTTAAACAATTCTGATTTAATCCTAGGCGTTTTGTATGGAGAAGAAGAGCAATTAAGTCAACACTACAAAAGAATAGATACTGAATTTCCTGTTATTATAGGAAAAGAATTTTGGTATAGAATTACTGGCTATCCTAATTTTTACGAGAAACTTGTAGCAAATTTAGATACTATGATTTTAAATATTGATACCGAAGATTTTTTTAAGCAAGGCTATATGGCTTTAGCCAAGGAAATTGAAACTTCCGACTTGTTTGATTTTGAATAATATTTATTCAAAAATTGAATGATTGAATATCCTATTTCCTCCCCTAAATTACAAGGAACAGCATTTCCAATTTGTTTGTATTGTTGTGAAACGGAACCCATAAATTTCCAATCATCTGGAAATGTTTGAATTCTTGCATATTCTCTGACTGTAAACGGACGCGTTTCGTCTGGATGACATCTTTCTGTTTGTTTCTGAGCTGGGCTACATGTTAAGGTTAAACTTGGTTCATCCCAACCTATTCTTCTTGCCATTCCTGTTTTTCCTCCACCTAAATAAAAACTCTTTCCCATGTACAATTTCTGAATTTCAAGAGGCAAATCTCTCCAATATCCTTTGGGTGGAACTAAATCAAGAATTTCCTTTTTATGTTCAGGATACCTTGAACCTTCTGATTTTGGAACATCGCTATCGTATAATTCTCCTTTTTTTAAAGCATCTGCAAGATTATATATTTTTTCGTGCGGATTTGGATATTTATAGTTGATATCAATATCTTTTCGAATTCCAACGACTATCAATCGTTCTCGCTTTTGTGGAACTCGGTAATTAATTGCTTTTAAAACTTGAACAGGAACTACATTATATCCTATTTCATCTAAAATAGAAATCATTCCTTCCAGTGTTTTTCCTTTTTCATGAGAAAGTAATCCTTTTACATTTTCTCCAATACAAATTAATGGTTGTACTTCTTGAACAACTCTGGCGAATTCGTAAAATAACGTTCCTCTAGCATCTTCTAAACCTAGCTTTTTTCCTGCATAACTAAAAGCCTGACAAGGAAATCCTCCTGTAACTATTTCTATTTGATCTTTATAATTGCTGAAATCAAAAGCTTTTATATCACCTTCTAAAACGTTCCAATTTGGTCTGTTCTCTCTCAAAGTCTGACAAGCCCATTTATCTATTTCGTTTAATGCTGCACATTTTATTCCAGCTTTTTCTAATCCAATTGCTAATCCGCCAGCTCCTGCAAACAATTCTAAAACAGAATAATCATTTTCAGGCTCTTCATAATTAGAAACTTCATCATCCAAAACTTCATCAAATAGACTTCCTAGGAGTTTTTGAACATCATCCTTTCTGTATACTCTATAATTAGAAACAGGTTCTCTAACAGCCTTTAATATACCTTCATTATCCCATCTTCTTAAAGTTTCTTTACTTTTACCTACCAATTCTGCTGTTTCAGATAGTGATAAATATTTTTTCATAACCATATTGTTAAACCTTACACATTGGTTACAAATTTAGAATTAAAATTTTAAGTGACAAGAAAAAAGTAAAAAATAACGAACTGCTAATAATTTTCTTAAAAATTCAACCTGTAAATTAACGCTGTACACTACAAAACCTCCTCAACAACAAAACTCTGTTCTCTAAACGAAACAGTATCACCCACTTTTTTGCCGACTAACAATTTCCCAATGGGCGTATTGGACGCAATGGCGTAAAATTTCTCGTTGTCAACCGAAAGTTCACCAACACTTACCGAAATAAAATAATTGGCTTGAGAAGTGTAGATAATACTGCCTAAACAACCTTGTGTAGCGACGATTTTCGGATTTATCTTTTGAAGAATTTCCGTTACTTTTTGAATTTCTACAAGTTGATTTCCCAATTTTTCACGTTCTAATTGCAACATAGCACGACCTGTTTCGTGTTTATCGCCCGCTGAACTTTTGGTTTCCGATAACATCGCTTCTTGAATGCTCGCAAAGTTTTGTTGAATGTTGGCGTTTCGTTCGTTTACGATTTCCAAACACAATTGGTGTAGTTTTTCTTTTAAATTCATGTCAATTGTGCTAATTCTTTTCCAACCAAACTTCCAATAGCAACGCCCATTCCGCCTAAGCGAACACCACAAAACACATGATTTGAAATTTGTTTTACAATGGCTTTTTTCTGCGAGCCAACGCCCATAATTCCGCTCCAGCGCTGTTCAATTTCAAATTTTGTATTGGGTAAAATGGTGGTTTTTAATAAATTTTCTAGTTGTTGCTGAATCAATTCGGTTTGCGCAAATTCAGTCGTTTCTTCGCCTTTAAAATCGAGGTTTCTGCCGCCGCCGAATAAAATACGATCGTCAATATTTCTAAAGTAATAATAACCTTTGTCTAAATGAAATGTTCCTTTAATCGGCAAATTCGGAATTGGTTTCGTAATTAACACTTGCGCACGTGCAGGTTGTACGTTTTCATCGAGCAATTGTGAGGCAAATCCGTTCGTAGCAATCAGGAGTTTTTTGGTATGAAAGTCAAAGTGATTTGTTTGAATGTGTACTGAATTTCCACTTTCTGTGAAATTTTCTACAGTAACCGAATTTAAAATTTGAATATGGTTTGATAGCACTTTCTGCAATAGCGAATCCATCATTTTTCCTGTATCAATTTGTCCTTCAAACTGATTGAAAATGTAGTTTTTTTGTATGTTTTGAAATTGAAATTTGTTTTCCACTTCGCTAAATACCGCTTCTTTAAAAATCGGTTTTAAGAGTTGATTGATATTTTTTTTCTGCGCCAAACACAATTCGTACAAGCTTGCATCTTCTTTGGTAAATAATTCAAAACCGCCCAATTGTTGAAAATCGATGGTTGTATCGCCCAAAGTTGTACGCAGTAATTCCAAGCCTTTATAACGTCTTTTAATGAGTTCCAACACTTCTTGCTCAGAATGTGTGTGTAAATCGTCTAAAATCTCGGAGAGACTTCCAAAACAGGCAAATCCAGCGTTTTTTGTGCTTGCGCCTTGCGGCAGAATTCCTCTTTCGAGAATAATGATTTTTGCGGTCGGATATTGCTTTCGAAGTTGTAACGCGCAATTGAGTCCGACAATGCCGCTTCCGACAATCGTAAAATCAACAGTTGATAACCACGTTTTATATTCCCAATAACTCAGATTCATATTTTTTGAATGTATTTCGCGTTGAATATAACGAAAACTAGGTAATCTTTTTGCAGATGTATTAAAAACGCTGTGAATGATTTTAATTTCAATTGTCTTTTGAATACTCCAACAAATCTCCTGGCTGACATTCTAGTACTTCGCAAATAGCTTCTAACGTACTAAATCGTACTGCTTTTGCCTTTCCCGTTTTGAGTATGGAAAGATTTGATAAGGTCAATCCTACTTTTTCTGAAAGTTCATTTAATGACATTTTTCGTTTCGCCATCATTACGTCTAAGTTTACAATTATGGGCATAATTTATATGGTTAGTTCGTTTTCATTTTGAATTTCAATACCTCTTTTTACAATTTGTACAATGACAAAAAGAATGACTGCCATAAAAATCCAGACATCAGCACCTGCGATATGTAATGATTGTAGATCTGCTGTTTCTAGCCCTTTTGTCGTTAGCCACAGAGCATATTTACATCCTGAATAGGAGAACAAACCAATTGCTAAAGCAAGATAAGATAGCTTTAGAATGAAGTTTCTCAGATCTGAACTGAATGGCTGTACAATATTGAGTTTTTTTTCCGTGAATAATTTTACGATGAGGTAAAACATAATCGCTTTTAAAACGGCAACAATAGTCATTGTGAAAGTAATGACAAAGAAATGTCCGTTATCATAGTTGTAAAGATTTTCTAAATAAGCAGAACCTTCCCAAAAATTAGTAACGCCAAGCGGATTTATGGCAAGTGTAATAAAGGTATTGACAGCAATACTGCCAGCATCAATACACAGTCCAATAAAAATAATCCATGAGAGTATTTGTAATACTTTCAAAATCTGATGAGTTGTGATTTTAATCTTCATAACGATTGAGTTGTTAAAAATTACAAAGCAAATATCAATAATTATTTATTGATAAACAATATATTTTTATTCTTTTTTATAAAAAATGATTTGTAGTACTAGCGAAATGAATTTTGAATTGTGTATGTGTTTGCTGATAATCTAAAGGAGTTCGACATAAGAAATAAGTAATATAATTGCTGAGCGTACTAAAATTAATACTTTGTCACTTCGAGCGCAGTCGAGAAGCTTCAAAACGCTATTTTTTATTGAATCTCGATAGCTACGCTAGGTAGTTGAAATTAAAATATATTTTAATCTCAATAATGCTCGATTTGACATTTGAATTAAAATACTGAAATACAAAACATTAAAAACCAAGTTATGTCGAACTCACGTTAAATAGAGAAGTTGATTTTGTGTCAATTTATTTCAGGATGGGACACACCTATAAAAAAAGCTCCTTAAATTTTAAGGAGCTTTTTGGTATATTGAATACTGTTTAGTCTTTTGTTTCTTCTTTCATCACGAAATCTTCCATAAATTTCGTTGTGTAGTTTCCAGCGACATAATCAGGATGATCCATCAATTGTCTGTGGAAAGGAATTGTGGTTTTAATTCCTTCAATTACGAATTCATCTAACGCACGTTTCATTTTGTTGATGGCTTCTTCACGAGTTTGCGCTGTGGTAATCAACTTTGCAATCATAGAATCATAGTTTGGCGGAATTGAATATCCAGCATATACATGTGTGTCTAAACGAACTCCGTGTCCGCCTGGCGCATGTAATGTGGTGATCTTTCCTGGAGAAGGTCTAAAACCATTATAAGGATCTTCTGCGTTGATTCTACATTCGATAGAATGCAAGTTTGGCGTATAATTTTTTCCTGAGATTGGCACACCAGCAGCTACTAAGATTTGTTCACGAATTAAATCGAAATCAATTACTTGTTCTGTAATTGGATGTTCTACTTGGATACGTGTATTCATTTCCATGAAGTAGAAGTTTCTGTGCTTATCTACTAAAAATTCGATGGTTCCAGCGCCTTCATATTTGATGAATTCAGCCGCTTTTACCGCCGCTTCTCCCATGCGTGTACGCAATTCGTCTGTCATGAATGGAGAAGGAACTTCTTCTGTTAATTTTTGATGGCGACGTTGGATAGAGCAATCGCGCTCTGATAAGTGACATGCTTTTCCTGAAGAATCTCCAACCACTTGAATTTCAATGTGTCTTGGTTCTTCAATCAGTTTTTCCATGTACATATCGTCATTTCCAAAAGCTGCTTTTGATTCTTGTCGAGCAGAATCCCAAGCATTTTTTAGGTTTTCTGGTTTCCAAACGGCACGCATTCCTTTACCACCACCACCAGCAGTTGCTTTTAGCATCACAGGATATCCTGTTTCTAAAGCTAGTTTTTCACATTCTGCAAAATCTTTGATGATACCTTCACTTCCGGGAACACAAGGAACACCTGCGGCTTTCATGGTTGCTTTCGCAGAAGCTTTGTCTCCCATTTTGTCAATCATGTCAGGAGAAGCTCCAATGAACTTGATATTGTGTTCTCCACAAATTTTTGAGAATTTGGCATTTTCAGATAAGAATCCGTATCCTGGATGGATGGCGTCTGCATTGGTAATTTCTGCAGCAGCAATAATATTTGCCATTTTTAAATACGATTCACTACTTGGTGCAGGTCCTATACAAACTGCTTCATCGGCAAATCGTACGTGTAGGCTATCAATATCGGCTGTAGAGTATACAGCTACGGTTTTGATACCCATTTCTTTGCAGGTTCTAATAACTCTAAGCGCTATTTCACCTCTGTTTGCAACTAATATTTTTTTGAACATCTTTTGAAATTTTAAATTTTTAAGTTAAAATCTGTAACTTTTGAATGGTACAAATTGTTTTTTGTACTTCAAGTGTTATTTAAAATTTCTTATGATGGATCTACCAAGAACAAAGGTTGATCGTATTCTACAGGTGAAGAGTCGTCTACTAAGACTTTCACTATTTTTCCTGAAATTTCAGCTTCAATTTCGTTGAAGAGTTTCATGGCTTCAATCACACACAAAACATCTCCTTCAGAAATAGTGCTTCCAACTTCTACAAATGTAGGTTTGTCAGGAGAAGGTTTTCTGTAAAAAGTACCAATAATAGGTGATTTTATAGTTACATATTTTGCATCGTCGTTTGCGGCGGCTGCTGGCGTTTCACTAGCGAAAGTTGGCGCTTGGTTCGCTGCTGGAGCTACTTGCTGTTGAGAAATTCCTGCCATAGGAATTTGCTGTACTACAGTTGTTAATTCGCCTTTAGCTTCTCCAGTTTTAATGGTGATTTTTACATCTTCCATTTCAAGTTTAACTTCACTTGCACCAGACTTGGCTACGAATTTAATTAAATTTTGAATTTCTTTTAAATCCATGAATGTAGGTTTTTAGTCGTTTTTAGTTTGAATTATATGCCCATTTTAGGTAAATAGCTCCCCATGTGAATCCGCCACCAAAAGCAGCAAATACGAGGTTATCTCCTTTTTTGAGTTGTTTTTCATAGTCATATAAACATAGGGGTAACGTTCCAGAGGTTGTATTTCCATAACGTTGAATGTTTACCATCACTTTACTTTCATCTACGCCCATACGCCTTGCTGTAGCGTCAATAATGCGTTTATTGGCTTGGTGTGGTACCAACCATTGTACATCTTCATTCGTCAGGTTATTATCTTCCATGATTTTTGCACTTACATCAGCCATGTTGGATACAGCGAATTTGAAAACTGTTTTTCCGTCTTGAAATACAGTATGCTGTTTATTTTTTAAGGTTTCTTCTGAAGCTGGTAAGATAGATCCGCCAGCGTCAATTTTTAAAAATTCACGACCAGTTCCATCACTTCTTAGGATTTCATCTTGCAAGCCTAGTCCTTCTTCATTGGGTTCAAATAATACGGCTCCAGCACCATCACCAAAGATGATACAGGTAGCTCTATCCGTATAATCAATGATAGAAGACATTTTATCAGCACCTATTAATAATACTTTTTTGTAACGACCAGATTCTATATAGCTTGCAGCCGTGGACATTCCGTATAAGAAACTTGAACAGGCAGCTTGCAAGTCAAATGCAAATGCATTGACAGCACCTATTTCACTAGCGGTATATACTGCTGTGGATGCAACAGGCATATCAGGTGTTGCGGTTGCAACAATGACTAAATCAATTTCTTTTGGGTCTAAATTTTTCTTTGCAATTAAGTTTTCGGCAGCTTTGATAGCCAAATATGAAGTTCCCGCACCTTCTTTTTTGAGAATTCTGCGTTCTTTGATACCTGTTCGAGTAGTGATCCACTCGTCATTAGTATCAACCATTGTTTCTAGTATCTTATTGGTTAATACATATTCAGGAGTATAAGCTCCTACAGCTGTTATTGCTGCTGTAATTTTGGTCATACCTTAACGTTGGTTTTTTACTTTTTAACAAAAAAGCGTTAAAAATTAAACGAAATTACTAAAATTCTCCGATAAAATCGGCAAAATATGTCGTTTTTACATTTTTAACAAAAAAAAGAGCAAATAAAAAAACTCTCACGAAAGTGAGAGCTTTTATGACTAACATGTATGTTATGCTAAGTTTTCCTCAGTTGTATTATCGATCAATACTTTTCCTCTGTAATATAATTTTCCTTCGTGCCAGTGAGCTCTGTGGTATAAGTGTGCTTCACCAGTAGTTGGGCACGTAGCGATTTGAGGAACTGTTGCTTTGTAATGTGTTCTTCTCTTATCTCTTCTTGTTTTCGAGATTTTTCTCTTAGGATGTGCCATTTTCTATGTTATTTATTATCCGTTAATAGTTTTTTTAATGTATTCCAACGAGGATCAATTTCCTCTTCAGTTTCTTTTTTATCTGTACCAGGTTGTAATTCTGCTAACTTTTCTAATATATCAGATTCCAATGTTCCATCTTTAATTCCAGGATGAATTCTTTTTGAAGGAACCGCCAATACAATCATTTCATAGATATATTGTGCTACGTTAATTTCATACTCTCCGTGTGGTACGATTAGAATTTCTTCATTTTCATCGTTGTATTCGTTTCCGAATTTCACAAGTAAGTTTAAATTTCCTTCAATTGGCTGATCAAAAGGCTCATTCGTTACATCACAATTTACATTGATACTACCTGTTGCATTGAATGCGAGTTCAAGTAGCGTTGCTTTTTTGTTAAATTCTAACGTTGCTTTTATTGCCGTTTGATTAAATTCATCAAAGTCAAAAAGTTGAAAGAACGAATTATCAATTTGATATTCGAATTGGTGTTTTCCTTCTTTTAATCCTATAAAAGGAATATTAAAATCCTTTAATTCCATCATCTTAAACATCAGTTTCGAGCGTGCAAAGATATAAATTTTTCTTAATGTACCTTAAGTTGTTAACATTTTTTTGTTTATATCTTGCTAGACTGCTTTTTTAAAGGGTTTTTAGTAATTTCATCGTACATGTTTCGATTCTTAAAAATCTGTATTCCAGTGAATACTGCTTCTTTAAACGAGTTGGGATCTGCTTCATTTTTTCCCGCAATTTCATAAGCAGTTCCATGATCTGGCGAAGTACGTATTTTATTGAGTCCAGCAGTAAAATTGACACCTTGTCCAAACGATAATGTTTTAAACGGAATTAATCCTTGATCGTGATAAGCTGCTAAAATGGCATCAAAGTTTTTGTAATTGCTAGATGCAAAAAAACTATCAGCTGCATACGGACCAAATACTAGTTTCCCTGAAATTTTAATTTTTTCCAACGTTGGTTTTAGTATTTCATCGTCTTCTACACCAATAACACCATTATCACCCACATGTGGATTGATTCCTAAAACGGCAATTTTTGGTTTACTGATTCCAAAATCTTGCTGTAAGGTATGATATATAATGTCTACTTTTTTCTTGATAAGTTCGGGCGTAATGGCCGCAGAAACATCTTTTACTGCCACATGATCGGTGAGCAATCCAACGCGTAATGATCCATTTACCATTAACATTAAACTATCACCTTCAAGAGTTTGCCCTAAATAGTCGGTATGTCCAGGAAACTTAAAATTTTCCGATTGTACATTGTGTTTGTTAATTGGTGCTGTAACCAATATATCTACAGTTCCTTCTTTAAGCGCATTGGTGGCTTCTACAAATGATTCTATTGCAAACCTTCCTGCTTCCTCCGAAGAAGTACCATATTCTATTTCCATAGATTCTTTCCAAATGTTTACCACATTTATTTTTCCATGCTGTGCGTTATCAGCACTTGGAATTCCGTGAAAGTTTGCCTGTATGTCGAAGTGTTTCTTTTGAAGTGATAAAATTTTTGTGGATCCAAAAATAATGGGTGTGCACAATTCTAACATCCTAGGGTCTTGAAATGTTTTTAGAATTACTTCTGTTCCTATACCATTTAAATCCCCAACCGAAATCCCTATTTTTATTTTTTCCTCTTTCTTCATCTAAGTATTAAAACTTTTATTTCTAATTTTACATGCAAATTTAACCAAATAAATAGATGTTTACAGGGATTATTGAAGAATTAGGTGTGATTACACATTTAGAGCGCGAAAAAGAAAATCTTCACATTACAGTTCAAAGCAATTTAACGGAGGAACTAAAAATTGATCAAAGCGTTGCACACAATGGTGTTTGCTTGACAGTTGTTGATAGAAACCTTGAAAAAAACACCTACATCGTAACGGCAATTCAAGAAACTTTAGAGAAAACAAATGTTGGCGATTGGCGTGTGAATGATCGGGTCAATTTGGAACGCGCCATGAAATTAGGCGATCGTTTAGACGGACATATTGTACAAGGTCATGTAGATCAGGTTGGAACTTGCGTTTCAATAAAAGAAAGTGATGGAAGTTGGTATTACACGTTTGAATATGATGCAACCTTACATAACATTACGATTGAAAAAGGCTCAATTACTATAAATGGTACAAGTCTTACCGTTGTAAATTCTGGAATAGATACTTTTTCCGTTGCTATTATTCCATACACATACAGTCACACAACCTTTCAATACTTGGAGATTGGATCAATTGTAAATTTGGAATTTGATGTTATAGGGAAATACGTTGCAAGACTTCAGGGGCTATTGAAGTAGTTACTCTTTTATTTTTTTCCTTATACCATACAAAAGTCCAGCAGCCAATACACCTACAAGTCCAGCATCTATCGGGAATCCCGGTGGAGGCGGCGGTCCTGGCGGCGGCGGTATGATTTGGGCGTGTGTTTGTGTAATAAAAACAATTGCTATTACAACAAAACACAATAGGGTCTTTATATTCATTTGTGCCATAACGGTGTAAAAGTAAAAAATAATAAGATTCGACAAAAGATTTTATGTTATATCATTCATAAATAATCTACAAAAGTGCTAAAAACATCGATCAAGCAAGTTTTTTCGTTCTTTTTTTGTTTTTCTCCATAAAAAATTATCAATTTAAACACTAAAATTTAAAATAAAAAGATAATTTCAAGTGCTTACACTTTCTTAACTCTTTATTTACATTGAATCGTTTTCTGCATTTAAGAATATTTTATGGCAAATTTATGATTAATTCAACATGTGAGCTGTAAAAAAAACAACAGATGCACATACAATTACATACGTTGAAAATTTTATTAAGGTTTTTTTAAGAGTTTTAAAGTAAACTAATAGATAAATTTGCAACCTAACCATCTAAAATATTCCCGCCAAATGCGAAAAGTAATACTTTCGATTATTGGAATCCTATTTATAGTAGGCGCAATTACGTTAGCAATGAACATGATTGCCAATAAGCAAAAACCAAAACCTGTTCCTGAAAAGGTAGTAAAAACAGTATATACTGATACTATTCAGAATACAACAGTAGCTATTATTATTCCTGCCAATGGTAGCCTTGTCGCAAAACGCCGTATAGAACTGTATGCAGAAGTACAAGGTATTTTTAAAGCAAACGGAAAATTATTTAAACCTGGACAAAAATACCGTCAAGGTGAAACCTTAATCCAAATTGATGCTGCCGAATATTACGCAGGCGTACAATCGTCAAAAAGTAATTTGTACAATGCTATTGCAGCAATTATGCCCGATTTACGATTAGATTTTCCAGAAGTTTTTCAAAAATGGCAAACCTATTTGAATAATTTCGATTTAAATAAAACCACACCAACGTTACCTGAAATGACTTCCGAAAAGGAAAAATACTTCATTACTGGACGAAATATTGTCACGAGTTATTACAATGTGAAGAATTTAGAACAGCGCTTATCAAAATATACGATTCGAGCACCATTTTCGGGAATCTTAACAGAAGCGTTGGTTACAGAAGGTTCTTTGATTAGAAATGGACAAAAATTAGGAGAATTTATTGATGATTCGGTCTACGAAATGGAAGTCGCTCTAAGTAAAACCTACGCAAGTTTGCTGAACGTTGGTGAAAAAGTAGCGTTGAACAATTTGGAAAACACCGAAACTTTCTCAGGAGTCGTTTCCCGTGTCAACGGAAGTATTGATGCCACTACACAAACCATTACAGCGTATATCGAAGTAAAAGACGAAAAACTGAAAGAAGGCATGTATTTAGAAGCCAATTTAAATGCAAAAGAAGAAACAGAAGCCATTGAAGTTAATAGAAATCTATTACTAGAAAGCAAGCAAATATATGTGGTAAAAGATTCTATTTTAGATGTAATTGATGTAAATCCTGTGTATTTTTCAGATACCAAAGTAGTCTTAAAAAATGTACCCGAAGGAACCATTATACTTTCCAAACCTGTTCCTGGCGCGTATGTAGGAATGGCGGTAAAACCATATAAAGCGATCGCTGATAAAGATAAAAAAGAAACCGTTGCTGAAGACGAATCTAAAAAAACTAAACAATAGGTCATGAGAAAACTAATTGCCTATTTTATTAGGTATCATGTGGCGGTAAATATTTTTATCCTAGCGTTTTTAGCTTTTGGAATTTTAGGAGTAATATCATTAAAATCTTCCTTTTTTCCCTTAGTAGATTCTAAAATTATCAACGTCAACATTACTTATCCTGGTGCGTCTCCACAAGAGATTGAAGAAGGAATTGTACTCCAAATAGAAGATAATCTAAAAGGACTTAGAGGTGTAGATCGTGTGACGTCAACATCACGAGAAAATAGTGGAACCATTACGGTTGAGATTGAAAAAGGTGAAAATATAGACTTCATGCTGTTGGAAGTCAAAAATGCGGTCGATCGTGTGCCTTCGTTTCCAACAGGAATGGAACCATTGGTAGTCGCCAAACGTGAAGAAGTACGAGAAACGATTTCATTCGCGCTAAGCGGAAAAAATGTACCACTAGCGACCTTAAAACAAATTGGTCGCCAAGTGGAAAATGATTTACGTGCTATTGATGGAATTTCACAAGTGGAAGTTTCGGGATATCCCGCAGAAGAAATTGAAATTGCGGTGAACGAAACCAACCTATTAGCCTATAATTTATCGTTTGCCGAAGTAGCGCAAGCTGTGACTACTTCAAATATTTTGGTGACAGGTGGAAATATAAAAACGGACGCAGAAGAATATTTAATTCGTGCCAACAATCGTTCGTATTATGGTGATGAACTTTCAAATTTAATCATTCGCGCTACACCAGATGGAAAAACCGTGCGTTTAAAAGATGTTGCCATTGTGCGCGATCGTTTTGCAGAAACGCCAAATATTACCTATTTCAATCAGGATTTATCGGTGAACATTTCCATCACAAGTACCAATAATGAAGATTTGGTCAGTTCGGCAGATAAAGTAAAAGAGTATATTGAAGAATACAATCAGAAATATGAAAATGTCCGATTGGATGTGGTGCGTGATTTATCTATCACACTAAATCAACGTACGCTACTTTTATTTTGGAATGCCGTAGCAGGAATTGCGCTTGTATTGATATTCTTATCATTATTCCTAAACATGCGTTTGGCATTTTGGGTTGCATTTGGACTGCCAATTTCATTCTTAGGAATGTTTATTTTTGCAGGTCAATTTGATGTCACGATCAACGTTTTATCACTTTTTGGAATGATTATCGTGATTGGTATTTTGGTCGATGACGGAATTGTGATTGCCGAAAATATCTATCAACATTACGAAAAAGGAAAAACACCTATTCAAGCGGCAATTGATGGAACCATGGAAGTAATTCCGCCTGTTGTTTCCGCCATTATCACAACCTTATTAGCCTTTTCTCTATTTCTATTTTTAGATAGTAGAATTGGCGAATTTTTCGGAGAAGTCTCGGTTGTGGTCATTCTTACCTTATTAATTTCATTAGTAGAAGCCTTAATTATTTTGCCAGCGCATTTGGCACATTCCAAAGCATTGCGAAAGCAAGTAGTGGAAGAAAATCCTTCTAAAATAAAGCTGTTTTTTGCAAAAATGCGGGTTATCAATACATTTGGTGATCGTATCATGAACTTTTTACGAGACCGATTGTATACACCTGTATTGGGTTTTGTATTAAAATTCAAAATGTTTTCCTTAGGAGTATTTGTCGCTTTATTAATATTGACATTTGGTTCTATTGGTGGCGGAATTATTGGGGTAACGCTTTTTCCTAGAATTGCCAGTGACCGTGTTTCTATTGAGTTAGACATGCCAACGGGAACCAATGAAAAAATTACAGACTCTATCATTTCGATGATAGAAGAAAAATCATTTATCGTTAATAAAGAATTTACTGAAAAATATTTAAAAGGAACAGACAAAGTACTCTTTGAAAACACAATTTTGAAGATGAACAGTAGTTCCAGTGCCGAATTGGTGATTAATTTATTGCCTGGAGAAGAACGTCCTGATGCGATCAATTCCTCTTTGGTGGCAAACCGATTGCGAGAATTGGTAGGCCCAATAGTTGGTACAGAACGTTTAATTTATGGTTCTGGTGGAAACTTTGGAGGAAGTCCAGTTTCTGTGGCATTACTTGGAAATAATATCACAGAACTCAAAGCCGCAAAAGTAGAATTGAAGCAAGTCTTAGAAGAAAATCCACTCCTAAAAGATGTAGAAGATAATGATCCGGCAGGAATCAAAGAAATTCGTTTGCAACTCAAAGAAAGTGCCTATTTACTTGGGTTAGATTTACGAACCGTGATGACACAAGTACGATCTGGATTCTTTGGAGTGCAAGCACAACGTTTTCAGCGTGGACAAGACGAAATCAGAGTTTGGGTTCGCTACGATCGAAGCAATAGAGCTTCTATCAATGATTTGGATGATATGCGAATTATGACACCAACAGGCGAACGCGTCACCTTAAAAGATATTGCGGTATATACCATAGAACGTGGAGATGTATCTATCAATCATTTAGATGGACAACGCGAAATTCTTGTCTCGGCAGATTTAAAAAATCCAAGTACGAGCGCCACCGATATTTTAGATGATATTCGAAACAATATCATTCCAATATTACAATCAAAATATCCAACAATCACGGCGGCTTTTGAAGGACAAAACCGTGAAGCGGCAAAACTCTCAAGTTCGTTAGCAAAAGCAGGAATTCCAATCTTAATTTTGATTTATATCACCATTGCTTTTACCTTTAGAAGTTACAGTCAACCCATATTATTAATCCTTTTAGTACCGTTTAGTTTAACAGCAGTAGCTTGGGGACATTGGTTGTTAGACTTTCCGGTGAATGTATTATCACTATTAGGAATCATTGCATTGATCGGAATTATGGTCAACGACGGTTTGGTGCTCATTGGAAAATTTAACAGCAACCTAAAAGAAGGGATGAAGTTCGATTTAGCATTGAGCGAAGCAGGAAAATCACGCTTTAGAGCCATTTTCTTAACATCGTTAACTACCGTTGCAGGTTTAGCGCCTTTATTATTAGAAAAAAGTAGGCAAGCACAATTCTTAAAACCGATGGCAATTTCGATCTCTTTCGGAATTGCGTATGCAACTATTTTAACCTTATTGGTATTGCCATTATTCCTATCATTTAGTAATAGTATCAAGAAAAATGGAATGTGGTTACTCACAGGAAAAAATATCACGAAAGAAGATGTAGAACGAGCTATTAAAGAGCAGCGAGAAGGTGAACATCTTTTAGAAAAAGATCATGAAGAAGAAGTTGAAACTATCGAACCGATAGAAAACGAGGATATTGATTTTTCTCATCCTAAACAAAACGAAGCAGATGAACAATAAAAAGTATCTTATATGTAGCATGCTAGTTTTCTTCGGAATTCACATACATGCACAAGAAATCATAACGCCCGATACAGCAATTCAGTTGACGTTGGAACACAATTACGGAATTAAAATTATAAACAATACGGTTAAAGTTGCGGAAAATAACACAAGTATTTTCAATTCGGGATATTTGCCAACTTTGACAGGAAACGCTGGCGGAACATACAATTTAGACAATACAGAAGCAGAGTTTTCCAATGGAAATTCAACAATATTAAATGGTGCCGAAAGCTCACGGTATAATGCTTCTATCAACCTAAATTACACACTTTTTGATGGTTTGGGCCGATTGTACAATTACAAACGCTTAAAAGAGCAATTTCAATTATCAGAATTAGAAGCGCGTGAAACTATAGAAAACACGTTGCTACAATTATTTTCAGTGTATTATTCGGTAGCGCAACTTTCAGAAAACACCCAAACGATCAAGGAAACCTTTGAAATTTCAAAAGAACGATTGGTGCGATCGGAATATCAGTTTGACTATGGTCAAAATACAAAATTGGATGTATTAAACGCACAAGTTGATATCAATAACGATAGTATCACTATTGTAAATACGGAACAACAGTTGAAAAACACCAAGCGTGATTTGAATGTGATTTTAGGAAATAAATTGCCGCAAGATTTCAATGTAGATACCTCGATTTTCTTTTTAATTCAGCTCGAAAAAGAAGATTTGTGGGCAAAAACGAAGGCAAACAATGTTTCGTTATTGCAAGCAGAAAAAAACATTAGTATTAGCACGTTGGATGTAAAATCGAACCGATCGCAATACTTACCAACCATTGGATTGACTGGAACGTACGGTTGGAACAAAAACAATAACAATGCTGCGGCGTTTGTGGCGGTTTCTACCAACACAGGATTTTCTGGAGGTATCAACTTAACGTGGAATTTATTTGATGGCGGAGGAACGCTTACACGTGTTAGAAATGCAAAAATTACGTTGGAAAATCAGCAATTGCAAAAAGAGCAGATTTTGATCGATTTGGAACGTAATTTTAACAATGCGTGGGACGATTATCAGAATAAAATTTTGATTTACGAATTGCAACAGAAAAATATCAAAACGGCAGAAAATAATTTTAATCGTACCAAAGAAAAATTCAAAATAGGACAAGTAAATTCTATTGAATTTCGACAAGCACAATTGAACTTATTGAATGCGGAACTTAGCAGAAATCAAGCAAAATACAACGCAAAACTTGCCGAATTGGTTATTTTACAATTGAGTGGCGAGTTGTTGAATGTGAAGTTTTAGACTGGCTTAGATTTTTAGACCGTTTCACTGTTAGATTTAAAACGGCTTCTTGCTTTTGGCCTTTTGCTATTAGCTGTCATTCCTGCCTTTCTACTTCGCTCAAGATAAACTTTGGCAGGAATCCATTTTGTATTTGTTTTAGAAATCGTCTAACAATCCAATAATCTAAGCTAGTCTAAGCTGTCTGTTTCTTGCCACGAATTCACGAATGTTTTTTGTTTTAATTGAAAGATTGAATAGTTTAACAATCCAACAGTCTAATAATCTGAGCTGTCTGTTTTTACTCCAATAAAAAAACTCCAATACTTTTTTCAGCATTGGAGTTTTTTGTTCTTTTAATAATAGTTTAATTATGAGATCGCTAGCATCAAGTCTTTTTTCTTGATGCTAAAAGCGAAGCGTTTGATCTTTATTTTTATAGTTTAATGAATTTCTGCGTATATACTTTTCCATCAGATTCTAAACGTAAGATATAGTTTCCTTGACGTAAACTTGAAACATCAATTGAATGTTCTTTTAATTTTAAATTTAAAACACGTTTTCCTTCAATATTGAAAATTGTTGCAATTTTACCAACCAAACTTACAGGACTGTTGATACTCATGACTTTTCCAACTGGATTTGGATGAATGGCAATGCTTTGTAACGTTTCATCTTCAATGCTTAACGTTTGTCCTTCTGTAATAATATGATGTGTATTAATCGCTGGATTTATTATATTATCAACCTCTCCAGATGGCCAGTAAATGATAATATTTGTAATAGCAGTTTCTGACCCAATTCCAAAATGTGTATTTAAACTACTCATATATCTGAATCCTTCACCACTACGAACATCTCTTATTTGAACGCCAGAAGCTGTGTGTACTTCCACTCTAGCGCCAATTCCGTTAATGTTACTTGCAACGCCAGTAGTGGTAATTTTTACCCAATTATTTGAATTTGTATTGTTTGTATATAATGTTCCGCCAGAAATAGCGTCCACAAATCCGTCATTGTTCATATCTCCAAAAGAACCGTTGTCACCAGCTAAAAGGTTGTCATATACTGTAAATGTCAAGTCACCATTTCCAAATAGAATACTACCGTTAGAAGCGATATCTAAGTTTCCATCGTTATCAAAATCGTGTGTTGCGTTCTCGATTCCTAAGTTGGTTAACGCTGGCAATATTCCTGAGGTAGACGTTACATCTGTAAAGGTGCTATTTCCGTTATTTCGCATCAATTTGTGTGTTCCATCAGCTGTTGAACTTGCACCAACAAAAACATCCATATCGCCATCATTGTCAAAATCTCCCCAAGCGGAAGACCACGTTTGTAATGGATCTGCCAAACCAACCGTAGAAGCTACTTCTGTAAAAGTCCCTGTTCCATCATTTTCATGTAGTTCGTTGATGTTTATCGTAGAAGAACCTCCACGACATTTAGCAATGAACATATCCATATCTCTATCGTTGTCAAAATCAATCCATATTGAACCGTAATTTCCGCCACCTGCAATATCTCCAAGTCCACCTTGGTTAAATACGAGGTTTCCACTTCCATCATTTAGGTAATATACATTTGGATCTACATCATGACACACAAAAGCATCTAAGTGTCCATCTTGGTTTAAATCAACAAAATTTGAACGTTGAGAGAATACATATTCAGATCCAGAAATTTCAGTAAATCCAGTTCCTGTTGCATTGGCTCTCATAAATGTTACGCCATTTCCTCCACCATATAACAAATCGGTAAATCCATTTCTATCATAATCAGCGGCAGCTAAACTCCAAGAAGGTGTAAAGTTTGCGGTTGTTGTAGTTATGTTTGTTGCTGTACCACTTAATCCTCCAACGGTTTGTTGATAGAAGATATTAACATTAGTGGCACCGATAGAAACTACATCATCTAAAAAGTCACCATTCATATCTACAGCAGCTCTTTGTGTTCCTGTAATTGCAACACTAGAATTTGTAAAGGTTGCAGGTGCAGGTGGAACTAAGGTAGTAAAGGTTGCTGGACCGCCCCAAATACTTGCATCTAATCCACAAATGGCACGTACATATATTTCGTAATTTGTTGCAGCATTTAAGGTAGTTAGGTTTACACTTGTTGAACTTGCAGGAGTACCTGAACCTGAAGGAATTCCTGTTCCGGCAGGTTGTACAACATATTCCCAAGCAGTTTCTCCATTATTTGCCATCCACGAAATTGTTGCTGAGTTTTGTGTAATGGCACTTGCTACGATACTTGAAGGCGCAATACAAAATGATCCGCAGGTTTCCACACGAACATAGTCAATAGACATATCGCCTTCAAAACCTGATCCTGATCCTGTATGACTAAATTCTATATAAATTACTTGTCCTACATACGAGTCTAAGTTAACACCAACAGGAACCCAAGCTTCTGTTGCGCTAGTTTGTAATTCACCAATTTGAGTAAAAACAGTTGTAAAAGGACCACTTGCAGAGGTTCCGACCTTCACATTTAAAGTTCCCATATCACCTCCGAATGCATGCAAGTAAAAAGATAATTCTGCACCGTCAGTTGCTGTTGATAAGTCTATTGCTGGACTTACCGCAGAAGCGGTTGCCGATGTATTTCCAGAGGCTTCATAATTCATAAAGCTTGCACCGCTAAACGCATTGTTGGGTCCAGTTCCGCCCGATCCAGAATCGTTAGGAATTTCCCAACTTCCGTTACCATTATTTAAGTTTCCTGTCCAACCGGAAGCAGTATCAAATTCTTCTGTAAAGATAAAAGTTGAAGATCCTGAAGCACAAGTAACTCCAATTGGTGCTGGAGGCGGACAGTTACTTTGTGTAATTGTTCCACTATTTACAGTACAGTTAGCGTCTTGATCATTTTGAATAGAAATAACAATATTAGTTGCGTTTGCGTACGGTCCAAATTGAACCATTCCAGCAGTATTCAAGGCTTGCGTTGGACTCGATTGATTGTCAGAAACTGTTAACGATGTCGCTGAACCAATATCAGAAACATTCACATTTACTAAAAATCCGCCACTAGTAGCACAATCATCAACAATTGTATAAGCAGCTGTAGGATTGGTACAAGTTGCACAGTTTACATTAAAATCCCATGGTGTATAACCGTTAGCACTACAATTGACTGTATTATCAGCATTTATAGAAACCGTAATTGTATCTCCATTAGATTGAAATATTAATCCTGTTAAATCTCCTGCATTTCCGTATCCGTTGTATAATTCGCTTCCGTTCGTATCTAGTACAATTAATTCGTCCCAAGTATCTTCTACTTGTCCCGCATTGAAGGTAACTTGTAAATTTGACCCATCAGAACTTGTAAAAACGAAACTCGTAGTGTCGTTATTGGTATAACAATAGGTTGTATTTACAGGACCAACAGAGCAGTTGACCGTAGTTTGTGCACTTGCAAAAAAGCAAGAAGCGATCAAACTTAATAGTAAGGTAATTTTTTTCATAGGCTGGTTTTTATACTATGAAATAAAAAGTAGTTCATAGTGTTTGTTAGTTTAGGTTATTCGCATTCTGTAGTTAGTCCATCAATCCATTGACCAATGAGTTCAACAGCTTCTTCATGAATAATGCTTCTGCCGAGCAAAGGCATTCTGAATTCTTCTGCTGTTGTGTTGATTCGATAATACATAACGGAACGCTCTTTTAAAGAAGGAGATACAATTTTTATCATTCCAGGAATTTCTGTATCAGGATCCACACAGACACCTAAGTTGATTTCGTTAGCAGATTCATCAAAGGCAAAGCGCACAGGTCTGTAATCACAATGTGAGAGTTCGGAATGACAATGCGCACAGTTGATATCAATATAGGAGCGAACGCGTAAGTCAATGGGTTGCGTTTCATCGCTCCATTTTACAACCGTGTTGATAGTTGTAGGTAAGTTATCTGCTAAATAGCCTTCTGCTATTAGTTTTTGTAATTGATTTTGAGCACCATCAGCATACGTAAATAAGCTATTTAGGTTTTGTGGTTTTACACCAATAGGAATGGAATTGGTTTGACTTTTATGACAGGTAAAACATTCTACTTCCGATGGAATTCTGTAGTTTGTACTTTTTGCAATTCCATTTTCCAAAAAGTCTACATTGGTAAACGAACCTTCTAAGCTAAAGGTTGCTTCCGTTTGTTCATCATTCCAAATATAATCAGCAAAATACCAATCGTCCGCTTTTTTTAACATCAAGCGTGTTTCTATAATACGGGTGTTATTTTCTGGTTGTACATTGGTGTAATAAAATGTTTTAATGAGTAACGTTCCAACAGGAAAATTAATAAGTTCACCATCGGCTACATACGTTGCTTGTACGTCACTTGGCATCCAAACAAAGCGTTTCTTTTTGGCATAATCGGTAAATAGTGTAGAAATTGGCTCATACGGAATCACACCTAACGCGGGTTCTTGATTTTTCATCTCACCTTCAAAAAAGTTATATTCTGAAAGTGTGTTGAAAGGAAAAGCGTCCATATCTAGGACTACGGGCGATACGGGAATCGGAACATAGTCATCGTCAATAACTACGGGATCCGTTGGATTCATAGGAGCAGGATCATTATCGTCAGCACAAGAGAAAAGTGTAGCTGAAAAAAGTGCTACACCAGCAATTTTTAGTAATTTTTTAATCATGTTTTAGTTTAGTTAATGCACGAATATAAGAAAAAAAACGATTGTGACGTTTGATTATTAGTGTGTTAGTCTTCTTGTAAAACAACTGATTTTACTTTTTCCCTACCTTTAGATGAGTTTTATTTTTAAGCACTTTTTGTTTTGTAGTAATTTTATGAAAAGCAAATAAATTTTGTACTACGTTTTCTATTTTTTAACTTTATAAGGTTGAAAATAAGCTCATGGAAGAAAACAAAGCAAGTTATGAACAACTTGAAGAAGAAAATCAGCGATTAAAAGAAGAATTAGACAATATAGAAAAGTCTAAGAAATTTCAAAAAAAAGCTGCTAAGTGGACACTTAGAAAAGGAGTTGGCGTTTTCTTGGGAAAAGGATTGAAAGCTGCGATTAAGCAAACCTTTACAGAATTTAATACAAACAAAAAAATTTCTACAGATACCGCTTCTAATTTAGGCGCGCACATTATTTGGAGAATTACGCGTATTGGAATTTTCGCCATCATTTTCGCCATACTTCCTATTTCATTCTTAGCTATCCAAACAGTTTATTTAGGAAAGCAAAACGATAAGATAGAAAAGCAAAACGAACTTATTACCGCACAAAACAACCGATTAGAACAACAAACCTATTTGCAAGAAGCTGGAAGAAGAAGTTCGCTAGTATTTTTAATGAATAATGTTTTGGATAGAATGGATGATGAATTGAAAGATACTATTAACAATAATGACAGAGAATTATCAGACCAACTCGTTGGACGAATTATTGCGCTTTCCAAAAGTTTAAAACCCTATAAATATTTAGAAAATGATTCATTGTCTATGACATTAAGCCCTGAGCGTGGGCAATTATTAATTAATTTGACTCAAGCAAAACTTGGAAAAGAAACTTATGAAAAAATCTTCAGAAATGCAGATTTTTCACATTCGGAACTTTCAAATATAAGCTTTGAATACATTGATCTTTCAAATGTAAAATTATCTAATTCGATATTGATAAATGTTGAATTTTATCATGTAAATGATTTACCCAAAGATATGACTAATTCAATATTGGAAAATGTTGAATTTACAGAGTGTGATTTTTTTAATTTAAATCTATCAGGTAGTGTTATATCAGAACTGATTTTAATAGGTTGTTCAGGTTATAATATTCATCTGAGTGGATCAATAATTGATGAACTTTCTTTCGAAGAGTGCATGATAGAGTCTGCCCAATTGAATTTATCTTATATCAATGAATTTGAAGTTGCAGACTCTATAATATATGATCTGGCTTTTTATGAGTCAATTTTGAACAGAATTTCTTTTGATGATGCTTACGTAGATTTCTTTCAACTTATCTTAAATAACGGGCAATTAAAAAAATATCATAAAAAATTACACTCAGAAGAAGAAAGCTTTACGAGTTTAAATAAAATTGATTATCCTATAAACCCTTTTAAAATCGATGTCGATACTCTCAATAATGATTTTTTTGGTTTATATGAAAGTGAAATTTCTATAAACGTTATAGAAGAAATGGAAAAAATTTATAGAAATCCAAAGTACTTTAAAAATATTGCTATTTTAACAGATTATAATGTAAAATATCAACCTAATAATTCCTTCATTGAGGTTCAAAAAGATTCTCTTTATTTTACTTATCATAATATTAAAAGTTGGGTATCAAGGAGCTTTTTTCTAGAACAAGTAAGGGAGTCATTTAAAAATGAAATCTTAGATTATGAAAAAGCGGAATCAGAAGGTTTAAAATCAGTAGATGGTTTAAATATAAATTATTTTCGAAAGCTTGATGATTTTTGTAAAAGGAAAAAAGAATCAAGTAATAGGGATTATATAAGATTTAATCAACTCAGAGGAAAAACTATGTACGAAGCCTACAAAAAAAGCCAACAAAACAACTCAAAAAACTAACCCCAACCCAACCTCAAAACCAACCTCAAAACCCTCCAAACTCTCAAAAAACACCTCAGTTTCTTCATGTTTTGCACTAATAAGATAATGACTGCCTTTAAAATAACTTTGTTGCACAATTACTTTAAAAGTTGAGGTTTCTGAGATTTTTAATTGATGCGGATAAATTAAGATCGTTTTTTCTGAAGTTTCCATACTTGGAAATACACTTGCCCGCAATTCATTCACTTCTCCAAAAAGGGATGCGACATATTTGTCCGTAGGATTTTCATATAATTTTTTGGGAGCTTCCTGTGCGACGAGTTTTCCTTGTTTTAGTACGATGGTCATATCTGCAAAGGAAAGCGCATCTGTTTTATCGTGTGTGGCAACAATACACGTGATGTTTTCTTTTTTGAGATACGCAAAGAGATTTCTGCGAAGCGTGTTTTTTCTAAAATTATCAATCTGACTAAAAGGTTCGTCTAACAATAACACTTCTGGTTCACTTGCCATGGCTTTTGCGAGCGCGACACGTTGTTGTTGTCCGCCACTGAGTAATTTTGCTTTTACATTCGCGAATGCAGTCATTTCTACCATTTCTAACAATTCGGCAATACGTTCTTGTTTTTTTTCGGGATAAAAGTTAGATAAGTGCTTTCCAATATTTTCCGAAACTGTAATATAGGGCATCAAATCAAAATCTTGCGCCAAGTATTTCATGCGGTCGTGACCTGGAACAAGATTATAAGCTGGTCCAAATACTTGCGAATCTTTCCATAAGATTTCACCGCTATTCAAATCGTGTAAACCATATATCAATTTGAGTAAGGTGCTTTTTCCGCAACCACTTTCGCCAATGAGCGATAGGTTTGTTCCTTGGGAAATTTCAAAAGAAATATCTTTTAGAATTGGTTTGTTTGTAAGATAGGAAAAGGAAATGTTTTGAACTTTTAGCATGGAGAATGGTTAGAAATGTAAAAATACGGAGATAATTGATGGATATACTTATAGAATTATTGAAAAGTTGTGGGATGCTGAATCAAGTTCAGCATGACGCATGATTTTTAAATTCCATACGTTTTATTGATTTCCTCCATGACTTGTTGATGTGTGAATGTATTTCCTTCTTCAACATCTTTCAATCCTGCTTCAATCATGAGTTTTTCAGTTTCAGAAACCGTATCGCTCCAATCAGAAGTAGCGGAACGCTCATTTTTTATTTCTTTCAATTTTTGAATGATTGATTCGTCTTTTAGGCTCACTAACCATTCCATCAGTTTATATTTCTCCAATTGCAAATCCATACTAAAAAGCTTTATAGTCAAAGGTAGTAATTTTATGAATGATTACGATTAAAAGAAAAAACCACCAAACTGAAGTTCAATTTGGTGGTTTTTGTATGATTACAATCAAATAAAAAATAGGTTTTAATTATTTCTCGATAGTTCTACGGAGTTTATTGAAGTACAAAATTCTAAAAAGAATTTCACTTGAAATGACGTTTAAGAATTAATCCTTAAACTTTTCCAAAACCGCTTTGTTTGGCAATTCTCTGAAGCCCATATTGTACAGCGTAAATCCATAAATATCAGCCGTTTGCTCAATAGTTTTTGTAATTGGTGTTCCTGCGCCGTGACCTGCATCGGTTTCAATACGAATTAATGTAGGATTGTTTCCTGTTTGTTTTGCTTGCAATTCTGCCGCAAATTTGAAACTGTGCGCTGGTACCACTCTATCATCATGATCGCCCGTAGTAACCATCGTTGCCGGATAGGAAACTCCTGCTTTTACATTGTGTACTGGCGAATAACCTTTTAAGTATTCAAACATTTCTTTGCTGTCTTCGGCTGTTCCGTAATCGTACGCCCAACCTGCGCCCGCAGTAAATGTGTGGTAACGTAACATGTCTAACACACCAACGGCTGGCAACGCAACTTTCATTAAATCTGGGCGTTGTGTCATGGTTGCACCGACTAATAATCCACCGTTTGATCCACCACGAATGGCTAAAAAGTCACTGGACGTATATTTCTTTTCGATTAAATATTCCGCCGCAGCGATAAAATCATCAAATACATTTTGCTTTTGCATTTTGGTTCCGGCATCATGCCATTCTTTACCGTATTCGCCGCCACCGCGTAAATTTGGTACTGCGAAAATTCCGCCTTGTTCCATCCAAACGACATTGGCAACACTAAATGATGGTGTTAGGGAAATATTGAATCCTCCGTAACCATATAAAATGGTTGGATTTTTCCCGTCCATTTTCAGTCCTTTTTTGTGCGTGATAATCATCGGAACTTTCGTACCATCTTTTGAAGTATAAAATACTTGATTGCTCTCGTATTCGTCTGGATCAAAGTCAATACCTGGTTTTCTGTATACTTCTGACGTTCCGTCTTTTGGATTGTATGTGTACGTTGTTCCAGGAGTTTTGTAGTTAGAGAATGAGTAATACAATACTTCATCGTCTTTTTCGCCACCAAATCCGCCAACAGAACCAATACCTGGTAATGTAACTTCGCGCACTAATTTTCCATCATAATCATATTGTAATACTTTAGAAACCGCATCAACCATATATTCTGCAAAGAAATAGCCCGAACCTTTGGATGGACTTAATACGTTTTCTGTTTCCGGAATGAAATCTACCCAGTTTTCTGGAGCAGGATTGGACGCGTCAACCGTTACTATTTTTTGATTTGGCGCGTTCATATTCGTCATAATGTAGAGTTTAGAACCCACATTTTCAATAACATACGAATCAGTATCTGTATGATCTAAAATAGTGACAAAATCACTGGTTGGCTTTGTTAAATCTTTCATTAACAGTTTGCTTCCAGATGTTGAAGTTCTTGGATATACAAATAAGTAGTTTCCGTCTTCTGTTACGCTACCACCAACATATCTATGTTTTTCTGCGGGTGTTGCGCCGTAGATAACTTTGTCTTCTTTTTGAGACGTTCCAAGTTTGTGATAGTATAATTTGTGTTGATCTGTCTTTGCAGAAAGTTCACTTCCTTCGGGTTTGTCGTAGCTAGAATAGTAGAATCCATCAGAATCTTTCCAAGAAATTCCAGAGAATTTAATATCAACCAACGTATCTTCTATCACTTCTTTGCTTTCCACATCTTTGATGATGACTTTTCTCCAATCGCTTCCACCAATGGAAATTGGATAGGCAACGATTTTTTTGTCTTTAGAAAAGCTCAATCCGCCACCGAGCGAAATGGTACCATCTTTTGAAAATTTGTTAGGATCTAAAAATACTTCTGGTTCGCCATCGCCTTTTTGTCTATAAATCACCGATTGATTTTGCAATCCGTCATTTTTAGAGAAATACGTGTAATCGCCTTCTTTTTTTGGCGCGCTAATGCGTTCATAATTTACTAATTGTGTGTACCTTTTTTTTAATGCATCGCGAAAAGGAATGCTATCCAAATAGCCAAAGGTTGTTTTGTTTTGCGCCTTTACCCAAGCTTCTGTTTCGGGCGAACGATCGTCTTCAAGCCAACGGTATGGATCTTTTACTTCGGTACCAAATAGGGTATCAATTACTTCTTTTTGTTGCGTTTCTGGATACGTCACTACAATTTCTTTTTTTTCGGGTTCTTTCTCGCAAGAGAAGAAAAATACTGCGAGACAACTAATTTTTAACAACTGTTTCATCTGTTTTTGTTTTTTTATTTGTCAGATGGAATTCACATACGAATCATTTCAGTTAAGATTGAAGTTTTTTAGTATGCTCATTTCATATACTTTAAGGTTCGTTACACCTCAAATTTAATCTAAAAAAAACCACTTCAAAAGAAATAGAAGTGGTTTTAACAAAATGTAACAATTTTATTAGTAAAACAAAGGTTTAAATCGTTGCCAATATTTATAAATTAAGATTCCATTTAAAAGAGCGACTAAAAGTGCACCGATCATTCCGCCTGATAAATCGAGAAAAATGTGAAATAGTAAGATATTTACTGAAATTGGTGCGAGTAATATGAGCGCAAAAGGAACCCATTTTTTTAGGATTAATAAGATGCCGATGTACACTTCTAATGCGCCAACTACGGGAAGAATGTATCCGGTAGCACCGAGAGAAGTCATAAAACTTCTGGCATCGTTGGGAAGCTCGGGAGTTGGCATAAAGCTAGTTTCGGTGAAAATCATGAGGAGTTTGTTAGCACCAAATACGATGAGAATCAATCCTAATACAAAGCGAATAATTTTAGTGAACTTAGAATTCATATATGAGACTTTTTTGGGTTAGTGATCTTTTAAAGGTAAGAAAAAAAGAAGCAGATCACTATATAATTTCGACAATATGAATGATTATTCCTTTGTAATAAGAAGCTGATTTGTAGTATTTTGGAACAAAAAAAGACGCTTCAAGTTCTTGAAGCGTCTGTAATTTTATGTATTTTTTAAATTAATTAAACCAAGTTGTGGTCTACTAAGTATTGTGCAATTTGAACCGCATTTGTAGCAGCGCCTTTTCGTAAGTTATCGGCAACAATCCACATATTTAAGCTGTTTGGTTGTGAACCATCGCGACGAATTCTTCCCACAAATACTTCGTCTTTTCCTTCGGCGTAAATAGGCATTGGATATACGTTTACATCTGGATTGTCCTGAACGATAATTCCAGGAGATTCGTGTAGTATTTTGCGAACTTCGTCCACATCAAAATCATTTTCAAACTCAACATTTACACTTTCAGAATGTCCGCCAACTACAGGAATACGAATAGCAGTTGCTGTAATAGCAATGGTTGCATCATTCAAAATTTTCTGTGTTTCACGTACTAATTTCATTTCTTCTTTGGTATATCCGTTTTCTTCAAATACATCACAATGTGGCAATGCGTTTCTGTGAATTGGATATGGATATACCATTTCTCCTTTTTCACCAGCATATTCGTTTTCTAACTGTTGTACTGCTTTTACGCCAGTTCCCGTAATGGATTGATAGGTAGAAACCACAATGCGTTTGATTTTATATTTTTTGTGTAATGGAGCCAACGCCACCACCATTTGAATTGTAGAACAGTTTGGATTTGCAATAATTTTATCTGTAGCCGTAAGTTCGTTAGCGTTGATTTCTGGAACGACTAATTTTTTTGAATGATCCATTCGCCATGCTGAAGAATTGTCAATAACTGTGGTGCCAACCGCTTCAAACTTTGGCGCCCATTCGAGTGATGTATTTCCACCAGCAGAAAACAACGCAATATCAGGTTTGGCATTTACCGCATCTTGCATGCTCACAATAGGGTATGCGTTTCCTTGATACATAATTTCTTTTCCAATAGATTTTTCTGAAGCTACTGGGATTAAGGTTGAAACAGGAAATTTTTGCTCTGCTAATACTTTCAACATTACCGTTCCTACCATTCCTGTTGCGCCAACGACTGCTACTTTCATCTGTTTATTTTTAGTATTTTTATTTGTATGCGTTTTGAGCAAAATTAGCAATAATTATAGCACGATTTGCACAAAAAACCAGTAATATCAAAAGTATAACAAAAAGTTATATTTAACACAAAAGCCACTCGTTGCGGAGTGGCTTTCTGTATGCTATTTTAAAAATTTATTTTTTCAATAAATCTCTGATTTCTGCTAATAATTCTTCTTGTGATGGTCCTGCTGGAGCTGCTGGAGCTTCTTCTTTTTTCTTTTTCGTTTTATTGTATGCTTTCACAATTATAAACATTACGAAACCAACAATGACTAAGTTTACCAATGTGTTTACCCAACTTCCCCACATGATTGCATTTTCGGGCGTGATTACTTTTCCTGTTGCGTCAAGAACGGCTTCGGATAGAATAATTTTTTTATCAGCAAAGTCTGTTCCACCTGAAAAGTAACCAACAACAGGCATCACAATACTGCTTACAAATCCTTTTACAACCGCGCCAATTGCACCAGCCATGATTACAGCAACCGCCAAATCAACGACGTTTCCTGTCATGATAAAATTCTTAAATTCTTTCAACATAATATTTAATTGTTAGTTAGTATTTGAATCTAAAATTAATAAAAAATAGTGCAACTTTAACATTTGTTCAAATAGAGAATGTAGACTCTACCGAAGAAATACACGTTTTACTCGTTGAGATACCGCCGTAAGGAGTTCGTACGAAATGGTATTTATTTTAGAAGCGAGTTCTTCTGCGCTTTGTCCTTCGCCAAAAATGATGACTTCATCGCCTTCGTTACAACGAATATTTGTAACATCAACCATCATCATATCCATACAAACGTTTCCAATGATGGGTGCAAGTTTTCCGTTGATGACCACCGAGCCTATACCATTTCCATATTGTCTGCTTATTCCGTCCGCATGACCAATTGGAATGGTTGCTGTGGTTACATAATCGTCCGCGACAAAAGCACGACTGTAGCCAACAGTTTCTCCTTTTTCAATGCGATGTATTTGTGAAATAACCGATTTTAAGGATGCTATTGGTTGTAACTTTTTGTCAAATTTTGGATCGTTTCCAAATCCATACAAACCAATTCCGGTGCGAACCATATCAAAATGTGCTTCTGGATAGTTAAAAATTCCAGACGTATTTGTCATGTGTAGCATTGGTTTGTAGCCGATTGCTTTTTCAAAAGCAACACTAATTTCTTTGAAGGTTTGTATTTGCGTTTGGGTAAAGTCTTTTTCATCAGCATCTTCAGAAGCTGCCATGTGCGAAAATATAGAAACGGCTTTTAGTTGCGAAACCGTTTTTAGTTTTTTGGTGATGTGATCTACATCCGTATGAAAAAACCCTAAACGATTCAATCCTGTATTGAATTTTATATGCACAGGATATTCTTTTTTTCCTTGTTTTGCCGCTTCATGTGCAAACGCACTAAAAATACGATCGTTGTACAAACTTGGTTCTAAGTCGTATGAAATAGCATGTTTTAAGTTGACTATTTGTGGATGCAAAACTAAAATAGGTGTGGTAATTCCTGCGGCTCGCAAATACGCGCCTTCTCGGATATATGCAACAGCAAAATAATCAATTTTTAGTTCATCTTGAAGAAATTTAGCAACTTCCACAGCATCGCTTCCGTAGCCGAAAGCTTTGACAACGGCTAAAATTTTAGTTCCTGTTTTGGTTTGAGATTTTATAAATTCAAAGTTATGCTGCAGCGCTTTGAAATTGATTTCTAAGACAGATTCTTGTATGTGTAGCATTATGGTAGTTAATTGTCTGATGGTGGTTTTGGAACGATTTCTTCCGCATGATCAACTTCAATCTCTTTTACTGATTCTTTCAACATTGCTTTGTAATAAGCAGCGCGACTTAATGGCTCGTATTCGTCAGTTTCTCCTAGCAAAACCAAATCGTCGCTTTTAGATTTTCTAAAGCTGTATTGTGCTAAGTTTCCTGTTCGTGTGCAAACGGCATGTACTTTCGTCACATATTCAGCAGTTGCCATAAGTGCTGGCATAGGACCAAAAGGGTTTCCTTTAAAATCCATATCCAATCCGGCAACAATAACTCTAATTCCTTTATTGGCTAAATCGTTACAAACAGCAACAATTTCATCATCAAAAAACTGTGCCTCATCAATACCAACTACGTCACAATCGTGCGCTAATAATCGTATATTTGCAGCAGCAGGAACAGGAGAAGAACGAATTTCATTTGCGTCATGCGATACTACTTTTTCATCGTCATATCGAACATCAACAGCAGGTTTGAAGATTTCTACTTTTTGTTTGGCAAATTGCGCTCGTTTGAGTCTGCGGATCAATTCTTCGGTTTTCCCAGAGAACATTGAACCACAAATAACTTCAATCCAACCAAATTGTTCTTTATGATTTACTGTATTTTCGAGAAACATTTTGTAATTTTCAAGTCGAAAACGAATTTATACTCGTTTTTGTAAAGGTGGAACAAATTTATTAAAAAACCAAAGGTTATACAACGACATTAGTTTAAAAATTATGAAGAAAAAATTAGAAGGAGATTTGATAAGTATTGCGCATCGTATCCTAAAGTTAAAGGGTAGAGAAGACGTAGTTGCATTACATAAAGAAGCGAAGGAAGTTTTTGAAAAATTGTCAGTAATGCTATTTTTTGAAGAACAATTTAAAGATTCCGTACCTGATTATGCAGACTCTTCTTTTTTCCAAACTTTAGAGAATGTATATAATCATGATAAGGTAGAACAAAACGCTGAAGATGATGATATTATTCGTCATAGTTTAGTTTCAGAAGATCCTGAACAAGACGAACTGATTGAGCCATTGATGGAAACTATTAGAAATATGGTGGCGGAAATGCCAGAAAATGAGGAGGATGAAGAAGAAGTAATGCCTGCACCATCACAACCAAAACAACAAACGTTAGAAGATATTTTAGCAGATGTATTGCCACAACCTACGTTTGTAAAAAGTGATGAGGTTGCTAAAGAAGCGCCAGAAAAAAGCGCAGCACAAACTGTTACAAAAGAAGCAAATACCGTTCAAACTGAGTCAAAATCAAAGTCTTTGAATGATCGATTGAATACAGGAATTTCTATTGGATTAAACGATCGGATTGCATTTACCAAGCATTTATTTGATGGCAATCAGGAAGATTATAATCGCGTGATTTCACAATTGAATACGACAGAATCAGAAACCGAAGCGAAAAATTTTATCTATAATATGATTAAGCCCGATTATAAAAATTGGGAAGGAAAAGAAGAGTATGAAACTCGTTTTATGGAGATTATAGAACGGAAGTTTGCGTAGTTTTTTAGACTTGATTAGATTGTTGGATTGCTTAGACTTGCTTACGTATTCAAAACGTTAGCATGACCAAACTTTTGTTTGCCAAACTGTCTAATAATTAATATATATCCAACCTGTTTTTTCAATCGTATTTCCTTGTAGTTTTAACATATAGAAATAGGTTCCGATTGGCAACACTTGATTTTTCTCAAAGAGCACAATATTTTGATTGCATTCGCCATTCCAGTCGTTTGCGTAATTTCTAGTTTTGTACACAATAGTTCCCCAACGGTTGAAAATAATGAGTTCATTATCTGTATAATTGTCTAAACATTCAATTTCCCAAACATCATTCACATTGTCGTCATTTGGCGAAAAACCGCTCGGAATTTGTAAACAATCAGGAAATGTGGTGGCTTCCGCAGTGTTATTTGTACTATCTAAGTCAATTTCAGCTTGACTGATAATTTGAACGATATTCGTATACTCATCACCATCCATAACCGTTACATTGAGCGTTAAGGTTGCCGAACTTCCAGCCGCTAAAGTGGAAAGTGTCCATAATTGCGAATTGGCGTCATACAAACCGCTACTTGTACTATGTGAAGCATATTCGTATCCATTTGGAAGCATTTCTTCCACTACAATATTGGTGGCGTCCAAATTGCTGTTATTTGTGATGGTAATCGTAAATTGAACCGATTCGCCAATGGAAGGCGTATCCATATCTACTTCTTTTTCAATACTGAGATCAACACAAGCAACCGCAATTACAGTAACTGTTTGTCGGGCATTTCCAGGACAGTTATTTTCGTTGATGACTTCAATTTCAAAAGTTGTATCTGCGGTAATTATCGGCGTTTCAAAACTGATTCCAGAAAATAATAGTTGCGTAGGATTTGAACTATCATACCAATTATAAGAATAGATTAAGAAAGGGTTTTCAATAGTTAAGGTTGTAGTTGTCCCGACACAAGCTTCCGCATCATTAACGACTAAATTTGGAACAGTAATGATTTCAAAGACAGTAACTTGAAGCTCTGTTTCGTCATCATCAGGCAATCCGTCCGCTAAATCGTCTACATTGAAACTGGTCGCTACATCACTGTCTAAATCTGTAATACTAGTGGCTGTAATTTCGGCAGTACTTTCATATTGATTTGTCAAAGAAGTATCTACGTTTAACGCTGTGGTTGTAATTTGAGCAGTAAATGTGTTGTTTCCAGCAGCGGCTGAAATGTTAATATTAGAAAGTTCCCAAATTCCTGTTGCGTTTGTGAACGTTCCGCCAGCATTATCAGAAACGTAGGTAAATCCTAAAGGATTCAAATAGTGTTCAACCGCAACGTTGGTTACATCATCAGGGCCATTATTTGTAATGGTAAGTGTAAATATAGCTTCATCACCTTCACAATATTGGGTTTGATCGGTAGTTAGCGAAATGTTTAAATCGGCACTTGGCGGAAGTGGCAACACGTTTAAGGTTGCAAAAACGCCCGTAGCATCAATATTATTTAAGTTTGAAAAATTCGCAAATTCGTTCGTATACAATCCACTTGTAACAGAAGTTACTAATACAGAAAATGTACAACTTGCTACGCCATTAGGAAATACCAAATTGGCAATTCCGACAAAATCATCATTGGTCAATCCGACAAAATCGGCCGTACAACCATTGCTTTGCACCCAAGAAGGATCGCCTGCTAAAACAACTCCAGCAGGTAAATTATCGGTAAAAGAAATTCCAGATTGTGCTGCGTTTCCAGGAATATTTTCAATGGTAAATGTCAATACAGAGGTTTGTGAAGCTATAATTTCGTCAGGCGTAAAACTTTTGGTAACACGCGGAGAAATTACTTGAACACTCGAAATAGAAATATTGGTGCTTGGATCAAATTCCCCATTATTAGCAGGATCAGGTTGTACTTCGGCAACATTGTTAAACGAACCTCCATAATTTGGCGCTACTACTGGAATTCGCAATTGTATCGTAGCATCTGGATCTAATAATGGAATCACACCAGAAACGATATTTGTGGAGGTATCTACATTAAAAGTTGTCACACAAGTAGCATTTCCGCTTGTAATGGTACATGTTGGTGTTCCAGTAATGGTAAATGCACTATTGACCGTTGTGCTAAACGTGGCGTCCGTAGCTGTTGAACTGATGACACTATTGGTAATATCTACAACCCATTCAAAATTACTGTTGATCGGAACGGTTGGCAAAGAAGGAAATGTTTGTACAATTAAATCTACACAAGGCGTTAAATAACTTGTTTCTACGGCTGTTTTTGTAATGTTTTGTCCGTCTAAAATCGTTCCTGTAACACCATTGGTAACAGGTGTAACGAAACTAGAGCAAGTTGGCGTCCAATTAACTACCACTTCAAATGTAATGGAGCTTTCGGGTGCTAATTGCCAGTTTTCTGCGTCTGTAATTTCCCAAAAAACATCATTGGTTTGTGTATAATTGACACCAATATTTGCATTTGTTATTGTGTAACAATCGGCAGTTCCTGTGGTAGAAACGCAATTTACAGATTGTAACACGGCAGTAACAGGTATCGCTGTTGCTGAAGAGCCATAAAAGTCTACTAACGATAATGGAATTGGCACTAAGTTATTATTAGTTACGGTGATTTCATACGTAATATCGCCCCACGGAATCGGTTCGTTCATGGAACCGCCTAACGGTAATACTGGATTTACTTGAGTTTTGGTAATGATAAAATCCGTTGGACTTATACAATCGGGAGTTCCTGGCGCTTGCGGAAGCACAACATTAGCAAATTCATTATTATCATCAGGATTACAATCGAGATGTACCAACATATTGATGGTACTTCTATAATTAGAGACGATTACATCATCGCTAGGACAAATAGGTTCTAAATAGCGAACTACGGTTCTGGTGACGACTTGTCCGCCTACGGGAATCATATAATCTTCCACAGACCAAAATTGACCTGTATTTCCAATTTGGTAAGCGGTTGTTCCACAATTTAATCCGCCTGTAGCGCTAATACATTCTACGGAAATAATTTCCCATGGAACTCCTAAGTTTTGTAAAAAGAAACGAATATTTGTATCTAACGGACCATTATTGGTTACGGTAGTTTCAAAAGTTATCGTTTGGGTATAATCTGTAATTAGTGCTCCGCCAGCAGGATTCGTTTGAACCGTACTGATGGTAACATCCGTGCACGGACAAAGTACGGATTGTAATAAATCAGTAACTTCAACATTCGACTGTGTGGGAGATGTATTATTGTTAGCCAATGCGACTCTTGCAAAACTTCTTGTTCTAATCAAACTAGACGCCAATCCGCAATCACCTTCAAAATAGGCATATACCACTCTAAATGTAATACTCGATTGTGATGGAAATACAATCTGATTGTTATAACTATACATTTGTTGTAACGGAACAATTGCCGTAGGATTTCCGGTAGTAATACCTAAATCTGATGGACACATAACACCATTTGTGGTTCCAATACATTCTAAGGAAATTAATTGTGCCAATGCAGTTCCATTATTTGCATTAGATTGCATTCCTTGAAACAAACTAAAGCTATCAATAGGATATTCAATCGTACTATTATTGGTAATCGTAAATTCAAACGTAACCTGATCGCCCCAAGCTGAAATTGCGGTTCCTGATGGCGGCGAAATTTGCTGATAATCAATCAAAAAATCTAATGGAACATTATTCACGTCCATCGAAACAATAGACGTATTGCTATTGGGCATAGTATCGGTAGTGCCAGTTGGCGGAAAAACTTGCGCAGTTGTAGAAATTCCTCCTAATTGTGTGGGCGCTCTTAAATTTATTCGAACCTGCACACTCGCATTTGTTGGCAAGTTTGGAAGTAAGCCTGAGACGGTATTTGTGCCGCCATTAAACACCAAATTTGTTGCCAAATCAGCACCACCAAGCGGATTGATGCTTTCAATAGAAACGAGCGTAACATTTGGGTTTAATTGCTGTGAGAATGTAGCGTTACTTACTGGATTTCCAGCATTACTAATGGTAGTAACATAGCTGAACTCTTGAAATAAAAATACATTAGAAATGGAAGTTCCCGTAGCATCTGTCACTTCTACACTGATAGATAAATCAGTAGTTTGACTCCAAACAAACGTGGATATTAATAGGAAAGGTAAATAAAAAAAATGCTTCATATACTTTACATGATACGCAAAACCAAAAAAGGTTGCGTATATATAACAATAAAGATACAGTAATTACGACTTATATTTTTTTAATAGTTATTTTTGAATTGAAATTTAACACTAACTTCAACATCTAAACTCAGCATTCATGAAACTTTATATTGTGCCAACACCTATTGGAAATTTACAAGATATGACCTTTAGAGCCGTTGAGGTTTTGAATAATGTAGATCTAATTCTTGCAGAAGATACACGCACAAGTGGAAAACTTTTGAAGCATTTTGAAATTACCACACACATGCAAAGTCACCACATGCACAATGAGCATAAAACGATGGAAACGCTGATTAAAAGATTGCAAGCAGGCGAAACGTTTGCGTTGATTAGCGATGCAGGAACGCCCGCAATTTCAGACCCTGGATTTTTACTCACACGGGCTTGTATTGCCAATAATATTCCTGTGGAATGTTTGCCAGGCGCAACGGCTTTCGTGCCAGCGTTAGTTAATAGTGGATTGCCCAATGATAAATTTGTCTTTGAAGGATTTTTGCCTGTAAAAAAGGGAAGACAAACGCGTTTTCAAGTTTTAGCGGAAGAAACACGCACCATGATTTTTTACGAATCGCCACATAAATTAGTCAAAACATTGGGACATTTCTGTGAATATTTCGGCGAAGACCGACAAGTTTCAGTTTCTAGAGAACTCACCAAACTTTATGAAGAAAACATTCGTGGTACGGCGAAAGAAGTTTTAACACATTACGAAAACAAACCGCCAAAAGGCGAAATTGTGATTGTGGTTGATGGGAAAAGGTATGCTTAAGTTTTATACATTGAATTGATTTAGCATAGTCACAAAAATCTTCAGAGATGCAAAGTTTCATTGATGTGTACTAAGGCGCATTCAGAAAATAGGTAAAGCCTTGTAAATACTGATATTTTTTTGTAAATTAAAGCAACATAAAATGACCAATATGGTTCAAAAACGAGGTTTTCTTTTTTCTCTGGTTATGAAAATACAAAGAATTAGTGAGTTTCAGCATACATTTTCCTTTTTATCTTGTGTTGAAAACTTTGATGCCTATTATGCTCGATTTTTAGAGAGTGACCTTGGTAAGATTTACATAGTGATTCCAAATCGATGGAATTAGCTTTATAGAACACCTAAGTTTTAATGCCTTCAATGAGGGAACACGACTGCAAGCTACCATTTACAAAGCACAACATTAAAACTGACTTCAAAAGGAAAGGAAGACTTCCTAAAGACTACAAACAAGAGAAAAAATTAAAGCAAAAACAAAGGCGACAGAAATCTTGTGGATATTCTTTGGCATACATACCGCTAATGCTTTAGAAATCAGAAGAAGCTACAAAAAACAACAAATAGCAGCATAAAATTTTTAAAATAGCTTACCAAAAGCTTGGTATAGGTATGTCTTGTCGTTAACAAAACTCACTAAAAAAGACATAAAAACAATCCAAAATGAAAATCCAAGAAATGAAATAGATCAAATCTTGGATTTTATGTTCTTGTTAAGCTTTAGGTCAGCTATTTTCTGAATACGCCTAACGAGTGCGATTTTTAATACATCGAATGTAGTTTTTGGTAAATCATTCCATTCTCTCTAAGTTGTCATGTTATGATTTTAACTTTTTCTAATTTAAATACGATTGAAAGATCAATCTAACTCATCTAAAAATCCAAGAAGTCCAACAATCTAATCTTCAATCTCTAACTTATACCCAACTCCATGAATATTAGTGAGTTTAATGGTTTCGTCGTCTTTTAAAATTTTTCGGAGTTTGGAAATATAGGTGTCTAAACTTCTTCCCACAATAACGCCATTATCTTCCCAAACTTTTTTAGTCAATTCATCACGCGTTACAATTTGATTCGGATTTGCAATGAAAATTTGTAGCAACTCACATTCTTTCTTGGAAAGACTGATTTCCGTCGCTTGTTTTACCAATTTATTTTGTGTTGGATAAAACTGAAAACTTCCTAAAGAAGCGAAATTTTCGTCACTTTCTATGGTTTTTACTACTTGTTTTTTCTTGAAAAAGAATACTTCCATCAACATCAAGACAATTAAAAGAAAAAGGTAGATAAAGGTAGATATGGTATAAAATGACGCTTTGAGTTCTGTAAATCGTACTTGAATGGTATAACAGTTTTTAGGTAACAAACGTCCTCTACACGGAATAATGGTGCTTTCTTCGTTTGCGGTAATTTGATAACTATACCCAACTTCTCCATCGACACATTGAATAACCTCAACACGATAATTAGTCGGTAATTTCGATTTTTCAAAGCTTTCTTCCACAATTGAAACTAAGGTGTTTGGTTCAAAAGTTAACTGACTTTGAAACGAAAGTTCATATTTTGATCGTGATATTTCTTTCACAGGTAAGATTAGCGAAGTAGTGTCTTTATTCGTCAGTAATAATTTATTACCAACATCGCGCAACGAAATTTTTACCTTCTCAGAAAAGTTTGTTTGTTCCTTACTTGGTTGTGAAAAGAACCAAGTCATCAATGCGATTAAAATCAATCCGCTGTATAAATAAATCCGTTTTTTGCTCATAATTGATGTAAATAACATACAATTTCATGACATTTTACAACTGTTGACACTTCTTTTACATTTTTTTGACATTTTTTAGGCAGTATCCGATCTAGTTTTGAGAATACATTAATTCTTAAAAAAATAGACAGATGAAAAAATTAATATGTTGCATTGCATTCTTTTCAATGGCGTTTGTAAAAGCGCAAGAACTACTTCCAATTAATACTTCTAAAAGTGAAATAAAATGGTCGTGTGATTATAGTTTTTATTTTAACGGTCATTATGGAATTGTTCAGTTTCAAGAAGGTTATTTTATTAAAAGTGGTGATGTGATTACGGGCGGAAATTTTATCATTAACCTCAATACGTTGGTAGCGCAAGACATGAAAGAAGAAGGCAATCAAAATTTAACGGAACATTTGAAAGATCCAGATTTCTTTGATGTAAAAAAATATCCAACAGCAACCTTAGTGATTACAAACATTCACTATCACGATGCAACACACTTTGAAGCCAGCGCAAATATGACCATAAAAGGGATTACGCAGCCTGTAAAATTTCAAGCAGAAGTAAATTTTGAAAAAGCACAAATGACGACCAAGTTTAAGATTGATAGAACACTTTGGGGAATTAATTACAACAGCAAATTAAAAGACAATGCCATTTCTGACGCCATTGGTTTTGAAGTAAAATTGAGTTTATAAACTGCTAGATATGAAAAATAATTTTGTGTTAATTGTCGTTTTTTTACAATCGTTTTTAGTCTTTTCACAAGATAAAACAACAATTGATTTGCTAATTGCTGAGGCTTCTTGGGGAAAGGAAATCATTCAGATGCCTTTGCATTTTGCCGCTGAAATTCCGTATAAAGGTATGGAAGAAATCCGTTTTTCGCCAGATTGGTCCAAACAAAACGCAGATGGTTTTTGGAGCTACGCGTTTGTTTGGGATATTGATTTGAATAAAGAGTTAACCGCAACCGATGTAGAAACCGACTTGCAATATTATTTTGATGGTTTAATGAATGTTGTGAATAAAGATAAAGGCAAAGTGTTACCAAAAACAATCGCATTATTTTTGAAGAAAGAAAACGATGCTGAAGTTTCTGAGTTTATTGGAAAACTACAAGTGTACAATTCGTTTCACACCAAAGATATCATGATTTTATATTGTACGGTGAAACAATATTACTGCAAAGAAAAAAAGAAGTCAATGGTATTGTTTCGGTTCTCCCCAAAAGCATTTGGACAAAGCATTTGGCAGCAACTTGAAACAGTACAACTTCGCAAAAAACCTTGTGAAGATTGATATTTTCTTTATATAAAGTAAAAAGCCTCTCCAGAAATTGAGAGGCTTAAATTCTTGAAATATGGCCTCACACTTTTAACAAGCCAATCAACATTTCTATGCTTAGAATCATTTAACTTTTTTTGAATTCAATCACTATTCTTAATTCGCGAATCGCGAATTAAGAATTATTTTGTACTTTTGAATACTTTCAAAAACACAATGGTATGAAAAAACATAACGGTATGCGTCCTCACGACATCGCTGTTCTTCTTAAAATTTCCTGTAAAGGGCAAGAAAAATGGTATATGAAAGACTTAGCAAAAGAACTTCTTATTAGTCCAAGTGAAATAAGTGAAAGTATAAACCGCTCTATAATTGGAGGATTAATTAGTAGTGATAAAAAGACACTCAGAAAATTAGCCCTTTTAGATTTCTTAAAATCAGGATTGCGATATGTATATCCACAACGTCCAGGTGCAATGGTAAGAGGTATTGGCACTGCTATTTCTATAAGTCCTTTAAATGAAGAAATTGTAAGTGTTGACCGATTTGTATGGCCTTTCAGTAAAGGAAATATAAGAGGGCAAGCTATTGAGCCGCTTCATCCAAAAACACCAGAAGCTTGTCTCAAGGATAAAAAATATTACGAACTAATGGCGTTAACAGATGCCATTAGAATTGGAAAAGTTAGGGAGCAAACTATTGCTTTTGATATGTTAAAAAAAAGAATTGAGCATGCTTAAAAACCAAACAATAAATTTAAAAGTAGTGGAAAAGGTCGCTTTAGCGCTGGAAGAACTTAATCAAGAAGTGATTTATGTTGGTGGTGCCATAGTGAGTTTGTATGTTACAGATGAAGGTGCTGAGCAAGCAAGACCAACCAAAGATATTGACATTTCTGTTCAGATAAGTACATATGCACAAATGGAGGAATTGCGAGAAAAATTAGCGACTAAAAAAATCTATCCTGCACCAACTGAAACCGTAATATATCGATATACTTATGATGAAATACTAATTGATTTTATTCCTTGGGATAAAACTCCTCTTGGACCAACAAATAGTTGGTTAAAGCCCGGTTTTGAAAAAGCGTATCCAATTAAAATTGGCACTGTTGAGATTCATATTTTACCCGTAAGTTTATTTTTAGCTACAAAATGGGAAGCTTTTAAAAGTAGAGGAAATGATCCCAGAATGAGTCATGATTTTGAAGATATAATCTATATAATAGACAATAATATCAATCTAATAGAAGATGTGAAAAATGCAGAAGAAGACGTTCAAGTCTTTTTGAAAGAGATGAGTAACCATATATTAGCTCATTCTTCTAGAAATGAAATTATAGAATGTCATATAAATCCTTACACAGCGGAAGATCGGAGAGAACTAATTATTGATAAACTCATCAAAATCTCAAATTAACGTACATAGGTTACACAAACGATTCGTTTAGTGCCAGTGATGTTATGCTATTGAATTGTACTGTGGAACACTACTATTACAAAAAAACGGTTTCGGAATTAGACTTTGCTCAATGTGACAAAACAAAAAAACCTCTCAATTTCTTGAAAGGCTTTCGTTCTTATAAAGTGGTCCCAACTGGGCTCGAACCAGTGACCCTCTGATTATGAGTCAGATGCTCTAACCAACTGAGCTATGGGACCAAATAAGGGTGCAATATTACTATTTTTTTTAATTCCGAAAAAATATAAACGCATTAAATTATTTCCTGACATAACTCAATGAGCGTACCATTGGTCGATTTTGGATGTAAAAAAACGACTAACTTGTTGTCTGCGCCTTTTTTGGGTGTTTCGTTTAACACGATAAAACCTTCACTTTTAAGTCGTTCGACTTCTGCATGAATGTCAGTTACGTCAAACGCAATGTGATGAACGCCTTCGCCTTTTTTGGCGATAAATTTCGCAATAGGACTGTCTTCTCGGGTGGCTTCTAAGAGTTCTATTTTGCTTTCGCCTAACTGGAAAAAAGAGGTTTTTACACCTTCACTGGCAACTTCTTCCATTTTGTAATGTTTCTTATTGAACAGCTTTGCAAATAATTCGTTAGAAGCTTCAATATCCTTGACAGCAATTCCAATATGTTCTATTTTATTCACGTTTTTCTCTAATTAAATTGTCAACTACGTTTTAAATAAACTCTAAAAGCATGAAAAAAATGTATAAAAAACATTTCGGCGCAAGCATCAGAGCCTTTTAAATCTCAATTATTAAGCAAAGTTATTGTAATTCAGGAGCAATGTCAACGTTTTGTGGTCTTAATATTTTATTTTTGCAGTATTATGAGCGAAATAGAAAGCAATAGACAGAAAAAAATAGCGGGTGTTTTACAAAAAGATTTGGTAGACATTCTGCAAGGTGCGGCACGTAAAGGCGGCTTAACCAATATTATTATTTCGGTAACAAAAGTAAATGTAACCGTGGATCTTTCCGTAGCGAAAGTATATTTGAGTATTTTTCCACACAATAAAGGAAAAGAATTGTTGGAAGGAATTAAATCAAATTCAAAATTGATAAAGCATGAATTGGCGCAACGCGTACGACATCAATTGCGAAAAGTCCCTAATTTAACGTTTTACGTAGACGATTCTTTGGAATACATAGACAATATTGAAAAATCACTGAAAGGCGAAGAAAATCCTATTCAAGATCGTGATTTGTTAGATAAAAGAAAGAAAACCTAGTTGAAATTTCCTTTTTACATAGCCAAGCGGTATTTGTTTTCCAAAAGTTCACAAAACGCCATTAATATTATCAACATTGTGACGAGTGTTGTCGTTGTGATTGGTGCGTTGGCTTTGTTCATTGTACTTTCAGGATTTGCAGGATTAAAAACCTTCAGTTTATCGTTTAGCAATGATTTTGATCCTGATCTAAAGATGGAAGCGGCTACCGGAAAGTCCTTTCGCGTAAGCGCACAACAATTAAAAGATTTGGAAGCAATTCCTGAAATTGTGTCGTTTTCAAAAGTAGTGGAAGAACGAGTTGTACTTAGTTTGAAGAATAAACATCATATTGCAAATATCAAAGGTGTGGATTCGGGTTTTAGAAAAGTCAACGCCATGGACAGTATTATGTACGTGGGAAATTGGATCAACCCAGATGCGTATGATGAAGCCGTAATTGGCATTGGCGTTTCTAATCTTTTAGGCGTCATTGCGTATGATTATAGTAGTTTGCTCGAAATTATTGTGCCAAAACCAGGCACAAAAAGTATTACGAGTAGTTCTAAAAGTCCGTATAAAAAAGTAAAAGTGACTACGACTGGAATTTACCGAATTAATGAAGATTTAGACACTAAATACGTGTTTACAAATTTAGAATTAGCACAGGAATTGCTTGATTTTGAAGTGAATGAAATCACGAATATTGAGTTTAATTTAACGCCTGAAGCGAACGAATCTAAAGTGAAAGATCAAATTTCTGCGATTTTCGATGATGAGATTCTCATCAAAAATAGAATTGAGCTGAATGACGCCTTGTACAAAATGCTCAACACGGAAAATATTGCTATTTATTTGATTTTTACCTTGGTTTTAATTCTTGCCTTGTTTAACGTCGTCGGCGCTATTGTGATGATGATTTTAGACAAACGCAGTAATATGAAAACGCTGTTTAGCATGGGAACTACTGTGAAACAGATCAAGCGTATTTTTTTCCTTCAAGGAATTATTATTACTGTTTTAGGTGGATTGTTAGGAATTACCTTAGGTGTCATTGTGATTTATTTACAGTTAGAATTTAAACTATTTTACATCACGCCAAGTTTACCTTATCCCGTAGAATTGGAGTTTATGAACTGCGTGACGGTTTTCTTAACGATCTCCATTTTGGGATTGTTAGCTTCGTATATCGCAAGTCATCGTATCAATAGCACGTTTATTGCGAATTCTTAATTCTAGACGCGCGTTGCTTTTAGAAACGGCTTCGCCTTTAGTATCGCTTTGCTCTTAGACTCATTCCCGCTTTAGTGGAAATCTCTTCGATTTTTTCACGAATTATTTTCGTCAAACTGAACTTGATTCCGCTTCTCATAATCATAGGTTTTGTAAAAGTTTATCCTAAACAGCATCGAAAGGTAGGAAATAGAAGATTCGACGTAGTTTAATGAAAAAATAAGTTAATTTACACGAATTCGTAATCGCTAAATTCTGCATATACCTCATCAAATACTTTAAAAACATCTACAGAATCATCGCTAGTGACCATGCGTTGTCGGTATTCTTTAAAGTGTGGAATTCCTTTGAAATAGTTGGTATAGTGTCTTCTGGTTTCAAAAACACCTAAACGTTCCCCTTTCCAATCAATTGCCATTTGTAAGTGACGTCGAGCCGCATCAATACGTTCTTCCATGGTAGGTTTTGACCTGTGTTTACCAGTTTCAAAAAAGTGTTTTACTTCTCTAAAAAACCAAGGATATCCAATACTTGCTCTACCAATCATAGCGCCATCTAAGCCAAATTTGTCACGCATGAGTTGTGCTTTTTCGGGAGTATCTACATCGCCATTTCCAAATACTGGAATATGCATACGCTGATTATTTTTTACCTCAGCAATTGGATGCCAATCAGCTTCACCTTTGTACATTTGTGCACGCGTACGTCCGTGAATAGCAATCGCTGCACAACCCACATCTTGCAAACGTTCGGCAACTTCTACAATTTTGATAGAATCATGATCCCAACCTAAGCGCGTTTTGACCGTAATAGGCAATTTGGTGTGTTTTACCATCGCTTCTGTTAAAGAAACCATGAGGTCAATATCTTTTAAAATTCCTGCACCTGCGCCTTTGCTAACGACTTTTTTTACTGGACAACCAAAGTTGATGTCTATAATATCAGGGTTTGATTTTTCAACAATTTCAACGGATTGCAACATCGATTCTAGGTTGGCTCCAAAAATTTGAATTCCCACAGGACGTTCTTTTTCGTAAATATCAAGTTTCATGGTGCTTTTTGCGGCATCGCGAATCAATCCTTCAGAAGAAATAAATTCTGTATATACTACATCTGCGCCTTGTTCTTTGCATAATGCTCGGAATGGCGGATCGCTTACATCTTCCATCGGTGCTAATAGCAATGGAAAGTCTGGTAATTCTATGTCTCCTATTTTAACCACAGTTTGTTGCCTTTTAAAAGATTCGGCAAAGATACATGAAAATTTAGAACCTAATAAAAACTACTCTTTTAAACGTTCTTGTTCTGCTGAAGATTTGGTTCGCTGATTGGTACTAAGTTTCGTATTTCCGAAGGTGTAACGGAATCCTAAGCGAATGGTTTGCACATCATAATTAGCCCTGTATGTACTGTTTTGATTGACAAATTGTGTGGTTTTTGTAAGTTCTTGTCCGTTAAAAATATCACTGAGCGTCAAGGATAACGTCGCTTTTTTATTCCATAATGTTTTGCGAACGGAAAGACTGACCAAGCTTCTATCTGAAACCTCCGATAATCCTTGAATGTTTGAAGAAATGTATAAAAGACTGAGGTTTGCTGTTAAACTTTGATCTTTTAAAAAGGTAAAATTATTATCAATAGATGTGTAATTTGACCATTTCTGCTGTGTTGTTTGCACATTATCTATGGTAAAAGTGTCTGATAAATTAAACATAGATGTAACAAAAGACACATCCCAAGTATCAAGCACAGAGAAGTAGGTTACAAAATCTAGTCCGTAATTGACGTTATTTTCTATATTGGAAGCTACATACTGTAAAATATCATTTTCATTATCTTGAAGTGTCAATTCATAAATAGCTGCTTTTTCATACGTATAATACGCTTCTATAAAGAACTTATCATTGATCTCAACGCCTATTTTGTAGTTATTTGCAATGGCTGGTTGTAGTCTAGGATTTCCAGTTACAAACGAGAAATCTGTAAAATTGTATCGAAAAGGATTTAAATCATCGAAACTTGGTCGCATAATTCGTCTACTAAAGTCTGCATAAACATTGAATTTATCCGATACTTTATGACTAATGTACGCACTTGGAAATAATTCAAAGTAATTTTGTATGTTTACTTGATTGGTACTGAGTGAGTTTCCTTTGATTTCGGTTTGCTCACCTCTAAATCCAACTTTGATGCTCCATTTGTCCCAATTTTTGGCGTAACTCAAGTATGCTGCATAAATAGATTCGTTATACTTAAATGTATCTGAATTCGAAATATCTAAAACCGAAACACCATTTTGTATGTTGAACTGCCATAATTTACTATCGGTTTCAATGTTTGCGGCTTTGATTCCTGCTTCAAATGTAGCGGTTTCACTAATTGGTAATTCGTAATCAACTTGTCCGCTTAAAATATTGGTAGTTTGATTTGCAAATGTGTTAAAAGCCGTTGTAAAATCTGGACTGGAAACGACATCGTAATTTGTAAATACATTTTGATCACTACCTTTATTGTAATCCGTGTAGTGTACGTTTGCTGAAAGCTTCTCGCCTTCTCTTTTGAATTGATGAACATAATCTAAGTTTACCCCTAAATTATGCATATCTTTACTTGATGCGTTTTGTGCCAACAACGAAAAGTCTTCATTTGCTGCTGTTTGATCGTCCACGACTGAGTTTGTCAACGTTCGGCGTTTCCAATAGGGAAGATAGAGCAAGTTTCCTGAAAAACTCAAGGTGTTTTTTGAATCAATTTCATAATCAACATTCAGGTTGATCGTATGTTGATTGGATCGTGTATTTCTGTTGATATCTGAGTTCCAGAATGATGTTGTAGTGGTATTGTCTAAATAATTAATTTGCTCTTTGTTATCTCTATTGATTTTTGAATGTGTGTAACTGTAACTTGTAAAAACATGTAACTTATTCCTTTTGTAAAAATGATTCATTCCACCATCGTACCTTGGAAAAACTCCTTGCGTAAAATTGCCAAAAACACTTCCGTGATAACCCAAAATCAGATTTTTAGTCATCACAATATTCAAAATGGTGCCACCTTGTGCGTCATATCGTGCTGGCGGATTTGTAATGACCTCAACCGATTTTACAGTTTCCGCAGGTGTTCCTTGTAATAGTTGATATATTTCAGAAGCGGAAAGTTGCACTTTTCGATCGTTGATATACACTATTGGCGTGCTATTTTTAACAGATAAAGTATTGTTTATTATTAAAACACCTGGCGTTCTGCGCAATACTTCCCATGTATTATCTTCAGTTAATGCTGTGCCTTCAATATTGAACACCAACCGGTCAATTTCACGTTTCAATATGGGTTTTTTTGTGGTAATTACGACATCATCAAGCGATTCGGTCTCTTTTTGAAGCACAATCGTTCCCAAATCAATGGTTTTTGTCACTTCAATTTGCTTAGTGTACGTTTTATATCCTAAAAAACTAATGTTTAGAGTGTAAGTTCCTAAAGGTATATTAGAAATTGTGAATAGTCCCAAAGTATCGGACGAATTTCCTTTAACTACTTCATCTTCACTTATTAATACCGCATTTGCGAACGAGATCGCTTCTTCTGTATCGGAAGCAATAAGTTGTCCTGATACTTGGTAGGTTTCTTGTCCAAAAACAGTAAAAAAAGTAAAAAGCACAAATAAGCTTGTGATTTTTAGATTCATGGCGATGGTTTGGTTAATTGGACTGCAAATATATTCATTTTTATTTAACGTAGAAAAAAAGCTACATGTATAATTAAAAAATCTTCGTGTCTCCTTTTAAAAGCAGTGTAATTACCATGTAAAAAGCTATATTTGCAAATTATTAGCTATAGAACTAAATGAAGCACATAAGAAACTTTTGCATTATTGCACATATTGATCACGGAAAGAGCACATTAGCTGACAGGTTGTTAGACTTTACAGGTTCTGTAACGGAGCGAGAAAAGCAAAATCAATTATTAGATAGTATGGATTTAGAACGTGAGCGTGGAATCACGATTAAATCGCATGCTATTCAAATGGAATATACGTTTGAAGGTCAGCAATATATATTGAATTTAATTGATACACCTGGACACGTAGATTTCTCGTATGAAGTTTCACGATCTATTGCTGCATGTGAAGGCGCTTTACTTATTGTAGATGCCGCACAAAGTATTCAAGCACAAACAATTTCTAATTTATATTTGGCACTCGAAAACGATTTGGAAATTATTCCAGTATTAAATAAAGTCGATTTACCAAGTGCCAATCCAGAAGAAGTTACTGACGATATTGTGGATTTACTCGGCTGTGATCCAGAAGAAGTAATTCACGCAAGTGGAAAAACAGGTTTTGGTGTCGATAAAATTTTAGAAGCTGTTATTAAGCGTATTCCGCATCCAACAGGTATTTATGACGAACCGTTACAAGCGTTAATTTTTGACTCGGTTTACAATCCGTTTAGAGGTGTTGAAACCTATTTTAGAGTGATGAATGGTTCTATTAAAAAAGGACAACGTATCAAATTTGTGGCAACTGGTAATGAATATAATGCCGATGAAGTTGGTACGCTAAAGTTGAAACAATTTCCTCGACAAGAAATAAAAACGGGTGATGTTGGGTATTTGATTACAGGAATTAAAGATGCCCGTGAAGTAAAAGTCGGAGATACAATTACCGATGCTAAAACGCCTACAACCAATCCGATTGGTGGGTTTGAAGACGTAAAACCAATGGTTTTTGCCGGAATTTATCCTGTAGATACGGAAGATTATGAAGAACTTCGTAATTCGATGGAAAAACTACAATTGAACGATGCTTCTTTGGTATTTGTTCCTGAAAGTTCTGCCGCTTTGGGCTTTGGTTTCCGTTGCGGATTCTTAGGAATGTTACACATGGAAATCATACAAGAACGTTTGGAACGTGAGTTTGATATGACGGTAATTACCACGGTTCCTAACGTGTCATATCATGCGTTTAAAAGAAAAGATGTCAACGAAATCATTGTGGTAAATAATCCTTCTGATTTGCCAGATCCTTCTGGATTAGATCGTGTAGAAGAACCCTATATTAAAGCAACCATCATTACAAAATCTGACTTTGTTGGAAACGTTATGTCGTTGTGTATTGAAAAAAGAGGATTGATCACAAATCAAACCTATTTAACCACCGAACGTGTAGAATTATCGTTTGATATGCCATTGGCTGAAATTGTTTTTGATTTTTATGATCGATTGAAAACGGTTTCCAAAGGATATGCTTCATTTGACTATTCGCCTATTGGAATGCGTACGTCAAAACTAGTTCGTGTCGATATTTTATTGAACGGACAAGTAGTTGATGCACTTTCTTCTTTAATTCACGCAGATAACGCCGCAAATATTGGTAAAAAAATGTGTGAAAAGCTAAAAGAATTAATACCAAGACAACAATTTGATATCCCGATTCAGGCAGCAATTGGCGCAAAAATTATTTCGCGAGAAACGACCAAAGCACTTCGTAAAGATGTAACTGCCAAATGTTATGGTGGAGATATTTCGCGTAAGCGTAAATTATTAGAAAAGCAGAAAAAAGGAAAGAAACGTATGCGCCAAGTTGGGAATGTTGAAATTCCACAAGAAGCGTTTATGGCAGTGTTGAAATTGAACGATTAAACTATTCTTATTTAATTTTTTGTTAATAGTTTTCCTGTCTTTGCAGTTTGTAAATCTATTTTCTTAACTTAAGCCAAATAAGTTAACATATATTTATAAAAGTTAATTAATAAAAATAAGAATATTATTATATTCATATGGAAACAAACTTGAATATGTATAGCTCAATAAGTGTAGCTAATTATTTTATAGAAAAATCTTTTGATGAAGGTTTTATTATCACTCCTATGAAGGTTTTAAAATTAGTATACATCGCGCACGGATGGCATTTAGGAATTACAGGTAATCCTCTTATTACTGAACAAACAGAGGCATGGAAATATGGCCCTGTAGTTCCTTCAGTTTATCATACGTATAAATTTTTTGGAAGTAATGATATTAATGAAATCATAATCCCAAACAATCAAATACGAAGTGATTTCAAACTTTTATGTAGTGATAAGTTTGCTAGTGTTCTTTTAGACAAAGTTTGGGAAGAATATAAAATCTATTCTGGATTACAACTTTCCGATATGACTCATCGAGAAAATACTCCTTGGGAAATTACTTGGAATAAAAATCACGGATCAAAACTCAGTGGAGCAATTATTCCTAATAACTTAATCCAGAAGCATTATTCTGAGAAACTTCAATTAAGCAACAGCGATGCATGATAATAGTTTTTTTGATTCAATAAATAATATCGACAGTCAGTCAGATGCTAGCCCAAGTAATTCAAATGCGTTAAGTTCCGCCAGAGAAGAAAAAGAGTTATTTGATATCAGAAATGATGCAAAAATCAATAAACATAAAAATATTGTTTTAATTATATCAATTTATTTGATGTTCTTAATTGCTACTATCGCTATAATAATCAGAGCTTTCCACTTATTTGCTCCTTCTACATGGACATGGCTTAATGAAAATGAATTAAATACATTTGATAAATTAATATTTAGTGGTGTTATTGGTGGTGTTCTTACCAAATATAGTTCTAAAGTTATAAAATAAGAAAAATAGATAGATTCGCTAGTTATTTTCAATAATACTCAATATTATTATACCTTACATTAAAATTTTGTGTTAGAAAATAAATTCTCCCACAGACTAGCGCAAGTTTCTAACTCTTGCCGATAAACTAGCTAAGAGAATTATGGATTCGGAAAGAAAGAAACTGAATTCATGAGCGGCACAAATTACAAACTTACGCCAGCGGTGGTGATTGGAAATGGATAAACGGCACAAGTTATAAACTTGCGCCAGCACTGGGTTTGTAACAACATCTCGATACAATTTTTCTTCATTTCATTACAAAAAATCACTCGATGTGACGTTGAGAGTTTTGAATAAGCTAGCGAGAGTTTGTAACTCATGCTAAGAAAGTAGCTAAGAACATCTAAAAGATTTTCGCCTATGCGAGAACAAGTCTAACAGCTGGTGAGCTAAGCGAACCAGCGGTCTCAATTCTAACAGCGAAGCGGTCTAATAGCTGTGAGCAAAGCGAATCAGCAGTCTAATAGCTATTATCAATTCGTTTCCGTATTCTCAATATCAAACGGTTTTCCTAAATAGACCAATTTCCAATTTTCGCCAATTTCGTCGATTTCCATGTTGTGTGAAGAAATAATATAAAACTCTCCATCTTCTTTTTTGATGAATAATGGAATGATGTCTTTATTACTATTTGTAATTTCAATCAAGCCTTTATAATGTGCTTCATCAGTAATATCAATTTCTTGAATGGAAGGATATTTACGTGTTACTTCAGTCAAAGATCCGTAATCGTCTGTATTAGAAAATAAGCCTTCTTTTGGATTTTTCGTTTGATCTAGCATTTCTTCACGTGTGACCAATCGGAACGAACCATTTTCACCAAATTGCTCGCTAAATTTATTAATCGCATATTCATTAATTGCTGAGTTTCCTGTCATAGCCATTAAATATCCAACATCATTAAGTTCAATATTGTCCGTAAGTGTATTGGAATAAATGTCTGTATTGATCGCTTCTAAACCTAATTCTTTAGCTTTCGCGATATTATTCTGATTGCTATCAATCAACACGACGTGACGTCCGTTCGTTTCTAAATAATGTCCTAATAATCGTGATACTTTTGAAGCGCCTACAATTAAAATTCCATCTGATTTTTTCAAGAAAACACCCACTAATTTCGCAAATAAACGCGCTGTTGTGGCATTTAATAAAACTGTTCCTAACACGATCATAAATACCAATGGAGTAATGTATTCTGCGCCTTCTACACCTTGTTTCATCAATTTACTTCCAAATAGCGAAGCAATTCCGGCAGCGACAATTCCACGTGGCCCAACCCAACTAATGAACACTTTTTCGTTCGTTTTTAGTTTGGATTTTGCTGTACTCAGAAAAACACCCAAAGGTCGAATGATAAACACAACAACGGCAAAAAGCACCGCCGTTTCCCAGGTGTATAATAACATTAAATCTTCGATGTTTATATTTGCGGCAAGTAGAATAAATAGAATCGAAATCAATAAAATACTCAACGATTCTTTGAAGTATAAAAGTTCTTTGATGTTTTCTAATTTTCCGTTTCCTAAAACCATTCCCATCACAACAACGGCTAATAAACCAGATTCGTGTGCAAAAAGTTCCGATTCTACAAAAACTAATAGTACTGTTGATAATGAAACTACATTGAGTAAGTAATGCGGAATGAATTTTTTATTAATCACGAAAGCTAAAGCGTGTGCAAATGTGAACCCGAATGTAGTTCCAAATAGGATGATTTTTCCAAATTCGATCAATGCGGTTTTGGTAAATCCGCTATCGCCTTCTACGCTAATAAATTCAAAGACCAAAACGGCAACCAACGCACCAATTGGATCAATGAGAATTCCTTCCCATTTTAAGACCGTAGAAATGTCTTTTTTCAATGGAATGTTTCTCAAAATTGGTGTAATTACGGTTGGTCCTGTAACAATAATCAATCCTGAGAATAAAAATGATAATTGCCAGCTCAATCCAAAAGTTAGGTGTGCTACAATTCCAGCTCCAAAAAAGGTAATCGCCGAGCCAAGCGTAATAAGTTTTGTGATAACAGGACCTACATGTTTGATTTCGGCGCGTTTCAACGTCAATCCGCCTTCAAACAGAATAATACTAATGGCAAGTGATACAAAATAAAATAGACTTTCTCCTGGGAAAAGTCCTTTTTCACCATTCCAAATCGGTTCAATCCATTTGGTACCATCTTCCGATAAAAATTCAGCCGCAATAGGCCCAACTAATAAACCAATAAGAATTAATGGTAAAATTGCTGGAATTTTAAATTTCCAAGCAACCCATTGTGCCAATATTCCTAAAATAATAATTCCTGCTAATTCGAGCATGTAGGTTTTTTTTTGAATTGAATCGTAAATTTAATAATTAAAATAGTAAAGTACGTTAGATTAAAGAAGCCGTTTTTAAAAATTAAGAACTCTTTTGTGAAATACCTTATTAGCGAATCTATTTTTCATTTTCCTCACCATATTTTACCAACATCCGAAGTTCGCTATATGAAAAATCCACGCCTGCAATTTCTTTGAGTTCGTTTAAGCTTTCAAACGTATTCTTTTGGATGATTTCTAGTCCTTTTTTGACTTTTTCTTCTGGCATGATTTCAGTAATTTCCAACACGCCTTCACTCACATAATGCGCTAAATGTCCCTGAATGGTGGAAGCTGCCAACGCTCGTTTTTCGGCAATTTCTTCTATAGAAAAACCTTCTTTAAAAAAGTCTAATGAAATTTCTTTGGTGTTTTTCTTTTCCACTTCAATCACTACTTCTTCTTGCTTTGATGAAAGATTGTTTTTAGTAGCATATTCATTGATGATTTCTAAAATTTCTTCTCCATATTTTTCTACCCGAATTTTGCCCATACCGTGGACTTTTTTAAGTTGTTTGGCAGTTGAAGGCAATAATTCACACATTTCATAGAGTGATTTTTGCGTAAATACTTGAAATGGCGGTATGTCTTCAGCATTAGCAATGCTCGATCGAAATAAGCGTAAATCTTCAAATAATTCTTCATGCACCGTAGAAGTCGCTATTTTTCGTTTTACAACCTTGATTTCTGAAACTTCTAAGATTGATTTTGCGCGTATTTTTAAATACTTTTCTGTGGAAAAATGGTCTGATAAGGCTTCTAAAATTTTCATTTTAACTGCCAGTTGATCTTCTACTTCTTTAAGTTGTTTTTCAAAATCTTCTGAAACCGCTTTGTTATCTGTTGCAAATGTGAGTGTATTTAAAACTGCTTCTATATGTTGCTTTGTTTGTTCTTTAAAGTAGGCAACTGCTTTTTTAAAACGTTCTTGAATAGTCGCATCTTGTTCCGGATTTTCAACCGTTTCAGCCAGCGAAGCCAACTGCTTTTTAAACAAATTATTAATTTTCAATAACGGTATAATTCCTTTTTCTTTAAGGGTTTCCAACGGTTCTATGATAATTCCCGTAAGCGTATTTTTGTTCCCGTAATAAATATCGATCAAGCGTTTTATAGGATATAAAAACGAGTGGTAATCAAATACTTCGCCCATTAAATTTAGCTGAAAAGCCTTTTTAGAAGCTACTAAATCGGCTTCATTTGGTTCGTTTTCTTCTAGTTGTTTTGTAAACGAATTGATCGTAACATCGTTAATAATACTTGCTGCTTTTATCGGTGTTTTTAATACAATGCCTTCTAAGGTTTTGCATCTGCTCAACGCCACGTATGTTTGTCCGTGCGCAAAGGAAGCTTCGGCATCAATAATCGCTTTTTCAAATGTTAATCCTTGGCTTTTATGAATGGTGATTGCCCAAGCCAATCGCAATGGAATTTGCGTATAGGTTCCTTCCACTTTATTCGTAATTTCTTTGGTTTCTTTGTTGAGCGTATATTTTATGTTTTCCCAAGTTTCATAGGTGACTTCAATAATATCATCTTCAGCACATTTTACAGTGACCGATTCGTCATCTAAATGAACAACCGTACCAATTTTTCCATTGTAATAGCGTTTTTCGAGTGAACTATCATTTTTTATAAACATAACTTGTGCGCCTTCTTTTAGCACTAAAATTTCACTATTTGGATATGTTTTTTCATTAAAATCGCCCCAAATATTCGCAATGTATTCTGTTGCTTCTGTGTCTAAATTGTCTAATTCTTTTTGATTGATAGCGTCTGCACGATTGTTATGCGTTGTCAATGTGATGTAACCGTCTTCTTTTTTGGGATTAAAGTCTGGTTGGTATTGTTTGTTGAGCGTTTCAGCGGAAGCTGGAGACAATTTATTGTTACGAATTTCATTGAGAATCGCAATGAATTCTTGATTTTGCTGACGGTAAATGTATTTTAATTCAATGGCTAATATTGCCGCTTTTTGATAGGCAATACTGCTAAAAAAATACGCTGTTTGGTAATAGTTTTTTAACAATTCCCATTCATTTGGACGCACGACGGGCGAAAGCTGTTGTAAATCGCCAATTAACAATAATTGTACGCCACCAAAAGGCTCTGCATTGCCTTTGTATCTTCGTAATACCTCATCAATTCCATCCAAAACATCGGCGCGCACCATACTGATTTCATCAATAATTACTAAGTCTAGTGATTTTATTATATCAATTTTAGTTTTACTAAACTTACGTTGAATGGTCGTGCTTTTTGAAGTAGCGTTCGGAATAAAAGGTTCAAAAGGCAACTGAAAAAAGGAATGAATGGTAACTCCTTTTGCATTAATTGCAGCCACACCCGTAGGCGCTACAACCACTAATCGTTTTAGTGAAGCTTCTTTTATTTTGTGTAAAAAAGTAGTCTTTCCCGTTCCTGCTTTTCCTGTTAGAAATAAATTTCTATTTGTTTCTGCTATAAAATTGAATGCTAAATCTAGCTCTTTGTTAATTTCCATACGATATTCATTACCTTAAAGGTAAAATAAATAGCTGTTATCATACAAAAAGCTGCTAAAAATTTAATCGTTATATCTTTATGTACAAAATCGCATAGTATTTCAAACATGATGATTTTACTGATTGAAGCCTTATCTTCTCAAAAAAATACTATCTTTCAAAATCCAAATCAAAAAATAACCATTTTTGTACCAAAAACCTTTTCATATCATCGGAATTGGAGTTGCGTTTTCTCCAAATCTGAAAGCCAATATCCATGAATCTGCCAGACTTGCTTTACTGTTTAAAGCTACGCTCGTATTGATTCATGTTGGTGAACAATCGGATCAGAAAGAACAAGAATTGGAAGAAATTCTACAACCTTTTATAGCGCAAAATTTAGCGTACGAATTGGTTTTTAAAACGGGCGATCCTGTGGATGTGATTTTATCTACAAGCGAAGAAAAAAAGGTTGATTTACTGATTTTAGGAGCAGTACAACGTGAAAATTTCTTGAAATATTATGTCGGTTCTATTGCTCGAAAAATTACGCGAAAAGCGAATTGTTCCATCTTATTGATGATAAAACCCGCCATAGAACGCGTGCCTTGTGAACATATTGTTGTGAATGGTTTGCAAGATCAAAAAACAGAACAAGCCATTGCTTCTGCGTTTTATGTGGGACATATATTAGGTGCGTCAAAAATTTCAATTGTGGAAGAAATTCGACAACAAGAAGTTGCCATCAAGGTTGATGATGATAAGTCATTGCGAAAAGCTACGATTGTAAAAGAGCGTATTAAATTAAGAGAAGAAAGCAGAATTAAAAAAATTGTCAGCGAAATTCCGAAAGAATATCTTGAAAATATCGTCATAAAATCACAGCCAATTTTTGGAAAACGCGGCTATTCTATTGGACATTATGCGCAAGTGGTTCGTGCCGATTTGTTGGTGATGAATCCACCGACGAAAATGACGTTTTGGGATCGATTGTTTCCACACGATATTGAACATATTTTAACCGAACTACCCACCGACGTACTAATTATTCAATGAGTCCTAAAAAAAACACTTTTAAAGATTTCTTAAAAGCATTGCCCAAAAATATATTTTCTGGCTTTGTGGTGAGTCTTATTGCGTTACCACTTGGTTTAGGACTTGCTATGGCGAGTGAAACACCACCAATTTCAGGAATTATTGCGGCAGTTGTTGGCGGAGTTGTCGTCTCCATTTTGGGCGGAAGTTATATTACGATTACCGGTCCTGGAAATGGTTTGGTAGGCGTATTGCTCGTTACGATAAGTACACTAGGAATTAATGATGCGTATGGTGCTATTATTTGCTCTGGTGTGTTGTTGATATTACTAGGTTTTTTACGATTGGGAAAATTAGCAGATTTTTTTCCTTCTTCCGCAATTCAAGGAATGTTAGCCGCTATTGGATTGATTATTTTGGCGAAATCCATGCATGTCATGCTCGCCAACGAAGGTTTTAAGGAAGTTCCGTTTATGATTGGCTCCGTAACTATTTTTGAAAAAGGAAGCGTTTTAGCACTATTATGTACCATTCCAAAAACAATTATTGGCGTTTTTTCGTATGAAGATTCTGGTTTTCTGTATGCCGCTTTAGCAGGTGTTTTTAGTTTGATGATTATGATTTTTTATCCGAAAATTAGAAATAAATATTTGCAATTAATTCCTGCGCCCATGTGGATTGTAATTCTCTCCATTGCTTTTAGTTATTATTATGAAATGGTATTGCAACTTCCTAATCCGATTGCAGAAAGTGCGATGATTCCTAGCATTCCAAGTTTTAATAAAATTATTACTGATTTACCCGAAATACGCTTTGGAAAAATAGGACAATTAGGATTTTGGTCTAGTGTTTTTGCGTTGACGCTAATTTCGAGTATTGAATCGTTATTGAGTATTAAAGCCGTTGATAAATTAGATCCCGAGAAACGTCGTTCTAATGTAAATAAGGATTTAAAAGCACTTGGTTTAGCAACTATTGGAAGTGGATTTTTAGGCGGATTAAATGTCGTCACCGTCATTGCTAGAAGTTCTGTAAACGTAAATAATGGCGGAAGTAATCGATCATCTAACTTTTTTCATGCGTTCTTTTTAATGCTATTTATTTTATTATTCAGCACGCAGCTTACCCGAATTCCGTTGCCAGCCTTAATGGCAATTTTGGTGTATACAGGTTATAAATTAGCTTCGCCAGATATTGTCACGAAAATATTTTCTATTGGAAAAGAACAGTTAATTATCTTTTTCGTCACGCTTGTCATTACCTTAAAAGTAGGATTGATTACCGGAATTTCAGCTGGTGTTTTTATCACGCTTATCATTCATGTCATCATTAATAAAAAAGTTTCTTTATTTGTGCGAAACTTAATGAAACCAAATGTGTTGATGTTTAAAGAACAGGATACGAGCAATGATTATTTTTTACATGTAAAGCATTTTTGTAGTTTTTTAAACTATTATAAATTGAAGAATAAATTGGACGCTATTCCCGAAAATACCGATGTGATTGTCGATTTTTCGATGTGTGAATTTGTAGATCATACCGTGATGGAAAATATTCATAATTACCAAGAATTGTTTGCAAAACGCGGCGGACATTTTGAAGTCATTGGACTCGATATGCACGGAACCGATTCTGAACATCCGTTTGCGTTGCGTCGTATTTTGCCGATTCCGAGTTTGCTATCCAACTTAACGAGACGACAAAAAACCATTGAAGAATTGGCGTTGGATTACGAGTTTAGTTACGAGTCTAACAAAAATAAAAACGTTCATTTTTTAGAAGATTTTTTATTCTTTCGAACCAAAAAAATTAATTATACGTACAATCAACTTTCAGACGATAGTAATTCCATTCGTTTGTTTGATTTGGAGTTTTCAGAAGGAGAGTTTATTGCGAAAGAAGTCGTACGAACCACGATGATGTATGTAGAATTGAATCATGAAATTCCTGAATTTACCTTGGATAGAGAAGGCTTTTTAGAAAAAGTGTATGCGTTTGCGGGTTTTGAAGACATTCCGATTGACAATCACACCGATTTCTCCTATCGTTTCTATTTATTGGGCGAAGATATTAAAGGAATTCAAGCATTTTTTAATGATGATTTGGTACATTTCTTTGAGAGTAATCCGTATTATCATGTAGAATCGAACGGAAAAGCTTTGTTGATTTTTGGAAAAGAACGTTTGGCAAATATCAAGGAAATCAAGGTTATTTTTGACTTTGGAAAGCGTTTGAAGAAAGTGGTTCAGTAAGTGATTTAACTTCCTCTTTTAAGATATCCTTTTTAGGATAGTTTTCATCGCAATTGCAAAAGTGAACAGTTTTCAGTTTCCCGATAGCTGTTCGCATTTTAAATTATCTTTTATATTTCTACTTATAACTGTATTTTTCTGTTGCTGGATACCAATAAAGATCTAGACTCAATTCCATTATTCCTTTTTCATATTCATCTACATAAAATTCTAAGGGACGCGCTGTTCCAAAATTAACAACTCTACCTGTTTCTTTTTCTACTAAAAAAGGGCCGGTTACAATATGATGTTTAAAATCTCCTGTATTAAAATATTCCTTATTTTCAGAATAATAGATATTACCATACGGCTTTTTTATAGTTAGTTGATCTATAACTATTAATTCAATAGTATCATTACTTCTAAATGACATATACTTTTCTGCTATGGTTAGCATTTCTTGTTCTGTTAGCATGACTTCTATTTAAAATCATATCGTTCATCTTCAGGATACCAATAACGAGTTAAAGTTGGCTCTAAAGTTCCATTTTCATAAGCTTCAAAATAATATTCTTCAGGATAAGCAGTCCCAAAACTGACTACTCTACCAGTTTCTTTTTCTACTAAAAAAGGAGCATTTCCTCCTAATAAATACTGTTCATCTCCTGTTTCCATAAAATTCTTACTTTGATATACAAATAAATTACCATAGTCTTTTTTAATTCTATTATCATATAATGCTAATTCTATATCACTACTAGAATTAAGCATTATAAATGCCAAATAACGTTCTGCAATTTCTTGCATTTCTAAATTTGTCAACATAGATTTTATTTTAATTGGTTTCTAATTATCAATCTTCTTCCATCAACTCTACATAGCCATGTTCTGAACTGGTATAAAGTACTTCTCCAGTATATGCTTCAATAGTTATAAAATAGAGGTCTGGGCGATCATATCCTTCATCTTCATAACAAACTTTATATATATCTCTTTTTTGTGTTTCGTATTTACCAAAAGCTATCTCTTTGTTCTTTTCAAGATAAGGCTCATTAATATTGATATAATCTCTTCCTCTTTCTTCAATATAATTTTTAGTAATTTCTTTAGCTTCTTCTTTTGTTATCATAACTAGTTTAATTTTAATAATTTATCAATGTTTACGGGCTGTCTCTTTTTGGGAATAGACAATAAATCAAAGGGTAATTCTAAATTTATTGGGTTTCCTAATTTATCCGTTACTCCATATTCTTTAAAAACGTCGTTTATATAATCATTAGCATGTTTTAACTCTGCTCTAGTTAAATATTTATAATGCTCAATCATTTTTTTGTAGACAAATTCTTCTTTCTCAACTGTACTCAAAGCCTTCCATGCTCTTTTGCCAACTTCTTGGCAATGTCTAAAATGCATAAATTCGTGTAATAAATGATACACTGTAGCTTCTTTTCTTAAAACCAATCTCCATTTAATTCCATCTGTTACAAATAAAGCAGCGTTTTTAAGTTTCAATCTTAAAGTTCTTCCATTTTTATAGTAATACCCTTCTACTTTAAATGCTCCTTTAGCATTACCAATTTGTGTTTCTACTTTAAATTGGTCTATATATACTAGTACTTTTCTTAGTTGTATGTTTTTTAATATTTGCCCATTAAAGTCTCCTCTTGTAATATAAGCAACTCCTTCTATAGCTTCATCTAACCATCTTTTTATTACTTTTGAGCTTAGTTCACTCAAAGGCTCATACAACAATTTTGCTACCTCTTTAGCCTTACCACTAGCTATGACAACTCCTTTATAAATAGCAGCATATGTGTTCTCAGCTCCTTTCACAAAGATAACACCTACATTTTGTAATTTAGAAACGTATTTTAATCCTGATATAGAAACACCTTTTCTAAGTATCTGTAACCCTGTTTTATTGAAGTTAGGGATTTCTATGTTATGTATGGCTTTTGTTGTAAGTTCCCATACTCTTTTATACACATCTGGATTGGTAATCTTTGTTTTTGTTACCTGTAATAAGTCTGCTCCATAGTTTGTCATTCTTATTGAATTTCTAGCTACCAACTTTACAGCTACAGGGCTAAACGTGACTAAACTTCCTACGATGTATATTTGTTCCCAACTCTCTAAAAATTTTGCTCCTTCTTTTCCTTTAAAATAACCTTTTTCTTTTCCTCCTTGGATGATTACATCTGTATAAGCTAAACCTAAGTCTGCTAAAGCTGCATAAAGCATGAGTGAGATTCATAAAATTCTAAATCTGGCATGTTTTCATAGTTTAATTGTTCACATTAGTCATTTTGTTTTTAAAAATTGGACATACCTAGCCTGCTTCCAAATAAGGAATGCTTATTCAGACTAAACTATTAGGTGTAATTTTTTAGGTAAGGAATCAGTTATATTCTCATCAATGTAGAAATAAAAGCTGATGTTTGTCTCAAATATTGTATAAGCGCAACAAATAGTTAATAAGCGTTGAATTTTAGCTAAAATTTATATTGAGTTTTTCTTTTTTAGCAGATAAATCAAATTTCTAACAAGCGAATCAATTATATCATTCTCACTTTTACAAGACAAAAAAAGTAAATTCTGATCACATAAAGCACATCTTTTCAGAGTTGCTCATGTAGTTGCAGTAAATTATCTTTTTCAATAATAATACAAAAAAGCCTTGTTGATTTTTGGAAAAGAACGTTTGGCAAATATCAAGGAAATCAAAGTGATTTTTGACTTTGGAAAGCGTTTGAAGAAAGTGGTTCAGTAAAAAATATCCGAAAAAACGCTCTTTTACGCTTCGTTTTCTTAATAAAACCTTAACAAACACGCATTTTTGTTGCGGTTTTGTTAATTTGCAGGATTAAAAAACAGAAAAATCGTATGAAGCTTTATCCTATTGCGGCTGGAAATTTCAAATTAGATGGTGGCGCCATGTTTGGCGTGGTTCCAAAATCATTGTGGCAACGCACCAATCCTGCGGATGCAAACAATATGATTGACATTGCAGCACGTTGTTTATTGATTGAAGATGGCAATCGTTTAATTCTTGTCGATACAGGCATGGGAAACAAGCAAAGCGATAAATTTTACGGCTATTATCATCTTTGGGGCGATGATTCGCTCGAAAAATCACTCCAACAACACGGTTTTCATAACGATGATATTACGGACGTTTTTATGACACATTTACATTTCGATCATTGTGGCGGAAGTATTCAATGGAATAAAGATCGTACAGGGTACGAACCAGCTTTTAAAAATGCTCGTTTTTGGAGTAATGAAAACCATTGGCAATGGGCAACAGTTCCAAACAGAAGAGAAAAAGCATCGTTCCTTCATGAAAATATTATTCCCATGCAAGAAAGTGGTCACCTCAACTTTATTGCGCAACCAGCACTTGATGTTTTGACGAAATCTGCACTTGGTTTTGATGTATTTTTCGCAAATGGTCATACCGAAAAGCAAATGATTCCGATGATTCATTACAACGGAAAAACCATTTGTTTTATGGCTGATTTATTACCAACTGTCGGACACTTACCACTTCCTTTTGTCATGGGTTATGATACACGACCGCTGTTAACTTTAGATGAAAAAGAAAAATTCTTAAACATGGCTGCGGACAATAATTATTACTTGTTTTTAGAACACGATGCGCACCATGAAATTATTACCGTAAAACACACAGAAAAAGGAGTACGACTCAACGAAATATTTACCTGTAAAGACCTATTTTAAAATAAATTTAAACAGAAATAAGAATAATAATTATACCTATGAAATTTTTGAAACCCTCAATTTTTGCTGCTTCTCTGCTATTATTAGCTGGTTGTGGAAGTACAGCGCCAATTCTATCAACGCCAATCGAAAACATCGATTTAACACCTTTAAAAGAAACTCCACTTACAGAAAAAGAACTACAAACTTGGGGACACAAAGATTTGGTGACAGATACCATTCCTGGAATGAGTGTTGACAAAGCATACGCAGAAATCATCAAAGGAAAAAAAGGAAAGAAAATTATTGTTGCCGTATTAGATTCTGGAATCGATATTGATCATGAAGATTTAGATGATGTTATTTGGACCAACACGAAAGAAATTCCAAACAACGGAAAAGACGATGACAATAACGGATATATTGATGATGTTCACGGTTGGAATTTTTTAGGAAATTCTTACAATGAAAACATGGAAAAAACGCGTATCGTAAAAAAAGGGCCTAGTAATCCTGATTATGCAGCTGCAAAAGCAGAAATGGACGCAGAATATGAAAAATTTAAGGGTACAAAAACACGTCTTGAGCAAATTTTGAGCAAAGTTAAAGAGACCAATACAGCGTTAAAAGCGTATTTTAAAAAAGACAATTATACTATTGCAGAAATAAATGCTATAAAAACACCTGATGCTTCTTTACAAGAACCTATACTAATAGCAAAACAAATCTTAGCTAGTGGTAGATATGAAACAATTGATGCTGTAGAAGAAGCAATAAAAGACGATATTGGAGATGTAAATGATTATTTAAACTACTACTTAAATACAAATTTTGATGGACGAACTCCTGTTGGCGACGATCCAAATGATATTACTGATACCAATTACGGAAACGGAAATGTAAAACATGTAAAAAAATCAGAATCACACGGAACACACGTTGCAGGAATTATTGCTGCAGAACGCAATAATGGAAAAGGTGTAAATGGTGTCGCAAATAACGTTGCTATCATGGCAGTACGTACCGTTCCAAATGGTGATGAATATGACAAAGATGTTGCCTTGGCAATTCGGTATGCAGTTGACAACGGCGCACAAATTATCAACACAAGTTTTGGTAAGTATTTCTCTCCAAACTCTGAATGGGTTCGTGATGCCATCGCTTACGCGGGAAAAAACAATGTGCTTATTGTAAATGCAGCTGGAAACGAAAACACAGATTTAGACACAAAACCAGTCTATCCAAACGATCAAATTACTACGGGATCTGAAGTCTCTGATACATTTTTAACTGTTGGAGCAATACAAAATAAATACGGTTCACAAATGGTCGCAGGATATTCCAACTACGGACAAACAAATGTGGATGTCTTTGCTCCTGGATCCGATATTTATTCTACATTTCCTGAAAACGAATACGAATCTATTGGCGGAACTTCAATGGCTTCACCTGGAGTTGCTGGAGTTGCAGCCTTAGTTTGGTCACAATATCCAAAATTAACAGCCGCTCAAGTAAAACAAATCATCATGCAATCAGGACTTCCAATCAATAGAACTGTTGTCGTAGATCAATCTAAAGACGCAATGCCGTTTTCAAAAGCATCAAGATCAGGTAAAATTGTAAATGCTTACAACGCACTTATACTAGCCGATAAAGTAAGTAGAGGACAAGTAAAATTGTAATTAAAAATAATGGCTCTCTAAAACTGTATCATAAATTAAAAACAAATAGATGAAAATTTTCAGTAAAATAAGTATGCTACTTCTACTTGCTTTTGTGGCTTGCAAAGCACAGCAAGAAACAATGAATAGCAACAAAAATAGGACATCTTACAATGCTTCATCAGCCTATTGGCAACAACATGTTGATTATAAAATGGACGTTGTTATGGATGTGAATAACTACCAATATGAAGGAACACAAAAGTTAGTCTACACAAATAATTCACCCGATGTTTTAGACAAAGTGTACTATCATTTATACTTTAATGCGTTTCAACCGGGAAGTGAAATGGACGTTCGTTCCAGAACTATTGCAGATCCAGACAGAAGAGTTGGCGATCGTATTAGTAAATTGTCCGATGCAGAAATTGGGTATCTAAAAGTAAATTCGCTTACGCAGAATGGACAAAAACTTGCCTACACTACCGAAGGCACTATTTTAGAAGTTACGCTCGCTAAACCTATTCAACCTGGAGCTTCTGCAACTTTTGATATGAATTTTAAAGGACAAGTTCCTGTACAAATTCGTCGTTCTGGACGAAACAATGAAGAAGGTGTTGCGTTGTCAATGGCGCAATGGTATCCTAAACTGGCAGAATACGATTTTGAAGGCTGGCATACGCCACCATATATTGGACGTGAATTTCATGGCGTTTGGGGCGATTTTGATGTAAAAATTACAATTGATAAAAACTATGTGATTGGTGGAACTGGCTATTTACAAAATCCAAATGAAATTGGATATGGTTATGAAACAGGAACGGTAAAAAGACCAGAAGGAAATACGCTTACATGGCATTTTAATGCGCCAAATGTACACGACTTTACGTGGGCTGCGGATCCTGATTTTGTTCACGATACATACAAGGGAGAAAATGATGTTACTTTGCATTTTTTCTACAAAAATGATCCTGAAATTAAAGGAAATTGGAAAAATTTACAGCCTAAAACAGCAGAAATGCTTTCATATTATAATAAATATATTGGACAATATCCATACAAACAATACTCGGTAATTCAGGGTGGCGATGGCGGAATGGAATACGCAATGTGTACATTAATTACAGGAAAAAGAAAGTTTGGAAGTTTGGTAGGCGTTACCGCACATGAATTGGCACATACGTGGTTTCAATTTTTATTAGCTACCAACGAATCAAAACATGAATGGATGGACGAAGGATTTACTTCCTATATTTCGGGTCGCTATATGAATGAAAAAATGGGGAATAACATAGAAAATCCTCATAAAGGCTCGTATGGTGCTTATTTTAGATTGGTACAATCGGGGAAAGAACAACCTTTGACAACACATGCCGATCGGTATGAATATAACAGAGCGTACAGTACCGCAGCGTATGGTAAAGGGGAAATTTTCTTAGCACAATTAGAATATGTTATCGGAAAAGAAAATGTAAATAAAACACTAAAAAAGTATTTTGATGATTTTAGTTTTAAACATCCAACACCTAATGATATCAAAAGAAGTGCTGAAAAAGTGTCAGGAATTCATTTAGATTGGTATTTAACCGATTGGGCACAAACTACCAATACTATTGATTATGGAGTAAAAGAAATTCAAGGAAATACCGTTGTTTTGGAGCGTATTGGATTGATGCCAATGCCTATTGATCTTACGGTAAATTATACCGATGGATCTAGTGAAAACTTCTATATTCCGTTGCGTATGATGCGTGGAGAAAAACCAACAAAAGCCACTAAAAAAGACGATTGGGCTTGGGCATATCCATATTATGCGTTAAAAACTAGTAAAACCATTAAAAGTGTAGAAATTGATCCTTCACAATTGATGGCTGATGTGAATAGAGAAAATAATGTTGCTCGACAATAGTTGAATAAATATTTATCATAAAAAAAGCGAGTTAACATCATTTGTTAACTCGCTTTTTCTTTATTATAATTTTCTCTTAACAGACATCATAATCGCATGATTCTATTGGCTCACAACTCATTCCTTGCCAAGAAACTATTGGAGAAGTTGGTTTCGTTGTCCAACCACCTTTTAAGTTTTCATTTTCAAGTTTTGAAATTGATTCTTTGTGTAAGCTTAGCGTTTTTAAATTCTTTTTTTTCATGGTATAAAAATTTTAGATTCATCAAATAATTTATGAAAAGAATAGATAAACCACTTACAGAAACACCGTAAAACATAAAAGGTCAAGGAATTTAGAAAAAGAAAATAGTTTTTAAACTTATAAATAACGTTCTATTTTTTCTTTGATTTTATCTTTTCCTTTTGGAAATACACCTTGCAGTATCATCACGGCACCAAACACAATAATTAAAATACTGACCCATTTTTTAGTTTTAAAGATAAAACGCGGTGTCATTTTACTTTTCAATTTTTTGGCCAATACAATTTTTGCAATGTCCGTCATCAACATACTTATCAATACGGTTACAAGAAATATAATAACACCTTCAGAAGTACTTGTAAGCGCATTTGCCATGATAATAACACCTATCCAGCCAGCCAACACACCAAAGTTGATAAAGTTCAGTAAAAAGCCTTTAATGAATAATCCTAGAAGATTCTTTTTAGGATCTACATTGTAATGTTCACGAACAATTTTACGAAATGATTTGGATGTTTTAATATATGAGATCACTCCAAAGGCAAGTAAAATTAAACCTCCAAAAATGATCAGGTTGGGATCGTCTTTTATTTTTTCTAGTATTTGATTGGTACTAAAGTAGGCAAACGTAATAAACACAATGTCTGCAAAGATAGCTCCTAAGTCAAATGTAAGCGCACTTCTAAACCCTTTGGTAATACTTGTTTCTATAATAATAAAGAAAACAGGTCCTACAGCAAAGGCTAAAATAAATCCGTAAAGTACAGCGTATGCTAATCCATCAAACATAAAACAAAAGTACTAAAAGTAATGTGAATTTATTTCTAATGCAATAGGAAATAGCAGGAAGCTTATTTTTAATCACTATTGTTTGGTAAAAGATAAAAGACCGCTACGCTTATAGATTTTAGAATAAAGACGAATCAGCTGAAAAACAGTACTTATAATTATATGTTTTTGATTCTTTACAAAATCATTTAAATACAAAAAAAACGCCTAAATGGCAGTTTAGACGTTTTTGAGATTGATTGATGAATGTGTAACTATTTTACTTTTATGTTTCCGCCAAAGAGTTTGTCTTTTTTGATCGTTTTTGGATCGCCATAAATTTCAATATTTCCGCCAGCTCTCACTTTAGCATCTACGAATACTGAAGCTGAAATTTCGGCATTTCCGCCAGCACTTACTTTTATTTTTGTTTGTTCGGTGAGTAGTTTTTTACCTTCGTAAATTCCGCCTGTGTTTAATACAACTTCTTGATTTTTAGCTTTTCCAGAAGCTTCTATAATTCCGCCAGAAACTGCTTTACAATCTAAGTTGTCAACTTCTAATCCGACAATTATTTTTCCGCCTTCTTGTGTTTTGAGTTCTAAAAATGGTTGTGTCATGGTTTCGTTGGAAACAATAATAGCACCTTCATTGGCATCAATGGTAGTGATATTGGTATAATAAACTTCCACAAAAGTTTGTGTTCCATCGAAGCTACGATCGAATTTCATACGAATTTTTAGTTTTCCATTCTTATTGACAATTTGAACATCTTCTGTATCCGCTCCGGTAATAACTACTTTGTTTTCATTGGATTTGATCAGGTTGATTTCTATTAAGTCAAAAACTTTTACTTCGTCAAATTCGCCTATTTGTTTTTCAATAGGTTTTTGTGCAAAAACGGCAAAGGTAATTAAGCAAAAAACGAATGCAAGTATATGTTTCATATTGTTATGGTTTTAGTGTTTGTATCTAAAGAGTTTATGTAAAACGTTTTGTTACAGTTTTTATTTAATTTTTTTGTGGTTTGTTGACTATTACGGTTTTACCGTACTTAAAATAGTTGTATTTTTTTTAATTTTAGGTTAATAACTTAAAAACTTAGTATCATGAAAAAAAAGAATTTAAAATCATTAAAGATTAACAAAAAGACAATTTCTCAATTAAGCATGGAAAAAGCTACTGGTGGAACAGGAAGTTATCTTTCTATTCACCCAGGATTATATTGTGGTGCAGGAAATACTACTAGTTTTGGACCAATGGCTTGTGAAGTAGATTGTATTTGTGATGAGTATTAATCTCATATTTTTTTAAAACATACGAAAGCCCGATTGTTAACAATCGGGCTTTTTTTATGTAAAGTTTTAGTTTACTTTATTGTAAATTTGAAGATGACCGCTCATATCAGTCATAGAAAGCATATTACTATTATCTTTATTAACTGCTTCTAAAAACTGACAAAAAGTTCCATCTGCATCTTGAAATGTCAAAAATAAACTTTGATTAGTGGTCGTTTGTTCTCCACAAGAAAAAGTTATTGAATATGTCATTGTATCAATCAACTCTGCATCATAGTAAATGCGAAAAATTCCATTATTAGTAAATTCTAATTTATGTAAAGGATCTTCTTCTTCTGACCAAGTTCCAACAATTTCTGTACTATATATTTGTTGTAATTCTATAGCTGACTGACCTTTACATGCTTGAAAATATGTAAAGGAAATAATACCTAATATTATTAATTTTATTTTTTTCATGAGTTTTATTCTATACAAGTTATGGAATCTTTTACGATTTTAAATTTCTTTTTACGATCTTTTAATCCTTTACGTGTTGAGTTTATATATTTAGTCAACTTGTACACAGAAACAGTGGAATCAACCGTAATTTTGTCCAATACTCGAAATTTGTAATACCACATCCCACTTAGTATCGCCAAAGTATCATTAGTAGAGATATTTTCTGGACTTGTTATAAAATCATCATTTTCACAGGAAAATAAAAATACAATACAACAAAGCTTAAGAATATTTCTCATAAGTGTATGTTATAATTTTACACTTACAAGTATAAATTTATTCTTACAATAATACTTACGGTTATCCGTAAAATCAAAAATAACTTATTATTTCAGTTTTACCGCAGTTCCTGTGACGCTAACCATCACAGCGCCGCCAGCACTTATTTCCATATCCACACTGATTCCTACCACAGCGTCTGCATTGAGTTTGGCAGCGTTGTCACTTAGTTTTTGAAACGTAGCTTCTTTTACTTCTTCAATAGCAGCTTCTATTTGTGAATAATATTTTGTCATGTTAAACATATCTTTGAACGACATGCCTTTGTAATTGTAATTTACACTGTACGTCATTCCTGAAACTACGCCTAAATATTCCGTAATTTCTTTGTTTTCAAAGTTATTAGTAGTGGTAAAAATCATGATCGTTGTATTTTTTTAGCTTGTTTGTTGAGTTAGTATGTGTTTTTTAGAAATGTTACAAAAACAAAAAAGTTCACTTTGAATACCTCAGTGAACTTTTTGTTTTTTGCGGTAAGGATTCTTCGACTCCGCAGAATAAAAGCGACCTAAATTGAAATTATGCTTCTACCTCCACACGTTTTCCGATGAGTTCGAAATCTAAGTGACGTTTGACTAAATCTGTACTTTTTACTTTGACAACTACTTCATCACCAAGTTGGTACATATTTTTAGTGACTTCACCAACCAACGCATATTGTTTTTCATCAAAGGTGTAATAATCGTCTTTAATATCGCGAATGCGCACCATTCCTTCACATTTGTTTGCAATGATTTCAACGTAAATTCCCCATTCGGTTACACCAGAAATGACACCTACAAATTCTTCATCTTTATGATCTTGCATGAACTTGATTTGCATGTATTTGGTAGAATCGCGTTCGGCACTTGCCGCTAAACCTTCCATGTTGGATGAATGTTCACATTTTACTTCGTACGCTTCTGCATCTGCTGATTTTCCACCATCTAAATAGTGTTGTAATAAGCGATGCACCATCACATCTGGATACCGACGAATTGGCGAAGTAAAGTGCGAATAGTAATCAAATGCCAATCCGTAATGACCAATATTTTTGGTGGTATATTTTGCTTTACTCATACTACGAATTGCCAGCGTATCTACCATATTTTGCTCGCCTTTTCCTTTGACATCTTCCAATAATTGGTTTAAAGAGTTTGTCGTAGTTTTGCGTGATTTTAGGTTTAATGAATACCCAAATCGAGAAACAATATTTTGCAGATTTGCTAGTTTTTCACTGTCTGGTTCGTCGTGAATACGATAGATAAATGTTTTTTCTGGTTCTTGTTTTCCAATAAATGCCGCTACTTTTTTATTGGCAAGTAGCATAAATTCTTCAATTAGTTTATTTGCATCTTTTTGTGTTTTGAAATACACTCCAACTGGGTTATTTTCTTGATCTAAGTTAAAACGAACTTCTACTTTGTCAAACGAAATAGCTCCTTGTCGCATCCGTTTTGCACGCATGATTTTTGCCAATTCGTCAAGTTTTAAGGTTGCCGCTACTATGGCTTCGTCTACTTTGTATGCTTTTCCTGAAAGTGATATATCCGCAGGAATTTCGTTTCCTTTGGTTTCAATGATGACTTGTGCTTCTTCATACGCAAATCGTTTATCAGAATACGTAATGGTTCGTCCAAACCATTCGTTTAATACTTCTGCTTTGTTGTTGATTTCAAATACGGCTGAAAAGGTATATTTTTCTTCATTTGGACGTAATGAACAGGCTCCATTTGAGAGTACTTCTGGTAACATCGGTACCACACGATCTACTAAATATACGGAAGTTGCACGTTCATACGCTTCATCATCTAAGACACTTCCGGGTTTTACGTAGTGTGATACATCGGCAATGTGAATTCCGATTTCGTAGTTACCATTTTCTAAGGTTTGAAACGATAGTGCATCATCAAAATCTTTCGCATCTTTTGGGTCAATCGTAAACGTTAACACGTCGCGCATGTCTCTACGTTTTTTGATTTCTTCTTTTTGAATGGATAAATCTAGCTTGTTTGCATAGTTTTCTACTTCCACAGGAAATTCATACGGTAAACCGTATTCCGCTAGGATGGAATGAATTTCTGTATCGTGTTCGCCTGGTTTTCCGAGTACTTGTGTAATTTTTCCAAAAGGAGAATCGGCACGTGCTGGCCAATCTTCAATTTCAACAATTACTTTGTCGCCATCTTGAGCATTGCCAATTTTATTTTTTGGAACAAAGATATCTGTGTACATTTTTGCATCAGAAGCTACGACAAACGCGAAGTTTTTCTGCATTTGTAAAACTCCGACAAACGCTGTTTTTTTACGTTTGATAATGTTGGTAATTTCACCTTCTGGTCTATTATTTTTTCGGCGTTTGTACACATATATTTCAACTTCATCGCCATTTAAGGCTTTGTTGAGTTTGTTATTGGGTACAAATACATCTTCTTCAAAATCTTCACAAATTACATAACCTTGTCCGCGTGCGGTTAAGTCTAAAATTCCTGTGAAATATTCAGTAGAACCTACTACTTTGAATTGTCCACGATCTACTTCTTCAATGTTTTGCTTCGCTTTTAGCTTTTGTAATGTTTTGATGATTTGATTTCTTCCACTCGTATCTGTAATATTTAGTTTCGCAGCTATTTGTTTGTAATTGAAAACTTTATTGGAAGATTTTTTAAATATTTGAAGAATCGCATCGGTTAAGTTTGGTAAGTTGTGCGATTTTATTTTTTTCTTTCTTGTCATTTTATCATTCTGTTTTACACGCTTCCGTGTCTTGTGTTCGGTATATTATAGTTTTATTATTAATTATTTTAAAAAGCACACCGAAACTGCTTTTTATATTGAATTTACTTTTTGAAAAGTACAAATTTATTCTGTCAGGAATATTGTTGTTTTTAGAAATTAACAATTTCTTTTCACACAACGAATAGGAGAGAAGTATAAAAAATTCTGCTGCAAAGATAGTAATATTTTACAATTCGTATTTTGCAAAGCTTTAAATTCGTGTTATGTATGTGTAAAGATACTTGGTTTTTGATTGTAAATCCTACTTCGGGAAGCTTTTCTGGGAAGCGAAAATGGCGTCAAATTGAAGCTGAATTTGACGCACAACAACTTTTGTTTGCTGTTGAGTTTACTACAAAACCGCAGCATGAATATGATTTGGTGATAGAAGCTTTAGAAAAAGGCTATCGGAAGTTTGTCAGTGTTGGCGGCGATGGCACTTTACATCATATTGTAAATGGTTTGATGCAACAAAAAGTGGTTCCACAGGATGAATTAAAAGTTGCTGTGATTCCGTTAGGTACTGGAAATGATTGGGTAAAAACCTATAAAATTCCTAAAAACATCAAGAAAGCTGTGTCAATTATTAAAGCAGAACATACTGTTTTACAAGATATTGGAACGATTTCCTTATTAAATTCAGAAAAGAACGTGTTTTTCAATAACGTTGCAGGTTTGGGTTTTGACGGTTTTGTGGTGAAACAAAACGAAGGTTTAAAATTTTTAGGATCTATTTCTTTTTTAGTGTCTACCGTGTTGAGTTTGGCGAGTTATCGATCGAGTTTGTTTACGATTGAAAGTGCTCAAAAACAACTTTCTTCAAAATCCTTATTGACTATTGTAGGAATTTGTCAATATTCAGGCGGCGGCATGCAATTGACAACAGCTGTAGATCCGGCAGATAGCTTATTTGATGTTTCTGTGGCGAAACATTTTTCGTTGTGGAAATTGATCCGTAATGTTTTTAAATTATTTAACGGATCTATTACGAATCATAAATTGGTAGAAACGTTTAAAACCAATGAAATTACGATTACAACTGCGGAAACAGAAGTGTGTATTCAAGCTGATGGCGAATTGATTGGCACTGGTGGATTTACAGCAAAGATTTTACCTAAAGCATTGGCATTTGTTGTTTTAAATGAATAGAATAATTAGAAAATTGAATGATTGAAATATTCAACAAACATTTAGAAATCCTTCTCTAAAATAAATTTCTTAAAAAAAAGTTAAAAAAAGTGTAACATTTCTGTTTTTTTCTCGTCTATAGTGAAAGTCAAGTTGGTTTTTAACTACTATTTTATGAAACGAGTGTATAAAGTTATTCTTCTATTTGTTGCGATCTTTTTGATCGGTATTTTCTCGTTTGGTAGTTATATTAATTCTTCCTTAAAACAAGAACTAGATACGAGAGCTGTTCATATTCAGAAAGATTCTTTGAAAAATGCGGGCGTTCAAACGTATTATCTGAACTAGTTTTCTTATTTTTAGTACATTCTCTTTTATATTTTTCAGCGTATGACCAATTTTGTGACCGTAGCGACATTTACGTATGCTTTTGAGTATGCAATTTTACGAATTGTATTAGATCAAAAAGGAATTCAGTATGTGTTTGAAAACGAAACCATGTTGAGCGTATTTCCTTTTTATTCGAACGCATTAGGCGGTATTTCGTTGAAAGTCCACAAAAACGATGTTTCCCTTATCCAACAAATCTTAGAAGATTTTAATAGCAAGCAATCGCATTTGCAGATTGTTTAGTTTTGAATTCAAAGATTCACATTTCGACTCTGCTCAATGTTCTATCTTAAATTTTTTAAGTTAAACTTGGCATAGAAATGCAGTTAATTTTATCTTCTAAAAACACAGCTTTACTTCAAATGTTATGAACATTCATAATATTAATATTTCTTTCTTTTATAAATTTAAAAAAATAATGATGTTTATTATAGCGTGTGAATAGGTAGCAAAACTTTTTAGTTTTTTGATAGGATTTGTTTGTTATCGAATTTGATGAACAACTTATGAAAAGGTTAATGTATTTATTTTGAGTGATATTAGCTAGGTTATTAACAGCTATTAACAACTGTTATACACCACTTTTTTTTGATAAATAGTTGGTGAGTTTTTGTTAACAATCAAGAGAACGACTTTTGATAAGTTTGCTAAAAAGAAGTGCTAACTAAATTGGATATCATAGAATTTTGAGTGTATTGTAATTTTTATTGAAGAAACAAAATTTTGTTCTCAGTTTTTAGCTACTAGATATCAACAATTCATGTTAACGTATAATGAACTCAGTGTGAAGTTATTGTAAAATAAAATTAACAATGACTTTTTTCGGTTGTTCAAAACTCGATTCATACCTTTGTTTTCAACAAACACCACAACTTATTATGAAATGAGCATATTTAAAAAATTTACTAATTATTTGAATGATTTGTATGCGAATTCCATCTGACAAGTTAATAACAAAAATTATAAACAGATGAAACATATTTCTATCGGGAACGATCATGCCGGAACCGACTATAAAAATGCGATTGTTGCCCATTTGGAAGCAAAAGGCTATGCAGTTCAAAATTACGGAACGAATACAAATGACAGTGTAGATTATCCGGATTTTGTACATCCAGTTGCTGCTGATGTAGAAAGCGGAAAAGTTCCGTTTGGAATTATTATCTGCGGAAGCGGAAATGGTGCTGCGATGACAGCAAATAAACATCAAAAGGTACGTGCAGCACTTTGTTGGACGAAAGAAATTGTAGCGCTTGCCAGGCAACATAACGACGCGAATATATTGAGTATTCCAGCGCGTTTTACATCAATTCCACAAGCACTTGCGATGGTAGATACTTTTTTAGATACTGATTTTGAAGGTGGAAGACATCAGAATAGAGTGAGTAAGATTGCGTGTAGTTAGGTTATGAACACGTAATTTAGAGCTATAAAAAAACCCGCGAACTTTTTTGGTTTGCGGGTTTTTGTTTATTTCTTGTTTTGTTTTAGAAACGACTTGAAATCTTCCATAAAAGAAATAAATTTTTCAAAAGTCCATGTAATATCAGGTGTTCTACTTCCTCTTGCCCACATATTAACTTTGTCTTTTTTTACAATTATAAAGAAATAACTTCCTTCTACTTCATAGTTATATTCTTCGTTTATTTTTAATTTTTTAGAATTATTTATGATTGTTTCTATTTCTTTTGATGTCCATCCATCCCAGTCTAAACCTTGTAATGCGAATTCATTCTCATTGATAATAGTATCTAAATCTACTCCGTAATCATAAGTCGGATTAGGATCATAATCTGCTGATATATTTTTTTTCTTAAATTTCATAAGTTTCTTAATTTATATTTTTGGAAAAGCATTAGTAAAATTACCTAATTTATCAAATTCCCAGCTGCCGCACGATTGTATCGTGGTATTATGTTTTAACCTAAATTCTGAAATACTACGATATTTTCTAACAAGCCTTTTTCGTTAGTGTAATCAACACCATAACTCATATACTTTATTTTCTACAACTGTATCAGTCGAACTGATGTCATATTTTTTAGACACTAAATTTGAAGATGGAAGACATCAGAATAGAGTGAGTAAAATTGCTTGTAGTTAGGTTATGAACACGTAATTTATAGCTATAAAAAAACCCGCGAACTTTTTTGGTTTGCGGGTTTTGGTTACTTTTCTTTATCTTTTAGATATTTTTCTGCCCAAGTATAATCTGTACCTGTAATAAAATCCATGTGATAATATTGTAAATTTTTCATATCATTTCGAACAGAGGTAGTTATATCGAGTAAAGGATCTGTGTATGAGTTATATTCTAAATCAAGATGCTCCTCAGGATCATAATTATTGAGATATTTAATAATTTCAGAATACTCAGCATTTAATTCTTTTCCATTATCGTAAGAAAGAAAAGTGAAATTAATACCATTATCTGGAATATCTTCTAATTCAATTTCACAGGTTTCAAATTTGATGATAACTGCTTGCCAATCTTCTGTTTCATCAATTAATTCATAGGATACTGGCCATTCAAATTCAGCCATGATATCGTGTACAATTTGTACAGTTAAATAACTTTTTGGTATATATAATTCTTCTTCTTCTTCCATGATGATGTTTATTATTTACTTTTTTATTTTACGAGCGATTGCTCCTTCTATGTTATAACCGTTAGCTTCTAGAAATTTCACTTCTTTATCAAAATTTTTTTGAACCCTTTTACCCTTATACATAGCAAACCTTCTTTCATCACTAGCTGCCGCACGATTGTATCGTGTGGTATTTGTTTTAATCTAAATTATGAAATACTACACTATTTTCTAACAACCTTTTTTCGTTAGTGTAATCAGCAGTACTTTCCACTTTATAAACGAAACCAACTTCTACAGGATTCTTTTGAATAGCTTTTACGATAGTTTTACTTGTAAATCGTTTAAAATGGTCCAAGAGTAATTGTGGTTTTCTGTTTCCAACACTTCTAAAAATTAAGTGAACATGATTTGTTAAAACACACCATGCCACAAGCTCCATTTCTTTTTAGCAATGACGCAATCTATGTGCTACGATATTTTATACTCATTCTTATAAAAATAGCTAACCAATACAGTATTACCACACGATACAATCGTGCGGTAGCGTGAGGTAAAGAAAGATAATAAAAAGGCAAAACCCGCAGATTTGTGTTTTTGTGGGTTTTGTTTTTTTGTCAACTATTATTCATCTGTATAACCATATTCATCAATAGTTTGCATACCTGTATGTCTTGCGACAGAATTGTAAAATTCTTTCGGATATACCCAACCTTCATCACTTACTAAGTTCCCTTGTTCATCGAACTCTCTAAAAACAACAGAGGTTGCTCCGTACTGTAAGGTTTCAAGTTTAATTTTCCCATTAGGATGATATTCTACTTCCCAACCCATGGTTTGTCCATCAACGTGTTCTTGTTCAAACTCTACAAAACCATTATCATAATAATCAAACACTACAAACCCAGTAAATGGTTTTCCTTGATACCAAAATTCTTCTCCTATGTATTTTCCCGTACCTTTAAACTGTAAATCTTCTTCATAGACACGTATAATTTCTGGTCTTTTTAATTCTTGTTCCATAAATAAATTGCGTTTTTAAAATTTTTCCCTAGCTGCCGCACGATTGTATCGTGTGGTATTATGTTTTAATCTAAATTATGAAATACTACGATATTTTCTAGCAAACCTTTTTCGTTAGTGTAATCAGCAGTACTTTCTAGTTTATAAACGAAACCAACTTCTACAGGATTCTTTTGAATAGCTTTTACAATAGTTTTACTTGTAAATCGGTTAAAATGGCTCAAGAGTAATTGTGGTTCTCTGTTTCCAACACTTCTAAAAATTAAATGAACATTATTTTTCAAAACACACCATACCACAAGCTCCATTTCTTTTTAGCAATGACGTAATCTATGTGCTACGATATTTTATACTCATTCTTATAAAAATAGCTAACCAATACAGTATTACCACACGATACAATCGTTCGGTAGCGTGGGGTAAAGAAAGATAATAAAAAGACAAAACCCGCAAAAAAGCAAATCTGCGGGTTTTGTTTTTTTGTCAACTATTATTCATCTGTATAACCATATTCATCAATAGTTTGCATACCTGTATGTCTTGCGACAGAATTGTAAAATTCTTTCGGATATACCCAACCTTCTTCACTTGCTAGGTTCCCTTGTTCATCGAACTCTCTAAAAACAACAGAGGTTGCTCCGTACTGTAAGGTTTCAAGTTTAATTTTCCCATTAGGATGATATTCTACTTCCCAACCCATGGTTTGTCCATCAACGTGTTCTTGTTCAAATTCTATAAAACCATTATCATGATAATCGTATACCACAAACCCAGTAAATGGTTTTCCTAGCTGCCAATATTCTTCACCGATATATTTTCCAGAACCCCTACATTCTAATTTTTCAAAATGTATGCGTATAATTTCTGGTCTTTTTAATTCTTGTTCCATAAATAAATTTCGTTTTTAAAATTTTTCCCTAGCTGCCGCACGATTGTATCGTGTGGTATTTTATTTTAACCTAAATTCTGAAATACTACGATATTTTCTAACAAACTTTTTTTGGTCAGTGTAATCAACACCATACTCATATACTTTATTTTCTATAGCTGTATCAGTTGAACTGATGTCATATTTTTTATAAAAATAGTGCTTTTTTAGACACTGATTTTGAAGGTGGAAGACATCAGAATAGAGTGAGTAAGATTGCTTGTAGTTAAAATTAATAATGAAATTTTAGAGCTATAGAAAACCCGCGAACTTATTTAGGTTTGCGGGTTTTTTGGTTTATAATTTGCTATCTAAATACCATTTTTTTGTAATTCTTTTGTTGTACTCAGTCCAATCAAATTTAAAACCTATATTTTCAACAGCTTCTTTAAAAATACTATCAAAATCAGTTTCTATACTTTTATTGGTTTCATACCAGTCTTTTGAAAATTCAGAATATTCATCACCTACAGCTTCCCCTTGTGTTCGCATTCCTTTGTGTGTAGTTCTTAACCAGTAGGTAATTTTATTTTCACGACTCAACTTAGGATATTCCTTTTTCAAGAAATGATCAATTTCTTGATCAAATTCTTCCATTTCTCTTAAAAAATCAGACTTATTATTCATTTTTCCCACAACTATTTTTAGTATGTAAGCTCAAAAGTAGTTATAAATTTTAAGTGTTACTGTTGTAAAATAAAACCCCGATAAGTAAGATGGCTTATCAGGGTCTTGGTTTTTCTATATATCTAATGCTCTATAACCCATTGTTCAAAATCTTTTGGTATGAACGATAAGAAATCTTCACTTCTTTGAAACCATTGTCGTTCTTTTTGACCATATATAAGACTATCGTTTTTATCATTTATAAGTATATTTTCAATACCTTTAAATAGATTATTTCCTTTATAAAAACAATAATCTCCAATTTTATAAACATATCCGTTATCATCACAACAAATAAACCACCCTCCAGGATTATATTCACCTAAATAGTATAAGTTTTTATTAAGAAGTTCTCTAAATAAACCTACTTCTGAGTCTTCTTGCATTGCGTATGACAAATCTAATTTTGGTATTTGTAAGCGGAAATCTATTTTATTTCTAGGTACACTATGACTGAATACCTCTAAATCCCCATATTCGGATAGAAAATCAATTATAAATTGTGGATAATTATAAGGTTTTAAAACATTTTTTAATTTATTTTTCTTGTTAGGAGACCAACCAGCTTTTTTAAATTTTTCTTTTAATTCTTTACTAAATTCCATAGTATTTTATTTTACTTCTGTTATTTTAAAATATTTTAGAAATGGATTACATGAATTACATGCTTCAATGAATTCCCCATTAGCAGATGAATTTTTCCCTCTAATTTTTTTAGCATGAGAAATAGCACTTTCAAACAATTTTTGAGCCTCTTGAATAGTATATTTTCCTTTTCTATCATTTTTCCATAAAATTTTAGAAACATTTATAATTTCAGCACATAAACCATGATGATCTGGAAGATCCCAATGAGCATTTTTCTTAGCCCATTTTACCCAATCTTTTACTAATGGGTGAAATCCTTCAATTACAGTATCTAAATTAGTATTTTTAATATTATGAGCAAAAGATAGAATGTTTTTACCTTCAATAACATTTCCCGCTGTTGGTCTAATATCTTTTCGTTTTGTTCTTAATCCTTCTATAAAATCAACAAGTTGTTTTTTAATTGTTTTTGTCCTAACCAAATCATCCAAATGTTTAGTTATTGCATCATCTTTTGATAAATTTGGATATTTAGTTGTTGCTTCATCCCCATATTTAGCCATTAATTCAACAGCTTCATTTTCTGTTAAGTCTTTGTGTAATATATTACCAAATTCGTCTTTTATAATATATTTCTCATCACCTAGACCTGAGTTTATACATCCTAATACAATAGAAGTATCTCTACTTTTTACCATTGTTATACCAGTATCTTTAAGTAACTGCTGTAACTTTTTTTTGCGCTTTTTTTGCGCTTCCCATGGATACATGAGAAATTTTAATAGTTTTCTCATCGTATTTATTTTATAGGACAAAATGTTATGGTATCTCCAGCTGCATTAACTTTTGAAGGTGCAAAACCTGCATCAGTAATTGCATCTCTTGAAGCTTTGTTAGGAAATAAAGCTTTGTATGCTTCATCTAAAAGATTTTTTGCAACTGTTGACACTTCATTAAACCAATTGGCTAGTTTTTTGAGTAATTGTGGAATTTTAGTAACAAAGTTTCTTAGATATGCCATGAATTTAATCACAAAGTCAAAAGAGAATTTTATAGATTTTACCACACCTTTCGCGGCAAGCTTAGGAAGTTTGCCAATTCCTTTAATGACAGATAAATATCCTTTTGCTGTTATTTGTAATGCAGTTCCAACAGTTTTTGCTCCGCCTGTAGCTATTGCAAGTACTACTTCAGAAATTATAAAACCTACAAAATATCCAATTCCATAACCCAATACATCGAAAGTGATACTAATATCTAAATCAATTTCAGAGACTTTCTTCTTAGCAGCATTGTATTTTTTCTTTGCGTTATCAATGATTCCTTCTACAAATTCTTTGTTTTCTTTTGTAGGTTTTGGAAATATGTAGAATTTTACAATTTCATACAGGAATCTTACAAATGCAAATACATTTGTTGGTGAAAAGAATTTGAAAATTGTTTCCATTGCATTTTCAAATAATTCTAAAAATAAACTGAAGTAAGTACTTGGATTTTGTAGGACTTCAGATCCTGCTTCAACTAAAGCATTGACACCTTTACAAATCATACTGATTAATTGTAATATACCTGTAACAGCATCAATTATACTGTTGTATAAGCCAATGATGAAGGCATTGCAGTAAATAAAGATTTTCTCTAAACCATTTAAAATGATTTTTACAACTTTTTTAATTAAAGCTTTTACTTCAGTTAAAAATTTAAAAACACCTTGAAGTTTCTTTTTTGCATATTTGATAAGCGAAGAAACTTTTAAATTATCAACGCTTTCTCTGAGATCTTCTTGCGATTTGGTAATTCCGCCTTCAAGTGATGATAGAGTTTCTTTATTAATACTTTTTTGTAAATTTTTTTGTGCTTCTTTTTTATCCTTGATTTGGCTTTTTGATATTTCGTTTTTCTTTAACACTTTTTCATCATCAACCAATTTTTGCAATGTTTTGATGAGTCCGTATCCAGGAAGAATCGGATCGTACGATTCATTTAAGTTTCCATCTTCGTCATACCTTTTCCAACTATTAGTATCATCAACTCTTAGTGTATTGATACCTTCTGTGAGTGTATCGAAAATAGCTGCTATACCACCAAGCGCAATATTTGAAGCTAGTTTTATAAGCTCAAAACCTGCTTTTACAAAATAACCAGTTTCTTCATTTTTCTCCGTAACATGATCTTTTAATAACTCTACTATTTTTCTTTTTGAAATATCAATATTGTAGAGTTTACAAAGCTTTGCTATTAATGTGAAAGGAAGTCTTGAATCTTTAGAAATTGCACTTCCAGATCGAACTCTAAAAACAGAACCCGTAAAATTGAAACCATAATCATTTTCAACAAAGATGACCATTTCATTAGGCAGTAAATTTGTAACTGTTTGAAATGCTCGTTCTAATTTTGCTCCATCATTTGAAATCATCATGACAACAGAAGCATTAGCATCAATTAAATCCTCTTCTAGTTCTCTAAAAATAGGTTCTAATTTTTTTCTCTTAGCAACATCTTTTTTTAGTTGTGCAATGGTTTCTGCATCATTTTGAATGATTTCGTCTCTTTCAGCATTCGCTTCTTTGTTATTAGTTATAATGACTTCTTCTAAGCCACTATTTACATTAATTAACGCATAGTATTCTCCTTTGTAAGAAACGATTGGTACTTCTCCAAGATCTTGACTTCTTAAAGGCTCAAAAGCACCATAATTATACTCAAAATTGTAGACAATTCTTTGTCCAACTTCTTCATAAGGATCTATATATTTTAAGTAATCTTCAAAAACTCTAGCACGAATTATTTTATATTCGTTTTCGCCACTTGAATAAGCTGTTGCTGCATTATCATCGTATTCATTTAAAACAACTTTGACGTAAAATCCATAGCCAGTAATATTATTAGCGTCATTTCTTTCAAGGACTTCATAGATGTCATTAAACACAGTTACGTGCCCATATGGTTTGTAGTGTTCTGTAAAATTTGATAACCCGTATTCATATACATACATGATTTATATTTTTAAAATTTATAGTAAGATTTCCGTCAAAATTTGACAGTAGAAAAGCTGTCCCGAACTGAATTCGGGACGACTTTTTCTAATAAAATCTGTGATTAATTGTTTTGTTATTGAACGATTATTGGACTCACCGCATCGCTTCCAACGCCTTCGCCACCGCCAATGAGATCTTCATTTGGAACAATAGGGTTGGTAGAAATTGGGTTTCCATCTGCGTCTAAGACAGGATTTCCGTCAGAATCAAACTGTAACCAGTCGTCACAATCGGTATCGCATGGCAATCCATCCACATTGAGTCCGATAGCACCTGCTTGAATCACCGTTAAGGAAGTTGGTACACGCGTTTCCCACGTTTCTTCTACTTCACTTTCAGGATTACGCAATTCTTCTACAATAGAAACAAATTCATCATCGTTAAGCGTAGGTACTTGTCCACCATTCCAAATTTGTCCAGTTGCTAAATACCAGTTGACCATTTCTTCAAATCCTGGACGTACTGTAATAATTACGCGTGCCATTCCACTTTGTAAAAAGGCTCTGAATAACGGATCGTTGTTTTGAATTTGATACAATTCTCCCCATTTTTGTTTGTTTGCCCAATAGAAAGGATAGAAGTTGTAGCTCATAATATCCCATTCAAACGCTTGCTCAAAGAATTTTACTTGTGCTGCATAATTGTCTAAAGCAATATTGGAATAGTTGGCTGTAATTTCAGTAAGTGATTGTCTGTTATTCACCATGTTTTGTCCTAAATTCTCATGACCGAGTAAATAAGAAATACAATTTTTACGCAATACTGTTTTTTCAATTTCTCTGTAGAAACCAGGATTAATAGTAATTGCTTCTTTTTGCTTTTCTTTTTGCGCCGCATACTTCTCATTGTATTCCGCTAAACGCTCTTCATACGCTTCAATAATAGCGTTAAAGGTTTCAATTTGCCATCTTTCTTTAGTTTCAGGTAGTACTTCTACTTTAATACTTACCGTAGAATTTCCAGATAAATGTCCTAAAGATGAAAATGAAACAGGAATTGATTCTACATGTTTTGGAATACTAAACTCAACATCTTTCGTTGCCATTTTTTCACTACCAACAATAATTTTTGTCGCATCTGGCGTATATCCGTCCGAACTATCTTCCCAATATGCTTTTGCATACGTTGTGTAATATCCTTCAGGAATTGTTACTTCCTCATTTTCTCCATATCGTTCATAACGATTGTCCATGATTTCAGTAGCTTTGTAAGAGAATGCTTTTCCAATATACATACTTTCTACGGGTGGTTCAGAAACCTCAGCATTGTAAATAGATGCCCAATATTTGTATTTTGTACTATTTACATCTCCAAAATTTTCCATTTTAAGCGTAGAAGAAGCTGTTCTCGGATCTAAAGGTTTTACCAATATGTCTTCTTCATTGGTTATTTGAATAGCTAATTCATGAAAAGAAGCAGGTTCGGGAATCATAAATTCATACATCAAGCGTTTTCCGTAGTTTAGAATTTTATTTCTATATACTTTGTCAACCCAACGATAGACACCAGAAATGTGTTTATCACCTTTACGGTTGTCAAATCCGTGTGACGTATTTTCTTCGTATTCTTCAATGACTTTTGTAACACGTTCTTCACGCACTTTTTGAACCACTCTGTCCAATGCTCTTTCCGTTAATTCTTTAGCGTGTGTAATAGCTTGTGTTTCCGAATCTTCTGAAGAGGTATTATTAGCAAAACTTGCACTTGCATTTCCACCAAATTTTCCTCCAGGTGTTCCCCAATGTACTCCCGCACTTGCATTCGTTGATTGATCTTGCGAAGTCATAGAAGCAATTTCTTGGTTCATTTCAAAACGATCTGTAGACGTAGTTTCGGTTAGGTTTTCACGTTCGCTTTCGCTAGAAAAAGTATCGGTAGTTTCTTGACGACGTATACGTTTGGTATCTTTCGATTTGTATTCACGCGCCATAATGTTTTCAATGTGTGATACTTCACCAGGTACATAACAACAGACTTCTTGTTCTACTTTGCGGTAATCGGCAATTCCCAAACGTTGAATCCCAAAAGCGGTAGGTGCTTGTGATGTAGTAGTTGTTTCATCAAGAACTAACTCCATTTGTCCTACGTAACATTTATTTTCTAAACTAGCAACATCTAGAATTTCTAAGGAGTATTTTTCTCCATTTGAAAATTCAACCTCAATATCAAGTGCAATAGGTTGACTAAAGTCAAGACCATCACTGCAAAGTGCTAATGCAGTTTTTGTTCCTAAGTTAAATTCTTCGAAATCGGTAAATGTATCATTGTTGGCATCACAAATAACGCTTACAACATCATAGGTAGTATTCGGAACGTTGATAACCAATAGTAGGTTGTACAAAGAAGTTCCTATGATTCTTCTTGGGCATAAGCTATATGAAAATGGACCTACGTTTGACGTATTTGAAACAAGAACGGAAACTCCACCTGGAACTACGATTTGTGGAAGTTCAAAATGTGTGTTTTCAAAAATTGTGGAAGTATTTGATTGAATTTCACTTGCAATTTCATCTTCGATTTCTTGAAGTGTGGTTGCGTTGTTTTGACCTTCTACATCTGTTACATATTGTAATGTTGGTACATCCAATCTAGCCCCTAAAGTTACTTTATCTAGCTCATCGGCGTATGTAAAATTGTAGTCTGGAATTACTAAATTAGTATATTCTTTTACTACAGAAGTTTCTCCCGAATCAGGATCTGTGACAACTCTTTCGGTATACGTAGCATTTGCATACGCGGCTTTTACAGCGGCATCATAGGTTTTTTGGTAAGCAGATTTTGCTTTTGTTTTTTCTGCATCGTATAAACTTCTCGCTTTGGAAACCTCTTTGGCAATTTTTTCTAACTGAGATACATTTTGCTTCGCCATGACAGCTTTCATTTCTTTTTTGAAATGTTTTTCGGTAACTTTTGGTGTTCTTGGCGTTGATGGAGTAACTTCGTAACTAAATAAGCTTTTATCAATAACTACTCTTGCTTGCGCTACTTTTTGTAAGTTTTTCGCGGTACGTTCTACTTTGTCACGATTTGTCAAAAAGAAATCAGCAACTAGGTATGATAATAACAAATCTCGTAGGTATGAGTCACCTTGTGTTAAGATGTTGTAATGTAAATCGTCCCAAATTTCCACCATGTCAGGAATGGTACTACTTGCTGAATAAAATACATCAACTTTATCGGTAATTTCTGCTAAGGAAAATTTTGTACGATTTGATGTTAACCAAGTTGCAAAGTCATACAAATCTGTGTTTGCTTCTTTTAATTCTTTTTTAGAAGCATACGTTGGTGTATACCCAGCAATTGCAGTGTCAAGTGCTTGTTTTTTTGCTTCAGGCGTTGTTGCTTGCGAAACAGGCGTTAAAAAAGCACTGGTTTCATTTGTTGGAAATTGTACAAATCCTAATGCTTTTTGCTCATCACCAATCAGTTCTGGAGCACGCATTGTTACAAATCGGTACAATGTATTCTTGATGTTTTGTTTCATCTTTTAATTTTTTTAATCGTTTAAGTGTATTTGAATAAACTGTGTTGGCTTTTCTAATGACAGTATGCTCTTCTTATACGATTGAAAAAACTAAATTTTTACTTTTCACACTATTCAATCAAATGTTTGAATATTTATGTGTGAAATTTAAAAACTACATATTTTTAAGCTATTATTGTATTGTTTTATAGCTGTATGAATAAATAACAAAACAAATATACAACATATTACAACATAAACAACAACATATTACATTTATTTTTGTAAAATGTTTTGTTTTTTATCTAATAAATTGATTATCAAAGCTATGCTAAGAATAGAAGTGAAAAAATTTGAAGAGTTTACGATTGATAAACTGTATGATACATTACAATTGCGTAGTGAGGTTTTTGTGGTAGAACAAGATTGTGTGTATCAAGATATTGATGGAAAAGATAGAAAAGCGTTGCATGTAATTGGTACGGACGAACATGAAAAAATTGTTGCCTACACACGAATTTTTGACGCAGGCGATTATTTTGAAAAAGCCAGTATTGGAAGAGTTGTGGTTTCTCAAGAAGCACGTGCGTATGGATATGGACATGATATAATGAAAGCTTCTATTGCGGCAATTCAAGAACATTATGATACGACAAGTGTTAAAATTTCTGCACAAACGTATTTGAAGAAATTTTATGAATCGCATGGTTTTGTTCAAATCGGCGAAGAGTATTTAGAAGATGGAATTCCGCATATTGGTATGTTTAGAGAAGGATAATCTTCTTAATTCAATATTTCATCATACTTACTTTTATTCGCTAATAACGCAGTGGCGGCTTTGATAGCTTCATCATGTGTTAATTGATACTCATATAAGCCTTCACGGTAGAAATAACGCTTTAAAATTTCACTTTGAAGCTCTTTTTCGATTTCTGCTTTATATGTATCTAAAGCTTCTAATTTACTTTGTTTGATAGAAGCCAATAAGTCATCATATTCTTTAGAAACACCTTTACCAAAATTTTCAGCTTCTTGAGTGTTCATTATTTTTTTGAGTTCTTTTTCGGTATTGGTTTCGTAATAATCCATTCCTGATGTTATAATACTTTGCTTGAATGCATCATAATTGGAGTCTTCAAAAGAAAAATCATTCATGGTTGCAAATGAATTTTTAGTATAAAATGTGGTTGCATAATCAAAAATGATCAAGTTTTCGATTAATGATTTTGTAAAGTCGCTTGTTTTTTGTGAAACAATTTCAATATCCGGGTTGATTCCGCCACCATCATACACAGTTCTTCCTTTTTTCGTTTTAAAGGCTGTATAATCTTTTTCGCTGGTTCTCACCGCATTTCCATCGGCGTCTCTGTTCCAGTAATCTAATGCTTGAATACAGCGTCCAGAAGGCGTGTAATATCTTGAAATTGTGACTTTTAGTTGTGTACCATAGGTTAATTTTTTAGGTTGTTGTACCAATCCTTTTCCAAAACTACGTGCGCCAATAACGACAGCTCGATCCAAATCTTGTAAAGCACCAGAAACAATTTCGCTTGCAGAAGCACTTCTACCATTGACTAAAACCACTAATGGAATTTCAGTGTCAACAGGTTGTTTTCGCGTTTTATATTCTCGGTTGTATTTTTTTACTTTTGATTTGGTAACGACAATTACTTCTCCTTTTGGCACAAATAGGTTTACAATGTCAATAGATTCTATTAACAAACCTCCAGGATTACCTCGTAAGTCTAAAACAATACGTTCTGCGCCTTCTTCTTTAAGTTTTTCTAAGGCTTCTTTGGTTTGCGAGCTTGCTTTTTTATTAAATTTAGCCAAGACAATATATCCTGTTTTATCATCAATCATTTTATAAAAAGGAACGGCATCTACTTCAATTTTGCTACGAATTAATTCAGTGGTATATTCTTTTCCTTGACGATTGTATACGATGTCAACTTTACTATTGGCAGCACCTTTTAACAATTCGCCCGTATCTTCTTTAAAATCTGCAACAACAATATCGCCAATTTTTATAATTTCATCACCAGCTTTCAATCCCGCTTTATCGGCAGGATAGTCTTTGTAAGGTTCAATAATGGTAATTTTATTTTTGTTTCTTCGAACAGATGCGCCAATTCCTGAATATTCTCCAGCATTTCTAATATTTGCCGCTTCTACATCTTGTTCGTTGTAAAACTTTGTGTATGGATCTAAATTATTCAGCATTTCCTTGATGGCTCCATCCATCAATTCAGCCGGATTTGTTTCATCTACATAATTCATATTTAATTGCTTAAACATGGTAGTAAATATTTCAATTTGCTTCGCGATTTCAAAAAAATCACTTTTAAAACCTACAGCGCCAAATAGAAGTGTTACGGCTAATACAGGAATTACAATTCGTTTTTTGAATAGTTTCTTCATTTTTTTATTTCATTAATAGCTAGTAAGATAGCTTTTATATTTTTATTTTTCAGGTGTAGTTGTTGCTTCAATTTCTTCTAAAAACTTTTGCAACAAGCGAACCATTGACGTTTCAATTTCTTCAAATGTTGGTTCTAGCTTTCCAAGATACAAAAACATAAAAGCATAGGATGTTGATATTTTGTTAAAAACATCATTTTTGTGCAATCGATAGGCTTCCCGCATTAACCTTTTGATTCGATTTCGTGTAACGGCTTTTTTAAATCTTCTTTTAGTAACCGAAACACCAGCCTGTATAGGAACATCATTAGGCAAATTTGTAGCTATATATACGAGCCTAAGCGGAAATTTGGACACTGCTTTTCCTTCGCTGAAAAGCAGTTCAATGCACTTTTTGCTTTTTAATTTTTCTTCTTTTGGAAAACGTACGTTCATAAAACATATTGAATCTCGGTAAAAATAGAAAATAAGATTGTATTTACTATCTTTAATGTACAGAGACGTCAAATGAAGGAAGTTAAACTAGAACGATATTTCAAATTATTTACCAACGAAGAGGCAGAACATTTCTTTGATGATGCCTTGAGAACGCAACAGATACGGTTTGTGAAGCGAGAAATTCCAGATTCAAAGTTTTCTGAATATTTTTTTGATGAACACGATCTTCCTTTGGTAGAAAACATTAATGAACAATTAAAAGAGAAAGAATCTGAAGAAACGATAAAAATTACTTGCAAATCCTACAATAAACCATATACCATAGAGCTTTTATTAATGCTCTTACTCATTGTGATGATTATTGCCATTGTAGTTATGATATAAAAAAAACAGCATTAAAAGCTGTTTTTAGTTACTCTGCTGAATGATGCATAAAGCTAAGCGATGGCTCAGGATTGCTCTGAACATCACTTTCGCAGGCTTTTATAAGTGTATTACACCAGAGTAAAATAATGACGAGAATGAGTATTATTCGATCTGTGGATATTTTTATAGATTTCATGATAATATTAGATAAAAAGAGCCTTTGTTTTTGCAAAGGCTCTGTTATACATACTTTTTAATATTGAATTTTAATAACGTGAGTTCGACATAAGAAATAAGTAATATAATTGCTGAGCGTACTAAAATCAATACTTTGTCACTTCGAGCGCAGTCGAGAAGCTTCAAAACGCTATTTTTTACAGAATCTCGACTGCGCTCGATTTGACATTTGAATTAAAATACTGAAACACAAAACATTAAAAATTAAGTTATATCGAACTACGTTTAATAGGTATTTGTAGAACCAATAGTTAACGTTGCTGTTGAATCTGAATTTCCTGTAATTGTGGTATTTAAAACACCGTTAGTTACTAAAGAATTTTGAAGTTCAACTTTATAATTCACATTTGTTGGATTTGCTGTTGCTGTTTTTGTAACCAAGTCAGCTCCAGGAGAACCTGTTTGAAAAATTGAGTTATGCCCGATAAAAGTTAATACATCGTTACTAAAATTGGTATTAGTTTCAATGGTTGTTAAATTAGAAGGTATCTCAAAGTGTGAATTTTTAATGATAATTTCTGCTGGTGCCAATAATAGTGAAGTAGGAGTTACTGTTGACTTTACAGAGATATTATCAAAAATTAATTTACTTTGTACTCTTGCAATAGAAGCATTTATCGTAACATTGTTTCCAGTTAGATAAATTTCACCACTAGAAAAGCTACCTTTGATTTCTGAATCAATTTTGAAGTCAACAAATAATTTCCCAGTATTAGCGATTTGGATAATTATGCCTGCAACATTAGGTTTATATTTACCAAAATTAACATACGTAAGGTATACTAAACCTGCTTTTTGTAATAAGGTTTCGTGTGTTCCGGTGATTTCATCAAAATCGAAATAATTAACACCTCTTCCTTCGTTGTTTACCATTAATTTAGCACCAACACTTTCAACATTCCCATTAAAATTATTGATTCCGTATGCGCTTAATGTGGTAAAAGCAGTTCCGCTTCCTTTTAAAAGGTTATAACTAACGTTTATTTGATATGCACAAATAAAACCTTTCTCCAATAGAGAATATGGAGCGCCATACGTTTCTATCACATCAAATTCACCTTCAAAGTATAAATAATCTCCAAATATTTGATTTTCTGAATTATTCAAAAGGGTTCCGTTTGGTAAAGAGAATATGTATTTGTAATGTGTATTCGCTTCTACAAGATTCAAGTATTCATTAGAGTTATTTGACACATCAATTGTACAGACTTCTTTTGATTCAAATCGAATATTTCGTTGAGGTAATCGCCCATTAATTTCATACACACCATTTGAAATTAACTGTATGTTTAAAAATGGATGTGTTACATCTGTTGCGTCTCCCTGACGAGGCTTTTCCGTTTCAAAAGCAGTAATAGCTGCGTCAATAGTTTGAAAAGGTTTCCGAATACTACTTATTTTTGCGGTAGAATCGTCACCATTTTGAGTATCTACAAAAACTGTATTTTCAAGTAAAATTGTTTTGAGATCATCTTCATGTACTAGACTATCTAATACATCTTCATACTCTGCTTGCGTTGGCTTGTCGCCCGTTTCGAAATATGATTTTAATGTTTCTAATGTTTGTTTCATTTTTTTTGAATTTTTTGATGTTCCTCTTTGTGATTTACAAGCGTGTCGATTGTTTCTTTTAAATCTTCAAAAGGCTTTTTTTTAATAAAATTGACTAATACTTTAAAAGGATTGATACCATAGATTTTATTGAAATTTTCTAAAATAGATTTGGTTTCTGCTATGGCAATAAATCCAGTAATGATGCGCTGAAAAGGAATTTCTTTTACAATGTATTTTTCTAGTAAAAAGGCAGATAATACAACCAAATTATAGATAAAAAATTTAGAGATTGTGTTTCCAATGCGTTCGCTGCTTATTGGGATTTTTTTCTTGTAAGAAGCATACGCTCCTGTAATGAAATCTACAATAATCAGAAAAGCAATGGTAAACATTACCGCGGTTATTGGAGCAATTAGTGTTAATAACCAAAATAGATAAGGTTTAAGTTTCTCCATGTTTACATAATTTACGATAATCCAAAACTCTGTTTTTAGGATAGGCTTTTATCGAAACTCTTTGGTTTTGATTTCCACCTAAAATATAGACGTATCGTTGGGTTTGTTTTACAAAAAAACCAACGTGCCCTTTCCAACTATTTGGAGATTCCCGCCATAATACCACAACATCTCCTTGTACAGGCACGGCAGTAGATTCACCAACGGTCAACCAACTTCGTGCATTTAATTTTCCACTATATGTGTAATTTTCTGTTTTAGAAACCCAATTCACAAAGGCACTACACCAGGCAGTTTCGTCATGTAATTTGTTGCCATCGTACCCTAATACTTCAAAATATTTTATAATTTGAGGGTTGTCTGTTTTTCCATCAACTTCTCTTACACCATATTGTGATAATGCTTTTTGAATTAAGCTCATAGTTTTAATTTTTATTGATTAAGCGATGCATACCTCAGCTGACATGAAAATTAACCGCGTATAGTTAACTTCTTGCGACTATAAGTAGCTGCGCATGATATATATTCATAAATATGTTGGAATTTAATTTGAGTGTAAAAAAACTTATAATTGATGCAACAGTATTTTATATGTTCTTAACCAGAATAAGGCTTTGCATACGTATTAAGATTTTACTCAACAGTGTTTTTTAAATATGAATCGTACAAAAAGATGTACTGTTCATTAGAAAAGCGAAGACAAATATAAAACATATTACAACATAAAACAAACATATTACAAAAAAATAATTAATTTTTCTGTTTTTTGTTGGAATGTATTGTTGATGTTAATTTTGAGAAGAAAAAAAGTTCGTTTTATGTGAAGGTTGAAACTAAAAAAATAGGCTGTCTAAAAAGTAGTCATTAAAACTTTTAGACAGCCTATTTTTAAATATATTGATTGTTTGCTTTTTAACTAAGCCAAAGGATTAATTCCTTCCAAAGCGATAATTGTATTAACTACTAAGTACGGTTGCATGTTATTTACAGGAGCTGAACTTCCCGCAGTAGCTGTATTTCCAGAGAGTGAAATGTTTCCATTAATTTGTACGTTATCCGCTGCCATTAATTTATTATTGTTTATAGAATTGTAAATATAAATATCACCACTACTGATATTTGCTATTGCAATATTTTTATTTTCTGGATTATCAGTAGTACCATCTTCATCATTTACAAGTACAGTTCCTGTTAATGTATGTGATGCTGTTAAAGTTCCAACATCATGACTGTGTGATGGTAATTGATTTTCTGAAAGCGTGTTTTGTTCCTCGCCTCCATTTTGCCCCAAGGCTCTTGTTTGGCTTTCATGAACCATGACTTTATCTCTTAAATCAGGAAGCGCAAAAGTGGTGGTTCCATCTCCGCCATACGTAGTTCCAATTAAATTAAATAATGTTTCATACTCAGAAATATTGAGCAATTGCCCATCACATTTTGCCCAGCCACTTGGAATAGTTGCGAAACTTACCGTTTTAATTTCGCCAATCATTGGCATTGCTAGGCTATCAATTAAGTCTGCAAATTGTTGTTCTGTAGGCTTATCTCCTGTTTCGTAATAGGATTTTAATGTTTCTATGGATTGTTTCATAATAAATAATATTATATGTTGTTAATAGTGTTTTTTAAAGAATAATACTTCAATTTACAAATATTTTAAAGAATATACTTACGATTACTATGAATAATAAAAATCATTCCCTAAAACTGTATGTTTTGATTTAGTTTAAAAAGCTCCTTTACTCGCATAAAGGAGCTTTCAGATATACATATTTTAATGAGCGTTGAGTGACTAGCTAATTACTGTTTTAAAATATTATATATCGTTTTTTCTGAAATGAATAATTTGTCAACCAATTCGTTGATAATCACTTTCATTTGTTTCGCAGAATTGTCTTCTACATAATTATGAATAAATTTTTTTCTTTTGTCTAATAATGTTTTACTTCGTTTCATTGCCTTTAAATTATAAGGTGTTATGCGTATTGTATATATTCAAATCGTATTCAAATTTTGAAGTTTAAATACGTAACCATCAGTCTATATGTTGTCTCCTATTTTGTATTTATGAAGAATAAAATCGACATTAATCCTCACAAATGTTTGATTATCAATAAAAATTCATATATTAGCAACAAATTACAGTACAAACATAAACAAATTACAGATAATTTAAAACAAAAAACAGAATTTTTTTGTAAAATGTTTACATTACTAAGAGCGATATGGAAGGAATTCATGAAAAAATAAAGGAGATTATTGATCATTTTCGTCTAAATAACAATTCTTTTTCAAAAAGAATAGGTGTGACTAGCACTACAATAGATAGCATTACAAACGGAAGACCACAAGCTGATGGCTCTCGGAAACGAACAAAACCAGGCTACGATTTGTTAACGAGTATTATTACCGAATTCAATATAAATCCTGAATATTTATTTGGAATGAGTTCGCAAATGTTTGCATCCGATAAAAAAGAGTTTCAAACATATGCTGGAATTCCACAAGTAGTGGCGGTAAATCAAGAAGGAGAAGAAAATGTGGTATATGTGCCTATTAAAGCCAGAGCAGGTTATTTAGATGGGTATGGCGATGCAGGTTATATAGAAACATTACCGTCATTCAGTATGCCGCACTTAACCAACGGAACCTATCGTTGTTTTGAAGTACAAGGAAACTCCATGGTGCGTACCTTTTTTGATGGCGATTTGGTCTTTGGAAAATATGTGGAAAATTTAAGTGACATTAAAGACGGCCGTGTATATGTTATTGTGAGTCGTAATGACGGAATTGTACTAAAACGTGTTATTAACAGAATAGAAGAACGTGGAAAGCTTATCTTAAAATCTGATAATAAAGACGGAAACTATCCAACATACACCATTAATGCAGAAGAAATCATGGAAGTTTGGTATGTAACGATGTTTGCTTCCAAGCAAATGCCAGAACCAGTAGATGTTTACGATAGATTACACGATTTGGAAAGCAAAATTGTATTACTCGAAAACGCATTGCAACAAAAAAACTAGTCAAAAGCTTTTAAATTTACCATAAAATGAACTTCTTTAAAGACTAGAAAATAAGCAATTAATAAAAACGGACGAAACATAAAAAAAGTATGGGATTTTTTGACTTCTTAAAACCAAAAAAGAAAAAAAATGAAGAAGAAATCGATAGTAATGGATTTCTTCTTTCTTACTTAAAAACGCAATTGGAAACACTTGGGCATACTGCCGAATTTTCAACAAAATACGCTGCACTCGTAGTCAACTCAGAAATTGAAATTGCAACCGCTATATTACCAGGCAATTTTCATCCACTAATGTTGCCTGCATTAACGATAACCATTCATCCAACCTTCTTTCCTGATGGAATAGAAGCAAGTTTGGTAGGATTTGGTGATACAACCGAAACAAAAGTAGCAACTGTTGTAGATAATTATATAACTGATATTTTTACGCCTTTTATTGAAAGTTTTAAAGACACACACAACGAAGCATCTGATTTTATTTCTACCATTTCTGGAAAAGAAGTGTTATGGCATCCAAAGATGAGTGAAAACTCTTTTCAAGGAACGTGGAAGGAAACACTTGATGATACAAATCTGTTTGATATTCTTAAAAACAGTCTTAAAACCGCACCGCTTGACAAAAAAATTAATTCGTTAAAACTATACATAGGAAGACAGCCTGACGGAGAACTTTCTATGGAATGTTCACTCAATAACGAACCATGGAATAAAGGTTTATCACTACTTGAAAAATATGCAAACACTTGGAAAGACAAAGGCGAATTTAAAGGTCAAAAACAGTTCATCATGTTACGTCGTTGCGATAAATTTGATTGAAATATAAACATTACATTCTTAGTCAATCATCGACAATTGAATACGTTTTCGAGCTTCATCAACTTCAACTACGGTAACGATTACATGTTGGTGTAATTTGACAACCGAATTGACATCGCTGATAAATTCATTGGCGAGTTTTGAAATATGGACCAAACCACTTTCTTTAATCCCGATATCTACAAAACAACCGAAATTAGTAATATTGTTGACAATTCCTGGCAACGACATACCTACTTTTACATCAGAAATAGTTTTTACGTTAGCGTCAAATTCAAAAAGTTTTGCTGCTTTTCGCGGATCAACACCAGGTTTTTCCAATTCTTTAATAATATCTGAAAGTGTTGGCAATCCGATAGTTTCTGTACAATAATTTGAAAGTTGAATTTTGCTTAAAACCGCTTTATTTCCAATCAACTCATCGACAGAAATCTTCGCATCTTTCGCCATTTTCTCTACAATATGATAACTTTCTGGATGTACGGTAGAATTGTCCAACGGATGTTTGGCATTTGTAATTCGTAAAAAAGCCGCCGCTTGCTGAAATGCTTTTGGACCTAATCGTGGAACATTTTTTAAATCGCTTCGTGAGTCAATTTTTCCGTGTTCGGTTCTATAATTCACCACATTTTCCGCCAAATTTGCGCCAATCCCCGAAACATAACTCAACAAAGCACTACTGGCAGTATTTACATTGACACCAACGGCATTAACACAACTCATCACTACGGTATCGAGTTCTTCTTTCAATTTTGTTTGATCGACATCGTGCTGATACTGTCCAACACCAATGGCTTTCGGATCAATTTTTACCAATTCCGCCAACGGATCTTTTAAACGTCTTCCAATAGAAACCGCACCACGAACGGTGACATCGTAATTTGGAAACTCAGCACGCGCAATTTTAGAGGCAGAATATACGGATGCGCCTGCTTCATTGACCATAAAAACTTGCAAATCACGATCGAACTGAATTTTTTTGATAAAGAATTCCGTTTCACGAGAAGCGGTTCCGTTTCCAATTGCAATGGCTTCAATTTTGTACGCATTGACCAACGATTTTATTTTTTTGGAAGCCTGCGCAATTTCTCGCTGTGGCGCATGCGGATAAATATTTTCATTATATAATAAATCGCCTTGTTCATCCAAACATACCACTTTACAACCTGATTTAAAGCCAGGATCGAGCGCTAAAACGCGTTTTTGACCCAATGGCGCGCCTAAAAGTAATTGTTTAAGGTTTTCTGCGAACACAGCAATTGCCGTCGTGTCTGCCTTTGATTTTACGTCGTTCATAACTTCATTTACGATGGCTGGCGACAATAAACGTTTGTACGCATCTTCCATCGCGGTTAAAATTTGGTCCGTGCATGATTTTACCGTTGCTTTGATAAGCAATCGTTCCATACTATTCAAAGCTTCGTCTTTGTCAATTTCCACTTTAAGTTTGATAAAACCTTCTTTTTCAGCACGCAACATCGCCAATAATCGATGTGAAGGCGTTTTGTGAAGCGATTCGCTCCAATCGAAATATTGCTTATATTTTTGTGCGGTTTCGTCTGCAATTTTTGTTTTGACGACTTTGGTGGTAATGGTTGCTTTTCGCTGGTATAAACGTCGGATGTGGTTCCGAACATATTCGTTTTCATTAATCCATTCGGCAATAATATGTCGTGCGCCTTCTAAAGCATCTTCCACGGAAGAAACTTCTCCTTTTACAAAACGTTGTGCGGCATATTCTACATCTTGATGTTCTTGTTTCATGATGATTTTTGCCAACGGTTCCAATCCGTTTTCCTTGGCAATAGACGCTTTGGTTTTGCGTTTTTTCTTGTAAGGTAAATAAATATCTTCTAAAGCGGTTAGGGTTTTCGCTTGCGCGATTTTTTCCTGTAATTGTGGTGTTAGCGCGTCTTGTTCGTCAATAGATTTGAGAATAGATTCTCGGCGTTTTTCTAATTCTTCGTAAGCGGCTTTTAGTTTTACAATTTGACCTATTTGAACTTCATCCAAATTCCCGGTCATTTCTTTTCGATAGCGAGAAATAAAAGGAATTGTGCAATCTTCATTTAGTAATTGAATGGTTTTGAGAATACTTTTTTCAGGAAGTGAAAGTTGTGATTGAATGTATTGAAGTTCCGTCATGAAGATAATTTTTAGGTAATGATTGAAACATTCAATGATTAAAATATTGAATGATTCGATGATTCAAAAATGCTGATTTTTAAGCTTGCAATTTAGTGTTTTTTCAATGGAAAGATGAATGCTTTACAGGATTAACGAGAGATTTTCATTTTGTCATTCCGAGTACATTTCAGCGAAAGCGAACTTATAATACGGAAATACAATTAAACTAAAGACTCCGCTTTGCAGCGGAGTTAGTTCAACTTATCAGTCTTCTCAAAATGGAGTTTCACTAAAAAAAGCACATCCATGAAAACGAATGTGCTTGTAATTTTTTAAGTATAATTTTATTCTTTGATTTTCACCGATTTTAAAATGGCTTCTATTTCAAACATGAAGTCTCTTTTGTCTTCAGAAGGCGCAAATGTGAAACCTTCCACAACTACTAACCTATTGTGTTGTTTGTCTTCTATGATGTAATTGATAAATGGTCCTGCCATTTGGAAGTTTTTTACTTCCCACATTCCTTTGGTTTCAAAGGCAGGTTTGTTGTCTACAATAGCATCATATAAATACGGCGCATAGGCTTTTTCCGTAATCATGTGCATGGTTTTTGGATCTCTTCCTGGCACATACGCCTCTCCGATAGAATCACGCATTTGAATGATAGCATCAACGGTTTTATCATTTTTAGGAATGCTTCCGTATGGCAATGTGTATGCAATAATATTCATGGTTCCTTTGGGAACTTTGCGTTCAAACCACGTAAAATTGTCTTCAGTTTTTACGTTTTTGTAAACCGATGGAATGTTCATGGTGATTCCAAATTTTTCCTCCAGCGTTTTATCTCTACTAAGCGCTCTTTCAATAAATTTTTGCTTGGCGCGTAATTCGTTTAACTTTAGCGTTAAAATAGATTCTTTTGCATTTTCTCTTAATTGAGAAGTAATTTCATCATCACTTCCAGAAACAAAGACTATTTTTTGTGGTTTTGCATAAAGATTTTCATGAATTTTGAATTGTTTTTCGTCCGATGATTTTACGACTAAAATGCTTCTACATTTCGTCAATAATCCATCAAATACTTCAGGGTTTATTTGCTTTATTGAGAATAATGGTTCTTCCATGGGCAAACCGTCAGTTGGCGCACCATAAATGTTTCGAATACTGTCACCAACATTTCCTTTCCATTGTTCAATATCAATAACGACCGTTAGCATATTTACTTTTCCATAGGATTCGGGCAGATATTTTTCGGCAGTATCTTTGTTTGTTGCATCTTCACAAGAAACTATTAATACCAAAGCGAATAGAAGTGCGTATAATTTTTTCATGTAAATAGTGTTTTTATGATTGTTACTTATTTTTCAGAAACTCGTAAAGTCATTCCGGGTTTTAGTTTATTACCGCTAATATCATTCCATTTTTTAATATTGCTTACAGAAACTCCTGGAAATTTTTGTGCAATGCTCCACAAAGAGTCGCCAGATTTGACAATGTAGGTTTTTGCATTTTCTTTATTTTTTTTTGTTTCGACGGGTTTCTTAACCGCAAATCCTGGTTTTTTTGGATAAATAGTCAAACGTTGTCCAATTCTTAATTTATTAGATCGCAATCCGTTCCAGCGTTTTAAGTCGCTCACACGTACTCCAAATTGTCGTGCAATTTTTCCTAAATAATCGCCACTTTTTACACGATAGCGCGTGCGTTTGTCCATTTCAAAAAGTTGTGGCAATGGTTTTTCTCTTTTTGCCAATTCTTCACGAGCTAAGGAATAAATAGCTTCTTCGTTATTGACAAATTTTCCAACATCTTGTATGGGCAATCGCAGCGTGTAATTTCGCCCTTTGATATGCGGAATGATGTCTAGTTTATAGGATGGATTGAAGAATTGTAAGTCTTCTACTTTTACGTTTAATACTTCCGAAATATGATCAAATGTGAGCAATTCTTTTACATGAATCGTATCGGTTGCAAAATGCGGAACTTCTACTTTTTCTACTTGGAAACCGTGTTCTTGGGCATATTCAAAAATGTACATTGTTGCTAAAAATGCGGGTAAATATCCTGCGGTTTCACGTGGTAAGTTGGCGCGAATGTTCCAATAGTTTTCATATCCGCCAGAACGTCTAATGGCTTTGGAAACATTTCCTGGACCTGAGTTGTAGGCAGCTAAAGCCAAATCCCAATCACCAAATATTTTGTATAAACTGGCTAGGTATTCGCAGGCGGCTTTGGTTGATTTTACAGGATCGCTGCGTTCGTCTACATACGAACTTACATGTAAGTCATATTGTTTTCCTGTTTGATACATAAATTGCCATAAGCCAGTAGCACCAACACGCGAGCGCGCTCTTGGATTTAATGCCGATTCAACAATTGCCAAGTATTTTATTTCTAAAGGAATATCATAATTCGCAAGTTCTTGCTCAAACATTGGAAAATAGTACTGACTTATTTTCATCAGTCTTTCCATGGATGTTTTACGTCTTTTTAAGAACCTATGAATCACACTTTCTAATGACGGATTGTACTCAATGTTGAAAGGCGTTCTGCTATTGAGTCGTTCCAAACGTGCTTTGAGCGTATCGGTTGGTAATTCTTGAAAAACAATAGGATCGTAGTTGAGTGCTGTTATTTCATTGTGAATGGTATCAAATAAATCGTCATCGCTTAGTTCACGCAGCCATAAACTATCAATGGTTGCCGCCATTTTATGATCTTTCAACTGGTAGCTTTCATTGATTTTCGTTAAATTATGATTGCGACTAATTTCGTCGGTTAGGCTATCTATATCGGGTAGTATCTCATCTACATCTCGTTTGATCTCGTTTTTTTTGTCAAAATAGATTGTATCAAACATCACGGTTTTTTTCCCGTTTAAAGTGATGGTATCCTTTACGATTTTAAACGTTCGTTTTTCTTTTTTAGGCTTTTTGTTTTCTTCTTGCGCAAATCCTGTAAAGGCAATGAGTAAAAAAGCGATGCTAAAGAGATATTTCATGTATATGGTATGATTTGATCGTTTTTGCGGTTTTCAAAGCAATTTATGATGCAATTTTCTATCAAATCAATTTAGTTGAAAAGATAAAAAATCGCTCGAACTGACACAATTTGTAATATTGAAAACGCAATTGCCGCTAAATTCGTGTTTTTTATTGAAATTTTGAAATTAGCATGTATTAAAAAAAGCCTAATTATGGAAATTAGACTTTTTAAGTATATGATTTGTGATGCCTTTTTACGCTAAAATCGCAGCAATTCCGGGCAATGTTTTTCCTTCTAAGCTTTCTAACATTGCGCCGCCACCTGTACTGACGTAACTTACTTTTGGTTCGAATCCAAATTGTTTTACGGCTGCGACAGAATCACCACCACCCACTAATGAAAACGCGCCGTTTTTGGTTGCTTCTGCAATAGCATCGCCCAAAGCAATCGTTCCTTTGGCGAAGTTTGGCATTTCAAAAACACCTAAAGGTCCATTCCAAAGAATGGTTTTTGATATTGCAATAACCTCCGCAAATTTTGCTCGTGTTGCGGGTCCGGCATCTAAGCCCATCCATCCGTCGGGAATTTTTGTAACGTCAACGATTTTCGTGTTTGCATCATTGGAAAATGAATCTGCAATGACTGAATCTACTGGTAAGTGAATGGTTACATTTTTGGCTTTCGCCAATTCCATAATTTCTTTTGCCAACTCCATTTTATCATCTTCCACTAACGAATCTCCAATACTTCCGCCTTGTGCTTTGATGAATGTAAACGTCATTCCACCACCAATAATTAAGTGATCTATTTTGTCTAAAATATTATCGATAATCGTAATTTTTGAAGATACTTTTGCACCACCAAGAACTGCCGTTACGGGCTTTTCACCTACTTCCATCACTTTGGCAATGCTTTCTATTTCTTTCGCAAGTAAGAGTCCAAAACATTTTTTATCGGTAAAGTTTTGTGCAATAATTGCTGTAGACGCATGCGCTCTGTGCGCCGTCCCAAACGCATCATTTACATAAATATCTCCTAGTTTTGCTAGTTTTGCCGCAAATGCTTCGTCACCAGCTTCTTCTTCTTCGTGAAAACGTAAATTTTCAAGTAATAATACTTCGCCTTCTTCCAATCCTGCAACGGCTTTTTCCGCTACTTCGCCCACACAATCTGAGGCAAATTTTACTTGTACACCAATAACTTGTGAAACTGTGTCTACGATGTGGCGCAATGAATATTTGTCTTGAACTCCTTTTGGTCTGCCCAAATGTGACATGAGTACGCAACTTCCGCCATCTTCTAATATTTTGATGATGGAGGGTTTGGCAGCTCTGATGCGAGAATCATCAGTTACTTCAAATTGATCGTTTAATGGCACGTTAAAATCGACACGGATAAGTGCTTTTTTATTTTTAAAGTTAAAATCGTTTAGCGTTCTCACTTTTGATAGTTTTTTCGGGTTATTGATGTGTTTTAAATCGTAAATCAACAAGCAAGATAAGTTGTTTTCTATTTTTTGGAATGAATTTTTTGAAGTTTTTTTTCTTCAAACGTTTGCGTAGGCTGTTTAGAAACGGATATTTTCTTTTTTAGTTCATTTCAATCGCTTTTTTGTGTGAATTAAAGTAATGTGTATTATGATGAAAAATTCAACAGTTACAACTATATTTGTGCTATGCTTTTCCAAGATATTTTAGGATTAACACATATTAAAAACCACCTGACATCAAGTGCTGATGGCGGACGCATTCCGCATGCACAACTTTTTGTAGGTCCAGAAGGTTGTGGTACACTTCCAATGGCGATTGCCTACGCGCAATATGTTTTGTGCCAAAATACGGAGAGTGAAAATACTGGCGGAAACGAAGCTTGTAATTTGAAATTCAACAATATTTCACATCCCGATTTGCATTTTGCGTTTCCGGTGGCGGGAAATCACAAAGTAAAAAGTCATCCTGTATCTAAGCATTTTTTGGAAGAATGGCGACAGTTTGTGAAAGAGCAACCTTATGGAAATTTATTCGATTGGTATAAAATGCTCGGAATTGATAATAAACAAGGTCAAATTGGAGTTGATGAAGCACTTGATATTGTAAAATCTTTGACGCTAAAATCGTATGAAGGTGGCTATAAAGTGATGATTGTTTGGATGGCAGAAAATATGAATACTGCCGCAGCCAATAAGTTGCTGAAATTGATTGAAGAACCGCCAAATAAAACATTGTTTATTTTAATTGCGGAAGACGAAGAACAGATTATAAATACGATTCGTTCGCGTTGTCAAATACTCCATTTTCCACCTTTGGGCGAACAAGCGATTAAGGAAGCTCTGATGGAAAAATTACAAGTTTCAGAAGCTGAAGCGACTAAAATTGCGCATCAATCTAACGGAAATTATAACAAAGCCGTGGATTTGGTGTATCGAGATTCAGAGGATTTGATGTTTGAAACTTGGTTTGTGGCTTGGGTTCGTTCTGCCTTTAAGGCAAAAGGAAATAAAACAGCGATTCGTGATTTGATTGCTTGGAGCGAAGAAGTTGCCAAAACAGGTCGTGAAACGCAAAAGAAGTTTTTAGGCTTTTGTTTGGATCTTTTTAGACAAGCTTTGTTACAAAATTATACTGCAACGGATTTGGTTTTTTTTGAACCACATACCGAAGGATTTTTCTTAGAGAAATTCGCGCCTTTTGTACATGGAAATAATATTTTGGATATTTCTACCGAAATTCAAGATGCTATTTATCATATAGAACGCAATGGAAATGCGAAGATTGTGTTGACGGATTTGTCTATTAAGTTGACGCGATTGTTGCATCGGAAGGATTTGGCGTTGTAGTTTTATACAATAAAAAAACCTCAGATAGTATCTGAGGTTGTTTATTTTTTTATAGTGCACCACTAATGCTGAATGAATAGTGGGACACTTTTCTCATGCAAATATACAAAAAATGTCAATTAAATATCATAAGAATATCCTAATTTATTTTCTATAATATCTTTTATGATATTATTGTGCTTAAATTTATTAAATAATTCAATCAATTTTTCTTCTAATTCGTTTTTTCTATTACTAGAAATATTTTCTATTAAATATAATAATGCCTTAATTGCTGAATCCAAGCTATGGCTATAGTCATTGTTGAATTTAACACCTGGAATACCACTTATTCCTTCATCTATATGTAGATCAAAAATCACGCCACTATGTGCACAACTATTTCTAACAAAAACTAAAGTGTCTAAAAAGTTTTGAAGCTTATCAGGGTTCTCAATTGAATATTGAATAGAGACTTTCTTTCTAACATTTTGGTCAATTATATGTTCATATACTTTCACTATAGATCCAAAAGTGTAATACTCAAAAGTTTTCCAACATGGAGCGTATATATCTTTTGGATATTTTGAATGATGTTTACTAATCTGAATATTTTTCTTTTTAAAGTTTTTATTGTAGTGAGATTTAATATCCTTCAAATAGTCGGCAGACATTACTGTTGAATCTGTATACCAAATAGAATTACTATTGTAATGCATCGAAACCCAATAAATTAAATTCGTTCTAAAATTTAATTCCAATCTGTTTATATATTTAATCAACAAGTATCTTAAATCAACATCAAGATAGTATAGATCAATCACTGTTGAAAATTTTGTCCCTTCTTTAAAGTCATGATCTTTGTTAATTTCAAAAGGATACCAATAGAATCCTAACCTGTAATAACCAATATCTAATAATATCTCTTTTATTTTAGCTTCTGGTAAATCTAAGTTCATACCTCTATCACAAAGTTTTTCTATTTGGTCTTCTACGCTTGTTGCTATTCCTGCCATTTAGATAAAATTATTTTTATGATACTCTTTTTTTTAAAAAAGTAAATATAAGAATTAACTTATTAAGACTATATTTTTTATTCTAATGTAGACTCAAAAGAATTTGAAATTAGATTCCGCTTTTCAGCGGAATTAGTTCAACTTACAATTTTGAGTACGCTTTGCAAGCTTCTCAAAATGGAGTTTCACTAAAAATCTACTCTAAAAACCAAATTTGGCGTCATGCCTAACGAAAATTTATCTACGGTTTGTAATCGGAATTGAATGTTATTATCCTGATTGATGAAAGGAATGATTTCGTAGTAACGCTCCAATAAATTTTTACGATTGTAAATGTTAAGCAATGAAAATCCTATTTTCCCTTTCCAGTTGTTCTTTTTGTCAAAATTAAACGTGTATGTTCCCGAAAAATCTAAGCGATGATAGTCAGAAATGCGCGTAGTGTTGGTTTCTCCAATAAATATGAATAAGTCTCCATTGGCTTGTGTTTCTGAAGTTACAGGCGTGTATGGCGTTCCTGTGCGGTAATTCCAGCCGAGTGAAAATTTGAAATTGTTGAGTGTATACGAATGTGCCCAACGGAAATAGTGGCGAATGTCATAATTCCCCGGAAAGGTAAGTCCGTTGTTGATTTGAGAAAATTCAAATTTATTATCTGTGTATGAATAACTCATCCACGTTTGGTAGTTGTTGATCTTTTTTTCAATGAGAATATCAACTCCGTAGATTTTGCTTTTCCCTTCCGAAAAGGTTTCTAAAACACTGGTATTTCCAAAACTTCTGTTGAATGAAGTGAGTCCTGTAATATTTTTGTAATAGCCATCAATATCTACACGCCAACCTTTTTTGCTAAATACAACTCCTGTGGATATTTGTCTGCTTTTTAATACGGGAAATTCATCACCATTCGCAATTGCCCAAACTTGATTTTCCAATCCAAAGTTGGCGGTATTGAATTCTAGTATTTGACTCACCGCTTGATGTTTTAATTCTCCTGAAAAATTGATACTAAAGTTTTTATTTAGCTTTTTTTCGACGTACAATCTTGGTTCAAAAAAGAGTTCTTCTGTGGTGCTAAAATAGTTTGCACGAAATCCAGCATTTACGATAAATTTATTTTGATTGTTGTATTTGTACGATGTATAGAACGCATGCGAATTGTTGATACTTTCTTCTGCTGCTGCATACGTAGTAACTCCTTCTTCCGTTCCTCGAAAACCCGAAAATCCAAACGATACATCATTGGAAGAAAATTGATATCCTGATTCTAAGCTGCGTTTTTCGTCAATTTTTAAGGAGGTATCATACGAAAATCCAATATCTTTTATTTTGTTTCGTTTTTGATCTTGTTCCGTAACAGCGACAATATCGCCTCTAAATGTTCCTAAATAGTCAAAATCAAATCGGGAATAGTAAGCATTTAAGGTATGTGAAAAATTTGGATTCCATTGGCGTTTCCAAAATCCGCTAAACCCCGTGTTTCTGATACTTAGTCGATCGCGAGAAGTTTCTTCAAAGAGTTCTATTTTAGAAGTGAAATCGAGTTCGTTCTGCGTCATTAAATTACTGACCATAATTTCGTCTTTATCGGACAATTTCCCCATAAGTTTTACGGTGTAATCTGTAAAATAGAATCTGTTTTCTGTTTCTGAAAATACATTTTCTATGATTTCCTCACTTTTTGTAATTTTTGTATTTTGAAAAACACGTTCCGAAAAGTTGTTATAGGTAAAGGTTTCCCAAACATCGGTAAAGGCTCTACGTGCCGAAACCATTACGCCAAATTTTTTGCCAATGGGTGCTTTCAGATATACATCGCCATGTGTCATATTGAATCCAAATCCTCCAGCTATTTTTTCAGGAATTTTGGTATCTGTTTGAATGTCTATGACACCCGAAATACGATCGCCGTAGCGTGTTTCTGTGCCACTTTTATATATGGAAACTTCTTCTATAACATACGGATTGAATGCAGAGATTAACCCAAAAAAGTGGCCAGAATGATATATTTTGATGCCGTCCCATAAAATTAAGTTTTGATCGGGCGTTCCACCACGAATAAATAAGCCAGAAGCCGTTTCGTTCGGACTTTGAATTCCGGGCAAGAGTTGTATGCTTTGCAATACGTCAGGTTCTGTCAACCCTGGTAAAATTCCTAGTTTGGAAGGAGAAATTGACAAGGCGCCATCTGTTTTTTTGTTGATTCCAGAAGTTATATAGTTACTGATTAAAACCGTTCTCAAATCGTACTGATCAGCAATCATAGCAATGGTTTTACAAGGGCTTACCTGTAATTCTCTAGCTTGTAAGCGTTTCGTTTTGTATCCTAAAAAGCGAATTTCGATCGTATCAGATGGAAATGCCAAGAAAAGTTCAAAAGATCCATTTGCATTTGTTACCGTTCCTTTAAGTTGCGTTTTATTAACGATGGAAGCTTCTATGAGAGGTTGTTGACTTAGCGAATCAATTAGAACACCACAAAGCTGAATTTTCCCTTCTTGTGCCTGACTGCGAATGATGTAATACCGATCATTTACTTTTTCAAAAACAATGGCTGCCTGTTGTTGCAAACGCTGAAAAACGGTGTTTAAAGTAGCATTTTTAAGTTGTAGCGTAATGACTTTACCTTCGGCTAGTTCTGCTTTGTATGAGAATTTTATGTTGTATGCTTTTTCAACCGTTGTCAACACGTTTTGAAGTGGTTCTTTTTCAAATGAGAGTGACACATTGTTTTGGGCTAACAATGCATGTGTGATGAATAGTAAAACAACACTGATGACACTTTTCATATACGTAACCGTAAGATTCCATTGATGTGCGTCCTTTTTGGGCGTAAAAAATGGTTGTTTATTTTGCTTTTTTAAGGATAATTTTTTCGTCCTTAAAAGTATATGAAATTTCCATAGGAACAAAGACCGTTCTTAAAGCAAGTTTTAAATTTGTGTGCGAAAAACTTCCTGTAAAGCGTTCTGCTGTATCTATATCTTCTAAAACAAATTGTGTTTCGTATTGATCTTGCAACGCTGTAATGACATGTTTTAGAGGCATTTCTCTGAAATTACTTTCGCCTTCTCTCCATGTTGGGTTATGAATATCAAAGTCCCAAGAAGCCGTTTTTCCTTCAATTACAGAAAATGCATTTCCTTGTGTCAATATCGCCGTTTCTTTTGTATTTGAAACAACTTTAACTTTTCCTTCATGACATTTTACTTCAAAAATAGCATCACCTGTAAGTACGTTAAATTGTGTTCCTAAGACTTCCACTGTTCCCAAAGCGGTATTTACCGTAAATTTTGCACCTTTTTTTACATTAAAATAAGCTTCTCCGTCTAATGTAACCGTACGATTATCATCCCAAGAGTTTTTATGGAAAGTTAGTGACGATTTTGCGTTTAAAATTGCTTCAGAACCATCAGGCAATGACACTATTTGTTGATTTCCATAACCCGTTTCAAACGTTTGTCCGGATGTTACATATAGGTATGAAAACCCCACAAATAAAAGCACAACAGCAGCTGCGGCGTATAACCACGAAGTGCTAAGTTTTCTTGTTTTGGGCGTAAAATTTTCTTGTTTTTGTTGAATAGCTTTTAATGCAGCTGGCTTGTCATAAGAAGGAGCTTCCAATTGGTCAGCACTTTCAATGATTTGTAAATAATCTTTGTACTCCGCGGAGTTTTCAAAACGTAATTTTTCTTCCGCATTGAGATCGTTAGCTAGCCATCTTGCTAAAAACGTATCATCATATTTTTCTTTCATCACTTTCACTTGATTCGGTTATTAAACAGTTTTCAAATACAATACCCTACTTTTTTTTAAATATTTCCTATTTCTTTTCGCAAAGTTAGCAATGCTTTGTGCATTCTTTTTTCTACTCCTTTTACAGAAATTCCAATGATTTCTGCAATTTCAGTGTATGTTTTTTTGTCAATTCTGTTGAGTAAAAAAACTTCGCGTTGACCTTCGGGTAATTCAGCAATCGTACGTTGTAGTTTTTCTTGAAATTCTTTTTGTTGTAATACAAATTCAGGCGTTTCATTAGAAACTTTATTCGGAATTTGTTGTTTGTATTTCAACACTACTTTTTCGTGTGCAATTTCATTTAGAAACATATTATTGGCAACCGTATATAGATACGATTTCGCTTTTGCAAAAATTACTTTTGCACAATTTTTCCAAAGTTTCACAAATGCTTCCTGAACAATATCTTCTGCTTGTTGCTGACTTCCACATTTGTAATACACGAAATTCCGTAGTGTTTCGGCATGTGCATTAAATATGCTTTCGAAGTGTTTAGATTCACAAACAGATTTATCTTCTGGAGTCATTGACTGCTAATTGGTTATTTGAATTTTTCAAAGCTACGTAATTTTATTTTTACATGAATTCTATGTAATGAAACTATTAAGATTGGTTTTTATACCATTTACCATTTGAATTTACTGGAATAAAACACCCTTTTTTCCATTCTTCTTCACTAAAAAAAGAAACCGTAGCGATGGCTATGCTTTAATTTTTTAGCTTGAATAAAGAAAAAAATTATTATTTTCTTTTACAGTAAATTCAAACTATAAATGGTATTAGCAATTTTTTAGCAAAAAAAGAATACATACTTATTTTCTTGTAAACCCTTGTAAGACTTCATAAAATAAGCGTGTTTGGAAATGATTCTTTATGATTTTAACAAATAAAATTCAGATTCTTTAATTTTTTTTAAATACATGGTAGGGTATTTTATAAGTAGCCTGTTTTATCATCAATTAAGGTTAAAAACAAAAAATCAATTAAGTCGGTTTTTTTTATTAGTTGAAAATAAGTGGCAGCAAAGCTATTGAGATCGAGGCTAAAGTCTTTGTTGCCCTTTTTTTACTAAAAATATAGTAGGTTGGGAAAAGAATGCTATGAAAAAGAAAAACAACTATTCCGATAGTTGTCTCAAAGAATTCGGGAAAAAGAAAATACATCTCAAACCTATTTACTAGTTTTTCTTCCCTCGGTAATATCTATTTTACCGAGGTTTTTTTGTGTCTAGTTTTTAGATTTTTCTCTTTATTTTTTATTGAAATATATAATCTAGTTGATTCACAAGAATCAGTAAAAAATAAAGCTAAAACAAGGTAAGTTTATACTTATTTTTTCTATTCAATAATTTATATAACAAGAAAAGCAACTCTATGAGTTGCTTTTCTTTGTTTATTGTGTTTAACTTAAATTAAGTCTTCTTCTCCGAACTTGATTAGTGTTTTCATAATGTAATAGGTTTTATTTTTATAATACTTTAAAGCAATATAAATACTTTATTTAATAATAACAACGTTATTAACAATTATTTATTTTATACCAAAAGTTATACCAAATCCTTGATATGGCAAAATTAACCCTTTTTTGTGAATTCTACTAATAGTTCTTTCGTGGTCAATATGCTTTCTTTCGAATTTATTTACTAATCCAATATTAAAGAACGATACCATCATATTTTCAGGGTATGTAATACTTACATCCATTTCTTTAGTAATTGAATTTACTCTTAATAATTTGTAGTTATCCTCATTTATAGAGTATTCTCTTCTTTCTTTTGTTTCAACTAAAAACTTTTTCTTGTTAGATACAATAATCGATAATTTCATTTTCTTTTCAAACTCATCTTCTGTAACTTCAGGTTTAGTTTTTTCAAGAACATTTTCTCCATCAATTTTATAATATAAACGATCATTAACTAAGTTTTCTAAACCCGGTATTTTATCTATTGTAAAAACACTCTCTAATTTCGCCTCATTTTCTCCTTCGGCTAAAACGACCTCAAATCTATAAGTTTGAGTAAATTTTATAACATTATTTTCAGTAAGCTCATCAATCTTTAAAGTATATCTAAAATCTTCGTAATAATATTTATGTTTTATAGGCAAGTAAGAATTTAAAATAATGTCGTCTAATTCATCGCTTATTTCTGGAAATTTTTTGTCATAAACACTTTTCGAGACTTTCTTCCACAATTTTGGTAAATCGTTTCTGTTCTCAATAAATTTAGTGCCTAGCACAATTTTTTCAATTTCTTTTTTGAAAATTCCAGTAAATTGTAATGATTTAAGAACAGAAGCAAATACACCAGAAGAAAGAACTGACAAACCAATTTTTTCCAAAATATCTTGTATATATTCATTAAATACTGTCCAAGATGAAGCGTATAAAATTAACATTCCAATTATTAATAGTATCCAAAATAGATTTCTGTATATTTTATCTTTTAAACTTTCTTTTTTACTCATGCCTGTCTTTTTTCACATATTGGGTAGCTTGTTCGTGTATGGTTAGTTATGATAGTTAGGTCTAAATTAGTAAAAAGAAACTACCCATTAAGAAAATCCGTAGAGTTTTTCGATTAGTTTACTCATTTTTAAGAAGCGTATATTAATGTTTTTTTACTGAAACGTATAATCAACCTGATCAAATTCAGTAACTCTAAAATAGCCAAAAGCATAATTGGCTTCGTTGGTCAAATTGATACAGTTTCCTCTGATTTCCGCTGGCGTTGTGGCAAACGGATTTCCTGCCGAATCGTATTGTTCTATGAGTAATGAGATGAAGTTGTAATAGCGTTCTGAGATTCCGTAGAGTTTGATATTTACTTCGTCTCCTGGATTGAATTGTTTTGTCGGATCGTCGGTGTCTTCTTCTTTTTCAAAAAATTCTTCTTGCACATTTCCATTGGTAAATTCGTCCGAACGTGTTTCTATTAACGGAAATAAATCGCCTACTTCTTGCATCCGAATCATGTAATAATTACCCAATGGCGCAGGATCATTATACGTAATATTTACATCTAATAATTCATCGTCAAATCCGCCTTCGAGCGATTGAAATACTTCGTTAATTTCTGTTATTGGCGTTAAGTTTTCCGTTGCAGTATACATTTCTCCATCGTAGATAACTTCTAGCGTGTATGAATTGTTTAGGACTGGCACAAAATTATTGACCGTATACGTTCCATCATTTTGATCTACAAAATTGAAAACCGCATTAGAATCATTATTTGTCACTTTTACCGTAGCACCAATGACACTTGTGTTAAGCGTATTTTGAAAAAACGGTGTTGAGGTACTTAATTTTATGGTTTGATTGTTTCCTGAAGTTCCTTTTTCCCAATCTAAAGAAGCTTCAATAACTAACCTTGGTGCTGCTTCCGGAACGTCTACATCTACTTTGTCATCACAAGAAAAAAACGTGATGAACACTGCTATGAATATTGATATTTTTATGTTTTTCTTCATGATGTTAGAATTTAAAATTATACGTTATAGATGGAATGAAACTTCCAAAAACCGAGATTCTTCTCGCTTCGTTTTCACCCGTGTCAAAATCTTGCACAAATGAAATTGACGCCGCGTTTCTTCTCGCGTAAGCGTTATACACCCCAAAAACCCATTCACTTTGCCAACGTCTGCTTTTGTTTTTTGTTGGTGTAAATGTTGCCGAAAGGTCTAATCGATGATAGGCTGGCAAACGATTGGCATTTCGCTGATCGAAACTTGCAATTGATAAACCTTCGTATTGATATTGTCCATCCGGATACGTCACTGGACGACCTGTTTGGTAGATGAAATTCACGCCAAATTTCCACTTTTCACTGAGTTCGTAGTTTCCTGTCACAGAAATATCGTGTGTTCTGTCAAAAGGTGTATTGTACCAATCGCCACCGTTGATACCTGGTCCGCCTACATTTCCGCCAAGCGCACGTTGCTCCGATTTTGAAAGTGTGTACGCAAACCAACCTGTAAATTTTCCTGTGTTTTTTCTGAATAAGACTTCCAGTCCGTATGCTCTTGCTTCTCCGTTTAAGATTTCGGTTTCTATCGTATTTGTTCCGATAAGGTTTGATCCGTCAATATAATCGATTCTGTTGTCTACATTTTTGTAATAGGCTTCAACCTCTAACGAATAGGTTTGGTCATTGAAATTTCGATAATATCCTGCTGCATATTGATTTGATTTTTGCGGTTGAATGTAGCGTCCACTTGGTGCCCAAACGTCTAAAGGTGTCACTGACGATGTGTTGGAAAGCAAATGTAAATATTGTACCGAACGCGTGAAACTTGCTTTTAACGAAGATTCATCATTGAGTTGATACGACAAGCCTAATCGTGGTTCTAAGTTGGCAAATGTTTTGATGCTTTCGCTTCTTCCGTAATCTGTCGTCCCAATTTCTTCGCCTTTTTCATAGATGCCAATTTCGCTGTTATACACTACGGGTAAATCATTTGCATAATCATTTAAAACTTGTCCGCCAAGTCGATTGAATGTGCTTAATCGTAAACCGTATTGTGCTGAAAGTTTATCGGTCAATTCATGTTCGGCACTTACGTATACGCCGCCTTCAAACGCTCTTTTTTTGTCTAATTGTCGAGTGTTGATCGATGATGAAGGATCTGAAGGTTTGATTTCTCCTGGATTGAAATTATACGAAATTCCACTTACCCCAAAATCGAGTTTTAATTTGTCACTTGCGTAATAGCGCAAATCGTATTTGATGTTGAAGTTTTGAATGTCTGAAAGCCAATCGAGTTTTATGAAATCGAGTACTAATTCGTAATTGTATTTGCTATAAATCAACGAAAGATTCGAGAATAGTTTTTCATTAAAAATATGATTCCAACGTAAATTTGCCGATGTATTTCCGTAGCGGTTTTTAATTAATTGTGAAAGATCGAACACATCGCGTCCAAAATAGCCCGAAAGATAAATTCGGTTGTTTTGGTCGATTTCATAATTCGTTTTTAAATTAAGATCGTAAAACGAAATTTTATCATCTTTGATGGCTTCAATTAACGGCATGAATAAGTGTGCGTATGACGTTCTTCCAGCGATTAAAAATGATCCCTTTTTGTTAAACATTGGCCCTTCTAGCGCTAAGCGACTTGAAATGAGTCCAACACCGCCATTGACTTCAAAGTTTTTACTGTTTCCATCTTTTTGACGCACATCTAATACCGAAGAAACACGTCCGCCAAATTTCGCAGGAATATCGCCTTTGTAAAGTTTGATATCTTTGATTGCATCTGCATTAAATACTGAGAAAAACCCGAAAAAGTGTGAGGTATTGTAAATAATAGCTTCGTCTAACAATACCAAATTTTGATCTGCTGCGCCACCTCTAACATTGAATCCAGCAGTTCCTTCTCCGCCGCTCGTAACTCCTGGTAGCAATTGAATCGATTTTATGAGGTCTACTTCTCCCAAAACCACCGGCATTTGTTTGATGGTTGCCGCGTTGAGTTTAGAAACACTCATTTGTGGTTTTCGAATGCTCACACGTTCGGATTCTTCGGCTTCTATCACCACCGTTTCTAGTGAAGTAGATGCTTCCTTGAGTTCAAAATTTATCGTTTGGTCAACATTGAGTGTAATTTCTTTAGTGATGTCTTCATAGCCTAAAAACGAAACTACGATGGTGTATGTTCCTTGAGTTGCTGTAAGCGAGAAAAAACCGTATTCGTTAGTAACCGCGCCATTGTTAGTTCCTTTGAGATAGACTGTTGCACCAAATAAGGTTTCGCCATTTTGTTGATCTTTTACAATTCCGTTGACGCTGAATTTTTCTTGTGAAAAAACCATGGCGGTCATTAAAAGAAATAGACAGATAAGACTGTTTTTCATTGTTTAATTTATTTTCTGATTGATATGCTATTGTAACCAACGATTGAACAGGTAAAAGGTTACATGATTTTACAATTTTTTTAAGTCACAAAAGTAACTCACTTCTTGCTTAGTCTTTATTTTTTGAAGCTTTTTAACAAAGTATTATAACATCAAGTTTACCGATCATCGAATCAACTAAACCATTCCTAAAACAACTCTATATAATTTATTTTCTGTAATTCATCTTTGCTTCATAATTACGTAATGAAATAGTTAAGCTAGGCGGAAACCGAAAAGCCTTTTTGTAAAAGAGTAGGAAATTTTTAAACTAATAAATTATGGAACATATTAAAAATTGTAATCAAGCACGCGTTATAAAAGGAAGCTATTACTGTGATGATTTTACCGATGTATATGTTGGGAATTGTGATGGAGTTGTACAAAAAGTAAGTTCGCAAAATCATCCAAATATTCAACATTTTGAGGCAAAAGTTACCTGTAATAATTACCTCTATTTTGTGTGTTGGAGTAACGATTTAGGACAAAATGGTTTCCTCGCACAACTTTCAGGAACAAATACCATTTTTTCAGGTTTGCACCCAAAATGGGAAGTGTTTCCAACTGGAAATGATTCAGATGTTAAAGAAAAAAGACCTTCGGAAGCCATCGTAAACGATCAACTGAAAAAAGCTAATTGCAAAAAATGGAAGCCTGTTTTTACAGGACAACCAAATACGGGTATCCAAAAACCTTTTGGTGTTGTGAATGGAATTAGCAAAGAAGCCCATTTTATTTGGTACAATTCAAAAAAAGATACAAGAGCTGCATATCCTGCTTCTCCGTATGTTCCTTTTATTGGTTTCAACCATGATGAGTTTTTGATTTTTAGATTTCCTGTTCAGGAATTATTTAAAGAAGAATGCCACGATTGTACTCACGAATGTGAATGTGTTGACGATTGTAATTGTTCCGTATGTGCTACTGAAATTGCCACACAGCAAGACGTTTTGAAAACAGAAGCATTGAAGAAATCTTTTGTGATTAATGGAAAAGAAAATAATACGCGAAGATGCAAAACTCCGTATTCAGGAGAGACCTGTTCTACACTCGATTTGCCAACCTTAGAACCTTGCTTCTATTTACATTGGGGCGATGGCAGAAGAGATCAAATAGAAACCCATGACGATGAAGTTATGTACATCACAGCGTGTAATCCGTATGGAAATCTCAGTTTTAAAGGATTGACGATTACGAGTATTTCAATTGTGCCAACTCCAACGCTAGGAAACGATGGAAATCCGACCATTCAAATGATTCCAAATCGTTTGATTTCTCTAGGAAATTTATGTGGTTGTTCGTGCACAAGTCAGGCATTGACCTTGTTAACACGTGGTGCTAAAGAACAACAGTATGCTATTCACGTGGAATATTGTATTGATCAGATTGTCATCAATCAAGATAATAAAGGAAAAACACTATTTCCTATTTCACTAATTAACAGTTAATTAAAAATTTTATAAACGTTCCGCTTGTTTGTGCAGGCGGAACTTAAAATCAATCATTATGAAAAATAATTTTACATATTTAATAATTTTATTCCTACTTTTAGTGTTGAATTCATGCAGTGAACTTAAAGAAGTGATACATGGTTCGGTACCTAGAACTGCACAATTACCAACAACTGCGCTATGTACAAATGATGCGAAAACAATGGAAGAAAACTTCATCACATTTAAAGATATTGATACTAACAATGAACTTGATAACAGAGTTATTTCATTTACCTATGAACAAATGATGAGCAATATAGAATATTTAATTACAGAAGCAAAGATTAGAGGAATCGATAAAGAAAAGTTAGGATTCCGTGTATATTTTGGCGCAAAGCCTGAAGGAAATTTTAATAAAGGCGAACTGAAATCAATTCAGCTTGGTGAGGAAGGTGTGTATTCAACGGTTTTCTTTGTGGCTACCTTAAAAGGAGAATCCGAAGATGCAAGTGACTATGAAAATGTATATGAAATTCCAGCTTTAGATTATGGAGGTTCAAGAAGACCACCCATAAAATATAAGTCTAACCTTCCATGTCCAATACATAACATTATACATTAGTTTATACTATGAATTTTTTTATAACCATCTTTTTTTTGTGCTTTCAAATAGCTGCTTTAGTCGCAGCTATTTGGTTTTGGAATCGCTATAAATATACTACGCAACGTTACTTTTTATGGTTTCTGATCTATGTCGTTTTTCATGAAATTACAGGACTTAGTTATCAATATTTTTTAGAAGTTAGTAATGATATTATTTATAACATTTTTACACTCGTTTCTTTCCTCTTCTATTTTTTTTGGTTTTACAAAATTTTGGAAAAAAGAAAGTGGCTTTTTTATCTTTTACTGACAGCTTTTGTGTTGGTGTTTTGCTATGAATTGAGCACAAAAAGTCCAATGATAAATTTATACTTACATCCTATTATAGTGGGTTCATTTTGTATTTTAATATTAACCATCAGTTATTTTGTTGAATTACTGAATGCCAATTCAATTGTCAGCTTTGCACATTCACAAAAGTTTTGGATTGTAACTGGATTGTTTTCTTTCTACATCGGACTGATTCCTCTTTTGCTATTCCATAGTTCTATAGATTATGGCGGTAATTTTTACAGTATTGTCATCACCGTATTGAACGCCGTTTTGTATGGTTGTATTTTTAAAAGCTTTGTATGCTTGGAGAAAAAAACATAGAGGAAATTTTCGTGTTACTTTCGGGTGCAGCTTTATTAATTGCAGTTGCTGTCGTGATTCTTTTTTACACATTTATTACGCGTAAGAATAAATTATTGGCTGAGAAAGCAGTGTCTATCAATAGTTATGAAAAGAAAATGATTGAACTGGAATTACACGCATTGCGATCGCAAATGAATCCGCATTTTGTGCATAATTCGCTCAACGCGATTCAATATTATATTCAACTCAATGATATTGATCAATCGGAAAATTATTTAACGCGCTTTTCAAAATTAGTGCGTCAATTCTTTGAATATTCACGAAAGCAAACCATTCGTATTGAGGAAGAAATTGACCTAATTTCCAACTACTTAGCACTTGAAAAACTTCGCTTTGAAGATAAACTCACCTACGAAATTTTATGTGATGATACTGTAGATAGAGAAGCTACAATTCCATCCATGGTATTACAACCGATTGTAGAAAACGCCGTAAATCATGGTATTTTTCATAAGAAAACTGCTGGAAAAGTGACGATTACATTTTCACAACTTTCCGAAGATTCTTTTTGCGTGGTTGTGAAAGATGATGGCATTGGCATAAAACAATCCAAAAAATTAGCAAAAAATAATCCACATAGCTACGATTCTCATTCTTCCCAAGTTTTAGATGAACGCTTGAAACTACTAGAACAAATAGACAATTGGCATGTGGAATATACCATAAAAGATCGAGCTGAATTTTGTGACAAACAAGGAACGATTGTCACCCTAATTTTTAAACTACCAAACTGATATGACTGTAACTGCAATTCTTATTGACGATGAACATAAATCGTTAGCTATTCTGAAAAATAAACTACAACGTTTGTGTCCAAATGTAAAAGTTATTGGCGAAACCCAACATCCCGAAAAAGGCATTGAGTTGATTGAAACCTTACAACCGCAATTGGTGTTTTTAGATATTGCCATGCCAAACATGAATGGTTTTGAGTTGCTCCAAAAAATAACGCAACCACAATTTGAAGTCATTTTTGTAACCGCTTTTGATAGTTACGGCATTGAAGCCATCAAACATTGCGCTATTGGGTATATTGTAAAACCGATTGACAGCCAAGATTTGATTCAGGCAGTTACAATTGCTACACAAAATATTTCGGATAAAACTGCTTTAAAAAAGAACAAACAATTGATTGAAAATTTAGGCATTCAATCATTTCAACAAAAGAAAATTGTCATTCCTTGTCAAGAAGGTTTGGAGTTTGTAAAAATGGAAGACATTATCCATTGCGAAGGAACAGATGGCTATACAAAAATTCATTTTCAACAACAAAAACCGATCATGAGTTCGTACAGCATTGGTCATTTTCATAAGTTGTTGCCAACGAACGATTTTTACTTAATTCACAAATCGCACTTAATTAATGTCAATTATATTGAAAAGTATTTGAATGAAGGCTATGTTATTTTACACGAAAATCACAAATTACCAGTTTCCAGGAATAAACGCACGGAGTTTTTGAATATGATTCGAAGCGTGTAATAATGTAACAATTTATCAATGTGGAAATGTGTTGATTTGAAGGTTATATTTCGACTACATTTCGACTTCGCTCAATGTTCTCTTATGAAACAAAAAAAGCTCCCAAAATGGAAGCCTTTATGAATCTTGTACTATTCTGAAAATTATTTTTTATGAGCTGCGTATTTCTCGTTGAGCTTCTTCAAAATTTCTTCTGTGATATCACTTTCTTCTTTTCCGTAATAAACCGTTCCTACATATTCGTTTTTCCCGAAAATATAATCGTAGTTATTTGTTTTTCCATATTCAGCAACAAAATCTTTAATCTTATTCAATAAAGAATCGTTTAGCGTTTGACTTTCTTTAGAAATGGCGTTTTCTTCAATTTGAAACTGTTGTTGTAACATTTGCTGCTTTTGTCCAAGTTGATCGTATCTTTTTTGAGCATCGGCTTGTTTCATTTTATCAGCTTTCATTTGAAAGTCTTGTGCTTCTAATTGGAAAGCTCGGGTAATACTATCTTTTCTTTTTTGATAGATTTGTATTTTACCTTCAAGTTTAGTTTCTAAATCTTTTTTCTCTTGGTATTCATTTACCAATTTAGAATTATCTACAAAAGCAGTTTTTGCTGGTTGCTGACAAGCGTACAATCCTAATGCAACGATTGCCAAAACAATTAATTTTTTCATGTGTATGAATTTTTAAATATTTATCTATTTGATTTTAAAAAAAAGCTACACCAACATTTTTCTGCCCGTATCTTTTTTTGTTGGCGCAAAAATAGAAATAAAGTTTACATGACAAGTTGTGAAGGTTCATTGATTTTTCAGGAAATTTTACGTTATAAGTAAAATCAATTCAAATTTTATTTATAATAATATTTATTGATGAATATTGAATGATTTTATACATGTTTTTAAATCATTTCTAAAAATGTTCAACACAATACATGTTTCAAGATAAAAAATGCGCTTAAAACGGCTAAAATCGTGTTTTAATCGTTCTTGATGACATAAATCAATGAAGAATACTCAGAACTCGAAATTGCTTTGAAGTTAGATACAAATCCTCTGTAAAATCCTTTTAGGAAATTCATTTTGCCTGTTTTGTGTTTTTCGGAAAGTAAACTCACATAATACGCGTCAAATTTCATTGGTAAGATTTTTACTACTTTCATGTTTTCAACTAAAAATAGTTCTTTAATAGATTTTTGCGAGAAATGCCATAAATGTCTTGGTACATCATACGCTGCCCAAAACTCTTTGTAATGATTTGCATCATGACTGTTGAAATTTGGAACTGCAATAAAAATAGTTCCGTCAGGTTTGATGATTCTTCTGAGTAACGCAATTTGTTCTTCCAAATTTGGAACATGTTCCAATACATGCCACATCGTAATTGCATCAAAACTGTGATCTGGAATTTGTGTGAGCCAATCGTTGTTATGAATTTTGATGTTGGTTTTCTCAGCAGCAATTTTTCGAGCTTGTTCATCAGGTTCCACTCCAGAAACTTCCCATTTGTATTTTTGTGCCATAGCTAAAAAGTCGCCTGTTCCGCAACCAATGTCTAGCAACTTTTTTGAATCACTTTTGGTATGCTGAGAAACTAACATCATTTTTTTTGATAACATATAGGAACGAACCCAATGATAAATTTTCTCGAAGAAATTTCGTTTTGTATCGGTATGCGAAATATAATCTTCGCTTTTGTAATACGAAGGTAATTTGTCCAAACTTGGTTGTGGTTCGGTTTTATACATTTCCAACACCTCATCAAAAACGAGTTGAAATTCTTCACCAGAAACGGAATGATCTTTTACCGTAAAGTTGTGCATGTTTTTATTTTTTATTGAATTGTTCCACGTGAAACAATCTAAATTCTTTCTTCACTTCGACTCCACTCAGTGTAATCGAAAATTTGATGTTTAGAACATTCTAGATCAAACTCGCTCATTGAGCGAAATCAAAATGTAAACTCATATCATATTGATCGATGTAATTTTCAAAATTCATGTCTTTGAAAAAGTTGTGTATATTTTCATTTGCTGTATCAATATTAATGATATTATAATTTCCAGTTTCCAATCCTGAAAATAAAATTTCACCATAATAATTCCAATCATTTTCCTTCACTCCTAACCGATGAATTCTTTTCGAAATTTGATGAAAAAGTAAATATGCCACCATTTCTTTTTTATCAAAAACGGTAATCGAAATAAGATTCTTTTTTAGCAGTTCTAAACAGTGATTTTGATTTTCAAGCGACGGAATATAGTTTTGTAAATGTTTGAAATCTTCAAAATAAAAATGATTCGTAATCTTAATTTTAAAGGTAGTTTCAATTTGAAATTTTGCTTCAGATTTTATCCAATCAAACTTGTATAATTTATAGTGACGATCAATTTTAAAACCAACTTTTTGATACGCTAAAATAGCGCGTTCATTTTTCGTGATGACTTCTAAAGTGCTTTTTTGAATTCCATTTTCTTTTAATGCAGGAATTGCTTTTTCGTATAGTTTTGTCAACAACCCTTTTTTCCGATATGTCGGAATTATTCCTGTAGAAGCGTTGTATGCAACCTTAGAATCTTTATAGAAGTTAATGGCGTGAATGATGAATCCGACAAGTCTATTGTCATCAAAAACCCCAAAGGACAAAGTGTAGTTTACACCAGAAGCTTTCCAGCGTTCGTTGACGTAATCGAGTGTGAAATTTATAGGAACAAAGTAATCAGAAAACGCCAGATTCAAAGTCTGTAAGATTTCTTCCACTGGCGTATGTTCTAATGATTTTATTTCCATTTTTTGAAATGTTCCACGTGGAACATTTTGAAATTATCTATTCAGATAGACTAACATTACACTGATATCACTTGGAGAAACTCCGCTAATTCGAGAAGCTTGCGATAAGTTTACTGGACGAATTTTGGATAGCTTTTGACGTGCTTCCAATGACAAATTTGTTAAGTCATCATACTTAAAATCTGCTGGAATTTTAACGCGATCTAAGTTGTTTAATTTGTCGGCATTGTTCTTTTCTTTGTTAATATAACCAGCATATTTTATTTGAACTTCGGTCTGTTCTAACACGTCTTTATCTAACTTATGCTCTTCAATGAATTGTGAAACAGATTCCACTTTTTTCATGTCATCCATGCTAATATTTGGACGCGCAAATATCTTAAACATTTTATCTTGTTGCTTTACTTTAGCAGAATCTTTCTCCTCTAAAATCGGATTTATTTCTTCTGGTTTCACGCTCGTTTCTTCAAAGAATCTGATGAAAGCATCCGAAGAAACCTTCTTGTGTTCCATCGCTTTTAAGCGTTCTAAACTTGCTAATCCTAATTTATGTCCAACAGGAGTTAACCTGAAATCTGCATTATCTTGACGTAATAAAGTTCTATATTCAGCACGTGAAGTAAACATTCTGTATGGTTCTTCTGTTCCTTTTGTTATCAAATCATCAATTAAAACTCCGATATAAGCTTCGTTTCTTTTTAAGATAAATTCATCTCTTTCTTGCACTTTTAGCGCCGCATTTATTCCTGCCATGAGCCCTTGTGAAGCGGCTTCTTCATATCCTGTAGTTCCATTGATTTGTCCTGCAAAAAACAATCCATCAACAATTTTAGTTTCTAGTGTATGCTTTAATTGTGTTGGCGGAAAGTAATCGTATTCAATGGCGTAACCAGGTCTAAAAAACTTTACATTTTCAAATCCTACGACCGAACGTAATGCTTTGAATTGAACATCTTCTGGTAATGAAGTTGAGAAGCCATTTACATATACTTCAACCGTATTCCAACCTTCAGGTTCTACAAATAATTGATGACGATCTTTGTCAGCAAAACGATTGATTTTATCTTCTATGGAAGGACAATATCTTGGTCCAATAGATTGAATTCTTCCGTTAAACATTGGTGATCTATCAAAACCTTCTCGTAGTAAATCATGCACTAAAGTTGACGTGTACGTCATGTGACAATCACGTTGTGCTGTTAATGGCTGAATTTCTTTTAGGTATGAAAATTTGTCTGGAGTTTCATCGCCAGGTTGTACAATCATTTTGGAATAGTCCAACGAACGTCCGTCTACACGTGGTGGCGTTCCTGTTTTCATTCTCCCCGATTCAAAACCTAAGGCAACTAATTCTTCTGTAATTCCTGTTGCGGCACTTTCGCCTGCTCTTCCGCCACCGAAGTTTTTATCACCAATATGAATCAATCCGTTGAGGAAAGTTCCGTTAGTTAAGACAACTGTTTTACAGCGAATTTCTAATCCGAGAGATGTTTTTACACCTTTTATTTTTCCGTTTTCTATGATGAGACCTCTAACCATTTCTTGATAGAAATCGAGGTTTGGAGTTTGCTCTAACATTAAACGCCATTCTTCTGCAAAACGCATTCGGTCACTTTGCGCACGTGGCGACCACATTGCGGGTCCTTTTGATTTGTTGAGCATTTTGAATTGGATTGCGGATTTGTCTGTCACAATTCCACTATATCCGCCAAGTGCATCAATTTCGCGCACAATTTGTCCTTTGGCAATTCCGCCCATGGCAGGATTGCAAGACATTTGTGCAATGTTCTGCAAATTCATTGTAATGAGTAAGGTAGAACTTCCCATATTTGCCGCTGCCGCTGCTGCTTCCGAACCTGCGTGTCCAGCACCCACAACAATTACATCATATTCATTTTGAAACATATCTTACCGATTGTATTAGCTTTTCTTTTCGCTATTGTTGAGTTATTTCATTGTTGTTCCACGTGGAACATTTGGAGTTTTTCATCTTCTTTTGCGGTCATTATACTTTGATCGGCTTCAGTTTTGTCCTTGAATCCACAGTAATGTAACACGCCATGAACCATGACTCTTTTGAGTTCTTCATCAAAGGTAACTTGATATTCTTTGGCATTTTCTTCCACACGTTCTATCGAAATAAATATATCACCATGTAGTTCATTTCCTACGGTATTATCAAAGCTAATGATGTCCGTTAACGTATCATGTTGAAGAAATTCCACATTGAGTTTATGCAAATATGCATCATCACAAAATATATAATTGATTTCTCCTTCGCGTTTGTTTTCGGAAGCAATTACCTTGCTGATCCATTGTTCAATTTGTGCTTCATTTGGAAGTTCAAATTGGGTTTCGTAATGAAAACTAATCATCTTTTTTCTTGAAATACGCTTGTACTTTCTTTTTGTAATTATTGCGCAAAGGTAATACTTGTCTGTTTAATATTTCAATTTGATTGAAATACTGTCGTACATCAGGCATTTTTTCGTTTGTAGTGTTCGTGAAATCTTTACGATTGGAAGACGATTCCCGTTTGTTTTCTTGTTGTTGTTCAAACGCAGCTTTGTCTAGTTTTTGTAGTTGATATTTCAGTTCAACCATCTTTTTCATGGTTTCATCATTGAATCCTCTTTCTAATAATTCGGTTTCTACTTGTTCCATTTGCTTGAGTAGTTTTTGCGCTTCCGGATTGTCAATTTTTTCGCCGTATTTTGCTTTTAGTTGCTGTTCTAGTTGATTTCGCAATGCTTGTTGTTGTTTGTAAATGTCATATAATTTACCTGAAGCATCTTCATCTCCACTACCCGATCCGCCACCATTTTCGCCATCTTTACCTTCTTTTCCATCGTTTTTTCCTTTGCCTTTTTCTCCTTCTTCTTTTCCGCCTTCTTTTCCACCTTTTCCGTCTTTTCCTTGTCCTTCTTGTTTGGTGCCTTTCTCCATTTGTTTGTTCAATTCTTCTTGCGATTGAATGATATCTGGCAACTGAAATCCTTTGCCTTGACCTTGGTTTTGTCCACTTTGTCCCATGCCCGAAGAACCTTGTCCCTGACCTTGCCCCATACTTTGTTGCATGTTGTCCAATACTCCACTCAAGAAATCTGCAAGCGTGTTGGTCGATGTAAGTGCATATTGTTGTGCAGCAACACCTCTGTATACATTATTTTCGGCTAATAATTCTAGCGATTTGTCAATGTTAAAGTAAATATCTGTAATTTCTTTGTTGATGATTTCCGAAATTTTTGGCTGACGCAATGACAATGCAAATAAGCTATCATCTACATGTTCAAACATTTTTCGGAGTTCATTTTGACGTTTTAGCTTGGATGCGTACCCGGGATTTGTATTGTCAATTTCTTCAAAACCTTTCATTAAATTTTCTTCTTCAAAGGAAAATAATACTAAGTTGTCTAAGATTTGACGCAACATTTCGGCATCTTCTTTCATTGCTTCTTCACCGCCCATTTGCATAGAACTTTGCATGGCTTTGCTCATACGCTGCATTTTTTGAGCCGCTTTCTTTTGTTTGCTTTTTGCGCTTTTTTGTTGCTCGCTTTTTTCTTGTTCACTGGGCGATTCTTCACTTTTTTCTAAATCGTCCGTGGCACCTTCTTGTTCTTTTTTGATATCTTCTTCATCTTCTTTTTTGCGATCAAGATCCATCGGTTTTTTGAGCTCACTATTTTCTTTGTCCAAATCGTCCATCTGTTTTTGCAGATCTTCAAATTTTTTGTTGAGTTCTTCTTGTTTTTCTTTGGTGTTTTCGTCACCGTTTTTCTTTGAAAGTTCCTCTTGTTCTTTGGCAAGTTCGCTTAATTCTTTTTGAATTTTTTCAGCTTTTTTCGTTACGTAATAACGTTTCGTCAATTCTACAATTTGTTGCAGATTCTTTTTGCTATTTTGTTGTTGTTTGCCAAGTTCTTCTAATTTTTCTGAAAGTTCTTCTTCGCTAATTTTTTCAGCGAGTTTTTTGAGTTCTTCCATCAATTTTTCATTCTTCTCTAATTCTTTTTGCTGACGTTCTAGGCGTTCTTTTAATAGCTCTTTATCGATATCTTCTTTCGTTTCCTCTTCTTGAAATTCTTCTAAATTTTTTTGTAATTGTTTCGAGAATTTCTCCATCATTTGATCGGTATTTTCTTGTCGCTGCAAGAATTTTTCCAGTTTTTTACGATCGTTAAAATTGAGCTCACTTTTTTCTTTTTGATTTTTCGAAATCTTTTTGAGTTCTTCTTGTTGCTTTTGCAGTTTTTCTAAGGATTTGTCTAAATCTTGAATCGTTTCGTTTTGTTGTTGTAATTGTTCTGTTTCCAATTCCGTATCCGTGAGTTTACGATAGTTGAACACTTCACTTTTTACTTTTTTTCCACCGTGAATTCCGTCGTTATCCGTTAATTCAAAATAGAATTCATAATTCACGCCTTTCGTCAATTGTAAATTTCCAGGAAATGTATATTGAAATTGATCAATATTTGACGTACTAATCGGAATGTTTTCGGTGAATTTATTTTGTTGATTTTCAGATGTATAATATACCAATTGCAAGCGTTTTAAACCATAATCATCCGACACTTCACCTAAAAAATACATCGTTCGTTGATCTAAAGTATCGCGCTTCGATTGCAAATCCATTTTTGGATATTCATCTTTAATCACACTTAAATTGAACCCTAAATTTTCATAATTTTTCAGTTCATTGTTACTCGTACTTATTTGATAATCAAGTTTTTGATAAATATTTTTTTCAAATTTGAAATCGTCCGCTTCTTTGCTGAAAATATATGTGCTATCACTCGAAATGAGTTCTAATTGACTGGTTTGCTTTGCTTTTGCTTCCCACGTCACTTTCGTACCTTCTGGAATTGTTGCGTTTCCCGTACTTTTTAATACTTCATCTTTTCGTTTCGTATATGCAGGATAGTCTAAAATCATTTGAAAGTTTACCAATGACGGCACTTTCACCACTTCTAATGTGTATGGTTTTGAGGTGACTTCATTCGCGCTAAGCGTAAAAGTGATCGCTTCTTTTGGTTGTGAAAATGAATATTCATATGTTCCAATTCCTTTGTTTTGAAGAAAGTACGTTTCATCACCTAAGGTAATTTGAACTTCTTCAGGAATGACATCTCCAATTGTTTGTACTTGTAGTTTATATTCTTGATTTTCAATGGCTTGTAATGAATTATTTACGACTATAAATTGAAAAGGCGCTGGCGGTTCATACGCTGTTTTGTAGTTGACAACACGTTCGTAGCTTTTGCTAAATAGCGAACTGTTTCCTGAAATCCAGACGAATAAAACAATTGCTAGTGGCAGTATTGCATATTTGACGTATTTGACATTTTTCTTGAAATTAATCGCCACTTGAAACGGAATCGGTTGCAATTCTTTCGATTTTTGTTCGATACTTGCCAACAGCAATTCAGATTCCGATGAGGTTTCCGACAGTTGCAACACGTTCAATAGTTTATCGTTCACTTCTGGAAAATGGTTTCCGATAATTTTGGATGCTTCTTTGAAACTGATTCCTTGTTGTAGTTTTAACAGTTTTATCAATGGAAACACCATAAATTTCGCAAAAAGCGCCAATTCTACTAGAATGAAAATCCAGAATAAGGCAGTTCTAGCAGCTGTGTTTAGCCATAGAAAATGTTCCACCAATAGAGTGATGATAAAATATAAGAATCCGATACTAAAAAATAGTATTGTGCCTTTGATAAGCTCGTTTGTGTAGTATTTCGTCACAAACTGCCCTAACTTTTTTTGTATTTGCTTGTATGCGTTCGTCATATAACCGATAAAAATAACACATTTGCACAATTATTCTTGTATTACGGTTGTTAAACATTCTGTAAGATTTTGTGAAAAGATGCTACTAAGCATTCTTAAAACCACCAATTATGAAAAAAGTATGCGTTTTTATCGCCATTTTAAGTTCAAGTTTTGTGTTTAGTCAAAGTCCTTGGACACAGGAAAAAGGGAAGTTTTATACACAACTTTCGTTCAGTACGATTTCAAATTATGAAGATATTTTTGGCGATCCGGAGTATCAAACCGATCGAGAAATTACCGATAATACGCTACAATTGTATGGAGAATATGGACTTTCGTCGAAAACTACCTTACTCTTAAATTTACCTGTAAAATTTATAAAAACTGGCGATGCAGTGAATGGAAACGCTTTTATTACTGAAGATTCAAAAACGGCTTTTGGAAATATTTCTCTTGGCGTGAGACATCAATTTTATAAGAAAAAATGGTTGATTTCCGGACAGTTTAGTGTCGAAGCCAACACGGGAACTTTTGAAATTGCTTCTGGAATTCGAACTGGACAAGATGCTTGGACATTTACACCAACCATTAATATTGGACGAAGTTTTGATACATTCTACATTCAAGCTTTTACAGGAATTGACTTAAAGACAAACAATTACAGCAATAATTTTAAGATTGGTGGCGAAATTGGCACGAAAGTACATTCTAAAATTTGGCTGATTGGTTTTGTAGATATTGTAAACTCTTTTAATGACGGTGATGTGACTTTGCCGTTGAGTAATTTAGGAACAGCTTTGTATGTAAACAATCAAGAATATGGTGCGTTTGGTTTGAAAGCTATTGGAGAATTTAACAATTCTTTCGGTGGAATTTTAAGTGTTGGTGGTGCATTTTCCGGGAATAATGTTGCTAAGCAACTTGCGTTGAACGTTGGTGTGTATCGAAGGTTTTAAAGAATGAAAGATTCAAAATTTATGTCAACAAAAAAAGTAGTAAATTTAATGGCTTTGAATTTAGAATTTGACTTATGAACGATTTGAAATATTTAGCGGCATTTTCTACGCCTTTGGTTGCCGTATTAGCTTTGTATTTAGGAGGTTATTATACATTTTTAACGCCGATATATGCGTTTGGAATGATTCCGATACTAGAATTGATTTTTTCGCAAAACACTAAAAATTTATCACCAGAAGAAGTTGAAAAAAAAGCAGCAAACAAACTGTTTGATTGGTTGTTATATCTCAACATTCCAATTGTTTTTGGATTGTTAATCGTTACATTGCTAAACGTTTCCACCGGAATGTATGAAACCTATGAATTAATCGGTTTGATCTTTTCCTCCGGAATCGTATTAGGCGCAAACGGAATTAATGTCGCACACGAACTTGGGCACAGACAAACGAAAATAGAGCAACTCATGGCAAAAATATTACTATTGCCTTCACTTTATATGCACTTTTTTGTGGAACATAATTTTGGACATCATTTGCATGCCGCTACTAAGGAAGATCCTGCAACTGCTCGGTACAATCAGGTTGTGTATTCGTTTTGGCTCACTTCAACGGTACGACAATATATCAACGCCTGGAAAATTCAACAAAATCTGCGGCAACGTGAAAATTTTTCCTATTTCTCGCCCAAAAATAATATGTTTTGGTTTTCCGTTTTGCAAATTGCTTACGTAGCTGCTACTTTTTATTTCTTTGGAACACTCGGACTCATTTTTGTCTTAGGAAGTGCCGTCGTTAGTTTTTTATTATTAGAAACCATCAATTACATAGAACATTACGGACTATTACGCAAAAAATTGCCTTCTGGTCGGTATGAACGTGTCCGTGAAATTCACTCTTGGAATTCCAATCATACCATCGGACGCATAGTTTTGTATGAGCTCACACGTCACAGCGATCATCATTACAAAGCTTCCAAAAAATATCAATTATTAGATTGTCACGAGGAAAGTCCGCAAATGCCATTTGGCTATCCAACATCTATGGTTTTGGCATTAATTCCTCCTTTATGGTTTAAAGTGATGAATAAACGCATTCCCAACAACATGATTTTATAGTCACTTTTCGAAAACAGACAGATATCAAAACCCTCAAGAGTTAAATTTTGAGGGTTTCACATTTACACCTACATTTGCATTTTATAACCATATCTTAAAATCATGACTAAAAAAGTTCGTGTTCGTTTTGCACCAAGTCCTACAGGACCTTTACATATTGGAGGCGTGAGAACTGCCTTATTTAACTATTTATTCGCTAAAAAACATGGCGGCGATTTTATTTTACGTATTGAAGATACCGATCAAAACCGTTTTGTAGAAGGTGCTGAAGAATATATTACGGAAGCGTTGGCATGGTGTGGAATTACGTTTGATGAAGGCACGATGAACGATGGCGGATTTGGCCCGTACAAGCAAAGTGAGCGTAAGCATTTGTATAGAGAATATGCAGATATATTGTTAGAAAAAGGGCATGCCTATTACGCATTTGACACCGCAGAAGCGTTGGATGCACACCGAAAAGATCATGAAGAAAAAGGGAAAACATTTATCTATAATTGGCACAATCGGTTAAAGCTTTCCAATTCGTTATCGCTTACGCAAGAAGAAGTACAAGCAAAACTTGACGCTGACGAACCGTATGTTATTCGTTTCAAATCACCACAAGATGAAATTTTACATTTAACAGATGTCGTTCGTGGAGATGTGGAAGTAAACTCCAATATTTTGGACGATAAAGTATTGTTTAAAAGTGACGGAATGCCAACTTATCATTTGGCAAATATTGTAGACGATCATTTGATGAAAATCACACACGTTATTCGTGGAGAAGAATGGTTGCCTTCGTTAGCATTGCACTATTTATTATACCGTTCGTTTGGTTGGGATGCGCCTGAATTTGCACATTTACCGTTAATTTTAAAACCAACTGGAAAAGGAAAATTGAGCAAACGTGATGGAGCAAAATTTGGTTTCCCTGTATTTCCACTAGACTGGAATGATACAAAAGAAGCTGAATTGTACAAAGGTTTTCGTGATGAAGGCTATTTTAAAGAAGCTTTGGTGAATTTCTTAGCATTTTTGGGATGGAATCCAGGAACAGAACAAGAAATTTTTAGCATGGATGAATTAATCGAAGCTTTTGATATAAAACGTGTTCACAAAGCGGGCGCACGATTTGATCCTGAAAAAATAAAATGGTACAATCATCAATATATGCAATTACAATCTGACGAAAGTCTGGCGGAAGCTTTTCAAAAAAGTCGAGAAGAATTGATTGGAATTGATGTAAATTATATTGCCTTAGTTGTCGGAATGATTAAAGAAAGAGCGACGTTTGTGAGTGATTTTTGGGAATTGAGTCATTTCTTTTTCGTTTCACCACAAACCTATGATGAAAAAGCGTCTAAAAAGGCTTTTAAAGAAGATACCAGAGACATTTTATTGCAATTGACACACATTATTGAACCAATAGGAGATTTTACCGTAGCAAACCTTCAAACAGACATTAAAGGTTGGATTACTAGTAATGAAATTGGCTTTGGAAAAGTAATGCAACCATTGCGTTTGGCATTAGTTGGCGCATTGCAAGGACCTGATTTGTTTGAAATTATGTTTATGATTGGCAAGCAGGAAACCATCAAGCGTATTCAAAAAGTAATAGAAACGATATAGAATACCAAATTAAGACGCACATTAAGTGAAGTCGAAATGCAAATTAGAAAGAGCGCTTATCGGTGCTCTTTTTTTGTGAAAAAAACAGGGAAAACATTGTTCTTCCGACAGTATTTCAAAATTTTTCTTCGTTTATGGTGTAACAAAAAACTACTTTTTTATTCTTATATCTTATGAACTTTTAATTAAAGTTGTAAAAAGTATCCTTTTTTACACAAAAAAAAATTATTTTTAGTCACACTAACATTTTAATATATTAAGTTATGCCAAATCCTATTATAATTGTCACAATCGTTGTTGTCTTTATTCTTTTATTAGGTGCTGTTTTCACTGTAAAACAACAAAGCGCCGCTATTATCGAACGTTTTGGGCGTTTTAGCAGTATTCGTCAATCGGGATTACAGTTTAAAATTCCGCTTATCGATAAAATAGCAGGAAGATTAAGTTTAAAAATTCAACAATTAGACGTTATTATCGAAACGAAGACGAAAGATGACGTATTCGTTCGTTTAAAAGTTTCTGTTCAGTATAAAGTAATTAAACTTAAAGTTGAAGATGCTTTTTACAAGTTAGATTATCCGCACGATCAAATTACATCGTATGTTTTTGATGTCGTTCGTGCCGAAGTTCCAAAAATGATTTTAGATGATGTATTCTTACGTAAAGATGACATCGCAATCGCTGTAAAAGCAGAATTGAATGATGCCATGATGGAATACGGATATGACATTATTAAAACCTTAGTCACAGATATTGATCCGGATGCGCAAGTAAAAGCTGCGATGAACCGTATTAATGCGGCTGATAGAGAAAAAACAGCAGCACAATATGAAGGAGATGCACAACGTATTTTAATCGTTGAAAAAGCCAAAGCGGAAGCAGAAAGCAAGCGTTTACAAGGACAAGGTATTGCAGATCAGCGTCGTGAAATTGCACGTGGTTTAGAAGAGTCCGTAGATGTTTTAAACAGAGTTGGTATCAACTCACAAGAAGCTTCTGCATTAATCGTTGTAACACAGCATTATGACACGTTACAAGCTATTGGTAGTGAAACGAATAGTAACTTGATATTGTTACCAAATTCGCCACAAGCAGGAAGTAATATGCTGAATGATATGGTTGCTAGTTTTACCGCAAGTAATCAAATTGGAGAAGCAATGAAAAACAATAAAAAGAAAGGAGAGTAATACAATTCTTCTTATAAAACCCGAAGCCAAACGTTTCGGGTTTTTCATTTTCAATACTTAAAAATAAACACCGTTATTATGATTAAAAAAGTGACTTTACTCCTATTTGTTTTTTGCGCTACACACGTGTTTTCACAAGACATAAAAACACTAAAATCAACGGCTCTACGTGATGCGAAAGCTGCTACGGAAGCTACATTAAAAGAAGATTTTAAAACATTACTAACTTATACGCATCCAAATATTTTAGATGCAGCTGGCGGTGCGGAAGTCATGGAAGAATATTTAAAAACAACCTTTGCAGAAATGAAGGCAAATGGCTTTTCTTATGAAAAAGTAGAAACAAAATCAGTTTCTGATGTTGTAAAAGAACAAGGAGAATATCGTTGTTATGTAGAAAATTACAATCAGATGCGAATGAATGATAAGCGTATTATTTCTACAAGTTATATGCTTGGTTTTTATAATGAAGCTACAAAAAAATGGACTTTTGTGGAAGCTAAAGAAATGAAAGATACAGGTTCTGTGATTGCTTATTTTCCAGATTTTAAAACATCTTTGGAAATTCCTGAAAATACGATGAAGATTGAAGATATTAAAGAGTAATATTTTTCAAAGTAATTGTCTTTCCTTCTAATGCAGAAATCTATTGACTAATTTTTATGGAAATGACATTTTTTTACTAAACAATACTTTTATAAACGGTTTCTGAAAAAGAAGCCGTTTTTTTAGCTTTTATAACAGATGAAAATCATTTTCATATTTTAATACCATTTTCACTTTAAAATTACCCACAAAAACTAGGGCTTTTTCCTTTATTCTTCAAAATTAAATGTAACCGTAGCTATGGCTATGCTTGCATTTTCTTTTTTGCCTAAAGAAAAAATAACTGCCTTTTTATTGCCTAATTTTAAATCAAAACTGGTATAAACGTGTTTTTAGCGTAGTTTACATTTAACACAACAAAGTAGCTTCCCGTTTGTTTAAAACTCTTGAAACTTGGTTATATAAGCTTGTTTTTGATAAGAATTACAAATAGTATTTACTTATTAAATCATTAAATTCTATACTTGTTTTTTGAATAAAAAAAACCCTGAGAAAGTTAAGTTCTCAGGATTTTTAAGGGTTTGGTTGGATTGGTGTTGTTCTTTAGTTAACGATCAACTTTTTCGTTACGACCTGATCACCTACTTTAATTTTTACAAAGTACAATCCTGTTCCATATTGAGAAACGTCTAAGTTTTGTTGTGCTCTTGCACTAAAACGAGTTTCTTCAATTTTAGAGATTGATTGTCCTAAGCTGTTCAGTAATTCAATTTCATACGTATTTCCAATAGTTGTGTTGATGATAATATCTACATTACTTTTAGCAGGATTTGGATACATAGAAATCGCTTTTTCTAATGCATTTTCTCCCACAGATAATGTTTTTGTTAAGACGATATTATCTATAAATGTACTGTTACTGTAATCGTTCACATTTACAAATCGTACTAGGACATTTTCCCCAACAAAAGATGTTAAGTCAATAATTTCTGTTCTCCAATTTGCGGCAGAACTTGGCGCCCAAGCTGAGTTTGTATAAGGAACTGTTGCTAAATTAAGTCCGTCTTTGAAATACACTTGTGTAAAAGTATTTCCACAATCAATAGAAATTTCTACACGTAACGCATCGTTATATGATGCAGACCATTGTGCTTTTGCGATATCGAATGTTAACTCGGCAGTTCCGTTGAAAACTAAGTCAAAATATTCTGTTGTAAATGTATCTTCTTGACCTCTTGTTGAATAATTTGCACCATCCACAAAAGCAGCTGTAGTTGGATTTCCATCAATGCCAACAATATTTGTTCTTTCTTGCCATGTTCTTGCATTATCTGGATTATCAAGCGCCCAACCTACTGGTAAAACTCCGTTGGTTTCAAAGCCTTCTGTAAAATCAATGGATGTACCATTTATTTGTGCATAAAAATCGAATGTTTTCTCATCATTATTTGCAAACTCATCACCAGATAAAGAAGTCCATACACGTAAGGTGTTATCTCCGTTAGTTGTTAATGTTGCTGGCGTGGTAAAATTGAACGTATCAGAAGCTCCTGCTGCAAGTGATGCTGTATATGTTTCTTGTACAACAGGATCTGTTCCTATTTGATAGGAAATTGCAAAATTTGATTGTGGATCCGTTCCATCATTTTGAATATCAACAGAAACAATAACGGGTCCTGTGCTACAAATTACTTGAAAATCTATCGCTGTATTGTTGATTGTTGTTACAGATAAATCTTTAGCTAATGGGCAATTGAGCAATCCGCTTCCTGAACGAGTTACCGCATTTGTACGTAAGGTTTCCCATCCGTTTCCTCCTTTAGCAGTTACTGCTACCCAAATAGGACTAAAAGGATCAGTAATTGGAATTTCTAACGTGTTAGTTGTAGCGTTTCCTGCTACTTCCATGAATTTCTGTCCTAAGAGGTATACATCATACGATGTTGCTCCTGCAAGTGCATTCCACGTTACCGTAGCTGTCATAGGACATACTTGAGAAATGCTTACGCCAGTAACACGTGAAGCAATAGAGAAGTTAGCATCACTTTGGTCTGTTAATGTACCGTTTGTAATTCTAACAATACATTCTCCTGAAGTGATTCCATTAGGTACATTCCAGGTATAATTTGTAGTTGCTGGAGGTAATGTTGCCATCGTAGTCCAACTTGCACCATTATCTGTAGAGTATTCTAATTGATGTGTACTTGTTGCATTTGTTGCATCCCAGTGAATAGTTTCTTGTGTTCCTGCAACAAATTTTTCTCCACCAGTTGGATATGTTAGTGTAACTCCATCAGTAATGATTTCATATACAACATAGTATTTTTGTGGTCCCATAGGAACATTAAATCCAGCTACATTGATATTGTATGTTCCCGCTGTAGGATTATTAATTAATACTTGCTCTACATTGTTTAAGTGATCAGCTCCTCTAGTTGCAGGCGAATTCAAAAACGCTGCACTTGGAGTGGTATCTAAAATCCATGGTTGATGAGTTGTGCTTCCAGGATCTGTTACAACTAAATCTAAGTCATTTACCAACGCTGGTGAAACTCCTGGCGCAGCAGCTGCATCACTCCAGTATACCATAAAACGAACTTGTCGTGTGTTTGCCGGTACTGTAATTGAGTGATTGTTGTTAGCTCCTTGAGTGATTGTGCTATTTAAGTAACGACCTTCTTCAATAAGCATTGCTGCTCTTAGTCCGTTAACCATTCCCCAACCAAAACTAAAATCAGGCCCTACGTTTCCGTAGTCATTGGCTGTGTTTAATAAGGTTGCTTTGATCAATGCTGATTCTGGAAATGCGCCACCATTTAATCCTGCATACGCTTCATATAATTGAGCAGAAACTCCCGCAATTCCTGGTGCCGCTCCTGATGTACCTCCAAATGTTTGGTACGTATTGTTTTCATCTGTTGATAATTGATTTTGTCCGTGAGCCGTAATGTCTGGCTTAATACGTCCATCCGCAGCTGGTCCACGACTACTAGAACTTGCTAGTGACCCGTTAAAGAATGTATTTGCTGTTGCAATTACGTTTTTACCTTGCTTATGTCCACCTGTAATATTTCCCCAACCAGCTCCAGCTCCATATCCACAGTTACTCGTTCCTGAGTTTCCTGCTGAAAATACGTGAAGTAGTGAAGGATTATCATTCATTTGTGTATCTACTGTACGAGCAATTGTTGTATACCCACCATTACAACCGTCACCATAGGATGAGTTTGTAATTTGTACAGATCCGTCATTGATTAATGAGGTGGTTGCAGTATCTAAAAAGGATGAACCATATTGTACTACGTATACATCAGCTCCAGCCGCCATTCCTCTTTTTGTTGGATCTAAGTTTCCAGCACCTGTCATAATTCCAGCAACACCATCTCCATGAGTTTGCGCAGTTGTTGAGGTTGCAGAGTTATCTATTCTTCCTTGGAAGTCAATATGTGGTCCTACCACTCCATCGTCTCTTACCATGACACCAACACCAGCACCTGTATAATTTCTTCCAGTTGGTGTTTGTGAATCTAAGTTTGAAGCTCTATGTAAACTTCTACCTCTAGTATCTTCTTTTACGGCTGGTGCAGGGATTAATTCTACCCATTTTACAAACGGTTTTGATACTACAGCATCTATTTGTCCATAAGGAACAGCTATTTGTAGCATGTTACTTCCTTTGTACTCTTCTTTAATAGAAACGGTTCCTATTCTTAACAATTCTGCAATTACATAATCTGTATTGATAAAATTATAATGCTCCAACATTACAAGAACATTGTTTCCTTGTATGGCATAATTATCAATATTGTTTAATTTAATTTGAGCAGATTTTTTAAAGTTATTTTCTATTGGAATTATAGAAATTACTCCTGATTCTTGTAAATACGATACTTGTGTACTTTCTGGAAAGTAAAAAAGATACGTTTTGTCTGGGAAATACTCAATTAGTTTAAGATTTCTTTCAGCAAATTGATCTTGGATGATTTGTGAAGGTGTTTCGTTGAAACGTGCCCACCCAAAATATCCGCCATTAAATTTTGCAGATTGGGGCATTGAATTCCAATTGAATGACGCAATATTAGTTGGCATCGTAATGATTTCATCTTGGAAATACACGGTGTTTTGTGCACTAGTTATGTTACAATTTAAAAAGATTGCAATTACTAGCAAGGGAAGTAAAGAACCTAGCAAGCTCTTTAGTTGCGTAATTTTTTTCATGACAATTTTATTAAGTTTTTTTTAGGTCTAAGTACTTTCAACAATCATTTATTTCTTAATTTTTGGGATAAATAATTGCTAAAAAGGTAATTAGCTTGCTAATATAATAATTAGTTTATAAAAAATTGTTAATATCTTTAAATGTTATTCGTGATGAAAACATATCTTTTCAGGGTTTGTAAGTATTAATTTTCATTTATAAGCTGTTTATCAATTTCCTTGTTTTTTGCTAAATTCTGAATTTTTCGAGCTTTTTTATTTGATTTTAAATCGTCTCAAAACAAAAAAAGACCGTACTTTTTGTTAGTACAGCCTCTTTGAAATTTTTAATATTATTATATCTTATAATTGCTTCGCTTCAGCAACTAATAGATCATTTTTATCTTCTAACGCTTTTTCAATGAATTCGTCAATGTTTGCATTGCGTTCTTGTCCGTTTTTGAGCAAAACGCCTAACGTAATCATTGCCGCAATACGGGTTCCTGCTTTTTTGACTGCCGTCGCAAATAATGGTTCCAAGTCTTCATAGGATACATTTTCAGCTAACGACTGAATCTTCTTTTTGGCTATTTGCTGTTTTTCTTCAGGAAGATTGGTATACTTTTTACCAAATTGCTTTATTTCTTCAATGGGCGGTCTTTGATGTTGATTTTGAACTGGTTTTGGTTGATTTTGTTGCACTTTGCTTCGATCTTGCTCTGCAACCGTTTTTTGCTTTGCCCACGTATCACGTAAACCAACTGTTTTATTGAAAATTAAGGTATCGGCTGTTGTATCTTGATCTACACAGAAATAACCCAATCGTTGAAATTGAAAACGATCGCCAACTTTTGCTTCTTTTAAAAAGGGTTCTACATACGCTTTTACAATTTGTAAAGAGTTTGGATTTATAAATTGCATAAAATCTTTGTCTTTGTCGCCATCTGGTGCTTCATTTGAAAATAAACGATCGTACACCCGAACTTCCGCCTGAACAGTATGTGCAATAGAAACCCAATGTAATGTTCCTTTTACTTTGCGAAGACTTGCTTCTGTTCCGCTTCCGCTTAAACTGTCAACATCATACGTACAGTGAATTTCTGTGATGTTTCCGGCTGCATCTTTTACCACATTTTCTCCTTTGATGATATACGCATTTTTCAAACGCACTTCGTTTCCAAGTGTCAATCTAAAGAATTTGCTATTTGCGTCTTCTTTAAAATCTTCTTTTTCAATGTATAATTCTCTCGAAAAAGGCACTTTATGACTTCCAGCGGTTGCATCTTCCGGATTATTTTCTGCTTCCAGCCATTCCTCTTTTCCTTCTGGATAGTTAGTGATGACTAGTTTTACAGGATCCAAAACTGCCATTACTCTATTGGCCGTTTTGTTTAAATCTTCTCTAATGCAAAATTCTAACAACGAAACATCAATTACATTTTCACGCTTCGCAACACCAACAGTTTCCACAAATTTTCGGATAGCATTTGGCGTGTAACCTCTTCTACGTAAACCCGAAATTGTTGGCATTCGTGGATCGTCCCAACCAGCTACTAATTTTTCTTCTACCAATTTGAGCAATTTACGCTTGCTCATAATGGTATAACTTAGGTTTAGACGCGCAAATTCACGTTGTTTTGGGAGTAATGGATATTGGTTTTTGCTGTATTCGTATACATTTTCTTTAAACCAATCATACAATTTTCTGTGCGGCTTAAATTCTAGGGAACATAAGGAATGTGATATTTGTTCAATATAATCACTTTCGCCATGCGTCCAATCGTACATTGGGTAAATACACCAATCATCTCCAGTTCTGTGATGATGCGCATATAAAATTCGATACATAATAGGATCACGCATCAACATGTTTGGATCTTCCATGTCAATTTTAGCACGCAACACATGCGTTCCAGCTTCAAATTTCCCATCTTTCATCCCTTGAAATAACTCCAAGTTTTCTTCCACACTTCTGTTTCTGTACGGGCTATTGGTTCCAACTTGCGTTGGTGTTCCTTTTTGTTCCGCCATCGCTTCCGAAGATTGTGAATCTACATACGCTTTTCCATCTTTTATCAGTTGAATAGTCCAATCGTATAATTGTTGAAAGTAATCAGAAGAGTAACATTCGTTTGCCCATCGATAGCCAAGCCAAGCAATATCGCGTTTGATAGCGTCTACATATTCTTGTTCTTCTTTTGCAGGATTGGTATCATCAAAACGAAGATTTACAGGCGCATTATATTTTTCGCCCAATCCAAAACTAATTCCAATTGCTTTGGTATGTCCAATATGCAAATACCCATTTGGTTCTGGTGGAAATCGAAAGCGTAGGGAATCTTTTGTCATTCCATTTGTAAGATCTTCTTCAATGATATGCTCAATAAAATTAAGCGGTTTAGTTTCTTCTGTCATGGTAATAGTACTTCAACAAATTAAGTTGTAAAATTAGCGAATTATACCAAATAAACTCAAATTCTTTTCACTTCCTTGTAATGAGCATTGAGAATGCAACATGCTAACTATTCTTGTCCAAAATGCAAAATTTACGTCGGTAAGTTGTGAGCGTTGTTCATATATAGAATTTTACAAAGCAAAAACAAGCGCCATAAGTACTATCTTCGATTTATTTACCAATTAATATTCCGTTTGAATAGTTTATTTTTGCACTTTTAAATTCAATATATGGGAATTATTCGTGTCACCAATAGTAAAGTTTACGCATATCACGGTTGTTTGGTGGAAGAAAGCAAAATAGGAAGCGAATATCGTGTAGATGTTTCCGTAAATGCTGATTTACAACCTTCCGCAATGAGCGATGATTTACAGGAAACCGTAGATTATGTACATATTAATAAAATTGTAAGAGAAGAAATGGCTATTCGTTCCAAATTGTTAGAACATGTAGCCAAACGTATATTGGATAGAATCTTTCATGAAATTGCTATTGTTGATGAAGCAACCGTAGCAGTTTCCAAAATAAATCCGCCTATTGGTGGTAATGTTCAAATGGTTACCGTTGAAATGTCTTTACAACGTTCATAAATAATACTATTTAATGTTTCTTTTTGTTGCATAAAATGTAAATTTGGTTAAATTTGCATCATCAATGGCGTCGTGGCCGAGTGGCTAGGCAGAGGTCTGCAAAACCTTGTACAGCGGTTCGAATCCGCTCGACGCCTCTACAAAGAAAATAGATTGTCTGAAAAGGCAATCTTTTTTTTTGTAATTTTTTTAAAGCGTTTCTTTTCTTTAAGAATGGATAGAAAAAACGGTTGCAAAGATCAGTTTATTCATTTACAACCTGTTAAGAAGATTTAGATAATAGGTGTCATCCGTTTTTGTGTAGTGAATATGATGAAGCCAACATCAATTTAGCAGTATAAAAACAAATGCTATTTTGGAAACTTCTTACTTATACGAAGCAAAACCAAAAAAAGAAAATCGCCTAAAAATTACTTTTTAGACGACTTTTTTATACGTTTATATAAAGTAGAACCTTACTCTTTTTCTACTTTTTTGGTTTCATCTTCTTTAGTGGCATCCTTAAATTCTTTAATTCCAGTACCTAAACCGCGCATTAACTCAGGAATCTTTCTTCCTCCAAATAAAAGAACTAATGCCACAACAACTAAAACAACTTGCCAAGGGCCAAAAAATCCTAAAAATATACTTAAAGACATCATAATCATTATAATTTAGGTTACAAAGGTAAAAATAAATAGATAGCTAACTGTAAAGAAGCACAAAAAAAACACTTCCATACAATTTATTCCTGTATTTTTCTTTTAAGTTTGTAATGTACAACACAGTTATGGCAAAAGAAAACCAAAAAAAACAGCGATTAAAAAAGAAGCTTTTGCATAAGTATCGGCTGGTAATTCTGAACGAAGATACTTTTGAAGAGCGTATTTCCTTTAAACTTACCCGTTTAAATGTATTTGTATTGGTCACGTTTTCCGCTATTCTTCTGATTGTTTTAACAACGTTTTTAATTGCTTTTACCTCTTTACGAGAATACATTCCGGGATATTCATCAACAGCCTTAAAACAAAAAGCAATTGAACTCAACGAAAAAATAGATTCCTTACAACAAATTACCTCAAGAGACTCTGTGTATTTAGTATCTATTCGTAATGTCCTTACGGGAGAATTAAAAAGCGAAAGCATTAATAAAGACTCTTTATACAAATCAATTGCGTCAGACACGGAAGATGAAGAACTCAGACTCACACCAAATAAACAAGATTCGTTATTGCGTGAAGAAGTCGCACAAGAAGACAAATACAATCTGTTTGAAACGGCAACATCTAAAGTAAATTTTGTATTATTTCCGCCCGTAAAAGGAGAAATTACACAAGAATACAATCCGAAAGAAAAACACTTTGCAATAGATGTTTTTGTACCCAAAGGAACACCTGTAAAAGCAACTGCTGACGGAACTGTGATTTTTTCCGAATGGACAGCCGCCACAGGATATGTAATGATTATAGAACATCCAAATAATTTGATTTCGATATACAAACACAATGCAACCTTAACCAAACAACAAGGCGAATTGGTCACCGCAGGAGAAGTCATTGCAACCGTTGGAAACACTGGCGAACTCACCACAGGACCGCATTTGCATTTTGAATTGTGGAGCGAAGGATATCCAATCAATCCCTCAACATTTATTGATTTTAAATTATAAAACGAATGACATCTGATAGCATTAAAAAAATAAAGAAAAACAGATGAAATCACTGAAAGCACTTTTAGCAAAACCGTTTGCATATCGTATTCAAAAAAAAGTGTTGAAATGGGCAAACAATCCATTACAAACACAGGAAAAAGTATTTCAAAAACTCATACAACAAGCGAAGCATACAGCATTTGGAAAAGATCATAATTTTGAACATATACATTCGCATGCCAATTTTGTAAAACGTGTTCCAATTCGTGATTACGAAGCACTAAAACCATACATAGAAAAAGTAGTTGCAGGCGAAAAAGACATTCTCTGGAAAGGAAAACCGTTATACTTTGCTAAAACTTCGGGAACGACTTCGGGTTCAAAATACATTCCCATTACAAAAGAATCCATGCCGTCACACGTAGAAGCCGCTCGAAACGCCATTTTACTTTACATTGCTGAAACAGGAAATACAGATTTTGTCGATGGAAAAATGATCTTTTTGCAAGGAAGTCCAATTCTAAAAGAAGAAAACGGCGTAAAACTCGGACGACTCTCAGGAATTGTAGCGCATTATGTGCCAAAATATTTGCAAAAAAACAGAATGCCAAGCTGGGAAACCAATTGTATCGAAGATTGGGAAACGAAAGTAGAAGCGATTGTAGATGAAACATTGCCTGAAAAAATGGCGATTATCAGTGGAATTCCTTCCTGGGTACAAATGTATTTTGAGCGCATTCAAGAACGAACTGGTAAAAAAATAGGCGAGGTTTTTCCCGATTTTAAACTGTTCATTTTTGGTGGTGTCAATTACGAACCGTATCGAAATAAGTTTGAAAATCTTATTGGAAGAAAAGTAGACAGCATCGAATTATATCCAGCAAGTGAAGGTTTTTTTGCGTTTCAAAATGAGCAAAATGACAAAGGAATGCTGTTGCAATTAAACTCAGGAATTTTCTATGAATTCATCAAAGCAGACGAATTTTTTGAGGAAAATCCAACCCGAATCACCTTAAAAGATGTAAAATTGGGTGTTAATTATGTCATGATTATTTCCACAAATGCTGGACTTTGGGCGTATAATATTGGTGATACTGTCGAATTTACCTCGCTGAAACCGTATAAAGTAATCGTTTCGGGACGCATCAAACATTTTATATCGGCATTTGGAGAACACGTTATCGGAAAAGAAGTAGAGCACGCATTAAATGACGCTTTACAACATGCTGGCGCAAGCATTAATGAATTTACCGTAGCGCCACAAATAGATCCAGCAGTTGGATTGCCCTATCACGAATGGTTCATTGAGTTTGAAAAAGAACCTGAAAATATGGAAGCGTTTATCAACACAATGGACGCGTCATTACAAAAACAAAACAGTTATTATTTTGATCTCATCAAAGGCAAAGTACTACAACCTTTACAAGTGACTAAAATTCAAAAAGATGGATTTCAAAACTACATGAAATCAATTGGAAAATTGGGCGGACAAAATAAAATTCCGAGGTTATCTAATGATAGAAAAATTGCGGAAACGCTAACGAATTACAAAAAAGCATAGAAATATCAAATTAACTTGTATTTTTGTGCGGAAAAACCATTTATGAGTAACATTAAAATACACGAAAGAACAAGAGCGCAAGAATCCTCCGGAGCTATTGAACGTTTGTACATCACCATGAGACATTTATTTAATCGTGGATTTTACAAACCAATGGGCGTTTCTGGAGATACATTACGGCAATCATTGTTATTGTTACGTCCCGAAATATATGGTTCGGTAGCCGAAGAAAAAGCAGAAATCAATGGATTACTATATGTAATTGATCGTTTACCAATTGGTATTGAAGAATGTCGTTTTATCAACTTAACTTCGGATGAAGGCTATAAAAATTCGCACTTTAAAGTAATTATTCCTCCAAAAAGAAGAAGAAACTGTTACCGAATTGATGAGGAACAGATGAATATTGAAATTACGCGTGGACGTTCTGAAATCTATGATATCTTAACGCATTTGACGTTTTTATTCATAGAATCGCATAAAATCAGCACCCGAGTTTTAATAGGAGAAGATGGCGAAACTACGCGCGATTGGGAAAAACTAGAAACAGCAGTTTGCAAAAAGAAAAAGCTAACACTTGAAGAACGTGAAATCGCAATTACGCATACGGCAAATATCTTAGGAAGAACGTTCAAGGAAATCTTAGATGCGCACAAAACATTTTCTACCAAAGAACATCCAGAGCGTTTCTTAAACATCATTTATTGGTTAGGGAAATTGGCGCTTACGGAAGTGACCAAAGGAGAAAAAAGAACCATCACGTTCAGTCCAGTATTGCGTGAACGTTTAGGGCATCATATTCACGGAGAAGTTTGGGCAAACAACATCAAAAAAGTATTAAAAGAAAACAATTTACTGCACAGACCTATTCATATCATAAGTGCCAATATGCACAGTGTGATGAATTCTATATTTGCACCAAAACTCTTAGGAAAACAGCTCAAAATCAATGATGATGAGTTTGATGTTTTCGAAGCATTGAGCGCGTCAGGAAATCATACACTTAGAAATAAAGTAGAAAAAGAAGCGTTGAAAAGAGGAATGATTTACATCGAAGATGAATCCGGAACCAACATAAACGCACAAATTTTCGATACTGCAAAAATTGATTTTAGCAAAACAACCTATACGTCTTCGGAAAAAAGTGAAGATGAAAAACCTGTTTTATTTGTGATGGATTATGCGTTTGGTGAACAAGCGTACGAAACCATCGATGAGTTTTTAAAACCATACACAAGCAAAGACGGAACTCAAAAAGAATACCTAAACGTAGCTTCTATTTCCATTATGGGAAAAGCAGGGATTTTAGAAGGTGGAAAAGGAGACATTATGATTCCTTCTGCGCATATCTTTGAAGGAACTGCTGACAACTATCCTTTTGAAAATGAACTAAAAAAAGAAGACTTAGAAGGTCATGGGTTGAAAGTTTTTGAAGGTTCTATGATTACCGTTTTAGGAACCTCATTACAAAACAAAGACATCTTAAAATTCTTTTACGACTCTACTTGGAATGTCATTGGACTTGAAATGGAAGGAGCACATTATCAAAAAGCCATTCAATCGGCTTCCAAAATAAGAAGAAGTATTTCCCAAGAAGTAAAAGTGCGTTATGCGTATTATGCTTCGGATAATCCATTAGAAACAGGAAGCACATTAGCTTCTGGCGGACTAGGAACAACGGGCGTTAAGCCGACGTATTTAATTACAAGAAAAATTTTAGAACAACTATTTAACAACAAACAATAAGGATATGAGCGAAAATGTTCAAAACACACCTGAGACACCAAAATCTAACAATGATATTGATTTAGGGGAATTATTTAGAATGATTGGTAGAGCTTTCAATAGGCTTTTCGCATTTTTAAGAAATGTATTTTTATTTCTACTCGATTTAGTGATTAGAGCACTAATAATGATAAGAGAGCACATTGTAAAATTTGTCATAGTAGGTTTTTTAAGTCTTGTTGTCGGTTGGTTTATTGATTCAAGACAAGAAAAGGTTTATGGCGCAAGTATGTATGTAAAAACAAACTATGGAAGTGTACGCCAGTTATATTCTAATATAAAATATTATCAAGGACTTGCGGAAGATGCAGACAGTACAACCTTAGCTGAAATTTTTGGAATTAATAAAGATCAGGCAGGAAGCTTGCGAGGATTTTTTATTGAGCCAGATGTAACTGAAAATGGGTTGTTGTTTGAATACAATGATTTCATGAAAAAAGCAGACACAACTTTTGTTCAAGATGAAATAGATTTCAAAAAATTTAAAAATAGCAAAAGTCCGTTAGATTTTGATACCCATCAAATATCTGTTTTCTCTGTGGAAAAATCAATCATTCCAAAATTACAAGATCCGATTGTTACAAAAAACATTGAAAATTATCATATCAAGAAACAAAAAGAGATCGTACTTAAAAACCTTGATAAAACCGAAAAAGCGCTAGAAAAAAGATTGATTGAAATTGATACATTAAATAGAGTATATAAAGAATTACTAAGAAAAGAACCAAATGAATTAAGTACCAAAGGAGCAGGAACATACATTCAAATGGCATCTAATAATGATAATAAAACGAAGGAATTAGAATTATTAAACTTAAATGAAGTCATAACAAATAAAATACTAGAGATTAGTTTGCAAAGAGATTTGAGTAATGAAACCATAAATGTTTTAAGTGACTTTTCTCCAGGTGCTGAGGTTAAGACTTTTTATGATAGATTTTTGTTTAAAATTCCGGTTATCACATTTATATTATTAGTGATTTTTATACTATTAAGAGAATTAAATAGCTACTTAAACAGATACACTGGAAACAAGAAATTGAATGTCTAAAAACGCCGTACTTATTACAGGAGGAGCCGGATTTATAGGAGCAAACTATATTCCATATTTCTTGGAACAACACCAAGATACAACGGTTGTAAATCTTGATAAGCTAACATACGCAGGAAATTTAGAAAACCTGGCTGAAGTTGAAAATCACAAAAATTACACGTTTGTAGAAGGCGATATCTGTGATAGAACGTTGATAGAAACATTATTTCAAAAATATAATTTCAAAGCGGTCATTCACTTTGCAGCGGAATCACATGTAGACAATTCCATCAAAAATCCGGATGCGTTTATTCAAACAAACATCTTTGGAACATTCAATTTGTTAGATGTTGCTAAAAAGTTCTGGATGCATGGTCCAAATGAAGTCAAAGAAGGCTGCGAAAATTGCAGATTTCATCACATATCAACCGATGAGGTATATGGAACTTTAGGCGAAACAGGTTTATTTACAGAAGATACGTCGTACGCGCCAAACAGTCCGTACAGCGCTTCCAAAGCATCGTCAGACTTTATTGTACGCAGTTATTTTCATACGTACGGAATGAATGTTGTCACAACGAATTGTTCTAACAATTACGGACCCAAACAACATGATGAAAAGCTCATTCCAACCATCATTCGCAAAGCAATTGAAGGTGAAAATATCCCGATTTACGGTGATGGAACCAACATTCGCGATTGGTTGTACGTATTAGATCATTGCAAAGGAATTCACTTAGTATACCAAACAGGAAAAGCAGGCGAAACCTATAACATTGGCGGAAGAAACGAACGTAACAATGTGTACATTGCGACAACAATTTGTGAATTACTAGACAAATTACAACCAAAAGAAGCATCTTACAAAGAACAAATCAGCTTTGTAAAAGACCGACCAGGACATGATTTTCGCTATGCCATTGATGCAAGCAAAATAGAAAATGAACTTGGTTGGAAAGCAGAAGAAAACTTTGAATCGGGTATATTGAAAACGATTGAATGGTATTTACAAAAATACACAACAAACGAATAAGATGAAAGGAATCGTATTAGCAGGCGGATCAGGAACACGATTGCATCCACTTACCTTAGCGGTGAGCAAGCAATTAATGCCCGTATATGACAAACCGATGATTTACTATCCAGTATCTACACTCATAAGTGCTGGAATTCGTGAAATCCTCATCATTTCAACGCCGCAAGATTTACCATTATTCCAAAAACTACTCGGCAATGGAAAAAAATTTGGTTGCGATTTTCACTATGAAGTACAAGAAAATCCAAATGGATTGGCAGAAGCTTTTCTCATAGGTGAAGAATTTATAGGAAACGACAAAGTTGCTCTAATATTAGGCGATAACATATTTTACGGATCTGGTTTGGCTACATTATTACAAGCCAATAACGATCCTGATGGCGGCATCATTTATGCCTATCATGTACACGACCCAGAACGGTATGGAGTGGTAGAATTTGACGAAAATGGCAATGCAATTTCCATTGAAGAAAAACCACTAAAGCCAAAATCAAACTATGCGGTTCCAGGTATCTATTTCTATGACAATGAAGTGGTAGAAATTGCGAAAAACATCAAACCAAGCAAACGTGGCGAATTGGAAATTACCGATGTAAATCGTGTATATCTTGAAAAAGGAAAACTCAGCGTAAGCATTCTCGATAGAGGAACAGCTTGGCTCGACACAGGAACCTTTAACTCGTTAATGCAAGCTTCACAATTTGTACAAGTCATTGAAGAACGTCAAGGACTCAAAATTGGAGCTATTGAAGAAGCCGCTTATCGAATGGGATTCATTACCAAAAAACAACTAGATGAACTCGCAGAACCACTATTAAAAAGTGGCTATGGAACACATCTATTAGAAATACAATAAACAAAGTCTTGAAAGTTACACACACACCATTAGCGGGCTGTTTTGTCATAGAACCTCAATTATTTGGAGATGCTAGAGGAAGTTTCATGGAAAGTTACAACGAACAAAAATTTCCAGCAAACGTACATTTTGTTCAAGACAATCAATCTATTTCCCAAAAAGGTGTATTGCGCGGATTGCACTTTCAAACGGGCGAACACGCACAAGCAAAACTAGTACGTGTCATTCGTGGCGAAGTTTTAGACGTTGCGGTAGATATCAGACCAAATTCGGAAACTTTTGGACAACATTTTTCAGTCGTATTAAACGATCAAAACAACAAACAACTCTTTGTTCCAAGAGGATTTGCACATGGTTTTGTCGTCTTAAAAGATGATACTATTTTTGCGTACAAATGTGATAACTTTTATAACAAAGAAGCAGAATCAGGTATTATGTATAACGATCCTGAAATTGCAATTGATTGGACACTTTCTAAAGAAGAAATTATACTATCTGACAAGGACAAACATCTTCCATACTTGAAATCACTATCGCTATGAAAACGGTTTTAGTCACTGGCGCAAACGGTCAATTAGGACAGTGTATTCAAAAAATACAAAATCAACATTTAGGAATTCACTTTCACTTCAAAACCTCAAGCGAACTTGATATTACCGATGAAAAAGCTGTCCACAATTACTTTTCAAATCATGCGATTGAGTATTGTGTAAATTGTGCCGCATACACCAATGTAGAACTGGCGGAAAGCGAAACAGACAAAGCCTATTTAGTGAATTCGGAATCCGTAAAACATCTGGCGGAAGCCTGTGCAAAACATAACACCACATTAATTCACATTTCTACCGATTATGTATTTGATGGCACAAAAACAGAACCATATTTAGAAACTGACAAAACCAATCCGATAAGTGTATATGGCGCATCTAAATTACAAGGCGAACAGCACATTCAAGAAGTAGCTCAAAAATATTTCATCATTCGGACATCATGGTTATATGCTGAATTTGGCAAGAATTTCTACAAAACCATCGTGCAAAAAGCCAAAGAAAAGGCAGATTTAACGATTACAACAGAACAAAAAGGAACGCCAACCAACGCGAACGATTTAGCGGAATTGATTTTAAAAATCATCAACACCGAAAATACCGATTACGGAATCTACCACTTTAGCAATGAAGGCGAGGCAACTTGGTATGATTTTACGAAAGAAATTATTGAAAATTTAAAATTGGCTTCCGCCGAAAAACCTACATTGCAAGCTGTAGCCAGTTACAAAACCAAAGCAGCGCGACCAAAAAACAGTGTGCTCGACAAAACGAAAGTACGCAACATCATTCAAACGATTTCATGGCAAGAAAGTCTACGAAATCTGATGCAAAACCATTCATAATTTGCTAGAAACTCATCATTACAAAGCCATTCAAGCTGCAGTTCAAGCAGGTAAAATCATCATGGATATCTACGAAAATCAAATTGTGGAAGTAGAAACCAAAGCGGATGATTCGCCCGTAACGATTGCGGATAAAAAAGCAAATATATTCATTGAAGAAGCATTAAAAAGTACTCAAATTCCTGTCATTAGCGAAGAAGGAATTCACTTAGATTACGAAACGCGCAAACATTGGCAACAATGCTGGATTGTAGATCCGCTGGACGGCACCAAAGAATTCATCAAACGAAACGGAGAATTTACGGTAAACATTGCCTTAGTGAAAAACGAAAAACCAGTTTTTGGTGTTATCTACATTCCTGTGCAAAAAGCACTCTATTTTGCAATAACGGCGGAACAAAAAGCATTCAAAGTTGAATTAGCCGAGCATAAAATCACGCAAGAAACTTTGAAAAATGCGATCGAAATTTTCCCAGCGAATGAAAGTGATGTCATTACCATTACATCAAGTCGTTCCTATACCAATCAACAAGTATTAGACTTAATTACCAAGTTTGAAGGTGAACAAAAAGAAACAAAGCTCATCAAAGCGGGAAGTTCTTTAAAATTTTGCTTGATGGCAGAAGGAAAAGCGTCCTACTATCCACGGTACGCGCCCACGATGGAATGGGACACAGCGGCAGGACATGCTATCTGTAATGCTGTCGGATTGGAAGTCTATTCATTAGAAACAGACAAACCATTAAAATACAACAAGGAAAATCTACTAAACCCTTGGTTTATTGTTCGAAAAATAACCTAAATAAAAAGGGGTTAAAACCCTTATAAAAAAGGGTATTTCCCCATAAAAAGCTTTTATTTTCTAGTGTTAAAATTTATAGCTAGTTTTGCAGCGAATAATACCAACATGTATCAAGAAGCATATCATCACGAAAGTATAGAAAATAACAGTTTTCTCATCACAGGAGGCGCAGGATTTATTGGATCTAATTTGGTCGAATATTTACTAAAACACAAGGCTAAAAAAGTACGTGTATTGGATAACTTCGCTACGGGTTTTCAACACAATATTGCTGAGTTTGAATCCAATCCGAATTTTGAATTTATGTTGGGCGATATCAGAGATGTAGAAACCTGTAAAAAAGCAGTAGATGGAATAGACTACGTGTTGCATCAAGCGGCGTTAGGTTCGGTTCCGAGATCGTTCAACGACCCGATTTCTACAAATGCTGTCAACATTTCAGGTTTTTTAAACATGTTGGTTGCTTCACGTGATGCAGGTGTAAAACGGATGGTGTATGCGGCTTCATCAAGTACGTATGGCGATAGTAAAGCATTGCCAAAACAAGAAGAAATCATCGGAAAACCATTATCTCCGTATGCCATTACAAAATACGTAAACGAATTATACGCAGACAATATCTCAAAACATTTTGGTTTTCACACGATTGGATTGCGATACTTCAACGTTTTTGGACCCAAACAGAATGTAAAAGGCGCGTATGCAGCGGTAATTCCGTTGTTTTTTAATGCAGGAATACATAACACAAACGTAACGATTAACGGCGATGGAAATCAAACCAGAGATTTTACTTTTGTCGAAAATGTAGTGCAAGCGAATATGAAGTCACTTTTTGCAGAAATCACACAGCATGAAGTCATCAATGTAGCGGTTGGCGATCGGATTAGTGTAAACGATTTATGGAAAAATATCAAAGAATTTACCCAAAGTACTGTAGAAGCAACGTATGGCGAAAGCAGAATAGGTGATGTAAGAGACTCATTAGCAGATATTACCAAAGCAAAAACACTCTTAAACTACAATCCAAAATACAAAATACGTGATGGTTTGGCTATTACGTACGACTTTTTTAAAAAACAATCGTTGATTCATGAAAAATAAGGTCATTTCTATAATAGGGTTAGGCTATGTTGGGTTGCCTTTGGCTGTTGAGTTCAGTAAAAATGGATTTCAAGTCATTGGTTTTGATATCAACAAAACAAGAATTCAAGAATTACAACAAGGAAAAGATCATACGTTAGAAGTAAGTCATGAAGAATTGCGACAGGCTACAAGCTTAAAATACACAAGTAATGCCGAAGCTATCGCGAAAGCGAATGTATATATTGTGACTGTTCCGACACCGATTACCGAGCATAAATTTCCAGACTTATCTCCGTTAGAATCGGCTTCACGTTTAGTCGGATCGGTTTTGAAGAAAGATGATATTGTGATTTATGAATCTACGGTATTTCCAGGTTGTACAGAAGAAGTGTGTGTGCCCATTCTGGAAGCAAAAAGCGAATTAAAATTTAATACAGACTTTTTCTGTGGATATTCTCCTGAAAGAATCAATCCGGGCGATAAAAAACATCGAGTTAGTAACATTGTCAAAGTAACGTCGGGAAGTACGCCAGAAATTGCAACACAGATTGATGATTTATACAAAAGTATCATCACGGTTGGAACGTTTAAAGCTTCTTCCATAAAAGTAGCAGAAGCGGCAAAAGTGATTGAAAATTCACAGCGTGATATCAACATTGCGTTTGTAAACGAATTGGCGTTGATTTTCGGGAAACTAGGCATTGACACGCATGAAGTTTTAGAAGCCGCAGGCACAAAGTGGAATTTTTTACCATTTACACCTGGCTTGGTTGGCGGACATTGCATTGGCGTGGATCCGTATTACCTAACTTATAAAGCGAAAAGTGTAGGATACATTCCGCAAGTAATTTTGGCAGGAAGAAAAATAAATGATAACATGGGGAAATACATTGCGGAACGCGTTGTAAAACTCATGATTCAACAAGAAAAACTCATCAAAGGTGCAAAAGTAACCATCTTGGGAATTACGTTCAAGGAAAATTGCCCTGATATTAGAAACACACGAGTTGTTGATATTGTACAAGAACTTACCGAATATGGAATTGAAGTTGAGGTATTTGACGATAATGTAAATGCGGAAGAAGTTAAAAAGGAATACAACATTGACTTAGTTTCGTCGATTTCGAAAGACACGAGAGCGATTATTTTGGCAGTTGCACATAAAAGTTTCAATAAAATTGACGTAACTCCCTTTTTTAAAGAAGGATGTATTATTTTTGACGCGAAAAATTTCCTTCCAAAACCAATTGTAACCGAAAGATTATAGCCGTTAGAACGATAAAATAGTAAAGAATTAATGAAATGAGCACGACTAATTAGTTGACCTTAACTAATATGTTTTCAGCGAATTCCATCTGACAGAATTAAAAGAATAAAAACAAACAGATGAAAAAAAATCTAATTGTATTTGGTACACGACCTGAAGCTATAAAAATGGCTCCTTTGGTCAAGGAATTTTTAAAACACCAAGACACTTTTGAAACCAGAGTTTGTATCACGGCACAACACAGAGAAATGCTCGATCAGGTACTTTCTTTCTTTGAAATAACTCCAGATTATGATTTGGACTTAATGAAGCCGAATCAAAACTTATATGGTTTAACAGCAGATATCATCATGAATCTAAAGCCTGTTTTGGAAGAATTTCAACCAGATTATGTGTATGTTCACGGAGATACTACCACTACAATGGCAACGAGTATCGCCGCTTTCTATTCGGGTGCAAAAGTGTGTCATGTAGAAGCTGGATTGCGTACGTTCAATACAAGATCACCGTTTCCGGAAGAAATGAACAGATGTGTTACTGGAAGTATTTGTGATTATCATTTTTCTCCGACAGAGACTTCAAAACAAAACCTGCTCAACGAAAATGTAGCGGATGCAAACATATTGATTACAGGAAATACAGTAATTGACGCATTACATTTTAGTGCAAACAAAGTAAAATCGGAAGGATTTCAAGATCAAGAAATCGAAGATTTAAAAGAATTAGTAGACACTTCTAAACGATTAATTTTAGTTACAGGTCATCGTAGAGAAAATCACGGTCAAGGATTTATCAATATTTGTAGTGCGTTAAAGCAAATTGCAACCGATCATCCAGATACACAAATCATTTATCCTGTACACTTAAATCCTAATGTACAAAAACCTGTGTATGAATTATTAGGCGACATTCACAATGTAAATCTAATAAATCCGTTATCATATCCGGCATTTGTTTGGTTAATGGATAAATCGACTTTAATCATTACCGATAGTGGTGGTGTACAAGAAGAAGCTCCGAGTTTAGGAAAGCCTGTTTTGGTCATGCGTGACACAACGGAACGTCCTGAAGCTGTAGACGCAGGAACCGTATTATTAGTAGGAACAGATACTGAAAAAATCATCACAGAAGCTACAAAATTATTAACAGACGAATCAGCATATCACAAAATGAGTAAACTACACAATCCGTATGGAGATGGAACTGCTTGTGATAAAATTGTAAAATACATGTCAAAATTATAATAAAAATCATGGCAAATAAACCGAGTGTTGTTATGGTAGGATTAGGATATATTGGACTTCCTACCGCAGCGTTAATTGCAAGCAAAGAAATAAAAGTTACAGGTGTTGATATTCATCAACATGTGGTGGATACGATTAACAAAGGAGAAATACATATTGTAGAACCAGATTTGGACGGTTTGGTACATCATGTGGTAAAAAGAGGGCATTTAACAGCAAGTACAACTCCTGTGGAGGCAGATGTGTATTTGATTGCGGTACCAACACCTTTTAAAGGCGATCACGAACCTGATATTTCGTATGTAGAAGCTGCAACCAGAGCTTTATTGCCAACGTTAAAAGAAGGTGCATTGGTAATTGTAGAATCGACAAGTCCAGTAGGAACTACCGAAAAAATGCAAGTAATTATCAATGCAGAACGTCCTGATTTGGCAGGCAAAATATACATGGCATATTGTCCAGAACGTGTATTGCCAGGGAACGTAATTTACGAATTAGAGCATAATGATAGAGCTATCGGTGGAATAGATGAAGCATCTACAGACAAAGCAGTTGCTTTCTACAAGCATTTTGTCAAAGGAGAATTGCACAAAACCAATGCGAAGACGGCGGAAATGTGTAAGTTGGTTGAAAACTCATCAAGAGATGTTCAAATTGCCTTTGCTAATGAACTTTCTATGATTTGTGATGAAGCAGATATCAACGTTTGGGAACTCATCAATTTAGCCAACAAACATCCAAGAGTCAATATTTTACAACCAGGAACTGGAGTTGGCGGACATTGTATTGCGGTTGATCCATGGTTTATTGTTTCAGAATTTCCAAAGCAAGCAAAAATTATTCGCGCCGCAAGAGAAATTAACAATTACAAAACTGAATGGGCTATTGAAAAGGTAAAAAGCACCGCTTTACAATTTAAAATAGACAACGGTAGAGATGCCAAAATTGCCTGTATGGGATTGGCATTTAAGCCAAATATTGACGATTTGCGCGAGTCGCCAGCACTATTAGTGACAGAAACGTTACTTGGAGAAGGATTTGATGTGATGGCTGTTGAACCGAACATTAAATCGCATAAATCCTTTGCAATATATAGTATAGAAGAAGCTATATCACAAGCAGATATTATTGTATATTTGGTTGCGCATACACAATTTTTTAAAATGCAAAAAACAAGTAAAACCTTAGATTTTTGTGGAATTTATAAATAAATTAAAGTTATACAATTATGAGAAAATTAGTTTTAATTTTAGCGATAATCGCTTTTGTAGGATGTAAAGATGATAAAAAGTCTACTACGGATACTTCAGGAACTGAAGAAGTAAAAACTCCTGTTGTTAGTAAGGTTGAAGAAATTAGTAAAAAATTTAACTTCAAAAAGGTAGACAATTTGTTAGACAATCCTGAATTGGTAAACCTTACAAGTGAAAGTCATGCGTTTTCAGACAAAATTGTTTTTGAAGAAGTAAATGTTTTAAAAACAGCAGAAGACACCTATTCCTTTTTCTTAGTTTTATCTGATAAAGAAACGGACTTTGAAGAGTTTGTAAAGTGGACTGTTGCTATTATAGTAACACCAAAAAACCCAAAAGAATTTGCAGATCCAAAAGAACAAGCTAAAGGAGCAAGAACGATTGGAATTTATGCGAAGCCACAGGTTATGGGTAATGAAATAGTAATACACTTAAAAGATTTCAAGCTGAAGCCAAAAGAATTTTCGTTTATACGATTTTACTTGTATGATGCGGAAGGGCAAAAAAATACGAATTACTATCTGATGGAAAATGTGACTTTACCTTAGTATGAAGGTAATAGAAAATATAAATAATAATACTCTCTTTGCTAAAATTCTAAATAGTAAAGAGAGTATTTTTATATTCCTATTACTACTATCAAACTTTTTTACTAAAGCTTTATATTATGAATACAATGTAACATTAACTTATTATCCGAGTACTTGGGTAAAAAGTATATTACTAATTGCTGTTATTATTCAGTTTTTCTTCCTCAATAAAAAACAAAACACACACTATTATTTAATTGCACTTGCAGGTATTTTTCTAATAGAAATTATAATAAGTAGCAGATTTGAAGGCGCTTTTTCTATCGGAAGTAGAGCTTATTATTTTATAAAATACACATTCTTATTCTTCCTTTTTCCAATCATAAATGCTTTGGACGATACAAGAATGAATAAGATTGTGAATGTATTACTTTGGATTGCCAAAATCAACGTGATATTTATCGTTATTGGATTCCTGTTTAAGATTGATGTTTTTAAATCATATCCATACACAGCTAGATATGGCTACAATGGCATCTTACCAATTCAAGGAGCTGGAAGCTACTTTTACATATTTATGCTATCCGTTGTGTACTACAGGTATTATGTAGCATATAAAATGTTTAAAAAAGCAAGCAAAAAAATATACATAGATATGATTGTTATTGTATTGGGTTCTTTATTGGTAGGAACCAAAGCAATTTTTCTATTTATCGTATTACTGTTTTTTATAGATGTATACTTTAGATTAAAACAAAAAGTTATTTTAATATCATCACTTGTGATCAGTGGAATTGTATTTTTCCTATTCTGCGATGCTATTGTGCTTGCAATGTTAAAGTTTCTGAACTTACATGAATCATTATACACCGATAACAGTCTTTTAACTTTCTTAACGTCTAAAAGAGATATCTTATTTACTAATGCGATGAGCTACATTAGCGAAAACTGGAATTTTGTCAATTATTTTATTGGCGGAGTTGACTTTAATATTATTCGCGTTGAATTTGAAATTGTAGATATCTTTCTATTTTTTGGAATCATCGGAGTTATCATATACGCGTTGTTTTTTAAAAATGTATTTTTCAAGAAACATCAAATTGTATACAATCTCATTTTAAGTACGATACTATTAATAAGCCTCTTATCAGGAAATCTTATCGGATCTATAACGAACACCTTATTTTTCTGTATTACAGTGCTCTATTTAAAAAAACTCGAAAAGAAGACCGCTGATGCATAAAATTTTAAAAATAGACAGAGCGATCGCTTATACGGTATTGCTAATTTTAATTGTAGGGACTCTTTTCCTCAAAAAAGAGAACATCAACAGTATAAGTATTATTGTATTAATTGTGTTTTGGATTTTTGATAAAGAGAAAAATGTAAAATCAATCATACAAGACAAATATTTGTTCATAATGATTATTTTCTTTGGAATTTCCCTTTACGGAATTGCCATTTCAGAAAACACAAAATATGCTATAAAACTGACGCAACGTGCATTGCCATTTTTAGCCTTTCCGCTCATATTTCATACCTTAAAATCGGTTAATATCAACAGGAATTATATAAAACTAGGGCTTATTTTTTCTACGTTAGCGGGTACAATATACTGCCAAGTAAGCAATCTTTTATACTGGAAATGGGTCAATAGTTTTTCAACTAACGACTTTTCATTACTAGAATACTTTACACATCATTGGTTTACATACAGTATTCTTACAAACTATATAGACTTACAACCATCTTTCTTTTCCTTGTTCATCATTCTTTCTGTCATCTTTATTTTAGATCATTTAGTACTTAATGAAAAAAGGAAAAAACTTGAAGTGATCATAGGAATCATTATCATACTATTCTTTACGGTCTTTATGATTCAGCTTTCTAGTAAGATAGGAGTTGCGGTATATGTGATTATTATAGGCTATTATTTGTTTAAAATAAGAATTAAAAAATTATACAAAATAGCTATCATCGCTGTTTCGGGTATTGCATTGGCTTTTCTATTAGTAAATTCTAAATACTATGTTCGAATTATGGAATTGCAAACCATGTTTGAAGAAAAGAAAGATGAAGGTGATAATAGCGTAAATGTGAAAAGAATACGTGTGGTAGCTTTTAATGCGTTTATAAGTCAGAAACCTGCAAAGATCATATTTGGACAAGGAACTGGTGATGCCCAGAAATATTTAGACAGTTATTACGATCAAAATATTTTAAACACTGCATCTGACGAAGTAAAAAAGCAATGGAAAGTGAAAGGATTGCATTATCACAACCAATTCATACAAAACTTTGGTGAAACCGGAATTTTCGGGTTTACAGCGTTGGTCTTCATGTTATTCCTATCTTTAAAAAAAGCACATCAAAGCAAACAAAGAGTACATTATTTATTTATATTAATGTGCATTTTATTCTTTTTGTCTGATTCTGTATTAATGCGACACAAAGGGATTGTATTTTTTGTATTTTTTAATTTATTTTTCTTAATCAAAACGTCACAAAAAAATGAAACTTTTATACATCATAGCTAGGGGAACACCATTTTTTTCTTTTCCTTTACTAAAGAAGATAAGAAATAAGATATATGAGAAACACTTCAAAGCACAAAATATTCTTGTAGGTGAACATGTAATGATAAAACCATCTCATAAAAATGAAACCTCCAAAATTACGTTTGGAAAATCAGTAGTATTAGACAAAGAAGTAATGATAGATTATACGGCTCCAGTTACCATTGGTAATCATGTAACCGTATCAGAAGGTACCAAAATATTTACACACAATCATAGCGTTGATGACAAAATAGATATTCAATACAGTCAAATCATCCAACACGAACTTATCATAGAAGATTATGCGTGGATAGGCGCAAATGCCATTATCTTACCAACGGTAAAAAGAATAGGATATGGAGCTGTAATTGCTGCCGGAGCTGTAGTTACCAAAGAAGTAAAAGAATATGAAGTTGTAGGTGGGAATCCTGCAAAACTGATAAAAAAGAGAAACGTTGATCAATAAACTCAAAAAAGCAAAAGGACTTATACTTCCTTTTCTTATTAACTTTTTAAGCCTTTTTCTATTTTGGCTTGCTGATGTAGTAGTCTTATCAAAGTATGATACAGATACGGTGTCTAAATGGGCTTTATTAAAGTCTATCATCTTCATTAGTGGATCTTTTATCACCTTAGGAATAGATCAGGCTATTGTGCGTCTAAATCTTAGTTATAAAGACACGTTGCTTCCAGCTGTTTTTCAAATTTTCTTACTTACATCGCTTACCTGTGCAGTGCTTTGGTTATTTGGGTTTGATATTTCGTATGTATATGCATTTGTCATTTTATTCTGCTATGCGACTATTTTAGTGACCTATTCTTTTGAACGTTCCAAACTAAATTACTCGTTAGCGTTGATCATCTTTAATTTTTGGAGAATTATATTTTACCTACTAATTGTAGCTGCTACATATAAATTGATAGAAGTTCCGCTTACCATTGCACTCTTGAGTTCTATGATATTCCTATACAAACCGTTAAGAAATATAAAAATAAGCTCATTATCTTTCAAAGAATACAAGCCAGCATTAAAGACAGGATTCTATTTTTTCCTGTCTACATGTTCGTTAAATATTATATTATTTATTGATCAATTACTAATTAATGGACTGGGAGATAAGGTATCCTCAGAAATTTTCTTTTCACATGTAACCTTCTTTATATCACCTTTTGCGGCTTTTCTTGGTTTTACAGGGTTTTTATTAACTCCCTACTTAAGAGAAAATAAAAAGAAAGCGTTCGAGATGCTTCGAAAATACCTATTATTATTTATTTTTGCTGGAATATTGGCAATAGTAGCCTACTATTTTTTCGCGGGATGGTTATTTTCAGCAGTCAAGAAAAAAGAGAATATCCATTGGTTAGGAATCATATTATCAGGAATTTTATTTGCAAGATATTTACTCTTAATTCCAAGTTCCTATTTTGGAGCATTTGGAGACAACAAATTAATTAGAAAAGTATCAGTACTTTACAATGTAATAAATGTGGTTTACTTAGGTACTGCTTTTATACTTTTTTATATTTTGAAAGAAGACATATTATTCGCAATATCAGTTTCACTATTACTAACGTGGACATTAAGAGCATTAATCGGCTATAAAGGACTATTTGAATTAAAAAGGAATTCATCTACATAAAAAACTAAGCATGAAATCACTTTTTTATATACTCACTATCGTAGAATTTGTGTTCATAATCTATGTTTTATATTTAAAATATAGAAATAATGAGCAAAAAAAACTGCTACTATTAGATCCTTTTTCTTTTTTCTCTATCTGTTGGTTATTTCTATACAATATTGTTCCGTTAATTATGGTAGCAGACAATAACTACTACTACAATGAAGAAGGTTATTCCAGTCAGAGCGAATTTCTGAGTAAACTCTATTTAACAATTTTTTATTTTTTATTATACATATTCTACAGAGCTTTTAGTAACACCTATCGTTTTAAAGATTACCTACTAAGAGTACAAATGCAAAGACTAAAATCAGTAGAGAATTTTTTCCTCTTTGGGTACTATCTCTTAATCTTAGTAGTAACCATATTTTATATACGATATATTTTAAGTTTTGGATTAGGAGATTATTTTCAAAACAGAATAATTATCAATAAAGGATTAGGAATTATATCACTAATGATTTATTCAAGTAATTTACTAATATTAGTTTTATTTATCAATAACTATATCAGTAAAAATAAATCACTTTTCGGAATGATTAAGAAAGTAATGATTTATCTATCTATCATACTATTCTCAGGAATCTACTTATTAATTGGGAGTAGGTTATCAGTAATCCTATTAATTATTCAAATCCTATTTGCATTCTTCTATCTAATAGAAAAAATCAAAAGAAAATTCATAGTTCGCTCAGGATTAATTCTATTTACACTAGCGCTTTCACTTTCGTTTTTTGGTTTCATGAGAGTTCGAATCAATTACCCAGACAAAGATTTACTTTCAGAATTTGCAGAAGTATTTGCAGAAAAAATAACGTATAACATTGTTACAAACTTTGGAAAATTTGAAAACATTGTTTGGATGAATGACAATATGGACAAATGGGAGCCGCTATATGGAAAAACATTTGCCGCAGGTTTCTCAAACGTTGTTCCAAGGAAAATATGGAAAAATAAACCTTTAGGTGGCGGACCAGCCATTCGAAATTGGATTCGACCAGGAACCTATGACTTAGACGCAAAAGACGCAAGAAACATTACGTCGTATACCACCGGTTTTCCCACAGAAGCGTATATGAACTTTCACTTGTTAGGATTTATCATAGGCCCATTAATACTTGCCTTTTTCTTAGCACTATTAAAACAAATGTTAGATCGATTGCGAGGCAATATTCTGCAACTATCCATGTACATTTATCTATTAGTTGCCATCTGTTTTGTATTTCAATATGGAGAATTTTTAGGAATCTTCTCAAGAACATTATTTGCTATATTTCCTTTTATTATAATAAAAATAGCAGGAAAATTTAGATACGTATTAAAAGCATCATGACAAAAGAAAGCATCAAAATAATTATTAGAGAATCTAATATCAATGAAAGGGTTCGATTGTCTAAAATTCTTCAATTCTATCAAGAAAACGGATATGAAATAGAGCTTTGGAAAAAAAAAGGTACGCAAAAATCAAACATTCCTGAAAGACCAATTACAAAGACTTACAAACGCAAAAGTATAGAATATGCACTTTGGATGTCAGGACTCTTCTTTAGACTCTTCTTCAGAAGAAAAACGACGCCTATCTTTGTATCTGGATTTGAAAGTGCAATCGTAGTGTATTTTGTAAGCTTACTCAGAGGAGGAACATATATCTTTGATAATCCAGATAATTTTTACCAATCCAAAAACCTACCCAACGGATTGAAAAAAATGATTTTTAACATTGAAAGAAAAATTATCAAAAGAGCACAAATTACGATTGTTCCAGACGAAATGCGTATCATAGGATATAATTTGCCACGCAAATATTTTCTAACCATCAGAAACTTTCCAAGCAAAAGCGATGTTGAAAAATCACTCAAAAACACAACGCCAAAAGATAAAAAATTAGTCATATATATGAATGGTTGGTTGGTACCAACAAGAGGATTACAAATGATCTCTGAGTTTATCAAAAAACTACAGCCTAATCTAGATCTAAAAATAAAAATTGCAGGAAAAAAAGAAGGATTAGACGAAATATTGAAATCTCCTTATGTAGAATACTTGGGAATTGTAGACGCTATGACTTCTTTGGGTAATTATCATAACTCAGATATTATTCTTACCTTTTATGATCCATCCATAGAAATCAACAGAAATGCGAGTCCAAATAAATGGGGAGATGCGTTAGTCACCGAAACAATACCAATCTTAAACAATGGTATAGAAACAACAGCAATGTATTTTCCAAAAGGAGGATATTTTGCTATTGATTATAATGACTCGGAAAGCCTTTATAAACTCATTATGGATATTTATGAAAATGAGGAAATACTAGCAAACAAACGAACAGAACTAAAAGAAAATCCTATATATTTTTGGGAAGATCAAATGCAAAAAATACTTAATAAAGATGCTAAAAAATAAAACATTACTCATCACAGGAGGAACAGGTTCTTTTGGAAATGCTGTACTAAATAGATTTTTAGATACAGACCATTTCAGTGAAATACGCGTATTCTCAAGAGACGAAAAAAAACAAGAAGATCAACGAAGAAGATTATCACATCCAAAAGTAAAATTTTACATTGGCGATGTACGCGATCCGCAATCTGTTGAAACTGCCGTCAGAGGCGTAGATTACATCTTTCATGCAGCAGCTTTAAAACAAGTGCCTTCGTGTGAGTTTTTCCCCGTAGAAGCCGTTAAAACGAATGTAATGGGTACGGAAAACGTATTAGAAGCTGCTATCAGAAACAATGTAAAAAATGTAGTGGTGTTAAGTACGGACAAAGCTGTATATCCAATCAATGCGATGGGAATCTCCAAAGCAATGATGGAAAAAGTATTAGTTGCCAAATCAAGAAATGCAGGAAATACGGTCATTTCAGGAACTCGTTACGGAAATGTAATGGCATCAAGAGGTTCGGTAATTCCTTTATTTGTAGACCAAATCAAAGCGAAAGAAAACTTAACACTAACCGATCCAAGCATGACACGTTTCATGATGACTTTGGAAGATGCGGTAGACTTAGTATTATTTGCGTTTGAACATGCAAATGCTGGCGATATGTTTGTACAAAAAGCACCAGCGGCAACGGTAGAAACCTTAGCGCAAGCATTGCTAGAAATGTATGAAAGCGATAGTGAAATCAAAGTTATTGGAACACGTCACGGAGAAAAACTATACGAATCATTACTGACGCGAGAAGAAAAAATAAAAGCGGAAGATATGGGAGACTATTACAGAATTCCAGCCGATAATAGAGACTTAAACTATGCCAACTATTTCTCTGAAGGAGAAATTGACATGAGCACCGTAGAAGACTATCATTCACACAACACAGAACGTTTAGACGTAGAAGGAATGAAAAAACTATTGCTAAAACTTGATTTCATCCAAGAAGACATCAACTAAGCAGTTACATGAGCAAACCAATACCTAAAATAATCTCAGGAGGAAATTACACAGACGAACGCGGACAATTAGCATTCTTCAATGAATTTGATATGTCACCCATCAAACGAGTATACTTTACCACGCATTTTGATACGGATGTCGTTCGTGCTTGGCAAGGACATACCATTGAAAGTCGTTGGTTTCTTTGTGTCAATGGAAGTTTTACGGTAAAATTGGTAGAAATTGACGATTGGGAACATCCGTCGGATGATTTACAAGTGTACGAATATGAATTGACTGCTGAAAAGCAGGAAATACTATACATTCCAAATGGATTTGCAAACGGTTTCAAAGCTTTAGAAGCCAACGCAAAACTCATGATACTATCCAATTACGGATTCAATGAAATAGAAAACGATCAAATACGGTTTGATCAAAACAAATGGACCAAATGGGACAAAAACGAACAGTAGGAATTACAGGTCAGGCAGGTTTTATGGGAAGTCATGTATACAACTTCTTGGGGACGAAAACTGAACAAATAGAACGCATTCATTTCGAAAGAAACTACTTTGAAAACGAAGCCGATCTTCAAAACTTTGTAAAATCGTGTGATGTGATTGTGCATATTGCTGCCATGAATCGTCATGAAGATCAACAAGTTATCTACAATACCAATGTTGGTTTAGTTCAAAAACTTATCAGCGCATGCGAAGCAACGAATTCCACACCAAAAATCATCTTTTCTTCCTCAACACAAGAAGAAAAAGACAATCTGTACGGAAAATCTAAACGTGATGGAAGACAATTGTTGGAAGATTGGGCAACCAAAACAGGCGGAAAAGTAGCTTCACTCATCATTCCAAACGTATTTGGACCTTTTGGAAAACCATTTTACAACTCGTTCATTGCAACGTTTTCACATCAAATTGTAGCAGGAGAACAACCAACGGTCATTAATGATAGCACGGTCAACCTAATCTACATTAACGAGCTTTCTCAGGCGTTTTATGATGAAATTGTAAAGCAAGAAGGCGAAAATATTCAATCATACACAGTACCGCATACTTCATCACGAAAAGTGTCTGAAATCTTAGGATTACTTAAAGAATTCAAAACACAATATGTAGACAACGGACAAGTACCAAAAGTAGATTTGAATTCGTTTGAATTAGATTTATTCAATACGTTTACGAGTTTCATTCCGAAAGATTACTTTCCAAGAAAATTTACAAAACATACAGACAATCGTGGTGCATTTGTAGAAATTATGCGCGCAGGAACCGCTGGACAATCATCGTATTCCACCACAGTTCCGGGCATCACCCGTGGAAATCACTATCATACCCGAAAAGTAGAGCGCTTTGCTGTCATTAGCGGAAAAGCGTCTATTCAACTTCGAAAAATAGATTCTGACGAAGTTTTTGAATACATCTTAGATGGCGCAGAGCCAGCCTATGTTGACATGCCAATATGGTATACACACAACATTACAAACATCGGCGATACAGAATTAATCACCCTATTTTGGATCAACGAACCGTACAACGCAGAAGACGCAGACACGTATTTTGTGGAGGTGTAATTGTTTTATCATGTAAAACAAATGTATTAAAAATCTTACTTTTTAGTTTGATTTTTCAAAAAATTTAGATACAGAAATTTAGGTTTGGTTATTATAGAAATATTAGGAATTTCTGTTACATAAACATAAGGCAACATTAGTCATAAACCATAAAAATTTGAAAAAACCAAAAAGCTTTGATAAACCGGAAGGAAAAGAACATTTAGATAAGGATTTTCTAGAGGAATTGAAACATAAATTATGGTCTACAAAAGGAATTAGATTTTATGCAAGTGATAGACTAAAAAAAATCTCAAACATTTCAAATATTTGCACGAGTGTTTTATCTGTTTACTTAATAATTTTCGGACTTCTTTCGGTTTATAACATTTATAACCCATCAGAACAGTACGAAAATTTACTTGCATTTTCTATGACAGCAATTTCAATAATATTGTTAGTTTTTTCTGTATTTGAAAACTCTCAAAATTATTTAGTTAAAGCTGAAAAATTTCATGATTGCGCATTAGATATCGCTGATTTATATAATGAACTTCAGAATTTTAAAACTTATAAAACAAAAAGTTCTGACAAAGAAAAATTGGAATATTGTAATGATATTCAGTTAAGATATCAGATTATCTTAAGAAGATATGAAAATCACAGTCAACTGGATAGACAGAAATTCATAGCTGATAATATGGATTATTATAAATATCTGAAATGGCATTATTGGTGGAAAATTCAAATTATATATTTTTATAAAACAAAACTGATTTATTTATTTGCGATGTTAATTCCTGGATTAATATTAGTGTATTCAATAATGAAAAACGTTGTGTAAGAACGTATATAATTTATTTGATAGTTCTAGCTTACTTACGAAAATTCTTTTGGATTCTATATTAAGTTTTTATTTGCTAAATACTTACTTTGCAAGTTTTCAAGAAATACCTGCATTTTATTTTGTAAAATCCATATCAAACTCATATTGCTACCAAAAACAACAAACAATAAACTTCTCCACAACTTTAACCAAAAGTTATAAAATAGCGACTTTCCACAGATATTAGATAATATCCAATAAGAATGCAATAAAAATAGTAAGTTTGTACTCTTAAAATTTTTTGGATGAAAAAACTAAAAGTAGTAACGGTCGTAGGAACACGACCTGAAATTATTAGACTATCATGCACATTACTTGCATTAGACAACAGTGATGCCATAGAGCATATTTTAGTACACACAGGACAAAACTATGATTATGAGCTCAACGAAATATTCTTTGAAGATTTAGGACTCAGAAAACCAGATTATTTCCTAGAAGCCGCAGGAAAAAATGCTACAGAAACGGTTGGAAACATTCTCATAAAAATTGATCCAATTTTGGAACAAGAAAACCCAGATGCTTTCTTAGTATTAGGAGATACCAACTCTTGTTTATGTGCCATTCCTGCCAAAAAACGTAAAATTCCTGTATTTCACATGGAAGCTGGAAACCGTTGTTTTGATCAGCGTGTTCCCGAAGAAACGAACCGTAAAATAGTAGATCACGTATCAGACATCAATCTAACATACAGTAGTATTGCGCGTGAATACTTATTACGAGAAGGCTTATCGCCAGATAGAGTCATCAAAACGGGAAGTCCAATGTATGAAGTATTACACAAGTTTTTACCAAAAATTGAAGCTTCGGACGTATTAGAAAAATTAGGATTAGAAAAAAATAAATTCTTTGTCGTATCATCACACAGAGAAGAAAACATCAGCAATCCAAAAAACTTTAAAGGATTGATTGATTCTTTAAATCAAATTGCAGAAACCTACGATTATCCAATCATTGTTTCTACACATCCAAGAACGCGAAACATGTTGAACAGTAAAGACATGAAAACGCATAAAAACATTCAATTTTTAAAACCATTAGGTTTCTCAGACTATAACGCATTGCAAATGTACTCGTTTGCAGTATTGTCCGATTCTGGAACCATTTCGGAAGAATCATCCATTCTAAACTTTCATGCATTGAATATTCGTGATGCACACGAACGCCCAGAAGCGATGGAAGAAGCGTCTGTAATGATGGTAGGATTAAACCCTGAACGCATCATGCAAGGATTGGTGGCACTAAGCACTCAAAAAAGATCTCCTGAACGGAATTTTAGACCGGTATACGATTATTCGATGCCAAATGTGAGTGAGAAAATGGTGCGAATTATCCTTTCATATACAGATTATGTAAATCGTGTAGTTTGGTCTAAATATTAACAATGAAAATACTATTTGTATCCCAATATTTCTATCCTGAAAACTTTAAGGGCAATGACATTGTATTCGACTTTGTAAAAAAAGGATACGATGTTACTGTACTTACTGGAAAACCAAACTATCCACAAGGTAAATTTTTTAAAGGATATAGTTTTTTTAACAAACGGAAAGAAACCATTCAAGGAGCAAACGTTATAAGAGTTCCATTATTTCCTAGAAGAAGTGGCAAAGCAATTCCGTTAGTACTAAACTATCTTTCGTTCATATTTTTCTCCTATTGGGCGGTATTATTTCGTGTAAAAGAAAAGTATGATGTCATTTTTGTACAGCAACTATCACCTGTAACCATGGCATTACCGGGATTATGGATAAAAAAACGACAAAAAATACCACTTTTCTTATGGGTTTTAGACTTATGGCCAGAAAGTGTGACTGCGAATAGTAAAATAAAAAAAGGAAGAATAATAAACTTTCTTGAAAAACTAGTAAAGAAAATCTATGCGAAGTCAGATGTAATTCTAACAAGTTCAAAATTCTTTAAAGGCTCCATTTTAGAAAAATGTGAAGACAAAAATAAAAGAATTGAATACTTTCCAAATTGGGCTGAAGATATCTTTGTAAAAGAAAAAGAAGCGATTCAAGTTCCTGAATTGCCAAAAGGATTCAACATTATGTTTGCTGGAAACATTGGTGAATCGCAAGGATTTGAGTCTATTTTAGACGCTGCCGAACTCACCAAAGATGAAAACATCAATTGGATTTTAGTGGGCGACGGTAGAAAAGTAAGCTGGATAAAAAAGGAAATAGCAGATCGTAATATTACAAATGTGTACCTTTTGGGAAGACACAGTTTAGCATCAATGCCCGATTTTTTTAAAAAAGCAGATGCGATGTTAGTTTCGCTAAAAGATGAGCCAATCTTTGCATTAACAGTTCCAGCAAAAGTGCAAGCCTATATGGCTTCTGGAAAAATCATTCTAGGAATGTTAAATGGAGAAGGGCAAGCATTAATTAATGAAAGCGGATGTGGATTTGCAGTAGCTGCTGAAAAATCAGCACTACTTGCAGAAAAAAGTATAGAATTTTCTCAATTATCTCTGGAAGAAAAAACACGGATGGAAGAAAAAGCACATAATTATTATCATAACTATTTCTCAAAAGAAAAACTATTCTTGAAATTAGAGGCGCTGTTTCAAGAATTTAAAAACAACTAAAAAATGTCAAAAACATACTTAACAATAACGGCACATCCCGACGATGAAGCGCTCGGGTTTGGAGCAAGTTCCTATGTTTTATCTCAAAAAGGACACAAAATATACAACTGTATTCTATCAGGAAAAGTAGATGCAAGACGTCACAGACCTGATGAAGAAGAATTGAAAGCACATACCAACAATGCTCAAAAGTTTATGGGTGCTGAAGCTCCAATACTAGGACATTTTCCAAACATAAAATTCAATACAGTTCCACATTTAGAGCTTGTACAATATATAGAAGGAATCATTGAGCAAGTACAACCCGATGTCATCATTACACATCATCCGTACGATTTAAACAACGATCACTATCATACCTCTAAAGCGTGTCAGGCTGCTTCCAGATTATACCAACGAAAACCTTGCAAACCACTCACCGGATTGTACTTTATGGAAATTCCATCGTCTACAGATTGGGCATTTCCTGTAGATGGACAAAATTTTACGCCTGATACATTTATAGAAGTTGGAGAAATTGGTGTTGCACAAAAACTAAAAGCATTACATGCGTACGAAGGTGTCATGCGTCCGTATCCGCATCCTAGAAGTGACGAAGCTATCAAAGCATTGGCAACACTAAGAGGATCTCAAGTAGGGCGACATTTTTGCGAAGCGTTTCAAACCGCTATGAATATTATTGAACCTTAAAAACGAACTATGTTTTTACTATTTAAAAGAGGATTCGATTTCCTATTAGCTATCTGTCTCATCATTGTATTATCACCAATATACATCATCATTGCGTTGATTATTTTCATACAAGACTTTGGAACACCTATTTTCAAGCAAATGCGTGTTGGAAAAGGCGGAAAAGAATTCATGTTTTACAAATTTAGAAGCATGCCTTTAAAAACGCCCAATGTAGAATCGCACGAAAAAGACAAACTAAAAATTACACCTTTTGGAAAATTTATCAGAAGAACCAATTTGGATGAATTACCTCAGTTTTTCAACGTATTAAAAGGTGATATGAGTTTTATTGGTCCAAGACCGCCAATTCCTTCGCAAGAAAACTTAATTGCCATGCGAAGAGAAAACAAATCACTATTCTTAAAGCCAGGACTTACGGGTTGGGCACAAGTTAACTCGTATGATAACATGCCTGAAGATGTAAAAGCTAAATTTGATGGTGAGTACGCAGACAGCATATCGCTAAAAATGGACATACGCATCCTTTTCAAAACCGTTATTTATTTCACTAAAAAACCACCAGCATACTAATTATGAAATTTGCCTTTGTTACCTGTGTTCAAATAGGATTGAGTTGTATGGAAGCTATTTACGATGTAAATGGTACACTAGACTTAATCATTTCCATTCCTGATGAAAAAGCTAAAAAGAAATCAGGACGAATCTACGTAGACGATTTTGCTGCAAAGCATAACATTCCAGTTGTAAAATCAAACCATGTAAATGATGCGGCAGTAATTGAAGCTATCAAAGCATACGAAATTGATTGGTTATTCATCATCGGTTGGTCACAAATAGCTTTCAAAGAAGTCATTGAATCCGCAAAAATTGGCGCTATTGGTGCACATCCAACCTTATTACCTGTTGGACGCGGAAGAGCCGCCATTCCTTGGGCAATTATCAAAGGATTAGACGTTACAGGTGTTTCCTTCTTTAAAATGGATGAAGGTGTCGATACAGGACTCATTCTTCGTCAAGAAGAAGTGCCAATTTTGCCAAATGAAACAGCGTTGACCTTATACAACAAAGTCAATACGGCACATGAAACGTTGATCAAAAAATTATACGTTGACTTACAAAACAACAATGTAGAAGGGAAAGTTCAGGACGAATCAAAAGCAACGTATTGGGAAGGAAGAAAACCAAAAGATGGTGAACTCTCACTAACAATGACAGTTGCGGAAGTAGATCGATTGGTAAGAGCAACTACAAAACCGTATCCAGGCGCATTTATCATCAGAGGAGACAAAAAAGTAATCATTTGGAAAGGAATCATCTCAACGGAGAAAATAGAAAGTAACGTCTATCATGAAATTATACTAACAGATGGATTTTTCTATGCAACCAATTATGAAGTTGTAGACGCAACCATAGAAAACTAATCACACATTGACAACAACCGAAAAAAATATAAAACGTGTATTTGATGTTTTTTTCGCATGTATAGGATTATTGATTGTAGGATGGTTTATCTTGCTTATGGCAATGATTTCAAAAATAAGTATCAAAGGAAATGGTTTTTTCAAGCAAAAACGGGTGGGGCAATATGGAAAACTATTTACCATTTACAAAATAGAAACCATTCATCCTGACGAAGCCAAAAAAGAAATCCCGCAGATTACGAAATTGGGTACATTCATACGAAAATATAAAATTGACGAATTTCCACAATTGTGGAATGTATTAGAAGGAACCATGAGCTTTGTAGGGCCACGACCTGATATTGCTGGATTTGCTGACGAATTGGAAGGTGAAGCTAACATAATTTTGAGTGTAAAACCAGGGATTACAGGACCTGCCACCTTACGCTTTAGAAATGAAGAAGAACTCTTAGCAACACAAGAAAATCCTGAAGCATACAATAAAGAAGTTATTTGGCCACAAAAAATAGCCCTTAACATACAATATGTTCAAACATATCGTTTTACCAAAGATATTCAGTATTTGTACAAAACACTTTTTTCATCATCATGTCAAAAATAGCGCTTTCCACATCACATCTTAGCGGTCACGAATTGTCATACATACAAGACGCTTTTCAGCGAAATGAAGTATCGGTGTACGGAGCGAACTTGGTACAGTTTGAAAATGACTTAGAAGACTATTTAGGCGAAAACACAAAAGTTGCTTGTACAATATCTGGAACGGCAGCCATTCATTTAGCATTAATACTCGCTGGCGTTATTCAACATGATGAGGTTATATGTCAAAGTATGACGTATGTAGCCTCTGCAAACCCAATTCTATATCAAGGTGCGATTCCTGTATTTGTTGGAAGCGAAACACACACATGGAATATGTGTCCGGATGCTTTAGAAATTGCTATCAAAGATCGAATTTCTAAAGGAAAAATACCAAAAGCCATTATTGTAGTACATTCGTATGGAATGCCAGCTCAAATTGATAAAATAGCGAAGTTGGCAAAGCAATACAACATCATACTTATTGAAGATGCAGCCGAAGCCTTAGGTTCAGAATATAAAGGAAGAAAATGCGGAACATTTGGCGACTTTGCAGTGATATCCTTCAATAGCAACAAAATCATCACAACGGCTGGCGGTGGCGCTATTATTTGTAAAAGTGAAGAAATGAAACAAAAAGCTATTTTCCTTGCAACACAAGCACGTGAAAAAGTTCCGTACTATCTCCATTCAGAAATTGGGTATAACTACCGAATGAACAATATTGCGGCTGGAATTGGAAGAGCGCAAATGAACGTTTTACAAAATTACATCAAAAAAAGAAGAGAAAATCACGATTTTTACACTAAGCTCTTCAAGAACATAGAAGGAACTGAAGTATTAAAAGAAACGTCAACAGACTATTTTTCAAATCATTGGTTGACTTGCGTACTCATAAACAAAGAAAAGGCAGCACATTCTAGTGAAGAATTACGCACTGCATTACAAAATGAAAATATTGAGTCGAGACCGTTGTGGAAACCATTACATTTGCATCCTATGTATGCTACATTTGATTTTTATGGTGAAAAAGTAGGAGAAAATATCTTCAATACAGGACTTTGTTTACCGTCAGGATCAAACTTAACTACACAGGAAAAAGAACGTATTACACAAGTTATAGCCGCTTTTCTAGCATAGAAAGAAATAAATTAAGTAATTTGTATCATTAAACAAAGAATCTGTTTTTTAGAAGATGAAGGTATTGAATTCAAAAAGAATAAAAGACGCGCTAAAGCAAGTTCTAAAATCAAGTAAAAAGCGTATTGATTTTAAGAATATTGGATACTTGCCAAGATGGCTTATCCTATGTTTTGATATGTTTATCTGTTTTGTGGCTATAATATTAACAGGTGTTATTATCAAAAACATCAACATCAGTGATATCAACGCGTCTTCACAATCGTTTTTTGGAATCTCTCCAACGTCAGGATTAACGCTAATAACAAACTTACTATTCTTTATATTCTTCCGAACGTACGCAGGACTTATTCGTCACTCCACGTTTATTGATGCCATTAAATTTTTCCTTGCATCGTTAGCAACCTTAATTACGTTGCTCATTGTAAACTCTTCACACCTAATGTTTAGAGGAAGCAATCTATTCTTAATTCCAGGATTATTCATCTACTTTGTCATGTCGTTTTCGTTTCTATTACTCTTTCGAGTTTTAGTAAAACAAGTCTTTGAAGCCTATTTTGATTACGCAACCAAAGAAGACCAAATCAACGTGATGATTTACGGAATAGATTCTAACGCTATTGCCATCTCTAACGCACTAAAAGTAGAGCGTCCAATGCGCTACAAATTGATTGGTTTCATTGATAAAAACGGAAAAAATCAAAGTAAAGAAATACTAGGATTACCTATCATTCATCTCAAAAGGAAACTTTCTGTCATCTTGCGTGCACATGGCGTAAATGCCATCATTTTAGCAGACAAATCCATCACGCAAGAAGAACGTATCAAAATTGTAGACGAATGTTTAGAGCATAATTTTAAAGTATTCAGAGCGCCAATTGTTTCCGATATGGAAGACAAAGAAAATGTAAACTTGGCGCAACAAATTCAAAACGTTCAAATTGAAGATCTTCTCGAAAGAGAACCGATTGTTTTAAATAATAAGCTTATCGCGAAAGAATTATTCAACCGTAGAATCTTAGTTACAGGTGGCGCTGGTTCTATTGGAAGCGAAATTGCACGACAAGTAGCCAATTACAAACCACAAAAACTCATCATTGTCGATCAGGCGGAAACTCCATTGTATCAAATACAAATGGAAATCAAAGCGAAATTTCCAAACTTAAGCTTTGAGGCGATCATCGCAGATGTTCGAGATAAAGACAAGCTCAATAACATTTTTGAAATACACAAACCACAAGTGGTCTATCACGCGGCAGCTTACAAACACGTTCCGTTGATGGAAGACAATCCGTCACAAGCCATTTTTGTAAACGTCATGGGAACCAAAAATGTAGCAGATTGTTCATTAAATCATAAAGTTGAAAAATTTGTATTAGTTTCTACAGATAAAGCCGTAAACCCAAGTAACGTAATGGGTGCTTCCAAGCGAATTGCAGAAATATATGTGCAAACCTTGCAAGAAGCATTCAAAAAAGATACACGATATACCACCAATTATGTCACAACACGTTTCGGAAATGTATTAGGTTCCAATGGTTCGGTAGTGCCATTATTCAAAAAGCAAATTGCTGCTGGCGGTCCACTAACCATTACGCATCCAGATATTATTCGATATTTTATGACCATTCCAGAAGCTTGCCAATTGGTATTAGAAGCTGGAGCGATGGGACATGGTGGCGAAATCTATATTTTTGACATGGGAGAAGCGGTGAAAATTATCGATTTAGCCAAAAAAATCATCAAACTAGCCGGATTTGTGCCTGACAAAGACATTGAAATCAAAATCATTGGTTTGCGTCCCGGAGAAAAGTTATACGAGGAATTGTTGAATGATAAATCAACCACGTTGCCAACGTACAATGATAAAATCATGATTGCGCGCGGTGAACTATATGATTACGAAAAAATCAACATCAACATCGATGAATTAATTGTTTCTGCTTCACTTTTTGACAAAGAAGCCGTTGTAAAAAGAATGAAAGCAATCGTACCTGAATACAAGAGTATGAATTCTTGCTATGAAAAATTAGACAAATCAGAAACAAAAAAAGAAGAAGTCACCAAATAAAAATATCAAATCCAAAGGTTTTTTTCTAAAAAAGTACAAACCCAAAAGATTGCAACATAAAAAAGAAATAGATGAAAATAACTGTTGTTGGAACAGGATATGTAGGCTTAGTCACAGGAACGTGCTTAGCTGAAACAGGGAATGATGTGCTTTGTGTAGATATTGACAAACACAAAGTAGAACGCATGCAAAACGGAGAAGTTCCTATTTATGAGCCACACCTAGATATACTTTTCGAAAGAAACATAAATGCAGAACGATTAAAGTTTACTACTTCACTTGAAGAAGGATTAGCACACGGACAAATCATATTTTTAGCATTGCCAACACCGGAAGATGAAGATGGCTCTGCCGACTTATCGTATGTAATTGGAGTTGCCGAAAACATCGGAAAACTTATGACAGAATACCGTGTGATTGTTGATAAAAGTACCGTGCCCGTTGGAACTGCTGAAAAAGTAACCGCAGTCATTGCGCAACATGCAAAAGTTGATTTTGACGTGGTTTCAAACCCTGAATTTTTACGCGAAGGATTTGCGGTAGACGATTTTATGAAGCCAGAACGTATTGTCATTGGATCCAGTTCGGAAAGAGCTACGGAACTCATGCAGCGTTTGTACAAACCTTTTGTGCGTTCGGGAAATCCAATACTTGTGATGGATGAAAAATCGGCAGAACTCACAAAATATGCTTCCAACGCATTCTTAGCGGCGAAAATAACCTTTATGAACGAAATTGCGAATTTCTGTGAAAAAGTAGGCGCAGACGTTGACAAAGTTCGTATCGGAATGGGAACAGACTCACGCATTGGGAAACGATTTCTATTTCCAGGAATTGGCTATGGAGGTTCGTGTTTTCCAAAAGATGTAAAAGCATTGCACAAATCTGGAAAAGATAACCATTACAATTTCCAAATATTAGATGCGGTTATCAACGTAAACGATCAACAAAAAACAGCGTTAATTCCAAAAGTTGTGCGTCAATTAGGAGACGATTTAACTGGAAAAACCATTTCAATTTGGGGATTGGCTTTCAAGCCAGAAACCGACGATATTCGGGAAGCTCCATCATTATACATCATTGATGAATTACTAAAAAGAGGTGCAAAAATTAGCGTATTTGACCCAGAAGCGATGGACAATGTAAAAGCGAAATTGGGCGATAAATTACACTATGCCGACAGCATGTACGGCGCTATTGCAAATACGGATGCTTTAATAATTTGTACCGAATGGAGCATTTTTAGAACACCAAATTTCACCAAATTAAGAGAAAATTTAAAACAACCCATCATTTTCGATGGTAGAAACTTATACGATGTAGCAGATATGGAAAAAGAAGGATTTACCTATTTTTCTATCGGAAGAAGAGAAGTTTTATAATCCCAAATAACCAACAATTACCATGAAACGAATTCTAATTACGGGAGCTGCCGGATTTATAGGTTCACACTTATGCGATCGCTTTATAAAAGAAGGATATCACGTGATTGGAATGGACAATCTTATTACGGGAGACATTCGTAACATTGAACATTTATTTCACTTAGAACATTTTGAGTTTTACCATCACGATGTGACAAAATTTGTCCACGTTCCTGGAAAACTAGACTATATTTTACACTTTGCTTCGCCAGCGAGTCCGATAGATTATTTAAAAATCCCGATTCAAACCTTAAAAGTTGGCTCCTTAGGAACGCATAATCTATTAGGCTTAGCCAAAGAAAAAAACGCACGAATCTTAATTGCTTCAACTTCAGAAGTTTATGGCGATCCATTAGTGCATCCGCAAGACGAAGATTATTACGGAAACGTAAACACTATTGGTCCGCGTGGCGTATATGATGAAGCCAAAAGATTCCAAGAATCCATCACGATGGCGTATCACAGATTTCACGGATTAGAAACACGAATTGTTCGAATATTTAATACGTACGGACCAAGAATGCGATTGAATGACGGACGTGTAATTCCTGCATTTATTGGTCAAGCACTACGCGGCGAAGACTTAACGGTTTTTGGCGATGGAAAGCAAACACGTTCTTTCTGTTACATTACCGATCAAGTAGAAGGAATTTTTAGACTGCTAATGAGTGATTATGTAGCGCCCATTAATATTGGAAATCCAAATGAAATTACCATTGGAGACTTTGCCGAAGAAATCATAAAACTAACAGGAACTTCACAAAAAGTAATCTACAAAGAATTACCCGTAGATGATCCGTTACAACGAAAACCAGATATCACTAAAGCCAGAGAAATTCTAAACTGGGAACCAAAAGTAGGACGTAGTGAAGGAATGAAAAAAACCTACGAGTACTTTAAATCATTACCAGAAAAAGAATTATTCAAAAAAGAACACAAAGATTTTTCCACCTATACAAGAATGTAATTCATGCACATAAAAGGAAGATATTCATGGCTATTGAGACCATTTTTTGTGGTGTTCGATTTGTGCGTCATAAATATTTTTGTCTTCTTATTTTTTGATTTCAACAACCAAGATTTATATTTCTTTGAATCGTCATTTTGGAATAACAAACATTTACTTTTCATACTCTACACCATCATTTTTTGGCCGTTGTCATCTTTCTTTTTAAACTTTTACAACGTATACCGATTTACTTCGGTGCTGCATATTTTATCCTTACTTATCAAACAATTATTGGCATACACGTTAATTATGTATGCGTTTATTGGAATTTTTAGAAGTATTGATGTTCAGGCATTTGTAACATTCAAATACTTAATGTGGAGTTTTGGAATTATTGGGTTGGTTAAAATTATTGGGTATTATGGGTTAAAAAAATATCGTGCAGTTTTAGATGGAAATATTCGTAGAGTTATCATTATTGGTGACAGTTCAGGCGCACAAGAACTCGAACGATTATTTAAAAACAATAAAGAACTCGGATACAAACTCTTAGGAATTTACAGCGATAAAAAAAATGAAGGAGTCACAGGAACCATTGAAGAAAGCTTTGATTTCATTGAAAAAGAGCAAGGTTTGGACGAAATTTACTGTGCTATCGATGACCTTAGTGAAAAACATGTCAATGATTATGTAAAGTATGCGAGTATGAAAATGATCAATATCAAGTTCATTCCAAACACAAGAAAGCTATTTACCAAACGACTCAAAACAGATTACTATAATTATTTGCCGGTACTTTCTATTCAAGAAGTTTCACTAAATAATAGTTTAAACCGATTTATCAAACGTGCATTTGACGTTGTTTTTTCGTCACTCATCATCATTTTAATATTATCATGGCTGGTTCCAATCATGGCAATACTCATCAAACTAGAATCAAAAGGGCCTGTATTTTATAGACATATTCGGAATGGAATGAACTATAAAGAATTTACCTGCTACAAATTTCGTTCGTTGAGTTATGATAAAAATTCCGATTTAAAACAAGTAGAAGAACAAGATTCGCGTGTGACAAAAATTGGTCGTTTTATTCGAAAAACGAGTATTGACGAACTGCCGCAATTTTTCAATGTACTTAAAGGTGATATGTCTGTTGTTGGGCCACGTCCACACATGATTCCGTACACAAAACAATATGCCAAAAAAATTGATAAATACAACTTTGTATTCCGCCACAGCGTAAAACCAGGCATTTCAGGATTGGCACAAGTAAAAGGCTATCGAGGTGAAATTAAAAATGACGAAGACATTATCAATCGGATCAAATACGACATTTTTTACATCGAAAACTGGTCATTATTTTTAGATGTTAAGATTATTTTTGAAACCATTGTGAACATTCTCAAAGGAGAAAAAAAGGCATACTAAGCATGCAAGAACCATTAGTTTCAGTCATCACGCCAACCTATAATTCGGAATTCTTTATCTCAGAAACCATTGATTCGGTGCGTTCGCAAACATATACCAATTGGGAATTGATTTTGGTAGATGATGCTTCATCAGATCAAACCGTTGAAATGCTGAAAAAATATGCTGCTTCTGATGCTCGAATAAAATATCACGTATTGCCAACAAATTCGGGCGCAGCCATTGCTCGAAATACAGCCATTGAAAAAGCTTCAGGAAGTTTCATTGCGTTTTTAGATGCAGATGATTTGTGGAAACCTGAAAAACTCGCCAAGCAAATTTCTTTCATGCAAAGCAACGATATTGCGGTTAGTTTTTCGAGTTATGAATTAATGGATGAACAAGGAAACTCACTAGGGAAAATGGTAAAAGCCTTGCCAAAATTATCATATTCCAAAATGCTTAAAAGCAACTATCTAGGAAACCTTACGGGAATATACAATGCGGAAAAACTTGGAAAAGTATACATGCCCAACATTCGTAAACGACAAGATTGGGCTTTGTGGCTCACTTTGATCAAAAAAGCTGGTTTTGCGTATAGTATAGCAGAACCGTTGGCAAAATATCGCGTGCGCAAAGATTCAATTTCGTCAAACAAACTAAATTTAGTAAAATACAATTATGCTATTTACAGAAAGGCACTTAAATTTGGGACTTTCAAATCGAGTCTATATTTACTTCGATTTTTAATAGAGCATTTTTTTATAAAACCACAACAAACAACACAACTATGAACATTCTTGTTTTAGGATCAGGAGGAAGAGAACATACATTTGCTTGGAAATTGGCGCAAAGTCCATTACTTACCAAACTTTTTGTAGCACCAGGAAATGCAGGAACTGCGGCAATTGCAGAAAACGTTGCGATAAGCGTGAACGATTTTAAAGCGATTGGTACATTTTCGATGGAAAACAACATTGATATAGTTGTGGTTGGCCCAGAAGATCCATTGGTAAATGGCATTCACGATTATTTCCTAAATGATGAAACGTTGAAGAAAATTCATGTCATTGGACCGCAAAAAGCCGCTGCCGAACTAGAAGGAAGTAAAGAATTTGCGAAAGAATTTATGATGCGTCACAACATTCCGACAGCAGCATATCAAAGTTTTACCAAAGAAACTGTGGAAGCTGGTTGTGAATTTTTAACCACATTACAATCGCCGTATGTCTTAAAAGCAGACGGGTTGGCGGCTGGAAAAGGCGTATTAATCATCAAAGATTTAGCGGAAGCGCAAAACTCGCTACGTGAAATGTTGGTTGATGAAAAATTCGGAAACGCCAGTACAAAAGTGGTTATTGAAGAATTTTTGGACGGCATAGAATTGAGTTGTTTTGTACTAACCGATGGAAAAAATTATGTTACGCTTCCAACGGCGAAAGATTACAAACGCATTGGCGAAGGCGATACTGGATTGAATACTGGCGGAATGGGCGCAGTTTCTCCCGTACCATTTGCAGATGCGGAATTTATGGAAAAAATTGAAACGCGTATCATTCAACCAACAATTGAAGGTTTTCAAAAAGATAACTTACCTTATAAAGGATTTGTTTTTATTGGATTGATTAAAGTTGGAAACGATCCGTTTGTGATAGAATATAATGTACGCATGGGCGATCCGGAAACGGAAGTAGTCATTCCTCGATTGTCAACTGATTTGGTAGCATTATTCAAAGCCGTAGGAAACCAAACCTTACATGAAATCAGTTTGAACATAAAAAAGGAAGCCGCAACAACCATTATGGTGGTTTCGGGCGGATATCCAGAAGCTTATGAAAAAGGAAAAGAAATTACAGGAATAGAAACCATTGAAGATGCTATCGTATTTCATGCAGGAACAAAATTGGAAGGCGGAAACGTAGTCACCAATGGAGGAAGAGTCATTGCAATTACATCACAAGCAAACTCGTACGAAGAAGCCATAAAAAAATCTTATCAAAACATAAAAAAGTTACATTTTGATAAGATGTATTATAGAAAAGATATCGGTTTTGACTTATAAATAAGAATGTGCCGAAACGTCTTTGCGCTCTTCGTTGTTGCTGTCGAATTTTTTTAACTGTAAAACCCAGTAGATCATTGCAGCTGCTCCAATAATCATAAAAATCCAGTTCATTGTATTTGCAGCAGCCCAATTTTCTAATTCCATTGCTCGCAAGGCATTAAAAGGCGCTAGAAGTACATTTTCACTAAAGTCTGCAATTCCTTCAAAAATATTTTTCATCGATAAATCATATTATATTTACAGTACAAAAATATAAAAACCTAAAATGATAACAAGCGTTTTTGGCAAATCTAAACCAATAAATTTTATTCTGTGCGCAGGAATCATCCTTGTGTACTTTGTAATGCACTTATTTTCAGAAGGTAAGGAGTTGAGTTTGGCAATGTTAACAGTAGAAGTTCCCAGTGTGTTTTTACTGTTATTTTCATTATTTATGGTAGATTTTATCGTAAAGAAGAACGATTTTACGCAACAAAATGATTTTGCACTCTTTCTATTCACCGTATTCATTGGATTTTTCCCAGATATTTTTACGCATGTAAAAATGGTAAGCATACTAGTTTTGGTATTACTTGCCTTTAGAAGAATCATTAATTTGCGTTCTCTACACAGCGTAAAACAAAAACTATTTGATGCTTCTTTATGTATAACACTTGCTATATTAATTGATTCATGGATGATTTTATATCTATTCATTATATATGTAGCTATTTTAGTATATGTGTCTAATGACTATAGAAATTGGTTGGTGCCGTTCGTTAGTTTTTTTGGTATATTAATTAGCTATCTAAGCTACTTATATCTCACGGATCAAAGCATTCTTACAGATTCCTTATTTGAGATTGATATAAACATTCGTTATTCAATGACAGATTATAGACGAATAATGCTACATCTGTTAATTCTACTAATTTTTTGTGTAAATCTTGTAATCTTTTTTTTAAAATCGAAAACATATTCTTCTCAAAAGAAAATAGCTTTTTTACTTAATACCGTATTGTTTTTTATAGGTGTTATGTATGTATTATTTGCTAAAAAAGGCATGTCTGATACTGAGATACTACTCTTATTTCCATTATCAATCTCTATGGCAAACCTTCTAGAAAATATAGCAAACAAAAGGATAAGCGATATTTTACTGTTTTTACTAATGATTGTTAGTTTTCTAGTCAACTTTTTTGTAAAATAGGCTGAGAAACCGTAAAAATTAGAAGGTTTTTACGTACATTCATGTAATATATTAATTACATAAGGTGCTTTTTCTCGAATTTAATGACGTTTTATCTAAAAGAAATCCCGTTGTCTGTTTATTAAAAGAATTCCAAATATTTTTGTGTTCGAGAATTAAGCCGCTCACCCCGAACTTATTATTAATTTTTTCTATTAATGTCTTAAGCCACATATAATAGTTAACTAAACAGCAAATCAATGAAGACTAAAATTACTCTTTTGGTCCTAACAGCCTTATTAGGACTGACAAATGTTTTCGCGAACTCAATGCCTGGAAGCGAAAATAATGTCGAAAATGAAATTATGACTACTGGTGATAACTCGATTATCATTTCAGCAGGAAAGCGAATTTACACGCTTGACATGAACACGTACCAAGCTACGTTGTTGGCAACATCACCTTACGTAAATGAAATTAACTCTATCGCTAGTGACAACACTACAGGATGGATTTTTTACGTTTCTAACCACATCTCTACTTACAACTGGACGATTTATGGTTACAATGTGTATACAAATACACACAAAAACTTTGGATCAGTTAGACATTTCTTTACGTCTACTGGCCATGCGTACTCTTCTAGAGGATTAGGATCTGGTGGAGCTACATTCTACAACGGGAAATTATATTTCGCAATGGAATATCCTGCATATTGTTACTACTACAGAGGTAACACTACTGCAAATCAAAACCCTAAAGATGAACTTCCAAACAATGTGAGATCGGCAGGAACAGTGTCAAACACAATGTTTACAAATGAAAGAACTACAACTAGTTATTCTATGGAAGACGAACCAGTTGATGATGGTGCTAGAGGAACAGGAGAAACTCCTGCTGACTTCGAAATTATTGACGCGGATGAAGCAAACGTTTTAAATGATCTTGTTAGTGATTACATTCCTGAAGAAGACTTACCAGCAGACGAAACGGCTGATGGTGGTTTAGCACAAAGAGGAAATTCAAATGCAGAATCATACTATACTAGTAGTTCATACAATAACTATATCTACTTACTAGAAATTTCTTTCTCTGGATTATCAGATGCTTCAGGAAGCACTGCTTCTGTATCTAATGGTACACCTGTATATGACAACTGGGGATATTCTAGTTTCTTATACAGAGGAGAACTTGGAGATATTGTAGTTGATGACAATGGTCAACTTTATGCGGCTACTTCTTACCAAGTACAAGCGTTCAACTTCGGTAGCAAAAGATATGATTGGGCTAACAACGAAGATGTATACGCTCAAATGGCAAAAGATAAGCACAGTGCGCTTCAATTGTTAAAAAACACAAGACAATGTAGTACTTATTATTACAATGGATGTCCACACACAAGTTGTACTATAAAGAGTTTTGTACAAACATATACGGCTCCATCAAGTCTTAGAACATACAATAGCCTTCAATTAGGAAATTTAAACGAAATTACTGGTTTAAACTCTTATGATGTTGGTAGAATTACAGATGCTTCTGATTATATCAGATTAACGCCTCCTGTATCTTACAAAATCAAAGGATTTGTTTTTGATGATAATGATGAAAATGGAAGCTTTAACTCAACTCAAGGAGAAACTAAATTATCAGGTATTGAAGTAACATTATATGCTGATAACAATGAAGACGGAGTTTTAGATGCTGGTGATACAGTAATTGAAAGCCAAAATACAAATGCTACTGGACACTATACATTCAATGATGTACAAGTAGAAAAAACATTAGTAAAAGTTACTGTACCAAGTAACGATACGAATTTTACATACACACTAACAACTCCGCAAACGGTTTCTGTTACAGGTGCTACTACTGACATTACAGGAATTAAATTCGGTATCAACAAAGCAGAAGTTATAAATGTAGCGTATGATATTTTCGGAACTGTATATGACGATAACAACGAAAATGCTATATTAGAAGCAGGAGAAAACGGATTGGATGCTGTAACATTAACATTATATGCAGATAACAATACGGACGGAATTTTAGATGCTGGTGATACAGTAATCACGACAACTACTTCAGGAACTGATGGTTCTTATAGCTTTTTACACGTATGTATTCAAAATACAATTGTAGCATTAACAGTACCATCAAACAATGGAACTTATACGTATACATTAACAACACCAGCAACACAAGCAATTGATTCTATCAATACAAATGTTACAGGAGTTGATTTTGGAGTAAATGAAAAAGAAGTTATTGACTTCAACATTTCAGGAACTGTATTTGATGACAACAATGAAAACGGAACTACAGATGCTGGAGAAGCAGGATTAAATGGAGTAACCATTACTTTATATGCTGATAACAATGCAGATGGAATTCTTGACGTAGCTGATACAGCAATCTCAACAACTACAACAGGAGTTGATGGAACGTATAGTTTCTCTAATATTATAACACCAAATGTATTAGCAGTAATTACTACACCAGGAAACACTGCAACATTCACGTATGTATTAACAACTTCTGGAACACAAGCTGCTAGTTCAACAATTACAGATGTAACTGGATTAGACTTTGGAGTAAATGAAAAAGAAGTTATTGACTTCAACATTTCAGGAACTGTATTTGATGACAACAACGAAAACGGAACTACAGATGCTGGAGAAACAGGATTAAATGGAGTAACTATTACTTTATATGCTGATAACAATGCAGATGGAATCCTTGACGTAGCTGATACAGCAATCTCAACAACTACAACAGGAGTTGATGGAACGTATAGTTTCTCTAATATTATAACACCAAATGTATTAGCAGTAATTACTACACCAGGAAACACTGCAACATTCACGTATGTATTAACAACTTCTGGAACACAAGCTGCTAGTTCAACAATTACAGATGTAACTGGATTAGACTTTGGAGTAAATGAAAAAGAAGTTATTGACTTCAACATTTCAGGAACTGTATTTGATGACAACAACGAAAACGGAACTACAGATGCTGGAGAAACAGGATTAAATGGAGTAACTATTACTTTATATGCTGATAACAATGCAGATGGAATCCTTGACGTAGCTGATACAGCAATCTCAACAACTACAACAGGAGTTGATGGAACGTATAGTTTCTCTAATATTATAACACCAAATGTATTAGCAGTAATTACTACACCAGGAAACACTGCAACATTCACGTATGTATTAACAACTTCTGGAACACAAGCTGCTAGTTCAACAATTACAGATGTAACTGGATTAGATTTTGGAGTAAACGAAGAAGAAGTTATTCTTTACAATATTTCAGGAAATGTATTTGATGACAATAACGGAAACGGTGTAAGAGACGCTGGCGAAGGATTTATTGGAGCAACAGTTGTTACCTTATATGCAGATACAAACAACGACGGACTATTAGATGCTGGTGATACAGTAATCAATACTACGACTACTAGTACAATGTCTGGAAACTATAGCTTTACAGGTGTAACTGTTAGAAACACAATAGCAGTAGTTTCTGTACCAGGAGACACTGCAACCTTTACGTATGTTCCAACAACTTCAACTGAAAGAGCAATAAGTTCAACAATTACGAATGTGCCAAATGTAAACTACGGAATTGATAGATTACAAGTTGTTAACTACAATATCTCAGGAACTGTATTTGATGACGATAATGAAAACGGACTTATTGATACAGCTGAGGCTGGAAGATTAGAAAATGTTACACTTACATTATATGCTGATAACGATAACAACGGAACAGTAGATGCAGGTGATACAGTAATCAACACTACAACTTCTGATGTTAACGGAGCATATACTTTCAACAATGTTACGGTACAACAAACATTAGTAGTCGTAACAGAACCAAGTAACACACCTGACTTTAATTACGTATTAACAACTTCTTCTGTACAAGTTATAAACTCTACAATCACAGCAGTTACAAATGTTGACTTTGGTATCAACCAAACAAGCACAACGTATGCGATCACTGGAAATGTCTTTAATGATGTCAATGCAGATGGAAATAATGCTGGTGATGGAGGTTTAACAGGAGTAACAGTAAGATTATATGCTGATACAAACCAAAACGGAAGAGTTGATAGAAATGAGCCAATAATAGCTACCACAACTTCTGATAGAGATGGTAACTACCAATTCACAGGCTTATCAGACATATTTGTTGTAGTACAAGTAATAGTGCCAGCGAACACGTCACAATTCCAGTATACTTCAACAACTCCAGTAAATGTAGCATTAAACTCAGGAACGACAGCTACTGTAAACTTTGGTATTGCAAGAACAGCAGTAATCTTATATAGTGTAACAGGAATTGTTTGGGATGATGCTGATGCTGATCAAATTAAAGACGCTACTGAGTCAAGATTAGAAGGTGTAGGAGTTACACTTTACAATGATGTAAACGAAAACGGAACTATTGACGCAGGAGATGTTGCATTAAGTACTGTTCTTAGTTCTGTAACTGGAAGTTATGAATTTACTAATATCAACATTAGATATGTAATTGTTGCAGCAACAATCCCATCAAACGGAGTGCTTACAACGCCAGCAGCAAGAGCAGTTTCAAGCATTAATACAAATGCAATTGATATAGATTTTGGTATCAATATTGAAGAGACCTTATTTGAAATTACAGGTGTTGTATTTGATGATGATAACGAAAATGGTGTAATAGATGCAGGTGAAGGTTCATTAGATGGATTAACAGTAGAAGTTTATGCTGATACAGACTTAAATGGACTTTTTGATCCTAACTTAGATCAGCTAATTGCATTCACGCAAACAAACAACGCTGGATTTGAATTAATTAACCCTAACTATCTAATAGAGAGTATTGGGATAGGACAAGTACACATTGTAATTGTAATACCACCAGATACAACATTTACATCATACAGACCAACATTTGATCCAGATTCAGGAACATCAAATCCTGATGGAGTGTTTACAACATTTATGACAGCATCTTTATTCCAAATTAACTTTGGAATAAACTTCACAGATCAGAACGCTACATCTAGAGCAGCAAATACGGATGATGTATTATTCACAAATGGAAGTGTTGCAGAAGATGTATCTGAAAGATTACGTTTATATCCAAACCCAACTGTTAGACAAATAGCAATCAACTCAGAGGAGTTTATCGGAAACGTAACGGTTGAAATTTACAATGACAGAGGATACAAAGTAATGACTTCAACAGCAAGTCCAATAGGAGACGAATTTAAAGTAGACGTTGAAAGGTTAGCACCAGGAATGTACTATGCTAAATTCTCTTCAAACAATAAAGTTGCTAGCAAGAAATTTATCAAAAAATAATTGATGATAGCAAATCCCCAGAACCTAAAGAAAAGCCGCTGCAAAGCGGCTTTTTTTATTTCACATACTAAAAACAAATCAGTAGTGTCCACTAAAATGGTTCTGTATATCTATTAAACTTCTGAAAATCAGTTTCTTTACATATAAATTGTTGCATGTAGATTTGAATTGAAGGTTTTAATAATGAATAAAATTTGTACTATTATCTGTTTTAATTTGTTTATAAAATACTCAAATGCAGTCCGTTAAGAAGGTCTATTATCTCACGTCTTTCAGCACAGCGATCTCAAGTCCTTTTAGTAGACATTAATGAAAACAAATATTAACGTATATTTGCATCAAAATATAAGAACTATGTTTAGTGACCTAGCAAATAAAACATTTCAAGAAAGCATTGAAAAATATCACATCATCGACGATGTAAACCAGCCGTTTGAAAACCCGTATGCAAAGGATAAAATAGAACATTTACTCTATAGAAAAAACTGGATTGATACGGTACAATGGCATTATGAAGACATTATTAGAGATCCAAACATTGATCCTGTGGAAGCACTCAAACTAAAACGACTCATTGATGCTTCGAACCAAGATAGAACTGATACGGTAGAATATGTAGACAGCTATTTTCTTCAAAAATACAGTGATGTAAACGTAAAAGAAAACGCAACAATTAACTCTGAAAGTCCAGCATGGGCAATCGATCGTTTATCCATACTTGCACTCAAAATATACCACATGCAAGAAGAAGCAGACAGAAAAGATGCTTCCGAAGCGCATAGAGCCAAATGTCAAGAAAAACTAAACACCTTATTAGAACAACGTGTAGACCTTTCCTCGGCAATAGATCAACTCATCACAGACATTGAAAATGGCGACAAATACATGAAAGTGTACAAGCAAATGAAAATGTACAATGACGACGATCTAAATCCTGTGCTCTACAACAAAAACAAATAAAAAATAAATACAGTCTCAAAGAATCAAAGCATCATAGATGATTGAAACATCTTCGAAACACATTCTAGTCATACGTCTCTCTGCCATGGGAGACGTTGCTATGATGGTGCCTGTCATAAAAGCAATGATTCGTACCTATCCAACTATAAAAATCACAGTAGTTTCAAGAGGATTTCTAAAACCGATTTTTAAGGACATTCCAAATGTATCTTTCTTTACTGCAGATGTAAAAGGAAAACACAAAGGTATTTACGGACTCTACAAACTCTACAAAGAATTAAAAGCATTACAAATAGATGTTGTTGCCGATTTGCATAATGTATTGCGATCAAAAATTTTAGGCTTTTACTTCAAACTTGGTGGATACAAAGTCTGTAAAATAGACAAAGGAAGAGCCGAAAAAAAAGCACTCACACGAACAAAAGACAAAATTTTTAAACAACTCAAAACGACACACGAGCGTTATGCGGACGTTTTCAGTAAACTAGGTTACAGCGTAACATTTACAAAAGAAGATGTCTTACCGCAATTGCAACTCACCAAAAAGGTGGCATTATTCATTGGTGAAGATCAAAAAAAATGGATTGGCATTGCGCCTTTTGCCGCTTTCGCAGGAAAAACCTATCCGTTGTCACAAATGGAAGCTGTCATTTCAAAACTAAGCAGCACAAAAAAATACAAAATCATTCTCTTTGGCGGACCAGCCGAAAAAAAACAACTAGCTTCTTGGCAGAACAACTACGAAAACGTCATCAACTGTGCAGGGTTATTTTCGTTTGAAGAAGAACTCATTCTCATAGCCAACCTAGACATCATGCTTTCTATGGATTCTGGAAACGCGCATTTAGCGGCGATGTATGGTAAAAAAGTAGTCACTATTTGGGGAATTACGCATCCATACGCAGGATTCTATCCGTTCGGACAAAAGCCAGAAAATGCACTCCTAGCTGACAAAGCGCAATATCCGTTATTGCCAACATCTATCTACGGAAACAAATATCCAAAAGGTTATGAAAACGTCATGCAAACCATTTCGCCACAGGTAGTTTTTGATAAAATTGTGGAAGTATTAGCAAGATTGAAACAATAAATAATCGTGATAATCTACTGAAAATCAATAGTGTAAAATAAGCTTGTATCAAGCTGACGTAAATTTAACTTTCACAACTCACAACTTTCACACTGATAGAAGTCGAAATGCTAAATATCATCAAAATCAATCTTAATCGTAGCCGTAGTCGGATGTGCCTGACACGCTAAAATCATACCTTCCGCCAATTCGCTATCGGTTAAAATCTGATTCTTCTCCATAATCGCTTTTCCTTCGGTAACTCGGCAAATACAACTGCTGCAAATTCCACCTTGACACGAATAAGGCGCATCAATCTTTTGCTTCAATGCTGCGTCTAAAATGGTTTCGCTAGCGTCCATCTCAAAGGTAAAATCTTCATCATCAACGGTAATAGAAATCGTTGATTTTCCAGAAATAGTTTCCGCTTCCGTATTTGATTCAGACGATGTCGTAAACAATTCAAAATGAATAGATTCTTTCGCAACACCATTCTTTTCCAACGTTTCAGAAACTAAGTTAATCATCGCTTCTGGTCCACAAATATAATGATGACTAAAATCAACATCTTTCAATTGATTTTTCACTACATAATTCACAGAAGTTCCGTCAATACGTCCAGCCAATGCATTTTCAGCACGTGCTTGACTGTAGATAAATTTCAAATAAAAATTAGGATACTTTTCTGCCAAAGCGATCAATTCGTCATGAAAAATAGTTTCTTCCATAGACTTATTTCCATACAAAAGTGCCACAGTATTTCCATAATCTAAGGCTGTTTTCAAAATACTCATAATCGGAGTAATTCCGCTACCAGCAGCAAAAAGTGCCACATTTCCCTTATGGGAAGAAGGTGTATAGATAAATTTTCCTTCTGGAGAATGTACGTCTAACACGGTTCCTTCGGTCAATTCACGGTTTGCATACTTTGAAAAAGTTCCGTCTGCCACTTCTTTAATCGCAACCTTTAATTTATTCTCTTTTGGAGTTGCACACAACGAATACGCTCTTCGGACTTCTTCGCCATTTAAGGTTGTTTTAATCGTAATATACTGTCCAGCTTTAAACGAAAACGAAGGTTGTAACGCTTCTGGAACATGAAATTCAACGCTCACGGCGCTTGGAGTTTCTCTAATAATATGACGTACTTCTAACGAACGAAAATCTGACATTGTGCAATTTTTTAAATAAAAATAATCGCGGCTTGCGAATAATTTTGCAAAAATAAACAATAGAACAATCCTTTTAAAAGGATTTCATCATAAATTATAACTAAATAACACATACCTAAGAAAATTATGTATTATATTTGATGAAGAAATTTAGTTATGGGAAATTCAAAACTCTACAAAGGAAGCTTACATACGATCATTTTAAAACTCTTGGAAGAGAATGGAAAAATGTATGGATATGAAATTACGCAAAAAGTAAAAGAAATCACCAAAGGCGAACTTAATATCACCGAAGGCGCGTTATATCCAGCGTTGCACAAGCTTGAAGCTGAAGATTTACTCGATGTAGAAGTTGCCAAAGTAGACAACAGATTGCGAAAATATTACAAGCTCACCGAAAAAGGAAATCAAGAAACTGTTACAAAACTCAAAGAATTAGAAGAATACATCCGAAACATGCACACATTGGTCAATGCAAAATGGAGTATAGAATAAATTGTTAGAAAAGTTTAACCTCTTGGATTTTTGGACTTGATTAGTTATTTAATCGAGTTGAATTTTAAATGTAAAAGTATTTTTAAAGAATAAAGAACAAATGTCAGTTCGAGCGCAGTCGAGAACAAAATAACAAATCAACCTAAATGAAACTAAGCAAGGAAAAAATACAATACATAGACACATACTTGAAACAAAGTGGTGTGACATATTGGGATGTTCGGGCAGAATTATTGGATCATTTTGTGATGGGAATTGAGCAAAAAATGACAGAGAAACGGATTGGTTTTGAAGAAGCGTTAAACGAAATAACCATTGCTTTTGGGAATACAACACGAAAAAAATATGTATTAAATGTAGACAATACAAAATGGATTCCTTCGGGTACATTTTCAGAAGGAGAAGCGTTCAAAAAATTACAACGCGAAAAGCAAAAACAAATAGGAAAGAAAAATTTTAAAGCCTACTGGAAAGAATTAAGCACATTATTTTTTTCTATAAAATTTTATGTAGAACTCATTTTCATGATTCTTTTGATATTCACCATTTCAAAATACTCTGAAAAATGGGCGTTAGGTTTAGGATTTCTATACGTATTTCACCCACTTTTCTTAATAGGATACAAATATTTAAAAGGAGAAATTCCCAAAAAATCATTATACATACAAATGTCGATGCTAGGATTGATTTTATGGATCAACATATTCAATCTTATTCCGAATGGTTACAGAAGCATATATGACGAAAAGCTAGACTTTCAAATGTATATTTGGATGTTAATTGTACTATTTCCATTCATCAAAACTAGTTTTATTCGATATAACAAAGTATGCGAAGAGGCAAAAAAGTATTATGATTTAATTGCATAGTTAGACGCATTAGATTACTCGACTAGTTGGATTTCTAGATAAAGTCCGCTATTAAAATCTAATGTATGGAATTCAAAATAAAACAATTTATTACAACAGCCAAAGGCAACAGCTAAAAGCTAAAAGTATGAAATTAACAGAAAATCAAATACAACAACTCTATCAATTTACACGTGATCATTACGTAGAACACTACGATTTACAAACAGAATTGGTAGATCATTTGGCAAACGGAATTGAAAAACAGTGGGAAGAAAATCCAAAACTATCTTTTGATGATGCTTTACGCAAAGAATTCAAACAATTTGGAATTTTTGGGTTTAACGATGTCATTGAAAAGCATAATTCGGCACTTTCCAAAAAATATTTCAAAATCATTTTTCGCTTCCTGCGCGAATACATCAAATTGCCAAAAATCATCGGAACAATAGGTGCAATACTTGTATTATTTTACATCATTCGATATGTTTCTGTAAGTATGTGGATTATGGGATTTATGGCTTTCTTAGGATTCTTATACTTCAGCTTTACGGTAGCTACCCAAAATCGAGCGTATAAAAAACAAGCAAAAAAAACAGGCAAACGCTGGAAACTAGAAGAAATGATTTTTAATGCCGGAAACGGTGGCTTTTTCATACTAAACCTTTTTCAACTTGTATATCATTCAAAAATCTTAACGTTTGATCATTATGCAATTCAACTACTAAGCGCAGTCGTATTGGTTTTCGCCGTGCTATTTACATACATTAGTACCGTTGTATTACCTGAAAAAGCAGAAGAATTATTGCGAGAAACTTATCCTGAATATGAACTTTCTATGTAGGTTAAAAATTATTTTTTAAATAACATTTCAATTCTGTTCAGAGGAAACAAGACAACAAATACATAAAAATACAAATCAGCAAACAACAAAAAAACCTGTAACAAATCATAAAAACGGATACTAACAAAGTACAACCAAATTCACACACAAATGATCAAAAAATTTCTAAGCTTTCAGTGGAAAGAATTCACACGATCTTCCGCTTTTCAAAAAGGAATTGCCATTAAAATATTACTAGCGTTTGCCGCCTTATACTTTGGCGGATGCGCATTGGTGCTAGGATCTTTACTTTTCTTTATCCTAGAAAAATCAATTCCAAATGTAGATCCCATCATACTTGTAAACAACTTTATCATTTTCTGGTTTCTACTCGATTTAGTCATTCGCTATTTTATGCAGCAAATGCCGGTCATGAACATCAAACCACTCATGATTATTCCGATTAAAAAGAAAAAAATCATTCACTTCTTACTCGGAAAAACAACGATTTCTTTTTTCAACATCATACCGTTATTTATTTTCGTGCCATTTAGCATTGTGTTATTGGTAAAAGGATATTCGGTACTCAATGTAATTGCATGGTTTATCTCCATCGTTGCCATTACACAAGCCTTAAATTTCCTAAATATTCTCGTCAACAAAAACAACACAGTTTTTTGGATCACTTTAGCATTACTAGCTACTTTTGGCGCATTGGAATATTTCGACATTTACAAAGTATCTGAATTTTTCGGAACTTTATTCAACGGATTATACAATCATCCGTATTTTATCATCATTCCAATTGCATTGGCGGCTTTCTTTTACTATCTCAATTTTGATTATCTCAACAAGCGTTTTTATCTTGATGGTGCAATCTCTAAAAAAGTAAAAGAAGTAGAAACATCAGACCTTTCTTGGTTAGATCGTTTTGGGAAATTGGCAACATTCTTAAAAAATGATGTGCGTATGATATCGCGAAACGCAAGACCAAAACAAGTATTAATGATGTCTGCCTTATTTTTATTTTACGGATTAATATTCTTTACACAAGATATTTACCGAGATATGCCAGCCATGTTAGCCTTTGCATCACTCTTCATTACAGCAGGATTTTTATTCTCCTTTGGACAATTGGTGCCTTCATGGGATAGCGAATACTACAAAATGATGATGAGTCAAAACATTTCATACCGACAATATTTAGAATCAAAATGGTACTTAATGGTATTGGCGGTATTAGTTTCTTTCATTCTAAGCACGCCTTACATATACTTTGGTTGGGATATATTTGGAATGATTGCCGCAGGTGCATTATTCAACATCGGAATCAACTCGTTTGTAACACTTTTTGGTGGCGCGCTCAATCGTGTTCCAATACAACTCAACGAAAAAGCAAAAGCCTTTAGCAATACACAAGGATTCAACCCGACACAACTACTCATTGGGTTGCCAAAACTATTATTACCGGTCTTAGTACTTTACATTCCATACCTTTTCTTCGGATTAACCACAGGAATTATTTGCTTAGGTGCATTTGGAATTATGGGGCTTTTATTCAGAAACTATTTTCTTACTCAAATAGAAAAAGTATATCAAAAAGGAAAATACAAAACCATCGCTGCATTTGGCGAAAAAAAATAATCTACTAAAACGACAACAATGATTGCAATAGATAACATCTCAAAAACATACGGAGGAACTACCGTACTCAAAATAGACAACTTAGAAATTCCAAAAGGGCAAAGTTTTGGACTCGTAGGAAATAATGGTGCCGGAAAAACGACGCTTTTCAGTTTGCTTCTCGATCTCATTCAACCAACAACAGGTCACATAAGCAGTAACGGAATCAAAGTGCACGAAAGTGAAGCTTGGAAACCATTTACATCCTCATTTATTGACGAAAGTTTCCTTATCGGATATCTAACTCCAGAAGAGTATTTTTACTTCATTGGCGAACTCAGAGGACAAAGTAAAGCTGCCGTTGACACATTATTAGCAGGATTTGAAGACTTTTTCCACGGAGAAATTCTCAATCAAAAAAAATACTTACGTGATTTAAGCAAAGGAAACCAGAAAAAAGCAGGAATTGTAGCTTCATTCATTGGAAATCCGGAAGTCATTATCCTTGACGAACCGTTTGCAAACCTTGATCCAACGACGCAAATTCGACTCAAAGGAATCATTAAAAAACTAGCGGAAGACCAGCAAGTAACGGTCTTAGTATCGAGTCATGATTTAATGCACGTTACCGAAGTTTCTGATCGAATTGTCGTGCTCAACAAAGGCGAAGTTGTCAAAGACATTGTAAAATCTGAACAAACTCTCAAAGAGCTCGAAGCTTTCTTTGCTGGAAACGAAGAATAATTAGGGCATTCTCATAACGACAAATGCACACCGAATATTAAGGCTACTCGAAATGTGAAGTGTGCATTTTTTTTGATCCAGAACAATCTAAAAACGAAGTAAAATCAACAGAAAACTGATAATACCATTTTCACTTTAAATTTACCCACAAAAACTTGGGCTTTTTCCTTTATTCTTCAAAATAAAATTTAACCGTAGCTATGGCTATGCTTGCATTTTCTTTTTTGCCTAAAGAAAAAATAACTGCCTTTTTATTGAGTAATTTTAAAGCAAAACTGGTATAACTCACAACAAAAAATAAAAAAATTGTAACATTTTTTCAAAACTGCATCTAAAGGGAAAATCAAACACACAAAACGATGAATACCTTACAAAAAATGCTACTCTTAAGCTGTTTCTTTATAATGTTTACAGCACAATCACAATCACAAGAAAAATCATTTCAAGTTGAAATCACAGGCAAAGGAAATCCCGTATTACTATTTCCTGGATTCAGTTGCACAGGCGACGTCTGGAACGAAACAATCAAAGAACTTTCCAAAACACACGAATGTCATGTATTTACCTTTGCCGGATTTGGAACTGTTCCGCCAATAGCATCACCTTGGTTGGAAACCATCAAAAATGATTTAGAAAATTATGTTGCTCGAAAAAAATTAGACAAGCCAACTATTATTGGACATAGCATGGGCGGATCTTTAGCGCTTTGGTTGGCAGCCGCAAAACCAGAAACGTACAAACAACTCATCATTGTAGATGGATTGCCAAGTATTGGTGCATTGATGATTCCTGACTTTTCACCTGAAAAAGTAAGCTACGACAATCCGTATTCAAAACAACAATTGACGATGGACGAATCCGCTTTCAAACAAATGGCAAATCAAATGGCAACGGGAATGACGCTCAACAAAGAAAAACAGCCGTTGCTAGTTTCTTGGATGGAACAATCGGACCGAAAAACGTATGTATATGGCTATATTGACTTAATGAAACTTGATTTAAGAGAAACCATCAAAGACATAAAAATACCTGTTACTATTATGGCGGCAGTAAGTTTCTATCCAAGAAAACAAGTAGAAGAATTATATACAACACAATATGAAAAACTAACCAATAAAGAGATATTATATGTGGAAGATTCCGCTCACTTTATTATGTTTGACAAACCAGAATGGTTTCTAAAGCAAATTCAAAAACTTTTAAAATAGTACTATTTTGTCACAAGATTTTACAAAAATATATCAAGAACATTATGAAAAAGTGCATCGGCTGTGTCTCGGTTATGTAAATGGAGACACAGCGTTGGCGAAAGACTTAGCGCAAGATGTTTTTATAAAAGTTTGGGAACATTTAGATGAGTTTCAACACAAATCGAGCATTGGCACTTGGATTTACAGAATCACCGTAAATACCTGTTTACTATTCATTCGAAAACAAAAAAAAGGAACATTTAGCATTACAGAAATAGCAGAAGACAAACAAGATGTACTTCAAGAAGAAACGGCACATCAAAACCGTTTGCAGCAAATGTATGCGTGTATACAGCAACTCAAAGAAACGGAACGAATCATCATTTTACTAGTCCTAGAAGGTTTGCCACAAAAAGAAATAGCAGACATCACAGGACATTCGTATGAAAATGTTCGTGTAATGGTATACAGAATTAAAGAAAAACTAACAAAATGCGTATCTCATGGAATTTAAAGACATACAAAACACATGGCAGCAACAATCGGAGCAAACAACGCTTCCTGATTTTGAACCTGCAAAACAAAAACTAGCACAACTTCGCAAACAACAAAAAATTACACAACTTATCTTAGGAATTACGGGCGCAATTCTCATTGCATTTTTCTTTTACATTGCGGCGTACAAACACAGCGGAACGCTCATAGGAATGTTATTACTCATAAGTGTTATTGTTTTTCGAGTTTCCATAGAAATCATAAGTCAGCAAAAACTCAGAAAAATAAACATTTTACTATCATTTGTCGATTTCAAAGAACAACTCATTACCTACTACAAAAAGCGAAAAAAACTAGCATTTACAACGATTCCAGTATTGCTAATCGTCTACAACATTGGCTTTGCAATCATGAGTTATTATTTCTATCAATACCTATCAAGAGGCTTTTTCTATTACATCATCATCTCTTATTTGGTATCTTTTATAATATTATTTTACTTCATTCGAAAACAAGTCTTGAATGAGCTTCACATCTTAAAAAATCTACAAGAAGAATGATTTTTAAATGCTAAATGTTGAATTTTAAATTGTTTTGTTCCGACAACCGACAACCGACAACCGACAACCAACAACCAACAACCAACAACAAGAGTCAAGAACCTAGATGCAAGACGAAATGTGAATAAAAAAGTTAACAGCTAACGGCTAAAAACAAAACACACCATGAACAAACTCATCAAAAAACTACTTTTCATACTAATACTGATAGGTTTTACAAACTGTTCAACATCACAAAAAATCGATTTACAAGAAAAAACTTCTTTCAATATCTCGTCTGTATTTGCACAAGCTTGGACAGCCGGACAAAAAGATGGCGGCAGCGGAATCAATGTGCAAATGACCATTCAAAATCTAAACAAAAACATCGTGTTGAAAGATTTCTACTTCCGTGGAAGAAAAACAAGGCTAGAAGATATTTCAACCAATAACAATGGTTTATACATTGCACGTTATATCAATGCTGGCGAAAAAGAAATCGTGCTACATGAAAATCAAAAAAAAGAAGCACAAAATCAACCACCAAATTTAAAAAGTGATGTTCCATTTATTCTTGAAAATGACGAAGGTGTACTCAGTTACACAGAAAACGAAACATTGAAACATTACAAAATAAAAAATATCGCGGAGAAATTCCCAATTCAGTATCCGAGCGCACCCGAAAACAAGCAGTAAACTACTTCAAAAGTCTGCAAAAAAGCACAGCGTGTTAAAAACTTAATGACCGAGTAAAAATCCTTTTGGCAAAGCCCGTAGAAATCAATACTTTTAACGCTTAAACAAAACATTCCTTGGGCGCACTACAAAAGTTTTTCAAAGACACCATTATCTATGGAATTGCGGCAATATTGCCACGCGCCATCAATATCGGCTTGGTACGATTGCACACGGCAGCTTTCGGAACGGAAAAATATGCTGTAAATACGGAATATTATGTGTATGCAGCGTACTTAAATGCACTCTTAACCTACGGAATGGAAACGGCATTTTTTCGATTCTTCAGTAAAGAACAAGAAAAAGGAAAAATCATTTCTACATCGTTTATCACGTTACTTTTTACCACCTTACTTTTCTTAATTGCAGGATTGACGTTTGCCTCAGAAATCACACAATCGCTGGGTTTTGAAAAAGTAATGTACGTTAAAATATTAGTGTGGACAGTATTTCTCGATACCATTGTTGTCATACCATTTGCCTATTTACGCGTGACTAACAGACCCATTCGTTTTGCAGGAATCAAAATACTGAACATTCTATTCTTAGCGGTCTTAAATATTATCTTTTTGTGGGCAATTCCAAAAGGTTTTCTTTCGAAAGAAATATTGCCAGAATCACTCAATTTTTACATAAAAAATGAACCACAAGTCATCTATATTTTCTTGGCGAATGTTTTTGCAAGTTTGCTTACGTTGATATTGCTCATTCCAAACATTCTAAAAATAAAATGGCAATTTGATAAAAAAGTGCTTCAAAAACTCTTAACCTACGGAACGCCTATTATGATTGGAAGTTTGGCGTATGTAACCAATGAAAATATTGACAAACTCTTCTTAGGAAACATGATCGGTGATGCGGAAATGGGAAAATACTCTGGTTGTTACAAACTAGGCGTTTTTATGACGTTGTATATCATGGCGTTTCGTTTAGGAGCCGAACCGTTCTTTTTCAATCATGCGAAAGAAAAAAACGCTAAAAATAACTATGCGACGATTCTTAAATGGTTTACGATACTAGGTGCTACTTTTATGTTAATAGTAGTCGCATATATTGATCTATTTGCAAAAATGCTCATCAGTAAACCTGAATTTTTAGATGCGTTGGCAATTGTGCCTATCATTCTATTGGCAAACCTCTGTTTGGGAATCTATAACAACCTTTCTATTTGGTACAAACTCACGGATAAAACCAGCTACGGAATGTACATTTCTATCTTTGGAGCAATTGTCACCATTGTATTCAACCTAATTATGATTGACAAAATAGGATTCATGGCGTCAGCTTGGGCAACTTTAGTAGCATACGGAAGCATGATGATAATCTCGTATGTAATTGGACAAAAATACTATCCAGTTCCATACAACTTGAAGCAAATTGGCGGTTACATAATTTTAGCAACACTATTATCAGCATTCGCATTCTACGATGCGTTTCGCGGAAATTATATCATCACAACTGCATTACTTTTAGTATTTTTGGGAATCGTCTATCTATCAGAACGAAAAGAACTCAAAAGACTCTTGCGAAAAGACAGTTAGATTATTAGACATGCTAGATATTTGGATTCTTAGATTTTTTAGACAAAACAACAATAGAATAAAGACACAAGGTAAAAAAAGCCAACAGCTAATGGCAAGCGGCTAAAAGCTAATAAAAACAATGAACATAAAAATCATCAACAAATCGCAACACGCGTTACCACATTACGAAACATTGGCTTCCGCCGGAATGGACTTACGTGCAAACCTATCAGAATCCGTAACACTAGCACCCATGGACAGAGCCATCATCAAAACAGGATTGTTTATCGAGTTACCAATGGGATACGAAGCGCAAGTACGACCTAGAAGTGGTTTAGCGGCGAAAAAAGGAATCACCGTACTCAATGCGCCAGGAACGGTTGATGCAGATTACAGAGGCGAAATTGGCGTGATTTTGGTCAATCTATCCAAAGAAGTGTTTACCGTTGAAAATGGCGAACGTATTGCACAATTAGTCATTGCAAAACATGAACGTGCAGAATGGCAAGAAGTAAGTGAACTCTCTGAAACCGACAGAGGTGAAGGCGGATTTGGAAGTACAGGCGTTAAGTAATTATGAATTATGAATGTTGAATTGAAAAAGTAATTTCCTAACAAAGAACAAAGAACAAAGAAAAAGCCAACAGCTAAAGGCAAAATAAAAACAAACACAATATGAAACTAAAAATACTACTTAGTCTTTTCTTATTAGCTAGTGTTGTACTGCATGCACAAGACGATAAAGCACTTGAAAAAAAGGTAAAAGAAATTTCAAAAGGTGCGTGCGAATGTATTGCCAAAATTGATATCTATCTTGAAGAAGAAGAAAAGAACGAAGAAATTAAAAGTTGTATCATGGCTGGAATTATGGAAGATCAGGTCAATAATACACTACTAAAACAACTTCAGCAGATAAAAGATACGCTAGAAAAAACGAAAGACCTCAAAAAAATAGATTCATTAAATATAGGAGGTGGCGATAAAAACATAACAATTATTGTAGATGAAAACTATGACGAAATAGAAGAATACTTACTTCGAAATTGTACAGCCATAAAACAATTACTGATGACATCTGATACAAAACACAAAAACTCGCTATCAGACAAAGAAAAAGCTTTAGAATATTATAATGAAGGTATAAAATATTATAAAGCAGGAGAATTTGAAAATGCTGTAGTAGCGTATAGAAAAGCCGTAAAAAAGGATAAAAAATTCGCCTTTGCTTGGGACAATTTAGGAATCTGTTATCGCAAGCTAGGAAATTATAAGCAAGCGATCAAAGCATACAAAAAATCATTAAAACTAGATCCAAAAGGAAGAGTGCCTTTAATGAACCTACCAATTGCACAAGAATTTCTAAAAGAGTATGATAACGCGATTGAAAGCTACGAAAAATTCAGTAAAATCTATCCTGATGATCCAGAAGCATATTATGGAGTAGGAAGAATTTACATTCTCAAAAAAGACTACGAAAATGCACTTGATAATGTCATGAAAGCATACAAAATGTATGTTGAATTAAATTCTCCGTATAACAAAGATGCGCAACAACTAATTACCGCTTTGTACATTGAAATGAAAAAGAACGATCAACTCGATGCTTTCAATAAAATTGCTAAAAAGCACAACATAGACATCAATATAAAAGAATAAATAAAACACCCATTATGAAAATAATTGTCCCAATGGCGGGAAGAGGTTCCAGACTTCGTCCACATTCACTAACAGTTCCAAAACCATTAATTCCCATTGCAGGAAAACCGATTGTACACAGATTAGTTTCTGACATTGCAAAAGTACTAGGTGAACCAATTGAAGAAGTTGCTTTTGTATTAGGCGATCCAGCTTTTTTTGGAGACGATGTTGTCAAAAGTCTAACAGAATTAGCTGAAAGTTTAGGTGCCAAAGCAAGTATCTATCGTCAAGATGAACCTTTAGGAACTGGTCACGCCATCATGTGTGCAAAAGATTCACTCTCAGGTCCAGCAGTCATTGCGTATGCAGATACCCTAATTCGTGCCGATTTCAATCTTGATAAAGACGCAGATGCCGCTATTTGGGTAAAACAAGTAGAACATCCAGAAGCGTATGGAGTTGTAAAACTAAATGACAAACACGAAATTGTAGAATTGGTAGAAAAACCAGCCGAATTTGTCTCAGATTTAGCCGTCATCGGAATCTATTACTTCAAAGATGTTGCGGTTCTAAAAGACGAATTACAACACGTATTAGACAACAATATTATTCACGGTGGCGAATATCAAATCAATGACGGAATCAAAGGAATGATGCGCAAAGGACGTCGTTTTGTTACAGGAAAAGTAGCGGAATGGATGGACTGCGGAAACAAAAACATTACCATTGAAACCAACGGAAGAATGTTAGGGTTTTTAGAAGCGGATAATGAAAAATTAGTGGCAGATTCTGCACAAATTATCAACTCAGAAATCATTCCACCATGTTACATCGGCGAAAATGTAATCATTGAAAATTCAACGGTTGGTCCACATGTTTCTATTGGCGATCATTCACGATTGGAAAACGTAACTCTTAAAAATAGCTTAATACAAACCCATACTACGGTAAAAAACGCTAATTTAGAGGAAGCAATGATTGGAAACCATGCAAAATTTGATGGAAAGTTTACCAAAATTAGCATTGGGGACTATTCTGTACTCGAAGCATAACAACTCATAAACACATTCAAATGAAAACATACATGTACATACTTTTACTCTCAGGAATGCTCTTTGCAATTCCTGAGTGTGTACATGCGCAAGAAACAGAAAGCGCAGAAATTTCATTAGAAGAAAACATCGATGAGTTTCAAGAACATTTCTTTGAAGCACTCAAACAACGTGGAATTGAAAACTACGATCGTGCCATTGACGAGCTTTTAAAATGTAAAAAAATAGACGACAATGCAAGTGTAGCATTTGAATTAGGTAAAAATTATTTCTCACTCAAAGAATACGATCTCTCAAAAGAATCCTTTCAAAGTGCTGTTACCAAAAAACCGCAAAATCAGTGGTATTTAACAGGCTTATTCAATGTGCAACTCAAGCTGAATGAACGCGAAGAAGCAATCGTTACCGGAAAAAAAATCATCCATCTCAACCCAAAATTCAGAGAAGACGTTGCCAAAATATACGTGGGAATGCTTGATTACAAAAACGCATTAAAAGAACTTGAAAAACTCGAAAAAGAAGGCGGATTATCACTTACGGCGAGCAATATGAAAAACATGCTCGAAAAGCAATTGAACAAAAACGAAATGGCATCAGGAGAAGTTGCTGAGGTTATTGACCAAACACCCAAACCAAGAGCAGATGCTAATAGTAAAATTTTAGAGCAAATAGAAGAAGCACTCGAAACAGAAGCGTACACAGACGCAATACGACTCATAAAAATTGGTTTAGGCGACTTTCCTTCGCAACCAAAACTATACTTATACAATGCAAAAGCATTAAATGCGTTAAAAGAATACAAGAAAGCGATAGAAATGCTCGAAATTGGGTTAGATTATATCATTGATGACACGATTCTTGAAAAAGAATTCTATCAAACCTTTATCGTAGCATACAAAGAAATGGGCGATGCGAAAAAGGAAAAATACTATCGCAAAAAAATACAATAAACGTACGTTCGTAAACTAAATTCAAGCACTTGAAAAACGGGATTCAAATCATCATTACTAGCCTTGTATTGCTGCTTTTTATAGGCTGCAAATCTTCCAGAACGGTTACGTATTCGGGTGAAGTAGCAAATCTGTCCACCAAAAATATCATCAAAAATCATTACAGAAATACGCTCAACTTTAAAACCATTCGTGGGAAACTTAAAGTGCGTTTTGATGATGGAAAAAAGGAGGAAAGTTTTACGCTGAGCTTGCGCATGAAAAAGGATGAAGCAATATGGTTAAGTGCCACACTTTCGTTGGTTAAAGTATACATTACACCCAAAAAAGTTAGCTTTTATAACAAGCTTGACAATACGTATTTTGAAGGTGATTTTAGCCTCATCAGTAAATTTTTAGGAACCGAACTCGATTTTGAAAAAGTACAAAACCTATTGCTTGGAAATGCGCTATTCGATTTAAAAAATGAACGATTTGACTCTGAAATCTTAGGCAAAACGTATGCGTTAAAACCCAAACGCGATTTTGAACTTTTCAAACGATTATTTCTATTAGATGCGTATCATTTCAAAATGAAACAACAACGTTTAGAACAATCGACAGAAAACCGATTACTTACCATTGATTATCCAGAATATCAAGAAATCACAGGGCAAGTATTTCCTAAAAATGTAGAAATCAAAGCGGAAGAAGTCAACAAAACAATCAACATTCAAGTTGAATACAAAAATATAACCTTTAACGAAGACGTGCGTTTTCCGTTTAAAATTCCAAGTGGATACAAAGAAATCAAAATATAGTGGAGCCAAAAATTAACAAACATAGCTACAAAAAAATCATCATACTCTTACTTCTTTTTGTGAGCAGTATTGGGATGGCACAAGATAAAAAAGAAGAACTCGAAGCGATGCGTTTGCGTTTGCAAAAAGAAATTCAACTCATCAACAAGCTCATCAATAAAAACACCTCTAAAACAAAATTTATTGTAGACGATGTGCAAAGTCTCAATCACAAAATTAGTGTCAAAAAAGACTTGATCAAAGTGATGAATCAGCAAACGAACTTGTTGACGAATCAAATCAACACGAATATCAAGAAAATAGGACAATTACGAAGCGATTTAACGAAGCTAAAAGCGGATTATGCAGAAATGATTCGGAAGTCATACAAAAGCAAATCTGAAAACAGTAGATTGATGTTTTTACTTTCGTCAGAAAGTTTCCTGCAAGCCTACAAACGTGTGCAATACATGAAGCAATACACTGAATATCGTAAAAAACAAGGCGAAGCAATTGTAGCACGTACGCAAGAATTACAAGAGCTCAACACCACGTATTCCAAACAAAAAAAGGAAAAAGAAGTGCTTATAGCAGAAAACAGAAACTTGCAAAACGAACTCGAAAGTGAGAAAAAAATGCAAAGTGAAATGTTAGCGGCATTGCGAAAAGATACGAGTAAATACACGGCAGAAGTCAAAAAGAAACAACAACAAGCCGATGAAATCGATAAACAAATTGATAAAATCATTCGTGATGCCATTGCAAGTTCCAACAAAAAAGCAGGAAATACAACCAGCAGTAAAACCTTTGCGTTAACACCTGAAGCCAAAGCCATTGGAAACAGTTTTGCTGCCAACAAAGGAAAACATATATGGCCAGTTGCGGAAGGAACAAAAATCAGAGGTTACGGAGAATACAGAGATGTCGTAAACCCAAACGTAACTAAAATCAGTAATGGTGTTATCATTGCGACGAATGAAAATGAAGCTGTGAGAGCGGTTTATGGCGGAGAAGTTACTTATATGTTTACCACAAATGAAGGTGTAAAATGTGTGGTAATTCGTCACGGAAGTTACATTACAACGTATTTTGGACTCAGTTCGGTTTCTGTAAAAACGGGTGATACTGTTTCCAAAAAGCAAAAAATAGGGGTTATATTCACGAACAAAAGCACGGGTAAAACCGAACTCAAATTCTCTGTGTTCAATAATACTACACGCTTAAATCCGGAAAGTTGGTTGTATAGAATGTAGCGAAGAAGCTACACTGAGCCTTTCGACTATTGCTCAAGGTAAATTATGTCGAAGCGTGATTCAGGATCCCACTTTTTTAATTGAAAGATTAAATAATTCAAAAACAATTTTCTTGTCACATCAAGTGCAGTCAAGATGCAAAAAGTAGCTCAAAACTAAAAATTTCGTGAATTCAAAGCAAAAAAAAGAAGCAACCTGCATCCAAAAGAAACAGATTGCTTCATTATATTTTTAGTCTCTAAAAGCGAAGCACTCTAGAAATCTAACATTCTAAATGTCTAAAAAAAATCTACACATCAAACAACGCCTTCAATTCGGTCGCTTCACTAGGTTTCATCTTTCCAGCTAATACCAAACTCAATTGACGTCTACGCAATGCACCATCAAAACGTTCTTTTTCTAATTTCGTTTCAGGAATCAACTCGGGAATTTTCACAGGTCTTCCCGTATCATCAACGGCAACAAAGGTGTAAATAGCTTCGTTGGCTTTATCGCGGAGTCCAGATTCGCGATCTTCAATCCAAACATCAATATAAATTTCCATAGATGACTTAAACGTACGTGAAATATTAGCTTCAACTGTCACCACACTTCCCAGAGGAATTGAACGATTGAACGCCACATGATTCACAGAAGCGGTCACAACAATTCTTCGAGAATGCCTACGTGCGGCAATACTTGCAGCTCTGTCCATACGCGCTAACAATTCGCCGCCAAATAAATTATGTAACGGATTCGTTTCACTTGGCAATACCAAGTCAGTCATAATCGTTTTGGATGTTTTTGGATGTTTTGCTTCCATCAATAAATTTTTTGCAAAGGTACACAGATTCATTTTCTAGGACATTAAAAAAGGATTAATAATTGCATTTTAAGAGCGCAATTATTTTACAAAGGTTGTATCCATAACAAATGTTTCCATTGCTGTTTCTCTTTTAACACTAATGCAATATTCATAAGAAATAACAAACCTGTTTGAATCAATTCGCCAACTTCATCGGCTTCTAAAAATAAGTGAAATAAAAATATATGTAAGGTAATTGGTAATAAAAAAACAGCGCCAACAAAACTTGTTCCTTGTAAGATTAGTAATAATCCGAAAATAAGTTCGCAAATTCCTAACACTTCCCAAAAATACCCGGTTTGTTTAGCACCATTAATGTACAATACTTTTTGAAGTGTATTGGTTTGATCGGCAGCGGTAAATTTTTGCGCTTTTTCTACAACTTCTATGGGTGTAGGACTTGGCTTTGCAAACTTTTGAAATCCGCCGTAAACCATCATTCCGCCTAAAATCAAACGGAATAGTATAAACATAATTTGAATTGATAATTTCATAAATTAAAAAGTTGTGATATTACTATTCGGTTGGTACACATAATTAAAGGTAAAATAGGGAGTTTCATCAGCAAAAGCATCTGGGTTTGCTGGCGCATCTTTGTAATAACTCAGAATTTCTACTTTTGCATATCTTTCATCATGTGTTTTAATCACTAAAATTTTTCCTGGTGTTGGTTGAATAAGATGTGTTGGCGGTCCGGCATACGTATACCAACCGTTTCCACTTCCGCTTGCAATAGCATACCTTGTTTCGCTATCTTGAATAAAATTACCAATAGTAACTTCCGTGACTGAATTCATAGTGCCGTCCGCAATATACGCTGCGCCATTTCCAGTACGTTCAGGCTCGTCGGTTGTGCCTAAGGAAGTTCCGCCATTTACAATAATGGAAGTGCCTCTAAAAGCAATATCCCAATCGGTTTCACTTGTGGTGATTTCTCCCGTAGCAAAGTTGAATTTTGTAAAAGCTCCCGAAACAGGCTGTCCTTGTCCACCATTTTGTGGTGCGTGTAAATTAAGTACAGTTTCCGAGTTTACTGGAAGTAATTCGGGTGTAGCGTCGTCATCGTTACTACAAGAAAAAAATCCTATACATAGGAAAGCAAGGGTTAAAAATTTAAAATTTTTCATCATAATTGATCATTAAAATAGTTAGAATTGAATTGTTAAGTTTCCGTATACAATACGTCCAGCAATGTTGCTGATGTTTTGCGGATCGGTAAAATCAAAAAGATTGTCAATACCAAAACCAAGTGTATACTTTTCGTAAAATTTCTTATTGATAGCGAAGTCCCAAATAGCATAACCGCTCACAAAATTGTCATAACGGTCTAAGTAATTATTGCCATTTGTATCGGCGATTCCATATTTACTTCGATAGGTTGCTCTTATATTTGTATCAAGATTCCACGCAGGAAAGTTGTAAAATAGCTTTCCATTTGCACTATGTCGTGAACGATTGTACAAACCAAAATAATCTTCTTTTTGTAGTTGAAAAGATGGCGAACTCGGACTTTCTCTAGCGAATACTTGTCCATTTTCAAAAGCTTTTTCGGCGGCAATATCTTTCGCGAAAAGCAACTGATAACCTCCAGAAAACTTCAAATTTTCAGTAATTTTCCAGTTAGAAGAAAACTCTAAACCTTGTGTATAAACTTCGTTTACATTCGTATAGCTAAACACATTTTGTCCATTCGTTTTATTCGCAATAATTCTTGTATCGATTAAGTCATCAATGGTATTTCTGAAAAAATTTAACTGAAAAGAAAGTGATTTTATGGGTTTGTAATCAACGCCAACATTTATACTCAGAGAACTTTCTGGTTTCAATTCATCAGAAAAAGCACTTGTAGGAACAATTTGATTGGCAATTTGACCTTCGCTTTCCAATTGTGCAATAGCGTCCGCAACAGCATTATATCCTAAAACCGTATATCCAACGGTGGCATTGGTAAAGTTGAAATATAACTGTCTAAAATCAGGTGCTTTAAAACCATATCCTACAGAACTTTTAACGGCTAATTTTGGTGTAAAATCATAGCGTATGGCTAGTTTTGGACTAAATTGTGAAGCATATTTGTTATGATTATCAAACCGTGCGCCGACGATTAGGTTTAATTTTTTTAGCGGATTTCCGTCATATTGAACGTATGCGTATGGCGATTTAAATCTTGGTTTTTCATCAAAATACGTACGATCAAGTGTTTCATACACATATCCAATACCACCAATAAAGGAAGTTTTTTCAGAAGCTTCAAATGCGGTTCTCAATTCTGGACGAAGCATTAATTGCTCAAAATCAGCATCACTAAATGTACTGTTTGTCGTAATATCATCTAAAAATTCGGTCGCACTATAACTAGTTGCGTAAAACTCAAGCGAACTTTTCCATCTCTCATTAAAATGATGTTTCAGTTTTGAATGAACATTCCATTCATTGATGTTGCTTTCACCTTGTAAACTTTCGGAAGCGATGTATTCTTGTTTTTGTGTAAAAATTCGACCTGAAAAAGACGCTACGGTTGCTGCTGAAAAAGCATAGCTTGCTTTGGAAGAAATTGTATAATTTTCAAAAGGTTCTACGGTATTTGTTGAGGTGTTTTCGCTTAAATTATAGCCATTACTACTATATCGATTTACAAAACCTGAAAGACTCAACCGATCGTTTTTATAGCCAATAGAAGCACGTGTGTCAAAGGTTCCAAACGAAGCCGCACGCTGTTGCACATTGCCTTTTATACCATATTTTGGAGTTTCTGTGATAATATTTATGACGCCGCCAAGCGCTTCATTTCCATACAATGAAGAGGAAGATCCTTTGATAATTTCAATCTGTTTGATGTTTCCAACTGTAATTCGATTCAAATCTAAAGTGCCCGCAGATCGTCCAATAAGCGGAACACCATCCACCAAAATAAGTGTGTAAGCGGCATCCAATCCTTGCATTTGAATGCCTTCGCCACCGCCAAAATCTGCCACAGTAATCAAACCAGTTTGTTCATTCAAAATATCACTCAATCGGACAGCGTTGATCGCTTTTAAATCTTTTTTAGAGATGATACTTGCAGGTAATGGAAGTGAAGATAACTGCCGAATAGTTCTAGTCGCCGTAATAATAACATCATTCAACGCTTCAAACTGTATTGAATCTTTTGACGTTTCGGATGATTGTGCAGTTAAAATTTGAACTGTTAAAATCAAAAAATAAATTGAAATATTATTTTTATTTAGACTCATTATATATTAGATTTACCGCAAATATAAATATTATATTAATTCAATCTAAATAAGAATAGACTAATTTTCTAAATTTTTTAATACTTAAAAACAACTCTTTAAAAATGAAACAATTAACAATTTTAGCAATGTATATCATAGTTACATGCGCAGTTCAAGGACAAAATAAAAAGGAAAAAGACGTGCAAGCCATTAAAAAGATGTGTGGCTGTTATGAAGTAAGTTTTAACTTTTCAGAAACATTTCAATATGCAAATGATACTACTTATGTAGGCTCTAAAGTAAAACACGACAAAGGATTGGAATGGGTAGAATTGGTTTCCGATACAGAAAATAAACTGGTATTACAACATTTATTGATCGTAGGAAATCCGAGCAAACCAACCGTTATTAAACATTGGCGACAAGATTGGCTTTATGAAAATACCGATTTGTATACGTATGATGTAAATAATACTTGGAAATACACCAAACTCAATCCTAACGATGTTGAAGGACAATGGACGCAAAAGGTATTTCAGGTAGATGACAGTCCGCGTTATGAAGGTTCGGCAACGTGGATTCATGTGGATGGAAAAAGTTTTTGGGAAAACACAACAGACGCGCCATTGCCGAGACGTGAATACACAAAACGAAATGATTATAATGTGACGGTTCGAAGAAATAGGCATGAAATCACAGCAGAAGGATGGATTCATGATCAAGATAATGACAAAATTATTCGAGAAACAGGAAAAGAAGATGTCCTGTTAGCACAAGAAAAAGGGCTAAATACGTATGTAAAAGTTGCAGATGAAAAATGCAAGTCAGCACAAGATTGGTGGAAAAAAAATCAGGAAACTTGGGCATTAGTGCGTGATAAATGGGATACTGTTTTTGCACAACATGAAAATCTTACCTTAAAATCAAAAGTAGACGACAAGCCGTTATATGGCTATTTATTTGATAAAGATTTTGTAAAAAGCAAAAGCAATATTGATAAAATAATTGCCGATTTTATCTTAAAATAAACAACAAAAAAGAGGCTGTCTTATTTTTAGACAGCCTCTTTTTATATATTTTAAATTGAAAAAGTCTTATTCAGAGATTAACAACCAAGCTTCTGGAGCTTCCGTTTGTTTAATTTTTATCAGCGCATTTACAGCTTCATTCCTATTGGCAAAACTTGCATACGAAACTTGATGTAAGCCGTATTTATTTTTTCCTAACAATTCCGCTTCAAAACCTTTCGCTTGTAATTCTGCTACTTTGGTATGTGCGTTTTCTTCAATTCTAAATGCACCAGCTACTACATGATAATTTCTAACTTCTTTGGCAACTTGCAACGTAATAGAAGGTAATTTTACAGGATTGGTGTTAAAAAATGTTGCTTGTTGAATGTAAGCGTTAATGGATTTCTTTGCATTTGTATCTTCAACAATTTGCTGTTGCTGTTGGTACGATTGAAATTCTCTAAAGCCAAAAATTCCTGCGCTCAATACAATCGCTGCTGCCGCTGCATATTTCCATGGAAAACGAGATCGATTGCGTTCATCAGAAGTCACTAAAGGTATTCCGTCTGTTTCTTCTTCTGAAATAACAGGCGTAACTTCTTCTTTTACTTCGGCGATTACTCTGCTAATTTCCGAAGAAACAAACGAAGATAATCCGAAGGATGATGTTAAATAATTTAGATGATACGAAGGTTCAAATTGAATATTTTCTTCGCTGTTTAACGATAAATCGCCAATATTTTCTAGCGAAATAATCTCCGCTTTTTGCAATGCTTGTTTCCACTCAGCAATCGTGGCCAATACTTTTTGTAAAGTAGTTTCATAGCCTTCTCCAGTAACGTCGGCAATGTATTTTACCAACAAACCATCATTTGAAAAAAGTTGCGCATTAAACGAAACTACTTTTGAAGGTGGATAAAATGCATTCGTCGTATGATGTACTTGTGCTCCTTTTCGTTGCGTCAAAAACGCGCCAAAATTAGGAACCGTTACACATTCATATCTATATAAAAGGTCGCTTATGTATTGATCTAATCTCATCAAAACAAAGTTAGAAAAAATAAGGAGCGAATAAAATATCTGCCTAACTTTTTATTAACATTAAAAAATCTAGTAACTTTAGTTTTGAAAATCAATTTACTATGAATTCTGAACAAGAATTAATGTACGCACTTGCGCTTCAAAAAACAGCAAAAGTAGGTGATGTACTGGCAAAAAAACTCATAAGACACTGCGGAAATGCGGAAGCGGTGTTAAAAGAAAAGAAAGAAAATTTACTCAAAATAGATGGAATTGGCACGTATGTTTTAACGGACATTCACAATCCTGAAAATTTAAAACTAGCTTCAGAAGAACTAGCGTTCATTCAAAAAGAAAACATAAAAGTTCATTACTTTTTGGAGGAAACCTATCCAAATCGATTGCAACATTGCGCAGACAGTCCTATTTTACTCTTTCAAAAAGGCAATGTAGATTTGAATGCTTCCAAAATGATCAGCATTGTCGGGACACGAAAAGCCACAACCTACGGAACAAATTTTTGCGAACAATTAATAGAAGATTTGTCGCCTATTCAACCGACGATTGTTTCGGGTTTTGCTTACGGAATTGACATTGTAGCCCAACGCGCTGCTTTGAAAAATGATATTCCAACAATTGGCTGTTTAGCGCACGGATTGAATCAAATATATCCGAAAGTTCACGAAAAATACGCGCGTTCTATCGAAGAAAATGGAGGTTTTGTGACGGATTTTTGGAGTACTTCCAATCCAGATCGTGAAAACTTTTTAAAACGAAATCGCTTAATTGCTGGAATGACGCAAGCCACGATTGTGATAGAATCTGCTGAAAAAGGTGGAAGTTTAGTCACGGCGCACATTGCCAATTCATACAACCGAGATGTATTTGCCGTGCCAGGAAGAGTTGGCGATACACAAAGTATTGGTTGCAACAATCTTATCAAACAACAACGCGCACATATTTTAACATCTGCGGCAGATATTGTCTATTTGCTAGGTTGGGAATTAGAAACTACGCCTAAAAAACCTGTGCAAAAACAATTATTTGTAGATTTAAATGCGGAAGAAGCGACGATTCATTCCTTTTTACAAGAAAAAGGACAAACCATGTTAGATAGTATTGCGTTGGCATGTAAATTGCCTGTTCATAAAGTAGCGCCAATATTATTACAAATGGAAATGAAAGGCGTCATAAAACCGTTACCGGGAAAAGCCTTTGAGGCGATTTAACTTATAATTTTAAATGTATAAAAACTACACTATGAAATTTTTCTCAACTCTTATTTTTCTTTTAAGTTCCACGGTTTTGTGGAGTCAAATAGATTTGTCGTTACCCGAAGACACTGTCATAAACGCCACCATACACATAAGTTCACAAACGCCTGTTAAAAATCAAGGACAGCGAAATACGTGTAGCGCTTTTGGAGTTGCTGCGGCGTTGGAAGTATTGCCCAATATGCCCAAAGATATTAGTGAAAAATATTTATACGGCGTTCAAAAAGTACGAGAGTATATCGACAAAAAACCTATTGGGAAAGGAAAATTTTTATTCAATTATATTTCATCTTTACAAGAATATGGAATTCTTACCGAAACGGAAATGCCGTATCCGAATGTAGATCCTAAAAAGTGGGTTGATAGTGATCAAGAACTCGTCAAAGTCATCTTTGAAGGCGATATCGGTCCTGTAAGTTTACTCGCAAAGTATAAACCAATTGCTCGAAAAATTACGCTGACCAATTACGAATTTATGAATGAAGAAAAAAGCAAAGATGTCGCGCGAATTAAATATTTACTGGATCATGGAATCAAAGCAATTCCTGTTTCATACGAATTATACATGCCCGCTTGGTATCAGTTTTCATCAGTACAATACAATACTATTGAACCCGATTTAGGATACGGCATCAAAATGCAAGACGGAACATTCAAAAAAATATCCGAGGTAAAAAAGCTATTTCCAGATATCATCACGCTAATCAACACTAAAAAAGCAGGATTATTTCGTACCGATACACGTACAGATATAACCGTTTACGGCGGTCATGTAGTAACTATTGTTGGTTATGACGATCAAGGTTTTATTATCAAAAACTCTTGGGGAACTGATTGGCGATATGCTGGTTACGAACGTATTAGTTATGATTATCACAGGCTATTTGCTTATGAAGCGTTGGCAATCAGAAGTGTAAAGTATAAAAACTAATACCCAACTTTTTTACGAACTCTCGCCAACACTTTATTTGCTATTTTTTTCGCTTTTTCAGCACCAATGGCTAAAGCGTCATCGATTTCGTGTTTGTTTTCTATGTAGTGATTAAAACGTGCGCGCTCGGTGGCAAATCGGTCAACAATCAATTCGTACAAAGCTTGTTTGGCATGTCCGTAGCCATAATTTCCACCTTCATAATTTTGACGCATCGTGGCAATTTGAGCTTCATTTGCCAATAATTTATACAAGGCAAATACATTATCCGTATCAGGGTTTTTTGGGTCTTCCATCGGTGTACTATCGGTCTGGATGCCCATAATTTGTTTGCGTAATTTTTTATCGGGTTGAAAAAGATCAATCACGTTATTTTTACTTTTACTCATTTTAGCACCATCGGTTCCAGGAATCAATTTGGTGTTTTCTTGAATTTTTGCTTCTGGCATTACAAAAGTTTCGCCCATTTTTGCGTGAAATCTGGACGCTACATCTCTGGTAAATTCTAAATGTTGCTCTTGATCTTTCCCAACGGGAACAATTTCAGCATCATACAATAAAATATCTGCCGCCATTAACATTGGATACGTAAACAATCCGGCATTTACATCTTCCAAACGATCGGCTTTGTCTTTAAAAGAATGTGCAAGTTCTAATCTTGAAAAAGGAAAAAAACAATTCAAATACCAATTCAATTCGGTTACTTGTGGCACATCACTTTGACGATAAAATACGGTTTTATTGACATCCAAACCAAACGCCAACCAAGTTGCTGCGGTTCTGTATGTGTTTTCTCGGAGTGTTTCTCCATCTTTTATCTGCGTAAGCGAATGCATATCAGCAATAAATAAAAAAGAGTCATTTGCCGCATTTTGAGCCATATCGATTGCAGGAATAATAGCTCCTAAAATATTTCCTAAATGTGGTGTTCCTGTGCTTTGAATTCCGGTAAGTATTCTTGCCATGGGTAATCGTAATTATTGAATTTCAGCAAATGTACTTCTTTTGAAATCACTACTGAAAATTTCATAAAAATAATTTTTGAATACATTTTCGAAACTTTAGTGTATTTTTGGCACGTATGGTTACTTTTTTTAGAAATATAGGAATGCTTCTATGGCGCGTTTGGTTTTACCTTTTGGTGCTCATTCCTATTCTACTATTTTTTCCGTTATTGTTGTTATTTACAACAAGCGAAAAACTATATCCACAGTTTTTTTGGATTGCCAGAAACCTTTGGGCACGCCCTATTTTATACGGAATGGGCTTTTTTCCGAAGTTTAAACGTGAAGAAGAAATTGTCAAAGGGAAAAGTTATATGCTCATTGCAAATCATACGAGTATGACAGATATTATGTTAATGTTAGTGGCGTCTAAAAACCCGTTTGTTTTTGTTGGAAAGAAAGAACTTGCAAAGATTCCAATTTTTGGATTTTTCTATAAACGCACTTGTATTTTGGTCGATAGAGGAAGCGCGAGAAGCCGAAAAGGTGTGTATGATAGCGCACAAAAGCGTCTCAGTCAAGGCATGAGTATTTGTATCTTCCCGGAAGGGAAAGTACCCGAAGAACATGTGGTATTGGACGAGTTTAAAGATGGCGCTTTCCGATTGGCAATTGAACATCAAATTCCTGTGGTACCGATGACGTTTGCCGATAATAAAAAACGATTTTCATATACATTTTTTAGTGGTTCGCCAGGTCGTATGCGCGTCACTATTCACAAATTTTTACCTACTAAAGGGTTAAAAGTAGAAGATAAAAAAGAAATGAGCAACACGGCAAGAAACATCATTTTATCAGAATTGACCGCTTACGGAATTTCATAAAAAAACCGTTTTCTTAAATGGATAAGAAAACGGTTTTATGGTAAACATCACTGCTTTTAAGGTATATGGCAATACCTAACCAACTAAAAAACTAAAACCTAAAACTGACTCCTGTATAAACACCTACTGAGTAAGGTTTAAAGTTGCCCGTATTTCCTGAAAATGTATTTAACTGATATTTTAGCATAGGCTCAACGTTGAACTCTAGTTGATCAGAAATCTTATAATCGATTCCGACACCAATATTTGTGCTAAAACTTACCGTATTTACATTGGTAGCTTCTCCTAATTCTGTGTATAATTCGGGAGAATCTAATAGAATGCTATTTTCTGTTAAGAGTAATGTGCTGACGCCTCCAATTACATTAATTCCAAATTTTTTATCGAGTACAGCATATTTCAATTCCACAGGAACTTCAATATAACTCATGCGCTGATTTAAGTTTCCTTCAATTTGCTTTTCAAAAATAGATGATTCGCTTGTTGGCAATTGATATTGCGAATACACCATAGTATTTGAAGACACTTGTTTGTCTTTAATATCGAACGAAGACGCATCCGTTTTAAAAGCAATTGTTGTTAAATCATTTCCATTAATTGATGGAACGAGCGCAATATCTTGTGTATTGTAACTATAATCTACTTTGTGAATTCCAGAACGAACCGTTAATCTTTTAGAAACATCATACCCAACATTTACACCATAACTCAAGTTTATATTTCCTGTTTTGCTATTATCGGCAAAGGTTTCATCAATAGGAGAACCGCCACTAATACTGTTATAATATATAGGGGAAGCATTTGGTGAAATTGTCCATTTTTTACGTTTTGCTTCGGCAACTTCCGCATCTTTTTCTAAATCGTGTAAATCATTAATTACATCTAATAATGACTTTTTGATAGAATCTTCTTTTTTCACTTCTGCAACAACCGTTTCCATCGTTTCTGTGGCAGTTGAATCTAGTACGTTTATTGAATTTTTTAGATTATTTTGAGCAATCGTTGACGTATTAGAATTTATAACTTTGTTTGTATCAGTTTTGGAAGAATTTACGCCATTCACAGATGTTTTAGTTCCTGTATTTGAATTTTGAGCAACTGCATTTGTATTCGTTGTGGACGAATTTGTGTCGTTTTCGACACCTTTTTTAGAACTATTCGTTTTATTATTTAAATTTTGAGTCACTGCGTTTTCCTTATCAATCAACTTGTTATTGGTTACTGAATTTAACTTCGTACCATTTGAAGATTTTTGTGAAGTCGTAGTTGAATTCGTTCCGTTTTGTTGTGCAACTGTATTTTGCAATGCGTTTCCTTTTTGTACAGTAGTATCAGATCCTTTTTTCTGTTGAATGTTAGGATTATCAACACCATTTTCAGTAGCAATTCGTTCTTGATCGTTTATGATTTTATTAGCAGATGAATTCGCATCATTTGATGAGTTTTGCTCCGTATTTGTATTGATTACTTCTGTATCTCCAGTTGTGTTCGTATTGTTTTCGTTGAGGTTCGCATCTTTTTTTGATGTTGTCGTGATTTGCTCGTTTGAACCTTTGTCGATGTCATTCGTATTCAAAAATTCATTTCCAACAAAAAACAATAGTAACAATGCAGCTGCAATTCCAGCACCTTTATACAGCCACGGAAGAAATATAATGCCTCTTCTTTTTTTCTTAGCTTCTTTTGCGTCTAACCTATCGGAAATTTTATCCCATAAAGCTGGATCGGGTGAAGCTTCAAAATCTTTGAAAGTTTCCCGAAATAGGTTATCTATATTTTTTTGATCACTCATTGATGGCGATTTTTTTTTTAAACGATTCTACTTTATCCTTCAAAATCATTCGAGCTCTTGCTAGGTTTGATTTTGAAGTTCCTTTTGAAATGCCTAACATTTCAGCAATTTCTTGATGCGAATAATCATCAAGTACATATAAATTGAATACCAACCGATACCGATCTGGTAATTCTTGAACAATGCCCAACAAAAAATCTAATGGAACATTTTCTTCATAAACGGTTACGGGTCTTTCTTCCAGCACACGATCGTTTATAACTTCAAAAACACCTTTACTTCTATATTTTTGAAGTACGGTGTTTACGGTAATTCTTCTAAGCCAACCTTCAAACGAACCTTTGAAGTTGTATTGCCCAATTTTTTCAAAAATAACCATAAAACTGTCTTGCAAATTATCTTCCGCTTCAAGTCTGTTCCGAGAGTACTTTAAGCTAGTAGCATATAATTTTTTTGCATATAAACTATATAATTCTGCTTGAGCATCACGGTCGTTATTCTTACATTTATCTATGAGTTGTTCTAAACTCACTCGTTTTCTTGGTTTTAGTAGCTTTGGTTAGTTGTTTACAGGCACTTCATACACTAAGTACATATCTTGTCCGTTATCATCTTTGCCTTGCCAGAACTTAAAGGTATACGTTTGTGTATAAAGAACGCTAAAACTAAATGATTCTGATTTAAAATCATCTTCTAGCGTTTCACAGTCACTTCCTAGCCTTACAAAATTTATAACAGCTACATTTCGCACGTTGTTATCTTCAGGGACATATTGAAAATTGCTAAATGAATGGCATGTTGTCGGGCGTTTATATGTTACCGTAATTGTATTGGTTTCCCCAAAATTAAATTCCGTAGGGATTTCTACAGTTTCTATGGGCAAAAATTCTATTCGAAAGTCTGCGGTAGTATCGTCAACTGTACACGAGTTAAATACTGTAAAACTGAGGATCAAAGCTAAAAATAAGGTCTTTTTCATACTTAAAAAATAAACTACTTTGTTAAGTAGATGATAAAATGTGGAAAAGGTTGCGTATAAAAATAAAAAAAATCCCGAGTTGGGATTTTTTTATGTTAACTATTTGCGATTGCATCTTTTATTTTGACTTCGAGTTCTTCCAGCAACTCTGGATTATCTAGCAGTAATATTTTTACAGCGTCTCGTCCTTGTCCAAGTTTGGAATCGCCATAACTAAACCAAGAACCACTTTTTTTAATGATTTCGTATTCAACACCGATATCTATAATTTCTCCCACTTTAGAAATTCCTTCCCCATACATAATATCAAATTCTACCATTTTAAAAGGTGGCGCAACTTTGTTTTTTACAACTTTTACCCGTGTTTTGTTTCCTTTTACATCGCCATCTGTACCTTTTATTTGTGTAGAGCGTCTGATATCTAAACGTACAGAAGCGTAGAATTTTAAAGCATTTCCACCAGTTGTTGTTTCTGGATTTCCAAACATGACTCCAATTTTTTCACGCAATTGGTTAATAAAAATCACAGTACAATTTGTTTTGCTAATGGAAGCGGTCAATTTACGAAGTGCTTGTGACATCAAACGTGCGTGTAATCCCATTTTAGAATCACCCATTTCTCCTTCTATCTCACTTTTTGGTGTCAATGCAGCTACCGAGTCAATCACTACAATATCAATGGCACCTGAACGAATTAAATTATCGGCAATTTCTAAGGCTTGTTCTCCGTGATCTGGTTGAGAGATAATTAAATTATCAATATCAACGCCTAAATTTTCAGCATAAAAACGGTCAAAAGCATGTTCTGCATCAATAAAAGCGGCAATTCCGCCTTTCTTTTGTGCTTCTGCCATTGCGTGCAATGTTAAGGTTGTTTTACCCGAAGATTCAGGCCCAAAAATTTCAATAACTCTTCCTCTTGGATATCCACCAACTCCTAAAGCGATGTCCAAACCAAGTGAACCAGAAGAAATAACTTCAACTTCCTGAACAATACTATCACCTAATTTCATGACAGCACCTTTACCGTAGGTTTTATCTAACTTATCTAATGTAAGTTTTAATGCTTTTAATTTTGCTTCTTTTTCTGAACTCATTATATCAAATATCTATTAATTAAAACACTGCTAAATTACTATTTCTTTTTGCTGAAAACAATTCGCCTTTCCTGATTTTGATTTTTTTCGGATAAAATAATTACAAATCCAACGCAACCTTTTTGAAAACGATGTATCTATTATATAAAATAAGCTGTTAAAAAGTCTAAAAAAAATGAGAACATTACACAAAACTATATTCCTAAAAAGGAATAAAGCTTCGGTTCCAATTTATGGGAACTGTAAGCTTGACGGTGGCTAACTTCATTGTTGATTTTATTTTTCAGTAGAAAAATTTTAATATTAACAATGAATTAGCTAGTAAAAGTGCTTCTATACAAATAGAGGCACTTTTATTTTTCCCGTAGTTGCAGTAAAAACTATTTTTTACAGCTCAAAACATCTACTTTTTTCTTTCATTTTGATGATTTCTCTTCCTGTTTTTCCTTTATCAAAACAGACAATCAAACGTAAATTCTTTTCTTTCTTTAAATAGTATACTGTTAAATGTACAAGATACTTTTCAATAGTACATCAAATATTGTATAAGCGTTGATTTTTTTGTATAAGCGTCGTTTTCTGTGTCAAAATTCGATAGTTTCGGTAAAAAATGTACTTTTGTCAAAAATTTACACTTTAAACTTAAAAAATTGATATAGCATGCAACTGTACAATAAATTAAGTGCTAAAGAAAGAGCGGAACTTATCGAAAAAGCCGGTAAAGATCGTTTAACAATATCTTTCTACAAGTACGCCAACATTGGAAATCCTCAAATTTTACGAAATCACTTATTCATCAACTGGGATGAAATGGAAGTCTTAGGACGAATTTATGTTTCGTATGAAGGTATTAATGCACAACTTTCGGTTCCAGCCGAAAAATTTAATGCGTTCAAAGAACACTTAGATACCATTTCATTTTTGAAAAATGTGCGACTCAATGTTGCCATAGAACAAGATAATATGTCTTTCCTAAAGCTAAAAGTGAAAGTGAGAGATAAAATTGTGGCAGACGGATTGGAAGATGAAAGTTTTGATGTAACGCAAAAAGGAATTCATGTTGGCGCCAAAAAGTTCAATAAACTTTTAGAGGATGAAAACACCATTTTGGTAGATATGCGGAATCATTATGAAAGTGAAATTGGTCATTTTCAAGGAGCTATCACGCCCGATGTAGATACATTTAGAGAATCCTTACCAATAATTGAAGAAGATTTAGCAGATCATAAAGAAGATAAAAACTTAGTGATGTATTGTACTGGTGGAATTCGGTGTGAAAAAGCAAGTGCATACTTTAAACACAAAGGATTCAAAAAAGTATATCAGCTAGAAGGCGGAATCATCAATTATGCACGCCAAGTAGAAGAACAAGCACTAGAAAACAAATTCATTGGTAAAAACTTTGTGTTTGATCACCGAAGAGGCGAACGCATTTCTGATGATGTCATTGCAAATTGTCATCAATGTGGAAATCCATGCGATACACATGTAAACTGTGCCAATGAAGCGTGTCATTTACTTTTCATTCAATGCGAATCTTGTGCTGAAAAAATGGACGATTGTTGTTCTATTGAATGCAAAGAAGTCCACAATTTACCAGCAGATATTCAAAAAGAATTGCGTAAAGGAAAAGAAGTAAGCAACAAAATTTTCAAAAAAGGACGATCGGAAGTATTGAAGTATAAAAAGTAGATTTTCGATGCTACGGAAATAATCCTATCTTTACATCTTTAAGAAAAGAGTACGAACCCTATATCTGCAAACCCGAATAGCAGATTCTATATATAAAAATATGAGTTGTAACAGTTGTTCAACTGGTAAAGATGGTCAACCAAGAGGCTGCAAGAACAATGGTACTTGTGGCACAGATAGTTGTAATAAACTAACGGTTTTCAATTGGTTATCAAACATGTCGCTACCGAGCAATCAAGAACCTTTTGATTGTATCGAAGTGCGCTTTAAAAACAGTAGAAAACATTTTTATAGAAATACCGAAAAACTATCGTTAAGTATTGGCGATATTGTCGCTACGGAAGCTTCTCCAGGACATGATGTCGGAATTGTAACACTTACAGGCGAACTTGTAAGGGTGCAAATGAAAAAGAAAAAAGTGGGCATCAACAGTGAAGATGTTAAAAAAGTATACCGAAAAGCTTCGCAAAAAGACATTGATGTTTGGTCAAAAGCCAGAGATAGAGAAGAAGAAATAAAAAAACGTGCCCGTGAATTGGCAATTGCATTGGATTTACAAATGAAAATCTCGGATGTCGAATTTCAAGGAGATGCGTCCAAAGCAACGTTTTATTACACTGCGGAAGATCGTGTAGATTTTCGTCAGTTAATCAAAGACATGGCGAAAGCGTTCAACATTCGTATTGAAATGCGCCAAATCGGTTTCCGTCAAGAAGCTGCACGTTTAGGCGGAATTGGTTCGTGCGGAAGAGAACTTTGTTGTTCTACTTGGTTAACAGACTTTCGCTCTGTAAATACGGCTGCCGCCAGATATCAGCAACTTTCGTTAAATCCGCAAAAACTTGCAGGACAATGCGGAAAACTAAAATGTTGTTTAAATTTTGAATTAGACGCATACTTAGAAGCATTACAACAATTTCCTAAAAGTGATGTAAAACTCTATACGGAAAAAGGAACGGCAGTATGTCAAAAAACAGACATCTTCAAAGGACATATATGGTATGCGTATGAAGGTGAATGGATGAATTGGCACAAACTTACAACCGATCAAGCCAACGAAATCATTGCGCTCAATGCAAAAAAAGAAAAAGTCATCAGTTTAGAAGAATATGCAATAGAACTTCTAGAACAAGATACTAAAACAGACTTTGAAAACGTTGTAGGACAAGATAGTCTTACGCGATTTGATAAAAAACCCACTCGAAACCGAAATAAAAGAGGCACTCAAAACAAAAAAAGACGCAAACCTAACAATCCTAGTACAAACACTAAAAGAGAAGTGCCAGTAAAGAGCAATCCTGTTGTAAAAAAGAACAACACAGCAAAGAGCAGCACTCCCACGAAAACAACAAGTGGTACTAATAAGCCGAATAGTAACAAGAATAACAACAGACGTAAAAGACCTAATAAAAATGCAAACCCAAAATAAAATCGCATTTTTCAGCTATATTCTTAGTATGCTACTATTCAGTTCTTGTGACGGAAATCGTGTTTTTGACGAATACAAAACCGTTGGGAAAGCTTGGGATAAAGACACCTCTTTCACGTTCAAATTTCAACAGCCAGACACCATAAACAACTATGATTTGTTTGTGAATGTGAGAAATACCAATGAATACGAATTTAGCAATCTATTTCTCATTGTCAACATGAACTTTCCAAATGGAAATGTAGTTTCAGACACGTTAGAATATGAAATGGCAGCACCAAATGGAGAATGGCTAGGCACAGGATTTACAACGACCAAAGAAAGTAAACTTTGGTACAAACCAAATGTGCGTTTTCCGTATGAAGGAACGTATGAAGTTGACATCCAGCAGGCTATGAGAAAAATTAATGAACCAGACGGAGTCCAAAGCTTAAAGGGAATCTCAGAGGTTGGCTTTAGAATCGAAAAAAAATAGGACAAACAACGTACTGAAATGGCAAAAAAGCAAGTCAAAAAAAAACAAGAAAACACTACTTTATTTAAAAAAATAATCAAGTGGTTTTGGTTCGTATTCGCAGGTGGAATAGCGGGTATATTATTACTATTCTTACTAGCATCTTGGGGAGCTTTGGGCGAAATGCCTTCTTTTGAAATCTTAGAAAATCCGCAAACAAACTTAGCAAGTCAAGTACTATCATCTGATGGAAAAATTATAGGAAAGTACTATTTAAAAGACAACAGAACACCTGTTGATTACAAAGAATTACCCAAAGATTTAGTCAATGCATTAATTGCAACCGAAGACGCACGTTTTCACGATCACTCAGGAATTGATGTTCGAGGAACGCTAAGAGCGGCTGTTTTCTTAGGAAGTAAAGGTGGTGCAAGTACCATTTCGCAACAGCTGGCACGACAATTATTTGTAGGAGAAGGATCAAAAAATTTACCAGAACGCTTAGTTCAAAAAATCAAAGAATGGGTGATTGCAACCCGTTTAGAACGTCAATACACCAAAGAAGAAATCATTACGATGTACTTCAATATCTATGATTATGGAAACAATGCGGATGGAATTCGTTCCGCAGCACGAATTTACTTTGGAAAAGAACCAAAAGACTTAAAAATAGAAGAATCTGCCATGTTGGTCGGAATGTTCAAAAACTCATCATTATTCAATCCTAGAAAACGTCCGGAAAGAGTAAAAGAAAGACGAGATGTCGTATTGGCACAAATGTATAAGTACGATTACCTAACGGAAGCAGCAAAAGACTCATTACAAAAACTTCCGTTGACGATAAACTTCAATCCAGAATCACACAATGAAGGATTAGGAACGTATTTCAGAGAACACTTAAAGGGATTTTTAAAAACTTGGATTAGCGAAAACCCAAAAGAAGATGGAAGTAAATACAATATCTATCTTGATGGATTAAAAATATACACTACAATTGATTCGCGCATGCAAGCGTATGCAGAAGAAGCTGTAGACGAACACATGAAAAAACTTCAGGCAGAATTTTTTCATCAAAACACCAAAGAAAGAAACAAAAATGCACCATTTGCCAAAGATGTAGAACAAAAATCCATTGACTTCGCAATAGACAGAGCCATGGAACAATCAGAACGTTGGCGCGTGATGAAAGAAGAAGGGAAATCTGAAAAAGACATCAGGGCTTCGTTTGACAAAAAAACACCCATGACCTTATTTTCATGGACTGAAAAAAACAATCGTATTGATACCATCATGACGCCGCGTGATTCTATTCTCTACTCAAAATTTTATTTACGAGCGAGTTTCATGTCACTAGAGCCACAAACGGGACAAGTGAAAGCTTGGGTGGGCGGTATTAATTACCGAAACTTCAAATACGACATGGTAAAGCAAGGAAAGCGTCAAATAGGATCTACATTCAAACCGTTTGTATATGCTACCGCAATAGACCAACTACACGTATCACCTTGCGATTCTATGCCAAATGGTCCTTTCTGTATAGAAACAGGAAAATATGGACTATTAGAACCTTGGTGTCCTAAAAACTCTGATGGAAAATACGAAGGCATGCGAACACTCAAAGGAGCTTTGGCAAACTCAGTAAACACGGTTACAGCTCGTTTAATGGATAAAGTTGGCCCTTACAACGTACGATCGTTAGCACAACGATTAGGGGTAGAATCTGAAATCCCAGAAGTGCCATCCATTGCCTTAGGAACACCCGATATCTCTCTCTACGAAATGCTCGGAGCTTACGGAACTTTTGTCAACAAAGGTGTATATGTAAAACCTGTAATTGTAACCCGTATTGAAGACAAAAACGGAACTGTTTTATATGAATTTGTACCAGAAACCAAAGATGTATTGAGCGAGGAAGTTGCTTACACCGTAGTAAATCTTATGGAAGGTGTTACACAAAGTGGTTCAGGTAGAAGACTTAGAACTAAAGGTGCTGATAGTTGGGATAAAATGTACAAAGAAATCATAACTGGGTATCCTTACGAGTTTACAAATCCAATAGCAGGAAAAACAGGAACTACGCAAAACAATAGTGATGGTTGGTTTATTGGAATGGTGCCAAATTTAATTTCGGGTGCTTGGGTTGGTGGCGAAGATCGTCAAGTACGTTTTTCTACTACCAAATACGGACAAGGAGCTTCTATGGCATTACCAATATGGGCATTATTTATGCGAAAATGTTACGAAGACAAATCGCTCTCTGTTTCTGATGGTGAATTCCCAGAACCTGAAGAAATGACCATAAATGTAGATTGCGCTAACACAACTACACAAGATCCTAAAAATCCAGATGACGGAGACAAATTAGATGGTATTGATTTTGACTAAACTTTAAATCCACCTGATTCACTAGAAAATCTAGTACACATAAAAATTGCCACAAAAGAGTAACTTTTGTGGCAATTTCTTTAATTAGCTCCATTGATTTGATGTCATGCTAAAGACAAGAAAACCCTAGCATTTACTATATTTTCAAACTTTATCACAAAGTTGTATTGTTTACTATTGGTTAAATTATTCTGAAAAACGGGAAACATCTTTTGAAAATTTCGTAATTTTCAATCAAAATATTGATTGATGATTAATAAAAAGATAGATACAGTACAACAAGCAGTTGCAGGTGTTACGGATAACATGACATTAATGCTTGGTGGTTTTGGTTTATGTGGAATTCCTGAAAATGCCATTGCCGAATTGGTAACACTTGGCGTAAAGAATCTTACGTGTATTTCTAACAATGCAGGTGTAGATGATTTTGGCTTAGGCTTACTCTTACAAGGACGTCAAATCAAAAAAATGATTTCTTCTTACGTAGGAGAAAATGATGAATTTGAACGTCAAATGCTTTCTGGCGAACTCGATGTGGAACTCACACCGCAAGGAACATTGGCAGAAAAATGCCGAGCGGCACAAGCAGGATTTCCAGCATTTTACACACCAGCAGGATATGGAACCGAAGTTGCAGAAGGAAAAGAATCCAGAGAATTTAACGGAAAAATGTACATCTTAGAAAAAGCGTATGAAGCAGATTTTGCGTTTGTAAAAGCTTGGAAAGGTGACGAAGCAGGAAACCTAATCTTTAAGGGAACTGCCCGAAACTTCAATCCATGTATGTGCGGTGCGGCAAAAATTACCGTAGCTGAGGTGGAAGAATTAGTGCCAGCAGGCGAATTAGATCCAAACCAAATACATGTTCCAGGAATATTTGTACAAAGAGTCTTCCAAGGAGAAAAATATGAAAAACGTATTGAGCAACGAACGGTTCGCACTCGTTAATATAACAATTACTCAATATACCAATGTGTAAATGAAAAATAATGTTGTTGTAGAAAAGTCGATTGAGATTGCTTTGCTGATCATAGAATACTGTGAAAAATTAGGAGAAAGTAAAAAATATGTAATAGCAAAACAGTTGTAAAAATCTGGAACAAGCATTGGCGCAAACATTCATGAAGCACAAAATGCAGAAAGTAAAGCCGATTTTATACATAAGAACTTATCTTGACTTTCAATGTTTAACCGAAAATGTGTAGAAATTTGTTCAGATGCGGCACTTTTTGAAAGTCATAGCAGCGATACGACTAAAAAAAGTAACAAAATATGGGCGAATTTCTGCCATTTTTTAGGAAATAGAGAAAGTCAAGATGAGTTCAAAATTAAAATTGCAACGAAAGAATTAGAAGAAACTAAATATGGGTTGATTCTATGTGAAAAATCTAAAAATTACCCAACAAATATTAACTTGATTCAAAAAGTTAATGAGCTTGGGTTAATACGATACAAAATACTAAGCACAAGTATCAAAAATAAATAATTGATACATTGTTAAATTTTTAAAATAGATACATTAAAAAAGATGCTAGATAAAAATGGAATCGCGAAAAGAATCGCAAAAGAAGTACAAGATGGTTACTTTGTCAATCTTGGAATTGGAATTCCAACCTTAGTTGCCAACTTTGTAAGAGATGATATTGAAGTAGAATTTCAAAGTGAAAATGGCGTATTGGGTATGGGACCTTTTCCGTTTGAAGGTGAAGAAGATGCCGATATTATCAATGCAGGAAAACAAACCATTACCACTTTACCCGGTGCTAGTTTCTTTGATTCAGCAACCAGTTTTGCCATGATTAGAGGAAAGCATGTCGATTTAACCATCTTAGGCGCCATGGAAGTTTCCGAAAACGGAGATATAGCCAACTGGAAAATTCCAGGGAAAATGGTCAAAGGAATGGGCGGCGCAATGGATTTAGTAGCTTCCGCAGAAAATATCATCGTTGCCATGATGCATACCAACAAGCAAGGAGAATCGAAACTCCTTAAAAAATGTTCACTACCCTTAACAGGTGTTGGCTGTGTAAAAAAAATAGTGACCAACTTAGCCGTATTAGAAGTAATCCCTGAAGGTTTCAAACTATTAGAAAGAGCGCCAGGTGTTACCGTAGATGAAATCAAAAAGGCAACCGAAGGAAACTTACTTGTAGAAGGTGATATTCCAGAAATGCAGCTCGTGTAACATTCAAAAGAGCTTAAAATCATAAAAAAAAGCGTCGTATTTCAGAAATACGACGCTTTTTTTTGTGATCTGAAATACATAAAATCTGTGTACAATTCTCAGAAAACAATCATTTAATTTTTGAATAAAACACACTAATATTCAAAAATTTTAGTGTATTTCATCGAATAAAATAACATTTAATCGGTAAATTCATAAAAATTTAACATATTTGATATGTTCTTGATAACAATCAAGGACGATCATTACTAATCAATCTAAATAACTTTTTATGAAAAAACAAATTACTTTACTCTTATTGAGTTTCTTATTTGTGGGAATGCTATCCGCACAACAGCGTGATTGTTCTACCATGGACAATCTAGAATACAGAAAACAACAAGATCCGCAATTGGAAGCGCGTATGCAGCAAATTGAAGAATTTACAAGGCAGCGAATCCAAGAAATGGGACCTCAAGAAAGTATTACAGGAAACGTAATAACCATTCCTGTTGTAGTACATGTTATTTATAGAACTGCTCAAGAAAACATCAGTGATGCACAAATTCAATCACAAATAGATGTATTAAACGAAGATTTTAGAAGAACCAATGCTGATGCTGATAACCGTTGGTCGCAAGCTGTTGATACAGAAATTCAATTCTGTTTAGCATCTATTGACGAAAATGGAAATCCAACTACTGGAATTACAAGAAAATCTTCTACAACTACAGCTTGGGGAACTAATGATGCAATGAAAAGATCTTCTTCAGGAGGAGTAGACCCTTGGAATACTTCAGAATACCTAAACATGTGGGTTTGTAATATTGGAGGAGGAATTTTAGGATATGCACAATTTCCTGGAGGAAGTGCCGCTACGGATGGAGTTGTAATGGGACCTCAATATTTTGGAAGCAGTCAAAAAGGGACAGGCTTTTACTTATCAGCTCCTTTTGACTTAGGAAGAACGACAACACACGAAGTTGGTCACTACTTAAACTTACGCCATATTTGGGGTGACGGAGGATGTAGTGTTGATGATTTTGTATCGGACACACCAACTTCTGATGCGCCAAACTACGGATGTACGCCAACACATATTTCATGTAGCAGTACAGATATGGTACAAAACTATATGGATTACTCTGATGATGGATGTATGAACTTGTATACTGCTGGGCAAAAAGCACGTATGCGAGCTATCTTAAATGCAGGAGGTTCAAGAAGAAGCTTAGCTTTATCTGATAAGTGTAGTTCTACACCACCGCCAGCACCAACATGTAATGATGGAATTCAAAATGGAGACGAAACTGGCGTTGATTGTGGAGGTTCATCATGTGCACCATGTCAATCAGGTTGTTCAGATAACGAAGTAACATTAACAATAACATTTGACAACTATCCAGAAGAAACGTCTTGGTCTATCGTGACAGACGGAGGAACTACGGTAGCTTCTTCAAGTTATTCTACAGCAAATGCTGACGGTTCTACGGTTACAGAAACACTTTGTTTACCAAACGACTGTTATACATTTACCATCAATGATGCGTATGGAGACGGAATGTGCTGTACGTACGGAAGTGGTTCATACACACTAACTGGTCCAAGTGGACAAATAAAATCTGGAGGAAGCTTTACAACTTCAGAAGCAACAGATTTCTGTTTAGGAAGTACACCACCGCCAACACCAACGTGTACGGATGGAATTCAAAATGGAGACGAAACTGGCGTTGACTGTGGAGGTTCATCATGTGCACCATGTCAAACAGGAGGAACTACCTTATTACATGAAGGATATTTCGAAACTGGACTAGACGGATGGGCTGATGGCGGAAGCGATTGTGCTCGTTACTCAGGTGCGTTCTCTTACGAAGGTAACTTCTCTATCCGACTAAGAGACAACTCAGGAGTTGCTTCGGCAATGACTTCTGAAACATTCGACTTACGTGGATTTGATCAAGTAGAATTTAAACTATACTTCTATCCAAACGGAATGGAAACAGGAGAAGATTTCTGGATCAGATATTACAATGGATCTTCTTGGAGTACGGTAGCAACGTATGCTAGTGGAAGTAGTTTTACAAACGGAAACTTCTATTCTGCAACCATTACGCTTGATAGTTCGGCAGTAAACTTTGCCGCAAACTCTCAATTTAGAGTTCAGTGTGATGCTTCTGCAAACTCGGATCAAATTTATGTAGATCAAGTAACCATTACAGGTATTAATGGTGGAGGCGCAAGAGTTGAATCGGTAAATACAATTCAGCAACTGCGTACAGGACCACAAGCTATGGATAATGGAGATTTATTAATCACTCCTACGGTAACACGTGGAGATATTACCATTAACTTAGCTAGTTATACACTTAATTCATCATACAGAATTCTTAACCTATTAGGTCAGACTGTAAAAACAGGAACGATAAAGGATGGAAGATTGAATGTGAGCGAATTAAAAGCAGGAGTTTACTTATTAGAAGTAAGCGACGATGAAGAAAAAATCATTCAGAAGTTTGTAAAGCAATAAGCAACAACTTCCATATATTTTTATAAAACTGAAAACTCCCAAGTGTAAAAGCTTGGGAGTTTTTTGTGTTTAATTACGCATAAAAGTCATTGAACTTCCATTAATTTTAGAAACACTATCAGTTTTATGGACACTAATAATTTTTTCAGCATAAAAAATCCCTTTCTCTTTTTCAACAATATCTAGTTGTACAACTACTTTTTTCTGCTGTTTATGTAAGTCCGCATATTTAAAATGTTGCACCTTTTCGTAAGCTTGTTCATACCTATGTTTTTTCTTTCTTTCTTATGTTTTACCCCATTACGGTAAGGGTAGTACCCCTTGCGGTAAGGGGGTTACCCCATACCAAGAGCTTTTTAAGGGTTACCGAAGTATTTATAAGCGTTACTTTACTATTTATAAGGGTTACTTTGTGGCTTTTAAGCGTTACTTTAATGGTTATAAGGGTTACTTTATGGCTTTTAAGCGTCACTTTAATGGTTATAAGGGTTACTTTGTGGCTTTTAAGCATTACTTTAATGGTTATAAAGGGTATTTTATGGCTTCGAAGCCTTGCCTTAATAGGTATAATGATTAAAGTAAGGCTTCAAAGAGTTGTTTTAAGTCCCTAAAGTGTTATTTTCATCGGTGGTGTTGGTTCTTGCAACCTTTTTAAATAGTATTTTCATGTTTTCATATACCGTTTTAGCACCTGCTTCGTTTTCACGAGCTAAGTAACGCATGGTTCTGTAAAAGCTAAGGGTGTTGGTATAATTATCGTGATCTAGGAGTTAAATTTAATTATTTTCTATAATGAAACCACTTTTAAATGTTTTAATTTTATGTTTGTTTTTTATAAGTTGTTCAACTTATAAAAACAATAATTATCAAAATAAGTTTGTCAAAAGTTCTATATCAAAAGGTAAATTAGTAGCTGAAGATTGGAAAGATTGGCAACACAAAGACATTGAAAAAGATTCTATTACTGGGTTAAGCTTAGACAGAGCATATGCACTTTTAAAAGATAAAAAAGCTGACACAACAATTATCGCTGTTTTAGACACCAGACTTATAAATGGAAACAAAGATTTAAGTGGTTTCATTTGGAATAATAAACTAGAAGTTCCAAATAATAATATTGATGATGATAAAAACGGTTATATCGACGATATACATGGATGGAACTTCTTAGGTAATACAAATGGTCAGCAAGAATATGTTGCTAATTATGAGTTTGTCCGAATAGTTAAAAAATATGAATCGTTATTTAAAAATAAAAAGCGTGATGATGTCAAAGACACACTAAATTTTGATATATATAAAAGTGCAGAAAAAGCTTTAAATAATGAAATTGATATTATACATCAAAATATATCGTACCTAGATTCTATTCAAAATTTAAAAAATAATTATAAAAAGGAAATGGAAGAACTTTTTCCTAGCACTTCTTTAGATATTAAAAAAATAGACAGCCTACTTAAGACTGAAAAAGATTCTATAATTATTAAAAAAATTAACTTTCTAAAGCAGTATAAATCAAATGAACAATGGTATGTAAGCAGATACCAAAGAGAAAGAGAACATCTAGATATTTATTACAATAAGGATTATAAAGAGCGATCAATTATTAATGATGATTCAAGTAATATACTTGACCGTAACTATGGAAATCCAACTGTTTTTTCGGACTCTATTGACCCACAACACACACATTCTATAAAAGTTGTTGGAGTTTTGACAGCAAATAGAACGAATGATTACGGAATCAAAGGTGTAACCAACAGCTCTAAAATAATGATGGTTTCTGTTTCGCCTTCTGGAGATGAACATGATAAAGATATAGCTTTAGGTATTCGATATGCAGTAGATAATGGTGCTAAAATCATAAATATTACTTTTACTAAATATTTTTCTCAACACTCTCAATGGGTAAAAGACGCTTTGAAATACGCAGAAAATAATGATGTGCTTGTAGTTTGTGCAGCAGGGAATTACAATAAAAATCTTGATTTTGAAAAATATTATCCAAATGATGTTAACGATGAAGGAGAAGAAATTCTTAATAATTTCATATTAATAGGTTCTAGCACTCCTTTTTCTAATCAATATTTGGCTTCGTATTATTCTAATTATGGTAAAGAAAGTGTAGACATCTTTGCTCCAGGAGAATTCATTTATACAACAACCAATACAGTAAGTTTTGACTACGCTAGCGGCACATCTTATGCTACTCCAATCGTTAGTGGAGTAGCCGCCCTAATCCGTTCCTACTACCCAAATCTAACAGCCGCCGAAGTAAAACAAATTATTATGGAATCGGGAGTTTCTTTTGATATTATGGTCAATAAACCTTCTACAAGTAAAGAAAAAGAATTAGTTCCTTTCAGTTCCCTCTCCAAATCGGGCAAAATAGTCAATGCCTACAACGCATTACTCATGGCGGAAGAGGTTTCTAAAAAGAAGAAAAGACGTAATTAAAATAAATAACTATGTATCTCATTTGGGCATTCATAAACGCAGCGTATGTCATCTTCTTTTTCGGATTGGTGTTGGCACTTTTTACCAAAGGAAAGGAACTATTTAACAATAAATACGGCAATGCAATCATAGTCGTTTTTGTGTTGGGTGTTATGGGAATGTTGGGCGCAAAAGAAGGAGATTTTGACAATACTTATTTGTTTCATGGAGCTAAAGATATAAAGGGACACCATGTGAAAATGATGAGTGCTACCCTAGAAGAAAATTTTCCTTTTGATATCTTATTATCGGTTAGTTTTAAAGAAAACGAGACAGGCAAATTAGTACCAAGTAGTAGCCACGCTAACATTAATGGATTTGTGAGTGGCTATCATTGGGAATATAAATATGCTGATATTGATGCGCTAGAAAACGGCTCTTTTTCGTATGAAGTAAATGGATTAATGCATTGGCATTTGTTCGGAATCAACGTATACTCGCAAAGTAAAACCTTTAGTGGAGTTTTGGAATAATAGTAGAAGGCTTTAAAAAGAAAAACCATACACCTTACTGAATCAAATGAATACTAATCGTTGAAATTTCCGAATTCGGAAAACAATACGAATGTGTCGGATCAATGGTAATTCCTGCTAAGGAAATAGCTTCTAAAAATACATCCAACGCCACAATATACTGATCCGAAAAACCATGCGTTACATCATAAGCGGTACAAGGTGTATTGCCTAAGTTTATAGCAACTACATTGGGCGCAACCGTATGCAATTCAATAAGCAACAAGCCGTGTTGTTGAATGTACGGTTTCCATTTCTCAAAATGTTCTACCAAGCTTTGTGCAACGTCTTTATTATGTAATAACTTCCCACGATGTGAAAACGCTCCTGTAGAAAGCAACGCGCCTTTATAATTGCTGTGAGGTACATTAAACGGGCGATTATGATCTAAAAAAGAACGTACATTGAGTAATTCTTCGAGTTTTACATCATACAATTCTTGTAGTTTTCTATCAATCTCGGCAGGATTTCCAATATCGCCCCAAACAACTTCTGCCCACACATTGGCTTTCTCTAAATTTCGTTTGGTACTCAACAATGCTTCCTTGTTATAATCGGCACCTACCAAAATAAGCTTATTGTTGGTTAAATCGTCTCGGCGTTCTGTCTGATTCCAAATCAAATCAAAAACATGCTCTAATAGCGCGCCATTTCCACAACCAACATCAATAATACCTTTGGGTTGTTCGGCAAGTGGTTTATTAAAAATAGCCACCAAAACAGCGTCAAACTTTTTAAAATATGTCGCATGACTTCCGCCACTTCCCCAAACATTTACACCTCTAAATACATGTTGTTCATTCCCCAAATGATCTTGCTGAAAAAACGGTAAAAAATCGCCTGTTAAATACGTTTCCATATTCGCCATAATAGGAATATACGAAACAGTAACGCCATACGCATAACTCTTACCAAACAAAAAAGAACCTTTTGGAGTCAAGGAATCTCCATCATATAAATCAAGCAAACGAAACAATTTTTGAATAGAAGAATCTTTTAAAAAAGGTATCTTTTCAACATTTTCTAAATCTGCATGATAGCCTACATATACTAATAATGGCGCAACTAAAACACCTTCCAAATGTGCTGCAATTTCTACCTGAAAATACGCGTCTGTGCTCAATGCCATTCGAGCATTTGTCAAATAAGAAGCCAATTCATACAATTTTTCAAAGTTTGGTAATGGAAACTGAAACGGTTGTTTAAATAATTCATAATAATACGCAAACAACTGATTGAAGGTAACATAATGTGTAATATGACGCTGAAATGCACTAAATTTTGAAGCCGTTTCAATTTGAATTTCTTCGTCCGTAACCGTATATATTAAAATTCCCTGCGAAGCCAAACTGCGCAACGCAATATTTAAATAACCGGCATGAAATTGTGGATGTTGTTGGTGAATTTTGGCAACAGAAGTGGTTTTGTGTTCAGCTAAAAAATCAAAAATTCCGTGCTTTTCTAAAACGGCAATACTAGCCGTGATAGCAATGCCATCTTGATGTTTAAATAACAATGAACGAAATGCTCTTTTTTCTTCCTTGGTTAACTTCATATCCGTAAGATACAGATTTTTTCAAAGGTAGTTGCAAAGAAAAAAGGATGCATTAACTCACTTTTAAGATAGTTTCCTTTTTTTGATAAGAAAATAATTTATTAATCTTTACCACCAAAAGCATTAGACGTTAAGTGATCTTTATGCTTTCTAACTTCTAAAAGTGCTTTATGACAAGAGTCACAAATGACATTGGAGAAGCAAAATATCATTCCGCTTGGTTCAGCATCAAATTTTACATACCAACCGGCATCATCTTTTTCCGATCCTGGATAAAATTGACTGAGATTTTTCTTTAAAAAATTCAACTCTTCTTTAGTAAGAAGTTCATAATAATTCAAAACGACCTTGAGTCCTTCTTCATCTTGTGAAAGCCCCAATTGTTCAAACTTCTCTTTTAGTTCTGGACTGTTTTCAACCATCGTCAAAAACTCGTCAACGGTCATTTCTTTGCAACCTTTATATGTTTCTGTCATGATATTTTTTTTATTCTGTGCAATGCAAGATAGTTAAAAGAAAATAATATGCCTATCAAATCCCTTTCGGAATGGCATCAATAAGTTTTTGTGTATACGAAGATTTCGGATTTGCATAAATTTCATCCGCTTCGCCCAATTCTTCAATATGTCCAGCATTCATCACTAACAATTGATCGGCGATGTATTTGACAACTGCCAAATCATGGGAAATAAAAATATAGGTAAACCCAAAATTATCTTTCAGTTCGTTCAACAAATTCAAGACTTGTGCTTGTACCGAAATATCCAATGCAGAAACCGATTCGTCACAAATAATCAACTTGGGTTGCAAGGCAATTGTACGCGCAATTCCGATACGTTGGCGTTGTCCACCCGAAAACTCATGCGGATAACGTCCATAATACGAAGCATCGAGTCCAACACGTTCTAACAATTCTAGCACTTTCTCTTTTCGTTCGGCATCATTAGCGTACAATCCGTGTACTTTCATCGGTTCCAAAATAGCAGTTCCAATAGGAATTCTTGGATTTAGCGAGGCAAAAGGATCTTGAAAAATTAGCTGAATTTCCTTTCGCAACGCACGAATTTCTCGTTTGGATAATTTCGTAATATCTGTGCCTTTGTATAAAATTTGTCCTTTGGTAGCTTTATCTAACTGTAAAATAACATTTCCTAAGGTTGATTTTCCACAACCTGATTCGCCTACCAATCCTAAAGTTTCACCTTCGTACAATGAAAAACTTACATCGTCAACGGCTTTCACTTCCGTAGATGTGCCAAACAGACCAGCATTGCTATAAAATGACTTAGATACGTTTTTTACTTCTAATAATGGCGCTTTCGCGTAAATGTGCTCGTGGTGACGTTGTCGTTCTTGTTTTGTAACTACAACATCAGAAACTGTTCCGGCTAGTACATCTTGAATGGTAGGTAATTTTTTTAATCGAACATCCAACGAAGGTTTTGACTTCAACAATGCTTTGGTATATTCATGCTGAGGATTTGAAAATAACGCAGTCGTTTCTCCACGTTCCACAATATTTCCTTGATACATTACCAAAATATGATCGGCAATTTCACTCACTAACGACAAATCATGTGAGATGAAAATAATGCCCATTTGGTTTTCTTTTTGCAATGCTTTCAACAACAATATAATTTCTTTCTGAACCGTTACATCCAAAGCTGTCGTAGGTTCGTCAGCAATTAACAATTTTGGTTTGCAAGCAATTGCCATGGCAATAACTACACGTTGTTTTTGTCCGCCACTCAATTGATGCGGATAGGAAGTATACATTTGGGCAACTCTGGGCAATTGTACTTTTTCAAACAATGCCAAAACCTCGGCTTTTGCTTCTTTTTTAGTGCAATGGTTATGTTGCAATAAAACTTCTTCCACCTGTTTTCCACAAGTCATGGACGGATTGAGCGAGCTCATCGGTTCTTGGAAAATCATCGAAATTTCATTCCCGCGCAAGCGTTGAAAAGCTTTTGTAGACAGTGAGACTAAGTTTTTATCTTCATATAAAATAGCACCCGTAATGGTCACATTTTTTTTGGGTAATAAACCTAAAATAGCTAGAGAAGAAACGGATTTTCCACTTCCAGATTCGCCTACAATTCCTAAAATTTCATTGGTAGAAAGTGCATACGAAATTCCGTGAATCACTTCGTTTCCTTTAAAAGAAATGGTTAAGTCTTGTATGTCTAGTAATTTGCTCATTACTCAAAAATACACAAACAAAACGAAATAACGCTACTGTAAATTGGAGTCTCTTTTTAAATCATGGATATCGTAAATTTTTTACGAAGTAATTCTTAGAACGTCAAAATGCTTAATATTTTATAAAGGTTGTGGATTTGTATCACAAATAATATTATACCCTATAACCCAACCGAGTTGTCCGTCACATTCAAGAATATAGGCTACAGCACAAATAGAACAAAGAGTATTAAAAGGATTCATACCACATATAACGACTCTTACGCCTTTTAAATCACAATCTAGGAAATCTCTCGGAATCCCGCTAGTAATTGTGCAACCATTCTCAATAATAGCAAGTCCATTAATAAAAGTTACGCAGCCATATTGTACTCCATTGTCTTTAGGAGTTACCTCCAGATTTTCAGCTATATAAGCTTCTGGATTTTCTGTAAATTTTTCTGGAATAGGATTAAACACTCCAATATTTAAACTTGATGAATTACGTTTTAATTCAAAAGCTTCCGTTTCTGTGTTTACAGAATCAGTCTGACAAGCAATAAAAGCAAACAGCGACAACAGCAACACAAAGGTTATTTTTTTCATGACTTTAGGTTTTTTTTGGTTGAATTCTAATATAAAAAATCTAAAAATCAAATACTTACGGGAATAACATACAATTGGTCAGTCAATACCAATAAAATTTAATACTGTTTTTTCAAATAATTTTGGACGATCTAAAAACGAACGATGTCCACAATTTGGAAACACAACCAATTTTGCATTAGAAATATGTTTTTTTGCTTCAAATAGCTCTTCAGGAACAGCAATTGCGTCAAATTGACCTGCAATAAGTAACACATGGTGTTCAATTTGTGGAAGCAATTCCCAGCGGTTTACAGAGCGTTGTGCTTCCCACAATAGATCACTTACTAACTTATTGTCCTTATTGTTTAAATATTTAATAGGATTGTACGGTCGTGCGAAAACAACTTTCAATGCCATTCCCAAACCTGTGTTGCGTTCTGTTGGTGTAAAGGCATTGTCAACATAGGTATTCCAGCGTTTTGAAATTTCGGGTGTGTGGATAGAATCCGTTTTTGTCATCCAATCCAATGCTTTGTTCCAATAGTCAGTATTTTCATTCCGAGCAATAAAATCTGTTGCCAAATTTTTCAAATATTGTGGGCGATAGAACTTGTAACGTTCTGGAGAAAAATCGCTTGTAATAGGTGCATTAAAAACAATACCAGCTTCAATAGCACTTCCTTCCTTTGGAAATTTTGCTAGGCAATCCAACACGTCTTGTCCGCCAGTACTATGACCAAATAAATAGATTTTTGCGTGATACTTTTCCTTTAATTTTTGGGTAATCGCAATCAAATCTTTCGCTACTTGTGCGGGATTGATGCGTGTCGTGTCAATTTTTTTAACAGATTTGTTCAATCCGCGTTGGTCAAAATAAGCGATCGCAACTTTAGTTTCTAAAGATTTCTTCCAACGTGCATAATCTGCGCGCCCGAAATCAATTCCATTTTCACCATAATTTCCCTGTACGAATACCAAAATTGTTTGGCTTTCCAAATTTCCACGTACAAACACAGGCAACTCTTTCGTGTTTGGCTCTACATAAAAGAAATCTTTTATTTTTTGTGCAAATGTGAACTGACTCATTAATAAAATACAGATGAAAAGTATTTTTTTCATTTTTTTGATTGATTGCGATGAATAATTTTTTGATGATTTTTTAAAAGTATAAGTGTGTCTTGATTAAGCAATGCCGAAATACGCAAAAAGTAATCACAATGTGAGGTGAAAATGTCTTTAGGTTGCAACCCGTTAATTGCATGTATGGTATCGCCAATTTGTAATGCTGAATTGGGCGTAGTTCTATTTACAATCCAAAGGGAATCGTTAAGAATGCCTGGAATGAAAGTGCGTTCTGCTTCAATATGTACTTGTTCTTTGGGTTGAAGGATGATTTTCTTTTCATCATAATTAAGATATATGGTAAAATGCTCTAAAAAATCATTTCCCAACAAAGCTTTGTTCAATGACGAAAATTGTACAGGAACCTTAGTACTGAAGTCATTCATACTTACCATTAACTCTTTAACTATTAAGGTGTCACGATTGCTTCCGTAAATTCCTGAAGTTGACTGATCTATGTATAGACTAGATGTTACTTGGGGAAAAGAAAACGCATATTTTTTAGGAACAACCAAGCCGCCATTATAACCTACATCAAACAATACATTTTTAATCAGTTCTCCGCCAATTATAATGTCTATTTTAGGAATGCCTGAAAGAAAAGAGGTCTTAAAACTCAGTTCGTGACTAATAGTGTTTTCAGGAGGAAATAAACTGTTTTGAGAAGTTTCAAGTACTTTTTGTTGATAATCAATCTTCCAATTTGCCAACTTGATGAGGTTGGCACCGATAATACCATCGGGAGCAATGCACGGACTGTATGATTTTGCGTCATACTTTAACTTTCCTGCCGCGATTTCATAAAAAGGCAATTCATGTAGTAAAATACGATCTACCACAGTCATTTCAATAGTTCTGCGAATGCCTTGCGCGGTTCCATTGGATCGCCTAGATTTTGTAGGAAGCTGTAAACTTTCTGCCAAAGCATATTCAACCTTACTTGTATGAGCTGCGGTATCAAAAATGAAACGATTTTTAGTCGTTTTTTGCTGTAAATTTGCCTCTACAATTAATAATTTTTTTACATACTCAAAAGGAATGCGATGTGTGTTTTCAACCCTTGCTGCGCGTGCATTTGATTCCAATTGTAGTTGTTGATACGCGTTGCAACTCACCAATACGAGCATTATCCCGAAAAGGAAATACATACTAAAAGACTTCATAAAAAGAGGTGTTTTATTTTTTGGTAAATGATTTTTCTATTTTTTTCTGCCAAAAAAGCAACAACGGAATTCCAATTAAAGAAGGCATAGCAAATGCTATGAACGGATTCATCAAATCAAATCGTGTGACCATTGTAGACAAAAACGCAGTCAACGTGGCAATATAACCGCCCATCATGTTTCCAATGTGTGCCAAATACCAATGATAGGCTTCTTTTGGACGTATGATGAATGGCTTTAAATTTGCATACGAAATTGCCAAACCGCCAACTCCAAAACCAATAGAAAGTAGCGCGCCTGCCGACGAAACACCATTAAAAAACAAGTAATATAAGCCCAATCCGATAAAGCTAAGGTTTGCTACTGCATTCAAAATTCCAGCAAACCAATCGTACCACTTGGGTTTTTGCCCTTTGTGAATTTTTTTGAGTTTCAAACTACGCACACCACAAAAAACGCTGTAATAACTTAGAAAAGCGATCAAAAATAAAAAGCGGTTCATTTTATAACCTGCAACAACGATTCCTGTGATAAAAACGGCGGTCATTGCATAAAAGTAAATTTTCCCCGATTTTCGATGTACTGTTTGCCCTTTCGCACTAAAAATAGCAATGCCGCCAGAAATTAACGAAATGGTTCCGACCAATATGTGTAAATACAATATATATTGAATGAGTTTTTCCATGAGTTTTTTGTTGTTTTTAACGCTGCAAAAATGCAGACAAAAACTTGAAGAAACTCAATCAATATAAGGTTTCGGTATGTTTGGGACGCATTTGTGATAAATGGTCAGGAATTCGATTTTCGTTTTTCCATAAACTCAGAAAATGCGGCAGCTTTGCTTCTCGAAACAGGAATCAAAAGCGCTATTTTACGCAGTTCCAATTCTAAATTTCGTGCGTTTCCTGTAATATGAGTTATGTAATTTTTGTTTATAATAAAACGATTGTGGCATCTAAAAAAAAGATCACTAGGAAGAGTTTCTTCAAGATTTTTAAGTCGGTTGCGGACCAACTTTTTGGTTGCTTCCCCATGAAGTTCATAAAAAACATCTACATAGTTTCCTTCCGATCGTAAACAGATAAGTTCTGAAGCTAATAATTGCAGCGTTACTTTTCCGTTCTCAGCTTTAAATTGAAGTTTCTCGGATTTGTGGGTTGATTGAAGTTGTTGATTTTCTTCTTTTAAGGTTGTATTTAGCTTTCGAGCGCGTTTCAACTGAAGTTTCTGCTGTTGGTATTGCTCAAATAATACTAAAATTACGATTGGAAAAAAGCTGACACACAGCGAGATAAATGCTGTTTTTACAAACACCTGCCAAGGAGATTGATTGGTTTTAGAAATGATAAAAATGCTTAGAAAAACTCCGAAAGTGATTAAAAAAACTCCGATGAGAAAAAGTGAAATTTCTTTTCCAATTGTCCAGCGATCTTCTTGTGTAAACGTTGGAAACAGTTTTTGGAGCAATTTTACCGTGCTAAAAATGATTACCGAAACAAAACTACCAATGCAAACCGCATAGATACTACGTTGCGTAATTTCAAGTCCTTTAAAATCTAAAGGAGCTAATAACAAAATAATCAAAAAACTCGCTACACCAGGAATTGCAACGCTATATGCGTTGAAAATAAATGGATGTGGTTTGTTGAAAACTTTAAACATAAGTTGGGTAAAGTTATACAACAAAACAATTTTTTAAAACAAAAAAACAAATAAGTAGGTTGTCCAGCTACAAAAATCAAGACTTTATCGCTGATTTTACGAAAATTTTCAAAAAGAAATGTATTTTTACCCTTCTGTATACTAAATGATTGAGATTTTAGTTTTACAATTACAAAATAGATTCACCTTGAAGAAAACAGTATATATATCGGTAACGCTATCAGTATTAGGGCTTTTACTCTTTAGTTGCTCTACCAAAAAAAATACATTTATCAACAGAAACTTTCATTCTGTCACAACGAAGTACAATGTATTATTCAATGGCACTCAGGCATTTGAAGAAGGACGCGAAGCATTAATGAATTCGTACATTGATAATTATTGGGAAATTCTTCCCGTAGAACGGATGCAAGTCGTAGACGAATTAACGCTTCCCGGAAGAGGTGGACAAAATCCAAATTTTAAAAAAGCGGAAGAAAAAGCCGTAAAAGCCATTCAGAAGCATTCCATGGACATCCAAGGTCGTCAACGCAATCCGCAAATGGACGAGGCATATTTATTGCTTGGAAAAGCACGGTATTTTGACCAACGATTTATTCCTGCGTTGGAAGCTTTTAATTATACACTATCAGAATATCCAGATAGTGATAAAATTAACCAGACACGTATTTGGCGCGAAAAAACACATCTTCGACTTGAAAATGATGAATTTGCGATTGCCAATTTAAAAGAAATCATTCGTTTTGAAAAATTAGGCGATCAAGAATATGCCGATGCAAATGCCGTATTGGGGCAAGCATATATCAATTTACAACACAAAGATAGCGCGGTTCAAGTGATGAAACGTGCGGCTTATTCCACCAAAATTAATGAAGAAAAAGGACGTTACAATTATATTATTGGACAATTGTTCAATGAATTAGGTCATAAAGACAGTGCAAACATGGCGTTTGATAAAGTCATTGCGCTCAATAGAAAATCGCCAAGAGTCTACATGATCAATGCGCATGTTGAAAAAGCTAGAAATTTTGATCTGGAAAACGGAAATAAAGAGGAATTCTTAGAAATGCTGAATGATTTGGCAGAAGATCGTGAAAACAGACCATTTTTAGATCGTATTTATCGTCAATTGGGCGAATATCATTTATCACAAGATTCGCTAAAATTGGCAGAATCCTATTTCAATCAATCCGTTCGCAAAGCAACTACTGATAAATATCTAAAAGCATTAGACTACGAAAATATTGCCGCACTACGTTTTGACGAAGCAAAATATAAAGATGCAGGTGCCTATTATGATAGTACACTAAACAATCTGAAAAAGAATACACGAAAATTTAGAACTATCGAAAAGAAAAGGGCAAACCTTGAAGATGTCATTGCGTATGAAGATGTCGCAAAGAAAAACGATAGTATTCTAAAATTAGTCAATTTCTCTGAAGAAGAACGAACAGCCTATTTTCAAGAATATATAGATGTTCTAAAAGCTGAAGAAGCAGCGCAATTGGAAGCAGAAGCACAAAAACAAAGTTTTGCTTCCAACGAATTTGCTTCCAGCCGTGATAATGGACCCAAAACAGGAAGTGACGAATTCTATTTTTACAGCCCAACAACCGTTGCGTATGGTAAAAACGAATTCCGAAAAAGATGGGGCGATCGTGCGTTAGAAGATAATTGGCGTTTATTTGATAAAAATACAATTATAAAAGCAAACAAAGTTGATGAAAAAGCAACGACGGATGCAGGAACAAAAGATCTCTTTTCAGTTGCTTTTTATACCGATCAAATTCCGACAGACGAAAAAGTAATTGACAGCATTGGGAAAGAGCGAAACTTTGCATATTACCAATTAGGATTGATATACAAGGAAAAATTTAAAGAATACGAATTGGCAGCAAACCGATTGGAAAAGTTATTACAAAACAATCCAGAGGAAAAACTCATTTTGCCATCAAAATATAATTTGTATAAAATTTATGTACTACTAGAGCAACAAAGCAAAGCAACTCAATACAAAGATGACATCATCAATAATCATGGTGACAGTCGTTATGCGCAAATCTTACGCAATCCGCAAGAAGTCATTGCTTCCGATGAAAACAGTCCGGAAAGTTTATATGCAAAAACGTATAAAAAATTCACCAATCAGCAATTTGAAGAAGCATTAGTAGATAGTGATAAATATATTTTGCAATTTACGGGTGAAGAAATTGTGCCAAAATTTGAAATGTTGAAAGCAATCACTATTGCACGATTAGATGGTTTTATTGCTTACAAAGAAGCACTCAACTATGTAGCGCTCAACTATCCAAATGATGAAGAAGGGAAACGTGCACAAGAAATTATTGCCACATCATTGCCAAAACTGAATAATAAAACAATGGTTAATGATGAAAAATCAACTAACTTTAAAATCATTTACACGTTTGATAAAAATGAAACAGAAGCTATGGAAGCACTCGAAAAAACAATTGCACAGGCATTTGAAGATCGAGGATACAATTCGCTTTCCATATCAAAAGATACATACAATAGAAGTCAACGCTTTGTTGTAATTCATGGATTCAATTCAAAATTAGCCGCTATTACTTTTGAAGACATGTTGGAAACAGGGCCAAAATATTTGGTTACAAAAACAAACGTAATTATGTCTTCTGAGAATTATCAAATAGTGCAAATTCATAAAAATTTAGACGAAGTAAAATAGCCCAACCAAACACAACTTAGTAATCCCTCAAATTAACAAGAACAATGTTTTCAGACTCCAAAAAAAAAATTAACGAAGCAACACGTGGACAATCTAATCGAATTGGGAAATCAACTCATATCAAGGGCGATGTTGTCTCAGAAGCTGATTTTAGAATAGACGGAACTTTAGAAGGAAGTGTAGAAACATCTGGGAAAATAGTAATTGGTACGAGCGGAACAATTTCGGGGAAAGTAACTTGTGCAAACGCAGACATTGAAGGAAAATTTAATGGAGAACTCTTTGTATCTAATTTACTAACGTTAAAAAGTACGGCAATCATTGAAGGTGATGTTACAGTTGGCAAACTTTCTATAGAACCCGGCGCAACTTTTAATGCAACCTGTACCATGAAAACCGGAATCAAAGAACTCAACTCAAGTGAAGGAAAAAAAGCCGAAAAGACAGCTTAGTAGCGGATTACGACTTATTGTATCTGGATTACTCATGGGACTGACCATGTTAGTGTTCAATGTGGCTGGACTTTGGTTAGATGTTGAGTATGAAAAAGAATATTGGGAAATCACGCTAACCATAGTAGGTTTTTTTGTTTCATTAGCTTTCATAACAACAACTGTTATAAAACATACTGACGAAAACGGTCTTAAATAAACATCCAATAGTACAGTACGCTAGTAAGAACTACAGAAAATAGAAAAGACAAAGCTTTTTTTTAAAATTGACAGATACAATAAGCCGTTTCACAATGTATTTGTATGTTTGCATATCAATAAATTCATAGTGCAAGAAAAAAAACCAATATCAACAGCGAATAAAGCTATGCGACTAAGTGGCGCAGGATTACAAATGGGATTGACCATTTATGCCTGTAACTATTTAGGAAATTGGTTGGATGTAAAATATGATCAAACATTTTGGGAAACAATCCTAACACTTTTTGGGATTTTTATATCCATGTATCTTATCATTAAGCAAGTATTAAAAATTACTAAGGATGACTAGGCAAATTTTCATCTATATACTAGTATTTGGAACGGTGCTTTTTCTGGGAGAATACACACACAGTTACTATATTGAAAGCAAAGAAATCACCTTAGGATTTTCATTAAAAAGCATGTATGCATTTCACGCATTCTTTTCATTACAACTTTGTATTATATTTACATTATTAGCAACCAATCAAAAAATAAGTCCGCAATTGGGCTTCATATACTTAGCTTCTTTTATTTTAAAAATAATAATATTTTGTGCTATTTTCTACAACCCAATATTTATGGTTGAAAAACTGTCAAAAACACAGCGAGTTTCGTTGGTAATTCCAATGGCTTTATTTCTAATCTTAGAAGTGTATTTTATTATCAAAATTTTGCACAAAAAGCATTCTCTTAAATAAACTTGAAAAAAAATGTGTATTTATAATTAATTGTTTAATTTTGCGCAGAATTTACGAAGGGTAATTTTTGAATAAATCAATTATGAAGATAGTACAAAAATCTATCAAGTTTTTTACAGTATTAGCAATAGCACTATGTTCTTTTCATGGTTTTGCTAGTGATTCAGATAAAAAAAATAACGATCAAAATGATGGTGGTGTTGTAGATACCAAGAAAGAGGTAGAAGAATACATTCTTCATCACATTCAAGATTCACACGATTTTAACCTATTCTCTTATACAAATGATGCAGGTGAAAGAAAACATTTTGGTTTTCCGTTGCCCGTAATTGTATACACAAGTGAAGGTCTCAAAACATTCATGTCATCAGAATTTCATCATAATGATGATGGTAGCGTTGTGGTTACAAAAGGAGATGTGAAGTTGGCAAAACTTCATGGAAAAATCTATGAAATTGAAGCTGGAGACGAGCTTGAATTTGTTGATCATCACCCAACCAACGCGCACAAAGTATTAGATTTCTCTATTACGAAAAGTGTAATGGGAGTTTTATTAGTTGGTTTACTACTATTGTGGTGGTTTTCTTCATTAGCACGTCAATACAAAAAAAGACAAATACCAACAGGTTTTGGACGCGTATTAGAGCCTTTAGTAATATATGTTAGAGATGAAATTGCACGACCAAATATTGGTGAAAAACATTACAGAAGATTTACTGGATACTTAATGACAGTTTTCTTTTTCATCTGGATACTAAATTTATTAGGATTAACTCCATTAGGATTTAACGTTACGGGACAATTAGCTGTTACAGCATGTTTGGCAATATTTACCTTAGTTGTGTATACAGTTAGCGGAAACAAACATTATTGGGGACATATTTTATGGATGCCCGGAGTTCCAGTTTTAATACGTCCAGTATTAGCAATTATTGAATTGGCAGGAGCATTGGTAATTAAACCATTCTCATTATTAGTACGTTTATTCGCAAACATCTCAGCAGGTCACATTGTTGTGATGAGTTTAATTGCGATTATGTTTACACTAAAACAATCATTAGGAGTTGTTGGCGCAACGGGATTGTCATTAGTATTATCATTTTTTATCACATTAATAGAAGTGTTAGTTGCCTTCTTACAAGCATATATCTTTACAATGTTATCGGCATTATTCATAGGTATGGCTGTAGAAGAGCATGCGCATCACTAAATAAAGAGTTTGTTTAATTATTTAAATCAATTATTATGTACAATTTGATTGGAGCAGGATTAATCGTAATCGGAGCAGGAATAGGTCTTGGGCAAATCGGTGGAAAAGCAATGGAAGGTATTGCACGTCAACCAGAAGCAACAGGAAAAATTCAAACAGCAATGATTATTATCGCTGCACTTTTAGAAGGTTTAGCATTTGGAGCTTTATTCTTAGGAAAATAAGCACTAGCAAAACATTAGGTATTCTCCTGCAACGGTTGGTTGCAGGAAATACTTAAAAAATTAAACAGAAATAACACTATAATTACATTATATAATGGATAAGTTATTAAATGATTTTTCACCAGGATTGTTTTTAGTCCAAACAGTATTACTATTACTATTAATATTTTTAATGGTAAGATTTGCTTGGAAGCCTATTTTAAACTCATTAAATGAAAGAGAAAAAGGTATTCAAGGAGCTATAGACGCTGCTGAAAATGCAAAAAAAGAAATGCAAAACCTTCAGTCTGACAACGAAAAACTTCTAAAAGAAGCACGTGCAGAAAGAGAAGCTATGCTAAAAGAAGCGCGTGAAATCAAAGAAAAAATGATCACAGACGCTAAAGGAGAAGCACAAGAGCAAGCAAACAAAATGATTGCTCAAGCGCAAGAAAGTATCCGTAGTGAAAAGTATGCGGCATTGGCAGAATTAAAAAATCAAGTAGCTAGTATTTCTGTAGAAATTGCAGAAAAAGTAGTACGTGCTGAATTGGCAGATAAAGACAAGCAATTATCATTAGTTGATAAAATGCTTGAAGACGTTACATTAAACTAATAACAACACTATGGCAGGATCTAGAGCAGCAATACGTTATGCAAAAGCGGTCTTAGCATTGGCACAAGATCAAAAAGCAGGAGAAGCTGTAGCGAAAGATATGGACGGAATCGCAAAAACGATGACCAACAGCAAAGAATTAAGATCTATGCTTAGCAGTCCAATTGTAAAACCTGAAACTAAAAAAGCAGCTTTACTTGAAATCTTTACAGGAATGCATGCTGTATCTGATGGATTGATTGATACGTTAATTACAAATAAGCGAATTAACTTGCTAGATAATATTGCAGAACAATACGCTACATTGTTTGATGAATCTCAAGGGAAACAAATAGCAGTAGTAACCACTGCAATTCCTTTAACAGAAGAATTAAGAAAAAAAGTATTAGCGAAGGTCAATGATCTTACTAAGAACGAAGTAATCATAGAAAACAAAATCGACGAAAGTATCATAGGTGGATTTATTTTACGTTTGGGTGATTTGCAATACAACGCAAGCATTTCAAACCAATTAAATAATCTAAAACGATCTTTCTCTCAAAATTAAGAACAATGAGATCACTATTAACAATTCTTATTTTATGTCTTACGGTTAATTTTAGCTTTGCTCAAAAAGTGAAAATTAAGAAAGATCATGTCACAGTTGATGGAAAGAAGTACTTAAATATTGAAAAAATTAATTCAAGCAAATATTTTGTTTCAACTTTAGATGGTGTAGAGTTTCTCTCAATAGATATTGAAAGCTATGGAACAGGTAAATATGCAGGAAGTGGACCTTCTCGATATGAAATAGGACATAGTTATTCAGTTTTTAAGTTACTTGGAGTTGAGGATATGGAAGAATCTTTCGAAATTGATGAAAGCAATAAGAAAACATTGTTCAAGCTTTTATATTCAAATAAAGTTATTGTTGACGGTAAGCTCTCAATAGAGAATTTTAAAAGATTCAAGGAGAAATATTCGGAAAACGTTTCCGAAAGAAGATTTAATTAAAAATTAATACAAGTAGATATTTAGTATCTACAATAAATTCTAAATAGAATGGCAGAAGTTAAAGCTGCTGAGGTATCAGCAATATTAAAAAAACAACTATCAGGATTTGAAGCAACAGCTTCATTAGACGAAGTTGGAACTGTACTACAAGTAGGTGATGGGATCGCGCGTGTTTACGGACTAGCGAACGCACAATACGGAGAATTAGTAGAATTTGATAGCGGACTTGAAGGAATCGTATTAAACCTTGAAGAAGACAACGTTGGTGTAGTTTTATTAGGACCTTCACAAGGAGTAAAAGAAGGTGGAACGGTAAAACGTACACAACGTATCGCATCTATACAAGTAGGAGAAGGTATTGTTGGGCGTGTGGTAGATACATTAGGAAGTCCAATCGACGGAAAAGGACCTATTGAAGGAACAACATACGAAATGCCTTTAGAGCGTAAAGCACCGGGAGTTATCTATCGTGAGCCAGTTACTGAACCATTACAAACAGGAATTAAAGCAATTGATGCCATGATTCCAGTAGGTAGAGGACAACGTGAATTGGTAATTGGTGATAGACAAACTGGAAAAACAGCGGTTTGTATTGACGCAATTCTAAATCAAAAAGAATTTTACGATGCAGGAGAACCTGTATATTGTATATATGTTGCCATTGGGCAAAAAGCATCTACAGTAGCATTGATTGCGAAAACCTTAGAAGAAAAAGGAGCTTTAGCATACACAACTATTGTTGCTGCAAACGCATCAGATCCTGCAGCAATGCAAGTATATGCGCCATTTACTGGAGCATCTATTGGAGAATATTTCCGTGATACGGGTCGTCCAGCATTAATTGTATATGATGACTTATCAAAGCAAGCAGTTGCTTATCGTGAAGTATCCTTATTACTTCGTCGTCCACCAGGACGTGAAGCATATCCTGGAGATGTATTCTACCTTCACTCTCGTTTATTAGAGCGTTCAGCAAAAGTCATCAACAATGATGCTATTGCGAAGGAAATGAATGACCTTCCAGATTCGTTGAAACCAATCGTAAAAGGTGGTGGATCGTTAACAGCATTACCAATCATTGAAACACAAGCAGGAGACGTTTCTGCGTATATTCCAACAAACGTAATTTCGATTACGGATGGACAGATTTTCTTAGATGGTGATTTATTTAACTCTGGGGTTCGTCCAGCAATTAACGTAGGTATTTCGGTATCTCGTGTTGGAGGAAACGCACAGATTAAATCAATGAAAAAAGTAGCAGGTACCTTAAAACTAGATCAAGCACAATACCGTGAATTAGAAGCATTCGCAAAATTTGGTTCTGACTTAGATGCAGTTACGTTAAACGTAATTAACAAAGGAAAACGTAACGTGGAAATCTTAAAACAAGCGCAAAACGATCCGTTTCCTGTAGAAGACCAAGTTGCTATTATCTATGCTGGATCTAAAAACTTACTAAAAGATGTTCCTGTTGAGAAAGTAAAAGAATTCCAAAGAGATTACTTAGAATTCCTAAACGCAAAGCACAGAGATGTGTTAGACACTTTAAAAGCAGGGAAACTAACAGACGAAGTTACAGACACGTTAACACAGGTTTGTAAAGAAATGTCTGCGAAATATAACTAGTAATTAGTATTGAGTACAAAGTATTTAGAAATTAGATACTTTGTACTTTCAACATAAAATATAGTATAGCGTATTTGTCTCACGACTCATAACTCAATACTCAATACTAAACACAAATGGCAAACTTAAAAGAAATACGTAATAGAATTAGTTCTGTAAAATCAACCATGCAGATCACGAGTGCCATGAAAATGGTATCGGCAGCAAAGTTGAAAAAAGCACAAGACGCTATCACTGCGATGCGCCCGTATGCAAACAAATTGACAGAATTACTACAAAGCCTAAGTGCTACACTTGATGCAGATAGCGGAAGCAAATTTGCAAATCAGCGTGAGGTAAACAAAGTACTTATCGTAGCTATTACCTCTAACAGAGGATTGTGTGGAGCATTCAACACAAACATCATTAAACAATCAAACAATTTAATCAACAACGTTTACGCAGGGAAACAAGTTGATGTATTAGCGATTGGTAAAAAAGGAAACGATATCTTATCAAAAACAAACACGATTATTGAAAATCGTAGCGATGTTTTTGACGATTTAACCTTTGAGAATGTAGCTGAAATTGCTGAAAAACTAATGAATTTATTTGTAAATGGATCTTATGATAAAATCGAGATTGTCTACAACAAATTCAAAAATGCAGCCACACAAATCGTTATGACGGAACAATTCTTGCCAATTGTACCAATGGAATCTGAAACAACTGTTCAATCGGATTATATCTTTGAGCCATCAAAAGAAGAAATCGTTGAAGAACTTATTCCAAAATCATTAAAAACACAATTGTACAAAGGAATCAGAGACTCTTTTGCAAGTGAGCACGGCGCGCGTATGACAGCAATGCACAAAGCAACAGACAATGCTGGAGAACTAAGAGACTCATTAACTTTAACGTACAACAAAGCACGACAAGCAGCCATCACAAACGAAATCTTAGAAATCGTTGGTGGAGCGGAAGCTTTAAACAATTAAAAGGTCGTCTTGCTGAACTTGATTTAGCATCACATATCATATAAAACCTCTCGGAAACGTGAGGTTTTTTTAGTTTTATAACGTCATCCAAAATTTGTTTGTGAAAGGATAATTTCTCAGAAAGCTATGCATCATAAGTTGTTAATGCGGTAACTACAATTTATTTCCTTTTAATCGTTAGCACAACTTTTTCTTAACTGTACAACGGGTAAATCTTCTTCATTTACATTGCGTAAATCTCAATAATTTTAGAGAAAAAGGTGTAATTCATCGAAAAAACTAATAATTACATAGAAAGTTAACTTAAAATTAACATTTTTGATAATAATTAGTAAAAACACATCAACGAGTGTACACCAGATGATATCATAGAATATCACCAAAAAATATCATCCTAACTCTGTTTTTTACTAAGAATTAATTAACCAAATAACCAAATTAACACATGAAAAACAAGTACCTTTCTATGGGCTTATTGGCCTTCGGAATGTTCTTTGCGCAAACTTCTTATGGACAAACAGCTGCTGAAAAGCAGAAAATTGTAAGTCAATATGATTTGCAAACACTAGGAACATTACAAAACAAATTTACAGCTAGTCAAGCATTGGAAAAACAAAAAGCAATTCTACTTGCACAACAAAATGGCTGGGATATTAGAAAAACATTACCAGACGGAACGCTGATTGAACTACAAAAAGTAACTCCCGATGGAACGCCTGTATATTACACTACATTCAATGTAGATGCAGCACGATCAACACGAACAAATCATTTGAATAGTGGTGGTTCTTTAGGATTAAACCTGATGGGACAAAACATGACCGCACACGTTTGGGATGGCGGTTTGGCAAGAGCTTCACATCAAGAATATGATGGAGCTGGCGGAACGAACCGATTTTCTAAAGGAGATACAAGTACGGCTCTAAACTATCACTCTGCACACGTTACAGGAACCATTATGGCTTCTGGTGTAGTTGCCAATGCAAAAGGAATGGCACCACATGCAAGCGCTGTTGGATATGACTGGAATAGTGATCTTGCAGAAGCAACCAATGCTGCGGCTAACGGAATGTTAGTATCGAATCACTCATATGGTTTTAGAAGTGACTTAGTTCCTGATCATTATTTTGGAGGATACATCACTGACTCTCGTGATTGGGATCAAGTTATGTTTAATGCACCAAACTATCTCATGGTAGTAGCTGCCGGAAATGATGGAAATCAAAACGGATACAACGGAAGTCCTTTAGGCGGAAACAGTTCGTATGATAAATTAACAGGGCACTCTACGTCAAAAAACAACTTAGTAGTTGCCAATGCAAATGATGCAAATATTGACGCAAGCGGAAACCTAGTTTCGGTAACTATCAATAGTAGTAGTAGTGAAGGACCAACGGATGATTATCGTATCAAACCAGATATTACTGGAAATGGTACAGGTGTTTATTCTACTTATGAAAGTAGTGATACCGCTTACAACTCTATTACAGGAACATCGATGGCTTCACCAAACGTAGCAGGATCTTTACTATTATTACAACAACATGCCAATAATACAAATGGTTCTTTTATGCGTGCAGCTACTTTAAAAGGATTGGCATTACATACGGCAGATGATGCTGGAACCAACGGACCTGATCCAGTTTTTGGTTGGGGATTGATGAATACAAAAAGAGCTGCTGAGGTCATTTCAGCAAATGGAAACGAATCTAAAATGGAAGAATTAACGTTGACTTCTGGTCAAACGTACACAATTACAGTCGATTCTGATGGCGTAAATCCATTACTAGCTTCCATTTCTTGGACAGATAGAGCAGGAACAGCAAATACATTAGTAAACTCGTCAACACCAATTTTAGTAAACGATTTAGATATTAGAGTTTCCAAATCAGGAACAACGTACACTCCATGGAGATTAACAGGCGTTACAACAAATGGAAAAGGAGACAACACCGTAGATCCTTATGAAAGAGTAGATGTTTCTGGAGCTTCTGGAACCTACACAATTACGGTAACACACAAAGGTTCACTAGTTGGTGGAAGTCAAAATTTCTCTTTAATTGTAACTGGATTAACAGGAACACCCGTTGTTTGTAATGCAACAACGCCAACAGGAGTTTCAACTTCGGGAGTAACAGATTCACAAGCAACAGTTTCTTGGACGGCAGTTCCTGCAGCTTCGTATGATGTAAGATATCGTGTAGTTGGGACAACTCCTTGGACTACCATCGCAGTTGCTGGCGCATCTACAACTTTAACAGGATTGGCTATAACTACACAATATGAAGTACAAGTTCGTAGTAAATGTGCAACAGGAAATTCTTCATACAGTGCATCTGTAAACTTTACAACGACCGAAGTGCAATTAAATTACTGTGCTTCCAATGGAAATAGTGTTGCTGATGAATACATTAGCAGAGTACAACTAGGAAGTATTAACAACGCTTCAGGAGCTTCGGCTGGTGGTTATGCAGATCATACTTCAATTTCAACTTCTTTAGCGAAAAATCAAGCACACACCATTACCGTAACGCCAACTTGGACAGGAACGGTATACAGTGAAGGATATAGTGCATGGATTGATTACAATCAAGATGGAGATTTTAGCGATGCTGGAGAACAAGTTTGGACGCAAGCTGCTACACAAACAACACCAGTAAGTGGTTCTTTTACAGTTCCTTCTTCTGCACTAAATGGAGCTACACGCATGCGTGTGTCTTTAAAATATAATGCAATACCAACAGCTTGTGAGTCATTTGCTTATGGAGAAGTGGAAGATTATACCGTAAATATTACAAGTGGCGCCGCTGATACCGTAGCACCCGTAATTACCTTAACTGGTTCAGCAACTATTAACTTAAATGTAGGAGCTTCTTTTACAGACCCTGGAGCAACGGCAACCGATAATGTAGACGGAAACTTAACGTCAAGTATTGTCGTAACAGGTTCGGTAAATACCAATGCAGTCGGAACATACACCTTAAATTACAATGTAAGTGATGCCGCAGGAAACGCAGCAACACAAGTTTCAAGAACCGTAAATGTAACGGATGGAACTGCGCCAGTGATTACATTAAATGGTTCGTCAACTATCAACTTAACTGTGGGTGATTCCTTTACAGATCCTGGAGCAACAGCAACAGACAACGTAGATGGAAACTTAACGTCAAGTATTGTGGTAACAGGTTCGGTTAATACCAATGCGGTTGGAACGTATACTTTAAATTACAACGTAAGTGATGCCGCAGGAAATGCAGCAACGCAAGTTTCAAGAACCGTAATTGTTTCCGCAGCTAGTTCAGGCGGTTGTTCAGGCGGAATTACATCGTATCCATATAGTGAAGGATTTGAAAACACATTAGGCGGCTGGACACAATCGAGTGCAGATGATACTGACTGGACGGTAGATGCATCTGGAACACCTTCAAGCAATACAGGACCATCAAGTGCTTCTCAAGGAACGTATTATATCTACGTAGAAGCTTCTGGAGCTGCGGGTTATCCGACGAAACAAGCAATTTTAAACTCACCTTGTTTTGATTTAAGCGGAGAAACGCAGGCTACTTTTGCATTCAAATATCACATGTACGGAGCAGCTGATATGGGAAGTATTTTATTACAAGCAAGTGATGACAATGGCGCTACATGGTCAACATTGTGGAGTCAAACAGGAAACAAAGGAAATTCTTGGTTGTCTGCAAGTGTAGACTTAGCAGCATACACTGGCGGAAGTGTACAACTAAGATTCAACAGAACTACGGGTGCTACGTGGCAAGCGGATATTGCTGTAGACGATGTAAGTCTTACGACAAGTGGTGGAAGTGGTCCATCATGTTCTGATGTTTCATTATCCATTACTTTTGATAACTATCCTGAAGAAACAAGTTGGGAAATTACCAATAGTGGAGGACAAGTTGTTGCTTCAGGCGGAACGTATGCATCGCAACCAGATGGTTCCACATTAAATATTGCTGTTGGATGTTTAGCTGATGGCTGTTATGACTTTACGATTACAGATGCGTATGGTGACGGAATTTGCTGTGCGTATGGTAATGGTTCATTTACACTTACAAATAGCAGTAGTGGCGCAACGTTGGCTTCTGGTGGCTCATTTACAACATCAGATACTACAAATTTCTGTTTGACTTCAACGAATTCAACAAATGATACACGATATGTAACCACTAGTGACGATATCAGTGACGCATCTTTTGAAGTTCAGATTTATCCGAACCCAGTAAAAGGTGGCGTATTAAATGTAAAAACTTTGGAGAATGAAGCAAATTATACCATCACAAATATCATGGGACAACAAGTAGCGAAAGGAAAAATAACTTCAGGCGCTATCAATGTAGAAAGATTACAAAGTGGTGTATATATGATTCAAATTGAAGCTGGATCAAAAACAGTAACGAAGAAATTCATTAAAGAATAATACCCAAATAACTAGTAAATAAAGAGTGCTTAAAAGTCCAAACATGTAATGTGTTTGGGCTTTTTCATTTGTGCGAAGGCAGGATCTATAGTATTCCAGAGTAGATTCCCATGAAAATGAGACATTTATACCATTTTCACTTTAAAGTTACCCACAAAAACTTGGGCTTTTTCCTTTACTCTTCAAAATAAAATGTAACCATAGCTATGGCTATGCTTGCATTTTCTTTTTTGCCTAAAGAAAAAATAACTGCCTTTTTATTGAGTAATTTTAAAGCAAAACTGGTATTACTGCGCACTCATAAATTCAGGATCAAAAGTTTTCAGCGTAAGTTTTCAGACCTCATAAAACTCATCCGCAGTGCCATCAATAGATCTTCTAACCCAAAAAGCAGGACACGTAAAGGCTTCGTATACGTCATACCCATCTTTTTCAAGACCTTCAGCAAAATCTCGAAACGATTCTTGCAAAAAATACGAAGGACCTTTGATACGTCCATTCATGTATTCGTATCGTTCAGGATGTGCAATGGCATTCAAATAACCATTCATCACTTCTTTATTATTGGCAGCGACTTTGTAGGAAAGAAAATATACGCGTAAATATCGTTTTAACTTTGTATCATAATGTGCTTGTGCATTTTTTACAAAGGTTTTATTTTGGAATAAAAATTTTAAATTCCCACCAAGCTTTTTCAAAAATAAAGGATTATAGTGTCCAAATTGATCTTGACTTTTATAGTTAAGAACCGTTCTATGTGGACCACTCAAAAACACTTTTTCGCCAACAACACTTTCTAAAATTGAAATCCCAAGATACTTTTTATACTGTTCATATCGTCCACGGATACCACTTTCAGGAATATCAGTCATCGTATTTTCATAACTTATATCAACTTTTGAGAGTACGGTTTCCCAATTAGAAATCGTTGCATTTACGTTTTCACGTAATTCTTGAATGGTCGTATCATTTTTATACAATGAATTTTGCAAAGAACACGCAGCAATACAAACAAGTAGCAAGCAGATTACAATCTTTTTTACATTCATAAGAAATTGTTTTTTAAGGTGTACTAATATAAATAAAAAAATACAAGCCATTTAGGATGCGCTTTGATTTCCTTTTTTGATTCACTTTTACACGGAAAATATTAAGAATTGCCGTTATTAGATTTTATGTTTAGATTAACGATGTTTTTTACAAAATCAGGATATTCCTCTGCCCAGTCTGCAATTACGATATTAACATTTTTTTCTGTCCATTTAGAAGCCCAATCACCAACTTTGGGAGTAACTTGAGTAGCTAATTCTTTTAAAGAACTAGGATAAGTAGATGATGGAATAAGTCCTTCAGCTATCATTTTTGTACTTGGTGTTAGGATACCTTGTAATACAAAAAATACGTTTTTACTATTTGGAAGTTTGGAATCCAATTCTTTTTTAAGATCAGTTACATTTGTTTTATTTGGCCAAGGTGAATCAATAGAATTTTCAGACCATAGATTAGGGTTATTTTTTAATGAAGGCTCATTGCTATATAGGACGATTATACTTTTATTAGCATTCCACAACTCATTAACTTTAGCTTTTGCAGTCATGCTTCTAGGAGCCATAGCGTCACCGATTTTACCTTTTATTTTTTTTATTAATTCTTCGTGAGACTTACAAGTCATGTTATAAAAATGATTGAAGTCTAATATTATAATTTCGTTAGGGTTTGTTTTCACAAAATTTGCAACATCCTGAAGTATATTATCAATATTTGCAGAATACTTACTATGAACAATATGAAATTCATTTTCGCTTTTTTCTGCTACTCTGAGATCTAAATAACGAATACCGTTATTTAATTGCTGTCCAATATTTTGTTGTTGAGATTTTGCCCAATCTGCAATTATAGAATTCAAATTTTTCTTTACGAAAGCTGCAATTGTTATAGCTAACAGAGGACCTACAATTGGCGTTAATAAGATTACACCTTTAATGCCAGCCCATGATTTAATCGTATTTACAAAGCTTGGAGAATCTGGAGAATCTTCGGAATTCTCATTTATTTCATATGTTCCAGAATCGTGTGTACCAGGTATTGCAACTCTCATAATCTCTTTAGATTGTATTTCTAGAGCAAGATCTTTCATCCAAGTAGTTGGACTCCAATTTAATTCTTTAGATTTAGTAGTAACCTGTACGTTTTCTACAGTAATATTCTCACTATTATACTTTGCAAATCCAAAATACCCTTCAATAGGAATTTTTCCTTTATCATAGGTTGCTGTTGCATATGGTTTCCCATTTATAGAATATATAGCAGAAGTGGAAGTTATGCTACATGACACTGTAAATTTTAAACCTACAGTTGCTTTAAAAGCAGTCGAAAGGCGTTCAATCTTTGGATAATGACGAAAAAGGTTTGTTCTGAAAGTAAGGTCATCTCTATGTGGAGATGCATACCAAGATAACGCATCACATAATTCACTATCCCATTCTGCTTTTGTTAATGAAAAACAGGGTAAAAATTCATCTGTTATACTTCCACAAGTTACGTCGTAACTAATTTGAGCAGGAAGTTTATAGAGGTTTGGCAACCAAACATATTGATTTGTTATTTTAAAAGACTTAGGGATTGGAGTTGATAATATTTCCATGATATTTGAAATTTAATTTCCTACTCTATTTTAAATTAGACTTTTCGGATTCCGTCTTCGTAATCAAACGGAATATGGTTAATACCTATTCAAATATTTAATTTTTGATTACAACTCAAATTTGAGGAAATAATAAGCTGAACTTTTACAAAAAGTATTGAGAGCTAGTTTTTTAGGTACTAAAGGCAAAAATATAGGTATAAAGTAAAAAGTGAGAAAGAAAACATGAATGAGAGCGGGAGGTGTAGGTTTCCATAATTTATAGACTATCCATTAGTACGACAACTATAAAATTTGATGTATCTAATCAAAATACTTGAAAGTCTTCAAACTAAAATCCACAAGTACTTTCTATTACGTTTGTATTTACTAAATTTAGTGTTTAAAAATCCCCAATAAGTATCGTATGAAATTACCAACGCGTATTGTATATGCCATCATTTTATTAGTAACGCTACAATCAGCTGTAGGTCAACAACAGCAAGATATTTCAGCAGAAAAAGAACCGCTAGAAGTTGCGGTAAACTTGCAGATTAATAAAATTTACAATATCAATTCGGTAGATGAAACCTATCAAATAGATGGGTATTTTATGTATTCTTGGAAAAATGAACGCGCCATATCATATCTTAAAGATTCTTTAGCCAATTCCATCATTTTTGAAAATGACAAAGCACGTGAACTTATCAATGGTAAACTTTGGATTCCCGCATTTGAGTTGATAAATGTCCAAGGAAGTAGAGAAGTGCCTAATATTCGCATTGAAATTTATGCCAATGGAACTGTTGAATATGAAGAACGTTTCTTCGCTACGTGCAGTTCAAATATGGATTTCAAGAAGTTTCCTTTCGATTCACAAACGTATAAAGTCGCTGTTGAGCCGTTTTCTTATGACAGCAAAAAAATCGTATTTAAAAACCCTAAGTTATTTTTAGAGGACAATCACGGCGATTACCTTGGAGAAGATTGGACTTTTGTAGAAAGTGTTGCGCGTATTGCTACAAAAAAATATAAATATGTTGATGACAATATGAATACTGATAAGGACTTATATTCAAGAGTTGTTTTTGAAGTCAAAGCAAAACGATTATCTGGATATTACGAATGGCAAGTATTATTTCCATTGCTAATTATTATTTTGGCATCGTTTTCTATATTTTGGATCAAAGAATTTGGCTCTCAAATTGGTGTTGGATTTACGCTAATGTTAACGGTGGTTGCGTTTAACTTCTATTCGGCATCCATTTTACCAAAACTTCCGTACAATACCTTTATCGAATACGTAATCATTGTAGGCTATATTTTTATCTTTTTAGGCATCTTAGCCGTAATTATCAATCATCGAATTAATGGAATAGAAGAAGAGGAAAATAAAATTCCGTTACTCAAACATTTCCGATATGGATTTCCATTAGTATATACCATTATTATGATTGTGCTTTATATTGTGTTGATTATGTAAAGAGTTTGTTGAAGTTGTCATAATTTCAACAAAAAACGGTTGTCATTGCGAATGAAATGACAACCGTTTTTTAGTTTTTTATTCACTTACACATGCAAAATCTCATCATCATCTAACAAGGTTTCATTGCGAAGTCTGAGTAAAATCTGTGCGACAGCAATCACATCTTTTTCACAATACACAATAATCCGATCGATGTCGTTTTCTTCATAAAAAACATTCCGAACCTGACTTCCATCAATATCATCTTTTGGCGATGGAATGCCCAACACTTTCGTCATTAACTTTAGTGAAGTGTAATGTTTATAATCGCCAAATTTCCACAATTCCATCGTGTCTAAATGTGCAATTTCCCAAGGTTTCTTTCCGAATAAATTCAACTTAAACGGTAAATTCATTCCATTGATAATCATTCTTCTAGCAAGAAAAGGAAAGTCGAATTCTTTCCCATTATGTGCGCACAACACGTGATGTGGTCTGCTAAAATGGCTTTCTAAAAGTGATATAAATTCTTGTAGCAATTGGGTTTCTTCACCGTGAAATGAAGTTACTCTAAAATTTCGGAGATCGCCTTTATTGGCAAAATAGCCGACAGAAATACAGATAATTTTTCCAAATTCTGCCCAAATTCCAGCCCGATCATAAAATTCTTCAGGCGTAAACTCGTCTTTGCGTTGGTACGTAGTTTTCTGTTCCCAAAGTGTTTTTTCTTCGGCATCCAAATCATCAAAATTCGGATATTCCGGAACAGTTTCTATATCAAGAAATAAAACATGTTCCAGGTTCATTTTATGTAACATAAGTCTTTACTTTAGCACGTTAAAAAGGGTAAAATTTCAATTTGTGTTTAGTTAAGACGTTGCTTTTGCGCGTTTTCTAAGTTTTTCTTTATAAAACGACTTCTCAGCAATATATACGATTTTTATGACTTCTGCAAAAATTGTATTTTCTTTATTGGTTAAATGCGTAGTCTTTTCAATTGTAATTTCGTGTTCGTTTTGAACTCGCTTTTTAATGGTTTCAATTTCTTCGTCTGAAAATATAAATTCACAAAACAAGGTTTCTTTTGCTGGACGCTTGTAATGGATGGTTGCCGCTTTGTCCCAAACGACAAAATTATCGCCCAAAATTTGCATCAATTGTGTCATATAAATTGGATCGGTTGCCGCAAACATACTTCCACCAAAAATAGCACCGACGTAGTTTTTGTTTTTATAACTGAGTGCAATTTTAATCTTGATTTCTTTTAAATCTTTACTGATATGGATAATGCGCGCCGTTGTGCGACGATACATCGGTGAAATATTAAATCCATGCTTGTAAATTTTAGAAATCGGCATGAATTTTTTTAAGAAATTGGTAGCGGTTTTGTACATAGTTTTAAAATAGAGTTTCACTAAAATAACGATTGTTGCTTAGCAGGACTTTCATGTTCCAACAACCATTTTTTGCGCCACAATCCGCCAGCGTAGCCTGTTAACGAACCATTACTTCCAATAACTCGGTGACAAGGCGTCACAATCCACAACGGATTTTTGCCATTAGCAGAAGCCACCGCACGAATAGCTTTTACATCGCCCAAACGTTTCGAAAGTTCTAAATATGAACAGGTTGTTCCAAAAGGAATTTCGTTTAAAGCGTTCCATACTTTCTGTTGAAAAGTGGTTCCTTTTGGGGTTAATGGTAGCTCAAATTTAGTGCGTGTTCCTTCAAAATATTCCTGAAGTTGCGTGAGGCAATTTTGAAGTATTTCGGGTATTTTTTCAGGATTAGAAAAAGTAGTAGCATCGTCTAAAACCGAAATTTCAAGAATCCCGTAATCGTCAGAAACTACTTTAGCAAATCCTAAAGGTGTTTTGATATGTGCTGTATGTGTATTCATCAAACTAAAAAATGCATTTCATCGATAAAATGTATAAAAAGATAGTTGAAATACAATTTTTTCATACATTTGTGATGCCCGAAATATCACTATGAACTTAATAAATCCTATTTGTTATACTATTAAGTTTAAAGTATAAATCTGCACAAAGAAAGTTGTTAGTAGTTGGAAATTTACATAAAAATTTACCAACGATAAGTTACCCAGAAGGAATTATTCTTCTGGGTTATTTTTTTCAATTAAGCCTAGTTTTTTAGCTCTATTTTCCCAGCTTTTCCGCGCCAATTGTTGCAAGTCGGCAACGTTGTCACTTTCATCCATAATTTCCAAACCAAGAAGCGTTTCAATCACATCTTCTTGACTTACCAAACCACTGACCGAACCGTATTCATCAACCACCAATGCAATATGTTCACGTTGTTCAATGAGTTTTTCAAACAATTCAGGAATTGGCAAACTACGTTCTGTAACCAACAATTCTCTTTTGATAGATTCCAATGGTTCTTGCCCGCGTCCGTAAATAATAGCTTCTAAGACTTTATCTTTTAATACATAACCCGAAATATCGTCTTCTTTTTCACCGTGAATCGGAATTCGGGAGAACTTCAAATTTGGATTTTCATCAAAAAATTGTTGAATGGTTTTCTCAGAACTATCAATTTTTAATACGGTTCGCGGCGTCATAATATCACTCACTAAAATATCTCTAAAACCTAATAAGTTTCGAATTACTTTACTTTCCGATTCGTGAAAAACGCCTTTATCCGTAGCAATTTCTGTCATGGCAGTAAAATCTTCACGACTTAAAATACTTTCGCCGTGACCTTTACTTCCAATGATTTTGGTAAATAGTTGCAATATCCATAAAATCCCTGTGTACTTTAAAATCGTTACCATAATACCCAGTGTAGTTGTCGTAAAATGTGCCAACTTTCTCCAGTACATTGCACCAATAGTTTTCGGAATAATTTCAGAGGCAACTAAGATTAAAATAGTCATGATAAACGATACGATAAATACACCGTATCCTTCGTCATTGAATATCTTTTTGGCTTCTGCACCGACTAAAATAGCTCCTACGGTGTGCGCAATCGTATTTAAGGTAAGAATCGCGATTAAAGGCTTATCAACATCTTGTTTCAATGCTTTTAAAGCATCAGCATACGGTTTTCCTTCTTTCTTTTTAATGTTTACAAACGTTGGCGTTACGCTAAGTAAAACAGCTTCTAAAATAGAGCATAGAAACGAAAAGAAAATGGAAACTACTCCGTAAAGTAATAATAGTGTCATGGCTTATTAAAATTGTGAATAGCGAATTTAGAGAATATTTTGGTCAATATTAAAATATGTGTGTCGAATCCTTGAAGTTTCTGTTTTTTAGATTTATTTCTTTGCGAGATTGCTTTATCGCTTCCTCAAAAAAGGAAGTGACCTTTTATAAAATATTGCCAAATCTAGGAAAAACAAATCTAGAACTTACCGTAGAAAATGATAAAGATTTTAAATCATTAGTCTTAGAAATTACAGGTATAAAAGGACTTTCTTATTACAATGGGCAAATAAAAGATGGTGTTCACATATTGAATATTGAAAAATGATCCATAAGAATTTACTTTTGTAAAACTACAACAGACGATAATCAAACTATGATAGAGCAGTTGTTGAAAGAATCATAAAAAGACCTATTTAGAAATGAAAAGAGGTTATAATTTTATAGCTTCTTTTCATTACCAACCTACATATTCAGGAGGTTTTATATCGTTGAGGTTTAAATATACAATAAGTTGTCCTCTATGATGCGTCACATGATCTTGAAGTAAATTTAGTATTTGAAGTTTGGTTTTTGGGCCTGCAAAAAATTCTACCATTTCTTTTAATTCTTGCGGAGAAGCCGTTTTGATGATTTTTGTTGTACTATCAAAAGCATCTTTAACGGCTTTAATTACTTCACTTTTAGTTGTATATGTTAGTTCTTTACTTTCTTTTGTTTTATCTTTTTTAAAATACATATTGCTCAACCAATCCATATTACTTTTTATATGTAACAATTGCTCTCGGAATGTTTTTTGACGTTCGGTAGGCTTATAATTGTATTTATCTTCAGGCATAGATTCTGCAATTTCTATTAAATAGTTTTTAGAATTCTCCCATTTATCTAAAAAAGCAGAAATTGGTGTGTCTTGCGCTTTCGCGAATGCACATACGAAGATGAATAAAAAAAGTTTGTATTTTTTCATAGAAGCAATATTTTACGTAAAATCAATATGAGCGGATTAAGATAATAATTTTATCACATCTTTTGCAAAATAACTCGCAATAATATCTGCGCCAGCGCGCTTAAAAGCCATCATGGATTCTAGCATTACTTCATCATGGTTGAGCCAACCTTTTTCAGCCGCCGCTTTTATCATTGCATATTCGCCGCTTACTTGATACACGGCAACAGGCACATCAAATTCATTTTTGACTTCTCGGACAATATCTAAATATGCCATTCCTGGTTTTACCATCACAATATCGGCACCTTCATCAATGTCCATTTCGGTTTCCCGCAACGCTTCATGTCGGTTTGCAAAATCCATTTGATAGGTTTTTTTATCGCCAAATCCGGGCGCAGAATCCAACGCATCACGGAAAGGTCCGTAAAAAGCAGATGCGTATTTGGCACTGTAACTCATGATGCCAACATCGACAAAGCCTTCATCTTCCAACGCTTCTCGGATGCTTAAAATACGTCCGTCCATCATATCACTTGGCGCAACAAAATCGGCACCAGCTTCGGCGTGTGAAACGCTCATTTCTGCCAACACTTCCACCGTATCGTCATTGACAATGATTCCATCTTCCACAATTCCATCGTGTCCATACGAAGAATATGGGTCAAGTGCAACATCGGTCATAACCAACATGTGCGGACAGGTATCTTTAATGGTTTTTATAGCGCGTTGCATCAAACCATCTGGGTTTACCGCTTCTGTTCCTTTATTATCTTTCAAATTATCAGGCACTTTTACAAACAGTAAAACGGATTTTAAACCTAAACTCCAAAGTAGTTTTACTTCCGTCACCAACGTATCTAAACTATGTCGGTAATAATTGGGCATAGACGGAATTTCCTCTTTAATTCCTTTGCCTTCTACCACAAAAAGGGGCACTAAAAAATCGTTAGCAGTGATGATATTTTCTCTTACCAAACTGCGAATTACAGCATTGGAACGTAAACGTCTATTTCTTCGAAGTGGATACATAAATTCTTATTTAAATATAAATGACAACATCTAAAATATCTTTTATATTTTAGTGACCACAAAGATAATGAACTCATCTTGACTTTTTGTTTTTAATCGAAATCAATGATTCATGAACTCCAATTGAACTCATCTTGACTTTTAATATTTGACCGAAAATGAGTAGAAATATGTTCAGATGCGGCACTTTTTGAAAGTCATAGCAGCGATACGACTAAGAAAAGTAACAAAATATGAACGGATTTGTTCCATTTTTTAGGGAATAGAAAAAGTCAAGATGAGTTCATTTATAAAATAAGAGTTTTGTGAACTAAAATGAGTTAAAATTTGTTCAGATAAAGCTACTTTAAAAGACACAGCATCGCTATACATGAGAAAATAGCTGAAATACGTTTTTTAAGAAATAGAAAAATCACGATGAGTTCAACACATAATATACCGAAAGTCATATCGAATACACCTTTTGAATCGTTGCGATTTCAATTTTCTTGGCGAAGCTATCAAGGGAAATTTCTCGAACACTTTGCAACACATTTAAACGACAATCATTTACATGTAGTAGCGCCACCAGGTTCAGGAAAAACTATTTTAGGACTGGAAATGTTGTGTAGAGTACAGAAAAAAACCATTGTATTTGCACCAACATTAACCATTCGAAATCAATGGAAAGATCGCTTGTTGACATTTTTTACAAAAGATAATTCATTTACAAACTATTCTTTTGATATCAAAAAACCTGCAGCGCTTACCTTTGTAACCTATCAATCTTTACATACATTTTACAAATCATTTGATACGAAAGAAGCCTTTTTAGCTTTTTTTGAAACGCAAGGAATTGAAGCTATCGTATTGGATGAAGCACATCATTTAAAAAACGAATGGTGGAAATGCTTGTTTGCGTTGAAAAATGCTCGAAAGTTAACAACAATAGCATTGACAGCAACGCCACCAATTGATAGTACAGATCAAGAATTGTCACGATATTTTGAATTATGCGGCTCGATTGACGAAGAAATTGCGGTGCCCGATTTGATAAAAGAAGGTGATTTGTGTCCGCATCAAGATTTTATACATTTCTCCGAGCCGCATCAAGAAGAAATAGAATCCATTACTTCATATCGAAACAAGATTGCAGATTTTGTGACAAATTTACAACACGATACATCTTTTATTGAATTACTACAATCACATCGTTTCATAACGAACACGGCTGAAGTTTTAGAAGAAATTTACAAAGAACCTAGCTCATTTTCGAGTATTTTAATTTTTCTGAATGCTGTTGGAAAAACGATAGATTCATATTTACTTGAAGTCGTAGGGTTTGAAAGGAACCAAAAAATACAGCTTCCAAAGTTAAATTATGAATGGACAGAAATATTGTTACAATATATATTGTTTACCGATCGAGAACAATTACACACATACGAAGATTTTTTGCAAAAGTTAGAAAATAGGCTGCGAAAAAACGGAATGATTCATCAGAAGCGTGTGACCATTTTTGGCGATCGAAACTTATATAAAACCTTGGCAAATAGCCCGAGTAAACTAAAAAGTATTGTAGCGATTGTTCAGCATGAATACAGTAGTTTGCAAACCAAACTTCGTGCTGTAATTTTGACCGATTATATTCGCAAAGAATTTTTAACCTATTCACATATTGATGCTGTAAACCAATTGGGCATATTTCCTATTTTTCATCATTTACGAACTTCCTTAAAACATATAAATTCCATTGCCGTACTTTCTGGAACGATGGTTATTATCCCAAAAGATTGTTTGTCAATTTTAAACAAATTTCACCCTGAAAAAAAGTATGCATTTTCATCGTTAAATTGCGATGATAATTTTATTAGTATTACAATCAGTACAAAAGTAAAGTCAGGGTTAGTCGCCGATATTACCAAACTTTTTGAACTTGGACATATCAATGTATTAATTGGCACAAAATCATTACTTGGCGAAGGTTGGGATTCGCCAGCGATCAATAGTTTAATTTTAGCCTCTTTTGTAGGCTCGTATGTTTCATCCAATCAAATGCGCGGAAGAGCGATTCGTTCACAACAAGGAAACCCGAATAAAGTAAGTAATATTTGGCATTTAGCCTGTATTGATTCAACCGTTGCTGATGGCGGAAGTGACTTGGAAATGTTGGAACGCCGTTTTCATGCGTTTGTAGGCGTTTCCAATACCGATCCTGTTTATATAAGTACAGGAATTGACAGATTAGCACTTCCAGCGACTTTTGATTGTGAAGTTATTGAAACTGTAAATCAACAAACATTCGCGCAAGCAAGCGATCGAAAAAATATAAAAAATGCTTGGGAAACTGCTATTGCAAAAGGAAATTCGTTAACAACAGAAATTTTATATTTTACTGAAAATCCACAAATAGCAACCAAAAAGAAAGAAGTATATCATCGTGATTTGATACGATATGTTTCCACAGAAATTTCTATTGGATTAGCAATTGTACTTTCAGAAATTTACTTGCAAAGTATCTTTAAAATGACACAATTTGGTATTCTATATTTTGTGTACAGTTTACTTTCAGTAATCGGAATTGCGATCGCTTTTAAAATTTTTAAAAGAGTGCGCATGTATGCACAATCACGATTTATTCATAAAAACATGAATACTATTGGAGAAGCTGTGTTGCTTACGCTAAACAAACTTGGGTATTTGACCACGGATCTTTCTGAAATTAAAATCAAATCAGCGCAATTCTTTGGTGATACAGTTTGTAATATTTATGGCGCAACACGTGTGGAAAGCTCGCTATTCGTAAAAGCAATGGAAGAAATCTTAAACCCGATAGAAAATCCAAGGTATTTAATTGAGAAAACAAGTGCTTTTAGCTCATCTTCTGATTGGCAAAACTTCTTTTCAGTTCCTGCTATTTTTGGTGCAAAAAAGAAAGACGCACAAATCTTTTTTGAGTATTGGAATACGCATGTTAGCAAAGGAAAACTACATTTTACCAGAACAGTTGAAGGACGAAAACTACTCATCAAAGCGCGTTTATTTCATGTAACAAATGTGTTAAAAAATAGCACCAAAAAAGAAGTAATTTGGAAATAGTTTTTGTGTTCAAATATTAGTGAAAAACATATCTTTCTCAAGAAATAAAATTAGAAGCCCACGTATACACCACCATCATTCCCAACACAATTCCGCCATTGAGCATAATATCGTTGGTAAAGAAAATACCCAAAAGTCCCACACAAAGCATTGCAATTCCATAAAAAAGTCCAATCATTCGAGCATTTTTACTTTCTTTTAAAAACGAGCCCGGTAATGGTAATAAAGCACAGAAAAAGGTAAATCCCCATAACATAAATAACGGATTTTCGAGTGCGAAAAATGCGCCAACAGATAACAATCCCGCTAAGGTCAATCCGCCAAAAGCGTAACCGCTATACTTTTCGTTGTCTTTCAATAAATATTTTCCAAACTTATCGGCTAATAAAATAGTGTTGGATAACGGTTCCATAATCCAGCCGCCAAGGACGAATAATAAGTAGACAATGACCAACGGAATCACTAAAAATGTCAAGTCATACGCACGTAAAACTCCAATTCCAAAACGATAGGCAAAGTAAATTCCAATGATAAAAATCCATTGATTTCGAGAGGATTGATTACCCATCCAAAAGGCATATTTTAAATACCATTTGTAAAATAAATTCTTCGATTTTAACGCTGTTGACATGCCTTCGCGCGCATATTGCATATTTGGATTCAGTTGCAACGCTTGTCTAAAATGATGCAACGCTTTTTCTGTATCGCCATTTTCCAACGCAACCCAACCGACATTGGCGTGTGCATAATCGTCTTCTGCATTGTCATATAAAATATGTTCTACTGTTTCTTCGGCTTCTGCTTTTCGGTTTAGTTTTGTTAACAAACGTGCACGAATATTTAAGCAAGCCACATTTTTCGGTTCTAGTTTTAATCCTTCATTCACAAAATGTAATGCTGGCTCAAACTTTTTGCTGTCCATCAATAATGCGCCTTTAAATCCAAAATAATCTGCTTGATACGGATCGAGTTCAATACTTTGATTCACAAGCTCTAATGCCAACGGAATTTTATCCAAACGCGAGGCAATTTGTGCTTTTAGGAAAAATAAATTGCCTTCATTGGGCGTATCTTGAAGTAACTCGTCAATAATATTTGATGATTTGTCATATTCTTCCACATTAAAAAAACAAAGTGCCAAATAATATTTGCTCGCATAGTTGTACACGCTTTCCGTAATAGCTTGTTGAAGTAATGGAATCGCTTCTTTAAAACGTTTTAATTCAAATAGTTGTACACCTCTAAGATGATTTTTTGACTCGATCATTTTTTGATTTTTAAATACGCTAAAATATCATCGTACAATCCGCTATCATTGGCGTATAACGCGTAGTTTTTGGAAGAAACAAACCATTCTTTGGTACTTGGTTTTACTTTTTTGATGGCTTTTAAAATGTCTTTTGTGCTTAGCGGTTTTGGAATACCATCTTTGAAAGAAGCTTCTAGTTTTTCTTCAATAGCGACATCAATTGCTGCTTGAATATCTGCGCCCGAAAATTCTTTTGCCGCTTTTGCCAACGCCATATAATCAATGGTTTCGGTTGGTTTTTCTTTGAGATGAATGGTAAATATTTCCGCTTTGGCTTCCACATCAGGTGGCGATACAAAGATGATACGATCAAAACGTCCTGGACGACGAAAAGCTGGATCTAAATGCCAAGGTGCGTTTGTAGCGCCTAAGACTAAAATTCCGTCGTTATCTGCGTCAATTCCGTCGAGTTCGGCTAAAAATTGATTGATGACGGTTCTGCCTGAGGTTTTATTTACGTCGTTTCGATTCGCACCAAGCGCATCAATTTCATCAATAAAAATGACACACGGAGTATTAGCGCGTGCAACTTCAAAGATTTCATGTAGGTTTTTCTCCGAATTTCCAATCCACATATCCAAAATATCATTGATACCAATACTGATAAAATTTGCGTTGATTTCGCCCGCAGTTGCACGAGCAATATGTGTTTTTCCACAACCTGGCGGACCGTATAACAAAATTCCTCCACCGATTTTTTTACCGTAGGCTTTGTACAAATCTTGATGTTGTAAGGGCTTGATGATTTTCAGATCAATTTCTTTTTTAATGTCTTCCATACCACCAATACTTGCAAAATTAGTGGAAGGTTTTTTTAGGAATGACAAACCGTCTTCATCTATAAAATCGGGTTCACGGGTAGTGTTTACTTTTAATACATGATCAAAATCTTCATTTTCATAAGAAGCATCAAGACTCAAGATTTCTTTATATGTTTCTTGCGCGTCACTATAATTTTCTTGATTGATCTGGCAGTAACACAACAATTCTAAGTATTTCGGATTGGAGTTTACTTTTATGATTTCTTCCAACAAAACTTCGGCTGCGGTTATTTTTTGCTGTTTGTAAAAACAATTTGCCAATTCGTATTTTGTTTCGAGATGATGTTCATCTAAATCGATAATTTCAATAAAATGTTGTTCCGCTTCGGCAAAACTTCCTTGTTGCATGTATAATTTGGCAATTTGAAATTTGAGCGGAATATTATGGGGAGAAAACCGTAAGGCTTCTAGTAAACTTTCTAACATTCGTTTAATTTTTTATGAAGATAAAACTTTTATTTGTAACCAATTTTTTCCGTCAACGAAATGTTGCTTTTGGCAAAATTTCCAGTTCCAAAGGCAATTTCTCTACCTTTTTCATCTGTCAAACTACTTTCGGCTATAAATAGATTTCGCGACTTGAATTTTAGTTTTCCTGTCGCAGTAATTACGCCTTCACTCACAGGTCGTATAATGTTGATGTTGAATGAAGTCGTCAACACAAACGCATCTTTTATGATAGAATTGACCGCAAAAAAAGCCGCATCATCCAAGAGTTTGAAATATACCGAACCGTGAATCGCGCCAAGCGCATGAAAATACTTGGAATCAATAGTCAACTTAATTTCTGCCACTTCATCATCAATCCGAATTTCCGTCGTTTCATAGAGTTTTGTATTCACATTGGAATTCAAATACATACGTTCTAACTTTCGGTAGTGTTCCATGCGTTAAAATTAGTGAATTTTATCTTTTCGGGATAGTAGAAAAATCTTATTTAAAAGTTAAATCCAATCTTTCGGATGTTTTAAAACCTCAATCAATTTCGCTTCTTCGCTTCCAACTTCCGGATGATGATTGTATTTCCATTGCACGGTTGGTGGCAAACTCATCAAAATACTTTCAATACGTCCGTTGGTTTTGAGTCCGAACAATGTTCCTCTATCGTGCACTAAATTGAATTCTACATAACGTCCACGACGGACTTCTTGCCAATTTTTGTGTTCTTGCGTGAATTCCATTTCTTTGCGACGTTCTACAATGGGAACATAACTTTCCAAGAAACTGTTTCCAACTTCGGTGACAAAATTAAATCGGTCTTGCATAGAGAATTCGTCAGTTTCTTTTAGATAATCAAAGAACAATCCGCCAACGCCGCGCGCTTCGTCACGATGTGCATTCCAGAAATAATTATCGCAGGTTTTTTTATGTGTTGGATAGAATTCAGGATGATGTTTGTCACAGGCATTTTTACACACTTGATGAAAGTGCGTTGCGTCTTCTTCAAACAAATAATATGGCGTTAAATCTTGTCCGCCGCCAAACCATTGCGTTACGATATTCCCTTCACTATCATACATTTCAAAATAACGCCAATTGGCATGTACTGTGGGAATGAACGGATTTTTTGGGTGTAATACCAAGCTCAATCCGCAGGCAAAAAAATCACCTTGTTCTACATTAAAGTTTTTGCGCAATGCTTCAGGCAATTCTCCATGAACTGCCGAAATGTTAACGCCACCTTTTTCAAAAATGGCTCCGTCAGCAATCACGCGTGTGCGTCCACCGCCACCTTCTTGTCGTTCCCACAAGTCTTCTTGAAACTTTGCTTTTCCGTCAATTTCTTCGATTTTTGACGTAATTGTATCTTGTAATTGATGGATATAGTTGAGGAAAAGGTCTTTCATTGCGTTCTTTTTTGCTGTGCAAAGATAGGATGATTTTGGGTAATCAAAATAGTTTTAATACAAATTGGTAATAGCTAGACGTGTATTTCTCTCGCTCTTTCAGGGTGCAAAGCCTTTAATGTTGTTATCGTGGAAGCCACCACAGATAATGGCAAAACAATCAAAATTCCAACAATGGGAATTAGTAAAATAAGCATAAAAACAATGCCGTTTCCGATGGCGATTCCTCGGTGATTTCGAACAAATCCCACACTTTTTTTGTATGAAAAGTAGCGTTCTAAGGTGTAATCCATGTTTCCGAAACCTGCATAATAGGCTTGTATAAAAAAGATGAGAAATAAGAAAACGATTCCGATTAGTGGAATGAAACTGAAGATAAAGAATGGAATGATCCATAAAATTTCCATGATTAAATTTCGAATATTTACCCTAATTCCTCTTGCCAACGCTGAGGTTTGTGCTTTGAAACCTGTTGTTTTTTTGTGAACAGTTCCAAAAAAATAGATTTCTATTTTTTCTGAAATCGGGCTCATAAAAGGGCCAACAATTGCCATTAATACATGTTTGAAAATTACAATTCCAAGCGCAAGAATGATGAGTCCGCCAATGAAATGACTTATCGTCGTAACCGTTTGTTTTCCCCAAGTAAATCCCCAAATACTCGCAATGTAATTTCCAAGATCATCCGACAATCCGTACGCTGAAAAAATGATGAACATACCCAATAGAAAACTAATCCCAATAGGAATGACGAAAAATCGCCATAAATTGAGTTTGTTCAGCAATGTGTATGCTGAAAAATAGGCTTGAATTCCGTTAAAAATATCTTTTATCATAAACGCTAAGTTACAATTAATCTGAGAAATCTATCGGATCATAATCATAGGTATTTGCGCGACCATTATTGAATTCTTTCTCAATTATACTCAAGGTTTCATTAATTTCCTCCGCGATTTCAGCAAAGAATACTTCTGAGAAATCAAACATAGCAAACAAGTCATAATACGGATTATTGTTAGATTTTTTCTGCTCTTTGATGAGCAGATTTATTTTTTCTAAGAGTTCAACAGTAATGTTTTTTAACAAAAAAATATTTCCTTTTAAGAAAGATACCAATTGCAAAGCTTGTTCGGGCGATTCGTTGATGATTTTGACAATATTATCATCAATTGTTGTAAAATATCGTTGAAGTTCGGCACGAACTTTTTTGCCATTTTTATTTAAGATGAACAAACCAAGTGCGTCAAACGCAAAGGAAATAGAAAACAAATTTTGGATCTTTTGTTCTTTCAAGATGTTTTTTTTCATTCGATTGTCGAGCGGCGTATAATGATATATTCTGAGTAGATATGGACGAAGTTGAAAATAGCTTTCTTCATCAATAATTGAAATGAAATATTTTTCAAAATCACTTTTGCGATAGGTGGTAAAATTTTTATCCGTTTCAACAATGGTTCGCATTTGCGCATACGGGTCATTTGGATGTAACTTGATGTTTTGATGCTTTACAGAAATCACTTTTTTTAACATCAAATCTACTAACGTATACCTGATAATATCGTTCAGATCAGTTTTTGTAGGCGCTAATAAAATAGCTGTTGCCGCAGGTTTTAATACCGATAGATAGTTGATTATTTTTTTGTTGAATTTTATATTTGAAATCGTATCAATGTGCATGAAAGCTGAAAACAATTGTTAAGCTATAAAGTTCGTTCAAAATGCAACACATTCAGCTTATTTCCATGAAAATCTTCATGACCGTCTTTAATATGATTTGTCAATACAAAATTGTGTTTTTTTGCAATACCAAGACTTCCAGGATTGTCTTCTCCAATTCTCAAAACAGCTTTTTGTAACTGTAATGTTTCTTTGCAATAGACCATAAGTTGTGAAATTCCCGCAGAAGTAATTCCTTTTCCTTCATACGCAGCATCAATAAAATAGGCAAGTTCACAGGTTTTTGTTGTCCAATCAATATTTTTGATGATGAGTAATCCAATAGGCAATTGCGTCGCTGTTGCAACAATTTTGAAGGTGTAATTTTCCTTTTGAGAAGTTTCTAAATTTTTGACAGCAATGTAGGTTTCTGTCTCGGATAATGAAGTGTTTTGTTGCGCCGTGATGGGAAAGTATTGATGCAATCGTTTCGCATTCGCTTGAATTAACTCAAAAAGCGGAATGGCGTCTTTTGGAGTGAGAAAGGATATATTATATTTTGATGAAATGTTCATGATATCCGAACTGCGTTAGGGATGGAAGCATTGGTTGGAGCTTTTTTACTCGTGTGTTTTTAGTTTACATTCAACATATAGATCAACAGTAAGTTAACAGAGCTTATTGTAGTATGATTTTTTTAGAAATTTTTCTTCCTAATTCAGATTGTAAGTGAAAAATGTAAATGCCACTCGGTAAGTTCTCAATATTTATTTTTTCATTGAATTTTGAATTTCCTTTTTGTGTAACTCTACCAATCAAGTCAACAATTTCATAATTGAAGTTAGTGGAAGTACGTAACGAGTGATTTACAATTAAATAATCTTTAGAAGGGTTTGGAGAAATCGTTAACGTAGTGAGTTCGTTATTTAAATCATTTAACCCTAGCGTAGCACCATTAAATTTAGCCAAATAGGAATGCGCACCATGTGTAGCACTGTATCCAGAATACGCTATTACAAAAGAACCATTATTCATATCAAATAATCTGTTGACATGATCGGCTCTCAATGAAGAATCAGGAAGCGTTGTGTCAAAAATATGATAGCCACTACTGGAAGATGTATAGTCTAAACTTCCATCTGAATTGAACCGCATCACAAACAACTGTGTGTTAATACTCGGGCTAACCCCAAAATCACTCACACTTCCTACGACTAAAATTTTTGAATCAGAAAGCACCGTAACATGTTGAAGATTAAGATTCGGAGCGTTCGTAAAACTGTATTGCGAAGTCATGCCATTATTTGCAAACGCAGTATTCAAAGCACCATTTGATATCTGTATTTGAGATAAAAAGATTCTATCTCTAACCTGATTAGAATTATCGTATTGATGTAAGACAAGAATTGAATTGTCAGCATATTCAAATTTTATATCCTTAATCGTCGAATAAGCTGTATTAGGAATGATTACTTCTCCATTATTTCCGAAACTAAGATCATCTGAGCCATCTGGTAGTTTTCGCACCAAACAAGATTCTTTCAAGCCCGTTGATGAGTTTATTTTTACTCCTACAAGCATAAATTTTCCATCTTGCTGAAGGAATATTCTATTTAAAATTTTGTTAGTATTAGCATCATAAGTACTGTAGCTATGCAAATATACTGCTCCACCGCTGCCAAAGTTCGTGTCAATACTACCAGTATTCTCCAACTTCACTAAATAATAATCCGAACTATGTCTAGCATACACGTAACTGTTTCCTGCATTGTCAATTACAAAATCTAAAACATTGTCGTGACTGGTACCGTAAGAGAAAAACGTTTGTCCATTTGTACCAAAATTTGTGTCGATAGTTCCATTTAAATCAAACCGTGCAATCATTAAATTACGATTGTTGTAAGGATAAGTAGAGTAGGAGCCAATAAAATATAAGTAGTTGTTATGGTAAACTAATTTTTTAAATTCTATAGCGCCGTCGGTACTTATTCCACCATTGAAAGAAGTGTCAATAACTCCGTTAGCATCAATTTTTCTTAGAAGCAACTCCCAACCAACAGAAGTAACATTTACATGACCTGTGATGAATTCACCAGTTGGTAAAAGGACTGTGTCTGTCAAAGAATTTACAGACTGAATCGTAAAGGAAGTATAACCATTATTTCCAAAAGATGAATCTAAAGCTATACTCTGAGAATAGTTAGTGCTAACAGTTGCTAGCAAAATTAGCTGTAAAATTTTTTTCATACCTATTGAAATTATTTAGCGAAACTTTTTCATAAATTTAAGATGCTTTATATTCTTTTACCGCATCAATAAACGCTTTTGCGTGATCTAATGGAATGTTTGGTAAGATTCCATGACCTAAGTTGACGATGTATTTATCTTTTCCAAATTCGTTAATCATTTGATGTACCATTTTCTTTATTTCCGCTGGTGGCGAGAATAAACGCGTCGGGTCAAAGTTTCCTTGAAGCGTGATGTTTCCGCCAGTTAAGTAGCGTGCATTTCGTGCCGAACATGTCCAATCGATTCCTAATGCTGAAGCGTTTGATTTTGCCATTTCTTGCAACGCAAACCAACAACCTTTTCCGAACGCAATGACTGGCGCGTCATCTTTTAAGGCTTCAATAATTTGATTCATGTATTGCCAAGAAAATTCTTGATAATCGGTTGGCGATAACATGCCGCCCCAAGAATCAAATACTTGAACTGCGTTGACACCAGCTTTTACTTTTTCTTTTAGATAGGCAATTGTAGTGTCGGTGATTTTTTGTAATAATTGATGTGCCGCAACTGGATTTGTGAAACAGAATTCTTTGGCTTTGTCAAAGTTTTTGCTTCCTTGACCTTGCACGCAGTAACATAAAATAGTCCATGGCGAACCTGCAAAACCAATTAATGGAATTTCGTCATTGAGCAATTCTTTCGTCGCTTTGATGGCTTTGTATACATAGTCTAATTCTACCGTAACATCAGGCACAATTACATTGTCTACATCTTTTTGTGTACGTACAGGATTTGGCAAATACGGACCAAAATTAGGTTTCATTTGCACTTCAATATTCATGGCTTGCGGAATTACTAAAATATCCGAAAATAAAATGGCAGCGTCCATTCCGTAACGACGAATTGGCTGTACGGTGATTTCACTTGCCAATTCAGGTGTTTGACAACGCGTAAAGAAGTCGTACTTCTTTTTTATTTCCATGAATTCTGGCAAATATCTTCCTGCTTGGCGCATCATCCATACGGGCGGACGTTCGACCACTTCACCTTTTAAAGCTCTTAAAAATAAATCGTTTTTTATCATGCTATTTTTAGTATTGAGTTGTTAGTATTGAGAATTGAGAAAAAGACCGCTCAACGCTAACAATTACTATCTATTTTATTTTTTCAGTATTGAGAGATGAGTATTTAGTATTGAGAAAATCTCACTACTCATTACTGATATCTCAAGTCTATTTTTTATTTCAAATTACTTCTCGATACAATTTTCTTTCATTTCGACTCCGCTCAATGTGCAGAAAATCACTCGAAGTCACGTTTTGGTTTTAACTACTACCTACTACCCAAAACCTAATACCTATCAAACATAATGCTCATTCACCAATTCAATCACGCTTTCTACCGTTGGAACTTTAGCAATACGAACGTCTTCAAAGTGTTGTGAAGCTTCTTTTGCGGTGGTTTCGCCAATACAAAATGCAATTCCTTTGGCTTTGTTGGTAGATACATAACTTTGTACCGTTGATGGACTGTAAAACATGATACCTTCTACACCATCTTGAAGTTTCTCAGCATCTAATATCGTTTTGTAAGCCTGTATTTCTATCACTTCTATGTGATTTTCTTCTAAAATTGTTGGCAATGCATCCAAACGAATGTCGCTACAAAAATAGGTTACGCTTGTTCCGCTGATGTATTCTACTAAGTATTCTGCCAATTCTTTTGAGTTTCGAGCGGCTTTTACCACTGGACCAATTTTTTGCTCAATGAGTTTTTTGGTACGTCTTCCAACACAATAAATGTTTTCAAATTGCAATTCAACAGCCGAAAAGTTTTGTAATAATGCTTCCACCGCATTTTTACTTGTGATGATTACATTTTTGATCGGTTTGCGAACCACTTGCGGTTTGATTCTGTTCAAACTAATTTTGATAAAATCACTACTTTCTGCCACAATTCCTTCATTGAATAGTTGCAATTGCGGTTCTGTCAATAACTTTGTTGAATATACATTGGTTTTCTTCCCAGAAGTTTTGATTTCTTCCATTAAGCGTTTTCCGCCGCGTTCTATGATGTAATCGGCGCAGTATTTTGCCAATTCGTGATGTTCGCCTACTTTATCGTATCGAGTGATGGAAATTTTCTTTGTTCCATCCGTACTTAGTAAAACACCTTCCAGCGTGACTACTTCGTCTTTTATGTACGCTATCGCGCCAATTGGCGCCGTGCAACCGCCTTCTAATAAGTTTAAAAACTTGCGTTCAATAGTCGTACAAATTTCAGTTTCTTCATGGTTGATTTCGGCACAAATTTCTCTGATTTCTTGATCTTCTTCTAACGTCGTAATCATGATCGCGCCTTGTCCAGGTGCAGGAACCATCCATTCTAAGTTTACAGAATCTTCTGGTCTAAGTCCAATACGTCCCAATCCTGCGGCAGCGAAAATTGCGCCATTCCAATGTTCGGTAGTTTCTAGTTTTTCTAAACGCGTATTTACATTTCCACGTAAATCTTCAATGGTATGTGTTGGATATCGATTGAGCCATTGTGCTTTTCGGCGTAAGCTTCCTGTTGCAATGACAGCATCACGTTGCGATAAAAATTCTTCATTGTTTTTGAAAACCAACGTGTCACGTACATTTCCCCGTTTTAATACTGCGGCTTGCACAATTCCTTTTGGCAATATGGTAGGCACATCTTTTAGCGAATGTACAGCAATATCAATGTCGTTATTCAACATGGCAATATCGAGCGTTCGCGTGAAAATTCCGGTAATTCCGAGTTCGTATAAAGGTTTATCTAAGACTAAATCGCCCGTAGCTTTTACAGGAACTAATACGGTTTTGTGACCAAGTTGTTCTAATAGATTTTGTACTACTTTAGCTTGCCACAATGCGAGTTCACTATCTCTAGTCCCGATTCTGATGAGTTTACTCATATTGAGTTGTTTTCCAATTGAAATACTTTTTGTATGAAGGCTACACTTTCTTCTGAAGTTGTGTTTTCATCTTTGAGATGATTGGCGAATTGTGTAGTTATTTTTTGAATGATTCTGTTACTGATGATTTCCGCTTGCGATTCATCGAAATCACTTATTTTTTTACGTTGAAAGTCAAGTTCGGCATTTTTCATTGCCGTTAGTTTTTGCTTTAACGCTTTGATGGTTGGTGCAAATTTTCTCGTTTCCAGCCACGCAATGAATTCTGATTTTACTTCGTGAATGATTGCTTCTGCTTTTGGAATGTGTGCTTTTCTATTTTCCAAAGTTTCATCGGTAATTTGCGATAAAGCATCTAAATGAACTAAGGTTACGTTTTCTAATTCCGTAACATCTTTAGAAACGTTTTCAGGAATTGATAAATCTAAAATTAATAATTCTTTGTTCGTATGAATGTCTTTTTTGGAAACTGTTGGTAATTGTGCGCCCGTGGCAACAATCAATACATCCGTTTTTTGAATTTCGGAAGTGATATCTTCATAATCTTTTACAATCAAATCGAACTTTCCAGCAATTTTTTCTGCTTTGTCTTTTGTGCGATTGATTAAGGTAATTTGATCATTTTTGGTATGTTTCACTAAATTTTCACAGGTATTTCTTCCAATTTTTCCTGTTCCGAAGAGTAAAATATTTTTTTCAGAAATGTTAGCTACGTTTCTTAGAATGTACTGAACTGAAGCAAATGCTACTGAAGTGGCACCTGTAGAAATTGCCGTTTCGTTTTTGATTCGTTTGCTCGCTGTAATGACCGCATTGACCATACGTTCCATAAAACCATTGATCAATCCAGCTTTCTGTGACGCTTTGAATCCTTTTTTTAGTTGTGAAATGATTTCAAAATCACCTAATATCTGGCTGTCCAAACCTGTTCCTACTTTGAATAAGTGTGAAATGGCATCTTTGTTTTTGTGAATGTACGCTACTTCTTCAAATTCTTCCGCTGTTCCGTTTGAATTGTCACACAATAACTTAATGAATTGACAAGGATGTTGCGCAAAACCGTAGATTTCTGTTCGGTTACACGTTGAGATAATTAAAGCGCCATCTCCAATTTTTTGTACTTTTATCGTAGTAAGAATGGAAGCTTTGGCAGTATCTGTCAAACTAAATTTTCCACGAATGTGTGCATCTGCTTTTTGATAGCTCATGCCTACACAGTAGAAAGAATTTTGTTTTGATATATTGTATTGCTTCATGGGGATTTTCAAATCGTTCACAAAAGTATTATACAAGGTTTAATAAAAACAACGCTGAAAGGACTTTTTATGTCGCTCTAAGTTTTTCAGGTATTTTTTATTACACAAAACTAAGAAAGTTGTATTTTTACAGCAAAATAAGGCTTTTTAACACGCTTAACATAGAATCATTCTAAATAAAGCGAAAATAAGTATTTCTATTTATGGAAGAAAAAAATAACGCTCAAAGAACTTTTCAAGAGACTCAAGTGGAAGAAGGTTTTTATATTTTGAAACTTCAAAACGAGGGTAATGATACTCAGCAACTTATCCGTGAAATTGATAGCAGTTTTATACAGTTTCATTTTTGTATCAAAGGCGAATGCAAGTTTAATTTTAACAACGGACGTTATTCGTTTGATGTGTTGGGCGAACACGCGCTATTGCTGTACAATCCGCAAACAGATTTACCTATTAATGTAGAATTGAAGTCCAAAACTTGGTTGATTTCTGTGTTGATTCCTATCAAAAAATTTCATTCGTTGTTTTCGTTAGAAGCAGATTATATTCACTTTTTAAATGCGGATAAGAAAGACAAAAAGTATTACGATACCAAAGAAATTACGCCGATTATGGCAGTTGTATTGAATCAGATGGTGAATTATAATATGCACGAATCGATCAAAAAATTATACCTAAAAGGAAAAGCCTACGAATTGTTGAGTTTGTATTTTAATCGAAGTGAAGATGCTGATATTGAGCAATGTCCGTTTTTGGTAGATGAAGAAAATGTTTTGAAAATTCGTCGTGCAAAAGATATTGTCATCGCAAATATGGCAGAACCGCCAGGATTGCAAGAGTTGGCAAATGAAGTTGGGTTGAATATTAAGAAGTTGAAAGAAGGTTTTAAGCAAATTTATGGCGATTCCGTTTTTAGTTTTTTGTTTGATTATAAAATGGAATACGCTCGAAAACTTTTAGAATCAGGAACTTACAATGTAAACGAAGTCGGGCACAAGGTTGGATATAGCACGGGAAGTCATTTTATTGCAGCGTTTAAAAAGAAATATGGAACGACACCGAAAAAGTATATTTTGGCGAGTGTGAGTTGATTAATGTAGCAATTTGAAAATTTGTCAATTAATTTGTTGATTTTGTCATTCTTGAGAAGGCATTCATCTTATGAAAAGATTCAAGAATTCAAAAATTGAAGCATTCAAAGATTACTTTTGACTTTTACCTTTAAAATTTGATATTTTGCAGTTTACTATTTTTGCCACGAATTCACGAATATATAGTTTGTTTGTTGGTACGAATTATAGATTCCTACCTACGCAGGAATGATAATCCAAACCGTCACTTCGAGTAATTTTCTGCACATTGAGCGGAGTCGAAATGAAAGAAAATTGTATTGAGAAGTACTTCAGAAGATAAATGTGTTTTTCATAGCTAAAGATTCTCGATAGTTCTGTTGAGTTAATCGAAGTACAATCTAATTCAGTCTAAAACTCTAAGAAGTCTAAAATCTACTTCCGCCGCTCACACGCTTTCTATTTTTATATTTTACCTGTTTTATTGCTTCTTCAAATAATTCATCTTCAATTTCTTCTCCGTAAATTCGTTCACTATCAAAGCTTTTACTTCCCAAATAGGTTTTTGTGTTTAATGTTGGCGTTTTTAAAAAGGCAACATGATAGAGTTTGGAACTATTTCTATACCGATTTTCACTTTTCACCTTGAAAAAATAAATAATTATTTCACCATCTTCATTGGTCACTTCTTCTGATTTTACAAACGAAATACGGTCTTCTTCTTCATCAAAACGGATTCGACTGATGAGTTTTACTTTGGCAAAATGTTGTTGCGTTTTTAACGAATCGGGAATGATGGAAAGCAACTCTTTTTCGGCTAATTTTTCCAAAGTTGTCGCCAAGACTTCTTGATCAAATATCGTTTTTTCTTTTAGTTCTTTCGGAATCATTTCGCCACTTTCTGTCAACAATACAACATAAGTTGTAAGCGCACTTTCGGAATCTGTTTTCATCAGTTTTTGGAAAAAATCGTGTACTTTTTTATCTTTTCGGAATGGAAATAATAATTTCACATAGTTTTCCAAAGATCGGCTAATATTGTAACTGTAGTTCGATGATTTTCCTAGGTTTCGCTTGATTTCTATGTTGGCATCATTTACTAGTTGATTTTTATATTTTTTGTAGATTTTTGGTTTGATGTAACTACTATCGCTCAATTCTGTTAATAACGAATAAATAGGTGCTTTATATTCTTCAATACCCGAATAAGCTAGCAGTTTTGGAAATAACTCTTTTTTCAATGCTAAATGATCGTTGCCTGTTTTAAACAATCGGCTCGTAGTTCTAGAATCTAGCGGAAAATCTTTTTCTAATAGTTTCAAAATCAAATCATAAGAATCTTTTTCTTTTTGCTGTAATAAAGATTGTAAGATCGCTGTTTGCGTTTTTGGCTTGTCATACGCAGCAACGTACAATTCTTCAAAAAACGGATGAATTTGATCGCTTTTGAGCTCGCCAAGTGAGGTAATTAGATAGTTTTTGATGTTTTCTCGATTTTCAGGAAAATCATGTGTTTTCAAGATGGAAATGATCGTGTTGGCGTGTTTATCATCGAACTTAATTTTTTTGTATGATTTTAACACAATGCTGTCATTATTCTTGATGCCATTAAAGAAAATATCCGTTTTATCTGCAAACACATCTTTTCCTAATAAAGTATCTATCGGCGTGAACGTTTCGTAAAAATTTTTCACAAATTCCGAAGGTGTTGCAATGGAATCTTCCAACGTACTTATGCCAAATAAAACGCCTTTTTTTAGAATGTTTTTCGTGTACACACGTTTGGCACTTGCGGTATCTTTCAGCACATACGTACTTGTAAATTCATCTCCTTTTTGATCGAATTTTTTATCTTCAATCACAAAATTAAAACCATACCCTTTTTCCATGGAATTCCATAAACTGTCGATGTTATGAAACATTTGCAAATCGTGATATTTTATACGTCGCACGTAAATTTTCTCATTACTTTTTGATGTATACGTTATATATTTTATTTCTTCGTCGTACGTTTTTTTATCCGCTCTGTACCGTCCATACGAATTGTTGGAACTTGAAAAAGGCTGTTTTGTATTCGTTAATACTGAAAAGTGTAATGACGTATCAATTACGGTTTTGAACTTTTTATACGTAGGTTTTTTGAGTTTGAATGATTTGAAATACGTGGTTGCTTTTTCTTCTTCATCACCAATATAACCAAGCAAATAATAGCTTTCATCTTTGATAACAGTTTTCAGATAAATTCGCTTTTTCGTTAAACTATCAATAATGGCAGACGATTCATAACTTGCATATTTGTAATCTGAAAATTTACCATCTATCTTTTCAATCGCTAAGTTTTTATAGAAATTATCATGAATATATTCAGCTTCAAACGCATCTTCTTCAATGTATGAAATATCGTTATTGAACACTTCTTTAAAGAAATAATATTCATCGTTCACGTGCGCTTGCAACAATTTATTCCCAATGTTTTTTGTGTTGTCTGAAATAAAATTCGCAGGAAATAAAAACTCATATTTGTCATATTCTGAAGCATAGGTTTTCATGTTTTCTGTGGTGGAACGAAATTGCAAAGAGTTAAAAATTTCCGCTTCGTATTGCAATACAAAATCTTTTTTTCCGCCAAATTTGATGATAATCATTTCCAACGGCGTTTTGTAAATATGGTACTTTTGGTAATCGCCTTTTTTCGTTTTATTCACAATACTAAATCCAGGAAACGGACTTGTCAACGGCGTTTTTGAAATGATATCGCCCGGAATGTCTTCGTATAATAACGGATCAATTTCAGCAAGCGTGATTTTTTCTTCATTCGGAAATTGATCGTAGGTATTCAATCGTGTAATGGTTAAATATGCGCCGTTTGTCATATCAGGCGCTAAGTAAAATTTTTGATCTTTGTATACAAATTCGCGAAGTTCGTCAAAGGTTTTGATCGTGATAAAACCATCTGGCGTACTGTATGAATTCAAATTGGGTTTTACTTGTAAATCTTCGAGTGTTGCTTTTGATTTAAGTGCAAAATCTGTCTGTTCAGAAGTTAATGGTTTTACCGTATAACCTCTTTGTTCCAACATGTGCAACATGCCTTTTTCACCTGCCAAATGTGCCGCGCCAACGCCCGCAAAAACGGTTTTGTGTTGCATTAAAGAATCCATCACATTGACCATGTTTTCATTGCGTTTGTATAACATGTTTTCACGATAAAACTCCGTATTTACAGCAGCTCCGATAGAATCGAGTAAGTCAATTTTTCGATCACGATAGACATCTTCTTGTAGCGTATATCGATTTTCTTCTTTGAAAATTTTTTGAACCCATTCATCCGGTTTTTTCTTCATGGCATTAAAAGACGCTCTCGATGTTAAATACTGTGATTCTTCAATATCTTCCAAGCTAACAATCGGCTTATGGTGCTTTTTTCCTGCTTGATAAATAAACATATCTAAATAGGTTTCTTCTTCAAAATCGTCCGCGCCAGCTTGCTTTCTATATAAATATCCGTTGATAATTCTGTTGTCAAATCGAATAATACGTCGTACAATTTCTTTCTCGGAAAATTCAATATTGAAGTTTTTATCGTAAAATCCATTTCGATCGCCATAACGCTGTCTCGACGAATTATTCATGCTTTCATAATTGTGTGCCAGCCAAGTTGTCGGATCAGATTCTAACGCAACGGTTTCGGCGGCTGCCAAAGCTTTAAAAAACACATCGTCTAAACGGAATGCTACTTTTTTACTCACGTGCATGGTACCGTATAAATAGGAAGGTTTTTCCATGCCGTTTCCGGAAATCTCCCAAAGAAGACTCTGTTTATTTTCTTGTGATAAAAGTATAGATGTGCAAAACAGGAATGCGAATGATATGTAAAATTTCATAAAAGTGAGTGAAAATTAAATGGTAACTATAATCGGTAATTTGTGTAACAATGTACTAAAGATATAAATTCTTTCATGTTAACAGAATCATAATGAGTGAAAATACCTTTTCAATGCGTGTATAAAGATTTCCTATACTTGTGTATTCATTTATTGAAGATAGTATCGTAATTTTGAATTTCTTAAAAAAACAATAAAAACAAACACATGAAACGAGCATGTTCAAAATTTTATCACTTAGGTAAATGATTAATAGCGAACAGCATGTGACAAATAAAAAACAATAAAAACAAACACATGAAAGGTGTATTACTGATCAATTTAGGCTCTCCCGATAGTCCAAATCCTAAAGACGTAAAAAGATATTTAGGTGAATTTTTAATGGACGAACGCGTAATTGATGTTCCACAATGGTTGCGATGGTTTTTAGTGAAAGGAATTATTTTGAACACACGACCAAAAAAATCGGCAAAAGCATACCAAAAAATTTGGTGGGAAGAAGGTTCTCCACTCATCATTATTTCTGAACGTTTTCACAAAAAAGTACAAGAACGTGCCAAAGTTCCTGTAGCGTTAGGAATGCGTTATGGTTCAATGAGCATTCAAAAAGGATTGAAAGAATTACACGATCAAGGTGTTGATGATGTGTTAGTTGTGCCATTGTATCCGCATTATGCGATGTCTTCTTCAGAAACCGTTATTGAAAAAACGAAAGAAGAGCAACAAAAGCATTTTCCAGAGATGAATCTCACGATTGTTCCTTCATTTTACAATCATCCCGATTATATCCGCGTGATGTCAGAAAACATAAAATCGCACTTAGAAGGTGTTGATTACGATCATATTTTATTTTCCTATCATGGAATTCCTGAAAGGCATATCCGCAAAAGCGATCCGACAAAATCACACTGTAAAATGGACGGAAGTTGTTGCGAAACCGCTTCTATTGCGCATGCAACTTGTTACAGACATCAATGTTTTGAAACGACGAAAGCCATTGGTGAATATTTAAATTTACCAGCAGATAAATTTAGCAACTCGTTCCAATCTCGTTTAGGTGGCGATCCTTGGTTAAAACCGTACACAGATAAAGAATTTGAACGTTTTCCAAAAGAAGGAAAAAAGAATTTAGTGGTCATCACACCTGCATTTGTTGCAGATTGTTTAGAAACTTTGGAAGAAATTGCGATGGAAGGTGAAGAACAGTTTGAAGAAGCTGGCGGAGAACACTACAAACACATTCCATGTTTAAATGACAATGACGATTGGGTAAAAGTAATGACACGTTGGATCAATGAATGGAGCGTAACTTCTAAAGAGGAAGTAACAGCATAATGGCAAACAGAGCTTCTGCCGAACTCGGTAATGCACCCATTGGAAAACTGCTCATTGCGCAAGCGGTTCCTGCTTCTATAGGAATACTAGTTATGTCGCTAAATATGGTGGTTGATACTATTTTTGTAGGACAATGGATTGGACCAATGGCAATTGCAGCGATTACCGTAGTTGTTCCGTTGACGTTTTTAATTGCTTCCATTGGAATGGCGATTGGAATTGGTGGTGCATCTATCATTTCTAGGGCTTTAGGTTCGGACGATCAAGACAAAGCACAGCGAACTTTTGGCAATCAAATTGTAATGTCGCTTGGTTTGGCGGTCTTTTTTGTGGTGGTCGGACTCATCTTTAAAGAAGAAGCGTTAGCGCTATTTGGTGCGAATGGTAAAATTTTCGCTCCTGCGGAAATATACTATGTAATTGTCATGTATGGAATTCCATTCTTAGCATTGTGCATGACCGGAAATCCTGTAATACGTGCGGAAGGAAAACCAAAATTTGCCATGATTGCGATGATTCTTCCTGCGATCGGAAACATTTTCTTCGATTACTTATTTATCAATGTATTGGATTATGGTATGGCGGGTGCGGCTTGGGCAACAACCATTTCATACTTTATCTGTTTTCTATTCATCTATTGGTTTTTCTTCTCAAAAAATAGTGAACTCAAAATACGATTGAAATGCTTTAAGTTGGAATATCCAATTGTAAAAGAAATCACACAACTTGGTGGCGTTACGTTGGCGCGACAAGGAATGGTAAGTATTTTATCGATCATTTTAAATCATACACTATTTGTGTATGGCGGTGAAACTTCCGTAACAATTTATGGTATTATTAGTAGAATGTTGATGTTTGCATTATTTCCCGTTATGGGAATTTCACAAGGATTTCAGCCGATTGTTGGATTTAATTATGGGGCAAAAAAATATCCGCGTGTTCGCGAAAGTATCAACATTTCTATCAAATACGGAACTGGTTTGGCATTGGTCGTTTTTGCAATTATCATGTTATTTCCTGAACAAATTGTGTCTGTTTTTACGGATGATGAAGTCATTCTACGAGACACACCAAGTGCATTGCGTTGGGTTTTCTTAGTAACACCATTAATTGCGGTTCAAATGATTGGTTCCGGATACTTTCAAGCCATTGGAAAAGCGATTCCCGCATTATTACTCACCTTGACAAAACAAGGGTTTTTCCTCATTCCATTAATTCTTATCTTGCCAAATTACTTTGGAATCTTTGGTGTTTGGGTAGCGTTTCCTATTGCTGATCTGCTTTCAACGATTGTAACAGGTATTTATCTTAACAGAGAAGTCAAACGCACTTTGAAGGTGTAAGTGGTTGTAAGAGATTAGTATTGAGAGATTTTGAAATTGAAAAGTATTTCTTCAAAGAATAACCAAGTTCAGCGTGAAAATAAATTAACAAACATCGTCATGAAATTTTAAATTATAAATGCTGAATTTTAAATTGAGAAGTATTTTTGCCAAGAGCCAAGAGCCAAGAGCCAAGAGCCAAGAGCCAAGAGCCAAAAGTCAAGAGCCAAGAGCGAACAGACGAAAGTAAATTTGAACACTGAATATCGAATAAAAAATATCTAATGTTGCAGTAAAACTTGAACACTGAAAACGATCAACCGACAACAGAAGCAAAGCGACTAAAACTCACAAAATCCCTTAAAAGCTAGCAAGCAAAAAAGAATATCCTTATTTTTAGAACTGAAACCAAACCAACCTAAAAAATGCGAACTTTTACCTTACTAGCTGCAATGCTGCTCACTTTTGGAATTCACTTTCAAGCAGATGCACAAACCTTCAACGAAGATTATTATAAAAATGTAGAATACCGATTGGTCGGACCATTTCGTGGCGGACGAAGTGCCGCAGTTACTGGTGTTCCCAACAAACCAAATCTTTTTTACTTTGGCGCAACAGGTGGCGGCGTTTGGAAAACAACTGATGGCGGACGCACTTGGGGAAACATTTCTGATGGTTATTTTGGTGGAAGTATTGGCTCGATTACCGTTTCTAAAAGTGATCCGAATGTGCTATATGTTGGTGGTGGCGAAAAAACGGTACGCGGAAATGTATCTTCCGGATATGGCGTTTGGAAAAGTGTCGATGCCGGAAAAACATGGACTGATGCAGGTTTAAAAAATTCAAGACACATCCCTCGAATGGCAATTCATCCTACAAATCCAGATATTGTATACGCTGGCGTAATGGGAAATCTATACAAATCAACAGACGAAAGAGGTGTTTATAAAAGTATCGATGGTGGAAAAACATGGAAAAAAACACTCTTTGCAAATGCTGATGCTGGCGTGGTCGATTTATTAATTGATCCCACAAATCCGAGAATTTTATATGCGTCCACTTGGCGAATTCGTAGAACACCGTACAGTTTAAGTTCTGGTGGCGAAGGTTCAGCCTTATGGAAAAGTACAGATAGCGGCGAAACGTGGACAGAAATATCAATCAACAAAGGATTTCCAAGTGATACCTTAGGAATTATTGGCGTAACGGTTTCTCCATTAAACAATCAACGCGTTTGGGCAATTGTGGAAAACAAAGAAAAAGGTGGTTTGTATCGAAGTGATGATGGCGGTGAAACGTGGAATCAAGTGAATAGCGAACGAAAACTGCGTCAGCGTGCTTGGTATTACACACGTGTGTATGCAGACACCGAAAATGTAGATATTGTATATGTTTTAAATGTGCGCTATCACAAAAGTACCGATGGCGGAAAAACATTTAGCACGTACAATGCGCCACATGGCGATCATCACGATTTATGGATTGCACCCGAAAATCCAAAACGTATGATTATTGGTGACGATGGCGGCGCGCAAGTTACCTATGATGGCGGCGAAACGTGGAGTACATATCACAATCAACCAACATCGCAATTTTACAGAGTTACGACAGACAATAGTTTTCCATATCGAATTTACGTCGCACAACAAGACAATTCTACAATTCGGATTCCGCACAGAACTGACGGACGTTCTATTTCAGATGACGATTGGGAAGAAACAGCCGGTGGCGAATCGGCGCATATTGCGGTCGATCCAAAAGACAATGATATCGTGTATGGCGGAAGTTATGACGGTTTTCTAACGCGAAAAAATCATCGAACAGGAACGGTTAGAGCTGTAAATGTGTGGCCAGATAATCCAATGGGACATGGCGCAGAAGGCATGAAATATCGTTTTCAGTGGAATTTTCCAATCATCTTTTCAAAACACAATCCAAATAAATTATACACATTTTCCAATCGTGTGCATGTGACTGAAAATGAAGGACAATCGTGGGATATTATCAGTCCTGATTTAACTAGAAATGATCCTGAAAAACTAAAATCTTCTGGTGGCCCTATCACACAAGATAACACGTCCGTAGAATATTACTGTACCATATTTGCTGCGCAAGAATCATCCATAAAAGAAGGTTTATTGTGGGTTGGAAGTGATGACGGATTGGTTCATGTAACGCAAGATGGCGGAAAAACGTGGAACAACGTCACACCAAAAGGAATGCCTGAATGGATGATGATTAACAGCGTAGAACCAAGCACATTTGACGCAGGAACGTGTTACATTGCAGGAACAAAATACAAAACAGGCGATTTTGCTCCGTATATTTACAAAACGACGGATTACGGAAAAACGTGGACGAAAATTACCAACGGAATCAACGCAGAACATTTTACACGTGTTGTTCGTGAAGATCCAAAACGAAAAGGATTATTGTATGCAGGAACGGAAACAGGCATGTATATTTCTTTTGATGATGGAAAAAATTGGCAATCATTTCAGTTGAATCTTCCGATTGTTCCTATTACAGATTTAACCATCAAAGACAATAATTTAATCGTTGCTACACAAGGAAGAAGTTTATGGATTATTGACGATTTAACTGTGATTCATCAACAATACAACATCGAAAAAAATACCACTATTTTGTACACGCCAAAAGATTCGTACAGAATGCGTGGTGGTTCCCGAAAAGGAAGTAAAACCGAAGGAACAAATCATCCAAATGGTGTAATGACGTATTTCTATCTAAATGATTACGATGAAAAAGATGAGGTTTCGTTAACCTATTTGGACGCAAGTGGCGAAGTCATCAAAACATTCAGCACAAAAAATAAAGAAAAAGACAAGTTGGAAGTTAAAAAAGGAGCGAATCAGTTTGTGTGGGACATGAGTTACAAAGGAACTGAAAAACTAAAAGGAATGATTTTGTGGTGGGCAAGTTTAGAAGGTCCAAAAGCAGTTCCAGGGCAATTCAAAGTAAAATTAACGGTTAAGAAAGATAGCATGAATTCCCTTGAATATGTAAAGCCATTCACTATTTTAGCCGATCCAAGAGCGGAAAGTACGTTAGCGGATATGCAAAAGCAATTTGATTTTATCAAAGATGTCAATGCTACCATGGACAATGCGCACAAATCCATCAAGAAGATTCGAAATATCAATGCAAAGTTAAGTGCGTTCGCGAAGCAATATAAAGAGGATGACAATGTGAAAGATTTGGTAAAAAAAGCCAAAGATTTACAAAAACAATTCACCGAAATTGAAGAAGCTTTGTATCAAACCAAAAACCGTAGCGGACAAGATCCGTTGAATTTCCCAATTCGTCTCACCAACAAATTAGGACATTTAAATTCGTTGGTAAGCATGGGCGATTTTGCGCCAACCGAACAAGATATTGCGGTAAAAAATGAATTATCACAAAAAATTAATCAAGAATTAAATACATTTAATAACTTGATTGATACCGAAATTAAAGCATTTAACGAAGCATTTAATGCGAAAAAACTAAACTATCTATTTATAGAAGACTAAATGGAATATGATTATATAAAATCGTTACACTTAATATTTGTAGTGACATGGTTTGCCGGGTTATTTTACATTCCACGATTATTTGTGTATCAAATAGAAGCGTTTCATAAACCTTCGCCCGACAAAGAAATCCTTGGAAAACAACTCAAATTGATGGCAAAACGCTTGTGGTTTATCATCACATGGCCTTCGGCTATTTTGGCAACTATTTTCGCCATTTGGCTCTTACTTTTAAGACCTTTTTGGTTGGAACAAAGTTGGATGCACGTCAAATTAGCGTTTGTATTTTTACTATTTCTATATCAATTTAAAACACATCAAATGTTTAAACAATTGCAACGTGATGAAGTAAATTATAGCTCCAATTTTATGCGAATTTGGAATGAAGGTGCGACATTTATTTTATTTGCCGTTGTTTTTCTAGTCATTCTAAAAAGTGCCATCAATTGGATTTTTGGTGTCATTGGAATTTTCGTATTAGGAATCCTGCTCATGTTAGGATTTAAGTTATATAAACGTATCCGAGAGAAAAATCCGGAAGCATAACTTGGCTTGATTATTGAGCCACAGCAATGAAGATAAATACACATTCATGAAACCCACAAGACTTTCATTACGTTCCCGAATATTTGCTTACATGATTCTACTGATCTTGGTGGCATCTATTTTAATTGCGTTGGTGAGTATTTACCAATATAGCGAACAATCCAAAGATTATCATGAACAACGGCTCGAACGGAAAGAAGACCAAGTACGATCTAACGTAGAATACTTAATCAATAAAGAAACTACCTATGTGGTTAGTACGGAGAATTTAGGACTTATTTTTCAAAAAGAAATTTATAAAATTGCTGACATTCACAATGTAGCGTTCAACTTATATGATCCGGAAGGCGGTTTTATTATCACTTCGGATACTTCCATCAGAAACGATAGTATTACAGAATGTTTAACAGCAGAGATTCTTAATAATTTACGCGCAAATGTTGATAAGCGTTATGTGGAAGAAATTCAAACTGACAAAGGCGAATTTCAGTCGTCATACATTATAATTAATGACGCAAAATCCAAGCCATTAGGAATTCTGAACTTGCAATACGAACGAGACAATTCGTTTATTGATATGGAATTGGGAGAATTTCTAAAACGCTTAGGCTACACGTACATTTTAATGTTATTAATTGCGATTGTTTTTGCCTATTTTATCTCCAGATATATTACGCGTTCGCTGAAAAGTATTGGCGAAAAACTAGATCAAACCCGATTCAACCAACGAAATGAAAAAATTATTGTAGAAGATGCAGGAGAAGAAATTTACAACTTAATTGTTGCCTATAATGGAATGATTGACGAGTTGGAAGCAAGTGCTGTAAAACTAGCCATGAGTGAACGTGAACAAGCTTGGCGCGAAATGGCAAAACAAGTGGCGCATGAAATAAAAAATCCGTTGACGCCGATGCGTTTGAGTGTGCAAAGTTTTCAGCGAAAATTTGATCCGCAAGCTCCAAACATTCATCAAAAAGTAGATGAATATACCAAAACACTCATTCAGCAAATTGATACCATGAGTAGTATTGCGTCTGCATTTTCAAACTTTGCAAAAATGCCAGCACAACAAAATGAAATGTTGGATGTGGTAAAAATTACGCGTTTGGCAATGGATATTTTTAATGAAGATTATATCGAATTTTCAAGCGAAGAAGAAAAAATTATCGCAAAGTTTGATCGTACACAGCTAATTCGTGTGATTACGAACTTGGTAAAAAATGCCATTCAAGCCATGCCAAATGATCGAAAACCACAAATAAATGTGCACGTATTTCAACAAAATGAAAAGGTAATTATTACCGTAAAGGATAACGGAATTGGAATTTCTGAAGAAAGTAAGCAAAAAATATTTGAACCAAAATTCACAACCAAAACAAGCGGAATGGGACTTGGACTAGGAATGGTGAAAAATATTATGGAAACTTATAACGGAAGTATTACTTTTACGTCAGAAGAAAATAAAGGAACAACTTTTACAGTAACGTTCCCAAAAAACTAAGATTATGAATTACGAAAACATACTTGTACAGGAAGAAAATGGAATTGCAACCATCACCATCAATCGTCCAAAAAAACTAAATGCGCTAAACCGTGATACCATTCATGAATTACATGACGCTTTTGAAGCGTTAGATGCAGATGAAAACACGAAAGTAATTGTATTAACAGGAAGTGGTGATAAAGCTTTTGTTGCAGGCGCAGATATTAGTGAATTTGCTCATTTTTCAGTAAAAGATGGCGGAAAATTAGCTGCAAAAGGACAAGAGTTATTATTTGACTTTGTTGAAAACTTAGGAACGCCTGTTATTGCTGCCGTAAACGGATTTGCGCTAGGTGGCGGATTGGAATTAGCGATGGCTGCACATTTTAGAATAGCCAGTGATAATGCAAAAATGGGCTTACCCGAAGTTTCTTTGGGCGTCATTCCGGGCTATGGAGGAACGCAACGTTTGCCGCAATTAGTGGGAAAAGGAAAAGCTATGGAAATGGTGATGACCGCAGGAATGATTGGAGCTGAAGAAGCACAGCAATGCGGATTGGTCAATCATGTGACAACACCAGAAGAATTAATGCCATTGGCGTATAAATTGGCAAGTAAAATCATGCGAAATTCATTGGTTGCCATTCGTGGCGCGATCAAAGCTGTCAATGCAAACTTTAAAGATGGTGTAAACGGATATGAAACTGAAATTGAAGAATTTGGAAACTGTTTTGGTACGGAAGATTTCACGGAAGGAACGACTGCTTTCTTAGAAAAACGAAAGGCGGATTTTCCAGGGAAGTAAAAGAATTTCATACGAATACCATTTTTTGAAAGTAATAGATGCTCAAAATCGTTCTGTAATTCGAAAATTCATCAAGAAATAATACTTTTAACGTTATTTTATAAAAGCAAAAATCCTGCTCAAAACGAGCAGGATTTTTTTATTTTAATAATGTTTGTGAGATGATTTTTATGAACCACACATTAAGCAATCGTCACCTTCGGCTTCTTTAGCTCTTGCAATCATTTCCTTTAACTCTTCTGGTGTTAGAGGTTCAACCGCCGCAGTAGCAGGTTTTGGATTTGCTCCAACAGTTTCAACCGCAATAGCAGTTGCCGCTTCAATAGCTACAGGTTCTTGTTTTGCTTCTTTCTTCAAGGTAAATTTAATGGCATCTACCGCCGATTTTGTACGTAAGTAGTACATACCTGTTTTTAATCCTGATTTCCAAGCATAGAAGTGCATAGACGTTAATTTCGCCATGGTTGCGCCTTCCATAAACAAGTTGAGTGATTGTGATTGATCAATGAAATATCCTCTGTGACGTGACATATCAATGATATCTTTCATACTCAATTCCCAAACCGTTTTGTATAATTCTTTGATGTCTTGCGGAATATTTTCAATGTGTTGCACAGATCCGTTTGCACGCATCAATTGTTGCTTTAAATCTTCTGTCCACAAGCCTAAGTTTACTAAATCTTCTAGTAAATGTTTGTTTACGACAATGAATTCTCCCGAAAGGACTCTACGCGTGTAAATGTTTGATGTATACGGCTCAAAACATTCGTTGTTTCCTAAAATTTGTGAAGTAGAAGCTGTTGGCATTGGCGCGACTAATAACGAGTTGCGCACTCCATTTTTTAGCACTTCTTCACGCAGTTTTCCCCAATCCCAACGTCCGCTGAGTTCCTCATCTTTAATTCCCCATAGGTTATGTTGAAATTCTCCTTGAGATATTGGCGAACCTTTGTAGGTTTGGTATGGACCTTCTTCTATTGCCAATTCCATAGAAGCGGTTACTGCTGCGAAATATAAGGTTTCAAAGATTTCTTGGTTCAGTTTTTTTGCTTCATCCGATGTAAATGGCATTCTTAGTTTGATAAATGTATCTGCCAATCCTTGTACACCTAATCCAATTGGACGGTGACGGAAGTTTGAATTTTCCGCTTCTTTTATAGGATAGTAGTTTCTATCAATTACTTTGTTTAAGTTTTTAGTCACACGTTTGGTTACGCGGAATAATTCTTTGTGATCAAATTCTTTTCCTTTGATAAACATTGGTAAAGCAATTGACGCCAAGTTACACACCGCTACTTCGTCTGGAGATGTATACTCCATGATTTCAGTACACAAGTTTGAAGAACGAATGGTTCCTAAATTCTTTTGGTTCGACTTTCTATTTGCCGCATCTTTATACAACATGTAAGGCGTTCCTGTTTCAATTTGTGATTCTAGGATTTTCTCCCATAATTCACGCGCCTTAATTGTTTTTCTTCCTTTTCCAGCAGCTTCGTATTTTAAGTATAATGCTTCAAATTCCTCGCTATGTACTTTGAATAAGTTAGGACATTCGTTTGGACACATTAACGTCCATGGACCATCTTCTTCAACTCTTTTCATAAATAAATCCGGAATCCACATTGCGTAGAATAAATCACGCGCACGCATTTCTTCTTTTCCATGATTTTTCTTTAAGTCTAAGAAATCAAAAATATCTGCATGCCAAGGTTCTATGTATATGGCGAACGATCCTTTTCGTTTTCCTCCACCTTGATCTACATAGCGTGCCGTGTCATTAAATACTTGTAACATTGGCACAATTCCGTTACTTGTACCGTTGGTTCCAGCAATGTATGAACCTGTTGCACGCACATTGTGAATAGACAATCCAATTCCACCAGCAGATTGAGATATTTTCGCCGTTTGTTTTAACGTATCGTAAATACCATCAATACTATCATCTTTCATAGCTAATAGGAAACATGACGACATTTGCGGTTTTGGAGTTCCAGAGTTGAATAACGTTGGAGTTGCATGTGTAAAGTATTTTTTAGACATCAACTCGTACGTTTCAATCGCTGCATCTAAATCATTTAAGTGGATTCCAACAGAAACACGCATCAACATGTGTTGTGGACGTTCTGCTATTTTTCCATTTAATTTTAATAGATAAGAGCGTTCTAAGGTTTTAAATCCGAAGTAATCGTACCCAAAATCACGATTATAGATAATGGTAGAATCTAAACGATCTGCATTGTCCATAATTACTTTATATACTTCATCCGATAATAAAGGTGCTTTTTTTCCTGTTCTTGGATTTACATATTCATACAAATCGATCATCGCTTCGGAAAACGATTTTTTGGTGTTTTTATGTAAGTTAGATACAGAAATACGTGCAGCCAATCGAGCATAATCTGGATGCGTAGTAGTCATGGTGGCGGCAATTTCTGCTGCCAAGTTATCTAATTCAGAAGTCGTAACTCCATCATATAATCCTTCTATAACTCGTACAGCTACTTTTACAGGATCTACCAAATCGTTTAAGCCATAGCATAACTTTCTCACTCGTGAAGTGATTTTGTCAAACATCATTGGCTCTTTTCTTCCGTCTCTTTTTACTACAAACATACGCTCGTTTACTTTTTATTTTTCCTGACGCTCGTTCAGAAAAGGGGTTAGTTATTTTACCAATTTTTCGGCGAAAAAATTAGTAGTTAGGGTATTTTATTATGTTTTTAAAAATTTTGACTGCAAGCAATCAAAACTTGGGGTTTTTTTAGCTAGAAATCAGCGTCAAAGCTAATTTTATCCGATCCTTCTTCCGTATTTAAAACACCTGCTTTTTGATATTCAGACACTCTTTTTTCGAAGAAGTTCGTTTTGCCTTGAAGGGAAATCATATCCATAAAATCGAATGGATTTGATACATTATACTCTTTTTCACAATTTAATTCTTGTAAAAGTCTGTCCGTAACAAACTCCAAGTATTGAGTCATTAATTTAGCGTTCATTCCAATAAGACTTACGGGTAATGATTCTGTAACAAACTCACGCTCAATGTTTAATGCGTCTACGATAATTTCACGAATTCGTTCTTTAGGAACTTTGTTTACTAGGTGATTATTGTGTAAATGCACCGCAAAGTCACAATGTACGCCTTCATCACGAGAAATTAACTCATTAGAAAAGGTTAATCCTGGCATAATTCCTCTTTTCTTTAACCAATAAATAGAACAGAAAGCTCCTGAAAAGAAAATCCCTTCTACCGCAGCAAACGCAATTAAACGTTCTGCAAAGCTTGGAGATTCAATCCATTTTAACGCCCAATCTGCTTTCTTTTTGATAGCTGGAAAATTATCAATTGCTTGAAATAACATATTTTTTTCCTTTTCATCTTTCACATACGTGTCAATAAGTAATGAATAGGTTTCAGAATGTATATTTTCCATCATGATTTGGAATCCGTAGAAAAATTTAGCTTCTGAATATTGCACTTCATTTACGAAGTTTTCTGCTAAGTTTTCATTTACAATTCCATCAGATGCTGCAAAAAATGCTAAGATGTGTTTTATAAAATAACGCTCGTCATCATTTAATTTAGTGGTCCAATCTGTTAGGTCTTGGTGTAAATCTATTTCTTCCGCCGTCCAAAAACTAGCTTCAGATTTTTTATACCATTCCCAAATATCGGCATGTTTGATAGGGAAAATCACAAATCTGTCTTTGTTTTCTTGTAAGATGGGTTCTATTGCTGATGACATAAAATTATCGAGTTTTTTAATATAAAATTGGGTAAAAGACTATTGTTTGATTTGGGAAATACAAAGATTGAAAATTGTATGCGAAAATGAAAGTCTAACTTATTCACAAAGTACACGAGTTTTTAACAACAGTACAGTTTTTTCTTACTTTTCGATGTTTTCCTAAAGTGGCATTTTATACTGAAAATCAGTATGTTAAAAGTTTTAATTCTCGCTCAGGTGCTATAAACTTTGAATTTTTTAAAAAAAATGAGAAAATGAATTTTTTGGAATTTAGTGACCTAATTTTTGTGCCGTTTTTTCCAATTCCAGATACCAATCTTCACCAAATTTTCGAATGAGCGCTTCTTTGACAAATTTATAAATAGGTACTTGCAATTCTTTCCCTAAGGTGCATGCGTCATCACAAATGGGCCATCGATGATAGTTAACGGCTGCAAATTCACTGTAATCTTCCACGCGAACAGGATATAAGTGACATGAAATTGGTTTTTTCCAATCAATCAAACCTTTATTGTAGGCTTGTTCAATGCCACACATAGCGGTTTGTTTGTCGTCAAAAGTAACATAGGCACATTCGGCGCCGTTTACTAATGGGGTTTCTAAATCGCCATTTTCGGTAACAATATAGGTTCCTTGTTGTGCAATAGCTTCAATTCCTTCTTTGCGAAGAAATGGTTTTATAGTGTCGTAGATGTCTTCTAATATATTGATTTCATCTTTTTCTAAAGGTGCTCCGGCATCTCCTTCTACACAACAAATACCTTTACAGGCCGTAAGATTACACACGAAATCTTTTTCGATGATATCTTCTGAAACGATGGTTTTTCCTAATTGAAACATGTTGCAAATATACCTTTTTTATAACGGTTTTTTTAGGCTTTCCGAGGGTATTTCTGAGTCATTTTCTGTTCACAGTAATTTAATATAAAAAACATATCTATTCTCTTTGAGAATTCAATGAATACACTACTTTTGCCGCAAAATTTAAAACATACAAAATGGAATTCGATTTCAAACACATTTTAACGGCAAGTATGCTATTGTTCGCCGTAATTGATATTGTTGGAAACATCCCAATTATTATAGATTTACGCCGCAAAACGGGACATATTCAGTCTGGAAAAGCGACGATTATTGCGGGTATTATTTTAACGGCATTTTTATTTGTTGGACAAAGCTTACTCAATTTAATTGGAATTACCGTAAGTCAGTTTGCCATTGCGGGTTCGTTTGTTTTATTCTTTTTAGCGTTGGAAATGATTTTAGGAATTACCTTGTTTAAAGAAGACGACGAAAATGCCATGAGTGATGCGACTGTGTTTCCAATTGCTTTCCCTTTAATTGCGGGTCCTGGAAGTTTAACTTCTATTTTATCGCTCAGAGCGGAATTTAAAGTTGAAAATATCATTATTGCTATTTTGATCAACTTGATTATTATGTTTATTGTGTTGAAAGCTTCCGCTAGAATTGAACGTTGGTTAGGACAAAATGGAATTCGTATCTTGAGAAAAGTTTTTGGGGTTATTTTATTAGCTATTGCTGTCAAAATATTTACCACGAGCGTTCAAAATATATTTGCGTAATTTTGCAATAATAAATCCTTTTTAAATCCATAAAGAATGAAAATATACACATACGTATTAATCGTAATCGCAACGTTACTTTGTATTTACAATGTCACAAAGCTAGATTTTGAAAATTTACTACAAGGCGACAGCTTGGTAGCACTTATTAGTATTGTAGCTTCTTTGTGTGCGGTATTAATTTTACTGATTTTTATGACTTCAAAGAAGATTCAGGATAAGGTAAATAATAAAAAGTAATGTTTGATGTGCTAGTCATTGGTGGTGGCGTTTCTGGAATGCAATGCGCACTTGTGTTGGGTTCTGCAAAGGAAAAACCATTTGCTTCCGATAAAAAAATTGGAATTGTGTTGCATCAAAAAGCATCACATTTGCAGAATGCGTTGTTTAATAATGTGTTAGGATTGCCGAAAGGAAAAACAGGCGCGACTATTTTGGAAGAAGGAAAAGCACATTTACAAGAAGTGTATCCGCATGTAGTGCAAATTTCCAAGGAAAAAGTACTTGAAATTAAAGGTGAAATTGGTAATTTTCAAATTATTACGAATAAAGAAACCTACCATAGTAAATTGGTCGTCATTGCGCTGAATTACTCAAATCTATTCACTATTGAAGGTTTGGATGAATTTCTTGCGCCGCATCCAAGAGCGGCGGCGGAAAAAGATCGTGTGTATCTCAAAAACAACGATCATTTGATAAAAGAAGGTTTGTATGTGTGTGGAACAATTGCAGGTTGGCGAAGTCAATTCGCAATTGCTGCTGGAAGCGGCGCACAAGTTGCCACAGATATTTTAACGCTTTGGAACGATGGAAATCACACGAAAGTGCATGATAAGGTTTGAATTTAAAGATTCAAGACTTCAAGAATAAGCTCATTTTCAAATCTTCAAATTATCAAATTGAAAAGATTGAGAGATGTTCTCGATACTATTTTCTATCCATTTCGACTGCGCTCAATGTGACAGAAAATCACTCGAACTGACGTTTTTAGAACACAACTTTAAGCAACAGATTTATTTTCAAATTGACACATTGTTAGATTAAAAAATTGATACATTAATTCCTGTGTAGCTCAAGTACCTTTTCAATCATTTCATCATTTTTATTCAACTGTTGTTGATAGCCGTTAATATCAAATAATTGCTCAATATATACGGCTTTGATGTGCCTTTTCATTTGCTCCGCGTACTTTTCTATGTAAATTCGTTGTCCACGCTTGTTACTTAAATAATCGGTGTATTCTTTTAATAAATCATCAGTAATGTCAAAATTATTCATGAATTCTTCAAATGACATATTGCTATACATGGCTCTGTCTTTGTCCAATTTATTGAAAACGAAATCGTCAATATAGCCAACAATTTTTGAGCGCAAACCTCTTTCGAGAGATAATTCTTCTGGTGAACTTGATAGTGGCACAAATACATCCGGAATGATGCCGCCGCCGCCATATACAATTTTGCCTTTTGGTGTGGTAAATTTTAATGAATCTGCGACTTTTATACTATCCATCGATTTTAATTCACCTGTTTGGAAGCGTTTGTAATATTCTTCAAAATAATCGTCGTTTCCTTTTTTGTACGAGCGCTGAATCGATCGTCCTGTTGGTGTGTAATAGCGGGAAATAGTCAATCGAACCACAGATCCGTCACCTAACGGCATTGGACGTTGTACCAATCCTTTTCCAAACGAGCGTCTTCCCACAATGACGCCTTTGTCGTTATCTTGCAATGCGCCTGCAATGATTTCACTCGCGGAAGCTGATTTTTCATCAATTAGTACATAAATTTCGCCATTTTCAAATTTGCCTTTATTGGATGCGAAGTATTTTTCTATTTCGCCTTTTTTGTTTTTTGTGAAGAGAATTAACTTTCCATCTTCTAAAAATTCATCAGCTATTTGACGTGTTACCTCTAAAATTCCACCAGGATTATTTCGCAAATCGAGCGTTAAGTTTTTAGCACCTTTTCGTTTGAGAATTGTCAATGCTTCTTCAAATTCGTCATAAGTAGTTTCAGCAAACCGATTGATTTTGATATAGCCTAAATCATCGGTCAACATATAATATGCCACCACACTTTTAATCGGAACTTTGGCTCTTTTTAAATCGATATTTAATTCTTCATTCGTCTGTTTGCGATATATTTTGAGTTTTACAGAGGTGTTTTCCGTGCCTTTGAGTTTGGAGATAATTTCGGTATTTCGCATTCTTTTCCCGTACAACGTATCGTTGTCTGCCATCAAAATTCGGTCGCCAGCTTTGATGCCTGCGGCTACACTTGGACCGCCTTCAAGCGTTCTTATTACGGTTAACGTGTCATTGACCATATCAAATCGAATTCCGACTCCGACAAAATCACCTTGCATATTTTCGGCAACTCTTTTTTCTTCTTCCGAAGGAATATACACAGAATGCGGATCTAAATTTTCAAGAATATTCGTCACGGTTACATCTACAATGCTATCAACATCCACATCGTCTACATATTCATAATCGATATAATCAATCAATCGGTTGAGTTTATCTTTACTTGTGTTGGATGAAAATAGTTTTTCGGGGGTTGCACTGAAGTTTAATTTCCCGCCAATAAATACTCCTGCGGCAACTGCTGCGGCAATGATCACGGGAAGTAAATATTGTGTTGTTTTGTTCAAAGTTTAGTTTTTTAAGTAATTTCTAAGAGCGGAATGTGTGCTATTTCAACGCCTGCTTTTTGTAAAAATTGTATCCCTGAATCATCTTTGTATGCTTCTACATATACAACTCTTTTGATTCCTGATTGATGAATGAGCTTGCTACATTCTTTACATGGCGACATCGTAATGTACAGGGTTGCGCCCACACATGATTGCGTAGAAGCTGCCACTTTTAGGATGGCATTTGCTTCCGCATGCAGTACATACCATTTGGTGTATCCTTCTTCATCTTCACAGAAATTTTCAAATCCTGAAGGTGTTCCGTTGTAACCGTCAGAGATAATCATTCTGTCTTTTACAATAATTGCGCCGACTTGTCTGCGTTTGCAATAGGAGAGTTTTCCCCATTCTGTTGCCATGCGTAAATAGGCGTGATCGTATTTTGCTTGTTTTTGTTTTGGCATGACCAAAGAGTGTATTTTTATAAAAAGAGGCTGTCTGAAAAGTGTTAGAAAGCGTCATTCTGAACTTGATTCAGAATCTCATCATCTTGATTATCAATGATTATGGGAAACCGAATCAAGTTCGGTTTGACGGAAATTCGACTTTTTAGACAGCCTCTTCGTCTTCTGTAACGAAGATATTAGGTTTCTGATGGAATCACAACAGCTTTGTTGTTAATTTTTTACCAAATTTATTTTTTAGAAACACAGGCGATGCATTCCGATTTTACTCCGTTGCACGATGCATTAGAGCATTCACAACTGCACGTAGCTTCACAATCGGATCCTTGAACCAATCCTCCTTTTAAGTTGTATAAAATTGAAATTTGTTTTTTGTTTAGGCTTAATTTAGAAAGTTCTCTTTTTTTCATCCTATTTGATTTTGTTGTTTATCGTTAATAACTTACATAAAATTCACGTCTACAATATGAATGGCAATTCCTAAAACAATCGCAGAAATGACCATAACCCAATCTCTTTTGTTGAATCTGAATACGGTTTGAAAAATGAACGAAAGTATCAATACGATGAGTACAATGATGATTTGAGCAGCTTCGACACCTAGTGCAAATTCTAACATAGGAATCATTTTTCTATTAACGCCATTGGTAATGACTTTGAAATAGTTGGAAAATGCTAAACCGTGAATCAATCCGAAGAATAAGGCGGCAACTAATAATAATACCAATTTCGTTTTGTTATTGTTTTTTCCTGCTGTAAATAGGTTGAATAATGCGGTTGCTAAAATGGTGATGTAGACTAATAATTCGGCTAAATTCGATTTCACCGAAATCACACTATATGTTGATAGCGTTAACGAAATTGTATGTCCAATGGTAAATACCGTAACGAGCCAAAATACACGTTTCCAGTCTTTAAATGTGTAGGCAACCGTGAGTACTATTAAAAATAGAATATGGTCGTAGCCGTTTAAGTCTAAGACGTGATTGAGTCCTAATTTAAAGTATAGTAAAAAATCATTCATCGGTAGTTGTAGGTTTTTGGTTTGGGCTTTTATATTAAACTTGTAGTATCTTTTTATTTTTTAAAAACCGCGTTCTTTTTGCAGTTCTTCGTAGGCTTTTTGTACTTGTTGGAATTTTTCGTTAGCACCTTTTACGTGTTCTTCGCCCAAATGCTGTACTTTGTCTGGATGATACTTTTTAGCCATTTTACGATAGGCTTTTTTGACTTCATCATTGGAAACCGATTTGTCAATTTCTAAAATTTTGTACGCACTATCCACAGGATTGTAAAACATGGCTTTGATCGATTGATAATCACGATCGTTGATGTAGAGATATCCTGCAATTTTTTCAATGAGTTCTACTTCGTCTTCACTCACATGTCCATCTGCTTTTGTTACACCAAATAGATAATGTAATAGTTGTAAACGTGACGAATGATCCATGTATAATTGAATCTGCTGACAGATTTCACGGGTTGAAATATCTTGTTTTTTCAGAATTCCATTGAACAATTGAAATGCATGATTGGCGCGTTCTTTTCCGTACATTTTTACAAAATAATCACGCACATAATTTTTTTCTGATTCAGACACTTCACCATCGGCTTTCATCACAATCGCAGAAAGCACCAATAAACTTACTTCAAAATCGCCTGATTTAGTCTGTTCGCGTTTTTGTGAAGGGATGGTGCGTCTTCTTTTTTCGTATACAGGATCGGGACGTCGTTGGCGACTTCCACTTTTTTCTTTTGGTGGTTCTAATAATAATGATTTTGACGTTGCTTTATCAACCGCAGCGCCAATGGCAAATCCAATAGCGGCTCCAATAGGTCCGCCAAGTGTCCAACCAAGTGCGCCTCCAATCCAGCTTGCAAATCCACTCATATTCTTGTTTTTTACCAAAGATACATTTTCCCAAGAAAAAAATGTCAAAATATTGAATGAAGGCGGAAAATAGTGATTGTTGGCTATGGATTACGCTAAAAAAAATGGTTTATCTACATGAAAAAAGCATCAAATCGAAGAAAATACGCTATAATATGCTCTTAAAAGTAAGAAAATTTATTATATTTACATCAGGTTATAGTATATTTTTTCCCGCTCACTATTACCAAAGTTTGCTTTTTTAATTATAAAAAAGTTAGTAATGAAATTTGTTTTTAGATTAGTATCTCTTTTTGCTATTGTATTTAGTACACTATTCTTTAGCTGTGAAAAAGATTCGGACGTTAATGTTGACAACGCAGTACAATCAAGGAAAATGGATGTCGTTGGGCACTTTGTCAAAGGTGATTCAATTCGAAATATTAATAAAAATTTAGACCTATTTATAGGTTCTCGTTTTGAACAAAGAAATACTTCTTCATCAGAGGATATTACATCAAGTATTTATGGTTTCACGCTCGATACTGATCGTATCTTACAGCTTTCGGGAAGCACTTATACCAATTATATATTTACTATTAGGCGTGATAATTCTATAATCGATGGATTTGAAAATTATATGCTTACTGTTTTTAGTGACGGTAGTTATATGCAAGTTCTAATTCATTACCCGCTTATAGGTGATGCGGGTATCTTAGAGCCGGATGTAAGTAATGCTTTAGTAACTTATATTAATGATGCAAGTTTGTTAACAGGTATTGAAACTTCTCCTTGTTTAAATACAACAAAAGAAATTATGAGTTGGGACGCAGAACTTAATTGTGTTGATATAAATTGTTCTGCTGGCGGAAATCATTCTTATGGACAAAGTTGCGATGGTAATGCAGATCAGCAGCCTATGAGAATTTGTTCTGGTGGTTGGGTAATTACAGGTTGTATTACGACTAGTGGAAGTGGTTCTGGTAGTGGAACTGGTCCTTTTTCACCTCCATCGGGCGGAAGTCAAAACCCAGATGATCCAACTAGTGAAATAGAAGAAGAAGTACCCGTAGTTCCTTTAGTTCCTGCGTGGCAGGAAATCGAAATGTGTGTGAATATGCCTTCTTTTGTTGAAAATATCGAATTATCTTCAGATATGATTTCATGGTTACAAACGCAGCCTAAAGATATAGTAGAAGTCATAAATATTATGCTTAAAGAATATTCTTGTAATCCTCAAGCACAAGAAGATATTTTTGACGAAATCGAAGAAATGATAGAAAATCCATTTATTGAAACAACTTTCGATATTTTTGCAGTAGATGAATTGACAAATGATTGTTTACTAGGAGTAGTGAGAGATGAAATCATCATCAATCTTAACGCAGGAATTATTAATACTATTAGAAATACTCTTGGACAACAAACTAATTATATTCTTGCTTTTAGAAATAATGATGATCTTAATAGTATTGCTAATGCAGGAACATCAATGCCACCTCAAGGAGCTATCAATAATGGATCATATCCAATAGTAGTTAACTTTGCTAATGATTATCTATCGAATAATCCAACTAAATTATCTCTTGCAGCAACAACCATACACGAAATGGTACATGCTCTATTAATTTATCTTTATTTTGAAGGAGAGTTACTTCAGAATTATCCACAATTTACAGATCTTAAAGCTAAATTTGATGCCTACATCTCAAATAGAAATGTGGTAACTGAGACAGCGTTGGAAGATTCTATGCATGTAAGTATGGTCGATCTTATTGGAGCTATGTCTTATGCACTCTACAAATATGCCAAAGATAACGGAATGGAAAACGTGACACACCAATATTGTAAAGATATAACTAGAGGAACATTTTTTGGAACGCCAGCGATGAATGTTATTACCCCCGATGTAAACTTGCAAAATGATTACATACTTAAAGCCCAAAATGAACAAAACAACACTTCAGATGCAAAAGGTAATGACTGTTAAAATAGTAAGTCTCTTTGTACTCACATTGCTTGGTGCAATGTCATGTCAAAAAGATCAAATAAGCAATGACACTCAATTATTAGAGTTGGTTCTCAAACAAAAAGAGAACCAATCTAAGGATAGTATCTTTTTAAATCCAATAGGAGATAGTCGCGCTATATTAGGCTTCTTTAGATCAAGAAATAATGCAAATGAAGTTTTTCGTTTTGCAAATTTTGAAAATTCTAAAAAGGAAATTACTAATGACAGCCTGTTTATTAAGTATGATACAATTATTTATGAGAAAAAGAAAATAGTAAATAATAACTATTTAATGAATGGTAAAGGGATTGATGAGAAAGTGGAAGTCTTTTTAAAAGATTCGTTCGATTACAAGAAAGAAAGAGTCGTTAATTGGGTTGTACCTAAATCACTAAAACATATATCACTGAAAAATAAAGGTTCTGAAAATGTTGAAATGATTAGAGTTTCTGCCCCTGTTTATAATCTAGATAAAAATAAAGCAGTTCTTTTCACATTTGAACAGTCATATAAAAGCACGGCAGTACAAAGCATCTATTTTGTTAAAAAAAATAACGCCGTTTGGAATATTATTTATACTGAATCACAAGTTATGTTCTTGGATTTAAAAATCGACCCGACTGGGAAAAAGTGAAAAAGGTATTAAAAGGCGAATTGTCTATTACCGAATTAGGATGTAATAATTAAAATATAAAGTTATGGTACTCAAAAAAATAAACATATTCTTTTATCTAGGGTTATTTACATCCTTTATACTCTTTCTATTACCAAGTGAATATAAAACAGCTGTCTACACCCCAAATTATTTAGGGTGGTTCATGCTATTGTTAACAGCTTTATCATTTCTAACCTATTTTTGGCTTTTAATTATTGATTACAAGAAAAAAAATATTAAAAGATTAGTAAGGCGTACTTTATTCTTAGTCACTATTTTAATTGCTTCTGTTGCTTATTGGTTTTACAAATCTTATACGTTGGGAAACTTATAGTGATGGTTCAAAATCTGATTCAAAATAATACAAGTGTAACATGTGCAAAAGGAATTTGAAACCTTTTAAATTATACGTTTTTTAAAGTGTTTTGATAATAATCAGCACTCTAATGAATTTTACAATCAAATTGCTTGGATTGGTCTAAAAGGAACGACTGCTTGGAATAATTTATCCGAAGCAGAAAGAACAACAATCAATACAGCAATTACAAATGCTATAAACAATGAAACACATAATTGCACAAACTAAACTATTGCTCTTGATAACAGCTTTCTTATTTGCAGGATATGGGCATGCGCAAGACATAAAAAAAGATAAAATTTTCTTAGACTTTTCTCACTATAAAGAAAATTGTGAACATCCTGATTTGTCTAAAAGTTTGAAAATAGAACAAAAAGAAGGATTACAGTTCAATTTATGTGGAAAAGCGATTTTTCTACATCCTTTACAATCTCAATCTGACACAATTTCTAACAAATATTTGAGTAATTATCCACTTACACAAATTGAAGACATTGATCAACTTGTTAAAAACTGGCAACAAAAGACAAAGCCACTTTTCATAAAAGAGTATGGCGAATTATATCCCAAAACACAGAACAAAAATAATATGTTCGAAACCTATTTAATTGAAAGATTGAGTGATTATTTTGTTCTTTACAGAGTGTATTGGAAAAATCAAGAAGTACAACAAACCATTACTTTCAAAAGTCAAAAATAGCATTGATTAATTTTCTTCATAAAAAACATTATTGCCATAAAACATTATATAAAATCGAAAGTAGTATTTAAGCTCTCATTTTTAGCCTTTCTTTAACAAAAAACGATTTTTGTCAGCGCACTTTTCAAAAAAATTAATCCGTATCTTTGCTGCATTATTAATGATTAATACAAAAGATTATGTATCCACCAGAATTGGTAAAACCTATGAGAGCAGATTTAACGGCTGTTGGTTTTGAAGAATTACACACTGCGGAAGCTGTTGACAAGGCTTTAGCAAAAGAAGGAACAACGCTTGTAGTTGTAAATTCTGTTTGTGGTTGTGCTGCAGCCAATGCAAGACCTGGAGCAAGAATGTCTTTAGATAATGTAAAAAAACCAGATCATTTAGTAACGGTTTTTGCAGGAGTTGATAGAGAAGCTACGGATAAAGCAAGAAATCACATGATTCCTTTTCCTCCATCTTCGCCAAGCATGGCGTTGTTTAAAGATGGACAGCTAGTACACATGTTAGAGCGTCACCACATTGAAGGTAGACCTGCTGAAATGATTGCGGAGAATTTAAAAGACGCTTACAACGAGAACTGCTAATACATTCTTACCGAAAAAATACTATAAAACCACGTTTTCGCGTGGTTTTGTTTTTTAATTTTGCCATATTAAAGTATCATCAGAGTGAAGTTTTTATCGTACATATTATCAGTTATTTACCTATTATTTTTCGGATTGTCCTTAGTGATTTTTCACGGAATTCAATGGATTTGTTTAAAATTAGGCGGACAAAAATGGCATAACCGAAGCGTAAATTGGTTGCAGTTTTCGCTCATGCGATGTCAAAATATCTTAGGAACACGGTATACACTTAAAAATCCGTATGCATTAAGTTCCGATCAACCGTTGATTATTGTCTCCAATCATCAAAGCATGTATGATGTTTCGCCGTTGATTTGGTTGTTTAAAAAGCACTATCCAAAATTTATCAGTAAAAAAGAATTAGGCAAAGGAATTCCAAGTATTTCCTTTAATTTACGTCATGGTGGCGCGGCTTTAATTGATAGAAATGATCCGAAACAAGCCATTACAGAAATCATCAATTTTGCAAAGCGAATTCACGAAAACACATACGCTGCCGTTATCTTTCCAGAAGGAACTCGCAGTCGAACAGGCATTCCAAAACCGTTTAAAACCAAAGGATTAGATGTGTTGTTTAAATACATTCCGAATGCGCAAATTGTACCCGTAACGATTAATAATTCATGGAAAACCACCAAATACGGGAAGTTTCCGTACGGTTTGGGTTCACATATAAAAGTGGAAGCGCACAAACCTATTTTACTGAGTGAATATCCAAAAAATAAACGTGATGAATTGCTCGAACATATCGAAAAAGTAATTACGGAACATATTGTTATTGATTGATGCATCAAGAAAAAATCATATCACAAACCATTTCTTTTGTTAAAAAAACCTTGAAAGATGCTGAAGGCGGACACGATTGGTTTCATATCGAACGTGTGTATAAAAACGCCTTATTGATTGCGAAAGAAGAAACCGTGGACGAATTCATCGTGAGTTTAGGCGCATTGTTACATGACATTGCAGATGCTAAATTTCATCATGGAGACGAAACTGTCGGACCAAAAGTAGCCCGCGAATTTCTTGAAAGTTTAGACGTTGATAAAGAGGTAATTCTTCACGTAGAAAACATCATTTCAAATATATCGTTTAAAGGTGGAAATTTTGATCAGCAGTTTACTTCACCAGAATTAGACGTCATTCAAGATGCAGATCGTTTGGACGCAATTGGTGCGATTGGAATTGCGCGTTGTTTTAATTATGGCGGATTCAAAAATCGTAAATTATACGATCCAGAAATTGCGCCAAACCTCCACATGAGCAAAGCCGAATATAAAAAATCGACTGCGCCAACAATTAATCATTTTTATGAAAAATTATTGTTGTTAAAAGATAAAATGAACACAAAAACGGGAAAGAAAATTGCCAAACAGCGTCATGAATTTATGGAGCAATTTCTCGATCAATTTTATCGGGAATGGAATGGACTTGGTTAGATGTTTTAGACTGTTAGACTACTTGGATTATTAGATTAAATAATCTGAGTTAGATATAAACAGCCGTTCTATTCTTTTCCGCAGTATAGCAGGAATTTTTCGTTAAGAATTTTTGAAGCCTTGGAGAAATCAGAGATTCATGAACTCCTTTTTAATGAAATAGAAAATTGTGAACTAAAATTTAGAAAAATTCATGCGGTTTTAGTTTTTCCCAAAAAGAAAAACTAAAAATACCTCTGGAAAAGCGCACTTTCTTTTGTTTCTTTTCTTTGTGCGAGCAAAGAAAAGAAAAGCAAAAAATAGTTTTCAATATTTTAAAAAACGAAATAAAAAGTAGCTAATTTTTTTAAATGAAGCTCATATAGAACTAACGTTAAACAAGTTACTGTATCATCAACTTCATTTCACTTCGATATTTGGAAGCACTTTTTCCAGTAATTTCTTTGAATAGTTTGTTGAAATGTGAAAAATTATTAAATCCGCTTTCAAAACAAATATCGGTAATGCTACTTTGACTTTCGAGTAGTAATTTGGTTGCATACACAACTCTGTATTCATTCACTAATTTTGTAAATGTTTTTCCAGTCACTCTTTTAAAATAACGACAAAATGCGGGAACTGTCATGCTGACTTTATCTGCAATTTCATCAAGTGTGATGTGTCGCTGGAAATTACTGTTGATGTATTTAAAAATGGCGTCAATCTTTACGCTGTCTTGCGGTTGGGTTTCAAAGGCAAATCCGTCAGCATTAAGCAACATATAATCTTCGGCTAAGGCTAACATATTTAATATTTCTAACAGTTTGATGACTCTTTTAAAGCCTTCATATTTAGGAAGTTTTTCAATTTTTGGCCCTACAATTTTCTTTGTATCTGGCTTAAAGCGAATGCCTTTTTTTGCTTTTTCGAGCAACAGCGAAATATTTTGCATTTCGGGTAACTTGTAGAATTCTTTCCCCAAAAAATCAGTTTTAAACTGAATCAGCGTTTCTTTTCCTTTGGAAGTCAATCGATCTGCAAATCCGTTATGTGGTAAATTTGAGCCAATCAGAATGAGTTGACTGTTATTGAAATAGGATAAATGATTTCCAATATGACATTTTCCTTTTCCTTTATTAACATAAACCAATTCTACTTCAGGATGAAAATGCCAAAATGCCAATCCGCGTTTTCGTTTCTTGGTATTTTGCGCTACCAAAATAGAGTTTCCAAAATCGGGCGTTATTTTTTCGTATGTAGGTTTGTTATTCATAACCAAAAGTTATTCTATACAAATTTAGGTATTATATCATTTAAAATATATGTTCTTTTACCCTAATTGTATTCTATTTTAACTTAATATACATTTTACGTTTAATTAATGGTTAATATAACACACAAATTAGCCAAAATAGCTGTTTTCTCATCATGAAATCGAACTTACATTTGTCCTGTGAAACTTTTAAAGTTAGAAATCATGAAAAAAAGAATCAAAAACATTGTATGCATAGTAGCTATAGTAGTTAGTATGATGAGTTACGCAAACACTTCTACTTCTTCTTTTGAAAAGGAAAAAGTTAAGACCGTATTGACGTTATCAGATGTAAAGAAAGGACATGAATTGCTCATTAAGGATACGAATTTATTAGTTCTTTACAGAGAATCTATTACAAAAAATGGTACGTATTCTAAAGGATTTGATTTGACAGCTTTGCCAGATGGTGAGTATTATTTTGAATTGGATAAAGATGTTCAAATTATTATGATGCCGTTTACTGTAGAAGCAAATCAGGTTGTATTTAATAAAGAGAAAGAAGTTACTATATACAAGCCAACCGTTAGAGTTGTAGATCATAAATTGTTTGTTTCCAGACTTTCGTTTGAAACACAACCGATGGAAGTTGAAATTTATTATGAAGCGCCTTTCGGAGCGCATACAGACTTAATTTTTTCAGAAAAAATTGAAAATACTAAGATTATAGAGCGTATTTATGAGCTTTCAAAACAAAAAAAAGGAGATTATACCATCATTTTTAAAACGCAAGGAAGATCGTTTAGCAAAAGGTTAAAGTTCTAGATTAATAATAGATTGCTAAATTTGAAAAGGCATAGTAAACACTCCGTTTGCTATGCTTTTTTTGTTGAAATAGAGGTATTAATTTAAAATATCAGTCCCTAAATACCCATTATCTTTATTATAATACCAAGCGCGTTTTTTAGGCATTTTTATATCATTCACAATAGCTTCTTCCGTTAATAGAATGTATTCGCCATCATTTTTGGCTTCTTCTTTAAAAAATTGATAGATTTCCATTGCGTATGTTTTTGGATCAAAATAGAAGTACCAAGTATCTTTTCCAACAGTTTCCGCATACGTAACTTTGAGGACTAAATATTCCTTTCCTTTAAACGTTTTCTTTGTCACTTTTGGGTCAATTTGCGTGCCTTCATCGTTCAGTTTCATAGGCAAACCGTACAAATAGGTATAATAGTTTTTGTATAAATTGGCGCGTTCACAACTCAGATTATTTTCTTTAGCAACAGCTTCCGAAATGTTTGTTTCGCCATTAAAAGCAATCATACACGTGTCTTTTTCAACTGTATATTCCGTAGTTTTTGCATCGCGAGTCGCTTTTACGTAAAAATATTCTTGTGGTAAATTAATTTTGATAGTACTTACACGATCTGCATTTTTGGGCGTTTTCATCGTTACGTTGAGCGTTCCGTTAAACGTGTTCCAATTTCCGTTAGGATCGTGATATTTAATGGCTTTTTCAAGCAATTCTGATCCTGTAAGTTCTTGACTTTTCACAGGAAATATGAAGCAAAAACAGCCTAAAAGACAAAGAAAATATACATTATTCATGGTGTAATAGTAAAATTAGTAATGTCTAAGATAGAGAAATTAAATTGCTTTAAAACGATTACATACGCTTGAAACTTCTCAAAAACAAAAAACACAACCGAGATTGATTGTGTTTTAGGTATTGTAAAATAATAGGATAAATTATTCTTCTTCTTCTACTTCCTGAGAAGTTTCGCTTGGATCTGCTGTTTTATCTTTTGTAACGGCAATCGTAGCAGGTTTTACGGAACTATCATGTGCTTTGTGATATTCTTCTAAAAGACTCATGGTTGCGTTTAGTAAATCTTTGGTCTCTAATAAAACACTAAAATAAAGTGTCGTATTCTTTGGACTCGATTCTTCTGTACGTGTACGTTCAACTTGTGTTTGTATCTTTTGACGCACCAATTGGAAAATAGCTTCTTTATTGGCTAAGACACTTCCAATTTCTTCAAATGAGCGTGAATCGAACGCTTCTTTTGTCTTATTAAATAAAACTTCTAATGCTTCATCTACTTGTTTCAACTCTTTAATTTGGTTGAATTTTAGTTTCTTATGATTGTTGTTGACATGCTTTAAACTCGCCTTAGAAATATATTCTAATGACTGTGTAATGTCTTGTAAATAACCTAAAATGTTGATATAAAAATTACTTGCACCAACACTTGATTCGTCTAAATTTTTGATGAAATAGAAAATATTATCGCGCAATTCGTCGATTTCATCGGAAAGCTTCGAGGTGTTTTTCCGATTCTTTTTTAGCAATTGTAAATCTTGCTTTGCCAAACCGTTAATGGCATTCGTATAAATTTTATTTCCTCGTTTTAATACATTGGCAATATTATCTGCACTTTCGTGAATAACGCCTTGTACCGAACTGCTTTCGGCTTTTTGTAAACTATCTTCTGCTTTTGCTTCTTTTGCTTTTCTATTATGCAATACATAATTTCTAATCAATAAAAAGGCAGCCACCGTTAGTAAAACACCCAACATAATTGGCAAGTGAATATTTAGTAAAAAAGCGATGATACCTGCGGCTAAAAAAGCAATAATAGCAGTAAAGAACCAACCGCCAATAACATTTAATACACCAGCAACTCTATACACAGCACTTTCTGCGCCCCAAGCTCTGTCGGCTAACGATGTTCCCATCGCCACCATAAACGTTACGTAGGTGGTGGATAACGGAAGTTTCATAGACGTTGCCACGGAAATTAATACGCTGGCTAACATTAAATTTACGGCAGCTCGCACCATGTCAAATGCCGGAATATCTTCTTTACTTTTATAGGTTGTTACAGCAGAAACTTCAAATTGTTTGTCAATTTTAGCTTGCCATGATGCTGGCGTGATAGCACTAATTCCTTGTGAAATACCAATAGCCATGCGGACAAAAGCTCTTGATAAAAAGTTTGGACTAAAACGTTCTTTGGTTTCTTCTTGACTTGATAAATCTAACGATGTTTTTACAACGGCTTTTGCTTTGCTTGAAAACCAAAGGGTAACCACCATTACAAGTCCTGCAATGACTAAAAATAACGTGGGTGTTTCTACGGTTTTCCCTAAGAATCCCATTTTAAATTCTGTTGCAGCGGCGACCAAATCGGTTGAACCTCTGGCATCTGCCATAAATCTAGTATACGATTGCCAACCTGCAATAGGAACTCCAATAAAGTTGACCAAGTCGTTTCCAGCGAAAGCTAGTGCCAATGCAAACGTACCAACAATAATAATGAGTTTATAAACATCTACTTTCAGTAACAACATTACTAAATATGAAACAATAGACCATACCACCAAACTAACTACAACAATAGGTAATACATATATTTCTAGGAAATCGTTCAGTTTTAATGATGAAGCACTGTTTACAATTACATCAGAATATCCAGTTCCTTTAATTCCTTTTACAAAAATAAAATAGGTGATGGCTGTTAACGCTATTCCGCCAAATAAAGCACCAACCCAACGTGCTTTCTCTTTAAAATTATAGGACAATAACAATCGTGTAATCCATTGGACGAGTGCTCCAATGGAAAAGGCGACGACGACGGAAAGCAGAATTCCAATAATAATTTTGGTGGCTTCAGAAGTATTTATGTACTCAAGTAACGTCGCATAACTATCGTCTTGTTTGGTAATTTTGATCAAAGCAATTGCTACGGCAGCTCCAAGAAGTTCAAAAACGATAGAAACGGTTGTAGAAGTTGGCATCCCGATCGAGTTAAAAAAGTCGAGCAATAAAATATCAGTAATCATGACCGCCATAAAAATGATCATGATTTCATGAAAGACAAAATGTTGGGGATTAAAAATTCCTTTACGAGCAACTTCCATCAATCCGCTTGAAAAAATTGCGCCAATGGCAACACCAAGGCTGGCTACAATCATAATTGTTTTAAAGGAAATGGCTTTGGAACCAATAGCAGAATTTAAGAAATTTACGGCATCATTACTAACTCCAACGACTAAATCGGCAATTGCCAATACAACCAAAGCAATGATCATCAATAAGTAAATATTATCCATGTGTGGGTATTATATATAATTTACAAATATCAATAGTGTTACTAAATGTAATGTTACCATAAGGTTATATCTTAAAGCAATGGTATCTTGGTTTGATAAATATAATAAATAACTCAATCAAGCAAAGAATTATCCTTCTTTTTTACTCAAAAACAGCAATATAGCATCAAGAAACACACTTAGTTGGCATTTTTATGATTTATGTAGTATATTGCAAAGAAAAAAATGCTATTTACTAATGAATTGGGAACAATTACTCTCGTTAAAACGTTACGGGGATACCCATAAACGCTTACGCAAAGAACAAGATGAGACCAGATTGGGCTTTGAAGTAGATTATGACAGGGTAATTTTTTCGTCTGCTTTTCGCAGTTTGCAGGACAAAACACAAGTTGTCCCTTTATCCAAAACAGATTTCGTACACACACGACTAACGCATAGTTTGGAAGTGTCTGTAGTAGGAAGAAGTTTGGGAAGAATTGTAGGTACAAAACTCCTAGAAAAATATCCGCATCTCAAAGAAGTTCATGGATTTCAATTCAATGATTTCGGTGCTATTGTTGCTGCAGCAGCGTTGGCGCACGACATTGGGAATCCGCCATTTGGACATTCGGGAGAAAAAGCTATTGGCGAATATTTCAAAATTGGAAAAGGAACGCAATTTCAATCGCAACTCACGCCAAAAGAATATCAAGATTTATGTGATTTTGAAGGAAATGCAAACGGATTCAAAATTTTAACCGAAAATCGCAAAGGTGTCAATGGAAGTTTGCGACTGAGCTATGCTACGTTAGGTGCTTTTATGAAATATCCAAAACAATCATTGCCAAAAAAGCCAACAAAAAACATTTCGGACAAGAAATACGGAATATTTCAATCTGACAAAGAAGCCTTTACGGAGGTCGCTAACGAATTAGGTCTGCTAACTTATGGTGAAGGCGAAGATATTCGTTACGCAAGACATCCACTGACATTCTTAGTAGAAGCTGCCGATGATATCTGTTATACAATAATTGATTTTGAAGATGGGATCAATCTTGGATTAATTCAAGAAGAATACGCATTGGAATATTTAATCAATTTGGTAAGAGATACCATTCAGACAGAAAAGTATAACTTATTACAACATCGTGAAGATCGTTTAAGTTATCTAAGAGCCTTATCAATCAATACACTTATCAATGATGCTGCGCGCATCTTCTTGGAAAATGAAGAAGAAATCCGTGCGGGTAATTTTTCCGTAAGTATTATGGACAAAAGTAAATACAAAGCACAAATTGATGATATCATAAAAATTAGTATTGAGAAGATATACAAAAGCGATGAAGTCATAGAAAAAGAAATCACAGGATATCATGTATTGCAACATTTGCTAGATACATTTATCACTGCTACAAAAAACTACCACAGTGATTCACTTTCTAACTATGACAAATTAATTTTGAAAGTTTTGCCAGAAAACGTAGACTATGCTACGGATCATTTGTATAAAAGGTTGATGAATATTACCAATTTTATATCTAGATTATCGGATAGCAAAGCGGTTATCTTATTTAATAAGCTCACAGCCAGAACAGTATAAATTTTTTATTATTTTAGCCACTTAACCCAATTACTAATATGTACTCAAATTACATTAAAACAGGATTACTACTTTTTTGTGCTGCATTCGTATTGCAAGTAAGCGCACAAGACGCTACATCAGTCAATAAAACAATCAAATTCACTAAAGAAGTATCTGCTGCGGAAGCAACAGCATCTTTTTTACAGAAGTTTAATTTAGATGAAAAAAACACATTCCAAACTGCAATTGTCAACGAAGACAGAACTGGAATGAAGCATGAAAAAATGCAACAATACTACAACGGAATCAAAGTAGAATTTGGTACGCTAATAGTGCATTCCAAAAATAATACTGTAAAAAGTATCAATGGAGAAGTATACAACGGAAATGGTGTAAATCTTTCACCAACCTTATCTCCACAAGAAGCTTTTGAAAAAGCAACCGCTTACGTAGGAGCACAACAATACTTATGGTCAAATCCTGCGGAAGCAGCAGCCATCAATTACTCAAAGCCAACAGGCGAATTGGTCTTACTTCCAGAAATGGATACGTATTCAGGGTTGCTAAACTTAGCGTACAAATTTGATATATATGCAACACAGCCAGTAAGTAGAGGTGAAGTATATGTAGATGCGCAAAATGGACAAATTTTATTCAACAATAAAATCATCAAGCATTACTACAACGAAGGACGTGAAATGCTAAACAATCCAGCAAATCTTATCACTAGAAAAGAAACAACAGCTCCTTTTGTTACAGGATCAGCGAACACAAGATATAGTGGATTAAGAAGTATTGAAACGCGTTTGGAAACGAGTGGATTATATACATTGAATGACGATGTAAGAAGTGTATTCACAAGAGATGCACAAAATGTTCCTTTTGGTGGAGGTTACATCAATAACTTCGCAGAATTTACAGATGCAGATAATGTTTGGACGCTTCCAGGCATAGATGACGTTGCTTTAGATGCACATTGGGGCGCAATGAAATCGTATGATTACTGGTTAAATGTTCATGGAAGAAACGGAATTGACGGGAATGGTTTTGCAATGAGAAGCTATGTACATGTTAACAATCCATCAGGTGGTGGAAGCTGGATAAATGCAGCTTGGAATGGTTCTGTTATGTCGTATGGTGATGGAAATGGAAGTAGTTTTCAGCCATTAACATCTATTGATATTTGTGGACACGAAATAGGACACGGAATTACACAATTTGCAAACAACCTAGTATACGCAAGAGAATCAGGAGCATTAAATGAAGGATATTCTGATTTATGGGGAGCAGCTATTGAATTTTATGCAAAAGGAAATGGAGACGATTTAAACCCAAATGCAGAAACATGGCAAATAGGAGAAGAATTTGTATCGAATGGAATAGGAATTCGTAGCATGAGCAATCCAAACTTATTTGGAGATCCTGATAGTTACGAAGGAAACAACTGGAAACCAACCTCAACAGCAGGTTGTCCAACGCCAAATAATTCCAATGACCAATGTGGCGTACACAGCAATAGTGGTGTATTAAACTTTTGGTTTTACCTATTAGTTCAAGGAGGTTCTGGAACAAACGATGCATTCAATCCATTTAATGTAACAGGAATTGGAATGCAAAAAGCAGAAGAAATAGCATACCTAGTATTAAGAGATTATTTAACACCAAACAGTACATTTTTAGACACCAGAAATGCAGCAATAGATGTAGCTATAAACTTATATGGATCTAACAGTCCAGAAGCAATTGCAACACAAAACGCTTTTTATGCTGTAAACGTCGGATCTCAGTACACTCCTTTAGCAACAGACGCTAGATTAGTTTCGGTTTCTGATCCACAAATCCATTGCGGATTAAACACATATAGCCCAGTAGTTAGAGTTGAAAACGCAGGTGTTACAACTCCAATTACAAGTGTAGATGTTAACTATTCAGTTGCTGGTGGATCTGTAAATACATTTACATACAATGGAAATATTCCCGTGGGAGGCATACAAGACATTAGTATTCCGGCGATCACATTAACAAAAGGATTAAGAGTACTTAGTTTTTCGATTGTAGTATTTAATGATGGAAACGCAACAAACAATCAAGAAACTTTTAGAATACGCGTAAACGAAATCGGAACAGTACAACAAGTATATGATTTTGAAACCGCAGATGACGACTTACTTGTATATGCTCCACAAGGATCTCAACAAGTTTGGCAAAGAGGAACATACACCCAAACTGGAAGTGTGTTTGCAACCACTGCATTAAGCGGACAAGTATACGCAACAAACCTTGCTGGAGATTATCCAGCAAACGCAACAAGTTATCTATTATCAGACTGTTACGACTTAAGTGGAGTGACAAATCCGCAAATTGTATTTGACATGGCGTATGATTTAGAAGAAAACTGGGATTACTTATATGTTGAATATACAACAGATAGTGGTGACACTTGGAATACATTAGGAACAGCTAATGATCAAAACTGGTATAACAGTGACAGGACGTTTGCTTCTTCAGGAAATACAGATTGTTTTGCATGTATCGGATCGCAATGGACAGGAACAAACACTACAATGCAAGAATATAGCTATAACTTATCTGCACTAAACAATGAACCTAGTGTGATCTTCAGATTTGTATTAGTAACCGATCAAAACGTAAACAATGAAGGCGTAATCATAGACAACTTAGCAATTAATTCAAGTCTGAGCGTGGGTGAATTTGATACAAACAACGCATTCTCTGTATATCCAAATCCATCAAATGGTAGCTTTAGCATTCAAGCAAACAAAAACTTAGGAGATGTTTCTGTAAACATATTTGACATCAATGGAAGAAATTTATATAACAAAGATGTAAAATTAACAGGAACCGTTAACTTTAACTTAGACAACTTACAATCAGGATTATACATCCTAAAAGTAACAGGAGAAGATTTTACACAATCAACAAAAATTATTATTGAATAATAATAATTTAAGACACTAATATAAATATCCTTCTCTTTAAAAACCTATCTATAACTATGGACAGCAGAAAAAAGAGAAGGATATTTTATATACTACTATTTTTAGCCATCATGGGCTACATATTTAGTAGTAAATCAAAAAAGGAAAGCAAGCAAGAAGTTCCTGTAAAAAATCTAAAAGAAGCACACGCATACCATTTAGAAAACAGTCCGTTCAAAGATTCAAAGAAGCTATCACATCAAGCAAGAAAAGAACAAGGCTTGCCACCTAATGCCTATTTTGAACAACAATGGGAACTGACAATAAATCCAAGGTTGGGACGACCAACTCCCGAAACGCTGTTTCAATTACAGCAACAACTTTCCAATCAAAATACGCAAAAACGTGCTCCAGGCGACACCTTTGACAATCTATGGGAAGAAAGAGGACCCAACAACATTGGCGGACGCACGCGTGCCATTCTATTCGATCCAAATGATATCAACAATCCCAATCCAGCAGACGATTACACACGTGTCTTTGCAGGAAGTGTTTCAGGCGGATTATGGGTAAATAACGACATTACTGATGCAAACGCATCTTGGCAACTAGTCACGGGTTTGCCCGATAACATTTCGGTAACGGTCATCATTGCCGATCCAAATGCTGCAAACATTCTCTATCTTGGTTCGGGCGAATCATACACAAGTGGTTACGGAGTCGGAAGCGGCATCTACAAATCTACCGATAGCGGCATCACTTGGCAACAAATCTATGGCGGAAACTTTGGCACCTCATCTGTTGATGGCGCTTCGTACTATATTGATGGTATTTTCTACATCAATGACTTAGTTGCCCGCAACAACAATGGAACAACCGAAGTATACGCTTCGGTAGCAAGTGCATCGTACAGACAAGCAAGCGCGCCATTCAATATCTTAGGATACGATCAACGTGGCTTGTACAAATCTACCGATGGCGGCAACAATTGGTCACGATTTCCAATTCAATATCCTAACGGAAACTATCAAAATCCGAATGACATTGAACTCGATATCAACAATAATATATGGTTGACAACAACTGGCGATTTCTTTAACAATTCTGGAGGAAATATTTACACGTCTTCTGATGGCGTTACGTTCAATTTAGCATACAGCTTTTCAAACACAAAACGGACTGAACTAGAACCTTCAGCCACAACTCCGGGTGCTTTTTGGATGCTCACAGAAACCAACGGACAAGCAGATGTACATTTTACAAATGACAATTTTACAACGGTAAACGCACTTGTAGAACCAAACGATGCCGACTCTGGAATTCCTGCAACCGATTTTACTCGGAATCAAGCATTCTACGATTTAGTTATTGAAGCAGATGCGAATGATAATCTATATGTTGGCGGAATTGATCTATTCAAATACAACACTACAAACTCCAATTGGGATCAAATCTCCAAGTGGAAAAATGATAGCGGTTTGCAAAACATCACGGCTTCATTGGTACATGCCGATCAACATGCGATTGTATTTCGCCCCAACAACAACAATCAAGCAGTCATTGGAAATGATGGCGGTATCTATTTCAGTAACACTTTTTCCACTTCCGTGAATAATGCTACGGCGATTCAAGCTCGGAACAAAGACTACAATGTTACGCAATTCTATTTTGGTACCATTGCTCAAAATGATGTGCTTGATGGTGATGATATTGCTGGCGGAACACAAGACAATGGTAGTCTATCTGCAATAGATGCCACCGCAGGAATCAATAATTTTTCAACGATCATTTCAGGTGATGGCGCATATACAGAAATTGACGAAGACGATGGGTATGCAGTAATCTCGTTTCCGTTTCTCAATCATGCGTATGTTCCGTATCCTTCATTCAATATCAACTTTGGATACTTTATAGCGTTTGAATCCAATACGAGTAGCTATCGCGAAGGCGAATTCATCAATACGGCGGAATTGGACAAAACCAACAATGTCTTATATACAAATGCTTCACGATCAACGGGTGTTTACCAAATAGGGAAACATTCCAATATCAATGGTGGAAACGGAAGCGTAATTACCTTTGAAATGGTTGATCCGTTACTAGATAATCCGCCAACAGCACTAAAAATTTCGGCAGACGGACAAACGCTATACGCAGGATTAAAAAATGGAAAACTGCTCAAAATAGACAATGCACACACGGGAATGCCCATTTTTACAGACATCAGTGATGCAAACTTTGTGGGAAGTATTTCAGATATTGAATTTGGAATGAACGAAAACGAACTCTTAGTGACATTTCATAACTATGGTGTAAATAATGTTTGGCAATCGCCCAATCAAGGCGTTTCATGGAATAACAAAGAAGGAAACTTACCCGATTTGCCTGTGAAATGTATCTTGATGAATCCGTTACTCACGGGCGGAGAAGAAGTCATCATTGGAACCGAATTGGGCGTTTGGCGATCGCAAAACTTTGATACCGCATTGCCAACTTGGACACGATCTGACAATGGAATGCGCGCAGTAGCAGTCGTCGATTTAGACCTTCGAACATCAGACAATACAGTATTAGCAACCACACACGGACGCGGATTTTTTACAGGAACATTCCTTTCGGGAACGCTCAATACAGCGGAAATTCAACCTGAAAAACAATTCAACATCTATCCAACCATTTCTACTGGAAACATGTCGCTGAGCGCGAATAAAAACGGCTTGGCAACCATTACAACCTTTACATTAGCGGGACAACAAGTGAATGCTCAAAACATCAATCTAATAAAAAATTCGGAAGCAAAATTGAATCTTTCTCATCTATCTTCAGGTGTGTACATTCTGAAAATTCAGCAAGACAAAACCATTCAAACGCAGAAAATTGTTATTCAATGATGTATCAATATGTTAATTTGAAAATGTATTAATTTGGAAATGAGCCATTTCTATAACTAATTTTCTATAGAACACAAAACGTCAATTCGAGTGATTTTTTGCAAAAAAATAGTATCGAGAAGCTCTTTATTTTTTAAGCTGTTCTCGATACACTAAATCACTTACGCTAGCGCAAGTTTGCAACTTGTGATGACGAAGCTTTTCCTATGATTATGTGAAACTGAATCAAGTTCAGTTTGACGTGTCACATCGAGCGCAGTCGAGATGAGTTTCAGTACCGCACAAAAAGAATCAATAGTATAGAATCAAGACGTACTATAAAGAAAAGAGCAAACAGCTAAAGGCAAAATGCTAACAGCTAAGAAAACATTCGTGCATTCGTGGCAGAAAACATTCAAGAATTAAAGCAATAAACGTAAAAATTCTTTAAGCGCATGCTCAGAAATTCCACATTCCTCATGCAATTCTTCCACCGTTCCATGTTCAATAAACCGATCGGGAATTCCTTTCAAATGTAAAGTGTTTGAGTATGTATGTTGCGAAGCAAACTCTGCAATCGAACTTCCAAAACCACCTAAAATTACGCCATCTTCCAAGGTGATAATCGTTGTAAACTTTGCAAATACTTCATGCAATAAGGTTTCGTCTAAAGGTTTTACAAATTGCATATCGTAGTGTGCCACTTTCGTGGAAAAAAGAACGTCTTGCAATACATTTTTCATCACATTTCCAATAGCGCCAATACTCAAAATAGCAATTTCAGTTCCATCTTGAATACAATTTCCTTTTCCAATTTCGATCTTCTCAAAAGGTTGTTTCCAATCGGTCAATACACCGCGACCTCTAGGATAGCGAATCGCAATTGGATGTTCCAAGCCCAATTGTGCGGTGTACATGATATTTCTTAACGCTACTTCGTTCAAAGGTGCAAAAATGATGAGGTTTGGAATGCAGCGCAAATATGCCAAATCGAACACACCGTGATGTGTCGCGCCATCTTCACCCACCAATCCGGCTCTATCCAAACAAAAAATCACGGGTAAATTCTGCAATGCCACATCATGAATCACTTGATCGTAGGCACGTTGCAAAAACGTAGAATACACATTGCAAAACGGAATCAACCCTTGAGTTGCCATTCCAGCTGCCAATGTAACAGCGTGTTGTTCGGCAATGCCAACATCAAACGCACGTTGGGGAATTTCGTCCATCATCAACTTTAACGAACTTCCTGTGGGCATCGCAGGCGTAATTCCGACAATTCTTTCATTCTCTTTCGCAAGTTCTACAATGGTATGTCCAAAAACATCTTGAAACTTTGGCGGTAAATGTGTGGTATCTTTTGGTGTTAATTCGCCTGTAACTTTATCAAACTTTCCAGGCGCATGATACGTCACTTGATTATCTTCAGCTTGTCGTAATCCTTTGCCTTTTGTAGTAATAACATGTAAAAACTTTGGACCTTTGACGGTTTTCAAACGTTCTAATTCGGCAACTACGGCAAAAATATCGTGTCCGTCAATCGGGCCAGAATAGTCAAAATTTAAAGCTTCAAAAATATTATCTTGCTTCTGCGTTCCTTTTTTTACGTTTGTCAAATACATCTTTAATGCGCCCACACTTGGATCAATTCCAATGGCGTTATCATTCAGAATAATTAACATATTCGTATCTGTAACGCCAGCATGATTCATCGCTTCAAACGCCATTCCGCTAGCAATAGAAGCATCGCCGACAACGGCAATATGTTGTTTGGTAAAATTGTGTTGTAATTTAGACGCAATAGCCATTCCTAAAGCGGCAGAAATTGCCGTAGATGAATGCCCAACGCCAAAGGTATCATACACACTTTCATCACGTTTTGGAAAGCCAGAAATGCCGTTTTTTCTTCTATTCGTATGAAAAACGTCTTTTCGTTCCGTCAAAATTTTATGTCCGTATGCTTGATGTCCTACGTCCCAAACTAGCAAATCAGTTGGTGTATCAAATACATAATGCAAGGCAATTGTTAACTCAACCACGCCCAAACTCGCGCCCAAATGACCTTCTTTTGTGGCGACAATATCAATGATAAATTCGCGCAATTCTTTGGCAACTTGCGGTAAATCTTCCTTGGAAAGTTTTCGTAAATCTTTGGGCGAATTGATATGTGAAAGTAGTTTGTTCATGAGCAATTACAAAACTACGATTTTTGCAATTGGTTCACTAAAAACTTAGTAGTTTTACGCAACAATCATACAGCTATGAAACTTGAAGATATTTACGACGACACGTATTTTATGAAAAAAGCATTGCAAGAAGCCGAAATGGCACTTGAAAAAGGCGAAGTTCCGGTTGGTGCCATTATTGTTATTGACAATAGAGTGATCGCACGCGGACACAATTTGACAGAAACGCTAAACGACGTTACAGCACATGCTGAAATGCAAGCGATTACGGCTGCGGCGAATTTTTTAGGTGGAAAATATCTCAAAAGATGCACGCTGTATGTCACGTTAGAACCTTGCCAAATGTGTGCTGGCGCGTTGTATTGGAGTCAAATTTCAAACATTGTATATGGCGCTCGTGATGAAGAACGCGGTTGTATTCATTTAAACACAAAACTACATCCAAAAACCGTGATGAAAGGCGGAATTATGGCGGAAGAAGCGGCTGATTTGTTAAAGCGATTTTTTATTCAAAAGCGAAATTTGAATTAAGAGCCTTGTTCTTTTATAGTACGATGTCATATCGAGCGCAGTCGAGATATAAACTAATAAAAAAACGCGCAATGTTGTAGATTGCGCGTGAAATTGTAAAGTTGGTTTTTTAAAAGTACTATTCAATAATTTGTACTCGCGCGGCAACTTTTCCTTTTCGTCCTTCGGCTTCTTCATAAGAAACGTTATCGCCTTCGTTTAAAACTAAGCCGTTCAAGTTAGAAATGTGGACAAAGATGTCTTTTCCTGTGTCGTCGTCGGTAATGAATCCAAAGCCTTTTGATTCATTGAAAAATTTAACTGTACCAGTCATTTGTGATAAATAAAAAAATTAATAGATACCTAAGTTAGCATTTTTAAAGCAAATTTTATACAAATGCTTCGTGTTTTTTCACGTTATTTTTTTCGAGAGAAGTCGTTCATTTCTTTCAAATTCTCGTTTGAAAGTATAAAATCTTCCTTTTTTTTATCTTTGTATCGATAGTAAATAAAGAGTGGCATCCAAATAAAAGCAAATGTCAAAATGCACAGTCCAATTACTTTTTGATCGAATTTTTCTTCTGCAAATTCGTAGTAATTAGCAAAAATGGCAATGCCTAGTAAAAGGAGTAATAGTATGATGAGCGTGTATTTCATGTGTTGTGTATTTTCAAATTTAAACGTTAAAAAATTACCGCGTAAAATTAATCAACTTTCGTCTATAAGCCGTTAATAATTTGGATTTTGAAACGAATCCGTAATATTTTCCATCTTTTAACACGGGTAAATTCCAAGCGCTGCTATCTTGAAATTTTTTCATGACCGATTTCATATTGTCTTCCTCATAAATGATATAATCGGGCGCATGGTGCATAATATCGTCTACGTGTAATGAATCATACAGCGACGTATCAAACATAAATTCACGAATATCATCCAATACAATAATACCCACTAAGTTTTCTTCTTCATCGACCACTGGAAATAGATTTCGATTAGATTTCGCTACCGCTTCATGCAACATTTTTCCAAGCGTCATTTCGGGACGAATCTTCGTAAAATTCTGTTCAATGACACTTTTTAAAGCCATCAAGGTTAACACAGTTTCATCTTTATTATGTGTGAGCAATTCGCCTCTTTCCGAAAGTTCTCGTGTGTAAATGGTATAATGCAATACATTTTTTGTGATGAGAAACGAGATTGCGCAGGTCAACATCAATGGAACAAATAAATCGTAACCACCTGTAATTTCGGCAATTAAGAAAATGGCTGTTAACGGTGCGTGAATCACACCCGCGATTAATCCTGCCATACCAACCAACGTAAAATTGGCTTCCGACACGTTAAATCCAAATTGATTGATAATTTTTGCCACCACATTTCCCAGCGCACTTCCCATAACCATTGTTGGGATGAAAATTCCACCAGAACCACCAGCCGCAAAAGTTGTCGTCATGGCAATGGCTTTAAAAATGGTAATTCCGATCAACAATACAATGACCACCCAAATATTTTCTGTGTAATTGTCCAACGGTGTTTTCCCGAGTGCTTCAATATGATTTCCATCGAGTAGATTGGTGATGAATCCGAAACCTTCTCCGTATAACGGCGGAATAAAATACAACATGACGCCAATCGCCAATCCGCCAAAAAAAAGTTTTGAGAGTCTATTTTTAAATCGATCAAAAAACTTCGTAATCGCAAAGTGCATTTTGGTAAAATAGATAGACGCAAACGCCGTTCCAACGCCAAGTGCGATGTAAAAAGGAATATCGCTCAGTTGAAATTGCTCTAACAGTTTAAAGTTGAATAAGTTTTCATTTCCTAAGAAAAAATACGAAGTCACTACCGCCGAAACAGAAGCTAATAATAGTGGAATTAACGATGTTAATGTTAAATCTAAACTAAAGACCTCTATCGCAAAAATGATGGCGGCAATAGGTGATTTAAAGATGGACGAAATCGCGCCAGCCGCAGCACAACTAACGAGTAAAACTCTGGTTTTGCTATTGACATGAAATAACTTTCCAATGTTAGAACTTATGGCTGAACCCGAAGCGACTGCCGGACCAAGTAATCCGACCGAACCACCAAAACCAACGGTTAACGGAGCTGTAATTAATGGCAAGTACATTTTGTGATTTGGGATGATGCCTGTACGTTTTGATAACGCATATAGAATAGACGAAATAGCATGCTCGGGTTGTCTTTTAAAAATAAATTTTACCAATAAATAGACTAAAAGTAATCCTACAACGGGCAAAATAAAATAGAGCTGGTTTTTAGAAAAGATGATGCCGTTTTCTAATAAGGCTTCAATATAAAATGTGATGTTTTTGATAGTAACAGCCACCAAACCAGAACTTAATCCGACAAGAATACTTAGTATAAAAATGAAGTTCTTGTTGGAAATATGTTTATATCTCCAAATTAAGAAACGTGTAAAACGAGATTTTTTTTGCGTTGGCATGTTTGATGGTTAGTACCTTTAAAAGTACAAATCTAATCCATCGATTCCAATTTTGCTTTTAGGAATTGATAATCTTCTAAATATAATTGACGAATGGTTTCTACATACGGTCGCTGATCGGAATATCCTGTCTTAAAATTTTCAATGGCTTCATTTAAAATTAGTAAAGCTGCTTTTTTTTCTTTTTCAAGTTTTTGTTTTAATTCTTCTGCATACATCGTGGAGCTACGAAGCATGGCATCAAAATGTAAATTATGAAGTGTTTTTTCACAAGATTTTGATAAAATAAGTGCTTTGTAATATTTCGCATCAGCAAAATTTGAATTGTATTTTAGCAATGTATTGATGCTTTTTAGTGCTTTTTCATCATTTCCAGCTTCGTAATGCGCAATTCCACGATACAAAAATGCTTCGTGTTCTACCCAATCTTCACCACTTTCGTCAATTTCTTTTTGAATGTGTTTGTCAAAATAAGCAATACTATTTTCATAATCTTTCAACCCTAAATACGCAATTCCACGCCAAAAATCCACACTATGACCTTGTGGTGCATCTGTAAAATTAGGTGTTAACGAATCTATCGCATCAAAATCGGCAATCGCACTTTTATAATCACGATAAAACCATAAATAATTGTAACCTCTGTATCCTTGCCAGGTAATCGGATCGAGTTCAACAGCTTTATCCATATATTTTTTCCACAGACTTGGCATGCCTCTTTTTAAAAAAGGAATCGACAATTCTCGCCACGATTCTGCATGTGTCGGATCATATTCTACGGCTTTTGCAAACGCGTTGATACTTTCCTGCGTTCCTTGATAGTGCGACATTCCATACTCAAAACACGCCATAGATTGCGCTTTGATTTTTGATTCGTCTTCGCAAGAACATACCAAAATCAGCAAACAAATACTAAGGAATAATTTCTGTGATGTTTCCATTTTCTATTCGATAAGAGATATACATATACGAATCGCGATACATATCATGTGTAAAATTCGGATTCCATTTTTTTAATTGTGTTGTTAGCTCAAAAAGTTGATCTTTCAGGTCTTTTGTGAATGTTTTTGGTGTTAAATTCAAATCATTTTCATGAATTACATAACGTCCAGCTTCGCCTTTGCAATTGATTACAAACCGAATGTTTAGATAGCCAGAATCTGTATAATTTTTATTTTTATAGTTAGATAAAATAAAGTTTCGCAAGCCATTTTTCCCTTTACTATATGTGGCTCTTTCCGGATTGTAATATTGAAGAATAAAATTTTCGTCACATACTTCAAAACCTTCGCTTAGCAACGAATTTTCAGGATCGATATAATGAGCATCTGTGGTAAAAGCGTTTTCAGTAGGAATATAATTTTCTTCTTTAGGTTGCTTTGCGCAAGATGCAATACAGATCGCCAAAATGATCGCTATAGGAAAGAAAAGTTTGAGTTTGGTTGTTTGCATTTTGTAAAATTAACGAAAAAACCCTGCAAATAGCAAGGTTTTATATGGAATACAAATTGAATCGTATAAACGTTTATGATGTGTGTATCAACTACAAATCGAGTTTGATATTTAATTCTTTTAATTGTGCATCGTCAATTGGTGCAGGCGCGTCAATCATCACATCACGACCCGAATTGTTTTTCGGGAAGGCAATAAAATCACGAATCGTTTCTTGTCCGCCCAAAATAGCGACCAATCTGTCCAATCCGAAAGCCAATCCACCATGTGGTGGCGCTCCATATTGGAAAGCGTCCATTAGGAAACCAAATTGTGCTTTTGCTTCTTCTGGCGTAAAGCCTAAATGCTTAAACATCGTTGCTTGCTTTTCTTTATCGTGAATCCGAATCGATCCGCCACCAATTTCATTTCCGTTTAAAACTAAATCATACGCGTTTGCTTTTACTTCGCCAGGATTAGTCTCTAATAATTCCAATTGCCCTGGTTTTGGAGACGTAAATGGATGATGCATCGCGTGGTAATGTCCAGTTTCTTCATCAAGTTCTAACAAAGGAAAATCGATCACCCAAAGTGGAGCAAATTCTGCTGGATTTCGCAATCCTAAACGAGTTGCCAATTCCATACGTAACGCACTTAGTTGAGTTCGCACTTTATTCGTGTTTCCAGATAAGACACAGATTAAATCACCTGCTTTTGCGCCAGTTACTTTTGCCCATTTTGCCAAATCTTCTTGATCGTAGAATTTATCCACCGACGATTTGAACGTTCCGTCTTCGTTACATTTTACATATACCATTCCCAATGCGCCCACTTGTGGACGTTTTACCCAATCAATAAGTGCATCAATTTCTTTGCGCGTGTAGCTTGCCGCTCCTGGAACAGCAATTCCAACAACTAATTCAGCCGAATTGAATACGCCAAATTCTTTGTGTTGCGCTACTTCGTTGAGTTCGCCAAATTCCATCCCAAAACGAATGTCTGGTTTGTCATTTCCGTAGGTTTTCATTGCGTGATCGTAGGTCATTCTTGGAAATTTTTCCAATTCAATTCCTTTGATTTCTTTGAGTAAATGACGCGTTAAACCTTCAAAAACATTGAGAATATCTTCTTGTTCTACAAACGCCATTTCGCAGTCAATCTGTGTAAATTCAGGTTGTCTGTCGGCGCGTAAATCTTCATCTCTAAAGCATTTTACAATTTGAAAGTATTTGTCCATTCCGCCAACCATCAACAATTGCTTAAAGGTTTGTGGCGATTGTGGCAAGGCGTAAAATTGTCCTTCATTCATACGAGAAGGCACGACAAAATCACGAGCGCCTTCTGGTGTAGATTTGATTAAATATGGGGTTTCTACCTCGATAAATTCTTGCTCAGATAAGTATTTTCGAACTTCCATCGATACTTTATGACGAAACATCAAACTGTTTTTTACTGGATTTCTACGAATGTCTAAGTAGCGATATTTCATACGAATGTCTTCGCCGCCATCGGTTTCATCTTCAATGGTAAATGGTGGCAAAAGTGATGCGTTCAGCAATGTTAATTCAGTAACGAGAATTTCGATGTCGCCTGTAAGCATTTTTGCGTTTTTTGCTTCACGTTCAATCACCGTTCCTTTTACTTGAATGACAAATTCTCGTCCGAGCGTTTTTGCTTTTTCAAATACTTCTTTAGGTGTGCGCTCTTCATCAAAAATTAATTGCGTGATTCCGTAGCGATCGCGAAGATCTACCCAAATCATAAACCCTTTATCTCTAGATTTTTGCACCCAACCTGCTAAGGTAACTTCTTGTGTAATGTGTGACGAACGTAGCTCACCACAACTATGTGATCTGTACATGTATATGCGATTTTAAAAGCGCAAATTTAATGGTTTTTGCTGGATGAATGTGTTTGGAATGGAAATATTTTGGAGGAAGAAGTTGAAATTGAAATCGAAGTTGAAATCAAAACGATTTTAGCGCTTGGCAAATCGTTTTTGCAACACATTTAGTCATAAAATAGCCTTTAATGGTCTGTTTATTTCTGTTTTTGCGACCTAAAGTTAACTTTCGGTAAATAATAACTATTTATAAATCAATTATTTACATTTTCAATGTTAATTTAATGTTACGTAAATGTTGTGTGAAAGTAAAAAAAATGTTATGTTTGTAATGTAATTATTAAGTAAGTCTCAAATCATTTAAAAAGATAGCTATATGAAGAAGTTAATTTTAATCGCAGTGTTTTTAGTTTCAGGAACAGTTGCATTCGCACAAAACAACAAACCAACATTAGAGAAAAAAGGAAATATTATTGAAGCTACGTATTTTCATGACAATGGAGCTGTAGCACAAACAGGAACATTTACATTGCAAGGAAAATTGCAAGGAGAATGGAAATCGTATGATGCTAACGGAAAGAAAATTGCTGTTGGAAATTACGAGAATGGACAAAAAGTTGGTAAATGGTTTTTTTGGAATACAGACCGTTTAAGTGAAGTTGATTATTCAAACAGTGCCATAGTTAATGTTAATACTTGGCAAAATACAAGTACTGTAGTAAGCAACAAATAAAGAAATTATACGTATAAAAAAATCCCGAAGTCTACATGTAGATTTCGGGATTTTTTTGTTTGTGAAATTCAGTTTTGATACTTTTTGTGAAATGCGGTCAAAACTGTAAGTTGAATTAGACTGTTTTAAAAGTCTAGGAAAGCTTCATTCTGGACTTGATTCAACATCTCATTGCACTGATTTTCAATTGTTATGAGAAACCGAAATCGAAGATTTATGAATACCTAAGTACGACATAAATAATCAAGTTCGGTTTGACGAAATCTTATCTTTTAAGACAGCTTTCTCTAGTTTAACGTGAATTCGACATAAGAAATAAGTAATATAATTGATGAGCGTACTAAAATTAATACTTTGTCACTTCGAGCGCAGTCGAGAAGCTTCAAAACGCTATTTTTTATTGAATCTCGATAGCTACGCTAGGTATTTTCAATTAAAATATATTTTAATTTCAATAATGCTCGATTTGATATTTGAATTAAAATACTGAAATACAAAACATTAAAAACCAAGTTATGTCGAACTCACGTTAGTTTAATATCTTTTCTCTTTTACACCGTTTCTATCGGTACATCAATTTCATTGATATTTAAGTCTTCATCTTCATCCGTATCTTTTGCTTCTTCAAACGCAACAGGTCGTTTGCTTTTGAACAACCAAAACTTGAATTTCGTGATGAGGAAGAATAATACTGGAACGATAATTAACGTAAGGAAGGTTGCAATGATTAATCCGTAGATAACCGTCCAAGCTAATGGTCCCCAAAATATGACATTGTCTCCACCGATATATATTTTCGGATCAAATTCGCTGAATAGTGAAAAGAAGTCAATGTTGAATCCGATAGCTAATGGAATTAATCCTAATACCGTTGTAATTGCCGTTAGTAATACAGGACGCAAACGTGCTTTTCCACTTCGTACAATAGCATCAAATACATGATTGATTGGTAAATAGGTATCTTCTGGAATGTTCAATTCTTCCTTTTTTCGATCAATGAGTAATTGATTATAATCGAGCAGTACCACACCATTGTTGACCACAATTCCTGCGAGCGAAATAATTCCCATCATAGTCATCATAATCACAAATGGCGCGCCCGTGATTAAAATTCCACCAAAAACACCAATGAGACTCAAGAAAATAGCAATCATAATGATCGTTGGTTTTGAGATAGAACTAAATTGGAAAATTAAGATCAGCATAATTAATCCAAGTCCTGCAAAGAATGCACTTCCTAGGAAGGCTTGTTGTTTGTTTTGTTCTTCAATTTGTCCTGTGTAATCAATTTTGATATTTTTGGGTTTAAAATCACTCATTTCTGCTTGAATCTGATCTACAATTGCACCAGCATCTGTAAATCCTGGCATTAAACCAGAATACACCGTAACCACACGTTTTTTCTGTTTGTGTTTGATGGCACTAAAACCAGACGTATTGTTTTGTTTTACAACCGCAGAAATCGGAATTTCTTTTAATTGTCCCATTTGATTTCTAAAAATCATTTTTTGGTTGAATAACGAACTTGTATTGTATCGGTTTTCCTTGTTGAAGCGTACATAAATGTCGTAATCTTCACCATCTTCTTTGTATACAGAAGCTTTCGTACCAAATAAAGAGTTTCGTAATTGTTGTCCAACTTGTCCAGAAGAAACTCCTAATTCTCCCGCTTTTTCTCTATCGACGACCACTTGCATGGCAGGTTTTCCTTTGTTTACGTCAATTTTTAATTCTTCAATACCTGCAATGTTTTTTGTATTGATGAGATCGCGCATACGTTCCGCTTCCGCAATTAATTGTGTGTAATCATCACCTTCTAATTCGATATTGATAGGATATCCTGCTGGTGGACCCACCGCATCTTTTTCCACCGAAATTGCGACTCCAGGATAGATTCCTTTTAACGCTTTGGTTACTTTTTGACGCAATACTTCGCTGTCTTCTCCTTTTCGGAATTTGTATTCACGCATGGAAGCCGTAATTTTTGCTTTGTGTGGCATTTCGGCAGCAGAACCACCATCGGTTTGTGGATTTCCAGCACCTTCTCCAACTTGTGAAACCGCAGATTCTACTAAGAAATTAGTGCCGTTATCCATGTATTCATCACCATTTAAAACTTCGTAAACGGTTGCTTCAATTTGTTTTGTGATGTTATTTGTTTTCTCAATCGCCGTTCCTTGTGGATATTCAATGTAAACAATAATTTGATTTGGTTTATTGTCTGGGAAGAATTCTACTTTGGTTCGCTTACTTCCAATAGATTGTCCAAAGAAAAACCCGGAAAGTACTAATAATAATAGTGTTCCAAATGAGAATAGATATGGTCTCCATCCGCCTAAAGCGAATTTTAGAAAACGTTCGTACGTTCTTTCTAAAGCAGCTAATATTCTGGTTTGGAAGAAACGCGCCATTGGTTTTAATACATATTTGTATACCCAGAATAGTATCGCAATAAAAATCATGAGTGTTCCTAAACCTTTTGCAGCGCCACCAATGATGATGCACAATATTCCAAGAACTCCAAGTATGATACTAATAATCATTAGTTGGCGTACTTTTAGTTTGCGTTCACCAACTTCCATAAATTGTGATACCATGAGTGAGTTGATAAAAATTGCCACAAATAGGGAAGAACCAAGCACGACAGATAGCGTGATTGGGAAGTAAATCATAAATTGTCCCATTGTTCCTGGCCATAATCCTAACGGAACAAAGGCAGCAACAGTGGTTAAGGTAGAAATGATAATTGGAAAGGCAATTTCGCCAATTCCTTTTTTAGCCGCTTCTATGCGTGACATTCCTTCTTCTTCCATCAAACGATAGACATTTTCAACCACTACAATTCCGTTATCTACCAGCATTCCAAGTCCCATAATGAGCGCAAATAGAATCATGGTGTTCATGGTATAGCCTAGTAAATTTAGGATGACAAACGACATAAACATTGACATCGGAATTGCCAATCCGACAAATAATGCATTTCTAAATCCTAAGAAGAACATTAATACAAAAACGACTAGAATGATTCCGAAAATGATATTGTTGACCAAGTCATTTACTTGATTGATCGTTTTTTCAGATTGATCGTTCGTGATAGAAACATCTAAATCTTGATGATTTTGTTTAAAATGTTCAATGATTTTATTTATTTGTTCTGCTGCTGCGACCATGTTTTCTCCTGCACGTTTTTTTACATCGAGCATGACAACATCGCGTCCAAATTTTCGTGCATAGGTAGTTTTGTCTTCTTCTTTAAAACTTACTTCTGCAATATCTTTCAGGTAAACAGGTCCATCGAGTGATTTTACAACAAAATCATTGAGTTGTTTTGGATTTGAAATTTCGCCCAAAATACGAATCGTACGTCTTTGTCCTGAAGAAATCATATTTCCGGCAGAAATGGTTACGTTTCCGTTAGCAATGGCACTTTTGACATCGTCAAAATTTACCTTTGCAGCCATCATTTTGTATACATCAACGGCAACTTCTACTTCTTTTTCTTGCGCGCCACGTATGTCAACTTGTTTGATTTCTTTTAAGTCTTCAATTTCATCTTCTAAGTCTTCTGCAAATTCTTTTAGTTTATCAACTGGATAATCTCCTGATATGTTGATATTTAGTATAGGTTGTTCTTCCGAGAGATTAAGATTGAACACATTTGGTTCAACTTTAGCGCCATTAAATGTTGGCCAATCTTCATTCCCTTTTTCAGCATCAACTTCGTCTTTTACTTTGAGTTTTGCAGATTCAACCGAAATTTTATCATCAAATTCAACGACAATAATTCCGTAATCTTCTTGTGAAGTTGAGGTAACTTCTACAACACCACTTACGTTTTTGAGTCGATCTTCTAATGGATCTACAATGAGTTTTTCAACATCTTCGGCAGTATTTCCGCGATAAATGGTACTTACGTAGATTTTAGTTTCTATAATTTCTGGGAAGTTTTCTCTAGGCATATTAAAGTATGCAGAGATTCCCAAAACGAGAATTAAGCCCATAACGATGTAGATAATAGTTTTATTATCAATCGCCCAAGAGGATAAAATGAACTCTTTATTTGTTTTTTTGTTAGCCATTTTGATCGTGGTTATATTTTAGTTTTACTCTTGATCTCAATTTCTTGATCATCTTTTACACTACGCGCACCTTCTTTGATTACCGCATCACCATCGTTTAGTCCGCTAATGATTTCAATAAAATCGCCTTGTGTTTTTCCTGTTTCTACAATTACACGCGTTGCTTTTCCATAGTTGCCATTGACCACGTTTGCAATAAATACATATTGATCTCCTTCTGCATTTTCAGAAATGATACTTTGTGGAATTAGAATTGCTTTTTCGTTGGTGTAATCGTTAATTTTTAACTTAGCCGTCAAGTTTGGCTTAATGTTTCCTTCTTTGTTAGAAATACCAATTTCTATTTTGTATGTTCTATTGTTTGGATCAATAAAATCTCCTGCTTGGCGAATTTTTTCTTTAGTGGTTGTGCCCAATACTGGAAAAGAAACTTCAACTTCAGCACCTTTTACAACACTTGTTAGGTATTTTTCAGGAATCACAGCTTCAATGTACATATCACCTAAGTTTACAATACGCATAACAGGTGATTGTCCAGCACCAACTACCGAACCTTGCTCTGTAATGACATCATCAATTACACCAGAAAATGGTGCTCTGATCGCTGTTTTAGCAATTTGAACTTGCAATTGATCTACCGCTTTTTGTTGTGCTTCATACGTAGATTTTGTTTGTAAGTATTGAATTTCAGAACCTATTTTTTGATCCCATAATCTTTTTTGACGTTCAAAAGTCGTCTTTGCCAAGTCAGCCTGAATTTGTAGTTGTGCCAATTGTTGACTCATTCCGCCATCATCAATTCTTGCTAAAATTTGTCCTTTTGAAACGCGTTGCCCTTCTTTTACAAATACTTCTTTTAAAATTCCAGATACTTCAGGTGTAATGACAATATTTTGCTTGGTGTCTACACTTCCTTGTAATTCTAAATAGTGATTGAATATGGTGTCTTTGGCAATAATTGTGGTTACTAGAGGATATTTTTTAGTTGGATTAATTTCTTCTATCGCCTCCGATAACTTATCAATGTTAGCTTCAAGTTCCATCTTTTCAGCTTTCAATGCCTCTCTTTTTTCTTCAATTTTTTTAATGTCTTTGCTCTCAATGATTGCATCTACATTTTGATTTCCGCCACCACATGATGCTAAAAGAAGCACGATAGGGAGCATGAGTATATTTATTTTTTTCATTAGATTAATATTTTACAGTTGATGAGTTTATATGTTTATTTGTTGTTTAGTTTTTGTGTTTATCAGTTGAGAAGTTTATGCGCTTAGTTGTGATTTTTGTAATGCGTTTAACATTCTGCTGATTTCCTCTATGTTTTTTCTTATTAATTGATATTGGTCTTCAGCAATAAAGTTTAAATCGTAAGCTATGATAAGTTGATTTAGTAATTCCATCAAAGAAGAGAAAGCAATTTTTGTAAATCAAGCTTTATCTTTCATTGAATTTCTTCTTGTTTCTTACTCACGAACTTTTTAAACTCATCAACCAATAAATTAATTCGTTTGATTTAAAATAGTTTCTAGTGCTGCTTTTTTATTAATAACATCGAGCATGGCTTGTAAATATTCTTGCTGTGCTGTGTATAATTGTGTTTGTGCTTGGCGCAATTCAAAACTTGATGCCACACCTTCAAAAAATTTCACTTCGTTTTTCTTTTCGATTCTTTCTGAAAGCCCTAAATTTTTCTTTGCCGTTTCGTATTCTTCAATGGCTAATTGATAATCACTTTTTGCAGAAGCAATTTGAAATTTTAATTGTTGTTCTGTTTCGAGTAAATCATCTTTTGCTTTTTCTAAATTGATTTGCGCACGTTGTGTAGAAGCGCTTCTTTGGAAAGAACTAAAGATTGGAATCTTCAAACTGAACCCAAAAGCTGCCGTTCCTAACCATTTTTGATTGTTTGTAAAAAACTGAAAATCGTCTCCGTTTCCTAAGTAAGAACCGGTTAAAAATCCACCAAGTGAAGGCAATGCTTTGCTTTTTTCAAGTTTTACCAACAATTCTTTAGAACGTGTGTCATTGGCAGCAATTTTATAATCAATAGTGTTGGTTACATCATCATTTGCATCTAACAATGAAGGTGCAATATTTTGAAAGGTTAATGTTTGTAACGAATCGGTCAATTTGGTTTCGTTATTCACATCAATACCTAATGTAATGTTTAGCATTTGATACGATAAATCGCGCAAACGCTTTACATTTCGTAAATTACTTTCAATACTTGCGAGTGTAATTTCAAGTTGTTCAACATCTTCTTCTTCCGTCAAGCCATTTTCATAAATCTTTCTAGTTTCATTTAAATTTTTCTCCAGTGTCGTTTTATTTCGCTCTAAAATAGCCACACTTTCTTCTGAAAGAAGCACATTTCCATACGCGTTAATAACTGCTTTTCTAATTTCTAAATCTGTCTTCTCTTTAGCATTCTTTGAAATCTCCAAAAATACTTTTGCCGATTGTAATCCTACCAAATACGAACCATCAAAAATTAATTGTGATAAGGTTGCAGAAGCATTTACAGATTGTTTTGCTCCAAAATCAATAAATCCGTTTCCGTCAAAATCGACCGCTTCATCAAACTGCTGTTTGATATTATATTGATAATCTATTCCACCATTTAATTGTGGTAATCCGCTCGCTGTTGTTTCCCATTTTTGCTTTTCAGCAGCTTCAATATCTCGCACTGCATTTTTAGCAGTTCGGTTGTTTTCAAGTGCAAAAGCAATGGCTTCGTCCAAAGAAAAACTCTTGGGCACTTCTTGTACTTGAGAAAAACCCAAGTGTAGAAAACATAAACTAAAGATGAATATTAGTTTGTTTCGCATGTTATAATGATTGATTAGTTGTTATAAATTTGTGTAGTGTTTCAAGTCCTTTTTCCGTGCAAATTCCACGAATGTGATATTCTAAAAAGTATTCCAATAAGGTGTCCATAGAGAATGTTTTTAATGGAAATAGTTCATTATCCTTAATTCCGACAATGCCATTAAAATAAATTCTGGAAATAAAATCAACATTCAAATTATCTCTGTATACTCCAGACTCTATACCGCGTACTAAATTGCTTTTTACGCAATCTTGCATCAAGTCAAATTGCTTTTTCTTCAAAGTGGCATAAATTCTTGGATAATATTTTTGCAATTGATATTGTGGCGATGATTTTTCATCTTTTAAATGCTCCATCACTAAGCGTTTTATTTCAAACAACTCTTCGATAGAGTTTTTTTCCAAAGCGCAAATCATATCAACGCCTTCTTTAATTACACAAAATAATGAACCTGTTACTTCCGTTATCAATTCAGTTTTATTGCTAAAATGTGTATAAATCGTTTTTTTTGATATTCCCATTTCATTGGCAATATCATCCATAGTAACACTCTTAAACCCTAGGTTTAAAAATAATTCGGTAGCTGTTTCTGTAATTTTATTTTTCATAAGTAGGGCACAAATGTAAGCAGGAAACTTTAAAAACAAAAAAAGTTTCCGTAGTTTTTACAATTATTTAACAATTCATTTTACTTTCGGTAAAACGTAAATATGGTATTTTAGCAGAAATTTTAACTAAATGACAAATATTGCTCAATATCGAGAGACCTTTTTGGAGTATTTACAGGAAAAAATAGTACTAACAGAACCAAAGAATTTATACGAACCTGTTGTATATATTCTTCAATTAGGAGGAAAGCGATTGCGACCAGTATTGACCTTGATGACAGCAGAAATTTTTGGAACTTCTCATAAAAATGCTTTAGATGCCGCTTTGGCTGTTGAGGTTTTTCATAACTTCTCGTTAGTGCATGATGATATTATGGACGATGCGCCTTTGCGACGTGGAAAAGAAACCGTTCATGAAAAATGGGATATCAATACCGGAATTTTATCAGGTGATGTAATGTTGATTTTAGCCTATCAACTCTTTGAAAATTACGAAGGCGAAACCTTTAGAGCGTTGGCAAAATTATTCAGTAAAACAGCTATTGAAGTCTGTGAAGGTCAACAATATGATGTTGATTTTGAAACCAGGAATGATGTTACGATTCCTGAATATTTAAAAATGATTGAATACAAAACCGCCGTTTTAGTTGGAGCAGCCATGAAAATGGGTGCTTTAGTTGCTAAAGCTAGCGAAAAAGAAGCACAAGACATTTATGATTTTGGGCGTTACTTAGGATTGGCATTTCAATTACAAGACGATTATTTAGACGCGTATGGCGATCCAAAAACCTTTGGAAAGCAAGTCGGAGGCGATATTATTGAAAACAAAAAAACATATCTCTACTTAAAAGCGCTCGAAAACAGTTCGCAAGAAGACAAAGAAAAGTTACTACATTTATTTTCTATTCAATCAGAAGATTCAACGGAAAAAGTGAAAGCTGTCAAAGAAATTTTCAACAAAAGTAAAGCACCAGAAGCGATCAAAAAAGCAATTGAAGATCATACTTCAAAAGCATTTCAACTACTCGAAACGCTAAATATTGGCACAAAAGAAAAACAATTATTAAAAGCTTTTGGGGAACAATTAATGAATAGAACTGTTTAAATTACAGCAAATTATATCAAAAATAATATATAAAATCTCAGCCAACTAGTTGAGATTTTTTTGTTTTTAAATATTTTTTTAGATAAGGCTAAAAAAATATTTACTCATATCATTTTTTTAAATATATTTGTAGTCTAAAAATAAATTAAGATGACTCTTTCTGAAGAAAACTATTTAAAAGCAATCTATCATATCGGCAATCACAAAGAAGGTGGCGTAAGCACGAATGCAATTGCAGAAAAAATGGACACGAAAGCTTCTTCGGTTACGGACATGATTAAGAAACTTTCAGAAAAAGGATTGCTTAATTATAAACGTTACAAAGGCACGGCGCTTACAAAAGAAGGAAAATTAGTAGCTTCAAATATTGTTCGGAAACATCGATTATGGGAAGTATTTTTGGTTGAAAAGCTCAATTTTACGTGGGATGAAGTACATGATGTTGCAGAACAATTAGAACACATAAAATCTGAAAAACTCACCGATCAATTGGACGCTTTTCTAGGGTTTCCCACACGTGATCCGCATGGCGATCCCATTCCTGACAAAGAAGGAAACATCAAAACAATTGCTGATACATCGCTCTTAGCGGCACTCCAAAAAGGCGATGATGGAATTATTGTAGGTGTGAAAGATTCCTCGTCGTCATTTTTAAAATATTTAGACAAACAAGAAATTGCGTTGGGCAAAAAAATAAAAATAATAGACAAAGAACCGTTTGACAATTCGATGACGATCAAAATCAAGGAACAAGAAATCGTAATTTCAAATCAAATAGCAAGTAACATTTATATCAAAAAAAGTAGTTAATCAAGACAATGACACAAAAATATTTATGGACAGGAATCTTGTTTTTACTATTATTTGCAACGATTCATGCACAAGAAACTAGCGATACAAACACAATAGATTCTGGAGTTATTGTTACAGACAGACCCGATCAAACTGAATCGCCAACATTAGTTCCTAAAGGGTTAATACAAGTAGAAACCGGTTTTAAATACGAAGCAATAACGGCGGATAATTTAGAAAGTAATACGACTACATTCAACACTACTTTAGTACGTTATGGATTGTTAGACAATTTAGAACTGCGTTTAGGAATAGACATTGCTGAAACAAAAAACAGTATTCGAACGCTTAATTTAGAAGATAAATTTAGTGGATTAAGTCCTTTATATCTCGGATTTAAAATTGGGATTACAGAAGAAAAAGGCGCATTGCCAAAAATTGGATTTATTGGAGGTGTATTTTTACCATTTACAGCGGCAACAGCGTACAAACCTGAAGGAACTGGCGGTGATTTTAGACTTTCGTTAGAACATACACTTAGTAAAAATTGGACTTTTGCCTACAATTTTGGTGCCGCTTGGAACGGCGATTCATCTACTATTTCGTATGTGTATACAAGTGCTTTAGGATACAGTATTACCGATAAATTAGGTTGCTTTTTAGAAATTTATGGAAACTTTCCAGAAAGCGATCGTGCAAATCATTTACTAGATGGCGGATTTACCTATTTAGTGTCAAACACGATACAATTAGATTTATCTGGCGGAACTGGTTTAAATACCAATCAAGATTTCTTTATCAGTACAGGCATCAGTTTTCGATTACCTAAGTAGATTTTTAGACGTTGAAAATTATAAATGCTAAATGTTGAATTAAAAAGAAGTTAGCTATGAAAATTGAGAATCAAGTTTGAAAAACATTCGTGAATTCGTGGCAAAAAAAGACTAAGAATTATAACAATGAATCAAATAAGTTCATGTCACATCGAGCGCAGTCGAGATGTAAACGAACAAACGAACAAACGAACAAACGAACAAACGAACAAACGAACAAACGAACAAACGAACAAACGAACAAACGAACAAACGAACAAACGAACAAACGAACAAACGAACAAACGAACAAACGAA